>Ga0208124_100003_pt1 | contig 669913 bp, 658 predicted proteins | sample LakWasM104_HOW12_2_FD_183922 | JGI IMG/M metagenome (GOLD analysis project Ga0208124, IMG submission 183922) | Freshwater sediment methanotrophic microbial communities from Lake Washington under simulated oxygen tension - Sediment Metagenome... | ecosystem: Environmental > Aquatic > Freshwater...
ACCAGTTATGTTTGGGGACAATAGCGGTTTGGAACCACCCCTTCCCATCTCGAACAGGGCCGTGAAACGAACTTGCGCCAATGATAGTGTACTCTTCGTATGCGAAAGTAGGTCATCCCCAAGCTCCTATTCTAAAAAGGCCTCAGCACTCGCGTGTTGAGGCCTTTTTTATTGCCTCAAAATATCTGAAGGCGATGCATCGCATAGTCACATCGGTAGATACAACGCAGGCAGAGATGCTCCGCTTGTAAAAAACTGCTCATTCTGGAAATCAATACTTTGCATTTTGCGGGCAGAAAAAAACCCGGTGCAAGCACCGGGTTAAAGTCTATTTAGATATGCTCAAAATAGACTGCCATGAAATCTGTACTGCTTATTGTTTGCACCGCTTGGGCGGTTGTTAATTAGAGTCTTCTCCCTCGTTTTAAGCATAGTAAAAGACTCGCGGGCCGCTGTCATTGACCCAAGTGGGCTATTAAAAAATGAGGGTGAATTCCTGGTGATTTGCTGCGTTACGTTGCTTGCTAGGCATCGCATGTCCAGCTTTGAATTTAAAAGGAAATTTGGTATAATCGAAATGATAGATGGGCGTTACGCCCATTTTTTGTTTTCGGACGTAACGTTTTGAATTAAGGGCGCGTATGCAAAACCTGCATTCGGTGGTTGAAAAGACGGTTACCCAGTTGGGGTATGAGTTGGTTGACTTTGAAACAGCCAATCGTGGCAAGTTGCTGCGCGTGTTTATCGACAAACTCACGCCAAAAGACAATAAAGACAGTGTGACGATTGATGATTGCGTGTTGGTCAGCAATCAGCTCGGTAATGTATTGACTGTCGAGCTGGATATTGATTATGACCGTCTTGAAGTGTCCTCTGCCGGTTTGGATCGTGTGCTGAGCAAAGAGGCGGATTTTTTGCGCTTTGCCGGTGAGCGTGCGCAAATCAAATTGCGCATTGGTATTCAGGACGATGGCCCTAAAGCGACAAAAACCAGCCTGCCAAGAAAAACATTTCTGGGGCTGTTGCAAGGGGTCGAAGAAGGTAAGGTAGTAGTTGAGTGCGATGGCTGGATCTATAGATTGTCGCTGGATAATATTGATAAGGCTCGTTTGAGCCCTGTCTTTGATTAATTTGTTATAGCTAATCCGTACGGTGAGTTGGAGATTACGATGAGTCGTGAATTATTGTTGTTGGTTGATGCCCTTGCACATGAAAAAAATGTGGATAAAGAGGTGATTTTTACTGCCTTGGAACTGGCATTGGCTTCGGCAACGAAAAAGAACCATGAAGAAGGTGCTGATATCCGCGTTGAAATTGACCGCGAAACCGGTGAGTACGCAACCTTTAGACGTTGGCAATATGTGGAATACGACCTGCTGGAAAGCTCTGCTTACCAATTCGATGAAGAGGATGAGCGTGCAGCCAGCAGACAGATTGGTGATTACTACGAAGAGCCATTAGAGTCGATCTCCTTTGGCCGTATCGGGGCACAAGCTGCCAAGCAAGTGATTTTGCAGAAAGTGCGCGAAGCTGAGCGCGAGCAAATGATTCAGGATTTCCTGGCCCGCGGTGAGAGCCTGGTGACTGGCGTGATCAAGCGTATGGAAAAAGGCAATGCGATCATCGAAGTTGGTCGTATTGAGTGCCTGTTGCCTCGCGAAGCCATGATCCAGAAAGAAAACCTGCGTGTCGGTGACCGTGTGCGTGCTTATCTGTCTCGCGTCGATCGCGGTGGCCGTGGCCCGCAACTGATACTGTCACGCGTGGCGCCAGATTTCCTCAAGCGCTTGTTTGAGCTGGAAGTGCCGGAAATTGAAGAAGGTTTATTAGAGATTCGCTCTGCGGCACGTGACCCGGGCTTGCGCTCTAAAATTGCGGTTAAAACCAATGATCAACGCCTGGATCCAGTTGGTACTTGCGTTGGTATGCGTGGTTCACGCGTACAGGCAGTCACGTCTGAGCTCGGTGGTGAGCGTGTAGATATCGTGTTGTGGAGTATGGACCCGGCGCAGTTTGTGATCAATGCACTGGCCCCGGCTGAAGTGACCTCCATCGTGGTTGATGAAGATGCGCACAGCATGGATGTGGTTGTGAATGAAGAGCAGTTGGCCGTCGCCATTGGCCGTAACGGTCAAAACGTACGCCTGGCTTCAGAGTTAACCGGTTGGAATTTGAATATTCTGACTGAAGAAGCAGCTGCACAGAAGAGCCAGGATGAATACGCCAAGATCAGCCAGCTGTTTATTGAAAAGCTGGACGTGGATGAAGAAGTGGCTGATATCCTGGTACAAGAGGGCTTTAGCACGCTGGAAGAAATCGCTTATGTGCCATTGGCTGAAATGTCTGAAATCGAAGCATTTGATGAAGATACCATCAACGAGTTGCGCTCGCGTGCACGTGCGGCTTTGCTGACAGAGGCCATTGCCAAAGAAGAGAAGGTCGAAGAAGACACCAACGACTTGATGACACTGGACGGCATGGATGCAGATACAGCCCACAAACTGGCTGCGAGCGAAATCCATACCAGTGAAGATCTGGCTGAGCTGGCCGTCGATGAGTTGGTCGAGTTGACAGGAATAGATGAAGAGCGTGCCAAGTCATTGATTATGACCGCACGTGCACCTTGGTTTAAGTAACCTATGCGGTTAAGACATCATGCATACATCTTAATTAAAAAATAAAGTAATTGAACTGGAGCAGTACATGGCACTTTCAACCGTCGCACAATTTGCCGCAGAGCTGGGTCTTCCAACGACTCTGCTCATCGAGCAACTGAAAAGCGCAGGCGTTAATAAAACGTCTGTGGATGATTTTTTGGAAGAAGGTGACAAGGCTGCCTTGCTGGATTACTTGCGTAAAGAGCATGGTGCGGCGAATGCCCCCAAAAATAAAATCACTTTAACCCGCAAACAAAACACCGAGATCAAAAAACTCGATAGTTCAGGTAAAGCACGCACCATTCAGGTAGAAGTACGCAAAAAACGCGTGCTGGAGCGCCCGGAGCTTGGCTATGACCAGCCGGTAGATGCTGCGTACGATGAAGCTGAAAGTGTTTTGCCTGAGGTGTTGGAAGAGCTGCCACCAGAAATTGAAGAAGTGGTTGTCGAAGCGCCTGTGGTGGAAGAAGTGCCTGAAGTGTTACCAGAGCCGGAACCTGAGCCAGTTGAAGCGCCTGTTGCTGAGGCTGCGCCTGTGGCTGAAGCCCCAGTGGTCGTGAAAAAAGCGGCTGTGCTTTCTGCACAAGAAATTGCCTTGCGCGAGAATGAAGCTGTGCGCGCTGCCAAATTGGCTGCCCTGCAAGCTGAGGATGTGAAGCGTAAGCAGGCATTGACCCTGCGTCGTGCTGAAGAAGAGGCCAAACGTCAGGCTGAAGCAGAAGCGGCTAAAAACAAACCGGCCGCGACCAAATTGTCTGAAGGTACATTGCACAAGCCAGCCAATAAAGTCGCTGACAAGCCTGAAAGCAAAGACAAGAAAGCCAAGACCGATAACCGCGATTGGACTGACAACGAAAATAAAAAACGTGGCATTAAAACCCGTGGTGATGCCCCTGCTGGTGGCGCCCAAGGTTGGCGTACCCCTAAAGGCAAGCACCACAAATCAAGCAAAGATGATCAGCACGCATTCAATGCGCCAACTGAGCCCTTGATCAAAGAAGTCATGGTGCCTGAAACGATTTCAGTGGCTGATTTAGCACATAAGATGTCAGTGAAGGCTGCCGAAGTGATTAAGGCCTTGATGAAAATGGGCATGATGGTGACCATCAACCAGGTCTTGGATCAAGACACCGCGATCATTCTGGTTGAAGAAATGGGCCATAAGGCACAAGCTGCCGCCGCTAACGATCCGGAAAGCTTCCTGGAAGAAACCGAAACGGTTGAAGCCGTGATGCAAGCGCGTCCACCTGTCGTTACCGTCATGGGTCACGTTGACCATGGTAAAACCTCGTTGCTGGACTATATTCGTCGCAGCCGTGTTGCATCTGGCGAGGCCGGTGGCATTACACAGCATATCGGCGCTTATCACGTAGAAACCCCGCGTGGCATGGTCACTTTCCTCGATACCCCGGGTCACGAGGCCTTTACCGCCATGCGTGCACGCGGCGCCAAAGCGACTGATATTGTGATTCTGGTGGTGTCTGCCGATGATGGCGTAATGCCGCAAACCATTGAAGCGATTCACCATGCCAAGGCAGGTAACGTGCCTATCGTGGTCGCGATCAACAAGGTCGATAAACCAGAAGCGCAGCCAGAGCGCGTCAAAAGTGAACTGATTACACATGAAGTGGTGCCGGAAGAATATGGTGGTGAAGCCATGTTCCGTGAAGTGTCCGCCAAAACCGGTAAAGGGATTGATGAGTTATTAGAAGCTGTGTTGTTACAGGCTGAAGTACTTGAATTGATGGCACCACAAAACACCCCGGCCACCGGCCTGGTGATTGAAGGTCGCCTGGATAAAGGCCGTGGCCCTGTGACTACCGTATTGGTACAGTCCGGCATATTACGCCGCGGCGATATGTTGCTGGCGGGTACTGCTTATGGTCGCGTACGTGCCATGTTGGATGAGAACGGCAATGACATTAAAGAAGCAGGTCCTTCTATTCCGGTAGAAGTGCTTGGTTTGTCTGATGTACCGAGTGCCGGTGAAGAGACGATTGTGTTGAATGACGAACGTAAGGCACGTGAAATTGCATTGTTCCGTCAAGGCAAGTTCCGTGATGTGAAACTGGCTAAACAGCATGCAGCCAAGCTGGAAAATATTTTTGAAAATATGGGTGAAGGCGCAGTGCAAACACTGAACCTGATTATCAAGTCAGATGTTCAGGGTTCTTTCGAAGCCTTGACCACCAGCTTGCAGAAACTGTCTACCAGCGAAGTGCGCGTCAATATTATTCATACTGCGGTGGGTGCGATCAGCGAGTCTGATGTGAACCTGGCTGCGGCGTCCAAAGCGGTGTTGATTGGCTTTAACGTGCGTGCTGATGCCGGTGCCCGTAAGCTGGTCGAGAACCTGGATGTAGACTTGCGTTACTACAACATCATTTACGAAGCGGTCGATGAAATCAAGGCGGCCCTGGGTGGCATGTTGGCGCCTGAGCAGAAAGAGCAAATGATTGGTACGGTAGAAATCCGTGAGGTTTACCGTATTTCTAAAGTGGGTGCTGTGGCTGGTTGTTACGTACAGGATGGTATGGTTAAACGTAACTCCAAAGTACGCGTGTTGCGCAACAATGTGATTATTCACACGGGTGAGCTGGATTCGCTGAAACGCTTTAAAGATGACGTTAAAGAAGTCAAAAACAACTTCGAGTGCGGTCTCTCTCTCAAGAACTACAACGAGATCGAAGTGGGCGATATCCTGGAAGTCTACGAAGTCGTTGAAGTGGCTAGAACGCTGTAATGGCCAAGGCATTTTCCCGCAATGACAGAATCTCTGAGCAAATGCGCCGTGAACTGGCGGATTTGCTCATGTTCGAGGTCAAAGATCCGCGCGTGCAGATGGTCACCTTGACTGGCGTCGAGGTGACTGGTGACATGGCGCACGCCAAAGTTTTTTATACGGCGCAAAAAAATAGTAAAGGCTTGCAGGCTGGTCTGGAAAAAGCGGCTGGTTTCCTGCGTTCGCAATTGGGTAAGCGCATGATGATACGCACTGTGCCACAATTGCATTTTGTCTATGACGAATCCATAGACCGCGGCATGCATATGGATAAGCTGATCAATCAAGCTTTGTCCGATACGCCTCCGCAAGACTAATTTTTATCCTCTTCAGCTATGCAAATCAAACGCATTAAACGCGCCATCAGTGGCGTGTTATTGCTCGACAAGCCATATGGCTTTTCCTCCAACCAGGCCTTGCAAAAGGTCAAATGGTTATATCAGGCGCAAAAAGCCGGGCATACCGGCACGCTGGATCCTCTGGCAACCGGTGTCTTGCCGATTTGCCTGGGCGAGGCAACCAAGTTTGCACAGCATTTAACCGATGAAAATAAAACCTATGTCGCCACAGTCAAGTTTGGTGTCACCACAACGACTGGCGATAAAGAAGGTGACGTGATCAGCCAGGTGGACTGTCATATCACGCGCGAAGATGTTGAGCGTGTGTTGCCGCAATTTATGGGTGAAATTACCCAGGTGCCGCCCATGTATTCGGCACTTAAAGTGAACGGTAAGCCTTTATATGAATACGCGCGCGATGGTGTCGAGCTGGAGCGTGCGCCACGCCAAGTGACTATTCATGCGCTACGCGTGCTGGGTTGTGCGGATAACAGTGCAGAGATTGAAGTGTGCTGTAGCAAGGGCACTTATATTCGCACCCTGGGTGAGGATATTGGTAAATTCTTGCAGGCAGGGGCGCATTTAACGGCTTTACGCCGCACGGCGACCGCCACTTATCAAATTGCGCATACAGTGAGCATTGAAGCACTGGAGCAGATGACCGCTGAACAGCGCGATGCCTTGCTGCTGCCGGTAGATACGGCGATCACGGCTTTACCCAAAATCCTGCTGCAAGAAGATGCGGCTTATTATTTTAAACAGGGCAATCCGGTGTGGGTGTCAGGCAGTATTCCGGCAGGTGAGCTGCGCATTTACAGTGAAGCTGGCCTGTTTCTTGGGGTTGGTTTTCAGCAGCGTGATGGTCGCGTCGCGCCGAAGCGCGTCGTCAATCTATAAGCTGACCAGCTGACTTGCCACTGCCGCGGCAAGTTTCTACAATCATAGGCTTAGTCTATTGGGCCAGTATCCATGAAGCGATGCCTTACTCCGCTTGTGTTGAGTCTCTTGCTGCCTTGTTTGCCTGCAGCCGTCGCGCAAGGTGACGTATCCGCCGTCCCGGCCAAGACGACTATTAGCATACTGTACGACACACGTTTTGAAGCGCATGATCCTGGGCCCGATCACCCGGAGCAAGCGCGCCGCGTCAGTGCGATTGTGGAGCGATTGCAGCATAGTGCGTCATTGCGGCCGTTTTTACGCTGGCCTGCGTTTGCTGCGGCTACGCGCGCAGACTTATTGCGTGTGCACAGTGCCGCCTATCTGGATTTACTGGATGCCGAACAGGCTCGCGTCCATGCCGGAGCGCATCAATTGCTTAGCACCGGTGACACCGTGATCTCACAGCATTCGGTAGCCGTGGCAGCATTGGCTTCCGGTGCCGGGATAGCCGGTATCGATGCGCTGATGACACAGCAGTCAGCGGCGGCATTTGCCCTGGTACGGCCGCCCGGGCATCATGCCACCCGCGAGCGTGGCATGGGATTTTGCCTGACCAATCATATCGCCGTCGCCGCGCGTTATGCGCAACAACGTTATGGCATTCAACGCATTTTAATTGTCGATATCGACGTGCATCATGGCAATGGCACCCAGGCGATTTTTGAGGCAGATAACAGCGTTTTTTATTTCAGCACCCATCAGCATCCCTTGTATCCTGGCAGTGGCCGTCCCTCTGAGCAAGGTATTGGGGCCGGGGTTGGTTATACGATGAATGTGGACGTGCCACCGGGGAGTAACGAACACATTCTGTTGCATGCATTAGAGCAGCAGTTGGCACCTGCCATGCGGCAGTTCCGCCCGCAACTCATTCTGGTGTCAGCCGGACTGGATGCGCATGCTGGTGATCGTTTGGGCGCGTTGCAATATTCTGATGAAGGCTATGGCAGAATCGCTACCCGTATTAAACAGCTGGCGGATACCTATGCGCAAGGACGTATGCTGTGGATGCTGGAAGGCGGTTATGTGCCCGCGCAAAACGCCAATGCCGTGGAGTCTATCCTCGCGGCATGGCTGCATTAGGCGTGACCGTTCACTCAATTGTCATAAATATATGTTAATATATTCAATATGTTAAAGCGTTTTTATGTCTATTTCCTGTTGTCGGTGCTGTTTGCCATTGCGCAAACCGGCATTGCCACGCACGAAATCAGCCATATCAAAGAGCTGACGCAACAGTCTCAGCCTGACAAAAAACAAGGCAATGAACCTTGTACCTTGTGTATCAGCCTGGCACATGCTGCAGCTGCGCTGACACAAACGCCGCAGTGGAGTTTGCCTCCGCTCAACGGGTTTACGCCTCCAATCGCCGCGGTGTTCGCGGTCGTGACCAGTTGCGTCGCCGTTTATTCTGCGCGCGCCCCACCTTTCATTATTCCCGCCTGATATTAATCGCGCTCCTGGATTGGCATTAGCCATCTCTGGCGCTTATTTATTCTGAGTACAGTGCAACGCGCACTGTCTCTATCGTGTCTGGAAATAACAATGAATATGATCAACAGCATGGCGCCACATTCCTGGCGTCAAAAACCGCTATGGCTAGCGATGATGGCCGCATTAACCACCCCTGTCTTCGCTGCAGATAACACTTCAAACATCGATCTTGATCAAGTCCCGGTCACGGGTAATCCTTTAGGTGTAGCCTCGGATGATATGGTCGTCCCGGTGTCGGTGATTGGTGGTCGCGAATTAAGTTTGCGCCGACAGGGTACATTGGGTGAAACGCTTAATGGCATTCCAGGCGTTACTTCAACACAGTTTGGCCCCAATGCTTCACGCCCGATTATCCGCGGCATGGATGGCGAGCGTGTACGTATCATGCAAAACGGTGTGGGCGTGCTGGATGCGTCCTCCCTGAGTTTTGACCATGCCGTTGGTATTGATCCGCTGATTATTGAACAAATTGACGTGGTGCGCGGCCCTGCGGCTTTGCTTTACGGCGGTAGCGCCATGGGTGGTGTGGTGAATGCGATTGACCACCGTATTCCCAAAGAGTCACTCGATGGCTATACCGGTCGTGCGGAGGCGCGGTTTGGCGGGCCGGATAATACCCGTAACGGGGCGGCAGTGATGGATGTCGGTAACGGCGTATTTGCGCTGCATGCAGATGTTTACAGCCGCGAAACCAGTGACCTGGAGATTCCTGGTTATGCGGTTTCAAAACGTAAAAGTCGTGCAGACGGCACGGCGCGGGATAGCAAAGGCAATGGCAAACTGAATAATAGCGATGCGCTCGCTAATGGCGGTGCATTAGGCGCGGCCTGGACCTTTGATACCGGTTACCTCGGCGTGTCTTATGCAGACTCCAATAATAACTATGGCACGGTGGCAGAAGACAATGTGCGCATTGACATGCAAAACAAACGCCTGGAGTTAGCGGGTGAGGTGCGTGATTTAAAAGGGCCCTTACAAAAACTCAAGCTGCGTATGGCGCATACAGACTATCAGCACGTTGAACTGGAAGATGGCGTGGTCGGCACTACGTTTAAGAACCGCGGTGTCCAGGGTAGCCTGGAAGCGACGCATGCTTCTTTTGCCGGGATTAATGGCGTGTTGGGTTACCAGTTCCAGAATACGCGTTTCCAGGCCCTGGGCGAAGAGGCCTTTGTGCCGAGTGTGACCACGCAAGATCAGTCTGTGTATGTGTATGAAGAGTATGCGATTAATCAGCACAAGCTGACGTTTGGTGGCCGTACGGGTGAAACAACCGTTAATTCGGCGGATAGTGCTAATTTTGGCACAGGGCAAAATAAAAGTTTTAATCCTAGCAGCTTTGCCTTGGGAGGGCTGTATGCCATTAATGACAGTTGGAACGCCACGTTCAACCTGTCACATAACGAACGTGCGCCAAGTTATTTTGAGTTGTATGCCAACGGAGCGCATATTGCCACTGGCCAATTTGAGGTGGGTAGCACGCAGCTTAAAAAAGAGCGTTCGAATGGCATAGATGCGCAACTGAAATGGAAGTCGGGAGGCAACAGCGTCACTTTGGGCGCTTATGCGACCAAGTTCCAAAATTTCATTGGCGTGTTTAATACAGGCAACTCGGTGCTGGTTGATGGCGAATTGTTGCCTGAAGCTGAATTTAGAGCTGTCCCAGCCCTATTTAAAGGCGTGGAGCTGGAAGGCAAGTTTGCCTTGAATGATGAGTGGGCGCTGAAGTTGCGTGGTGACTATGTGCATGCCAAAGACACGCGCAATAATGACTATCTGCCGCGTATCTCACCTTTGCGCCTGGGTGGCGGCCTGGATTACCATCTGGGAGGCTGGAATGCGCGTGTAGATGTGTTGCATGCCTTTAAGCAAAACGATGTGGCTGAGAACGAGTTGAAAACCAACGGTTACACCAACCTGAGTGCTCTGGTTGCGTACAAGTTGCCTGTGAAATATCACGTCGAGTTATTTGCCAAAGCCAATAACCTGCTCAATGATGAGATTCGCGAACACGCATCTTTCCTCAAGGATATTTCGCCAGCAGGCGCACGGTCTATCCTGGTTGGTGCCAGGGCTGATTTCTAAGGTAAATTGATGAATAAAAAAGGTTGGCAATGCCAACCTTTTTTATTGGTGCACCTATTATTGAGTGACATTAAGCTAAGCTAGCAGGATCAAGCCCCATACTACGCCCAGGTTAATCAGTGCCAGTAATACGGCCGCGCTGCCAATATCCTTGGCGCGCTTGGCCAATGCGTGGCGTTCAATGGACACACGATCAACCACGGCCTCCACGGCTGAGTTCAGTAACTCGACAATCATCACCAACAGTACACTGCCGACCATCAGGATACGGTGCAAGGCTTCTGCTTCGAGATAAAATGCCAGTGGAATCAATACCAGTGACAGCCAGACCTCCTGGCGGAAGGCATCTTCATGTTGGTAGGCGGCTTTAAAGCCATCCATGGAGTAGCCAAAAGCATTGATTAAGCGACGAAAACCAGTTTTGCCTTTAAACGGGCTTTCCTGGTGGCTAGATGATTGATTGTTTTGCATGGATTATCTCTAAAATGCGACATCAGATTTTAACATGCGCTATGATAGCGCTTTTAGCAGTGTAGTGAGGAACGAACATGGCAAGATTGGTGCAATGTGTGAAACTGGGCAAAGAGCTTGAGGGCATGGATTTCCCGCCTTATCCCGGTGAGTTGGGCAAAAGGATTTATATGCACGTCTCCAAAGAGGCCTGGGCAGGCTGGTTGAAGCAGCAAACCATGCTGGTTAACGAAAACCGTTTGAGCCTGGCTGATGCCAGCGCCAGAAAGTATTTGGCTGAACAGACTGAAAAGTACTTCTTTGGCGATGGTGCCGATGTCGCGAGTGGTTACGTGCCGCCCAGCGCTTAATGCATCAGCTTGATAGCCGCGATTAAAAAAAGCACTCCTGGGAGTGCTTTTTTGTTTTAAATCCATTTTAGGATTGCGTTTCGCGCTGAATGTCTTCCAGGCTGGTGTGGCGTACATCTTTGCCTTTCACCATATAGACGACGTATTCAGAAATGTTTTTGGCATGGTCGCCAATACGCTCAATCGCTTTCGCTACAAACAGCACTTCCAGTGACATGGAAATGGTGCGTGGATCTTCCAGCATAAACGTGATCAGCTGACGCATGGCGGCGCGGAATTGCTCGTCCACTTGCTCATCCTGCTTGGCCACTTCAACCGTCTGGCTCACGTCCAGGCGGGCGAAAGAGTCTAATGAGGTGCGCAGCATTTCACGCACAATTCCGACCATGGTTTTAATCTCGTTAAAACGTGGTTTGTACATGCGGTCTTGTTCGTAGATGCGCTGTGCCGTACGGGCAATTTTGGTGGCCTCGTCGCCAATACGCTCGAGGTCGGTGATGGTTTTGACCATCATCATGATCATGCGCAAATCACGTGCAGCAGGTTGTCTGCGGGCAATGATATGGCTGCAATCTTCGTCGACTTGTACTTCGAGTGCATTGACGCGCGTGTCACGCTCCATTACATCCTTAGCCAGATTCACATCGGCACTGGTGAGTGCCTCCAGCGCATTCACAATCTGCTGCTCAACCAGTCCCCCCATTTCCAGAACCTTGGCACGTACTGATTCCAGTTCAACATCGTATTGCTTAGAGGTATGTTCAAATTGCATGACAAATTTTCCTAATTATTGTGCCGGTGCAGATTACCAGCACAATATGACAACTTCATGATAATTTTGCAATTACTTTGTCAGTGTCTTGACACCGTTTGGTGTGGCCAGCAACAAGACGTTAGCTGGGCGGGCTGCAAACAGGCCGTTGGTGACGACGCCAACGATGGCGTTGATTTTGGCTTCCAGTGCGATCGGGTCGCTAATGGTCAGGCCGTGTACGTCCAGGATCAGGTTGCCGTTATCTGTGGTGAAGTCACGCAACTGTGGTTGGCCGCCCAGTTTGACCAGTTCGCGAGCGACATGGCTGCGAGCCATTGGCAACACTTCTACCGGCAGCGGGAACTTGCCTAATACTGGTACGAATTTGCTTTCGTCGCAGATACAGATAAAGGATTTCGCTACGGCAGCCACGATTTTTTCACGGGTCAACGCACCACCACCACCTTTGAGCATATGCATGTGTTCGGTGATTTCATCGGCACCGTCTACATAAATATCCAGGCTGTCGACGCTGTTCAAGTCAAATACTTCGATGCCGTGGGCACGCAAGCGTTGTGCCGTCGCTTCTGAGCTGGCCACCGCGCCGGTAATTTTATGTTTTACTTTGGCTAGTTCATCAATAAAGAAATTGGCGGTTGAGCCTGTGCCCACGCCGATAATGCCATCTTTTACATAAGTCACAGCGGCTTTCGCTACTTCCAGTTTCAGTGCGTCTTGTTGTGCTTTATCCATTGCCATTTGCTTCAATCCTTGATTAATTCTTTATAATACAAACAATTCTCTATCATACACTGCAACCCTGCGGTTTTAAAATCTTAACGCCTTTCATGACCATCAATTACCGCGAAAAAATCGAACACTCCCAAGTCTATGCTGTGGCCAGACACACGCCTTTGGATGAGATGCCTAACCTGTCTGCGCGCTTTAAAAATCGGGTGTTATTGAAGCGTGAAGATATGCAGCCGGTGTTTTCATTCAAGCTGCGAGGTGCTTATAACAAAATGGCCAATTTATCGCCCGATGCACTGGCACGTGGTGTGATTTGTGCCAGTGCCGGCAACCATGCGCAAGGTGTGGCGCTGAGTGCGCAAAAAATGGGCTGCCGTGCCGTGATTGTGATGCCGACGACAACCCCGGCGATCAAGGTCAATGCGGTGCGTTCGCGCGGGGCCGAGGTGGTGCTGTTTGGCGATAGTTATTCTGATGCCTATGCGCATGCCCTCAAAGTAGAGCAAAGCGAAGGCCTGACCTTTGTGCACCCTTATGATGACCCGGACGTGATTGCCGGTCAGGGCACGATTGCGCTGGAAATTGTGCAGGATCACCCGGAGCCGATAGAAGCGATTTTCTGCTGCGTTGGTGGCGGCGGTTTACTGGCGGGTATCGCGGCGTATATCAAAGCCGTGCGCCCAGAAATCAAAGTCATTGGCGTCGAGGCGCAAGATGCCGAAGCGATGACGGAGTCAGTTAAACTTGGACAGCGCGTGATGCTGGAGCAAGTCGGTTTGTTTGCTGATGGCGCCGCGGTGAAGCAGGTGGGCGAGCATACCTTTGCCCTGGTGCAGCAGTATGTTGACGAGATGATTGTGGTCGATAATGATGAGGTGTGTGCCGCGATTAAAGATGTGTTTGAAGACACGCGCAGCATTCTTGAACCTGCCGGTGCCTTGGCCTTAGCTGGCTTGAAAGCCTACAGTGAAAAACACCAGTTGCAAGGCAAAACCATGATTGCCGTCGCTTCTGGCGCCAATATGAATTTTGACCGTCTGCGCTTTATCGCTGAGCGCGCCGAGCTGGGTGAGCATCGCGAAGCCGTGTTTGCCGTGACGATTCCTGAAACGCCGGGGGCGTTTAAAGCTTTTTGTCGCCAATTGGGTAGCCGGAATATCACTGAATTCAATTACCGTTTTTCTGATAACAAGCAGGCGCATATTTTTGTTGGCCTGGCCGTGCATAACCCGGCGGAGGCGACTGAGATCGCCAGCACATTGGAGGCTGCGGGCTTGCCAACGCTGAATTTGAGCGATAACGAAATGGCCAAGCTGCATTTGCGCCACCTGGTCGGTGGGCATGCGCCGCAAGCGCAAAACGAAGTGGTTTACCGCTTTGAGTTTCCGGAGAAGCCGGGCGCATTAATGAACTTTCTCGAATCTATGGGTCACAACTGGAACATCAGTTTGTTTCACTACCGCAATCATGGCGCCGATTTTGGCCGCGTGCTGGTGGGGATGCAGGTGCCACCAGAAGATAAAACGGCTTTTGAGCAGTTTTTGCAGCAACTGGGTTACCCTTACTGGGATGAAAGTCAGAACCCTGCGTATCGCTTGTTTTTAGGGTAGTTGGTTATAAATAGCCAACATGGTGGCTGTTTGCAGCCTTTGTTGGCGGTGATGATGTGAAAAATAGTCGTGGGCCACGGTTTGTCGGCAAGTATGATTCTTGCTGCAACCATAAGCTTTAATAAAAAAATCAGGAGATAAATGCAATGTTGAATTCATCAATGGCGCGTCGCACGCGCATGAGCTTGCTGTTGCTGGCTTTGGTCGCCAGCGTGGCGGCCTGTAACAAGCAGGAAGCGTCCACTGAGGCGGCAGCCCTGGCGGCTGAAAGCGCTGCATCTGGCGCCGTGGCTTACGTGTCTACCCAGGATGCTGGCGTTAGCGTGATTGATCTGGCAACCATGCAGGTCACCAGGCAAATTGACGTCAAGGCACAAGGACCACGCGGCCTGGCGGTGACGGACGATGGCAAGCAGTTAGTCGTTGCCACGCGTGAGAATGGCAGTGTTTCTGTTATTGATACGGCCACCGGCGAGGTTGTGAAGCAAATTGAGGTGGGTAAAAACCCTGAGTTCGTGCGTATTAGCGGTAACTTTGCTTATGTGTCGTCTGAGCCAAGCGCCAAAGCAGGTCCGCCACCTAAACCAGGTGAAAAGCATGAAGAAGACGATGACGACGATGATGAAAAAATTCCGGCCAAAATTGCAGTGGTGGATTTGAGCAAAGGCGAAAAAATCCGTGAAATTACCGGCGGCCCGGAAACGGAAGGCCTGGAGTTTTCAGTAGATGGCAAGCAGTTGGTGATTACCAATGAAGCAGATAACACCGTGACTGTGCATAACATTGAGAGCGGCGAATTGGTTAAAACCGTGAGTACCCATGAATATGGTGATCGCCCACGTGGTATTAAAGTGTCGCCTGATGGCAATACCTATCTGGCGACGCTGGAGTTTGGTAACAAATTTATGGTGATGGATAAAGACTTTAATGTGGTGCGCACTGTGGATACGGCTGACACACCTTATGGCATTGCTTACGACAGCAAAGGCGAGCGCATTTTTGTGGCCACCAATAAAGCCAAATTGCTGCAAGTGTTTGATGCCAAAACCTTTGAGAAGGTAAAAGAAGTGCCGACCGGTAACCGCTGCTGGCATTTCAGCTTTACGCCAGACAACAAAAATATCCTGTTAGCGTGTGGCAAGTCTGACGCCGTATTTGTGATTGATGCGGAGAAGCTGGAAGTGACTAAGCAAGTGGAAGTGAAAAACATGCCGTGGGGCGTGGTCACTTTCCCGAAAGCCATGGGTAGCCTTGAACAGGCGAAATAAGCCAATCGCTTTGTCGTGAAAAAGCCCGCAATTGCGGGCTTTTTATTTAAACGTTTTGATTTGAAACGAGGCGCGGGCTTAAGCGCTGCGTTTGCGGATCCAGAAGGTGAACACGCCTTCGGCTTCCTGCATGTCCAGCAAGGTATGGCCAGTTTGGCGGCAAAAAGCGTCAAAGTCTTTTTTGGAGCCAGGATCTGTGGCGGTGATTTTGAGTACTTGTTCGGCGGTCAACTCATTCAGGGCCTTTTTGCAGCGCAGGATGGGCAATGGGCAGTTCAAGTTGCGGGCATCAAGATCTTTATCAAATTGCATGAGCTTTCCTGAAAATAAATTAAGCCGCTTGTATGGGAAGGCCTGCACGCGCCCAAGCCAGGATGCCGCCTGCCAGGTGTGAAACATCGGTGCGGCCTTGCGCCAGCGCAAATTCGCCTGCAGACACCGAGCGCACGCCGCTACGGCAATAAAACACAATTTTTTTGTCTTGGGGAAACTGGTCGAATACGGCGGTCAGGTTGCCTAAAGGCACATGCAGTGCGCCGGGCAAAATGCCGGAAACCAGCTCGTGATCATTGCGGATATCAACAAGCAGCAATGATGGATCATTTAGTAATGGGTGTAACTCATCCGGTGTTAAGTGTTTTAATGACATCAACAAACCCAGAAAAAGAAGTGCGCCGAGAGGCAGGTAAGGAAGTGGTGGCCAGAGGCAGAATCGAACTGCCGACACGAGGATTTTCAATCCTCTGCTCTACCGACTGAGCTATCTGGCCAACAGCAATTTGGGCATGTCCCGAATCGCAAGACGCGCATTATAGCAAAGATCGCCGAGAATGCACACAAAAGATAAAAAAAATCCTGATATGCTGCACATGGGTTATTTTATGCCGCTTGCGAGCTGGTTGAATCATGCTCAGTGTGGCCGGTTTGGCAGTTTATTGAAACAATCTGCGCCAGGGTGAGTCACAAAAGTGAGGGCTGGTTAATGGTATTGGGTGAGTGTAGAAAGTAGGATGAAGCGTATGTCGAATGCCATCATGATTTTGGGTGAAGTGCTGGGGGATGTGTTTCCCGAGCAAACCATTATAGGCGGCGCGCCTTATAACGTCGCCAGGCATTGCCATGCCTTTGGGCTGGAGGTGCATTTGCTGACTTCGGTGGGCAAAGATGCGCTGGGCGAGCGTATTGTCGCCGAGATGCAGGATTGCGGCTTGTCGATTGCTGGCGTGCAACAGTCTGATAGTTTGCCCAGCGGGCAGGTCATGGTGCATTTGGGCGCACACGGTCACCGCTTTGAAATTCTGGATCAGCAAGCCTACGATGACTTGCAGTGGCCGCCGGTGCAAGCCTTAACCAAGCAGCATCCGCCACGCCTGGTGTATATCGGCTCGCTGGCATTGCGGCATGCGCCTATGCAAGCGCTGGCCGACCAATGGCTAAAGATGTGTACAGCCACGGTTTTTTGTGACATTAACTTGCGTGCGCCATGGTATGACGCGCACAGCCTGCGCCAGGTATTGCAGGCTGCAGATATCCTGAAGATTAATCATGAAGAGTTGCCGGAGGTGTGCGCGCTGGTGGGCTTGCCTGTGTCGTCAGATATTAACGACCTGGCGCGGCAGTTACTAATGGTGTTCGGTTTGAGTGAGGTGTTTGTCACCTGTGGCGAGCAGGGCAGTTTCTGGCTGGATGCTTATGGTAATGGTTTTAGGGCGCCGCCGATGAAATTGCAATCGCCTTTTGTTGATAGCGTGGGGGCGGGGGATGCGTATACGGCAGTGGTTATCCGTGGATTGCTGGCCGGTTGGTCGCGGCAAACCATGCTGACACGTGCGGCCTGGTTTGCCGCCTCGATTTGCGGCATTCGTGGCGCGGTGCCAGCCCAGGCAGGTTTTTATGATGATTTCTTATAGCTTGTATCTAGGCCATGAGTCAGAAATTAATTCATAAAAACAGCAGCTTAATCCTATAAAAGACTATGCAAGGCAGAGACTTGCCGATATAATGCGCGGTTCGTGTAATTTGAATGTCGGCGTGGTAAGGCAAATAGGTTGCTTGGCTGCCGCGACATTGACGCTAACTCAAAGGAAAAAAGATGGCTGTTACCGCAGAACAATCCGCAAAAATCATTAAAGAATACCAACGCAGTGAAGGTGATACCGCAAGCCCGGAAGTACAAGTGGCTTTGTTGACTAACCGTATCACTTATCTGACTGAGCACTTCAAATCCAACAAAAAAGACAACCACTCACGTCGTGGTCTGTTGGCCATGGTTAGCCAGCGTCGTCGTTTGCTGGACTACCTCAAAGGTAAAGACGTTAGCCGCTATCAAACGCTGATCGAGCGCTTGAACCTGCGTAAATAATTTGGTTGAAGTGTGACACTTAACACTGTTCACTTTTAACGAAATAAAAGCCGATGGCATGGTGATTGCCTCGGCTTTTTTGCTTTAAAAATCACCAAAACGCGGTGGCTTCTGTGAGTGCGTTGCAACTGGATAAGCAGGTGCAGCGTGTTGATGGAAGTCACCACAAATCGGGAAATACAGCCGTCGCGTGTCGGGCAACCCAATGAAGAGCGCCCAAACGCAGTAAGCGAATGCTGTATTTTCATTATTGAGATTGGCTATTAGGTAGTGAATAGCCATGGTAGAGAAAAGGAAAAATATGTTTGAAATTACTAAAAGAAGCATCCCGTTTGGTGCGCATACCCTGACATTGGAAACAGGTGAAATTGCACGCCAATCTGATGCTGCAGTGATCGTCAGCTACGGGGATACCGTTGTGCTGGTGGCTGTGACTGCCAAGCGAGAAGTGAAAGAGGGTCAGGATTTCTTCCCATTGACCGTGGATTACCAAGAGAAGACTTATGCGGCTGGCCGTATTCCTGGTGGTTTCTTCAAGCGCGAAGGCCGTCCTTCTGAAAAAGAAACACTGACTGCACGTTTGATCGACCGTCCATTGCGCCCGCTGTTCCCTGATGCCTTCTATAACGAAGTGCAGGTAGTGGCGACGGTGCTGTCACTGGATCCGGAAATTGATTCCGATATCCCGGCTGTGATCGGAGCATCTGCTGCGCTGGCGTTGTCTGGTATTCCTTTCTACGGCCCATTAGGTGCGGCACGAGTAGGTTATATCAATGGTGAATACGTATTAAACCCTGATGTTTCATTGCTGAAAGACTCCGCATTGGACCTGGTGGTTGGTGCAACTGAATCTGCGGTGATGATGGTTGAATCTGAAGCCAAAGAGCTGTCTGAAGAAGTGATGCTGGGTGCCGTAGTGTTTGGTCACGAGCAAATGCAGCCAGTGATCAAGGCCATCAACGAAATGGCTGCCGAAGCTGGTAAAGATGCCTGGGACTGGACACCGCCAGAGCCAGACACTGCGTTGATCGAAAAAGTGGCTGCGATTGCTGCTGACGACATCAATGCTGCGTTCAAGATCAAATCTAAAGGTGAGCGTTCTTCCACACTGGATGAAATCAAGTCACGTGTCATGGGTACTTTGATTACGGAAGAAACTTCTACGCTGGAAGCCAACAAGATTAAAGACGAGTTCTTTAAACTGGAAGCTAAAACCGTACGTAGCCAGATCCTGAATGGCGAGCCACGCATTGACGGCCGCGACACACGCACTGTGCGCCCGATCACCATCCGCTCAGGCGTATTGCCACGTACACACGGTTCCGCCCTGTTTACACGCGGTGAAACACAAGCGCTGGTAGTCGCTACATTGGGTACTGGCCGTGATGAGCAAATCATTGACGCACTGTCTGGTGAGTACACTGACCGCTTTATGTTGCACTACAACATGCCTCCTTACGCAACTGGTGAAACAGGCCGTGTGGGTACACCTAAGCGCCGCGAAATCGGCCACGGTAACCTGGCTAAACGTGCTTTGAAAGCAGTATTGCCTAAAAAAGAAGACTTTGACTACACCATGCGTGTGGTGTCAGAGATCACTGAGTCTAACGGTTCCAGCTCCATGGCGTCTGTCTGTGGTGGTTGCTTGTCCCTGCTGGATGCTGGTGTGCCATTGACTGCACACGTCGCTGGCGTGGCAATGGGCCTGATCAAAGAAGGCAACCGTGTTGCTGTACTGACCGACATTCTGGGTGACGAAGACCACCTGGGTGATATGGACTTTAAAGTGGCTGGTACCGACAAAGGCGTGACCGCCCTGCAAATGGACATCAAAATCACCGGTATCACGGCACAAATCATGCAAGTGGCACTGGCACAAGCCAAAGAAGGCCGCGCGCACATCCTGGGCCTGATGAAAGAGGCTGTGTCAGGTGTTAACACCGAAATGTCACAGTTTGCACCACGCATCATCAGCATGAAGATCAATCCGGACAAAATCCGTGACGTGATCGGTAAAGGTGGCGCAGTGATTCAAGCACTGACCAAAGAAACCAACACCAGCATCGACATCGAAGATGACGGTACCGTGAAAATTGCATGTACCAATGCGGATGAAGGTGCTGAAGCCCAACGCCGTATTGCACAAATCACGGCTGAAGTTGAAGTCGGCCAGATCTACGAAGGCCCAGTGGTCAAGATTCTGGACTTCGGTGCTGTCGTGACTTTGTTGCCAGGTAAAGATGGCCTGGTACACATTTCACAAATTGCCCACGAGCGCGTCAAAGCGGTGAGCGATTACCTCAAAGAAGGTGACATCGTGAAAGTGAAAGTGGTTGAGCTGGATGACAAAGGTAAAGTGCGTTTGAGCATGAAAGCGTTGATCGATCCACCTGCAAGAGAAGAAGCACCAGCGGCTGAATAAGTCGTCTGTTGTTAAAAAAGCCCGCGTCAGCGGGCTTTTTTGTGCCTTCCTGTCATGAAATAGCGGGTAAAAATATGTTTGCGTCAATATACGTATAGGTCATTGTGGTCCACTGCTTCATAATGCCATCGTATGAATAATAAAAAAAAGATCATACGATAGAGGGTAAGTACACCGATGACAAAATATTCAAAGATTGCCATGGCAATGGCAGGGCTGTTTGCCAGCGTACCCACGCTGGCTAATGAGTCTATAGACTTGGAGGAAATCCAGGTGCGCGCGCATTACGACAACGCTGTTGGTTCATCAGATGCTGCCAGTGAAGGTAAAGTCAACGCTAGCCTGATTAAGAACCGGCCAATTGCGCGCATTGGCGAGATACTTGAATTCGTGCCCGGCATGATCGTGACCCAGCATAGCGGCAGCGGCAAAGCCAATCAGTTTTACCTGCGTGGTTTTAACCTCGACCACGGCACAGACTTTGCCACCTATATGGACGAGATGCCGGTCAATATGCGCACCCATGCGCACGGCCACGGCTATACCGATTTGAATTTCCTGATTCCCGAGCTGGTCAGCCATTTGCACTACAAAAAAGGCCCTTACTCGGCAGAGGAAGGCGATTTTTCATCGGCGGGCGCGGCGCATTTGCATTTGCTGAATCAGTTGCCACAGGGCATCGCCAGCCTAACGGTGGGGAGCTACGATTACCAGCGCATGCTGCTGGCAAACTCGGTGGCTGTGCAACAAGGCCATTTACTCTATGCGCTGGATGTCAATCACTATGATGGCCCCTGGCAGGTGGCAGAAGGCGTCAGGAAATACAATGGCTTGCTGCGTTACAGCGAAGGTGATGCACGTGATGGCATGACGCTGACTGCAATGGCGTATAAAAACCGCTGGAATTCGACCGACCAGATTCCATTGCGTGCTGTACGCAGCGGTCAAATTGGGCGTTTTGATGCGATTGATCCGAGTGATGGCGGCGACTCGTCACGTTACAGCCTGTCGTTTGCCAAGCACCACCGTGATCAGCATGGTGGCTGGCAAATCAATGCCTATGCCGTCCGCTCCAAGCTTGATTTATTCGGCAACTTTACCTATTTTCTAAGTGATCCCGTCAATGGTGACCAGACTGACCAAAGTGAACAGCGCACCATGCTGGGCCTCAACCTCAGCAAGTCTTGGCTAGGTGAAATTGCCGGGATGGCGATGGACAATAAACTGGGCTTGCAAACACGGTATGACAAGTTGTCACCAGTGGCGCTCTACAAGACGGCGCAAACGCAGCGTTTGTCCCAAATACGGTCAGATAAAGTAGAGGAAAGCAGTGCCGGTGTTTATGCTGAAAACACGCTATGGTGGCATGAGAAGTTACGCACGGTGGCAGGCTTACGTTATGATCGCTACCAGTTCGATGTCAAAAGCAGCCTGGCAGGTAACGCGGGTCATGTCGGCGATGGCATTGCTTCACCCAAGTTTTCGGTCATTTTCGGGCCGTGGGCGAATACAGAATTTTTCTACAATATTGGCAAAGGTTTTCATAGCAACGATGCGCGCGCTGCCACGCAAACCCGCCTGCTAGATGGTTCTGCTGCCTTGCCTGTTACCCCTTTGGTGAGCACTCGTGGTAGCGAGATCGGTGTCAGAAGCGAGTGGGTGCCTGGCTTGCAAAGCTCTTTGGCCATCTGGCAATTGGATATGGACTCCGAATTGTTATTTGTTGGCGATGCCGGTGAAACCGAACCCAGCCGCGCCAGCCGCCGCTATGGTGTTGAGTGGAATAACCATTATGTCGTCAACGACTGGCTATTGCTCGATATGGATATTGCACTCTCCAAAGCCCGCTTCAGAGACCACGACCCAGCAGGGCAATACATCCCCGGCGCAATCAACAAAGTGGCCTCCCTGGGGGCGACAGTGACAAACTGGGGCAACTGGTTTGGCAGCATGCAATTACGCTACTTTGGCCCCAGGGCACTGATAGAAGATAATTCTGTGCGCTCAAACGCCACGTTCCTTACCTATGCCCGCATCGGCTACCGGTATAATCAACGCACCAGCCTGACACTGGATGTGTTTAACCTGTTTGACCGCAAGGCCAGCGATATCGACTATTACTATGAGTCGCAACTCAAAGGCGAGGCTGCACCGGTCAATGACATTCACTTTCACCCGGTAGAACCCAGAGCTGCACGACTCACATTGACCTATCAGTTTTAGCGAGGACTTAGCCCATGCGACGCATCACGATTTCTGTTGAGGACGACCTGGCCGACGCCTTTGACCAACTGGTCGCCGTCAAAGCTTATGTTAATCGCTCAGAAGCCTTTCGTGACCTGGTGCGCAAAGCCCTTGATGAGGACGTGATGCAAAACAATAACCACGCCCAGGCTGATTGCGTTGCATCGCTCAGTTACGTCTATAACCACCATGAGCGCCAACTCGCCAGTCGCGTGAACCAGTTACAGCATGCACACCATCACGTGATTATTACTGCACAGCATGTACATTTGGATCATGATCACTGCATGGAGACGGTGATATTGAAAGGCAAGATTGCCGAAGTGGAGGAGTGCGTGAATGCTATTTCGTCACAAACAGGTGTGACGCATGCGAAGGTGCATATTATTCCGATGTGAGAATCTTAGTGCAGCCTTAGGGGCTCGAGTCTCTATCTCACTGGTGGATCTAATGACCATTTGTTTGGTTCCGCTATTGCAAGTAATGGGGCGTATGCTCGGATATCAACTCTTGACATTAGCCCATATAGTAAATCATTTAGATTTTTATCATTCAAGTAGTGAAATACAAAAGAATCAAGCGACTCTATTTTCCCTTTAAGAGAGAATTTCTCTTTTATTTCGGGGCTGTTGAAAAGCTTATCGATAAAAACATAATCCTTAAAGACGGCAATAACGTTTGGATCTTCGGCTGCATTCTGGGCGTTTAATATCGCACGACTCAATGTCAGTGAGTCAATCGATGTTATATTTTTTAAGAGTGCTATCGGATTAATTTCCCTTAATGAATGACATAAATGGTTAAAGTACATATCCTGCCATTGCATTCTGACAATCGCTCGCTGGATATCTTCATGCATTGCTTTAAATAGCTCGTTAAAATTTATTGCCAAATTCGAAAGCAAGGTGATGGACTTGTTCAGATTGTTTAAAGATGTTTCTTCCCCAACTTGAATACTGTCAATAACAGCAATCATTTTGTCTAGCTGTGATTTGGCTTCTGCAGCAATACTCATTTGCCTTTGTTGGATAATACTATTTCGATATTGGAAACATGCTAAACCAAAAGCACATGCTGTCGCTATTTGTGCCAAAAGACTAAACAAATCGAAAAGTGTTATTTCTGTATTTGTGTTGTCTCGACGGAGGATGTCGGAAATTACACATGCGCCGTAAGTTAGAAATGCAGTGAATATTACAAGTAAAAATAATGCTCCAATTAGATCTAGAGATATTGGTCTTTTAAAGTTTGGTTTTTCAAAGAGCATGGTCTAGTACCTTGTATGAGCGGATATATTTACAGTCTTGTAGGTTGAGTAATTGGTTGTCTAGGTGTTCGCTAACCACTTATACATTACCAAGGCATCTACTAATCCCTTGCTTGGATGATTAAACGCTTTAGGCAATCTGCCTACTGTTTCAAATCCTAATTTGCTCCATAACCTTACGGCACCTTCATTGGTTGAGGCGACAAAATTAAATTGCATGGCGAAATAGCCCAGTGATTTCGCAACCTGTTGCGAATGTTCACACATGGTGGTGGCCAGGCCGCGGCCACGCGCTTTGGACGAAACCATATAGCCACAATTACACACATGATCACCAGGGCCTTGCTGGTTGGTTTTGATGTAGTAGGTGCCGAGAATCTCATTATTCTCCTCAGCAACAAAGGTTTTTCTGGGCGTTTCCAGCCACAGATTAATGGCTTGCTCGCGCGTGGTCTCGCGCGGGTAGGCGTAGGTGTCGCCTGCCGCGACAATTTCCTGAAAGATCGGCCAGATATGGTCAAAGTCAGCAAGGGTGGCTTCACGGATATGCATGGTAACTTTTTCCTTGATGGCAGCGGTCACAATAGTTTTGTACCTAGGGGTACATCATGCTCGGGTACGCATAACGTGACGCGCCCTTCGGTATCATGAAAACCTGTCACCAGGCACTCTGACATCAAGGGCCCGATTTGTTTGGGCGGGAAATTCACCACGGCGACCACTTGTTTGCCGATTAAACTTTCCGGACTGTAAAGCGCTGTGATTTGAGCACTGGATTTGCGTACGCCAATCTCTGGGCCAAAGTCTATCTGCAGTTTATAAGCAGGTTTGTGTGCTTCGGCAAACACTTCGGCGGCAATCACGCGCCCCACTCTTAACTCCACTTTGGTAAAGTCATTCCATTCGATTTGAGTCATATGAAGTACCGGCAGTATTAACGAATCAGCGCAGAGATCGCTTTGAATTGTGCATGTGTGGCGCTCTGCATGGGTTCAAACAGCATGGATTCGGTATTGGTGATGATGCAACCTGCCGCGCGCAGGCGTTCGATGGCATTGTTGCGATTGGCTTCATCGCGCGAAATCACGGCGTCTTCTACAATAAATACTTGCTTGCCTGCGGCGAGTGCATCGAGTGCTGTCTGCAACACGCAGATATGGGTTTCTAGCCCGAAGAGCACGACTTGTGGCGCAACGCTGATGGAGGATTCCTGCAAGGCGGGTTCATGCCAGGCGGAGAAGGCGAGTTTGGCTGTGCGAGGTGTGTATTCAGGCAGTAATGATTGCAGATCTGGCAAGGTCTCGCCAAGCTTTTCCGGGTATTGCTCGGTGACCCAGAACGGGATATTCAGTAATTGTGCCCCTTGCAGCAAGCGTTGAATATTCTTGATCACCGTTGCCATGGCGGCTTCTGGCATCACGGAACACAGCCGCGTTTGCACATCAATGAGCATCCAAATGGCATTGTTGTTGGCGGTAGGTGTTTGCATTCGCTTAGCCCTTGATCTATCCAATTAAAGAAATTTAAGCCCAGCAACAAAAAGGACTGGAACTTGATGTTTATCGCTGATTGATTGTCAAAATTGAAGAGCAGCTCAGCAGCGCACTACTCGATTTATGATATCAAGTAATTTAATATCCAACTTCAAATATATAGGTGAGATTATGGATGTTAAAGAAGTTCTTGAGTCTTTGTCTAAAGGTCGTCCAATCTTTCACTCCGAGGCAGACTTCCAGCACGCGCTAGCTTGGGAGATCAAGCTCCAAAATCATAAGGCATCTATTCGCCTTGAAAAGCAAGTGGCGAATGATCGTAGGGTCCATTTGGATCTTCTTGTGCTGGATGCAGAAAAGCACATTGCTATCGAGCTCAAGTACAAAACAAGAGGTGCTGGTATTAAAGTTGGTGAGGAGGTTTTTAGCTTAAGAAACCATTGTGCTCAGGATCTTGGGCGATATGATTTTCTTAAGGATATTTCACGCATTGAGAGTTACGTAGCATCTAATCCAGGAGCAGAAGGGTACGCGATCTTGCTTACGAATGACCCCACTTACTGGAACGCAACTAAAAGAAACCATACTGTAGATGCGGATTATAGGGTTAATGAAGGGCGGTTAATCACTGGCGAGCTTTCATGGCATGAAAGTGCAAAAGAGGGTACAACTAAAGGTAGGAAGGATGCAATTAATATCCAGGGATCATACACAGCTAATTGGTGTGATTTCTCTGATGTAGATGGTCAACGATTTAAATATTTAATGGCACATGTCCCGGCAAAAAATAGCTTTTAATTTCGAGAAAATGTGATTTTTAGAGATTAATTATCTAAGTTATTTTTTATCAGTTGCTGGTCAATATCTTGTAAGTCGGCTTCAGAAACGATGCCACTCGCTGTTTTTAGGCGGATGATGCTGACCAGGTAGTTGTAGCGGGCCTGTAATAAATCACGTTTAGCGCTAAAGTGTTGTTGTCTGGCATTAAGCAGGTCTACGCTGGTGCGGATGCCGACTTCATAGCCGAGCTTGGTGGCGTCTAACTGGCTTTGGCTGCTTTGCAAGGCCTGTTCCAGTGCCTTGATTTGTGCAATGCTGCTACTCAATCCCAGGTAAGCACGTTGTGTTTCCAACATGGTCTGGCGGTGGACGTTTTCGAGGTCATCCTGTGCCTTCTGCTTGTTATACGCCGCCTGCCTGATGCGAGAGTCTACCGCGCCACCCAGATAAATCGGCACGTTGAGTTCTACGCCTATCACCGCATTTTGCAGGTCTGTCCCAAAGCGGTTTTGGCTACCGTTGTAGTGGCTGTCGGTGTAGCTGGCGACCGCATCCAGGGTCGGATAGTGTCCGGATTGGGCGATGCTGATATTGCGGTCACTGATTTCAATCTGTGCCTGCTGGATCTGAATATTCAGGTTGCTGGCGGCAGTCACAGTTTGCCAGTCTTGCATGGGCTTGAGGGCAGGTGTGATTTGCAGGTCGTCACGCACTTTTGCCAGCGTTTGTGGCGGGTTGCCTATGATGGCTTGCAGGCTATGCTGCGCCACAGCTTGCTCATTTTCTGCCGCAATTTCCTGGGCCACGATCAGGTCGTAGCGCGCCTGCGCTTCGTGTAAGTCGGTGACAGTCGTGATCCCGGCCTCAAAGCTGGCTTTGGCCTGTTGCAGCTGTTGCTGGATGGCCTGTTTTTGCGCGGCCAGCAATTCGATGCGGTCTTGTGCCTGCAGCACATCAAAATAGGCCTGTGTGGTGCGCAGCATCAGTTGTTGCTGGGTCAGGTGTAGCTGCTTGTCGGTGACGCTGACCTGCACCTTGCTTAAGTCTATGCGCTCAAGATTTTCTTTGCGGTAGATGGGCTGCCGCGCTTCCACTTTGGCGGCATAGCCTTCAAAACGGTTGACGCCTGCTGGCAGCGGTACATTGGCAGTGTTGTACTTTAGGTCGGTGTGATTGGCAGTGGTGCTGGCACTGAGCGCCACGTTGGGGCGGTAGCCTGCCTTGGCTTGCTCAATCAGCTCTTGTGCCGCCAGGTTGCCATGACCAGCCGCAGCCAGTTGCGGGTCGTTTTGCTTGGCTTGCAGATAAACATCAAACAGGCTTTGCGGGGCTGCTGCTGCCCATGGCCCCAGCCAAAGGCTGCTTAGGAGCAATATCCAGTGAGCAGGGCGGCTGAAGGTCATCGGCGTCTTGGGTGTAATGGCTGAGAGGTTTAAAAGCTGAATGCCTGTGCCTGTGGCGCATTTTGCATTTCTGCCAGGCTGGTTTCAAACAGTACATCCTGTTTGTAACTATGCTCTGCCAAGCGTTGAATCAGGGTGGCTTGCATCACTGGCGCCTGACCCAATACGATCAACAAGCGGCCGCCGATGCTGAGCTGGTAGCGCACACCTTCTGGCTCAACCGGGCTGGACGCAGTAAACACAATCGCGTCGTAAGGGGCTTGTGATTCGTAACCGTTGTGGCCGTCTAACTCAATCACCTGCACGTTTTGAATACCTTGTTTGGTCAGCGATTGCGTCGCTTGTGCGCATAACTCGGGGAAGATTTCCAGCGCAGTCACTTGTGCGCAATGCTGTGCCATCAGTGCTGCCAGGTAGCCACTGCCTGCGCCTACCAGCAACACTTTATCTTTGGCTTGCAGTTGCAGCGCCTGCAAAAAACGGCCTTCCACTTTAGGGCTGAGCATTTGCTGACCATGTGCCAATGGGATCTCGATATCGGCAAACGCCAGTCCGCGATAGGCTTCCGGGACAAAGGCTTCGCGTGGCATATTGTTTAACGTCGCCAATACTTGCGGGTCCAGCACCTCCCAGGTGCGAATCTGTTGCTCAATCATGTTAAAACGTGCGGTTGCCTGATCTGTCATGTCTTGAATCCCAATGGTCGATAATTGATAGCCGTATTATAGTTTATTGCGCCGTGATTGCATGGTTCTTGCCGTGAATCCAGCCCAGAATGTATACAGTGCGGGCACAAACAAAATGGTCAGGATGGTCGCTGCTGCCAGCCCGCCCATAATCGCTACCGCCATCGGGCCAAAAAACACGCTGCGTGTGAGCGGAATCATGGCCAGGATAGCCGCGGCTGCCGTCAGTACAATCGGCCGGAAGCGACGCACGGTGGATTGCACTACCGCTTGTTCCAGCGAGGCGCCTTCGGCAATATCTTGCTTGATCTGGTCGACCAGGATCACCGAGTTGCGCATGATCATGCCTGACAACGCAATGCTGCCCAGCATAGCGACAAAGCCAAACGGCATATTGAAAATGAGCAGGGCAAAGGTGATGCCTATCATGCCCAGCGGCGCAGTGAGCACCACCAAGATGACATTGGAAATGCTGCGTAACTGCAACATGAGCAAGGTAAACACCACGGCCAAAAACAGCGGTGCGCCCTTGGCCACCGATGTGGCGCCCTTGGCCGCCTCTTCAATCGCACCACCAGTTTCAACCGTGACCCCGGGAGGAAGCTTTTCCAAAATGGGCGCAATCGCTTGTTGAATTTGAGTAGACACCACCGGCGCCTGCATATTGCCGCGTAAATGCGCACGTACGGTGAGCGAAGGCACACGGTTGCGCCGCCAGATCACGCCCTCTTCAAAACCATGGTGGATATTGCCCACCTGTGCCAGTGGTACGCGCTCGCCACGCTGGCTTAACACCGTTAATTGCGCCAGTTGTGATAGCTGGGCATGCTGTTCATTGCTGCTGCGCATGACCAGGTCTATGCGCTCGTTGCCTTCCCTGAACTCGCTGACCACTTGCTCGAAGTATTGCGTATTCAGCAATTGCGCAATGTCTGTCGAATTCACGCCCAGCAACCTGGCTTTGTGCTGGTCGATATCGACATGAATCACTTTGCTCGGCTCTTCCCAGCCCAGTTGCACGTTACGCAAATGCGGGTTGGCGCGCATGGCATCGGCAATCTTGTGTGCAACGTCGCGGATGGCTGGCAGGTTTTGCCCATCCACCCGGAACTGTACCGGGAAGCCCACCGGCGGACCATTTTCCAGGCGTAGCACAGAGCCGCGTAATTGCGGAAAATCGTGTTCAAACAGTGCCAGCAGGTCATTGCGCAGGGCTTCGCGCTGCGCCAGGCTATTGGTCAGAATCACTAGCTGGGCAAAGGCGCGATGTGGCAACTGTACATCCAGCGGCAGGTAGTAGCGTGGGGCGCCTGAGCCCACATAAGACACCACGTTTTGCAGTGCGCCATGCTGTTTCTGCCAGTTTTGCAGCCATTGTTCCAGTTGGCTGACGGCAGCATCAGTAGACTGGTCGCTGGCGTTTTCGGCCAGGCGTAAATCAACCACAACCTCAAGCCGGGTGGAGTCCGGGAAGAACTGTTGCTGCACCTTGCCGAAGCTCAACATGGCCACCACAAACAGGGCAATGGTGACCAGAATGACGCTGCCCTTGTGCTGCACGCACCAGGCGACGATGCTTTGCAGTCGCAGATAAAACCTTGTTTCATAGAGCGATGCCGGATGGTGAGCACTTGCTTCGCTGGCGGCGTGCTTGGCCTTGGGTAGCAAGTGATAGCCCAAAAAGGGAATCACAATCACCGCGGCGATCCAGGACAGTGTCAGTGCAATAGCCGAGACCTGGAAAATAGAACGTGTGTATTCGCCCGTTGACGATACGGCGGTGGCAATCGGCAAGAAGCCCGCTACCGTGACCAGTGTGCCGGTCAGCATGGGCATGGCGGTGGAGGTGTAGGCAAACGATGCCGCTTGCATGCGGTCCCAGCCTTGCTCCATTTTGGCGGCCATCATTTCGACCGCGATAATCGCGTCATCCACTAGCAGGCCAAGTGCCAGAATCAGCGCGCCCAGCGAGATTTTGTGTAGGCCGATGTCCAGCCAATCCATGAGCAGGAAAGTGCCTGCCAGCACAATGGGAATCGCCACTGCGACTACAATGCCGGTGCGCCAGCCTAGCGAGAGCAGGCTCACGGCCAGCACGATAATCAGCGCTTCGCTGAGCGAGCGTACAAAGTCATGTACCGAGTGTTGCACGATGTCTGGTTGCGAGGTGACCAGTTGTAATTGCACACCGATGGGTAACTGCTTTTGTACGCTGGTGATGGTTTGCTGCATGGCTTTGCCCAGGGCAATCACATCACCGCCCTGTTGCATGCTGACGCCAATCAGCAAGGCGGAAGTGCCGTTAAAGTGGATACGCTGCGCAGGCGGATTGGCATAACCATGTCTGATGGTGGCGATATCTCCCAGGGTCAGGTTCTGGTTGCCTGCGCGAATCGGGAATTTTCGCAGGTCTTCCAGGGTTTGTAAGCGGCCACTTACATCCAGCCGGATTCTTTCCGGACCTGTGTCGAAGGTACCTGCGCCTGTGACTGCGTTTTGCTGTTGCAGTAGTTGCGCTAATTGCGCCGGACTGATGCCCAGGGAGGTCAGTTTCTGGTTGGAAATTTCAATGATGATTTTTTGTGGCTGTTCGCCAAATAAATCGACTTTCTCCACGTCGGGTAATTTGAGCAGGCGCGCGCGTACCCATTCAGCTTGTCGTTTTAATTGTTGTGGATTGAGGCCGTCAGCGGTGATGGCGTACATGGTGCCGTAGACGTCGCTGAATTCGTCATTAAAGGTCAGGCTTTGCAGGTCGCTGGGGAAAGTGTGGCGGATATCACCGATTTTCTTGCGTACCTGATACCACAGGTCCGGGATTTTCTCCGAAAACGTATTGTCGCGAATGACGATAAACACCACTGATTCGCCGGGCCGGGAGTAGCTGCTGGTGTAGTCGATAGACGGGATTTCTTGCAGCTTTTTCTCGATTTTGTCCGTGACTTGCTGCTCGACTTCCTGGGCTGAGGCGCCAGGCCAGCTGCTGCGAATCAGCATGACTTTAAAGGTAAACGGTGGGTCTTCGGACTGGCCCAGGTGTGTGTAGGCGAAAATACCGCCTAACAAGGTCAGTACAATAAAATATAGCACCAGTGCCTGGTTTTTAAGCGCCCAGGTCGACAGGTTAAAGTCTTGCGTGGCTTGTGCTTCGTCACTGTGGTGTGGCGTGCTCATTAGCGCAATACCTCTTGGCCGGGCGTGACAGGTTGCACCAGCATGCCTTCGGTCAACGTATGGATGCCGATGGTGGCGATGGTCTCCTGTGCCTGCAGGCCGCTGGTAATCTCGATGCCGCTTTCTGTGAGTGTGCCTGTAGTCACCTGGCGCAGATGAGCCTGGTGCTTGGCGTCAATCACCCACACACTGGCCTGCTCGCCATGGCGAGTGACGGCGGTGCTGGGAACGATTAAGGTTTGCGCTGTCGTGGCTTGCTCAAAGCGCACTTGTGCCGTCATGCCCAGTTTGATGCGCTGATCGCTATTGAGCAATTGAATACGCAGGTCAAACGCGTGGGTTTGGCTATTGGCCGCAGGGGAGATTTCACGGATGCGCCCTTGGTACGTTTGCGGCACATCATTCAGGCTGACGCGCGCGCTATCGCCCACATGCAGGCTATCTATCAGTGTTTCAGGCACTGCAATCAGAATTTCCAGCGTCTGCAAATCATAAATTTGCGCAATGGTTTGTCCGGCCGCCACTACTTGGCCTGGCTCGGCCTGAATCATGCCGATGACGCCGGAACGGTCGGCTAGCAGTTGCGTGTAGCCAGTCTGGTGCTGGCTGACTGCGGCTTGCGACTGGGTTTGTGCCAGGCGTGCCTGGGCTGTCTTCACCTGGGTTTCGTAACTATCCAGTGCAGATTTTGAAATAAAGGTTTGGCTATATAACTGCTGACGCCGTGCCAGTTCAGCTTGTGCCAATGCCAGGTTGGCCTGAGCGGTCTGCACTTCGGCATTGGCCGCCTGTGCATTTAAACGGGAGTCATTCGGGTCTAGCTGCGCGATCAGCTGGCCTTTTTTTACCAGCTCTCCGACGTTGACTGCACGGGCAGTAATCTTGCCTGCAATGCGAAAGCCGATATTGGACTCGTAGCGTGACTTGACTTCGCCGGTATAACTGGCTGCAGCGTGCGTGTCGCTGTTGCCGACGGACATGACCCAGACCGGGCGCGGTGCTGCGGCTTCTTCAGGTGCCTGGTGGCAGGCGCTTACCAGTAAGGCAAGGCTGGTGCTGCTGACAATAATGAATGATTTATGCATGCGGAGATTCTTTCATTAGTCCATGCAGGCACATCTCCAACATGGCTTGCATACGGGACTCAAGGGGGCGCCAATTGATCCAGGCATCATCTGCCAGGTTGATTTGTAGTGCACATAAGCCATGCATGGCTGCCCATACCGTTTGTGCGATCAGTGCCGGGTCGGTCAGGGTGGGCTTGAACACACCTGCATGCCAGGCGCTGGTCACCACGCCTATCAGTTGTGAATACGCATCCTGCTCAGGGTTGTTTTGTTCAATACTGGAAAATGCCGGGTCGCAAGGAGGATGCTGGGTCATCATCATCATGCGGTAATGGTTGGGGTTGGTCAGTGCAAATTGCACATAATGTTGCCCGAATTGCACAAAGCGCTGTAGCGGATCGCTGATGCTGAGCGTGGATTTTAAGGCCTGCGCCAGTTTGATCACATCCGCATCCACCACCGCTCTTAGTAGCTGCTCTTTATCGCTAAAATAAAGGTAAAGGCTGGTGGCTGAATAGCCCACGCGTTGTGCCACGGCACGCATGGTGACGGCTTCTACACCCTGGTGAATAAACAGCTCTCTCGCCGCATCCATAATGGCGATGCGCACGGTCTGTTTTTCAGCGTCAGTTTTAACCTTGGGAGGCATTCAGCGGTTTTGTTTATAAAAATAACATCGTTAACTTAACACTGTTATTTTTAAATGTCAAATCATGCTGGTGTTTCTGCGCAGAATGGTGCAGAGTAACATATGTGATACACCGGTAGTCAGAAGCGGGGCTGAGTCGCTGGGTAAATCAATGCGGCAGCAGTTTGTCACCGGCATGCATCATACCGATGCCTGTAGCGTCCATCGGGCGATAGGCAACGCGTTCAAACATGATAAGGAGCGATCAGTATGAATGTACGGCAGCGTTGGGTCAGTTTTGCAGGGCGGGTTTTGTTGTCTCTGATTTTTATTATTAGTGGCATTGCCAAGATCATGGATCCGGCAGGCACTATTGCTTATATAGAAAGTGCGCACCTGCCCTTACCGCAAGTGGCTTATGTGGTGGCACTGATAGTCGAGTTAGGCTTGGGCATTGCTTTACTGGTTGGCTTTAAAGCGCAATTGGCCGCAGCAGGGATTGCCATTTTTACCTTTATCACCGCATTGATGTTTCACAGCAATATGGCTGATCCGGTGCAGGTCATTATGTTTCTGAAAAACACCACGATTATTGGCGGTTTGTTGGTGATCATCGCATTTGGCCCTGGTGGCTATAGTGTGGATGGCGGCAAGCACGTGGTGTTAATGGAATAAGGTTTTGTCATTGCGGCTGCCAGCGACTCAGGCAGCCGTTGCTTGAAACCAGTGGCGCAAATGCTCGATCAAGGCCAGTGCATTAGCTGACACCTGCTTGTGATAGGGATACATGGCATAAATGCCCGCGCGCTGCATGCGATATTCTGCTAATACCTCAACCAGGCGCCCCTGTTGTAAATCTTCCAGTACATAAAAGGCCGGTAAGCCGGTAATGCCAAGTCCGGCGACGGCGGCATCACGCAATACTTCTCCGTGGTTTGATTTTAAGCGCGCCTGAATCGGGATACGGTGTATCTGGTCGTTTTCGCTAAACAGCCACTCGCTGGCCCGGTGCGTTAAGCAGGCATGCTTGGAGAGCGACTGCGGCGAAGTGGGTACGCCATAGCGTGCGATGTAGTCCGGGCTGCAGCAATAGCGCATTGCCGCATCTTCCAGTTTACGTGCCACCATGCCCTCTTCGGGCTGGTCGGTGACGCGTATCACCATATCATAGCCTTCGCTAATCATATCCACATGCCGGTTATCTGCATCCAGCCAGACATCCACCAGGGGATGTTGTTGCATAAACGCAGTGAGGGCAGGCGCCAGCCGCAAGTTGGCATAAGACAGCGGCACAGAAATTTTAAGCAGTCCACGCAACTCGTCTGAGCGATTACTGATTTCTAGTTCAGCATCGTGAATAGCTTGCAGGATTTGTTGCGCGCGCTGGAAAAACACTTTGCCGGTTTCTGTTGGCGACAGTTTGCGGGTCGTGCGCAACAACAAGCGCACGCCTAATCTGGCCTCCAGCGCGATGATGCGGCGGCTCACCAGCTGCTTGGAGATGCCAAGCGCGTGCGCCGCACTGGTGAAATTGCCGTGTTTGACCACCTCCACAAAAAAGTGCATTTCCTCTAATGAAGCCATTGATTGTCAACCTATGTGAGACAGTTTTACTATTATGCGTGGGATTATCATTTTTTTGTTTCAGGAATACAATGCCATTCATCAGCCAAATAACGGCAGTACACATTTTCTCAGGGAAATGTGCGATGTGCGGCTGATCATCGCATCGCACAACCACAACAAGGAGTACAACATGAACGCAATCCAATCCGCAGCCAGTGTGGCTGGTCGTATTTTGTTATCACAGATTTTTATTATCAGTGGCTTGAGTAAGGCAGCGAATCCGGCTGGCACTATTGGCTATATTCAAAGTGTAGGCGCGCCATTGCCTGAGGTAGCGTATGCGATTGCCTTGTTTGTAGAGCTGGTGCTTGGTATTGCTTTGCTGGTGGGTTACAAGACGCGTTTGGCCGCGGCCGGCATTGCCGTGTTTACTGTCGCCACGGCATTTATGTTCCACAATAACCTGGCCGATCAAATGCAGCAGATCATGTTCCTGAAAAACCTGACCATTGTTGGTGGCTTACTGATGGTGGTGGCATTTGGCGCGGGTGCGTTTAGCCTGGATAACCGTCGCCGTTAATATAGGCGGAGTGTATTCATATGACGACCTTGTTTGTGTCACATGGTGCACCAACGCTGGCGATCGAACCGGGTAACACCGGCGAGATGCTGGCCGAGGTGGCCGCCGCCTTGCCTAGGCCGGATGCCATCCTGGTCGTCTCCGCCCACTGGGATACGCGCGTACCGACAGTCAGCCTGGCGAGCCAGCCGGAAACCATTCATGATTTTGCCGGCTTTCCGCCAGCGTTGTATGCAAAGCAATACCCGGCACCGGGCGCACCAGCATTGGCACAACAGGTAGCGGCATTGTTGCAAGCACAGGATATTGCGGTGCAAGCACATCCACAGCGCGGGCTGGATCATGGGGCATGGGTGCCGCTGATGCTGATGTACCCGGCGGCAGATATTCCGGTGACGCAGTTGTCGATTCAAAGTCGTAGCACGCCAGCTGAACAGTTTGCGCTTGGGCGTGCGTTACAAGGCCTGCATGAGCAAAATGTGCTGATTCTGGCCTCAGGCGCCATCACGCATAATTTGTCAGACTTTTTTACGGCTGACAGAAATGCCGCCCCTTTGCCCTATGTGTTGCCTTTTACCGACTGGATGGCTGAACGTATTCAAACGCAACAATGGCAACACATGTTCAATTACCGTGCTGAGTGTCCACAAGGGAGTCAGGCGCATCCGAGTGAAGACCACTTGATGCCATTGTTTGTCGCGGCGGGCAGCGCCATTGGTGAGGCCATACGTTTTACGCCAGAAAACACTTATGGTATTTTGGCCATGGATGCTTATCTTTGGGCGACGACAACGGGGTCGCTATCGCTAAGCCGCTAGCGTAAACCGTATTGGTTTAATTTATTCCAGAGTGAGCGCTCGCTGATCTCTAATAGCTTGGCTGCCTTGGTTTTGTTGCCCTGGCAATCATCAAGGGCTTGCAGGATCAGGCGACGTTCAATCGCCTCTGTCGCGCGTGGAATAGACAGGTTATTATTGTCGGCGGCCAATGCACTGGACTCTGTGTTTACCGGTATCAGCTGTTGTGCAATATCGGCGGGAAAATGTTGCTGTTGTATCGTCTGGCTGCCAGCCAGAATCGCGGCACGTTCCAGAATATTTTCCAGTTCGCGCACATTGCCTGGCCATCGATATTGCTGCAAGCTCAAGCGCGCACTTTCGCTAAGCTGGCTTTGGCGTTTGCCTAGAAAATAGTCAGCCAGCAGGCTGACATCTTCGCCACGCTCACGCAGCGGCGGAATCTGCAGTTGAATCACATTCAGACGGTAATAGACATCTTCGCGTAGCTTGCCTTCCTTGACCGCTTGCAAGGGGTCACGGTTGGTGGCGGCGACGACGCGCACGTCCAGCGCAATCTGCCGGTTACCACCCAGTTTTTCGACGACGTTTTCCTGTAGCACGCGCAAAAGTTTCGACTGTAACTGGATAGGCATTTCTGTGATTTCATCCAGGAACAGGGTGCCGCCATTGGCCAGTTCGAATTTACCGACCCGCTCTTTTACTGCGCCGGTAAATGCGCCTTTCTCGTGCCCGAACAATTCAGATTCCAGAATATCGACCGGGATCGCCGCACAGTTCACCGCCACGAATAATTCTGATTTGCGCGAGGAGGCGTCGTGCAATGCTTTGGCCACCAGCTCTTTACCGGTGCCGGTTTCACCGACAATAAATACCGTCGCCCGTTCTGGCGCCACTTGCTGAATCATTTGCTTGAGCGATTGCATGGGCGGACTGTTGCCGATGAGGCCGGTGACAGGCGGTTGGCTGCTTTCCTTTAGAAACGTGTTTTCGATCTGGATACGATTCACCGCCAGCGCTTTCTGGATAGCGATTTCCAGGGTTTCTAGTTCAAACGGCCGCAGAATATAATCGCTGGCGCCCAGTTTCATGGCTTCAACAGCCGTTTTGATTTCACCTTGCGCCGTCACCATGATAAATGGCAACTGTTCATATTGTTTGCGGATGGCACTCAGCAATTGCAAACCACTCATGCCAGGCATATGCAGGTCGCTCACCACCAGGTCAATTTGCTGTTGCTGTATGAGTTCCAGCGCTTCGCGGCCATTGCCCGCAGACAGCGCCCGGTAGCCCGCCTGGCGCAGGCTGATTTCCAGCAGTCTGCGCATATGCGGTTCGTCATCGACAGCCAAAATAGTGTGTTGCGGGGTGGACATGGTTATACAGTCGCTAACGGAAGTGATAAGTTAAATTGGGCCCCTTGCCAGGGACTGGTGCTGTAGTTGATTGTACCATCGTGCGCTTCGATGATTTGCTTCACCACGGCTAGCCCGAGGCCAACGCCGCCAGCGCGTTGGGTAAAAAAGGCTTCAAATAAATGCCCTTGCTGTGCAGGCGGGACACCAGGGCCATCATCTGCCACCGCAATATGGGCACACTTTGCATCTGCTGATAGTTGCAGCTGAATGTTTCCACCGTCCGGCAAAATCTGAATCGCATTCATGAGCAAGTTGACCAGCACTTGTGTCATCTGATCCTGATCTGCCTCAATGATGACCGGCTGCGCGGCTTGTAGTGTGAGGGTAATTTGCTTTGCCTGCGCCGGTTTTTGCAGCATGGCAACGACATGTTGTAAATGCACTTGCAGGTCCAGCGGGATTTTATTCGGCAGCCGTGGGCGGGCAGCGTCAATCAGGGCGCTGACCAGTTTATTCAGGCGTTCGGTTTCTGAAATAATAAACCCGAGTACCTCGCGACCATCTTCACTCAGTTGCGCTTCCCTAAGCAGCACATCAGCCGACGAGCGCATGATGCCCAATGGTGTTCTTACTTCATGACTCATGGCCGCGGCCATTTCACCGACGACGGCCAGTTTGGCGGCACGCGTCAGTTGTTGTTCAGAAGATTGCAGGTCAGCTGCCATTTTTGTAAATGCCTGGTTTAATGCCTGTACTTCTGCCGGGCCACTGAGCTTGGGAGGTGCGGCATCAGGTAGGCGTAATTGCTTGATAAAACGTAGCAATTCATCCAAGGGTTGTGTAAAACTTTTTGTAATAGGCGTGACCAGAATCAGTGAAAATACTAGCACCAGGATCAAGAGGATTAAAAAGGTCACACCCAGTCGATGCACGGGAGCCACAGCTACATCATGCGCTTTATTCAATTGCACCTCCCAGCCATAGATGGGTAGTGTGCTTTGTATCGCAATGTGGGCATGCAGGCTGTGTCGTAGTTGCGACCAGTTGCTGGATTGCGCCAGTAAGTGCTTGTTTTCATCTGCTAAAGCCAACTCTGTTGAGTGTTGCGCCGCATGATTAAGCAAGTCATGAATCACTGCCCAGTTAAATGTAGCAATCAAATGGCCAATTGGCTGCAACGTGACATTGGAAATGACTGGGGTAGAAATCATCAGTTGGTCATTCTGTAACCGATAGATCGTCATTGGTTGTGTCGTGTCCTTAAACGAAAACCAAATGGGGGGACTGGATAATCGCTGACTGATCCGGCGGGGATTGCTGGAAGCGACGATACTTGATTGCAGGTCGACGACGTCTATTGAAATGTATTGTGTTGCATAACTATTGCGTGTTTCTTCGAGGAAAATGGACAAACGCTTGTCGATATCACCGATTTGCATGTCTTGCATGATGGCCAGCTGACTCCAGCTACGCACGTTTTGTACACGCTCGAAAAGTACCCTGTCGATGTGTTCACCCACAGCTTGCCCGGTCGTTTGCAGATCGTGTTTGATTTCAGTGCGCAATGCCGTGCGCGCTTGATAGAAACTCAGCACGCTAACCAATAATGCAGGTAGTAATCCTGCCAGTAAAAATGCGATAAGCAGCATTTTACGAATGGTTAAAGGCGCATGTTTAGGCATGGAGTATGAGAAAATACGGACTTAATTATCGGCGTTGTACTTGCTTGATCGGAAAGTGTTTATGTTCACTATTTTACTGCGTTGTGCAGTCAGTGTAATCAGCCTCTGCATGTTGTGCAAGCCGTTACTGGCAGAGGAGGAATCCTCTTTCTGGCAAGGGTTCCGCGTGGGTGGTTATACCAGTGCTGACTTGCGTATTCCACGTACAGAATCTACACGGCTGACCTGGAATGAACTGAGCATGATCGTGACTTGGGACAAGAATACCAGGATCAAGTTTTTTGGCGAACTGGACCTGGAAGATCCCGCAAGTTATACACACTCGCAGGGGGTGGATTTTCGTGATGCCTATATCAATCCGGAACGTCTGTATTTCGATGTCAATTTGAACGAAAACAGCAATGTGCGGATTGGTCGTTTCTTGACACCGTTAGGTCGCTGGAATCAACTGCACGCCTCTCCTTTGGTCTGGACAGCCAGCAGGCCGCTTGCAACCACTGAGTTATTTCCAAGCTTTACCAGCGGTGCACAGTTCTTTGGGAACATTGCATTTAAAGAGCGTTCACTAGACTATCAAGTGTATACCGCACTCATGAATGCACAACCAGAAAGCCGTGGTGCAGCACAGTATCGCGATGCGCATGGCGCCAGAGTTTCGATCAATAATGTTTTTAATTTTACCGACGAGAATGCTGGCCTCAATACCATAGGCTTGAATTATTCAGGGTATCGCGATGAGAAATCTGGTGGATCAAGATATCGAATCGTTGGCCTGGATTTTTTACTGGAAATTGATCGCTGGGAGCTGAGTGGTGAAGCCTACACTCGCAAAGCAGAGCGTGGCCAGAGCGCGGGCAGTGGAGCGTATTTACAAAGTGCTTTTTTGATTAAGGATGATTGGTACTGGATTACCCGTCTGGAGAGTTTACGTCAACCCACTGCCCAGAATGCTGAGCGTTGGATGCTTGGGCTCACTAAACGCCTCAAGCCCAATCAATTGCTAAAATTTGAAGTCATTGGCGGTAGTGGTGAATATAACGATGTGCCGCGTGGGTTCGCGGCTTCATTTGCGATGATGTATTAAATGCAGTTTTACATGTTGAGGTACTGGATATTCTTGGCTGGTTTCCTGCCGTCGTTGGTGATGGCAGAGGAGCCGGTCATTGCGGTGATTGTGTCGGCACAGCCTAACTATAGCGTACCCATAACGGTCAATGATCTTGCGTCTATTTACTGGCGCAAAAAACTGTATGGCAATCAGGGTAAGCCCTTGCACCCAGCTAATTTGTCTACTGAGCATCCGTTACGTCAGCGCTTTTCTCAGCAGGTGTTACATAGTAGCCCCAAGGCCCAGCTTGGTTACTGGAACGGGCTGTATTTTCAGGGTGTTCAGCCGCCTTATACCGTGGAGTCACAAGAGGCCATGATTCGCTATGTGGCCTATACCGAGAGTGCTGTTGGCTATATTGAGGCCTGTAAATTGGATGAGCGTGTACGCGCTGTGGTGTGGCTCACTGCCAATAAAATCCAGAGTGAGCCACCAAGCCTGCGCTGTGATAGTGGTAATTAGTGAGTGCTTGCTTTGATTTGGTGCAAGTGTTTGCGCTGTTCCTCTTGTAGCTCGCGGTTTTGTGCCAGCCAGCCAAACTCGGCGTGGCATATTTCGGACTTCAGTTCATAGGCTGTGAGCAAGGTGCAAAACACATCGTCATGGCTGAGGGGATACTCAGCGTAGGGCGTGATTTGCGGCAGTTGATAGTCGAAATGCTGGCCCACCCATAAAATTGCCGGTACGTGGGTTTGTTCTTTGGGTGCAATCATATAGGGTGCTGCGTGCAGGTATATGCCATGCTCACCCAGGGATTCACCATGATCTGCAACATACAGCATGGCGGTCTCACGATTACTGTCATATTTCTTCAGAAACTGAATAACTTCTGACAAGAAGTAATCGGTATACAAAATCGCGTTGTCGTACGAGTTATCAATCTCTTGTTGCGAGCACTCTGACAAACGGCCAGTTTTGCAAATGGGCGTGAATTTTTTGAATTCATCCGGATAGCGGCGGTAGTATTCGGGACCATGATTGCCCATCTGGTGTAATACGATCAGGATGTCATGATCTTTGTTTTTTTCAACAAATTTGTCCAATCCGCTCAGCATGCCGATATCACGGCATTCATTGTCGTCACACACCGGGTTATGGGCGGGTGAGCGAAAATCCTCGTAAGGCACGCGCAAGGCGACGCCTTTGGAGTCGGAGTTATTATCACGCCATAACACCTTGACGCCTTCACGGTTTAACACATCCAACGCGTTCTCCATATGCAAGGCCTTGTCTTCGTCATACTGCTTTCTGGTCAGCATTGAAAACATGCACGGCACAGAGACGCCGGTAGATGTGCCACACGAGGAGACTTGTTTAAAACTCACCACGGCTTCTTTGCTGAGTCTGGGGTTGGTTTCACGGGCATACCCATTGAGAGAAAAACGGTCGAAGCGGGCAGTTTCACCTACCACCATAATGATCAGTTCATGGTGCTGGTCCGCTTCCACATTGACCACATCAGCCGCGGTCTTTTGCAGGCCGGTGATGCTGCGCGTAAACAGTTTTTTCGAGGTCCATTTCACCACTGAGTAGTGGAAGAATGTTGGGTTGGCATACATGCGCACCATTTTATGCTCACGTACAAACGTGGCGTAATCGGCGCTGCATGGAATCACCACCAGGATCATGCCTAACAGTAGCAGGGCAATCTGCTTGAGGCGGACGCTGATCGGATCGCGCTGGAAAAAACGGGCTGGCACTTTTTTGATCAGGATAAATGCGGGGATCACGCCTAGCAGCAATATCTTGATTAAAAATCCCCATGACAACAGCCCCATGACTTCCTGGGTGTCGGTTTTCGCTGCATTGTCCAGCATGACGTGGTCAATAATGACACCAAACTCATCCATGTAATAAGCGGCCCAGGCGGCAGACAGCAGGATGATGGACAACACCCAGCGTGCTGACTTGCCATGACTAAGCAGCATCAGCCATAAGGTAATGCTAAAGGTAAAAAACAGACTGATGCTGATGATAAAGCCAGCGTTATGCGCGTTCCATGGATAGAGGTTGAGCAGATGTTCGAATAAGGCATGGTTGCTGGTGAGCATCAGCCACAGGCTCGCGCCCCAGATCAGGCAGATTTGCGGGGTGAACAGCGCGCGTAGCGTGCGGGTAAACATTGCGAATATTTTCATTCAATACGACTCTTGGAAAAAGTGAATACCATTAATAACCAGCCGCACATGAGCCAAAGCGAGGTCAGGGTGTGCGATAAAAAGTGGGCGCCGCGGATTTGTTGCGCCCAGCCCAAGGCGAAGCCGACCGCAAGCCCGGCAATAGTCACCAATAAGGCTTTGCGAGGGGCTTGCGGTAACCATAGCAGGCCGAGTGCAGACAGCCATACGCCGCTGGTCGTGTGTCCTGCCGGAAAGCAATGACCAGCTTCTAGCGCCGGATGACTGGTGAAAGTAGGCACCCATGGCGCGCTGCCGCCGTAGCGTACGATATCCCAGGGGCAGGCATGCGGCATTTGGTGTTTGAGGCAGGAGACGACAATCGCATTGAGCAAAGCCAGCAAGACGATCCAGCGTAGTTTGTAACGGGTGTCTGTCGAAAGGCGATGGCCTAACAGGCGCTTAGGCAGCCAGGCCAGCAATAACAGGGCTAACCAGATCACGGTAAACAGATGTTTTGCATACACATGCATCACTGTTTCATAAAAAAACGCATGCTTTTGAGTGAAACTGTGCTGTGTAAAGTCAAATTGCTGGTCAGCCAGCGCCAGATCTAGAGCGGTTGCATTCGCCAGCCAGACGATGGCAATCGCTAATGCGATCCAAACGCACCACAGTGCCGCCAGAGTTGGCTGAGGTAACCAGGGACTTTTTATCATGTCTATTTTGTGTTGATTGCCAAATGCAACGGGTTGTTATTTTTTGAAAATAGTTGATAGCCGGACAATTGTGAGGGTACACCATCTTTTCAAAATCTCCGACCATAAATGCAATTGATGTGCCACTTTATAATCAGCCTGATGTGTTATGAGTTAACCTGCTGATTTTGTTTGGAAAATTTCTATTTTCCAACGGTAATGAAAATGATTTCATTTTAAGGTGTCTGCAAAAAATGCAGGGTATGAATTAAATGTATGGCAATCTATCTGCAAAAAGTGCAGAGTGTGGCAGAAGTGCATATTTATAACTTCATGATTATTATGAATAATTGTCTCTGGCATGGTGTTTGCAATTAGCTTGACAAGATTGTTGTCAGTGAAAGAAATGGCATGCTGCATTCAGAGTCAAATACACCGTTTTACCATGCATCATCTGCTTATGAATTGAGGAACTTTGCCCAAGCGAAAAGGTATCAAGTGAATGAGATTACAGGTCATTTGGTTGAGCGGGGTGCGCCGTGCCGCCAGGAGGTGGAAGCCTTTATTGCGGCGGTATTTAAGCAGGTGTACGGCGCGCAGGTGAGTCACTTTATGCCACAACTGGTGGCCTTGCGTGATGCCAACGGTGTTTTAATGGCCGCGTTTGGTTTGCGTAATGCGGCACAAGAGCGTTTGTTTCTGGAGCAATATCTGGATGAGCCGATTGAGCAATTGATGTCGCGCCAACTCGGCAGAAATATACGCCGCGAAGAAATTACCTGCATAGGCAATCTGGCGGTGGCGAATCCGCGCAATGCCGGTGTGCTGATTGCGCATGTGATTCAACATAGTTTGAGCATGAATTTGCCGTGGGGCGTGGCGACCGCGCATCATAGCCTGCAAAATGGCCTGATTAAAGGCGGTGTCGATTTGTTTCCGCTGGCTATGGCGAGCCCTGAACGATTGAGCGCAGAGGAGTGCGCAAAATGGGGCAGTTATTACAAGCATACACCGCAGATTGTGGCGATTCGTGGCGTGGCTGATCCTTTATAAGCGCAAATCATCATGATATTGCAACAGATTTATGCCCAGGCAACACAAAATCCGAACCGGATCGCCCTAGAAGGGCCGTCTGCGCAGCTGACTTATAGTGAACTGGCGGCGGAGATGGCGCGCGTGTCGGGCGCCTTGCGCGCGCTGACCAACCGTGCCACTGTGGCGCTGGCGCTGGATAATAGTCCGGCCTGGATTGTATTGGATTTAGCGGTGTTGGCTGCTAGCTGGAGCAACGTGCCACTGCCGGCGTTCTTTTCTGCGACACAAAAACAGCATGCGATTAAGGATGCTGGTGTTAGCCTGATCTTGACTGATATGCCAGCTTCCTGGCAGCAACTATACCCTGACAGTGTTGTGGTCGCTGAATGGCAGGTGGCAGGTAAAGCGGTGACAGTCTTGCGTATTCATGCCCATGATCGCGCCGCCGCTGCCGATAAAATCACCTATACCTCTGGTACAACCGGTGCGCCTAAAGGGGTTTGCCTGTCTGCACAGACGATGGGGCAGGTCGCCAGTGCTATTGCCAGTCTGATCGTGCCGGGCGCAGCTGATCGCCATTTCTGCGTGTTGCCGCTGGCCACGTTGCTGGAAAACGTGGCGGGCGTCTATGCCAGCCTGATTTCTGGCGCAACGGTGGTGGTATATCCGTGCCACGCAGTTGGCTTTACTGGTAGTCAGTTTGACATCAGCCGCTTGTATCAAGGCCTGCAAGATAGCCGGGCGACGACTGCGATCCTGATTCCTGAGTTGCTGCGTGCGCTGGTGATGTATGTGCAATCAGGCCAGGCGCCGCTGGCATCGTTGCGATTTGTCGCAGTCGGTGGCGCCAAGGTGGTGCCGGCGTTGATCCTGCAAGCCCACGCGTTAGGATTGCCGGTGTTTGAAGGCTATGGCTTGTCAGAGTGTGCGTCGGTTGTTGCACTCAATACGCCACAATCACACAAGCCAGGCAGTATAGGCAAGCCCTTGCCACATGTGCAGCTACGGGTGGATCTGACAGGCGAGCTTTGGGTGAAAGGCGCTTTGTATGATGGCTACACCCGGCCCGAGGGTGGTATTGCCGCGCCGATGCTGGACGAGGAAGGTTATCTGGCCACTGGCGATCTGGCTTATCAGGATGCTGAGGGTTATGTGTATCTGTCAGGCCGCAAAAAGAATATGTTTATTACCTCGTTTGGGCGCAATGTTTCGCCTGAGTGGGTGGAGAGCACATTAATACACCAGCCAGCATTGCAGCAGGTGTGTGTATTTGGAGAAGCGCGGCCGTTTAATGTGGCGATTGTGGTGCCGCAGCCGCCGTTCACCACAGAGCAAGTGGCGCAGGCGATTGCAGAGGCGAATCAACAGCTGCCTGACTATGCACAGGTGGGAGATGTGGTGTTTGCTCACCAGCCATTTAGCCCGCATAACGGACAGCTCACGGCCAATGGCCGCTTGAAACGCGATGCGATTGCCGCTGCTTATGCTGCTGAAATCCATGCGATTTACGAAGGAATTTAAATGACTTTTTATCAGCAATTATTAAGCGCGACCGAGCAGGAGCGTAACACCTTGATGACGTTGCCGCTGATTGTGCAAGGTGCGCAAGGTAATATCACTCTGGACATCTACCGTGCCTTCCTCACCCAGGCTTATCACCATGTCAAACATACGACCCCATTGCTCATGGCCTGTGGTGGCCGACTTAGTGGAGAATACGAGTGGTTGCGTACAGCGATTGGCGAATATATCGAAGAAGAAATGGGGCATCAGGAGTGGGTGCTCAATGATATTGCTGCTTGCGGCGGTGATAAAGAGTCTGTGCGCCATAGCGCGACGGCTGCCGATGCCGCCAGTCATGAAACAGAGATGATGGTGGCTTATGCTTATGACATGATCAATCGCGTGAATCCCTTAGGCTTTTTTGGCATGGTATTGGTGCTGGAAGGCACCAGCACCGCCGTGGCTACACAAGCCGGTGAAGAAATCATGCAGGCCCTCAATCTGCCGAAAAAAGCCTTTAGCTACCTGCTTTCACATGGCTCGCTAGATCTCAGCCACGTGACCTTTTATGAGGGGCTGATGAACCGGGTGACCAAGCCTGAGGATCAGCAAATCATTATTCATGCGGCGAAACGCTTTTACCGTTTGTATGGTGAGATTTTCAAGCATGTGGCGGCACAGGCGGCAGCCAGTCAACCGCTGGTGGCAGCAGCTTAGGAGTCGGCGATGGAGTTACGTAATCTGCATGTGGTGTTGACTGGCGCAACTGGTGGCCTCGGGACCAAGCTCGCCCTCGCACTTGCTGCGCAAGGTGCTGTCGTCGGACTGGTCGGGCGGGATCCGGTCAAGTTGCATGCGCTGCAAAAAAGAGTCGCGGCACAGGGTGGCAAGTCACATATTATTGTCACCGATCTGGCTCAACCCAATATGGCCAGCCAAGTATTAAAACAGTCTTTGCGCGAGATGGGGCATGTGGATTTGCTGATTAACAATGCCGGGATTATCGAATTCACCGAGTTTGCCGAGCAAACCGAGGTTAGCATCGATAATATGGTGCATACCAATGTCACGGCGACCCTGGTTTTAAGTCGTGAGTTTGTTGCTTATTTTTTAAAACGTGGCCGAGGCCATTTGGCGTTTGTTGGTTCTATTTTTGGCTCGCTGGGCTTCCCGCATTTTGCTACCTATTGCGCGAGCAAATTTGCCATTCATGGGTTTAGTCAGGCATTGCGCCGTGAGTTGGTGGATACCAATATTGGCATCACTTACATTGCACCGCGCGCCATTGCCACTCCCATGAATGATGACCGCACCAACGCCATGTGGCAGGCCTCTGGCCAGGCCGTGGATAGCCCGCAAGACGTAGCAGATAAAATTGTGCAGGCATTGCAGAAAGATAAGCAGGAGCTCTTTATCGGCCAACCGCAAAGCTTGTTTGCCTGGCTGAATGGACTGGCCCCCAGGCTGGTGAGTCTGGGCCTCAAACAACAGGTCGCGCTGGCGAAGAAGTATTTGTAACCAGCTAGCCTACTCCCACTCCAGCTGCGGGTAGATCACATTCACATTGCGCCGGTTGGCAATATCGAACAATTGCCATTTGTCGTGTTCAGCGGCCGCTGCGGAATCCATGGTTTGTTCCATGCTGATGCCTTTTTTAATGCTGTTGCGGACGTCAGCCAGCAGCAAGTTGAGGTAGCGTAGCTCGTTGCCAATAATGGTTGGTTGATCTGCGCTTTCCAGACCATGCCCGGGGACAATCAGTGCATAATGCGACTGGTTCACATGTTCAAGGGCCGCAATCAGGCCTTTGATATCCCCTTCAACGACAGGGGTGCGTTGCGCGAATAGCAAGTCGCCAGTAAACAAGGTGTTGGTTTTCGTATCGAGTACGGTTAAGTCAGTGTGGGTGTGGGCAACTTTTTGTGCTTGCAGTTGCAAACTGCGGCCACCTAAATCCAGCGTGAGTTGATCATGCACGGCGGTATCTGGTGTGATGGTTGCGCTGGCTTTGCCTGCCTCACCGAGCAGCCGTGCATTGAGTTTTTCATACTGTTCCTTACGTAACAGCATAGTATTCGCCAGTTTTTCATGGCCGACAAAGTGGGTAGCGCCGTTTTGAAAAGCGGCATTGCCGTAGGTGTGATCAGGGTGCACGTGCGTGTTGATGACATAACGTATCGGCAGCGGGCTGATGGTTTTGATGGCTTGCAGTAATTGCTCGCCAGTGTGTTTGCTGCCACCGCTATCAATCACAGCAATGGCATCGCGACCAACCACGACGCCCAGGTTACAAATGTCGCCCTGGTAGCCGTCGTCGATATCCAGATGTTGACCATGATGGACATACACGCCTTCGGCAACTTTTTGCAACTCAAATGTGTCTGCCTGCACATGACTACAAAACGTTACAAAACCGAATGTAACACCGGCACACAATAGCTTGATTTTTGATAACATGACGACTGCCCATGAATGTTTCATACATCATAATCAAATCATTCATGATGACAAAGTGACTGCTGTCACACGTAATTTCAAGGAGAAAACATGAGTTCCACGCAACGATATACCAAAGTTGCCGTTATTTTGCATTGGCTGATCGGGTTGGCGATCATCGCTATGTTCGCCCTCGGCTGGTACATGGGTGAGTTGCCCAAGGATGGCCCCAAGCAAACCGCTTTTGACTTGTTTGATCTTGGCATTTACACCTGGCAGATGGACGAACCCGCCAGCGCCAGAACCTTGTATTTCAATTTGCACAAATCGCTAGGGTTTACCTTGCTGTGGCTGATCCTGTTCCGGGTCTACTGGCGTATCAGCCACACGCCTCCAGCAATGCTGGCCAGCTATTCTGCGCTGGAGCGCAAAGTGGCAACAGGTGCGCACCATTTGCTGTATCTGTTGATGGTAGGCCTGCCGTTGAGTGGTGTGTTAATGACGCTTTACAGTAAATTTGGCTTGAAGTGGTTTGGGCTAGAGGTATTTGGTGGTTTGGATAATGCAGACTTGCGCGATGCGTTCAAAGAGTCTCACGAGCTATTCGCCAATATCCTACTGGTTGTGTTTATCGTGCATGTAGTTGGCGCGCTTAAACATAAATTTATTGATAAAGATGAGACCATGTCGCGCATGTCTTTAAAGTAAATCTGCCTGTTCATTAAAAAGCCTGCGATTGCAGGCTTTTTTTGTCTCTGCTATTTGCGAATACCTCGCAAGTTCTGCAAAAAATGCATTGGCCACTGATTAAAGGCATTAGTGGTCTGCAAAAGATGCAGGGATTCTTATTTGGTTTGATATAACTGTTTGATTATTAATAACTATATTGTCGGCATGCTGTTTGCTAAATGGTTGCTATTGTTGACTTAAATGCTAATGACTTCCAACGAATAGGGAGCGCTTTATCCGTCAGCAATACAGGGATCAATCTATTAAAAAAAGCGGGTGGGCATGTCGCAAGGTCGGTTAAAGCAGTGGGTCAGTTCCAGTCACCTGGTCTGGTTGGGAGTTACAATTCTTTGGTTAGGTGTCGCCGCCGTGTTCAGGCCGCTGGCGTTGCCGGATGAAGGACGCTATGTAGGCATTGCCTGGGAAATGCTGACATCCGGTGACTGGTTAGTGCCGCATCTGGATGGGTTACCTTATTTTCATAAACCGCCGCTATTTTACTGGCTCACTGCTGCTAGCCTCAACATCTGCGGCCCTCACCTCCTCTGTAGCCGTGTAGCGCCGCTGCTGTCATCCATTGTGATGGCCATTGCATTATTCAGGTTCTTGTTCCTGTATTTAAATAAAAGAACGGCGGTGATGGCTTTTGTGGTGCTGGTCACACAACCATTCTTTTTTGCCAGTGCGCAGTTTGCCAATCTGGATATGCTGGTCGCTTGTATGATTTCGCTCACCATCCTGTCTGCAGCGGAGTTTGTTTGGAGCATAGATAGAGAGCGGCCAGCAGAGCACCATTTAATGCTGACCATGTTTTTTGCGGTAGGTGGGATTCTCGCCAAAGGCTTGATCGGCGTTGTATTGCCTGCAGCCGTTGTTTTTTGCTGGTTGCTGGCAAGCAGGCGCTTAGCTTACATCAAGCATTTCTTCTGGTGGCCAGCAGTCGCGGTGTTTTTATTACTGGTCAGCCCCTGGTTTTTGTTGATGGAATCTCAATTCAAAGGCTTTCTGGATTACTTTTTCATTCATCATCATTTTCAGCGTTTTGCCGGATCAAATTTTAACAATCAGGAGCCGTTCTGGTTTTATTTACCGGCACTCTTGTTGCTCACATTGCCTTCGTCATTATGGTTGCTCAGATTCCGTAAACCGGCCTTACGGATGTGGACACCTGTGCAACGTGACGTGGGCTTGCTGATGCTGTGCTGGCTGGGCTTTATTCTGTTGTTCTTTTCTATTCCGGTCTCCAAGCCGTTGGGTTATATCATGCCGGTATTGCCAGCGCTGGCGACCCTTACTGCGCTATTGATGGTACAGGCCTGTCAGGACTCTGTATTCAAGCGCCGTAGTTTGTGGCTGACGCTGGCTGTGGCCATTGTGGCCTGTGTCATTGCGATTATGACGGTGATTCAGCACGCAAAAAAGGTGGCTTCTTATCAATTGGCAATGCAAGTGCAATCACTCACCCATGCAGGCGATCAGTTAGTGATGCTGGGTAAATATCAGTTCGATTTGCCGTTTTATTTGCATTTATCCAAATCGGCCTGGGTTGTGACTAATTGGCAGGCGGCTGCGCAGGAGGTGTTGGATGACAGCTGGGAAAAAGAATTGCTTGAAGCCAAGCGTTTTAATCCTCAGGTCGCGGCAGAAAATCTGTTGAACGAGCAGCAGTTGGCGCAGCAAATATGCCGTTTGCAGGCGAATCAGTCACTTTGGGTCGCGGGTGATCCGGGGAGCGCGGCACATCTGGCCTTATTGGCAAAGGTCGCGCCGCAAGCCAAAGTACGCGATCATTATTTATGGCGCATCAGCCCGGCACAGATCGCTAGTGCTTGCGCTCAGATGTAAGCATTAAGGGCTGCATGACGCAGCCCTTAGTTGTATTAAAGATGGTATTGCGGGCTGAGCTTGCGCAGGGTTTCCAGCATGCATGCGGCATGTTCAGGTGGCGTCCACTGTGTAATGCCATGGCCCAGGTTGAAAATGTGGCCATGACCATTGCCATAGCTGGCCAGAATGCGGGCGACTTCTTTTTCAATCGCGGCTGTTGAGCTCAGCAGAATGGCTGGATCCATATTGCCTTGTAGCGCAACCTGGTTACCAACACGTTGGCGTGCTTGCGCGAGATCGACGGTCCAGTCCAGGCCTAACACATCTGCACCAATGGCCGCTTGTTGCTCCAGCCACAAACCGCCGCCTTTGGTAAAGACGATACTGGGCACGGTTTTACCTTCCGCGGTTTTGGTCAGTCCAGCGACGATTTTCTGCATATAGTTAAGCGAAAATTCGATATAAGCGTCATGTGACAGTGCGCCGCCCCAGGAGTCAAAAATCATCACGGCTTGAGCGCCTGCGGCAATTTGGGCATTCAGGTACTGGATCACGGTTTGTGCCGTGATTTCCAGAATGCGATGCAACAGCTCCGGTCTGGCATAACCCATCTTTTTGGTATTGAGGAAGTCGGTACCGCCTTTGCCTTCGACCATATAAGTCGCCAGGGTCCAAGGGCTGCCGGAAAAGCCGATCAGCGGAACGCGGCCATTGAGTGCTTTGCGGATGCTGCTGACCGCGTCAAACACATATTGCAGTTTGGCCATATCCGGCACTTCAAGCTTGAGGATATCTTCCTCCGCTTGTAAAGTGCGCTCAAATTTCGGGCCTTCACCCTCTTCAAAATACAAGCCCAATCCCATGGCATCCGGTACGGTCAGGATGTCACTAAACAGGATGGCCGCATCTAATTGCGGGTAGCGATCCAGCGGTTGCAGTGTGACTTCAGTGGCAAATGCCGGGCTTTGGCATAACTGCATAAAGCTGCCTGCGGTTTTCCGGCTCTCACGGTACTCCGGCAAATAGCGCCCGGCCTGACGCATCATCCAGACCGGCGTGTATTCTGTGGGTTGGCGCATCAGTGCGCGTAAAAAAGTATCGTTTTGGAGTTGAGTCATTGGATAGCAATTGCCTTATCTGTGATGAGGCAGGTCAACAATATGTAAAAGCATGATTATAAAGGCCAAGCTGCTATTTCACCCGAAAGAATGGTGTTTTTTTGCGATATGACAAATAAAAAACGCCGATGACATTCATCGGCGTTTTTGAGGGGGCCATTTTGCTGAATTAACGTGGCAACGTCGAGCTACCCATCAAGAAAGCATCGACTTCGCGTGCGCACTGACGGCCTTCGCGGATCGCCCATACCACCAGAGATTGGCCGCGACGGATATCGCCAGCAGCAAACACTTTGGCTTTGCTGGTTTTGTAACAGCCTTCGCCATCGGTGGTGGCTTTGGCATTACCACGATTGTCTTTTTCGACACCAAAGGCGTCCAGTACTTTTTGTACTGGTGAGACAAAGCCCATGGCCAAAAATACCAAGTCCGCTGGAATGGTGAATTCAGAACCTGGTACGTCGACCATTTTGCCGTCTTTCCACTCTACGCGTGCGCCTTTGAGCGCGGTCAGTTTACCATTTTCACCAATCAGTTCTTTGGTGGTGATAGACCAGTCGCGGTCTGCGCCTTCTTCGTGTGAACTGGAGGTGCGCATTTTGAGTGGCCAGTTTGGCCACACCAGTGATTTGTTTTCTTTTTCTGGTGGCTGTGGCATCAACTCGAATTGTGTGACGCTGGCGGCACCATGACGGTTGGAGGTACCTACGCAGTCGGAGCCGGTATCACCGCCGCCGATGACGATGACATGTTTACCGGTGGCTTTGATCTGGTTAGGCACGGTATCACCGGCGACCATTTTGTTGTTCGGTGTCAAAAAGTCCATGGCGAAATGCACGCCATCCAGTTCGCGGCCTGGTACTGGCAGGTCACGTGGCAACTCTGCGCCACCGGCCAGGATCACGGCGTCGAAGTCACGTTCGAGGTCCGCTGCGCTGACGTTCTCGCCTACGTTCTGGTTCACTTTGAAGGTCACGCCTTCGGCTTCCATTTGTGCAACGCGACGGTCAATATTCGATTTGTCCAGTTTGAAGTCTGGGATGCCGTAACGCAGCAAGCCGCCGATACGGTCGTTTTTCTCAAGCACGGTCACGCTGTGGCCCGCACGAGCCAGTTGCTGTGCTGCTGCCAGGCCTGCAGGGCCTGAACCTACCACAGCAATTGTTTTGCCGGTTTTGTTGGGGTTGATTTGCGGTGTGACCCAGCCGTTTTCCCAGGCTTTATCAATAATCGCGTGCTCGATAGATTTAATGCCTACGGCGTCATTATTGATGTTTAAGGTACAGGCTGCTTCACAAGGTGCCGGACAAATACGGCCTGTAAAATCAGGGAAGTTGTTGGTGGAGTGCAATACATCAATCGCACTACGCCAGTCCTGGTGATACACCAGGTCATTCCAGTCTGGAATGATGTTGTTGATTGGACAGCCGGTGGTACAGAAAGGAATGCCGCAATCCATGCAGCGCGCACCCTGCTGTTTGGCCTGGTCGTCTGTCAAATGCAGGACGAACTCTTTATAGTTTTTGACGCGATCTTTGACCGGCAGATTCTCTTCTGCCAGGCGGTCAAATTCCATGAAACCTGTGACTTTACCCATGTGAAATCATCTCTTCCCTGTTGCTTTGTACAGACGCAACCTTAACAAGGCCCCGCGCGAGGCGGGGCATACAATTAACAAAAACGATTAAGCGGCTTGTTTGGCAGAAGCTGCAGCCATCTCGGTCAGTGCGCGTTTGTATTCGTTAGGGAATACTTTGACGAATTTCGCACGTGAGGCTGGCCAGTCAGCCAGAAGTTCTTTTGCCCGCGGACTACCGGTCAGCGCCAGGTGCTGCTCGATCAAGCCTTTCAGAATCACTTCATCAGGCTGGCCCAGGTGCTGCACTTTACCGACATCGGCTTCAGCGGCTTCCACTTTGTCCAATGACACCATGCTCATATTGCAACGTTGGGCAAATTTGCCATCAATGTCGTAAACATAGGCAATACCGCCGCTCATCCCCGCTGCAAAGTTCTGGCCGGTTGGACCCAGGACCAGCACAGTACCGCCAGTCATGTATTCACAGCCGTGGTTACCCACGCCCTCAACCACTGCCGTTGCGCCGGAGTTACGGACGCAGAAGCGCTCGCCTGCGACGCCGCTCAAGAAGCTTTGGCCGGTGGTTGCACCGTACATGACGGTATTACCGACAATAATGTTCTCGTAAGACAAACCGCGGAAAGTCGCTGGTGGCTTGATGATGATGCGACCACCACACAAACCTTTACCCACGTAGTCGTTGCCTTCGCCGGTCAATTCAAACGTAATGCCCTGGGCCAGAAACGCCGCAAAACTCTGGCCGGAGGTGCCGGTGAATTTGACGCTGATGGTGTCGTCAGGCAAGCCTGCATGACCATAACGGCTGGCGACTTCGTGTGACAGCATGGTGCCCACGGTACGGTTGGTGTTGACGATAGGCAACGCAATGTTGACTTTTTCGCCTTTTTCCAATGCTGGTTTTGCCAGTTCAATCAGTTGATTGTCCAGGGCTTTGACCAGGCCGTGATCTTGCACGTCATTGTTTTTGCGTGACACGCTGGCTGGCATTTCTGGCAAGTGGAATACCTTGCTGAAGTCCAGACCGTTGATTTTCCAGTGCTCAATCCCGGCTTTCATGTCCAGTAAGTCAGCACGGCCAATCAGGTCTTCAAACTTGGCAATACCGATGCTGGCCATCAGCTCACGTAACTCTTCTGCAACGAAGAAAAAGTAGTTCACCACGTGTTCTGGTTGACCGGTAAATTTCTTACGCAGTTCAGGGTCTTGTGTCGCCACGCCAACTGGGCAAGTATTCAGGTGACACTTACGCATCATGATACAGCCTTCAACCACCAGTGGTGCGGTAGCAAAACCAAACTCATCTGCACCCAGCAAGGCGCCGATCAGTACGTCACGGCCGGTTTTCATCTGGCCATCGACTTGCAGCACGACACGGCCACGCAACTGGTTCAATACCAGAGTCTGCTGGGTTTCGGCCAGGCCGAGTTCCCATGGTGTACCAGCATGTTTGATTGATGAAATAGGGGAAGCACCGGTACCACCGTCATGGCCTGCGACCACAATGTGGTCGGACTTGGCTTTGGCTACACCGGCCGCCACGGTACCGATACCTGTTTCAGACACCAGTTTCACAGAGATAGACGCTTTAGGATTGGCGTTTTTCAGGTCGTGAATCAGCTGCGCCAAATCTTCAATCGAATAAATATCGTGGTGAGGCGGTGGGGAAATTAAGCCTACGCCAGGTACTGAGAAACGCAGTTTCGCAATGTACGGCGATACTTTATGGCCTGGTAGTTGACCACCTTCACCTGGTTTGGCACCTTGTGCCATCTTGATCTGAATCTGGTCGGCGCTGCTCAGGTATTCAGCAGTCACGCCAAAACGGCCAGAAGCCACTTGCTTGATGCGTGAGCGCATGGAGTCGCCCGCTTTCAAGGCCACATCGGCTTCAATCAGGTCACTACCCAGCACTTTAGCAATGCTGGAATCTATTTGTACTGGAATAAAGCGTTTAACGTCTTCACCACCTTCGCCGGTGTTGGACTTACCGCCAATACGATTCATCGCCACTGCCAGTGTGGCATGTGCTTCGGTAGAGATTGAGCCCAGTGACATGGCGCCAGTCGCAAAGCGTTTGACGATGTCTTTGGCAGGTTCAACCTGATCTAATGGAATCGCTTTACCAGCTGATTTGATTTCAAACAGGCCGCGCAAGGTCATGTGACGGCGGGTCTGGTCGTTAATCAGTGCAGCATACTCTTTATAGGTGTCGTATTGGCCGGTGCGGGTAGCATTTTGCAGCTTGCTGATGGATTGCGGTGTCCACAAGTGCTCTTCGCCACGCACACGGAAGGCATATTCGCCGCCGGCTTCCAGGGCGTTGGACAATACCGGGTCGCTACCAAAGGCCTGGCTATGCAAGCGTACGGTTTCTTCGGCAACCTGTTCCAGGCCGATACCTTCAATCTGGCTGACGGTGCCGGTGAAGTAGTCGTTAACGAACTGGCTGTTCAAGCCAATCGCTTCGAAAATCTGTGCGCCACAATAAGACTGGTAGGTCGAGATGCCCATTTTGGACATCACTTTGTACAAGCCTTTACCGATTGCCTTCACGAAGTTCTTGCCCGCTTTTTCAACATCACTGGTCATGGTCTTCATGGTTTCATATACCAGCCATGGGCACACTGCTTCGGCGCCGTAACCTGCCAACAGGGCAAAGTGGTGTACTTCACGTGCAGAACCAGTGTCGATCACTAAGCCAGTGCTAGTGCGCAAGCCCGCTTTAACCAGGAATTCATGCGTTGCAGAACAGGCCAGCAAGGCTGGAATGGCGATACGGCTGGCAGACACACTGCGGTCAGACAGGATCAGTACGTTGTAGCCGTCATGCACGGCTTTTTCGGCCTGGTCATGCAAGATGTCCAGGGCCTGTTTCATGCCTGCTTTACTAAGGGCTGCATCATAAGTCAGGTCCAGTACGATGGACTTGAACTGGCCTTTGGTCAGGGACTCGATCTGTTTGAGTTTTTCCAGGCCGTCCAGGCTCAATACCGGTTGGCCACTTTCCAGGCGCAATGGTGGGTTGGTTTCGTCAACCGCCAACAGGTTCGGTTTAGGGCCGATAAATGTCACCAGCGACATCACCAATTCTTCACGAATCGGGTCAATTGGCGGGTTGGTCACTTGTGCAAACAACTGCTTGAAGTAGTTGTACAAGGTTTTGGCTTTGTTGGACAACACTGGCAGCGCCGCGTCGTTACCCATGGAGCCTGAGCCCTCTTCACCGTTGTCCAGCATAGGTTGCAGCACAAACTTCAGGTCTTCCTGTGAGTAACCAAACGCCTGTTGTGTATCCAGCAAGTCAGAGTTCAGGCTGACTTCTCCGCTACCTACATTCGGCAGCTCGGTCAGGTGGAAGCGCGTTTGCTCAATCCATTGACGGTAAGGCTTGGCTTGCGCCAATTCAGTTTTCACTTCTTCGTCGTCAATGATGCGACCTTGCTCCATGTCGATGAGCAACATTTTGCCCGGCTGCAAGCGCCATTTTTTAACGATTTTTTCTTGCGGGAAAGTGATCACGCCCATTTCAGACGCCATCATCACGATGTCGTCTTCAGTGACCAAGTAGCGTGCCGGACGCAAACCGTTACGATCCAGGGTCGCACCAATCATTTTGCCATCGGTGAACGCCACGGCAGCCGGGCCATCCCATGGCTCCATCAGCGCAGCGTGGTATTCGTAGAAGGCTCGACGGTCTTCATCCATCAATGGATTGCCAGCCCAGGCTTCCGGGATCAGCATCATCATGGCATGCGGCAGGCTGTAACCACCGGCGACCAGCAACTCCAGACAGTTGTCAAAACAGGCGGAGTCAGACTGGCCTTCGGCAATCAGTGGCCACAGTTTTTCCAGATCTTCGCCCAATACGGCGGATTTCATGGTTTCGTGGCGTGCCGCCATCCAGTTAACGTTGCCTTGTACGGTATTGATTTCACCGTTGTGCGCAATCATGCGGAATGGGTGGGCCAAATCCCAGGCTGGGAACGTGTTGGTAGAGAAGCGCTGGTGTACCAGGGCCAAAGCCGAGACCACGCGTGCATCTTTCAGGTCGGTATAGTAGATACCCACTTCGTTTGCCAGCAACATGCCTTTATAGACAATGGTGCGGGAAGAGAAAGACGGCATGTAAAACTGTGCTTTGTCTTGCAGGTTGAGTGCGCGAATTGCATGCTCAATACGCTTGCGGATGACAAAACATTTGCGTTCAAAGACGGTGCTGTCAGTGGTCGTGCTGGCAATAAATACCTGACGCATCACCGGCTCAACGGCGCGCGCTGCATCAGCGATATTGCTGTTGTCGACAGGCACATCGCGCCAGCCCAGCAGTGTTTGGTTTTCTTCAGCGATGATTTGCGCAAAAATGGCTTCGCACTTGGCGCGGTTATCTGCATTTTGTGGCAAGAAAGCCTGGCCCACGGCGTATTGGCCTGTGGCTGGCAGGGTCATGCCCAATTTGGCGGCTTCTTCACGCATGAAGGTGTCAGGCATTTGCATCAGCAAACCAGCGCCGTCACCCAGTTTCGGGTCGTAACCGGTCGCGCCGCGGTGCGTCAGGTTGTCCAGCAGTTGTAGGCCCTTGGCGACGATATCGTGGCTTTTCTGCCCTTTGATATGGGCAACAAAGCCCACGCCACAGCTATCCTTTTCGTGGCGTCTGTCGTATAAACCCTGAGATTGGGGAGCTAAACCAAACTGGTCGTCCAGAGCGGTTGCGGTATCTTGAGAAGCACTCATCACGTTGTTGTCAGACTGCATGTCCATTGCCAGATTCTTCACTTACAAAACATTTGGAGGAACCTTCAATGATACCGTTAAAGTTTAGCAATTTCAATTGTTTAGCCTGCGTTAAATAACGGATAAATCTATTTTTTTATCTTAATTGAGAATGGTTTTTATTTACCTGTGAAAAATGGCAGCAGAGACAGAAGTTTGGCGGTTTTTACGGCGGCAGTTGCGCACGCCGTGTATGAGATGTGCGCTGTTTTAATTGAGGAAAGTGGGTTTTTGCGGATTGGCGCCGTGAAATAAGGCGCGCATTTGAGGTGTCTTATTTAAGTGCCCAATGTGGGGCTTGTTCTTTTGTGTGGTCAGCTGGTTTTATTTGCATCACGCGGCACACCGGCGGATGAGCGTGCCGCATGATCAGGAGGGATTACAGGCTTGCGAAAGCGATCGCCGCCGCCTGTACTGTTTGCGCGATATCTGCATCGGTATGCGCTGCTGAAACAAAACCAGCTTCAAAGGCCGATGGGCCGAGGTAAATGCCGCTGTCCAGCATGCTGTGAAAGAATTTGTTAAAGGCGTTTTTGTCTGCCTGCATCATCTCTGCATAGCTGCTTGGGTGGCTGGCACTGAAGTACAGGCCAAACATACCGCCGACACTCTGTGCGCTAAATGTCACGCCAGCGGCCTGCGCTGCCTGGGTCAGGCCTGCGGTGAGCTTGGTTGTTTGTGCGGTCAGTTTTTCATAAAAACCAGGGGCTTGAACCAGTTTTAAAGTGGTCAGGCCGGCAGTGACCGCCACCGGATTGCCTGAGAGCGTGCCCGCCTGATAGACCGGGCCTAATGGCGCTAATACACCCATAATGTCTTTGCGGCCACCAAAAGCGCCGACTGGCAAGCCGCCGCCGATGACTTTGCCCAGTGTTGTCATGTCGGGTGTGATGCCATACAAGGCTTGTGCGCCGCCCAGGGCCACGCGAAAACCGGTCATCACTTCGTCAAAAATCAACACGGTGCCGTGCTGGGTGCACAGTTCACGCAGGGTTTGCAAGAATTCCTGATGTGGCACGATCAGGTTCATGTTGCCAACAACGGGCTCCAGAATCACGCAGGCGATTTCATCGCCGATGCTGGCGAAGGTGTCTTTCAGCATTTGCGTGTTGTTGTAATCCAGCGTCAAGGTGTGGGCAGCCACTTCTGCGGGTACGCCAGCCGAGCTGGGTTCGCCAAAGGTCAGCAAGCCAGAGCCTGCTTTTACTAATAAAGCATCGGCGTGGCCGTGATAACAGCCTTCAAATTTGATGATTTTGCTGCGTTTGGTAAAACCGCGTGCAACGCGGATGGCACTCATGGTGGCTTCGGTGCCGCTGCTGACCAGGCGTACTTGTTCCATGCTAGGCACCAGCGCGTTGAGCAGCTCGGCCATTTCCAGTTCAAGGCCGGTGGGTGCGCCGAAGCTCAGGCTGTTGGCAGCCGCTTGCTGCACGGCGGCGATGACTTCAGGATGCGCATGCCCCAGGATCATGGGGCCCCAGGAGTTGATGTAGTCGATATATTCCTTGCCATCGACATCCCACAGTTTGGAGCCCAGGCCTTTTTTAAAAAAGATGGGCGTGCCGCCAACGCTGCGAAACGCGCGTACTGGCGAGTTGACGCCGCCTGGAATCAGTTGCTGGGATTTTTCAAACAATTGCTGGTTGCGAGAGGTCATGGATTATGCAATCTGGTAAACATCAAAAAAACGTATTCTATCAGAGCGGGCAGGCTTGATCATGCTGGTGTAGATCGCTAGTGCAAATCGCTGCAAATCATTAGTGCAGCTGTTGCAGGCGCTGTTGAATGTCCGGCCAGGCCTGGCTGTCCAGTTGCTGGATATGCTGCTCGGCATTGCTTAGTAGTGTGGGTTGTTGCGTTTGTTGCGCCAGGATAGCCAGACCGCTCCAGGCATCAAGATGCGCTGGCTGCAAGCTAACCGCACGTTCATAGGCTTGTTGCGCAGCGGCAGCCTGGCCTTGGCCATGCAGTGCACTGCCCAGGTAAAAACTGGCTTCTGCCGATTGCGGCTCCTGGGCCAGCCATGCGCGCGCAATGCCTTCTAATGCTTGCCAATCCCCGGTTTGATAAGGCTGTACCACTTGCATCAAATAAGGGCGTGCATCCGCAGGCAAATCCCAAAAGGCGGTGGCATCCGGCACGGTGGTGGTTGCGGCGCGCTGTTGCATCAGGTTTTTTATCCACTCTACAGGCACACTGTAAAAATAAGCATCCTTACCCGGGCTTTTGAACGTGCTCAGAGATACCAGCTCGCCTGCCTGGTTGAAGGTTGGGCTGCCACTGGAGCCCATAATAAAAGCAGCATCCGTGCGTACAATGAGGCTGCCGTCGTAAGGGTATAAGGCACGCACCTTGCCTGCGATGGTTTGTGGTTTTGGTGGGCCGCCTGGAAAGCCAATCGAAAACACGTCATCCCCATAATGCAGCGAGGCGGCTGAAGCGAGTTTGACTGCTGGTAATTCAAGATATTTGAATTTCAGCAGGCAAATATCATGTCGCCAGTCGGCAATCATCTCGACCGGACTCATACTGTCGCCAAACTTCGAAATGCTAATGCCGTTGCTATTCGCGACCACATGGCAGTTGGTGGCGACCGTATCTTTATCAACCACGACGCCACTGCCGACGCCATGGCCACCGCTATTGGTCAAGGCGTGCACTTTCACCACTGAGGCTTTCAGGTGGTAAACCAGGTCCAGGTCAGGCTGGGCATGCGCTGTCTGTGCCAGCAGCCAGCAGGTCGTTAAGATACAGAGGTAAGGCAATAAGCGCATATGAACTCCCGGTATTAGGATGACGGGTCGTGATTACAATCTGTTTTTGATTCAAAAATGCAAAAAATTCTCATTCCGGCCCATAAACCCAGTGAAAAGCCGTGCAAACAGCGCTAGAATAGCCGATATTTTTGATTGTCTTAAGGATTTACCATGCTGATTACAAGCGAAATCGTCGATTTGAACACTCCAACCGGAGTGATGCGTACTTATGTGCATCGTCCAAAACACGATGGCAAGGTGCCTGCGGTTTTGTTTTACTCCGAAATCTTTCAGCAAACCGGCCCGATTGAGCGTGCTGCACGCTTTTTAGCTGGCCATGGTTATGCCGTGCTAGTCCCAGAAGTGTTCCATGAATTAAATCCGATTGGCACCGTGCTGGGTTATGACGACGCCGGCCGCGATAAAGGCAATGCGGACAAGATGGCTAAAGACGTACAAGCCTATGACACTGACAACCGTGCCATGATTGATTACCTGAATGCACAAGCCTGGTATGACGGCAATTTGGGTGCTGCTGGTTTCTGTATCGGTGGCCACCTGGCTTTCCGTGCCGCTCTGCAGCCAGAAGTCAAAGCCACCGCCTGTTTCTATGCCACCGACTTGCATACCAATATTATTCCAAACAAACCAGGCCAGCACAGCATGGAGCGCGTCAGCGAGATCAAAGGGGAGCTGCTGATGATCTGGGGCAAGCAGGATCCACACATTCCGGGCGACAAGCGCGCCGAACTCTATAACCGCTTTGCGGCCTTGCCTGGTTTGCATTACACCTGGCATGAGTTTAATGGCCAACATGCCTTTATGCGCGATGAAGGGGAACGTTACGATGCGCAACTGGTCAACCTCGGGTATCAGTTGACCTTGCAAATGTTCGGAAACGTACTCAAGTAAGTGATTGCTAGCAAACTTGAGTGAAAGAAAACTATGGTGCTGAATATGTCATGCCAGTTGCGAATTTCAAAACAACGAGCATGCGGTATTCAATACATACCCTAGTCCAAGCACAGGTCAAAAGCCTGTGCTTTTTTTTCAACTAAATTAACCATTTATTAGAGATAACTATGACTATAAAAAATGCGGATATTGGATTGGTGGGCTTGGCAGTGATGGGCCAAAACCTGGCACTTAACATTGCGGATCACGGCTATACCATTGCGGTCTATAACCGTGACCCCAAAAAAATGCTGAACTTCATCGAGGAATGCAAAAAGAATGAGCCTTCGCACGAGCGCGTGGTAGGACATGCCGATCTGGCTTCTTTTGTATTAAGCATCAAGCGTCCTCGTAAAATTGTGCTGCTGGTGAAAGCCGGTAGTGCGACGGACGTAACGATTAACGCTTTGCTGCCTTTCCTGGAGCAGGGTGACATTATTATTGATGGCGGTAATGCCTTGTGGACGGATACTATCCGTCGTGAAAAAGAGCTGGCTGCCAAGGGTATCGAGTTTATTGGTTCTGGTGTTTCCGGTGGTGAAACCGGCGCCCGTTTTGGTCCTTCCCTGATGCCATCCGGCACACGCAAGGCCTGGTCTAGCCTGGAGCCGATCTGGCGCGATATCGCTGCTAAAGTCGACCCTGCGACCGGTGCACCTTTAGAAGGTGGCACACCAGGCAAGCCGGTAGAGGGTGGTTTCTCTTGTGCCGAGTATATCGGCCCGGACGGTGCTGGCCATTATGTGAAAATGGTGCACAACGGCATTGAATACATCGATATGCAGTTGATTTGCGAAGCCTACTGGTTGATGAAGAACTTGCTGGGCATGCCAGCAGACGAAATCGGTAAAGTGTTTGCCGAGTGGAACAAAGGGGAATTGTCCAGCTTCCTGATTGAAATCACCGCTGATATCCTGCAACAAAAAGATCCTGCCGGTAAAGGCTTCCTGGTTGACCAGATCCTGGATACGGCAGGCCAGAAAGGCACTGGTCAATGGACCGCCGCCAACGCACTGGAATTGGGTGCGCCTGCGAATGCGATTGCCGCTGCGGTATATGCGCGCGCCTTGTCCAGCCTGAAAGAAGAGCGCGTAGAAGCGAGCAAGATCCTCAAGGGCCCGGCGATTGTGCAAGAGAAAGACAAAGCAGCCATTATTGAGGCGATCAAGAATGCCTTGTATTGCTCCAAAATTTGCGCCTATGCACAAGGCTTCCAGCTCATCGACAAGGCACAAGTGGCTTACAACTGGAAACTCAACTTCGGTGAAATTGCCCAGATCTGGCGTGGCGGTTGTATCATCCGCGCGCGTTTCCTGCAAAAAATCACTGATGCCTATGCATTGAACTCACGCCTGAAAAACCTGATGCTGGATCCATACTTCACCAATGCGATGAATGAAGGCCAGGCTGGCTGGCGTAAAGTGATTGCGCTGGCGGTGACCAATGGTATCCCGGCGCAAGGCTTTGCGGCCGCGTTGGCTTATTATGATGGTTACAGAAGTGCAGATTTGCCAGCAAACCTGTTGCAAGGTCAGCGTGACTACTTTGGCGCACATACTTATGAGCGTAAAGACCAGCCGCGTGGTCAGTTCTTCCACCTGGATTGGCCAGAAGCTGGTCGTCCGCAACTGGCGATTGAGTAGGTGCTTTGCCGGGCGCCAGTCGTGGTGCCCGTAGCATGCATAGATAAGTCGGATGCATAAACAAAAAGATGGCGCTGGTCGCCATCTTTTTTGTTTTCTATCTTTAATATTTGTCGCCTTGCCTGAAGTCTGAGGTTTGGAGGGAGCAAGGGCCGCTACAGGCTGAATAAGATCAGTGTATGACACTCAATGCAGTTTCTGCATTGAGCCAGAAATCGTGACCCGCTACCGGGTCTTGCGCCAGCTAAAGATGCGTGATTAAACGCAGTCGCAGCTGGATTCCAGAAAGCGGTGTAACTCGTTAATTGCTTTCGTGTGTTGCTGTGCTTCAATGGCCGCTTTTGCATCTGCCAGATTGGCGGCGGAGGTATTCAAGCTTGGTGCATAAATTTCGTCCACTAAAAAAATTTTGGACGGACTTGCCTGGTGTGACTGTGCGATTTGCATTTCAATATTCCTTTTGGGATTTCCAATATTCGGGGCACAAAACGACGAATTGTGTTCGTCGTGCATGTGGCGCCAAAATTAACAAAAAGTTCCTTGTACAGCAATGTGATATCCGCCGTGATGACCAAACTTGTCAATTTCTTACGACATATTTGTATTGCTACAACATACAAGCAAACATGGTGCCATGTTTAATGACCTTAACGCATACCAATCCTGTTAGGATGACAGGGCTTGAATGGCGCCTGAAAAAAAGATCGCACATGAAAAACTGAAAGCCAAATGTGCTGATTTTTCGTAAAATATCGGCTTGATCAATCAAAAATGAAGAGCAGCATGCAAATTTTTGTCAACGGTAAGGCTACGCCACTGCCTGCAGAAGCCATGAGTGTGCTGGCGCTGGTAGAGCATATGCAGCTTACTGGCAAGCGCATTGCCATCGAGCGCAATGGCGATATTGTGCCGCGTAGCCAATTTGCCGAGGTGCAATTGCAGGCGGACGATAAACTGGAAATCGTGGGCGCTGTTGGCGGCGGCTAGTCGCCGACTGCTGATATAAATGATTGAGTTGAACGCATTGAATAGAGAGTTTTTGAATATGAATGACGCTTTGGTAATCGCCGGTAAGTCTTATCAGTCCCGCCTGTTGGTGGGCACCGGCAAATATAAGGATTTCACGCAGACGCGTGCAGCCATTGATGCCAGTGGTGCAGAAATTGTCACCGTGGCCATCCGCCGGACCAATATTGGCCAAAATGCTAACGAACCCTCTTTGCTGGATTATTTGCCGCCCAGTGAGTTTACCTATTTGCCGAATACGGCTGGCTGCTATAGCGCTGATGATGCAGTACGTACATTGCGCCTGGCGCGCGAGTTGCTGGATGACCATAGACTGGTCAAGCTGGAGGTGCTGGGTGACCCGAATACCTTGTATCCCAACGTGACCGAAACGATTGCCGCTGCCAAAACCTTGGTGAAAGAAGGTTTTGAGGTGATGGTGTATACCTCGGATGACCCGATTATTGCCAAGCAACTGGAAGATATCGGCTGTGTGGCGGTGATGCCGCTGGCCTCGCTGATTGGTTCCGGCATGGGGATTTTAAACCCGTGGAACTTGCAGATCATTATTGAGAGCGCCAAGATCCCGGTGCTGGTCGATGCCGGTGTCGGTTGTGCCTCTGATGCGGCGATTGCCATGGAGCTGGGCTGTGCCGGGGTGCTGATGAATACTGCGATTGCTGCGGCGCGTGACCCGGTGCTGATGGCCAGCGCCATGAAAAAAGCGGTTGAAGCCGGTCGCGAGTCATTCCTGGCTGGTCGTATGGCGAAAAAGCTGTACTCTGCCAGCCCGAGCTCACCAACCACGGGCATGATAGGTTAATCATGACGGATACTGGCTTATATGCATGCGAAGTCTCGGTGGTGACCGAGTATTTGACTGCGCAATCATCACCCGAGGCGGGGCAATATGTGTATGCCTACACCATCACCATCCGCAATACCGGCAAGACGCCGGTGCAACTCATTAGCCGCCATTGGGTCATTACTGATGCCATGCAGCAAGTGCGCGAAGTGAAAGGCCTGGGTGTGGTGGGCGACCAGCCGCTACTGGCACCTGAGGCTGAGTATAGCTATACCAGTAGTGTCATGTTCAGCACGCCTAGCGGTGAAATGTTTGGCACGTATCAAATGGTTGCGGTAGATGGTCACTGGTTTGAAGTGGACATCCCGACCTTTTGGTTACATCAGGCGGCCGGTTTGCACTAACTGTATTGATACCACTCGCTTAATACGGCGCATGCATGCGTCAAATGTCGAAATTGCCAAATATAAACGTTGCAAAAAGCTAAACAGTGATAGCCACCAACCATACTTTTAAATTCTGCCAGGCCATTTTGCTGGCCTCCCTATTTTTTCTGGCGGGTTGTCAAAGTGTACCGCCCGCGACCAAGCCGCCAGTCATTAAGCCAACTACGCCAGGCAAGCCCGCTGTGGCACCTGCGCCTGAAAAACCGGCGGCGACCAATGTGCCGACGCAACCTTATGCTTTGTTAAAGGCAGCCAGTTGGACTGATTTGCCTGGGCTGGCCAAAGAGGATTGGGTCACCAGCTGGCGAGCCTGGATGCAAGGCTGCCAGGGGCTCAAAAACAAAGCTGACTGGCAAGCCGTCTGTGCCGTGGCTTTGTTGGTTAAGGCCGATGATGCCGTCGCTATCCAGGCTTATTGGCAGCAATATTTTAATGTGTATCAGACACAGCAGCCAGAAGGTGCGCCGCAAGGTTTGATGACCGGCTATTACCAGCCGGTATTAAAAGGTGCCCGCACTGCCAGCGCTCGCTACCCGGTGCCACTTTATAAAACACCTGCTGACCTGATTACAGTGAACTTGTCCGGGCTGTTTCCTGAGCTCAAATACAAGCGCGTGCGAGGCCGCTTGCAAGGGCCGTCACTCATCCCTTATTACACTCGGGCAGATATTGAGCAAACGCAATCGCCACTGGCGGGCAATGAACTGTTATGGGTCAATGATGCTGTTGAAGCGTTTTTCCTGCAGGTGCAAGGTTCAGGCATTGTCGAGCTTGAAAACGGCGAGCGATTGCCGGTGGGCTACGCTGATCAAAACGGGCATCCATATCAATCCATCGGCAAGCTGTTAGTCGAGCGTGGCGAGATGGTGGCAAGTGAAGCCTCCATGCAAGGGATTAAAACCTGGGGGCAACAACATCCTGACCAATTGCGCGCATTGCTGGATGCGAATCCTAGCTATGTGTTTTTTAAATTATTGCCTGCAGGTTTGTCTGGTCCGCTAGGTGCGCTGGGCGTCCCGTTAAGTGCCGCCCGTAGTATCGCGGTTGACCCGTTTTATATTCCACTGGGGGCGCCAGTCTACCTGGCCACGACTTACCCAAATTCGGAGGCGCCTTTGCAGCAGCTGATGCAGGCGCAAGATACTGGTGGCGCTATCAAAGGTGGCGTACGTGCAGATGTCTATTGGGGTGAGGGCGAGTCTGCGGGCAAGCTGGCAGGCGCGATGCGCCAGCAAGGGCAGTTGTGGGTGTGGTTGCCTAAAACATTTCCGCTACCACACTAGCTGCTATGCACCGCATGCATGACAGGCAAGATTATGGCTGGCAAGCACATGTGGTTGGTCGGCTACCGTTGCGGCCCTGGTTGCAGGAACGTGGCTCGTTAACCGCTCGATTAAAGCGTCAATATCCGGATTTCTCAGTCAAGGTATTGTCTCAAGGCTGGCGCAAGCCTAACGTCGATGAGCAGGCAGTGTTACGATTGCCTGCGGCCACCCATGCCTGGGTGCGCGAAGTCATGCTGATGGGGCAGGGGCAGCCGCAGGTATTTGCACACAGCGTTATTGCCCGTAAGGACTTGCGAGGGGCATGGTGCCAATTGCGCCACATCGGGCGTGTGCCGTTGGGTGCGGCACTGTTTGCCAATGCCAGTGTGCAGCGTGGTCGTTTACACTACCGAAAACTGTCGTCTGCGCACCCGCTGTACAAAGCTTTTTACCGTCATTTTCCTGAGCAAACGCGGCAGGTGCTATGGGCCAGGCGCTCGTTGTTTTGCCTGCGGCATTATCGTTTGCTGGTGACTGAAGTGTTTTTACCGTCCTGCGCCCAGCCGCCTGGTCGTTAATCCTTATCAGGAATCCTTTTTATGCAACTTCTCGCCAAATGGCATGCTTATTACCGGCTGACGCGGCTGGATAAGCCTATCGGTATCTGGCTGTTATTGTGGCCTACGCTGTGGGGGCTACTGCTTGCGGGGCAGGGGCAGCCACAGTGGTGGGTTGCCTGTGTATTTGTGCTGGGGACAGTGTTGATGCGGTCGGCAGGCTGTGCATTAAATGATATTGCCGACCGGCATTGGGATGGCGCGGTCGCACGCACAAACAAGCGGCCGCTGGCGACCGGTGAAATCTCCGTCAAAGAGGCTTACCTGGTCGCCATCGGATTGTCGTTACTGGCGTTTGCGCTGGTTTGTACACTGGGCTGGCAAGTCGTGTTGTGGTCTGTGCCTGCATTGTTTCTCGCCGTCAGTTATCCTTATACCAAACGCTTTTTCGCCATTCCACAAGCCTATCTGGGCATTGCCTTCGGTTTTGGCATCCCGATGACCTTTGTTGCCTTGCAGGGTCAGGTGCCTGCAGTCGCCTGGTGGCTATTGTTGGCGAATGTTTTCTGGTCGGTGGCTTATGACACGGCCTATGCCATGGTTGACCGCGAAGATGACCTCAAAATCGGCATCCGCTCTTCCGCCATCACTTTCGGGCGTTTTGATGTGCTGGCGATTATGGGCTGCTTTGTTGCCATGCTGCTGATTGTGGGCTATGTGGCGCAAGTGCTGGCGCTAGGCTGGCCATTCTGGCTTGGCTGGGGAGTGGCGGCTGCGCAGCTGTGGCGGCAATACAGGTTGATTCGTCACCGGCAGCCTAGCGATTGCTTCAAGGCGTTTCTGGAGAATTTCTGGATTGGTGCGGCATTGACCGCCGGGCTGGCAGTCAGTTACGGTTTAGGCGGACTTGCGTAATGTTGAAGGTTCGTCCAACTCAAAGGTGAAGTCTGTCCAGTATTGGAAGGGCGTGTGTTCAACCGGCGCCAGAATATAAAGATCTTCTGACAGCTGCTGCAACTCACGCAAGTTGCCATTGATCGGTTCTTCATGGTCAGCCGCTTTTGGCGCAGGCGGCACCGCTGGCAGGTTCTGTGTCTGGCAGGCAATTTCTTTCAACAACATCAGGTCTTCAAAGACGCTGCGCTCAAAACCCATGCGTGGCACCAGTCGCGTGTTGTAAACCAGGTCGTCAATCAAGGCAATCACCTGCGGTGTGCCCCAGGCTTGTTGCAAGGCTTTCATGACGCGCGGGAAGGACTCAATGCCTTGTTGCTTCAAGTCCGGCGCGTGCTCTACGTTGAGGTTGAAATGCTTGCGGCATTCGCCGGCAACAATATCAAATTCTTGCTGCTTGCCTTCTTTTGACAGCAGATCCAGCAAATATAGCCACATCCAGGGAGATGATTTCGGATGCTTGGCCAAATGCTGCTGCAAATGATCAATCGCCTGATTGACCCGGCCATGTGTGAATAATCGCGAGGCATCTTGCATCACCGCCTGTGTACTTTGCTGCGAGCTCACCTTCAGAGGCACGCCGTGTGGCATCACCGTATCATCGTTGGCATGCATGGGCACTGATTTTAAGCGGCTGCTTGTTTTGGTCGTTGCAGGCGGCTGTGTTGGCGTATTCAAGCCATGTGTGTCGCTTGCCTGCTGAGTCGGTAAGACGGTGGCTGAAAAAGGTTTGCCACTCAGTGGACGCGTCGCCGGTCCCGATGTGCCATCGGTAGGTATAGATGCAGCGTCACTTTGTTTAGCTGTACGGCGTGACTTAATCACCTTTGGCACGGCGGCGTGGCGGCGTAGCCAGTCAGCAAAGAAAAAACCGCTGGCAATCAGCGCGAGCCCCAAGGCAATGACCAGTGTACGTAATAGATGATTCTCGTTTTGCAGGTGAGTAAGCTGGGTTTTTAGTGTCGCCAGGATGTCCGCCTGCGCCAGGTTGCTGGCATACAGGACATCAGATTTCGTCTGTAATTGTTTGAAGTTTTGCTGCAAATCGTTAATTTGCGCCTGCAGTGCCGTATAAGCTTCTACTGGGATGGCAGGCGGCGCGGGCGGTGTTTCAACCACTTCTGGTGAAATCACTGCAATGGGCTCAGGAGTCGTGTTGCTGATGGGTGGCGCAGCTGCAATAGCGATTGAAACCGTATTGTCGGGCTGAATGGTCACAGTCTGCCGCGTGTGCTGGCAGCGATCAGTCAAGGTCAGTGTCAGCGGGCTGGCAATGGCAGCGTCAGACCACAGCATCAATACGCCCTGCTGGCTACCCAGGGTCGTGTATTCGAGGTGAACAGGGCTGGTTTCTGGCGCTGGTTGTTTGGAAGATTGGCTCAGGCTGAAGCAACTGATATCTGTGTCTGCCTGAACATGACTCAGCGGTAGCTGGGCCAATAATGGCTGGCCTGGCGCAGATTCAATCGTGAGTGCGCCAAATTCAGCGGCTTGTAGCAACGATGTAAACGCAAACAGCACGGAAGCACAAAGCCCTCGCCAGCCAGTGGCAGCGCGAAAACGGAGTGATTTAACCTGGTATATGCCTGAAAGCATCTAAAATTATTTTTAGTAGTGTTGCTGCTGTTTAATTAAGTGACTGTGGTTTAAATCAATCTGAAGTAAACGGATGCAGAAAGTCAAAACTTGAGCTAATATAGCATCCGATTGCAATTATCCTTGAAAAAACAAGGCTTGTTTGTGATAAAAGCACGTTTTATATCAAGTAATTTGCCTAATTGATGGCAAAAAAGCCACAAAATAGCTTGCCTCAGTCAGCAACCTGATTCCATCAGGCTGGTTACGATTATTTTAGAATATTTCGTTGACAAGCTTTCTTATGCTGGCATATAATCCGCCCTCTTAATTTATACGCTATAACTCGGTAGTTATAAAATGAAAACTTTTTCAGCAAAATCGCATGAAGTACAACGTGACTGGTTCGTGATTGACGCCACAGACTTGGTATTGGGTCGTTTGGCCAGCGCAATCGCTCATCGCCTGCGTGGTAAGCATAAAGCTATTTACACACCACACGTGGATACAGGCGACTACATCATTGTAGTCAATGCGGACAAAATTAAAGTAACTGGTAACAAAGCGGGTGACAAGCTGTATCACCGCCACTCCGGTTACCCAGGCGGTATCACTACGACTTCATTCTCAAAAATGCAAGACCGTTTCCCAGGTCGTGCGTTGGAGAAAGCTGTGAAAGGCATGTTGCCAAAAGGTCCTTTGGGCTATGCCATGATCAAAAAAATGAAAGTGTATGCGGGCGACAAGCACGAGCACATTGCGCAGCAACCGCAACCATTAACCATCTAATTTAAGACGATTAGGATAAAACATGATCGGTAAATACAACTACGGCACAGGCCGCCGCAAAAGTTCAGTGGCACGTGTGTTCCTGAAGTCCGGCAGTGGCAACATCGTGGTCAACGATAAGCCCGTTGACACATACTTTTCACGCGAAACTTCTCGCATGATTTTGCGTCAACCGCTGGAATTGACTAACAACACAGCAAGCTTTGACATTCTGGTCAATGTGCATGGTGGTGGTGAATCCGGTCAAGCGGGTGCAGTACGTCATGGCATTACCCGTGCGTTGATTGACTATGATGCAGCTTTGAAGAGCGCATTGTCTCACGCTGGTTTCGTAACACGTGATGCACGTGAAGTTGAACGTAAGAAAGTCGGCCTGCGTAAAGCGCGTCGTCGTAAGCAGTTCTCCAAACGTTAATTTCCAACGTTTGTTACAAACCTGTTGTGCAAAAAGGTCGCATTGGCGGCCTTTTTCATTTATATTGTTTTACTTTTTATGCATGGGTCGTCATCGAACGCGCATCTGGTTTAAAGATATGGAAAAAATCAAAGTTGGCATTGTAGGTGGAACGGGTTATACCGGTGTTGAGTTGCTGCGTTTGTTAGCAAGACATCCTGATGTGCAATTGCAAGTGATTACCTCCAGGGGCGAGGCAGGTCTGCCGGTCGCCGATATGTTTCCCAGCTTGCGTGGCGTGGTTGATCTTAAGTTTAGCGATCCGGCCACGGTCGATCTGACGCAATGTAATGTCGTCTTTTTTGCCACGCCGCATGGCGTTGCCATGGCACAAACGCCTGCGCTGGTGGCAGCTGGGGTGAAGGTCATCGATCTGGCTGCTGACTTTCGTCTGCAGGATGCTGCTGAATTCGAAAAGTGGTACAAATTGCCGCATAGCTGTACTGACGTACTGAAAGATGCTGTCTATGGCTTGCCTGAGTTGTATGCCGCTGACGTGCAGCAGGCAGACGTCATCGGTAATCCTGGTTGCTACCCGACCACGGTATTGCTTGGTTTGGCGCCGCTACTGGAGCAGGGCTGGATTGATTTCTCCGTACCTATCATTGCGGATGCCAAGTCTGGTGTCTCCGGTGCTGGTAGAAAAGCCGAAGTGGGCACCTTGTTCTCTGAGTCCAGTGATAACCTGAAAGCCTACGGCGTGGCCGGGCACAGGCACCATCCTGAGATTCTGGCCCAGTTAAAGAAACTGTCAGGTAACGACGCGGTCAACCTTATATTCGTGCCGCATTTGATTCCCATGATTCGTGGCATGCTGACCACTTTGCATGTAAAACTCAACGCACAGGGCAAGCAGCAAGTGTTGCAGCAAGTCTATGAGCAGCGTTACCAGGGCGCCACTTTTGTGGATGTGATGCCTGCAGGCTCTCTGCCTGAAACCCGCTCCGTACGTGGTGCCAATGTTTTGCGGATGGCGCTATACCCACAGGCAGGCGATTATGTCACAATCGTTGTCGTGCAGGACAATCTGGTCAAAGGCGCATCTGGTCAGGCCGTGCAGAATATGAATTTGATGTTTAACCTGGCGCCGGATGCTGGTTTGCAAGTGCTGCCATTGTTGCCATAATGATCAGGCCGATACGCAGAAGACTGAGAAACCATTTTGGCCTGACCGCCAAGCAGGTGGCAGTACGCTCACATCGGCCCTGGTATTTTCAAAGCATGCTGGCGGTGACTTATGTCGTGATCGGCTTTGCCTTGGCCTACTGGGTGGTGCATGATGATGATGGTGAGCATATACGTCAGCGTTTGCGGCAAGTGACCACCGAAAATATTGAATTACAGAAAAAACTGATTGCTTCGCAGCGGGAGTTGCAAGTGGAGCTGGCTACCAGTAACAACCTGGCCAAAACCCTGACGGCGCAGCAGGATGAAAGCATCAAACTGAAAGAAGAATTGGTGTTTTACAAGAATATGACCAAGCGTTAGCCACCTGCATGATATGGCTGATGCTCAATGGCCATCGCCATTTAAGTTAATTCGGAACAGGAAGTAGCATGTTTTTCAAAAAAAGCGTTCAAATCGACAGTCATATTGATACCTTGATCGGCCATGAAACACAGATTAATGGCAATATGCAATTTGCGGGCGGGTTAAGAGTCGATGGCTTGATTGCCGGGAATGTGATTGAAAAACGTGAGCATCCCAGCACACTGATTATCAGTGAAAATGGGGCCGTGACAGGCGCCGTCGAGGCTTCTAAAATTGTTTTGAATGGCATGATACGCGGCCCGGTGCGCTCTTCAGTGTTTATTGAGTTACAAAGCAAGGCCAGAATCGTGGGTGACTTGTACTATAAATCACTTGAAATGCACACCGGCGCGGTGATTGAAGGAAAACTGATTTACCTGGGGGAGCCATCTGAGGCTGCCGTCCCGGAAGCGACTTGAAATTAAAACTTTCGTCGCCATATTGTTATTGAGAATTTGACAGGAGTCTATGATGACCGCAGAAGCTACCCTTGAAATGCCCGTACCGTTGGTGTTTACCGACAATGCCGCCAAAAAAGTGAAAGAACTGATTGATGAAGAAGGCACGCCAGACCTGAAACTGCGTGTATTCGTCAGCGGTGGTGGCTGCTCCGGTTTCCAATACGGCTTTACGTTTGAAGAAGAAGTAAACGATGATGATACGCAAGTCGATAAAGATGGCGTCACGTTGCTGATTGACCCGATGAGCTTGCAATATCTGGCCGGTGCCGAGATTGATTACACCGATAGCCTGCAAGGTTCACAGTTTGTGATCCGCAACCCGAATGCGACCACCACTTGTGGTTGTGGTAGCTCGTTCTCGGTTTAACGACTGCATTCAGTCATGCGTTTTATGATTGAGAAAAGCCAAGCGGGTGCTTGGCTTTTTTTATGCCGGCTGATACTTGTCACGAGTATGGCTATCAGCCTGGGCTGTACCAAGCATGCAGCAGAGGTGCAGGCTATCCCGGCTGGCGCGACTGTACTTGTGCTGGGCGATAGCATTAGCTACGGTACAGGCGCCGAGCATGGTACGCAGGATTATCCGACACTGCTGGCACGCAAGACCGGCTGGCAGGTCATCAATGCTGGTATTGCTGGGGATGTTTCCAGCGGTGGTTTGTCACGCTTGCCGGGCTTATTGGTGCAGCATAGACCTCGATTGGTCATTATTGAGCTGGGTGGCAATGATTTCTTGCGGCAAATGGCGCCAGCGCGTGTCGAGGAAAACCTGAAAAGTATCGTACATTTAGTACAGCAGGCGGATGCAGCCGCTATATTGATTGCCATGCCGGAAGTGAGTCTGGCTGGCCCGCTCAGTGATCACCCGCTCTATGCACGCGCGGCCGAGGCAACTGGCGCACTATTAGTGCCTCACGCAGTGTCTGCTGTCTTGTCAGATGGCCGGCTGCTTGCCGATCAAGTGCATCCGAATGCAGAAGGTTATCGTGAGTTGGCGGATGCACTGACAAAACAGCTCCATGACCTTGGTGTGTTGCGTTAGCGGAAACGATCAGGATCGGAGAATATGAAAAGCCCGACAATCTATTGATGTCGGGCTTTTGTTTTTGCAGGCGTGATTCAGTCTGTGGCTAGCGTTGGTGCAGCGGTACAAACTCCCTGCGTTCAGAGCCGACATACAATTGGCGTGGGCGGCCAATTTTTTGCTCCGGGTCGGCATTCATCTCGCTCCATTGCGAAATCCAGCCAGCGGTGCGCGCTAGCGCAAATATGGCGGTAAACATGGAGTTTGGAATGCCCATGGCACGCATGACGATACCGCTGTAGAAGTCGACATTCGGATACAGTTTGCGTGAGACGAAGTATTCGTCTTCCAGCGCGATTTTTTCCAGTTCCATCGCCAGTTTGAACATAGGGTCATCGTGCAGACCCAGTTCATTCAATACTTCATGGCAGGTTTTACGCATGATGGAGGCGCGCGGGTCCATGTTGCGATAGACGCGATGACCAAAGCCCATGAGGCGGAAGCTGTCAGTTTTGTCTTTGGCGCGCTTGATGAATTCACCAATACGGCTGACGTCGCCAATCTCTTCCAGCATGTTCAATGTTGCTTCGTTGGCACCGCCATGGGATGGGCCCCACAAAGAGGCAATCCCGGCCGCGATACAGGCAAACGGGTTGGCGCCGCTGGAGCCAACCAGGCGTACGGTAGAGGTAGATGCGTTTTGCTCGTGATCTGCATGCAGAATCAGGATACGCTCAAATGCACGTGCCAGGATCGGGTTGGGTACATACTCTTCGCAAGGGGTCGCGAACATCATATGCATAAAGTTTTCTGCGTATCCCAGCTTGTTTTGGGGGTACATAAATGGCTCGCCTACATTGTACTTGTAGCTCCAGGCGGCAATCGTCGGTACTTTGGCTAGTAGACGCATGGCGGCCACCCGGCGAGATTCCGGGTCGGCCACATTGTTATTGTCGGGATAAAACGCAGCCATGGCACCCACGACCGCAATCATGACTGCCATCGGGTGGGCATCGCGGCGGAAACCGCGAAACACGTTGCTCATCTGGTCGTGCAGCATGGTGTGCTGGCTGATGGTGTCGACGAATGCTTCACGTTGTTGCAGGTCCGGCAGTTCGCCATTGAGCAGTAAGTGCGAAACTTCGAGGAAGTTACAGTTTTCTGCCAGCTGTTCAATCGGGTAGCCACGGTAATACAGCAACCCTTGTTCACCATCAATAAAGGTGATGCCGGAGTTGCAAGAAGCCGTAGACATAAAGCCGGGGTCAAATGTGAAGTAACCATGTTTGCCCAAGTTACGGATATCGATTACATCCGTGCCCAAGCTGCCCTTTAAGACGGGCAATTCAATTGCGGTACTGTCGTTGTCAAATGTAATGGTCGCTTTGGTAGCCATAACGTACTCTGTTTAAGTCAAGGTTGTCTAAATTATACGCAATCGTTTTTGAATATGGGGGCTTGCGCGGAAATGAGGGTGGAAAAGTTAAAAAATCGTCTTCAATCCTGCACCAGTTTAAATCAAACATTGAGTGCATTCGCACTGCTTTAGGGTGTCTTAGTCCTAATTCGGATAAATCGCGCCTAATACCCGTGGCCCTGCTGCGCCGGTGACGGCAGGCAGGTTGCCGGGTTGATGATCCACGCAACGTTGCGCCAGCCAGGCAAAAGCAACGGCTTCCACCCAGTCGACGCCAATTCCCAGGCTATCCGTGTGTTGCACTGGTCGCCCGCACAGGGTTTGCAATCTGTCTATCAAGGCAATGTTGTGCGCACCGCCGCCGCAGACATAGATTTCTGCAGCACCGCTGCAATGCTGTTTCAAGGCATTGGCGATCGTCACTGCAGTCAGTTCCAGCAGCGTACGCGCGACATTCTGTGGTGTGTCAGCATGGGCTTGCAGGTGTGCATGGAGCCAGGCCTGGTTAAACAGGTCGCGGCCAGTGCTTTTCGGGATGGGCAATGCAAAATACGGGTCAGCGAGCAAAGCGTCCAGCAAGGCTGGATTGACGTCGCCACGTACTGCCCAGGCGCCACCAGCATCATAGCTCTGGCCTGTGTGCTGCAGGGTCCATGAGTCCATAAGTAAGTTGCCGGGGCCGGAATCAAAGCCAATCACCTTGCCGCTCACCGGTAAGTCGCTCAGGTTGGCGATGCCGCCAATATTCAAAATGACGCGATGTGTGTCAGGTGCCGCAAAGACTGCCTGGTGAAAGGCGGGCACTAATGGTGCACCTTGTCCGCCAGCCGCAATGTCGCGGCTGCGAAAGTCGCCGACTACGGTGATGCCAGTGCGTTCCGCCAGGCGTGCATGGTTACCCAGTTGCAAGGTATAGGCCTGGCCGTTGGCCAGATCAGGACAGTGGCGTATGGTTTGCCCATGGCAGCCAATCGCCGTCACGGCTTCTGCCGATACATTGGCTGTTTGCAATAAGCCTTGCACTGCCGCTGCATAGAGGTCGGCCAGCTGATTGGACACTATAGCGGCAGTATGTAATTCGTTGACGGCTGGTGTATGCAGATCCAGCAGGATTTGCCTGATATCTGCCGGATAAGGCAGGAAATACTGGCTTTGTTGCTGCAGGTGCTCGCCTTGTTGCGCGACCAGGACGGCGTCCACCCCATCCAGACTGGTACCAGACATCAGGCCGATAAACAGGCGCGTTTGAGTGGGTGGGGCAGAAAAATTCATAAGGCATAAGTGTAACACTGCTCATGCCTGGCTTACAGAAATGCATGGGATTACGTTAAAATAGCTGTTTTACTTTCATGACGAAGTGCGCGCAACGCGCGCCTCAAAAAAAGAACCTTTATGACAGACGTAAACCAAGCTTCAGTGACGACTGAAGCACTGAGTCCAGAGATTGTGAATGCACTGGCGATTATCAAACGCGGTGCCGATGAGCTATTAATCGAGCAAGAACTGATTGAAAAGCTGAAAACTGGCAAACCCTTGCGTGTGAAAGCGGGTTTTGACCCCACTGCGCCTGATTTGCATCTGGGGCACACCGTGCTGATTAACAAATTGCGCCAGTTGCAGGATCTGGGGCACCAGATTCAATTCCTGATCGGTGACTTTACCGGCATGATTGGTGACCCGACGGGTAAAAGTACCACGCGCCCGCCGTTAACGGTTGAACAGGTGAAGGCGAATGCTGATACCTATTCCGAGCAGGTATTCAAGATTCTGGACCCGGCCAAAACCGAGATTGTGTTTAACTCCAAGTGGTTAAGCGACCTCGGTGCCGCGGGCATGATCAAGCTGGCAGCCAGCCATACGGTCGCCCGTATGCTGGAGCGCGATGACTTCTCCAAGCGCTTCAAAGGCAACCAGCCAATCGCGATTCATGAATTCTTGTATCCCTTATTGCAGGGCTATGACTCTGTGGCTTTGCAGGCCGATTTGGAACTGGGCGGCACAGACCAGAAATTTAACCTGCTAATGGGCCGTGAATTGCAAAAGCAGGCTGGCCAATCGCAGCAATGCGTGTTGATGATGCCGTTGCTGGAAGGCCTGGACGGCGTGAATAAAATGTCCAAGTCTTTGGGTAACTATATTGGTATCAGCGAAGCGCCTGAGACGATTTTTGCCAAAATCATGTCGGTTTCTGATGAACTGATGTGGCGTTACATCGACTTGCTGTCATTTGCCACCCTGGAAACTATCGCCCAGTGGAAAGCACAAGTGGCTGCTGGCGACAATCCGCGTAATATCAAGGTCGGTTTTGCGCAGGAGATCGTCGCCCGTTTCCACGGCCAGGCGGCGGCTGAAAAGGCCCTGCAAGACTTCCAGACCCGTGCCAAAGGCGGGATTCCTGATGATGTGCCTGAGGTGGCAGTGGCGATTGACGGTGATAGCATCAGTATCAGCCAGTTGCTCAAGCAGGCGGGTCTGGTGGAAAGCACCAGTGAAGCCATGCGCGCCGTGCAACAAGGCGGCGTGAAGCTGGATAGCGTAAAAGTTGATGATAAAAACCTGTCACTGGCAAAAGGGGTGACCGTGGTGGCACAAGTCGGCAAGCGCAAGTTTGCCAAAATCACCATCCAGTAAACATGTGTTACTGATTAAAAAAGGCCGCATTTGCGGCCTTTTTGGTTTACAGCGATTTGCGTAAGTTGGCCGGTGGAATATTCAGCGATTCGCGGTATTTGGCAATGGTGCGGCGCGCAACCACAATGCCTTGCTGCGCCAGCGTATCGGTGATTTGATTGTCGGACAATGGTTTTTTCTGGTTCTCTTCAGCGACCATTTGTTTGATCAGGGCGCGAATGGCGGTTGCAGAGCATGAGCCGCCCGCATCGGTGGCAACTGAGCTGCCAAAAAAGTATTTAAGTTCAAATACACCGCGTGGCGTGAGCATATACTTATGCGTTGTCACGCGAGAAACCGTGCTTTCATGCAAGTCGAGCTCTTCGGCAATTTCGCGCAATACCAGGGGCCGCATGGCAATTTCACCATGTTCAAAGAAATTGCGCTGTCTGTCCACAATCGCTTGCGACACACGCAAGATGGTAGAAAAGCGTTGCTGGATATTTTTAATCATCCATTTGGCTTCCTGCATCTGGCTCTGCAGATATTGGCCGGAGCTTTCACGGTTGCGCTTGAGGATATCTGCATACAACTGATTGATACGCAATTTGGGGATCACGCCATCATTGAGCGATGCCATCCAGATGCCTTTGATTTTTTTGACCACGACATCGTGCTGGATAAAGTGGTCATGGCTAAAGGTCGCAAACTCGTTGCCTGGCTTGGGATTTTGCTGGCGAATCAGGTGTTGCGCGCCTTTGAGCGCGGCTTCGTCGCAAGTGAGTACCTTGCGCAATTTGACAAAGTCTTTGTTGGCGAGCAATGCCAGGTGATCTTTGGCAATCGCCATCGCAATACGCAAATAAGGTGTCTCAGGCGGCAGTACTTGCAGTTGTAGCAAGATGCATTCACGCAGGTCACGTGCGCCGACGCCGATCGGATCCAGGTTCTGGATCAATTTCAGTGCGGTTTCCAGCTCCAGTAACTCAATTTCCAGCTCTGGCGGCAACAGGTCGACAATCTCTTGTAAATCCTGCTCTAAATAACCATCATCGTTAATGCTGTCGAGCAAAAATTTCACCAGATCCATGTCACGCTTGGATAGATGTGCCAACTGCATCTGGTTGATCAGGTGCTCGCGCAGACTGATATTGTTGGCGTCCTGGCGAGAGAAGTCACTATCTTCATCATCGAGGTTGTTGCGGCCCGCTTCGTCCCAGTTGCTGGCACTGCCAAACTCTTCGTAGTCATCTTCAAACTCGGGCGGCGTGAATTCTTCATTCAGATTCGGTTGTTCGCCTTCAGTGCCGCTCGTTTCGTCACGTGGTTCATCACGCAGACTCTCTGCAGGAGGAGTGAGGTCGTTTTGGGTAGCGACATCAAATGAACTTGCATCCACCTGCTCTGTGTCTGTCGAGCTGGTGGCCAATGGCGAGTTATCTTCAAATTCTCCTTCTTCGCCGTCAGCCATTTCCAGCAGCGGATTTTCCTGCAGGATGGTTTCCAGCTCCTGGCTTAACTCCAGCGTGGACAACTGCAACAGGCGGATGGACTGCTGAAGTTGCGGGGTGAGCGCCAGGTTTTGTGAGATGCGTAATTGCAGGTTTTGCTTCATATCAGGTTACAGCCTAAAATTCTTGCCCAGATAGACTTCACGTACGCCTTCGTTCTGAATGATTTCGTCTGGCGTGCCTGCGGCAAACACAGCGCCTTCATTAACGATATACGCCCGGTCACAAATATCCAGGGTTTCACGCACGTTGTGGTCTGTAATCAAAATGCCAATATTCTGGCTGCTCAGGTAGCGGATAATTTTCTGGATCTCAATCACCGCAATCGGGTCAATCCCGGCAAATGGCTCATCCAGCAGGATGAATTTCGGGTCTGTGGCCAGGCAGCGCGCAATCTCTACGCGGCGGCGCTCGCCGCCCGACAGGCTGACGGCCTGGCTGTGACGGATATGCTGGATATGTAATTGATCCAGTAAAGACTCCAGCCGCGCTTCACGCTCTTCTTCCGTGTAAGGGCGGGTTTCCAGAATTGATAAAATATTATCAGTCACCGTCATTTTACGAAAAATGGATGCTTCTTGTGGCAGGTAAGCCAGGCCCATGCGGGCGCGCTCGTGCATGGGCGCGCGGCTGACATCTGCGCCATTCAGCGTAATGCTGCCGTCGTCCAGTGCGACCAGGCCAACAATCATATAAAAGCTGGTGGTTTTGCCAGCACCATTCGGGCCGAGCAAACCAATCACTTCGCCGCTGCGTAGCTCAAGTGTGGTGTTTTTAACCACGGTGCGTCCCTGATAGGCTTTTTTCAGGTGGCTGACACGTAAATGGTTATGATCTGGTGAAACTGTTGTCTGCATAAGGCCGGTCTTTAAGGTTGCGCTTTCGTAGGCTCATTAGTGGTGTCGGCGGGTGCCGGTTCCACTTTGATTTGCAGCGAGCGGTTCATGCGCAGCCCTTGCTGCGAGGTTGGCTTGTTATCAATCACAGGCGGCGTGGTTTTGTTCTTGGGCTGGATAGTCGCTTTGACACGGCTACCGGCGGTACCATTGGGGTTAGCCTTGGTGCCGCCAATGACTTCGGCGTACTCTGCATTGGCGTCATAACTGATGTAGTCACCGGTGACCAGGTCTTCACCACGTTTGACCCAGGCGTTGGTGTATAGCTGTACCTTGTCCATGCGCGCGTTGTATTCAATACGCTGTCCGCTGCCTTGCATCCATTCGTCTTTGCCAGTGCGTTTTTGCTTGAATGTGGTCGGGTTGCCGGTACAGGTGCTGTGCTGAAAGCCATCCTGGTCTTCACGCACAATCATTTTGTCGGCTTTGATTTGCAGGGTGCCCTGGTTGAGGATCACATTGCCGGTATAAATGCTGATTTTTTTGGCATCATTCACGGTCACGGTATCCGCTTCCAGCTCAATCGGCTGGTCACGGTCAGACTCTTCAGCCAGCACGCTGGTTGACCACGATAGCAGTGCCCATAAGGTCAAGCAGGTGGCATAAAATAATGGCTTGTGCGTGTTCAACTCATTTCTCCAGAATCAACGACCCTTGTGTTTGCCTGTTTTCGCCTTCGCTGCCGGGCTTGCAGTTTTTGCGACTGCGGGTACGCGTACATAATGTACATGCACCCGGTTAAATAATTGCATGGTGCCTGCTTTGTTATCAAAACGCATGCCGGTGCCTGTGATCACCGTCGCTGGTAGCTGACGGATCGTGACCGGCAAATCGGTGTAAGCGAGGTCTGTATCCGGCTCCAGCGTTAAATGTTCGGTTTGCAACTGCATTTCAGGCTTGGCCAGCGTGCCCTGGCGTATGACCTTGACCTGCTTGCTAAACTCGACCAGTTTACCATTGGTTGAGACTTTGCCGTGCTGGCCATGAATTTGCGTGTAAGGTTTATCCTGCCCAAACTGGGTGAAACGCGGGCGCTGTAATTCGGTATAGTCGTTATCCGGAAAATGGCGCATTTCTGCCGCAGCTAACACGTATTTGGTATTGCCAGTGGCGTCGGTACGCGTGCTGACAAAGTTATAGAGCATGTAGTCCGGATCGTGACGACTTAAGCGGCTCAAGCTCAGCGCCTGTTCCTGTACCGTCTGGTTAATCCAGAATGTCAGCAGCGCTAAAAACAGCATTAACGCAATCGGCAATAAGATGGGGTGTTTAAGCATGTGGGCGTTCCAGGGCGTCAGTGAACCTAAACGATTTTTGCCTTGAGTAAATCATGCATGTTAAATGCGCCCACTAATTGCTGCTGCTCGTTCACTGCCATAAACCCGTTAATTTTATATTGCTCCATCAGGTTGACTGCTTCAACCGCCATTTGTTGCATGCCCAATAAACGTGGCTGCGTATTCATGACCGTTTTGATAGATTGTTGCGTATCGGTTGCACCTTGCATAAACAAGCGACGCAAATCGCCGTCGGTGAATACGCCGATCGGGTGTTGTGCGCTATCGACAATCGCTGTAAATCCCATGCCTTTGCTCGAAATCTGTGCAATCGCTTCCTGTACGGTGCCATGCTCGCTGATAGCGGGGATCGCATCCCCCGTACGCATGACATCTTTAATTCTCACCAGCAGCCGTCTGCCCAGACTGCCGCCAGGATGTGACCGCGCAAAGTCCTCGGCAGTGAATTCGCGCAAGTCGAGAACGCAGAGCGCCAACGCATCGCCCAAGGCCAGTGCGGCCGTCGTGCTGGCCGTGGGTGCCAGCCCCAGTGGGCACGCTTCGTGGCTAACTGCAGCACTTAAATGTACATCTGACTCGCGCGATAGCGTGGAATTTTCGCTACCGGTAATGCTCAGAATACGCGCACCGATGCGGCGAATGGCGGGCAAAATATTGATGATTTCATCACTTTCGCCGGAATTGGATAGCGCAATCACGACATCTTCAGCTGTGATCATGCCCAGGTCGCCATGGCTGGCTTCCGCCGGATGCATAAAGAACGCAGGGGTACCCGTGCTGGCCAGGGTAGCCGCAATTTTGCCGCCGATATGGCCGGATTTACCCATGCCAGTGACGACAATGCGGCCGCGACAGGCCAGAATCATGCTGACAGCGGCTTCGAACTCGCTGCCGATACGGTCGGCCAGTTGGCGGATTTCATCTGCCTCGTGCAGCAGTATGCCTCGTGCACGCGTCACGATGTCTGGACTTTTCACGAGGTGGACACCTGATTTTGCTGTGTTCATGGCGGGTTAGTATAGCAAGTGACGCCCCCGGCAAGAAAGCGAAACACAGCTTTTTTACGGATTTTTTATTAGCGGGCACATTTTTTGCATAAAATAGTGTTTTGTGGCAGGATGCATCATCCTGAAACGCGACTGTTTCAGGTTACATCACTGACGATACGTCATAATATATGGTTTGCTGGCAGACATTCATCTGCACGGCTTGACATTAATGCTTTAGAATTTTTGCATGTTTGATTCCCTGATCCATTTATTATTGTTGCTTACCAGCTCGGTCTTTGCCGTCGGCTTATTCCGCATCCTGGGTTTGCCAGCGATGCTGGCTTACTTCATGATCGGTATTGTGCTCGGCCCGCACGCCCTAGGCTTGCTGGAAGATGAAGAAACTGGCCGCCAGGTGGCCGAGTTCGGTATTGTGTTCCTGATGTTTAGTATCGGCCTCGAGTTCAGCCTGCCTAAACTCTATGCCATGCGTAAAACCCTGTTCGGCTTGGGTGGCGGCCAGGTAGTACTGACTTTGCTGGCCAGTCTGGTACTGGGCAAGCTGGCGGGGCTGAGCCTGACCTCGGCGTTCATTATTGGTGCCGCCATCACCATGTCTTCGACCGCCATTGTGTCCAAAATCCTGATGGAACGTGTCGATTTAAACTCCAGACATGGCCGCCTAAGTATCGGCGTGCTACTGTTCCAGGATTTGGCAGTGATCCCGATTCTGGTGCTGATCCAGACCTTAGGCTCACACAGCGATAACTGGCTGGATGTATTGGGACTGACTTTGTTCAAGTCCTCAATCCTGCTGTTTTTCTTGTTCAAGTTTGGTAAAAACATCCTCAACTTCTGGTTTGAGCTGGTTGCCAAGCAGCGTTCACGTGAGCTGTTTGTACTCAATGTATTGATGGTGACCTTGTTAATGGCAGCGGCCACTAACTTTGTTGGCTTGTCGTATGCCCTGGGGGCGTTTGTGGCGGGTATGCTGATTTCAGAAACCAAGTATCGCTACCAGGTGGAATCTGATATTGCCCCTTTCCGCGATATTTTACTGGGCCTGTTTTTTATCAGTGTCGGCATGTTGCTGGACGTCTCTGTGCTCGTCCAGCATGTGGGGCTGATTGCTGTCTTGCTGATATTGTTCCTGGTCTTCAAGATTGGCCTGATCGCCTTGCTGACCAGGTTCTATGGCTTTGAAATGGGCGTGGGCGTGCGTACCGGCATCATCCTCGGCCAGGCCGGCGAGTTTAGTTTTGTGGTACTGGCGCTGGGTTTACAAACCAATTTGATTGATGGCGACTCCTTGCAACTGGTGTTGTCTGTGGCCGTGCTCTCCATGCTGGTGGCGCCGTTTATTATTCAAAAAAACGGCCGCATTGCGCGTGCGCTGGTCAAAAGCTACAGCCGCAACAGCATCAAAGTGGTGGATACCATACAGGAGCATAGCCAGGATCTGCGTGATCACGTGATTATTTGCGGCTATGGTCGTAGCGGCCAATACCTGGGGCGTTTTTTGCGCGAAGAAAATATCCCGTATGTCGCGCTGGATATGGATGCCAGCCGTGTGCAGGAAGCCGCTTCTGCTGGTGAGAATGTGATTTACGGTGATGCCGGGCGGCGCTCGGTGCTGGAAGCCGCTGGCTTGGCCAGGGCAAAAGCCGTCATCATCAGTTATGCTGAAATCCGCGGTACCATGAAGGTCTTGCATGTGATTCAGGAGCGGAATCCCAACCTGCCGGTGATTGTGCGCACGCATGATGATAGTGACATGGATGCACTGCGAGATGCCGGTGCCGCAGAAGTGGTGCCGGAAATCCTTGAAGGCAGCCTGATGCTGGCTTCGCATGCACTGGTGACCTTAGGCGTCCCCCTTAACCGTGTCGTCAAACGCATCCGCCTGTTCCGTGAAGAGCGCTATAAAATGTTCAAGGGCTACTTCCGCGGCGTCAGCGATGCTGATACCGCCACTGCCTCGTTACCACAGTTGCACTCGGTGGAAGTGTATAAGAACTTTTATGCACACGGCCTGCGCCTGGACCATATTCCGTTCGGTGATTTTGCCGTCGAGGTCAAGCAGTTACGTCGCCCGAATATGCCCGAGCCAATCGCGCCCAGGGATGACATTATGCTGAATGAAGGCGATATCCTGGTGTTGCTGGGCAGTAATGCAGCCCTCATCGCAATGGAAGTCTATTTGATTTCCGGACGCAAACCGTAAGACAATACACGCCTCGTGTCCTGGCAGGTCACACATCGTCCTGCCAGGCTTTTCATGCTATTTCAGAAAAAATCTTATGGCTAACAGTTCAGTCGTGGTGGTGGGTGGCGGTATTGTCGGGTGCCTGACCGCCATGCAGTTGCGCAAGCAAGGCCATACGGTCACGCTGGTTGAGCGCAACATCATTGCGGCGCAAACCTCAGGCGAATCCTCTTGGGCGGGGGCTGGCATAGCGTTTCCTCTATTGCCTTGGTTTTACCAGGACGTCGTGAATGAACTGGCGTTGGCTGGTGCGCGTGCCTATCCGGCAGTGAGCGCCGAGTTGTACGCCGAAACCGGTATAGACCCCGAATGTACCCGTAGTGGTATGCTGATTCAGCCACCGTTTGACCTGCAACCAGCCATAGACTGGTGTGAACGGTTTGGCCTTGAATACGTGTTACAGGGCGCTGATCTATTGATTCCCGAAGTTGTGCAAATCCGTAATCCACGCCTGCTGCAATCCCTCAAAGCCTGGCTGATCAAGCATGGCGTCACGCTGCGCGAGCAGACCCAATTGATGCCATTGCAAGAAGGTCACGCATCCATCACCAGCTGGCAAACCACTACTGGTGAAACCTTGTCTGCCGATGTTTTTGTCGTCACCTCTGGTGCCTGGAGTTTTGAACTACTCAAGCAAACGGCCTCCAGTCTCGATATCAAACCTATGCGCGGGCAAATGCTGTTGTATCACATGGCGCCTGGTCTGCTGCCGCATATTCTTTACCGCGATGGGTTCTATATGCTGCAACGGCAGGATGGTCATTTACTGGCGGGTAGCAGCCTGGAGGATGTTGGTTTTGATACAGGCGTGACCGACAGTATGCGACAGGAAATGCTGCAAAAGGCTGAGGCTATCTTACCTGCCTTGCAGGGACAGCCGATTATCAAACACTGGAGTGGCTTGCGTCCGGGGACACCGCATAATATTCCTAGTATTGGGCGACACCCGCAGATTGAGAATTTGTACCTGAATACCGGGCATTTTCGGTATGGGGTGACTATGGCACCGGAGTGCGCGCGGCGGATTGCGGCGTTGTTGGATTAGGCTGGGAAAGTGATTCTTTTGATTTTTAGGGTTGTGCATTGATGAGGCGCTTTGTTTCGCCCTTTCGGCGAGTTACTTTTCTTTGCTTGCACAAAGAACAAGTAACCAAAAGAAAGTGCACCCCAGCTTCCGCTTGTTCCTTGCGCTACTCGGCTTGTCGGGCGTCCATCGAAACTCGCCCTGACAAGCCACACAAGACGTGGCTTGTTGCGGAGCTCAAACAGCCGATGGCCGAGAACTCCCGTCAATCCTGCGTTGCTCGGCGCGGCAGATGGGGACTCCGAACACCTAATGAGCCCCACCATTATTGCCCTTAACAAACCAATCTGTTTTTTTTGAACCGTTCAGATTTCTACAATGTGAGTTTGGCGAGATAAATCCCATCCCATCACGCTGAGTAGCGGAGACAAAATAAGAGGAGAGGGAGCGGCTGTCCGAATCCCGCGGTGGGCTGCGTAGTGTGCAGCCCGCTAGGATGAGTTTCGTGACCGGCTTATTTTGTTGAGCAACGCAAGGAAGCCGTAAGGCCGTGATGGCTGGGTGCCCTCCTCTTCGGTTACTTTCTGAGGGGCAAGCATCAGAAAGTGACTCGCCTAGAGGCGAAAGAAATGCCTCGATACGGTCAGTGTCGCTTTAAAACTTAATTCTTTTGTATTTACTTGGATAGGTTTTCGTTTAAACGGCTACCCAATCCCCACTCTTCCCGCCATGCTTCTCCAGGACTCTCACCCCTTGTATGGTCATGCCTCTGTCAATCGCCTTGCACATATCATAAATCGTTAGCAGTCCCACTTGCACAGCAGTCAATGCTTCCATTTCGACCCCTGTCTGCCCGGTAGTTTCACATTGCACGCGGCAGCTAATGCTGTGTTGTGTTTCATCCGCCATAAAACTGACATCTACCCGGCTTAGGCTGAGTGGGTGACATAGTGGAATCAGGTCGCTGGTTTTTTTGCTGGCCTGGATTGCTGCAATACGGGCGATGCCGAGCACGTCGCCTTTTTTTGCGTTGCCTTGCAGGATGGTTTGCAAAGTAGTGGCTTGCATGGTGATGTGGCCTTCGGCAATGGCGATGCGCTTGGTATGGGCTTTGTCGCCGATATCCACCATGTGGGCATGGCCTTGGGCATTGAAATGGGTGAGTCCTGATGTTGGTTTTGTCATGGGTTGGCTAGGATGAAAAAGGGTGAACTCAAGCGATGAAGTCGTTATCATAACAAGTTTGGGTAGTTGGCACAGGCCTGTGATCGGGCGGTGCAATTTCGAACGCTGGGATTCATGGCTTTTAAAGACATTAAACATGCTTATCAACAGGGTGGCCGCCACGTGGTGCGTGGATTGCTGTTGTGCGGCCTGTTGTTGATGCCGGGGGCGACCTTACTGGCTAATTATGCAACAGGCGTGTTTTCGGGTAAGCCGTATGAGCCGGATGATCTTGACTTGAGTTTGCCGTCAGATTCATCTAATCAGTTGCCGGAGCTGGGCGATGCTTCGCAAACTGTATTGTCATTGCGTGATGAAGAAAAGATTGCGCACCAGATTCTCAAGCAGGTGGCGACCAGTGAGGATGTGCTGGATGACGCAGAAGTCACTGATTATCTGCAAGCATTAGGGTCACGATTGGGCGAGAGCAGCCCCGATCGCCAGCAGAAGTTTTACTTTTTTGTGGTACAGGATAAAACCATTAACGCGTTTGCCATGCCTGGTGGCGTGATTGGTGTACATACCGGTTTGTTTATGGCTTCGAACAGTGAGTCAGAGTTGGCCAGTGTGCTGGGGCACGAGATCGGTCATGTCACCCAGCATCACCTGGCACGCATGCTGGCGTCACAAAAGTACGATATGTTTAAAAATATCGCAGCGACGGCGTTGGCCTTATTGATCGCGCGTTCGAATCCGCAGGTGGGGATGGGTGCGATGACGGCTGCCTCTGCCGCCGGCATCCAAAAGCAACTGGATTACACGCGTGAGCATGAGCGCGAGGCCGACCGGGTGGGTCTGACCATTTTGCAGGACGCCGGATTTGATGTGCGCGCTATGCCGGCCTTTTTTACCACCATGCAGCGTGCGACACGCTTTTCTGATGGCGGCAGTATGCCCAGCTATTTGCGTACACACCCTTTGACCAGTGAGCGTATTGCCGACATTGGTAACCGTGTGCAAAATCTGCCTTACAAGCAGATTAACGAAAGCCTGATTTTTTTCCTGATGCGGGCGAAAATCCGCGCTTTTCAGGGGGCGCCGCAACAAATGGTGGAGGAGTTTCAGAATAACATTAGCGAAGGCCGTTATCAGAACGAACTGGCAGAGCATTATGGCCTGGCTTATGCCTGGCTGCGGGCCAATCAGGCCAAAAATGCGCAGGGGGAGGTCGACTGGCTGGTGCAGCATGGTATGGTGAGTCCTTACCTGGTGACCTTAAAGGCGCTGACTTTGGCCAAGTTAGGCCAGGTGCCGCAGGCACAGGCGCAATTTGTGCAGGGCTTGCAGCAGTACCCCAAACATAGAATCCTGGCACAAGGGCAGGCCGAGTCATTAATACGTAGTAATCAATGGGCGCTGGCTGTGACCTTTATTCAAAAGCAACTGGATACTTTTCCCGATGATCCCAAGTTGTATGACTGGCTGGCAGCGGCTTATCAAGGACAAGGCAAGCAGATGTTACGGCATCAGGCATTGGGCGAAAGCTATGTGCGTAAATATGATTTGCCGCGCGCGATTGACCAGTTTGAGATCGCCAGCAAAGCCAAAGATGGCGATTTTTATCTGCAATCCAAAGTAGAGGCGCGATTGAAAACGCTGAGGCTGCAACTCAAACTGGAGCAGGGGGATGATAAAAATGGATAACAGTATGCAAAGACGGGTGTGGTTGAAAGCAGGGTTAGCGTTAGCCACCATGCCGTTTTGGCTGGTTGCACGCAAACTCGAGGCAGCTACCTGGTTTACGCAAGCCTTTGAGGCCAAGCAGACAGCGCAAGTGATGGCAGCGCTGCAAGCGAGCGCCGTGCCGGTGTCGGCTGATTTGCAGATTGACGCGCCACAGAAAGCCGAAAATGGTGCGGTGGTGCAGGTTGAGTTGACGAGCAAGCAGGCTGCAGGCGGCGTGAGCAGTTTGCGCTTGCTGGCGGATGCTAACCCGACCCCGCTGATTGCCAGTTTTGAACTGGGGAAGCAGGTGTTGCCCAAGCTGGTGACGCGCATCAAACTGGCGCAGTCGGGAGAGGTGATTGCATTGGCGCAGCAGGCAAATGGGCAGTTTCAGCAACAGCGACGCCAGGTGATTGTGCTGGAAGATGGCTGTGCCGGCAGCGAACGTGAAGAGCCGTTTGCCAGCAGCATGAAAATGCGTGCACGGTTGATGGATGAGCGTTCGCCAGGCAAGCCAGTCACTGAACTAAAGATTATTATTCTGCATCCCATGCGTACTGGCCGCAGTAAAAACGATGATGGCCAGTTGCTGCCTGCGCATTTTATGCAGCTCATGCAGGTGGTGCTGAATGGGCAGGTGATTGTTGACGCGCAGACCGGTACCGGCATTGCGCGTAACCCTTACTTTACCTTTTATATACAAGAAGCCAAGCTGGGCGATGTGATTGCGGTAAACTGGCAAGATAACCTGGGTTATGAAGGTCATGGTCAGGTCACGGTGTCGGCCTGATTTTTAATCGTCAATTTTATTGATTAATAATATTTATCAATAAAATTAGAATAATCAATTTTACATATGGTATGTGGTTGCTTAAAATGCATCCATTCGCTGTTGAAACACAGCAAATTTTAATTAAGTCCTGTTTAATAGATCATAAAGGAGAACTAAATGTCATTGATTAACACACAAGTACAACCATTCAAGGCGCAAGCATTCCACAACGGTAAATTTATCGAAGTGACTGAAGAGTCTTTGAAAGGCAAATGGTCTGTGTTGATTTTTATGCCAGCAGCGTTCACTTTCAACTGCCCAACAGAAGTTGAAGATGCAGCTGACAACTACGCAGAATTCCAGAAGGCTGGTGCTGAAGTGTACATCGTGACCACCGATACGCATTTCTCCCACAAGGTTTGGCACGAGACTTCACCAGCAGTGGGCAAAGCAAAATTCCCATTGGTTGGCGACCCGACACACCAATTGACACGTGCATTTGACGTGCATATTGATGAAGAAGGTCTGGCATTGCGCGGTACATTCGTGATCAACGCTGATGGCGTGATCAAAACTGCTGAAGTACATAGCAACGAAATCGCCCGTGATGTAAAAGAAACCTTGCGTAAGTTGAAAGCAGCGCAATACACCGCTGCTCACCCAGGCCAGGTTTGCCCAGCCAAATGGAACGACGGTGCTGCAACATTGACACCATCTTTGGACTTGGTAGGTAAGATCTAAATCTCTTTGAGATGACTTGAGCACAGCCCTGCGCAAGCAGGGCGCTCAGGTAAAGTCACCCGGTTGTCTTTAATATGGCGGTGGTTTTACCTGAGCGAGCTTCCCCCAACCATGTTTGATCGCCATACGAGATGGCCACGGCTTGTTGTTGCCGCAAGGTTTAGACAAGCGCGTGAATTTGGAGAATAAAAAATGTTAGACGATACCTTAAAGACACAACTGCAAACCTACCTGGGCATGCTGCGTCAGCCTATCCGTCTGATCGCATCCCTGGACAACAGCGACAATGCTGCAAAAATGCGCGAGCTGTTGCAAGAAATTGCTGCGTTGTCAGACAAAGTCAGCCTGGACGAAACCGGTGATGATGCCCGTAAACCTTCTTTCGTGATTGCTAAAGAGGGCGAGACCCGTGGCGTGCGTTTTGCGGCGATTCCATTAGGCCATGAGTTCACTTCACTGGTGCTGGCTCTGTTATGGACTGGCGGCCATCCGCCCAAAGTGGAGCAGGATGTGCTCGACCAGATCAAGGCGCTCGACAGCGATTTGAACTTTGAAGTCTATATGAGCTTGTCTTGCCATAACTGCCCGGACGTGGTGCAGGCAACCACTTTGATGACGGTGTTTAACCCGCGCATCAATGTGACGGTGATTGATGGCGGCTTGTATCAGGACGAAGTGAATGCGCGTAACGTGATGGCGGTGCCTGCCACCTTCTTGAATGGCGAGATGTTTGCCTCTGGCCGTATGCTGGTGGAAGAGTTTCTGGCCAAAGTCGATACTGGTGCAGTCGCAAAAGAAGCTGAGAAAATCAGCGCCAGAGAACCGTTTGATGTACTGGTGGTTGGCGGTGGCCCGGCGGGTGCTTCAGCTGCGATTTATGCCGCCCGTAAAGGCATACGTACCGGCATCGTCGCTGACCGTTTTGGTGGTCAGGTTAATGACACACTGGCGATTGAAAACTTTATTTCTGTGAAAGAAACCGAAGGGCCAAAACTGGTGGCAGCCCTTGAAGAGCACGTGAAAACCTATGACGTGGATATCATGCCCTTGCAACGTGCGGTTGGTCTGAGTGAGCCACAAAAGGACAACAAACATGCTGGCCTGATTGAAGTGAAGCTGGAAAGTGGCGCGACCCTGCGTAGCAAGTCTGTGATTCTGGCCACGGGTGCACGTTGGAAAAACCTCAACGTGCCTGGTGAAGTGGAATACAAAAACAAGGGTGTGGCGTATTGCCCGCATTGTGATGGCCCTTTGTTTAAAGGCAAGCACGTGGCGGTAGTCGGTGGCGGTAACTCTGGTGTTGAGGCAGCGATTGACCTGGCCGGTGTGGTCGGGCATGTCACCTTGCTGCAATTTGACACCGAGCTTAAAGCCGATGCCGTGCTGCAACGCAAGTTGCGTTCACTGCAAAACGTGACTATTTTAACCAGCGCGCAAACCACTGAAATCACCGGTGATGGTACACGTGTCAACGGCTTGACTTACCTGGATCGCGTCAGCGGCGAGAGCAAGCATGTCGCACTGGAAGGCGTGTTTATCCAGATTGGCCTGGTGCCGAATAGTGACTGGTTAAAAGGCAGCGTGAACCTGAGCAAATATGGTGAAATTGAAATTAACAACCATAATGCCACTTCATTGCCAGGCGTGTTTGCGGCGGGGGATGTGACTACGATCCCTTACAAGCAAATTGTGATTGCCATGGGTGAAGGGTCTAATGCAGCGCTGGGTGCGTTTGATTACCTGATTCGCCAGTAAGTGTAGTCGCAATAAAAAACCTGCTTCGGCAGGTTTTTTTATTTTGGGTGACTTGGAAAACGGATCAGGAAACTAAAGACAATGAAACCGCTTCGGCGACTTTGATACCATCCACCGCGGCGGACAAAATACCACCGGCATAGCCCGCGCCTTCACCACATGGGAACAAACCTTTGGTATTGATACTTTGCAGACTTTCATCATCTCGCTTGATACGGATAGGACTGGACGTACGTGTTTCCACGCCCGTCAGAATGCCATCTTTCAGATCGAAGTTTGGAATCTGTTTGGCAAAGGCTGGAATTGCCTCGCGAATGGCTTCAATTGCGAAAGTGGGTAGCGCAGACTCAAGGTTGGTGAGATGTACGCCAGGGGTGTAAGACGGTGTCACTTCACCAAATGCGGTAGACGGCTTATTCGCCAGGAAATCACCAATCAATTGCCCGGGTGCGGAATAGTTGCTGCCACCCAGCACAAACGCCTGACTTTCCAGTTGACGCTGTAATTCAATGCCGGCTAATGGATGATCGGGGTAATCCACTTCCGGGGTAATGCCGACCACAATGCCTGCATTCGCATTGCGCTCGTTACGGCTGTATTGACTCATGCCGTTAGTCACGACGCGATTAGGTTCAGAAGTGGCCGCGACGACGGTGCCACCTGGACACATGCAAAAACTATACACGCTACGGCCATTTTTGGCATGGTGTACCAGTTTGTAGTCCGCGGCGCCCAGCTTTTGCAGAATATCGTCGCTATAACTTTTGCCGTAGCGCGCACGGTCAATCAGGCTTTGCGGATGTTCGATACGGAAGCCAATCGAGAACGGCTTGGCTTCGATATAAATGCCTTTTTCATGCACCATTTCAAAAGTGTCACGGGCGCTGTGGCCCACGGCCAGTACCAGGTGGTTGGTTGGCAGGTATTCACCGGTATGTACGGTGACACCCTGTACCTGTTGGTCTTTGACATCAATATCGGTCAGGCGCTGGCTAAAGCGGATTTCTCCGCCCAGGCTGATGATAGTGCTACGCATTTCTTCCACCATGCTTACCAGCTTGAAGGTACCGATGTGTGGATGGCTGATGTAGAGAATTTCTTCTGGCGCGCCAGCTTTAACAAATTCCTGCAGCACTTTGCGGCCGTAATGTTTGGTGTCTTTAATCTGGCTGTAGAGTTTGCCGTCAGAGAATGTACCGGCGCCGCCTTCACCAAACTGCACGTTGGATTCTGGGTTCAATTCGCGTTTACGCCATAATCCCCAGGTGTCTTTGGTACGTTGGCGGACTTCCTTGCCACGTTCTAGCACAATCGGTTTGAATCCCGCCTGGGCGAGAATCAGCGCAGCAAAAATGCCGGCGGGACCAAAGCCAACCACTACCGGTCTATGCGTGTTTTCTACAGCCTTTTCGGGCGCGGTCGTGACGAATTGATAAGTGGTATCCGGCGCAGGTTTGATATGTGGGTCTTTTTTAAACTTGGCTAAAATTTTCGCCTCGTTTTTGACTTCGGCATCAATGTTATACACATACAAGATCGCATGCGATTTTCGCGCATCTACACCGCGTTTAAAAATCTCAAAACTGATTAATTCACTTTCAGGAATTTCCAGTCGTTTGAGGATCGCCGCCTTAATCTGGTCATCCTGATGTTTGAGGGTTTCAGCTTGTACCAGCGGCAGTTTGATTTCGGTAATGCGTAACATAAAGGTCTCGTGGATAGTGGTTATCTATCAAAACTCTATTTTATTATAATCAGACTAGTCGTATCATAGATTTTATTCGGCTTCGATTTAATCTGCGCAAAAAAATGACGATATAAACATCGTATGTTTAATTACAAGCGACGAATAATTATCCCGTTAATCATTGCTACTGCACTGTTGTGCGTTTCAATGGTGTGGCTGTTTATTGCCATGTATCAGCTTGTCTATTATTCAGAACAAAAAGACCTGGTCGACCGGCAGCGCTATGACATTGTGGCGCTGGGCAAAGCCATCACTAATGCTGAAAGCGGACAGCGCGGCTACTTGCTCACAGGCCATACCTTGTTTCTGGATACCTTGGAGCAGGGCCGTATCGAGACCAGGCAAGTGATGGCAAAGCTGGATAAGCAATCGCTCGATGTGACTGAGATACGGCCTGAGCTGGAAAGAGTCAAACAGCTGGTGCATCAGAAATTTGACGTCATGGACCAGAGTATCCAGGTGCAATTGCATGCAGGCGAGTTTTCGCCACATTTGTCGCTGAGCAAGGACAAGGGGCGTGAGGTGATGAAGCTGATTGATGATCAGCTGGACGCGATTGATGGCAAGTTGCAGCGAATGAGGGAAAGCTTTGAGCAGGAAATCCGCAAGCGCATGTTTGCCTCTGTGGTGGGCGCGATTCTACTGGGGGTGCTGATTATTGGTGTCTTGCTATTCTCTTATCGCAGTACGACGCATTTGCTGGAACAAGTGCTGGAAAATCAGGCCGTCGCCAAACAAGCCAGCCATCAGGCGGATCACGACTTGCTGACCGGCTTGCCTAATCGTCGCAGTGTCGATGTGCATCTGGCCAATACGTATCAATTGGCCAGGCATACCTCCAAGCAGTTTGCGGTGCTTTTTATGGATCTTGATGGCTTTAAGCTGGTGAATGATAAATATGGGCACGGCGTAGGCGATGCGTTGCTGATAGAAGTGGCTGATATGTTTAAAAAAGTACTCAGGCAATCTGACTTTCTGGCGCGCCAAGGCGGGGACGAGTTTGTGCTGGTGGTTGGCAGTTATTTATATCGCCACGAATTGACGCAGTTAGCAGAGCGCCTGATCAGATTGTTTGCGCAGCCGGTGGTAGTACGCGGTATCCCGTTGGAGATCGGTGTCAGTATCGGTATCGCCGAGTATCCGCACCATGGCAAGCATGTGAAACAGCTGCTGCATGTGGCGGATAAGGCGATGTATGACTCGAAGAAAAACGGCAAAAACCGCTACAGTTTTGGGTCAGAATAAAGGCGCTTAGAACACGTCTTGCAGCATCTTTTTCAGTGACTGCACGGTGACCGCTTTTTTAGCCGTTAGTGACCATTCATCCAACGCCTCCAGCACCGCCATCAAGGTTGGCAAGTCGCGGCGCAGATAGCGCAAGCAGTAAGCAATCACTTCGTCTGGCAGTTTCATGCCGCGATCGCGGGCATGCGCGCGCAGGGCATCGGCTTTTTCATCGTCACTGAGCGGATGTAACTGGTAGACCAGTCCCCAGGCCAGCCGCGTGGCCAGGTCGTCACGCAAGCCCATTTGTGTAGGCGCATGGTTGCCCGCGGTGACTAATACGCCGCCTTCGGCCTTGATCTGGTTGTAGGTATCAAACAGCACAATTTGTGATTCCTCATCGAGTGTGTGCACATCATCTGCAATGTGTGCGCCCATGTCTTGCGCGGCAAGCAGTAAATGGCTTTTACCACTGCCGGATTCTCCCCACAGGTAAATAAAGCGGGTGGTGGCCTGGCCAGCCAGGACGGCATGCACACTGGCAAGTGCTTCCTGGTTTTGGCCAACGATATAGTTATCAAAACTCGGCGCAGCCGGTGGTTGAATGTTGAGCAACAGTTGTTTCACGGCGGTCGTTTCAGGTGTCTGGAATCACTCGTCCAGGGTTTGAATAATTTGCGGTTGGCTGCTCAAATAAGCTTCGCTACGCAAATAACTTTGTTTGGTGTGGCGCACCCCCACAGCAATGGCGGCGCTGACAGGTAATGCCAGCAATACGCCCGCAAAACCAAATAACTGGCCGCCTGCCATCAAGGCCAGAATGACAATGACGGGATGCAGGCCGATGCGGTCACCGACCAGAATCGGGGTGAGGATAAAGCTTTCTACCAACTGGCCGACACCAAACACCAGTAACACTGGCACGACTTCTGGCAACGAGGCAAACTGCAATAAGGCCAGTACCACCGCCAACACAAACGCCAGCGCAAACCCCAGGTAGGGCACAAAACTCAGCAAGCCGGCAATCATGCCGATAGAAAGTGCCATATCCAGGCCAGCCAACCATAAGCTGACACTGTAAAACACACACAATGACAGCATGACCGACAATTGGCCGCGCAAGAATTCGGCAACGACACGATCGATTTCAACCGACATGCTTTTGGCCCTGCCGACCCAGTCGCGCGGAATCAATTCGCCGATCTCGGCCACCATGTCATCCCAGTCGCGCAAGAAATAAAACAGCACTACCGGTAACAAGCAGATATTGGCAAAGATACCAATCAGGCTCAGGCTTTTCTGGCCAGCGTTGAGCAGAAAGGTGCCTATCATGCTGCCTGCGGTTTGCCAGTGCTCGGTGATCAGCTTTTGCACGTCGGCGTGATTCATGTCGAGGTGGATGCCAAATCGTTGCAGCAGCCAGGGCTCGACTTGCTGGTGAAAGTGATCGAGCAGCAGCGGCAGGCGTTGAGCGATCAGCATAGATTGCTGTTGTAGCAAGGGGATGATAATGAGCAGCAGGCCGGTGACGACCAGGATGACGCCCAGCATCACCAGCAGCGTTGCCAGTGTGCGGCCAATTTGCCAACCCTTAATGCCGGTTTCACTCAGGCGGTCTACCAGCGGATCCAGCATATAGGCAATGACCGCCGCCGCCAGAAACGGGGTCAGGATAGGTTCCAGCAGGTAAAACAGGTAGATGAAGACCGCCGTCACAAGCCACCAGCGATGATCGCTGACAAATTGAGTGGCGACAGATTTCTGATGATCCTGGTCTGACATGGGCGTGTGTGACGCATCCGCACAATCCGGCATAGGTCGAAGCGGCAAGATGCGTTAAAATAATGATTATTTTAAAATTATACTGAATTTCAACGCTGTATCGCGCTTTGTTATAAACATCTGCGCTGCTTACAGTGGTTCACCTGATTAATCGCATTGAAAGAAACGAGAGTATCTTGACGACTTCTTCTGATAAAACTTCACTCACCTACCGTGATGCTGGTGTCGATATGGAGGCTGGTGATGCCTTGGTCGAGCAAATCAAGCCGTTTGCCAAGCGCACCATGCGCCCGGAAGTGATGGGCGGCATTGGCGGTTTTGGCTCGCTGTTCGCCATGCCCAAAAAATTCAAGGAGCCAGTACTGGTGTCCGGCACCGATGGCGTGGGTACCAAGCTGAAACTGGCTTTCCAGCTGGATAAGCATGATACCGTGGGTATCGATCTGGTGGCCATGAGCGTGAACGATATCCTGGTGCAAGGCGCTGAGCCGCTGTTTTTCCTCGATTATTTTGCCTGTGGCAAACTCGAAGTTGGCACCGCTGCCGCGGTGATTAAAGGGATTGCCCTCGGCTGTGAAGAGTCAGGTTGTGCGCTGGTGGGCGGTGAAACGGCTGAAATGCCAGGCATGTATCCGGCTGGTGAATACGACCTGGCTGGGTTCGCCGTCGGTTGTGTCGATAAAGCCAATATCATCGATGGTTCTACCATCAAAGCCGGTGATGTGGTGTTAGGCCTGGCTTCCAGCGGTGCGCACTCCAATGGCTATTCGCTGATTCGCAAGCTGATTGAAAAATCCGGTATCGATATGGAATCCGATTTTCATGGTCGTCGCTTTAAAGACGTGGTCATGGCACCAACCAAGTTGTATGTGAAGTCTATTCTCAAGTTGCTGGACACCCTGCCAGTAAAAGGCATGGCGCATATCACGGGTGGCGGTATTACCGAAAATATTCCGCGCGTGTTGCCAGCTGGCTTGACGGCAGAAGTGCAAAAATCCAGCTGGACCTTGCCACCGTTGTTCCAGTGGTTACAGGCACAAGGCAATATTGAGCCGATTGAAATGTACCGCACATTTAACTGTGGTATCGGCATGGCAGTGATTGTGGCGGCTGAGCATGCAGAGCAGGCGCAAGCTGTGCTGGCTGGCGCGGGCGAGACGGTGTACCGCATTGGCCAGATTCGTGAGCAACAAGCAGGTGAAGCACCAACCGTGGTCGTGTAATGCGTGATGGTGTAATGCTGCTTTTCAGCAATCACAAGCGCATCGCGGCCAGTCTGTTAGTCACGATGCTGCTGTTGGTATCGCCTGCATTGTCAGCGGCGCCCAAGCAGTTGACGCTCAAATATGACTTGCTGCAACAGGGCATCACCATCGGCACGGTCAAAGACCAGTTGAGTGTAACAGGCAACCGTTATCAAATCGCATCGCTGGCTGAGGGTAAAGGAATCTATAAGCTCATGGGTGAGCGCACACTCTCCAGCCAGGGCCAGGTGATTGCCAATGCCTTGCGCCCCAATCGTTTTGAGTCTCGTCAGTCCAAGCACCCAGATAAAGCACTGATCAGTGATTTTGACTGGTCAAAGAAAGTGCTTAAGATGCAGATTAAAGATGAACAAGCGACAGATAAGTTATCCAAGGGCACGCAGGATTTATTAAGTGTGATGTATTGCTGGATGTGGCAACCGCCTAAGGACAAGCAGGTGAGTTTTTCTGTCGCCAACGGTAAAAAACTGGCACCACATACGTTTGTGGTGACTGAGGAAACCACGCCATTGCAGACTGAGGCGGGGACGTTTAATGTGATTAAACTGACAGATGCAGATGGTGAGAAAACCCTGTATCTGGCCAAGGATAAGAATTACTTGCCAGTGAAGCTGGTGATTCAGGATGATGGTAAACGCATGGAACAGGTGATCACCAGTATCACCGGTCAGTAACAGGTTCTGCAGCGAGAGAAAGCGCGTGATGCAAGCATCAGCTCTGCGACACTGGATTCAACAGCATGTTTCATGGCCACTGGTGCTGGCACTCTGCTTGTCGTTATTACTGCATGTGTTTGCGTTTAGTGAAGTGAATTGGCGCAACTGGTTTGATAATGAAGTGCGTGCGCCTTCTGTATTGCAGGCACGATTATTACCGCCTCCCGCACCGCCTGTCTCTACTGCGTTGGCAAAGCCTGTGTCGCCGCTCAACTCACCCAAAAAGCAAGCTGCACCGCCGCCTGCGCAGGCTCCCGCTGTGACGCCAACGCCAGCAGCTGAATCGGCCACTGTGACAGATGCGCCGCAGGCGCCATTGGCCGATGCTGAGTCGCCAGCCATCAGTGAGGAGGATACGCAAACCAGCTTGGCAGAAATCAATGCCTGGCATGAAATGGATCACCCTGAGGCTGTGCCGGATGATGCACAGCCGCCGCCTTACCAGCATGTGAGGACTGACTTTGTGGTGTTTGTGAACGGCGAAGAGCGGCCCGCGGGCAGTGCAGAAATTGAGTATGTTCGCGATACATCGGCCACTTATCGTTTGCGTTGGCTGGTGGAAGGGCGCGGTCTGTTAAAATTGCTATATCCCTCGCTAGAGCAGCAAAGCTCAGGCGAAGTGGGCCCAGGCGGTTTGAAGCCGCAATTGTATCGCTATGCCTTTGGCAGCCGCGCCAGTAAAACTTATGAAGCTGTGTTTGACTGGGAAACCAATGTGATTACCCTGAAAACAGCCAAGGGTGAGCAGCGCCGGGATTTGCGCGTCAATACGCAAGATATCCTCAGTTTTATGTACCAGTTTATGTTTGTGCCGCCGTTGCAAGAAATGCATGTGACGCTGACCAATGGCCGGCGCGTTGGTGAATATGAATATACGTTTGAAGGCGAAGATAGCCTGGTGATTGCTGACCAGACCATTCAGACGGTGCACATTGTGCACACACGTGGCGATACCGACGAAAAAGTAGAACTATGGCTGGCCAGCGATTATCGCTATGTGCCGGTCAAAATTAAAAAGCTGGAGAAAAACGGCATGGTGATTGAGCAAGTCGCCACGCGGTTGATCACCGAATAATGTAAGTATTTGAAAGATTCTGATGAACCAATCCCTGATGCGCCAGACGGCGATGTTGTTAAACGACATACTGAAGTTCGAAAGTCCGGCCGATGCCAAGCTCAGCGAATTTTTTCGCCAACATCGTGAGTTAGGTACCAAAGACCGTGCATGGGTGGCTGAAACCGCTTATGGTGTCTTGCGCCGTTATCGTTACCTGCGCGAAGTCTCTGTCAGTGAGACAGACGAGCAGGAAGATACGCGTAAACTGATTATTGCCTGGTGGCTCAAGATTGAAGGCAAAAGCATTCGTGACTTAGATGAGATGCTGGATGAGCGCCAAAAAGAATGGGCAGTGGCCATTAAAAGCAAAAACAGTGAAGGCTTTGCGCCAGCTGTGCTGGCCGATGTACGCGACTGGTTCTGGAACAAGCTGGTCGAGCAATATGGCGAGGCTGAAGCCATGACCATTTGCCGCAGCATGTTTGAGCAAGCGAGCCTCGATTTACGCGTGAATACCATCAAGTCCAACCGTGAAGAAGTGCTGGCGCGCATGCTGGCAGAAAACACAGTGAAAGATAACGTCATCGCCCCAACCCCTTATTCACCTGTGGGCATCCGCATGGGCGCACGTCTCAATATCGGCAAACACATCCTGTTCACCGAAGGCAAAATTGAAGTGCAGGACGAAGGCAGTCAGTTGTTGAGCTACCTGGTCGCACCTAAACGCGGGCAAATGGTGGCCGATTTATGTGCAGGTGCAGGGGGTAAAACCCTGGCACTTGGCGCACTCATGAAAAACACTGGCCGTTTATATGCGTTTGATGTGTCTGAAAAACGCCTGAATAACCTGGGTCAACGCCTCAAGCGTAGTGGCTTGTCTAACCTGCAAGCGCAACTCATCAACAACGAAAACGACTTGAAACTCAAACGTCTCAACGGCAAGTTTGACCGCGTGTTGGTCGATGCGCCATGTAGTGGCCTGGGTACCTTGCGCCGTAACCCTGATCTGAAGTGGCGTCAGGCGGAAGAAGATGTTGCCGAGTTAAACGTCAAGCAAACCAATATCCTCGCCCGTGCCGCCAAACTGTGTAAAGCAGGCGGCCGTGTGGTATATGCCACATGCAGTTTGTTGCGTGACGAAAACGAAGCCATTGCCGAAGCGTTTTTACAAGCGCATCCAGAATTTAAATTAGTGCCTGCCAATGAAGTGCTGGCGCAGCAGAATATCGTGTTAGATACCGGTGAATATCTGAAGTTACTGCCGCATCTGCATGGCACAGATGGTTTTTTTGCAGCGGTGTTTGAAAAAGCGGCTTAGCTATTAGCTGCCTCTGCGCAGCCTTTTTACTCGATCAGGTGGTCTGCTTGCATTTGTTTGATCGCATGTGCAGCAACCTCTTGATTGGTGCTTGTCGGTGCATACACTTCGGCGCGGTAATGCCATACAGCGCTTGATTCAGTGGCAGGGCGTATCCAGATATCTACGGTGTAGTTTTGTAAATACTTTGCGGCAGCGACTTTACCTGATTCCAACGTAATGGAGAGAATATGGCTAGGTTTATGCCGTTGAGATGCTTCCATCAATTTGGATAAGTTATTTATTTCATATCCTTTGACCGTATATTCACTGACTGGAATGCCTGCGTGATTCAACTGCTGTTGCAGTTCTACTGCGACTGCATAGGCTTGATGATTCAAAATGTCTTTGCGATTTTGTTCAGGCCGAACAATCATGAGTTGATTGATATTGCCCAAGGGGCCGCGTTTTACTTCTGAAGTTGCTTTAATATCACTACCCGTACTGGCGCAAGATGCAAGAAAAATTAATCCGGCAAAAGTGATCGCGTAGTTTTTTATTAGCATCATTATCTTTATTTCTATATTAGCCATGAGCGTGATTAAGCTTTCTGGATTTAGGATTGTCAGCAAGGTATTTCATCTTCCGACATGAATATTAACGTATGTAAACTTTATACGTGTTGGTGGTTTTGCACAATGTAATTATTTTTAAGGATGTCGTGTAAATGAAAAGCATTGGACTCAATGGACAAATCTTTTTCGCCGCCACCGCCGCGGTCGTACTTGGCCTTTTTGCACATGGCAAACAAGTTGATAACGCTTTATATGCCGCCAACCTGGTCGGCACCCTGTTTATCGACCTGCTCAAAATGGTGATGATCCCGCTGGTATTTTGTGCCATCGTCACCGGCATCGCCAATCTACGTAAACATAGTCAAATTGATATTGTCTGGAAAACCACGCTATTGTTTTTTGCCACGACTACCATCATTGCAGTCGTTATCGGCTTGGGTGCCAGCCATCTTTTCCAGCCTGGAGCAGGTTTACACCTCAATATGTTTGCCGATGCCCTGCAGCAGTTTGAAACCAAGCAGCTCACCTTGCCTGAGTTTTTCACGCAATTTCTGCACGGCATCTTTATGAACCCGTTCAAAGCGCTGGCTGAGGGCAATATCCTGGCCATTGTGGCTTTTGCCTTGTTGCTGGGGATTGCGCTGGTAGTATCTGCCGAGCGTTACCCACACTTGCTGGCTGTATTTGAAGAAGGCATGGCGGTGGCGATGCAGATGATCAACTGGATTATGCGCCTGGCACCTTTTGGCATTGCCGCATTGCTATTCAAACTGGTCGCCACGCAGGATGTGAGCCTGTTTGCCAGTTTGACCAAGTTTATGCTGGTGGTCACAGGGACCACCTTGTTTCATGGTCTGGTCGTGCTGCCACTCTTGTTATTCCTGCTTACCGGCAAACGTCCGTGGTGGTTTTTACAGCGGGCGCGTGAGTCCCTGCTCACGGCGTTTGCCACCAGTTCGAGTAATGCCACCATGCCGGTGACCATGCGTTGCGCGACAGAAAATATGCAGGTGAAACCCGAAATTGCAGGTTTTGTGGTGCCGCTGGGTGCCACCGTGAATATGGATGGGACCGCATTATACGAAGCCGCGGCTGCCTTGTTTGTCGCACAACTGGCTGGTATTGACTTGTCACTTGGGCAGCAACTGGTGGTGTGCTTTACCACCATGATCGCCGCCATGGGCGCACCGGGTATCCCGAGTGCGGGTATGGTCACCATGGTCATGGTATTGCAAAGCGTGGGCTTGCCCGCAGAGGCCATTGCCATTTTATTACCGATAGACCGCTTGCTGGATACTGTACGTACTGCGGTGAATGTGGAAGGCGACATGATAGGTAGCCTGGTGGTACAACATCGAATCGAAAAATTAGCGCAATAAACCACCATGACTGAATTAATCATCAAACCTGCCCAAGTGCAGGATGCCGATGCCATTTCGGCACTGGTCAATCGTGCTTATCGCGGCGAAAGCAGCCGGGCAGGCTGGACCACGGAGGCGGATCTGCTGGATGGCAAACGCACGACGACCGGCGATGTACTGGCATTGTTAAATCGTCATGATGCCGTGATCCTGACTGGCTGGGTCGCCGAAACGCTGATGGTCACGCTGTGTGCAGAATGGCATGCGGATGAACAAGTCGCACATCTGGGCATGATTGCGGTAGAGCCAACGGCACAGAATCGAGGCTATGGTAAAAAAATGATTCTCGCCGCTGAGCAATTGTCAGTTGAGCGCTGGCGAGCGCGTGCCAGTCAAATGGCTGTGGTTAGTGTGAGGCAGGCGCTGATTGCGTTTTACCAGCGGCTTGGGTACCAGGCGACGGGGGAATTAAAGCCTTTTCCTTATCTGCCGGAGATGTGGCAGGCGAAGGTGGAGAATATGCAGTTGATCACTTTACAAAAGAATTTGATCGTTTAATGGATTGCTGGATTAGGCTGGGAAAGTAATTCTTTGGCGGGTTGGTTGGGAGGTTTCTTTTTTCTTCTCGCTCTGCCAGTGAGTTACTTTGCTTAGCCTCGCTGTAGCGCAGAGCCCCTTAGTAAGAAATTGTTTGGTTATTTTATGGGTGATCTATTTCGCCTTTTCGGCGAGTTACTTTTCTTTGCTTGCACAAAGAACAAGTAACCAAAAGAAATGCACCCCAGCTTCCGCTTTTATCCTGTGCTACTCGGTTTGCCGGGCGTCCATCGAAATTGGCTACGGCCACTACGTTTAACATTGCTACGCAATGTTAGCCTACGCCGCAACACTTCGTTAGTTGTCACCCTGACAAGCCACATAAAACGTGGCTTGTTGCGGAGCTCAAACAGCCGATGGCCGAGAACTCCCGTCAATCCTGCGTTGCTCGGCGCGGCAGATGGGGACCCCGAACACCAGGCGAATGCCGCCATTTGTGTCCTTAATAAACTAATCTGTTTTTTTGAACCGTTCAGATTTCGACAATGTCAGTTTGGTGAGATCAATCCCATTCCATCACGCTGAGTAGCGGAGACAAAATAAGAGTAGAGGGAGCGACTGTTTGAATCCCGCAGCAGCTCACGGGGTTTGTGAGCTGCCAGGTTGAGTTTCGTGACCGGCTATTTTGTTGAGCAACGCAAGGGAGCCGCAGGCCGTGATGGCTGGGTGTCTTCCTCTTTGGTTACTTTCTGGGGGACAAGCATCAGAAAGTGACTCGCCTAGAGGCGAAAAAGAGTGTTTACTTAGTCGAACACAAATAACTCCCTTGACCATTCCCGCAAACCCACGTAAATTCCATAACCTTATGAACAAGCAATTCCTCCAATCTACTGTTGTGGTGATGAACCGAAAGGCATTGTGGCTAGTCGCCACATCGTGCTGCGGTTGCTGCTTGTCGTAATTCTTTTGCAACCGCGGGCTCTCCGCGGTTGATCTTGTCATACCCTTCCCGGTGAGCCCCATTGATTCAGGGCTCATATGAAAGATTCTACCCATCCGTATTACGGTGCCATGCTGGTGCTGGTATCGTCCGTGGCCTTTTCGTCGAAAGCGATTATGGTCAAGCTGGCTTACGCTTATCATCTTGATGCCGCGACTTTGATCGCTTTGCGGATGGCGTTCGCTATTCCGTTCTTTGCCGGGTTAGGCTGGTGGACGATGCGTCAAGGCGTGCCTATGTCCATGACTGGTAAAGACTGGGTGACGTTGCTGTTGCTCGCGGTGGTCGGTGGTTATGGTTCGATGTGGCTGAACTTTGAAGGTCTGCGCTATGTGTCGGCGGGGCTGGAGCGGGTGATTCTGTTTCTGTATCCAACGCTGGTGGTGGCCATGAGTGCGGTATTTCTCAAACATCACATTACCCGTCGCGAGTGGTTTGCCATGGTGACCAGTTATGCGGGTGTGGTGCTGGTGGTCTGGCATGATGTTGAGCTGGCCGGGCTGGATTCTGCCGATACACTGTATGGCGCGTGGCTGGTATTGCTGAGCGCTATTGTGTATGCGGGTTATTTACTGGTGAGTGGGCAATTGATCCCCAAGTTGGGCGCTAGCCGGTTTACTGCGATGACCATGAGTTTGGCGGCGCTTGCCAGTGCCGTCCATTTTGGCACCAGTGGCTCATTTGACCATGCGACGATGTTGCCTAACGCAGTATATGCGCTGGCTTTTTTGATGGCGCTGATTGCGACGGTATTGCCTTCGGTACTGATGAATATGGGCATACACCAGCTCGGTAGCCGCAAGGCGGCATTGATCAGCGCGATTGGGCCGGTGTCGACGATTGTGCTGGCTTACCTGTTTCTGGGCGAGTCACTCTCCTGGATACAGGGCTTGGGCACTGCGCTGGTGCTGGCCGGGGTGATGGCGGTGAGCCTGGAAAATAAGCCACGTATATCTGAAACAGCCACGGCCAAAGCTTAATCTGTAGTGACAGGTTTTTTAGCGATAATTAACGCTCAAGTTAAGCGTTGGCTCGCTTCGGTCTGTTTCTTATGTGATTCGTTGCCAATCAAAGAATGGGCCGGGGTCGGTTTTGCGTCCCGGCGCAATATCTGAATGCCCGACAATGTGCCTGATGGCATAGCGTTGTCGCAAGGCATTGATCAGTGCTTGCAAGGTGATGTATTGCACATCTTCAAACACCTCAATGTCACTGCCTTCGAGTTCTATGCCGATTGAAAAGTCATTGCAACGTTCGCGGCCCTGCCATTGTGAGAGTCCGGCATGCCAGGCGCGCTGGTTACAACTCACAAATTGTAATAACTCACCTGTGCGGCGTATGAGAAAGTGTGACGAGACCTTGAGGTGTGCAATCTCGGCGTAATAAGGGTGTTCCTGCGGGTCTAACTGGTTGGTGAACAATTGCATAATGCCCGGGCCGCCATACTGGTCGGGCGGCAGGCTGATATTGTGGATGACGATCATATCCACTTCGGCAGGCTGTGGCCGTTCATCCTGGTTGGGCGACAATATATATTGCACCGGGCTGGCGAGGCCAGCGGAGTCAATGTGAATAGCAGAGGCAGGTGTTTGCGACATGCGAACATTGTAGGTGAATTTGGGCGAATTGCGTTATGATTCCGCCCGCATGCACACGTTTGTCATGCACATGCGGGGCAGGCGGTGGCCGCATGCGAGATCGATTACCGCCAGACAGGAACAGTCATGGTTTTTCTACAATTATTGCTAATGTTGCTGCTGATTTTGGTGGCGGCTGAAGTCTTTACCAATGCCCTGGAACATTTGGGTGAGCGGCTGGGTATTTCCGAAGGGGTGACCGGCTCTATTTTTGCCGCCGTGGGCACGGCATTGCCAGAGACGCTGGTGCCGTTGCTGGCCATTTTCTCCTACACCTCATCGACCGGCGACAGTCATGCCGGGCACGATATCGGTGTCGGCGCCATCTTGGGCGCACCGCTGATGCTGGCGACGCTGTCTATCAGCTTAATGGCGTTCTCGGTGTTGAAGCGTCGTGGTGCGCATGGGCATATCCGCCCTGAGCGTACTGGCCTGATTCGGGACCTCAACTTCTTTATTCTGGCCTTTATTTTTGCCACCATCGCCATGTTTATTCCGCACACCGAAGCGTTGGTGCGTTACGGCATCAGCATTCTGATGATTCTGACCTACTTTGTGTATGTGCTGATGACGATTAAAGCCTCCAAAGGCCTGGTAGAAGAGGGGCATGCGACTGAGGCTGAAGACGTCATGATGTTATCCAGGCTTGGTTTGCCGACCAATATGGTGACGATCGTGCTGCAATTGCTGATTGGTCTGGGCCTGTTGATCGCAGGTGCCAAAGGCTTTATCAACGAGGTCGAAACGGCTGCGGCGATTTTAGGCGTGTCAGCTTTGCTGCTGTCTTTGCTGATTATCCCGATTGCGACCGAGTTACCAGAGAAAGTGAATAGCATTTTGTGGATACGCAAGGGTAAAGATACCCTGGCATTTGGCAATATCACTGGCGCCATGGTGTTTCAGGGTACGTTGTTACCGGCCATCGGCATCATGCTGACTGACTGGGCACCAAGGCAGGAAGTGGCCTTGGGCATCCTGATTACTTTGCTGGCGGCAATCTGGGTACGTTACCGCATTGCCAAAGGCGGCTTGCTGGTGTGGCATTTGCTGGTGAATGGCTTGTTCTACCTGGCCTATCTGGCGATTGTGTTGAGTTAATCAAACAGATGTTAAAAAGGGCGACTATGCAGTCGCCCTTTTTTATTGGCTATTTTATTCCTCGTCGCCTTCGGCATCGTCCAGGTCGGCATCCTGTTCTTTGGATAGCCCGAGTTTGGACAAGCGATAGCGCAGGGTACGGAAGCTGATGCCTAATAATTTAGCTGCTGCCGTTTTGTTGTTATTGGTTTTTTCCAGCGCCTGCAAAATAGTGCGTTTTTCAATATCTTCCAGGTAATCAGACAAGCTGATATCCATAGGCAACATGGTGCTACTGCTTGGGGTTGCTTGCGCCGTTGGCTGATTTTCGCGTGGTGGGGTCGCGGCGAGAATGGCCGGGATTGGCTGGCTGGGTTCTTCCAGGCTGGGGGCATTCCAGGGTAGCACCGGCTTGTCGCTGAGACTGGCAGGCATTTCATCCAGTGACAAGTCTTCAACCGTAATGGTGACGCCGTCACATAATGCCAGCGCACGTTCCAGCATATTTTCAAGTTCACGCACATTGCCATGAAAAGGTAATTGCTGAATGTAGACTTTGGCTTCGTCTGCAATGCCGGGGATGCCAATACCCTGCATCAGGCACAACTTGCCTAGCAAACGTTCAGTCAGCTCGGGGATATCTTCCGGCCGCTCGCGCAAGGACGGCATTTTGAGTTGAATGACGTTCAGGCGGTAGTATAAGTCCTGGCGGAATTCGCCTTTTTCCATCATGGCATTCAGGTTTTTGTGTGTGGCGGAAATAATGCGCACATCCACCGCTTCTTCACTGGTACTACCGACTACGCGTACTTTTTTCTCCTGGATTGCACGCAGCAGTTTTACTTGCATGGCCAGCGGTAAATCTGCGACTTCGTCGAGGAACAGCGTGCCGCCGTTGGCCGCCTGGAACAAGCCTAGCGTATCCTGGATGGCCCCGGTAAACGAACCTTTTTTATAACCAAAGAACTCGCTTTCCATCAGGTTCTCGGGAATGGCGCCGCAGTTCACCGCGATAAAGGATTGATCCTTGCGCGAGCTGTTGAGATGAATCAGCCTGGCAGCCAGTTCTTTCCCGCTGCCGGATTCGCCGCTGATATAAACGGGTGCCTGGCTACGCGCCAGTTTGGCGATCATGGTGCGCACGTAAGCCATGGCGGGTGACGCGCCAATCAGGTCTACCGTATTGGCACCCTGCGATTCTTTTTGTGAAGACAGCTTGAGCGCAGACTCTACCAGTGGGCGTAATTGTTTAAGCGAAATCGGCTTGGTGATGTAATCATAGGCGCCCGCTTTTAAGGCAGAAACCGCATTTTCTGCACTGCCGTAAGCGGTAATTACTGCGACTGGCAGGCCAGGGAATTGCGCATTGATATATTGCACCAGCTCCAGCCCGAGGCCATCTGGCAGCCGCATATCTGTCAGGCACAGGTCATAGCTGAATGAATTCAGCATGTGTTTTGCGTCCGTCACCGAGCTGGCACTTTCTGCCTGTATGCCCATGCGTTCCAGGGTCAGTACCACGAGTTCGCGGATATCAGTCTCGTCATCGACGACCAGGCAGCGATAAGAGTTTGCCATTTAAACGATTGCCTTTTTAACTGTCAGTGAAAATTGCGTGCCATTGGCACTACTGGTGTAATTTAATTTTGCGCCATTGGCTTCGGCCAGTTCGCGGGCGATAAACAAACCCAGGCCGGTGCCGGTTTTTTCTGTGGTCATGAATGGTTCAAACAAATGCGGCTGTATTTTGGGGTCGAGGCCGCTGCCGTCATCTTTCACGTGCACGTGAATGAATTGACCACTTTTATCGCTCACTACCTTGAGTTGCAAACTTTGGGCATGTTGCTGGCTATGCCGCCAGCCATTTTTACATAAATTCCACAAAATCTGGTTGATATGCCTGCGGTCAAACACGATCGCGCTCTCTTTGGCTGGTAGATCCAGCGTAAAGTTGCTGAGGTCTATCTTTTCCACGGCGCAGAATTGCTGGTAGAACTCTTGCACAAAGTGGTTGATATTGAGCTGCTCCTGATTGGTGCGGTCACGGCGGTTGAGTTCCAGCACGTCCTTGATAATTTGATCCAGCCGTTGCACGTTGTCAGAAATGATTTGCAGCATACGCTGCGTGCCAGGTTGCTGCGAGTCTTCCTGCATCAATTGTGTCGCATGGCTGATTGCGCTGAGTGGATTGCGGATTTCGTGCGCGATATTGGCGGTCAGCCTGCCTAATGCCGCCAGTTTCACCTGATGTGCCTGTGTCTGGATTTGTGACCAGTCTTCAATAAAAATCACCACACCATTATCAATGCTTTCAGAAATGGGGTGAAAGCGTATACCAAGGTCGCGGTTATTGATGCCGAGTTTGGTCGCGTCTGTCGCGGCGAGCTTGCTGGCGGGGGAGGATTGCAGTAATTGCATCACGGCAGGCATCAGCTCTGCGAGCGGGGTTTGCAGCTGTATGGCGGCTTGCAGCGTCATCTCTTCCAGCCCTAACAGTTTGCACGCTTGCTGGTTGTAGTGCTTGAGCTGTTGGTGCTGGTCAATCACTAATACGCCGTTCGGCATCTCTTGTGTAATCAGCGCATTGGTTTTGGCCAGGTATTCAATATCCTGGCCGCGCTGCGTTGCGAGGTTTTCGCTGCGTTGCATGCGCGCAGTCAATGTTTGCGCCAGCCAGGCGGTGGCGAAGCAGCTTAAGGAGAGGACGACCGCATTACTGAAATCATTGAGTGGCAGGTTGCGGTGGATGATCTGGAAGGTGTTTTCGAGCAAGATGCCGATGGTGGCAATGGCTGCATAAAACAGGGCAAAACGGCCATCACTGATCAGGCCGGCAAAAATAATGTTCACAATCAGCAATAGTCCGATGCCACTCTGGTTGCCTGGCAAAAAGTGCATCATCAGCACTAAAAACACAATATCCAGGCTGGTCTGGATTTTTAATGGCAGGCCGCGCTTGCATTGCAGTGATTCAAAGCTGACGCTGACGGCAATCGCGTACAAAAAGAAAATCAACAGTAACCAGAATGAGAGTGAAGGCTCTGAGGGGGCGTTTCTAAAGTAGGGCCAGAGCTGGCTGCCGAACAGCATGCCTGAGGCGCCCAGGCGGAACAGGCTGTAAAGCCGCAGGTGCTGGCTGTCTGGTGTTTTTTCGAGGGTGGTGATCGTGGCTGCCGTCATGCAACTGACTCCGTGGTCGCGCGGCTGGCGGCGCAGGCGTGACGTGTGTGCGACGGATCGAGCAGGGTGATAGAATTTATTTTTTTGGTCGTCATAAAGGGTGGCCGAACTTTCGCTGCTATCGGGCTTATTCTAACAGTAAATAAATTTAAAACTGATATACTCGCAAGCGACAGGGAGATAAAACGGTGCATATTTCTGTGATGACATCTCATAATTCACAACAATATCGCGAAAAAAGCACGTGCGTCAGTGGCAAACACTGGTGATCTCGGGGAAGAGGATTTGTAGTGGCGAGTGCGCAAGAAATATCGGATTTTTTACGACAGGTTGAAAAGCGGGCATTCAGGCAAACCGCGTATGCGGTGCGTGATGACCATGCTGCGTTGGATATTGTGCAGGACGCCATGTTAAAACTGGCTGATAAATATGCCAGCAAACCGGTTGAAGAATACCCCATGTTGTTCCAGCGTATCCTGCAAAATACCATGCGGGATTACTGGCGTCGGCAGAAGGTGCGTAACCTGTGGACCACGCTGTTTTCGTCTTTCGGCCAGTCTGATGACGAAGATTATGATCCGCTGGAAACCATAGAGGTGGAAAGTGCTGACGGTGACCCTTCTGATCAATTGGAGCGGTCGCAAATCATGGCCCTGATCGAAAAGGCATTGGCAAAATTACCTTTACGTCAACGAGAAGCATTCGTGCTGCGTTATTGGGAAGAGTTGGATGTTGCTGAAACGGCATCGGTCATGGGGTGTTCAGAAGGAAGTGTTAAAACGCATTGCTCAAGAGCGGTCAGTGCGTTATCTACATTGTTAGAGCAAGCCGGGATCGGAACCCGCAAGTTACAAAAGAAGGAGTAAAGCCATGAGGAAACAACGTCATCCAGAAGACGACTTGCCTACCCCTCTGCGCGAAGGTGTTGAGTGGCTGAAGCAAGATGATCGGCCTTTGTCGGCTGAGGTAGAAGCTCGCCTGGCAGAAGCGCGACAGGCTGCATTGGCGAAATTTGCCCAATCAAGCCAGTCTGGGCATGCTTGGGCAGATGCCTTGTCCTGGGCCTCTTTCGGCCATCCGCGGATGGCCGGTATGGCGGCCTTGTCTGTATTTTTTGCAGTCGGGCTATTTGTCCTGTCCGCCAGCAATAATGATGATGCGATGTTGCTGAGCGATGATTTGCCTGTCGAGGCTTTTGTCGATAGCGGATTCGACGCCTGGCAATATTCAGAAAATATTTGAGTGGCCAGCTGGATTGAAAGCAAAACTTGGCGGGATGAAGAAAATAATGTGTCAATGGAACAATGAGAAATGATGCGAAATCATTCTGTTTTATTAGGGTGGATAGTATTAGCGGTGTGTGGAAGCGGTGGCTTGTCGATGCATGCCAGTGCGGCTGATCATGATTCTGGCCAGCGCTGGCTGGCGATGGCGGATATCGGTGCGATCAAGAATGATCTGTCACCTGCTGATCCTGCTGCCAATGTGACGTGGTCACACCTGACCGATCAGCAGCGCGCCGTGTTATCGCCTTTGGGTGGTGAGTGGGATACGCTACGCCCATGGCAGCGCGAGAAAATGCTGGATATTGCCAAAGAATACCCCAAGATGGATGCGCAGAAACAGCAGCGCATTCAGCATCAATTGGTGAAATGGAGCCGCATGACGCCGTATGAGCGTGAAAATGCGCGTAAGCGTTATCAGCAGTTTCAGAGTTTGAGCCCTGAGAAAAAAGACGTGCTACGCAAGCAGTGGAAAGAGCATAAGCAAAAAGCAGCGATTACTGAGGGCTATGATCCTGAGTTTGATGGCGCTGAACATTAGCCGTCTGTGGTGGCGCTAAATAAAATGCACTGACAAATAAAAAACCTGCGAATCTCGCAGGTTTTTTATTGTATTTGGTTGACTGTTAATTGGCTTCGTCGCCAAGCGTTTTGCTCATTGACAGCCCGGTCAGCACAATGCCACCGTCGTTGTGTGAGGTCAGGGTGCTGTAGTTATGTTCCATCCATTTTTTGATGCGTCTGGCATCGCCGATACGGGTCAGTTTGCCAACGGAATCCAGCAACACCAGAATCAGCGGCTCGCCAGCAATGGTCGCCTGCATCACCAGGCAGCGTCCAGCTTCGCTGATATAACCTGTTTTTGATAAGCCAATTTCCCAGCTGCTGTTTGTGCTTTCACGTACCAGCGCATTGGTGTTGTGGAAGTGTATAGGCTGGCGTCTGCTGCCGACATTCAGGTCGTAGTCAGAAGTCGTCGTGATTTGACGAATCAAGGGGTATTGATACGCCGCGTGTACCATTTTTGCCAGGTCCATGGCCGTAGACACGTTATTGCTGGTGAGGCCGGTAGAGTCTTCAAAATGGGTGTTCATCATACCCAGGCTGGCCGCCTTGGCATTCATGTCTTGAATAAAGCGTGCCTTGCCACCCGGGTAGTTGGTGGCCAGTGCAGAGGCGGCGCGATTTTCTGAAGCGATCAATGCCAGGTTCAGCATGTCTTCACGCGTCATGGTCGTGCCAACCGGCAGGCGTGAAGAGGTGCCTTTCAGGTAATCCACGTCCATTTCAGTAATCGAGACCTGGTCATTCAGATTCAGTTTTGCATCCAACACGACCATGGCGGTCATCAGTTTAGTCACTGAGGCGATGGGTGTCGGCGTATCCAGATTTTTGGAATAAATGATTTCGTGCGTGTTCTGGTTCATCACCAGCGCTTTGGTGGAGGCGATGGACAGATTGCCATGGCTACCGGATTTACCTTCGAAAGAATCAAACATTTCTGCATCAATCGCAGGTCTGGCTGATTTTCTGGCATGCGCATGCAGTTTAACCGGGCGCATGGATTTGGTTTTTTCCGGGTTGACGCGGTATTGTGAGGATCGCGTGCTGTATTTCTTGCTCTTGGCGGCAGAAACGGTCTGTTTTTTAGAAGGTGACTTTGCTATGGCTTGACCCGCAGGTGCAAAAGCGATGGAACACATTAGCAACACTTTAAGGCAATGCTTGTAAAAACTCATAATCAACCTTCCGAAAACCCGACTAATTATTGCCCAGTTATTATTCAGAGTCAATCACTTATCGCAATTTTTTCGTGTAAAAAATTAAACCGCTTTTTGACTTACCTGAATAAGTTTTGGCGCGTTTCGCAGACTGTGGCACAATAATTATCTACTAAACTTTTGATTTTTAAATCATATGTCAGCAGGCTTGAAATACTTCTTTTCTAAAGACCACACATGGGCTGCTCAGTCCGAAGATGGGGCATGGTTGGTCGGGATCACTGATTACGCACAGAATATGCTGGGTGATGTGGTGTTTGTGGATCCGCCAAAAGTCGGCCAGTCCGTGGAACAATTCAGTGTGTGTGGCTTGATTGAGTCGGTCAAAACAGGCTCGGATATTTATGCGCCTTTGTCCGGTGTGGTGCAGGCCATTAATGAAGAAGCACTGTCTTCGCCGGAGAAGATCAACGATCATCCGTACGCTACCTGGTTATTCAAGCTGGCGCCTGATGCCAGTGGAGTGGCGTCTTTGCTTGACCAGGCGGCTTACGACGCGCAGCTCTAAATCACTGCGCTTTTAGCGCAGCGGCTACTCCACTTTTCTGATTTTGAGTGTCGGTTCGGCATATAGCAAATCCGCCAGGTGTAATGTCACCATTTTGCCCGGTTGTGCTTGTTTACCAAGTGTCAGCATAGGGTGATGTATGTTGAGGTCGCGGCTGGCTAATCCCAGAAAAAACAGCATAGTCAGCATAAATGGTAATTTGAGTGAGAGTTGTTGCATATCGTGCTCCTTAAAGTCTTTTCAATTCAAATACATCGCTGTGCTTTTGGTGATTTGTAACGCGAATCAGGTATAATTTGCACTTGGTGAAATTTTTCCAGCAAGTTGCCCTTCAGGTTGTGTTAACAAATGCCTATCTACGATTTTCAATGTACCGCGTGTGGTTACCAGCAAGAGCTGATGCGCAAAGTGTCCGCGCCTTCTGTTGAGGCGTGCCCCAAGTGTGCGCAAGAGACATTTAGCAAGCAGGTGTCTGCTCCTAATTTTCAACTGACCGGTAGTGGCTGGTACGCGACCGATTTCAAAAACAAGCCGGCAACAAGCAGCAGTAAATCCACAGAATCTGCCACAACGACCGAGGCTGCCAAGTGCAACCCAGGTTGTGCCTGCCATTAAAAAACAAGACGCATGAAAAAATATTTCATTACAGGTTTGCTGGTACTGGTCCCATTATTTATTACGGTGTGGGTGCTCAAAACTTTAGTGCAAACACTGGACCAAAGTTTGCTGTTGCTGCCGGTTGCCTGGCGCCCGGAAGCCTTGCTTGGTGTGGATATTCCGGGCTTTGGTGTCATATTGACCGTGGCGATTGTGCTGGCGACTGGCCTGGTGGCAACCAATATCTTCGGCCAGCAGTTGATCGAGTTGTGGGAAGGCTTGCTGATCCGCGTGCCAGTCGTTAAATCCATTTATTCCAGCGTCAAGCAAGTGTCTGACACGCTGTTCTCGGATTCCGGCAATGCATTCCGCCAGGCATTGTTGATTCAGTATCCACGCCAGGGTGTGTGGACCATTGCCTTTCTGACCGGTACGCCGGGTGGCGATGTGGCGAATCACTTGCAGGGCGAGTATGTGAGTGTGTATGTGCCGACTACACCTAACCCGACCTCAGGTTTTTTCCTGATGCTACCCAAGTCTGATGTGGTCGCCCTCGATATGAGTGTGGATCAGGCCTTGAAATACATCATCAGCATGGGTACAGTGGCGCCCTTGCCTAAACATCATTAACCGCAACACCACTTTAACTTTATAAAATTATTATGATGCGTACACATTATTGCGGTCACCTGAACCGCGAACATATCGGACAAACCGTGACACTGTGTGGCTGGGCCCACCGTCGTCGCGACCACGGGGGCGTGATTTTTATTGATTTGCGTGATCGCGAAGGCCTGGCGCAAATTGTGATTGACCCGGATACCAAAGACGCATTCGCCATTGCTGAAACCGTACGTAGCGAGTTTGTCTTGCGTGTGGTGTGTAAAGTGCGCGCGCGCCCTGAAGGCACCGTTAACCCGAACTTGCCTACCGGTGAAGTCGAGATGCTGGCGACTGAAATTGAAGTGTTGAACGCTTCATTGACGCCACCATTCATGCTGGATGACGACAACCTGACCGAGACTGTGCGTCTGGAGCATCGTTATATCGACCTGCGTCGCCCTGCCATGCAGAAAAACCTTATGTTGCGTTACAAGGTGGCGAAAAATCTGCGTGACTATCTGGATGATAACGGTTTTATCGAAGTTGAAACACCCATGCTGACGCGTTCGACACCTGAGGGTGCGCGTGATTACCTGGTGCCATCCCGCGTACATCACGGCATGTTCTTTGCCTTGCCGCAATCGCCACAATTGTTTAAACAATTGTTGATGGTGTCCGGTTTTGACCGTTACTTCCAGATCACAAAATGTTTCCGTGACGAAGATTTGCGTGCGGACCGTCAGCCAGAATTCACCCAGGTCGATATTGAAACTTCCTTCCTGGAAGAAAATGAAATCATGGATATCGTCGAAGAGATGATCCGTCGCATGCTGAAAAAAATTCAGGATGTTGATCTGCCTGCCAAATTCCCACGCATGCCTTTCTCTGAAGCGATGAACCGTTACGGTTCAGATAAACCAGACATGCGCGTGACACTGGAAATCACAGAGCTCAGCGATGTGATGAAAGATGTCGACTTTAAAGTATTTGCTGGTGCCGCCAATATGGCGGGTGGCCGTGTGGCAGCGATTCGCGTCCCTAACGGCGCTGCGATCAGTCGTTCTGAAATTGATGCCTACACCGAGTTTGTCAAAATCTACGGTGCCAAAGGCCTGGCTTATATCAAGATCAATGACATCACTAAACTGAACGAAGAAGGCCTGCAAAGCCCAATTGTGAAAAATATTCACGTCAATGCGCTGCAAGCCATTATTGAGCGCACAGGCGCACAAAACGGCGACATCGTATTCTTTGGTGCCGATAAAGCCAAAATCGTCAACGAAGCGCTGGGTGCCTTGCGTACCAAGGTCGGCCACGAAAAAGGCCATGTCGATGGTCGTCAGTGGGCGCCATTGTGGGTGGTGGATTTCCCGATGTTCGAGCACGATGAAGACGGTGACCGTTGGGTGGCCTTGCATCACCCGTTCACTGCGCCTAAAGATGGCCATGAAGATTTGCTGGTCAGCAATCCAGGCGCTTGCTTGTCTAAAGCCTATGACATGGTGTTAAACGGCTGGGAAGTGGGCGGCGGTTCTGTGCGTATCCACAAACAAGACATTCAGTCTAAAGTGTTTGATGCATTGAAAATCAGCAAGGAAGAAGCGCAAGAGAAGTTCGGCTTCTTGCTGGATGCATTGCAGTACGGGGCACCTCCGCACGGTGGTCTGGCTTTTGGCCTAGATCGCCTGGTGACTTTGATGGCAGGTGCCGAGTCTATCCGTGACGTGATTGCTTTCCCGAAAACCCAGCGCGCGCAATGTCTGATGACCAATGCGCCGAACGAGGTCGACGAGAAACAATTGCGCGAATTACATATTCGCGTACGTCAGCAAAACGCAGCTGGCAGCTAAGCCTGGCTGGCTTGTGTGACAACTCACACGAACTCTTTAAACGCGTCTGCCTTGGGTGGGCGCGTTTTTTATTGGCGGTAACCGTATGATTAATTTGAGTGCGCACATTAGGACGATTGCCGATTATCCGAAAGCAGGCATCCAGTTTCGCGATATCACGACCTTGCTCAAGGATCCGCTGGCATTTAATGCTACGATTGATGCGCTGGCCTTGCATTATGCGGATGTCGTGCTGGATAAGGTAGTCGGCATTGAGGCGCGCGGGTTTATTGTAGGTGCCGCCCTTGCCAATCGATTGAAGCTGGGGTTTGTGCCGGTGCGTAAGCCAGGTAAATTGCCAGCCAGTGTCATTCGGCAGTCTTACGCGCTTGAGTATGGTGAAGATGCGCTGGAGTTGCATGCCGATGCGATTGTTGCCGGTGAACGTGTGTTGCTGATTGATGATTTGATTGCAACTGGCGGCACGGCGCTGGCCGCGGTTGGCTTGATTCGTCAACTGGGTGGTGTGGTAGAGCATGCCGGCTTCGTTATTGACTTGCCTGCTTTGTCCGGCATGCAACATTTGCAGGCCAGCGGCGTCCAAACGTTTGCCCTGTGTCAATTTGAAGGACACTGATTTTTGTACTATATTGCGCAGACGCTTTGCACACACTTTTTGATACGGCACTAAATAGATTGGAAAATCATGCCATTGACAGGAATTGATCACGTCAACTTTCGGACCGACCGCGACACCATGCATCTGTTGCGCGATTTTTATTGCGACGTGCTGGGCTTGACGGTTGGTAAGCGGGTGGCCAGCACGACATATGGCTACTGGTTGTATATTGGCAAGCAGGCCGTGGTGCACCTGGCAGAATATAAAACCGCTGAGCCACCGCAACTGCATGTGCATGGCGTCTATGACCATGTTTCATTCAACTGTAATGATATGGATGCGATGGAAGCCAATTTGCAGGCGCGGGGCGTGACTTATACCACACGCATCCTGGCCAATGGTATCCGCCAGATCAATATGCGCGACCCGGCGGGCAATGGCGTGGAATTAAATTTTTCCGAATATGCAGACCCGAACTACGAGATGCGACCTTCAGGTGACCCAAGCAAGATTTGATCACGAGTGTGATGTGCATCACATATTCTGATGGTTAAAGCATAAGAAAATCCTTTTCATGCAAATGAAATCAATAATCAGCAGATGGGGAAATGTATGAAGAAAACATGGGTGATGATGTTAGGTGTGTTGGCCTTTGGGTTGACCGGTTTGGCGCAGGCGGAGGCCGATCCAAAGTTATGGGCGGTGGTCAAAGAGGCGTTCTTTCCCAAGCGCGATATTCAGGAAGTCGACTTTCTTAAAATTGAAGCGCCGCGCCGCGCCGAGAGCGGTGCGCAAGTGCCGGTGACGTTTATCTATGACAAGGCAGCGGCTAATGGTGTGGTGCTGAAGAAACTGTATGTCATTGTCGATGCCAACCCGATTCAATTGGCTTCGACCTACCATTTAACCGACATGCTGAACGGCTTTCAGATGGCAACCCGTATCCGCCAGGAAACGGATTCTTTTGTCAGATTGATTGGTGAAACGGCCGATGGCAAGCTGTATATGGGCAAGCGTGAAATTCGCGCCGCGGGTGGCTGTGGCGGTACCGTGGATAATAATGAAGCCGAGGTGCGCGCGGCCGCCGGCAAAATTAAATTGAACGTAGATGCGCCCAAGTTTGGTGAACCAGCCACGGCAACCTTCAATATTCGCCACGTGATGCGTACCGGCTTGCAGCGCGACCTGGTCTCGCAAGGCTATGTGCCTGCGTTTTACATCAATAAAACGACCTTTACCTACAATGGTAAAGAAGTGATGACGGTGGATGTTGGTGTGGGAACCAGTGAGGATCCTTATATGAAATTCAGTTTTATTCCAGACGCGCCGGGCAAGCTGGAGGTAGTGGCCACCGATAATGAAGGTAAAATCTTCACGCAAACGTTGGATGTCCACAGCTAGATGAAATGTTGCAGATCAGGCCTCTTTTAGAGGCCTTTTTTGTTTTATGGCAAATGACTGTTTAATCGCAGTGCTAAAATAACCGCTTTAGGAAAGGGGACAAAATGAAAAGTTTTCGTAAAGAGCTGTGGTTTAACATTTCAGCGCGTATGGACTTCAAGAATATTACGCAGGATGTGGTGGCGTGTGTACGCGAGAGTGGCGTTAGAGAAGGTCTGGTGTTGATCAACGCCATGCATATTTCTGCCAGTGTATTTATTAACGACGACGAGCGCGGTCTGCACCATGACTACAAAGTGTGGCTGGAAAAACTGGCGCCGCATGAACCTGTGAGTGGCTACCGTCACAATGATACCGGCGAGGATAATGCCGATGCGCATATCAAGCGCCAGATCATGGGGCGCGAGGTGGTGGTGGCGATTACTGAAGGCCAGCTGGATTTTGGCCCTTGGGAACAGATTTTTTACGGTGAATTTGATGGCCGTCGTAATAAGCGTGTGCTGGTGAAAATTATCGGTGAGTAAATGCAAACACTGCGTGTTGAAATGGAAATACGGTAATGAAGTCTCCTGAGTTATTAGCCCCTGCGGGCGATCTCGATCGCATGCGTACGGCCTTTGATTATGGTGCGGATGCGGTGTATGCCGGTCAGCCGCGCTACAGCCTGCGGGTGCGTGAAAATGATTTCTCGATGCAGAATCTGGCCATTGGCATTCAGGAGGCGCATGCGCGTGGTAAAAAGTTTTTTGTCGCCAGCAATATTTCGCCGCACAACGCCAAGGTCAAAACCTATATGCGCGACATGGCGCCAGTGATCGCCATGCAGCCGGATGCGCTGATTATGGCTGACCCAGGCTTGATCATGATGGTGCGCGAGCAATGGCCGGAGATGCCTATTCATCTATCTGTGCAGGCCAACGCAGTCAATTACGCCTCGGTCAAATTCTGGCAGCGTATGGGGCTGACGCGCGTGATTCTGTCACGTGAATTATCCCTCGATGAAATTGCCGAAATCCGCCAGGAATGCCCGGAGATGGAACTGGAAGTGTTTGTACACGGTGCGTTGTGTATTGCCTATTCCGGCCGTTGTTTGCTGTCTGGCTATTTCAACTCGCGTGACCCGAATCAGGGCACCTGTACTAACAGTTGCCGTTGGGATTACAAAGTGCACGATGCGCAGCCGGATGCAGCAGGCGTGATCCGCTTGAAGGAGTTTGATTTTCAGGCGGAATTGGAGAAATCCAGTTTATCTTCTTGTGGCTCATTAACGCGGCATCCGGCGGCCGAGCAGGTCTACCTGATTGAGGAAAAAGGTCGTCCAGGCGAGTTGCTGCCTATCATGGAAGACGAGCACGGCACCTATATCATGAACAGTAAAGATCTACGCGCGATTGAACATGTGGAAAAACTGATTGCGCTGGGCGTGGATTCGCTCAAGATTGAAGGCCGCACCAAGTCACGTTACTACGTGGCTCGCACCAGCCAGAACTATCGTCAGGCGATTGATGATGCCGTGGCGGGGCGCCCGTTTGACTGGCGCTTGCTGGGCGAGCTGGAAAACCTGGCTAACCGTGGTTATACCGATGGTTTTTACCAGCGTCACCATACTGCCGAGCACCAGAATTACGTACAAGGGCATTCCAGCGCCAACCGAAGTTTATATGTCGGTGATGTCGTGGATTACGATGTCGAGCGCGGTCTTGCCTCGATTCAGGCACGTAATAAATTTTCCGTGGGTGATAGATTGCAATTAATCCACCCCAGTGGTAATCGCGATATTGTGGTTGAGCAGTTGTTCGATAAACGGGGTGAACCCGTACAGCAAGCCGCAGGCAGCGGCCATTTCGTGAAATTGCCAATTGCCGCCACGGCCTTGCATAATGCAATGGTCGCCAGGTATTTGAGTTAATCAGTGATCGACGCCATATAAAACCAAAGGGGAGCAGTGCTCCCTTTTTTGCTATGTTATGGCAGCTGGCAAATCAGCTATGGATATAACTTTCCAGTTGCTTGATAAGCTCTTGCTGGTAGCTGATGGTTTCTTTGAGGATGTCGCCAATTGACAGCATGCCCAGCATTTTTCCATTGTCGACCACAGGCAGGTGGCGGATGCGTTTTTCCAGCATGGTGCTCATGGCCGATTCCACCATCTCTGCCGGTTTGCCGGTAATCACCTTCTCGGTCATGACTTCGCTGATGGTGGTGGTTTTGGATGAGCGGCCTTTGAGGATCACTTCGCGTGCATAGTCTCGTTCAGAGAAAATGCCGACCAGTTCGCCATCCTTGATCACCGCCAGTGCACCGATCTGGTATTCCGCCAGGATGACCAATGCATCGTACACCGGTCGGTTGGGCGCAATACTGATGATGCCTTGGTGTGTTTTATGAGAGAGTACTTGTTGAAGCGTCTTCATCACTTCCTCCTTTCATCGGGCACGGATAGTTAATATACACCGATGTGGTAATTAGTAACATATTTGTTTCACTTGAATTTGACCCCTTGACATAATTAGCTAGCTAACTATAATGTAGCTAATTATGTTGCAACTTAGAGATCTCCCTACCCAAGAAATTTTGCAGCGGTTTGCCCAACGGTACCCCGCAGCAGATGTGACGGCCATTGCCAGCTTTTTAATGCTGCTGCGGGTGGCGACTGATTTGTCCGTGGCGCTGGACGCCTGCCTGAGCAAGCATGATTTGCTGCAAGGCCGTTGGTGGGTGCTGATTTTACTTATGCGCGAAGCTGACCTGACGTCTACGCCATCGGTGTTGGCGGAAAAGCTGGGCGTGACGCGTGCAACCATGACCGGTTTGCTCGACGGCCTGGAGCAGGGCGGCCTGGTACAGCGTATCTCTGTGCCTGAAGACCGGCGGAGTGTCAAAATCCGGCTCACAGCGGCAGGCCAGGCCAAACTGGATGCCGTGATGCCGGATTACTACACACGCTTACGGTTGTGCATGCAGGGCTTAAGTGAGCAGCAACGCAATGATTTGCAAGCGATTTTAGGTGTGATAGACCACGGGATGTCTGCCTGGGATTTTAATCAGTAAATTCAATTTTTAATGAAGGAGTTTCACCATGGCAACTGTTGTAGATACTTTAATCGCATTGAACCAGCAATTTGACGCTGCGTTTAACAGCAAAAATGCCCAGGCGATTGCGGCCTTGTATGCCAATGACGCGATTGTGATGCCAGCACCCGCCGGTCAAGTAGTCAAAGGCCGCCAGGCAGTGGCCGAGTTTTTCGGTGGCTTGATTGAGGCTGGCGTGATTGAACATGCGCTGACCATGAAAGAAGCGGTGGTGACTGACACGCTGGCAACACAAACCGGTAATTGGGCAGGTGCCTTGATCGGCGAAGATGGTGTCAAGCAGCAGTTTGGCGGCAATGTACAGGTTGTTTTCCAGAAACAAGCAGATGGCCAGTGGCTGGCTGTGACACATATCTGGAATTAATACACAGGGAACATACTTCGATGGAACAAGGCTCATGGATCAACTGATCAAACAACGTTCGCAAGCGCTGACCGCGCTGCTGGTACTCACCATCATCTGGGGCTATAACTGGGTGGTGATGAAGAGTGCGCTGCAATATGCCGGGCCGTTCCAGTTTGCGGCCATGCGTACGTTTTTTGGTGCGCTGGTGTTGTTCCTGGTGTTGTATGTGACGCGCCGCCCCATGGGCTTGACCGAGTTTCCGACCATGCTGCTGTTGGGCATTTTGCAGAATGTCGGTTTTACCGGTGTGCTTATGTGGGCGCTGGTAGAGGGCGGCGCGGGCAAAACGGCCGTGCTGACCTATACCATGCCGTTCTGGACCTTGCTGTTTGCCTGGCCGATGCTGGGCGAACGTGTGCACGGTTGGCAATGGCTGGCGGTGATTGCTGCAGTGCTGGGTATGCTGTTTATTTTCGATCCGCTACATATCCGCGCGGATAGTTTTAGTATGTTGCTGGCAGTGTTGTCTGGCGTGTCATGGGCGTTGTCTGCCATCATGACCAAGCAGTTGCACAGGCGCCATCCAAGCTTGGACTTGATCAACCTGACCGCATGGCCGATGTTGCTGGGTTCCTTGCCAATGGTGCTGATCGCCTGGCTGGTGCCTGCGCCAGCGATAGACTGGTCGCCTTATTTGATCGGTGCGGTATTGTTTAATGTGGTGTTATGTGGCGCGCTGGCTTGGTTATTGTGGCTGTTTGCCTTGCAACGGTTACCCGCTGGCGTGGCAAGTATGGCCTCCATGCTGGCGCCGGTGATCGGCGTGATTGCGGCCTGGATACAGTTGAACGAAGTGCCGGATCATCTGGAAATGATAGGGATGGCGTTGATTATCTTTTCGCTCAGCCTGATTTCCATCCTCATGATGCGACCCGGTTACGGCAAAAGCCAATAATTGCAGCCGACTTTATAAAAGGTCTGACATTGTCAGGCCTTTTTTGTTGTGTGCGACGGTCGTTTGGTGATCGGGCGGCTGTGGTAAAATCAGCGGCTTAAATTACCTCAACAACGTTGTTAAAAAATACAAGGAAGCACTATGGCTGGGCATAGTAAATGGGCCAATATTCAGCACCGTAAAGGCCGTCAGGACGCCAAACGCGGCAAAATCTTTACCAAGCTGATCAAGGAAATCACGGTTTCTGCACGTATGGGCGGCGGCGATACTGCCATGAATCCACGTTTGCGTGCGGCGGTGGCAGCGGCTAAAGAAGAGAATATGCCTTCAGACAATATCACGCGTGCCATTAAAAAAGGTACGGGCGAACTGGAAGGCGTGAGTTATGAAGAGATTCGTTATGAAGGTTATGGCATCAATGGTGCCGCCATCATTATTGATTGCCTGACCGATAACCGCCAGCGCGCCGTCATGGACGTGCGTCACGCCTTAACCAAGCATGGTGGCAATTTGGGCACCGATGGCAGCGTGGCGTTTATGTTCAAGCACTGTGGCCAATTGGTGTTTGAGCCAGGAGTCTCCGAAGATGCAGTGATGGAAGTCGCGCTCGAAGCAGGCGCAGAAGATGTGATTGCAGATGAAGACGGCAGTATTGAAGTGGTCACTGCACCAAACGACTTTGTCACCGTGAAAGAGGCGCTGGAAGCGGCTGGGCTGAAAGCAGTGATGGCGCAAGTCACAATGAAATCACTCAATGAAGTGGTTTTTACCGGTGATGATGCAGTCAAAATGCAAAAAATCCTCGATATGCTGGAAGACCTGGATGACGTGCAGGATGTGTACACTTCTGCCGTGATTGAAGAGGTTTAACTGGTGCTGTTCGCTGGCATGTGGTCAACAGCTTGCTAATGGCCGTGCACCGCATATTGGGCATAGACCCCGGCTTAAGAGTGACCGGCTTTGGGGTGATCGAAGCGGTGGATGGCAAGTTGTCGTATGTCACCAGCGGTGTGATTAAAACGGCTTCTGCTAAAAAGAGTGCAGAGGGCGAGCCGGAAAAAGAAGCCTTGCCGGAGCGCCTCAAAGTGATCCTGGATGGGTTGTTTGAGGTGATCGCCACCTATCAGCCGACACAAGTGGCGATTGAAAAAGTCTTTGTGAACGTCAACCCGCAATCGACCTTGTTGCTGGGACAGGCGCGTGGCGCGGCGATTTCAGCAGCCGTGATCCGGCAATTGCCGGTGGCCGAATATACGGCGTTGCAGGTGAAGCAGGCTGTGGTCGGTAATGGCCATGCACAAAAAGAGCAAGTGCAAGAGATGGTCAAACGCTTGCTCAAATTACCTGCAACCCCCAGTCCGGATTCAGCAGACGCATTAGCGTGTGCCATCTGTCATGCGCATGGTGGGCAGGGCCTGGGCGCATTGGCCACCACTGGTTTAAGAGTCAGAAATGGAAGATTAATATGATTGCGCGTTTGCAAGGCCGTTTGCTGGAAAAGTCGCCACCCCTGATTGTGATTGATTGCAATGGCGTCGGCTATGAGGTGGAGGTGCCCATGAGCACTTTCTACAACTTGCCTGAGCTGGGCCAGCCGGTGCAAATATTGACGCATATGGTGGTGCGTGAAGATGCGCAATTACTGTATGGGTTTGGCAGCGAGCAGGAAAAAAATACCTTCAAGCAATTGCTGAAGGTGAACGGTATTGGTGCCAAGTCTGCGCTGTCTATTCTCAGTGGCGTCAGCGTCAATGATTTAATGCTGGCCGTCAGCCAGCAAGAAGTCTCATTACTCACGCGTATTCCTGGCATCGGCAAAAAAACCGCCGAGCGTTTGCTGCTGGAGCTCAAAGACAAGTTTGTCGTGACTGGCTCTACTTCGGCGCAGCCTTCGGCTAAAGCGGCCACGGACGATATTCTCAATGCGCTGGTGGCGCTGGGTTATAACGAGCGTGAAGCCTCTGCGACCGTCAAATTGTTGGAGCCAGGCATCAGTGTCAGCGATGGTATACGCCAGGCTTTGAAGTATCTGGCCAAGTGAGGCATCGCGGTCAATAGCCATGGTCTGTAATAGTCAAACGCCGCATGGTATCATGACAAAAAATAACTTCTCCAAGTGACTGGCAATACGCGACCGGCAATGAGGTTTTTTGTTGATTAAATTTGCTTTGCACTTCATTACCGACCACCCATGATTGAAACTGATAGACTCGTCGCTCCTGCCACTGCCAGCACCCAAGAAGAGGCGCTGGAACGTGCATTGCGCCCCAAGATGCTGGATGAGTATGTGGGGCAGGAAAAAGCGCGCGGTCAACTCGAAATTTTTATCAATGCCGCCCGTGGCCGCCAGGAAGCGCTGGATCATGTGCTGCTGTTTGGCCCGCCCGGTCTCGGTAAAACCACGCTTGCTCATATTATTGCCAAAGAAATGGGCGTCAATCTACGCATGACCTCTGGCCCCGTGCTGGAGCGTGCTGGCGATCTGGCCGCGTTGCTGACCAATCTTGAACCTAACGATGTCCTGTTTATTGACGAAATCCACCGCCTAAGCCCGGTGGTTGAAGAGATTTTGTACCCAGCCATGGAAGATTACCGGCTGGATATCATGATCGGCGAAGGTCCGGCCGCGCGTAGTGTGCGCCTGGATTTGCCGCCCTTTACGCTGGTGGGTGCCACCACGCGTGCCGGTATGCTGACCAATCCCTTGCGTGATCGTTTTGGTATCGTTGCACGGCTGGAATTTTACAGCCATGACGAATTGGCCAAGATTGTCAGCCGTTCTGCCAACTTGCTTGAAGTCGAGATGCAGCAGGCGGGCGCTTCTGAAATTGCGCGCCGCGCACGTGGCACGCCACGTATTGCCAACCGTTTGCTACGCCGCGTGCGCGATTACGCGCAGGTGAAGTCTGATGGCGTGGTGACGGATAAAGTGGCAGATGCAGCGTTGAAAATGCTGGATGTCGATCAGCAGGGACTGGACGTGATGGACCGTAAACTGTTGCAGGCTGTGGTTGAAAAATTTGGTGGAGGGCCGGTGGGACTGGATAACCTGGCGGCGGCCATTGGTGAAGAGCGCGATACGATTGAAGATGTGCTGGAACCTTATTTGATCCAGCAAGGCTATATCATGCGTACTCCGCGCGGGCGTGTCGCCACTTTGATGACTTATCAACATTTTGGCTTGAAAGCGCCTGCCAGTATGACCTCTGGCGAGCTTTGGCAAAGCGCTGGGCAATAATATGTTTGTGTGGCCGGTGCGTGTGTATTACGAAGATACCGATGCGGGTGGTGTGGTCTATCACAGCCGCTACCTGAACTTTATGGAGCGCGCACGGACAGAATGGTTGCGCGTTGCGGGTTTTGCCCAGGCTGCGTTAAAGCAACAAGAGCAGGTGCTGTTTGTGGTACACAGCATGCAACTGCAATTTAAAAAACCAGCCAGGCTGGATGACCAGTTACAGGTAGTATCACGCTTGATCGAGATGAAGCGTGGCAGTTTTAGCTGCCAGCAGCAGATCAAGTGTGGCGAAACGATTTTAATAGAGGCGCAGGTCAAGGTGGCCTGCGTGGATGCGGATTCATTTAAACCAACGGGTATTCCGGCCCGGCTCAAAATTGCACTGGAGTCTTCATGAATGTAGCGAACGATATGTCGATTTTTACCCTGGTGAGTGGGGCCAGTTTGCCAGTCCAACTGGTGATGCTGATCCTGCTGCTGACCTCACTGGTCTCCTGGTGGTATATCTTCATTAAAGTATTTTCATTGAAGGCTGCCAATGAAAATGTAGACCAGTTTGAGGCGCAGTTCTGGTCCGGTGGTGACTTGAACGAATTGTATGAGCGCATTACTGCAGGCAGAAAAACACCCCAGGGCATGGCCAGTATTTTCCAGGCGGGCCTCAAGGAGTTTATCCGTTACAAACAGCAAAAAGATACCGAAGTGAGTGACGTGATGGAAGCCACACGCCGCGCCATGCGTGCCTCGTATAACCGTGAACTGGATTACCTGGATTCGCATTTACCATTCCTTGCGTCAGTCGGTTCCGTCAGCCCTTACATTGGCCTGTTTGGCACGGTATGGGGCATTATGAACGCGTTCCGTGGTTTGTCTAATGTGGCGCAAGCCACGCTGAGCCAGGTGGCGCCAGGCATTGCTGAAGCGCTGGTGGCGACGGCGATCGGCCTGTTTGCAGCGATTCCTGCCGTGATTGCCTATAACCGCTTTGCAGCAGGGGTTGACCGTCTGTCCGTGCGCTACGAGAGCTTTATCGAAGAATTTACCAACATTTTGCAACGTAGAGCCTGATTGGAGCCACGATGAGCAGAACGCGTAAACGGCGCATGATGAACCAGATTAACGTCGTGCCTTACATCGACGTGACGTTGGTGTTACTGGTGATTTTTATGGTGACCGCCCCGATGACCAATCCTGGCATGGTGGAGCTACCCAAAGTTGGCCAGGCGCTTAAGCAAAGTGGCGACCCGATTGTGGTCACTGTACAAAAAGAGGGCACCGTCCTCATGGATGGCAAGGAAATGCAGCGCGATGATATGCTGGCATTGATCCGCCAGCGGTTGGCAGAGGCGGAAAAGCCTGTGGTCGTGTCTGCTGACAAAAACACGCCTTATGGTGAAGTGGTGTCAGTCATGGATTTATTGAAACAGGCGCAAGTGAACCAGGTTGGCTTGTTGTTTCAAAACGAAAAGTAAGCGGTTAGTGATTTAAAACAGATGAAGATCGTATTGTCGCCACAAGATCAGGTCATACGCAAACGCGCAGCCATGCTGTCTGTGCTGATGCATGTACTGCTATTCCTGGGCATGATTTTCATGGTCGACTGGAAAGCCGTGCACGTCAATCCGAGCGTGATGGAGGCCACATTGTGGGATAGTTTACCCAGCAAACAGCCATCCAAGCCGGCCACAAAACCTGTGGAGCCTACTCCTCCGCCACCCGAGCCCAAGCCAGAACCCAAACCACCCGAGCCTAAGCCGCCAGAAAAAGTGGCCCCGCCGGAGCCGCAAGTCAAACAAGCGGAACAAGAAGCGGAAATTGCACTCAAAAAACGGGAAGATGAGAAAAAACGCCTCTTAGACGAAGAGAAAAAGAAAGAGCTTGAGCAGAAGAAGCAGGAAGAAAAGCTGAAGAAAATTCAGGAAGCGCTGCGTAAGCAAGAGGAAGAGGACAAACTGAAAAAGATTCAGGACGCCATGCGTCAACAGGATATGGATGCACAGCAATCAGCGGCAGCGGGTGCGGTTGACCCTTCTGTGCTTAACTATTACATGGGGCTGATGAGCCGAAAAATTCGCAGCACTGTTAACTCTGGCTTGTGTCCAGTGACTAATCCAGAGTTGCTGGTTGACATACAAATGACCAATTCGGGTGATATATCTGGTATGCCCAAGCTGGTCAAAGGTTCTGGCGATGCGGTATGCGATGATGCGGTGATCCGTGCCATCCTGGCGGCAAAACCGTTTGATATGCCTGATGATCCGGCCGCGCGCAAGAAAATGGTGGATCAGATACGTTTGAAGTTTAGGCCGCGTAGCTAATAGAGCAATGACGCTGAACAAGCTTTTCGTTATAATTCTTGTATATAAGCAAACTAAAATGAATAAAACTGTGACCATGCAAAACCTCAAAAATGGATTGATCCATTTTTTGTCTCATACCATCGGTGCTGGCGTACTGCTCTGGATGTTCGCGCTGCCGGCACAGGCGGCATTAGAACTCGAGATCAGTGGCGGTAGCGCGATCCAGATCCCGATCGCGATTCTGCCTATGGCTGAATCCGGTAGCGCCCAATCTGGCAGCCGCTTGCATGACATTATCAGCAACGACTTGCGCGGCAGCGGCATGTTCCGCATTATCAATACCAGCGGCATGCCTGCGTTGCCAACCAATGCTGCGCAAATTAAATACACTGACTGGACAGCATTGAAAGCGCAAGGCCTAAGCTTGGGTGAAGTGCAGCAAGCGGGCGGTAACTTAAAAGTGTCTGTGCAAGTGATGGATGTGTTGCGCCAAACCGCTTTGCTGCAACTGACTTACACCGTCTCGCCCAGCCAGTACCGCCATGTGGCGCATTTGATTGCTGACCAGATCTATGAAAAATTCACCGGCCAGCCAGGGGCATTTTCGACACGTATCGCCTATGTAACCAAGGTCGGTAAGCGTTTCACTTTGCAGATTGCAGACTACGATGGCTTTAATGCGCAAACGCTGGTGTCATCCAATGAGCCGATTATTTCACCTTCCTGGTCGCCTGATGGCAGCAAAATGGCCTATGTGTCATTTGAGAAAAAGAAACCCATCGTATTTGTGCAATCCCTGTACACTGGTGAGCGTAAAATCGTTGCCAATTTTAAAGGCAATAATAGTGCGCCAGCCTGGTCGCCCGATGGCAGCAAGCTGGCTGTCGTATTGACCTATGGTGCTAACTCACAGATTTATACCATTTCTGCCGATGGTTCCAATTTGCAGCAAGTGACTAAAAGTAGTGCGATTGATACATCGCCTGCATTCTCACCGGATGGGCAATGGATATACTTCACTTCTGATCGTGGCGGGCGCCCGCAAGTGTATAAAGTGTCCGCGTCCGGTGGCTCGGCTTCACGGGTGACCTTTGAAGGCAGCTATAATGATGGTCCGCGCTTTTCGCCAGATGGTAAATACCTGACCTATATCCGCAATGATGGCGGTGCATTCAAGGTGGCGGTGCAGGATCTGGGCAGCGGTGATGTCAAAGTGCTCAGCACTGGCTCGCAAGATGAATCGCCCAGCTTTGCCCCTAATTCGCGTACCATTATGTATGCAACCCGTGTTGGCGGCAAAGGCACGCTGGCGACCGTCACTGTTGATGGTCTGGTCAGGCAGCGTTTGTCAGAAGCGGGTGGAGATATTCGTGAACCTGCATGGGGACCTGCACAAGCAGCGCCCAAGTAGTCTATCCGTGGTCAATCTATTTAGTCACTCATTTTAAGGAGAAAGTATGAACAAGACAATTTGGACAGTTGCAGCACTTGCATTGGTGTTGACTGCTTGTAAAAGCACCCCGATGAACCCGGCAAAAGTGGAAGATTCCAGCGTGACTCGCCCAATTGCCAAATCACAAAGCAACACTGGTGCTGACAGCTCTGCCAGCACAGACAAAATCAATATCAAAACCGTTGATGTTGACAGCAGCAAAGATGAGTTGAGCGCTGCTGAGTTGGCTAAACGTCAAGTGTTCTTTGATTATGACAGCGATGCGATTCGTGAAGAGTACAAAGGCCTGGTAGCTAACCACGCTAAATACCTGGTTGCTCACCCGCAAACTAAAGTGGTGCTGCAAGGCAACACAGATGAGCGCGGTACACACGAGTACAACCTGGCATTGGGTCAGCGTCGTTCAGTGGCGGTTAAAAACGCGCTGAATGTATTGGGCGTGAGCGATAGCCAAATCGAAACCGTGAGCTACGGTGAAGAGCGTTCCAAGCAGAATTGTGCTGATGACGGTTGCTTCCAGCAAGACCGTCGCGTAGACATCGTCTATGCAGGTCAGTAATTTGCGACTCTCTGTTGCTTTGATTACCCTGGGCCTGACAGTGTCGACTGTCAGCCAGGCAGCCTTGTTTGACGATACCGAGGCCCGGAAGCGGATCTTTGAGCTGGAAAACAAGCAAACAACTGACCATGATGCGCAACAAAAAGCCATCACTGACCTGACGCGTACCCAGCAATCGCTGGACCGGCGTGTGCAAAGCCTGGAAGCCCTGATTAACGGTAAGGGCTTGCTGGATATGCAAAACCAGCTGGAGCAGATGAGGCAGGATGTGGCACAGCTCAAGGGAGATCTTGAGCTTGTGACGCATCAGCTGGAGGATATGCGTAACAAGCAAGGGGCTGCATACACTGATCTTGATACGCGTGTGCGCAAGCTGGAAACGTTGGCGCAGTCAGTCAGCAGTGGGCAATTGCCAGTGTCATCATCTAACGGTAATGGCGGCGGCAGTGCGGCAGATGCGAAAGCAGATGTGTCACAGCAGGAAGCCAATGCGTTTGCTGAAGCGGAGTCTTTAAATCAGGCTGGCAAGTACAAAGAGGCGTTTAATGCTTATGATGCCTTTTTGAAAAGCCATGCAGGCAGCAAGCTGGTGCCGGATGCGCTGTATGGCATGGGCTACACCCAGTTTGCGCTCAAGAGCTACAAATCTTCTGCTGCGACGCAGCAAAAGTTTTTAGATAGTTATGCTGCGCATGCCTTGGCGCCTAATGCCATGTTGAGTTTGGCTAACAGCCAGATTCAATTAGGCCAGATTCCGGCTGCCAAAAAGACTTTGAAAGACCTGATTGCCACTTATCCGTCAGCAGAAGTGACGCCAAGTGCGCAAAAACGTTTGAAAGTGCTGGAAAGTATCAAATAGCAGAATTTCGCGAGTTCGGCGATAATAGCGGGCAGATAGCAATATCTGCCCGTTTACTTTTTATATCCCCATGACCACACTCAGAATTTTCGAGATTTTCTATTCCTTGCAGGGCGAAAGCTCGCGCGTTGGCCTGCCTACTATTTTTATCCGCCTGACTGGTTGTCCGCTACGTTGTGGCTATTGTGATACCGAGTATGCGTTTAAAGGTGGCAACAATATGACGCTGGATGACATCATGCAGCAGATTGCGGCTTATGGGACGCCTTATGTCTGTGTGACGGGCGGCGAGCCATTGGCGCAAAAGCCATGTATTGAATTATTGACTCGCTTGAGTGATGCCGGTTACCAGGTGTCATTGGAGACCAGTGGTGCCATGGATATTGCGCCAGTCGATCCGCGCGTCAAAGTGATCATGGACATTAAAACGCCTGGTTCTGGTGAAGTGGACAAAAACCGTTGGGAAAACCTGGCTTTGCTCAAAGCGGGGGACGAAGTGAAGTGGGTGATTTGCAGTCGCGAAGATTTCGACTGGGCCAAGCAGATGTTGCAAACCCGGCCGTTTCCAGCGGACTGTGACCAATTATTTTCCCCGAGTTTTCATGATGTCAGTGGCGAAACGCTGGCCAGCTGGATTTTGCAGGATCACCTCAAGGTGCGCATGCAATTGCAATTGCACAAAATCCTCTGGGGCGAGAAACAAGGAGTTTAAGCTTGCTTGCAACACATAAACCCAAAGCCGTGATTTTGTTATCCGGCGGGCTGGATTCCAGCACGGTGCTGGCGATTGCCAAATCACAAGGCTATGACTGTTATTGCCTGAGCCTGGATTATCACCAGCGCCATAATGTCGAATTGGTGGCGGCGCAACGCGTGGCGGTTGCACTGGGTGCCACCGAACATAAAACTGTGCAGCTGGATTTGTCGCTGTTTGGTGGTTCGGCGCTCACTGACAGCAATATCGCTGTGCCAGAGCAGGAAACACAAGGTATTCCCGTAACTTATGTGCCTGCGCGCAACACTATTATGTTATCGTTGGCGCTGGCCTGGGCAGAGGTATTGCAGGCACGCGATATTTTTATCGGCGTCAATGCGCTGGATTATTCAGGCTACCCGGATTGCCGGGGTGAATATGTCAAAGCTTTCCAGCAAATGGCCAACTTGGCGACCAAGGCGGCAGTAGAGGGCCAGACGATTACGGTGCATGCGCCATTAATAGAGATGACCAAAGCGGATATTATTCGCAGCGGCCATGCGCTCGGGCTGGATTACGGGTTAACCGTCTCCTGCTATCAGGCCAATCAGCAGGGCGCGGCCTGTGGGGTGTGTGATTCCTGTCGTTTCCGCAAAGCAGGGTTCGCGCAAGCCGGAGTGGCTGATCCTACACCGTATGTAGGCGCATCTTCTGGTGCGTGAAAAACACTTGCCATGCTTTGATAATATCAAGTATAATCCGCGCCTTTCTGCAAAGAAATTCAATTTTAAGAGAACAAGATTATGGTCGTTATTCGTTTATCACGTGGTGGCTCCAAAAAGAACCCGTTCTACAGCCTGGTTGTAGCAGATTCGCGCAACCGTCGTGACGGTCGTTTTATCGAGCGCGTTGGTTTCTACAATCCATCTGCACGCGCTGGCGCTGAAGGCTTGCGTATCGATGAAGCACGTACACAATACTGGGTGGACAACGGTGCACAACTGTCTGAGACCGTGGCACGTTTGGTAAAATTCCACGCTAAAGGCGCTGAAGGTATGGCTGCTGTTAAAGCGAAAGAAGTTGCCAAAGCTGAAGCTGCTAAAGAAAAAGCAATCGCTGAAGCTGCTGCCAAGTTGAAAGCTGAAGCTGACGCCGCCGCTGCAGAAGCTGCCGCTAAAGCGGAAGCCGATGCTAAAGCCAAAGCAGAGGCTGATGCAGCTGCTGCCGCAGAAGCCGCTGCTGCTGAAACACCAGCTGCTGAGTAATTGTTTTTAGCGCCTTAATTCAGATGGCGTTTGAAAACATGGTCGTAATGGGGCGCATCGTCGCCCCATATGGCGTTTATGGCTGGGTGAAAGTGGTGCCTGATACTGAGTATCTGGACGGCCTGCTGGATTACGATGCCTGGTGGGTGGGTAAAGCGCCGAATTGGCGTGAAGCAACGGTTGAACAAGCCAAGCTTCACAATGATGTATTGCTGATCAAGCTGGCCGGTGTGGCTGATCGCGATGCAGCATTTGCCTTGAAAGGGCAGCAAATCGCCGTACCGCGTGAGTCGCTGCCTGAGCCTGAAGAAGGTGAGTATTACTGGTCAGACTTGATTGGATTGAGTGTGACCAATACGCAAGGTGTGGCTTTTGGCAACATTACGCAGGTGTTTGAAACTGGCGCGAATGATGTGCTTGTGGTCCGTGAAGCGCAGCCAACCAGCGTTAAAGGTAAAGATGGCAAGTTGCAGCAGGAGTACCGTGAGCGCTTGATTCCGTTTACCAGTGAAGCGGTGCCCGAGGTGGATTTGCAAGCAGGCACTGTGCTGGTAGATTGGGATGCTGATTTTTAAAGAAGGTGGCTCTCATGATGCAGATTGAAGTCATCAGTTTGTTTCCTGAGATGTTCGCGGCACTGACGGAATATGGCATTACCAGCCGTGCCAGGCAACGTGGCTTGTATCAGTTAACGCTGACCAATCCTCGCCAATATACGCAGGATGTGCATCATACGGTCGATGATAGGCCTTATGGTGGTGGCCCTGGCATGGTGATGCTGGCTGAGCCGCTGACTGCTGCGATTGGGGATGCTAAAGCGCGGTTGCAGGCACAAGGATTGTCACCCAGGGTGATCCATTTGTCACCACGCGGTAAACCGCTGACGCATGAAAAGGTGTTGCAGCTAAAAGAATGTCAGGGGCTGGTGTTGTTAGCCAGTCGCTATGAAGGCGTAGACCAGCGTGTGCTGGATACACTGGTGGATGAAGAAGTCTCCATTGGCGACTATGTATTAAGTGGTGGTGAGTTACCCGCCATGGTGCTGCTGGATGCGATCATTCGGCAGTTACCAGGCGCGTTGGGTGATGCTGATTCGGCGCAGGAAGATTCGTTTGTGAATGGCCTGCTGGATTATCCGCACTACACGCGCCCGGAAGAATTTGCAGGATTGAAGGTGCCCGAAGTATTACTTTCCGGGCATCATGAAAAGATTAGACAATGGCGATTACAGCAATCGCTACTGCTAACAAGGGCGAAACGCCCGGATTTATTGGCCGAAAGGCTGTTGACGAAAGAAGAGGCTAGGCTACTCAAGGATGTAGAGTAGGAACGAGCTCTTTACAATTAAAAGGAACCAATATGGCAGACATTATCAAAATGTTAGAGCAAGAAGAAATTGCTCGTTTGAACAAAACCATCCCTAGCTTTGCGCCAGGCGACACAGTGATCGTTGGTGTAAACGTGGTTGAAGGTACACGTAAACGTGTGCAGGCTTACGAAGGCGTTGTAATCGCCAAGCGTAACAGAGGCCTGAACTCCTCATTCATCGTGCGTAAAATCTCTTCAGGTGAAGGTGTTGAGCGTACATTCCAGACTTACTCTCCACAAATCGCTTCTATCGAAGTGAAACGCCGTGGTGATGTTCGCCGCGCTAAACTGTACTACTTGCGTGAGCGTTCAGGTAAATCTGCACGTATTAAAGAGAAATTGGTTGCGCGCGAGAAAGACATCGCTGCAAACAACGGTTAATTTAAACGTTGCACCAAAAAGCCCGGATTTCGATCTGGGCTTTTTTATTACCTGCTGCCGCTGCACTTGGTTGCAGCCTGGGCAAGATTGCAGTTTAATAGCGTGATGAAGAGTCTTTATGATGAACTTGATGCCTTAGTCCCGGCGCCATTCGGCTTCGTCGGCGTACGCTGTGATGAGGCAGGCGAAACCTTGCAGTTTTTGTTGCATGCCTTACCGGTCAAGGCCCGGCCGAATCTGCGTGCACAAGCGGTGGCTGATCAGGTGGCGGCCTATCTCGACAACCCCGGCCATGATTGGCAGCCGATTGCCAGTCATCGTGGCACCCCATTTCAGCAAGGCGTATGGCAAGCCATGCGTGAAATTCCCGTCGGTGAAACGCGCACCTATGGCCAGTTAGCCGCTGCGGTAAAGTCTGGTCCGCGTGCAGTTGCGAATGCCTGTGGCGCCAACCCTTTGCCTTTGTTTAATCCTTGTCACCGCATCGTGGCTAGCAATGGCCTGGGTGGCTTTATGCAAGGCATAGACGGTGGCTTGGAGATCAAGCGCTGGTTGTTGGCGCATGAGCAGCGACGCAAATAAGCGATCACATGCGGCAAAAAAAGAATGCTGTGGCAGTCACAGCGCATTTTCCTGAAATTGATGTTTTTATCGACCAGCTATGGCTGGAAGATGGCTTGTCAGCCAACACCCTATCAAGCTATCGCAATGATTTAAAGGGCTTTGCCGAGTGGTGTGGCAAGCAATCGTTAGTGCTGTGGGGTGTGCAATCACACCATGTTCAGGAATACCTCGCCCATCGCTTTCCGTTAGTCAAAGTTCGCAGTATCAATCGCTTGATTGCAACCCTACGCCGGTTTTACCGCTATGCCTTACTGGCTAACCTGATCAAGCAAGATCCGACGCTGCATATCGAAGCGCCAAAAATGCCAAAATCACTGCCCAAGACCTTGAGTGAGTCGCAGGTGGAAGATTTGCTGCATGCGCCGGATGTGAATACACCGTTGGGTCTGCGCGATCGTGCCATGCTGGAATTGTTATATGCCAGTGGTTTACGTGTCTCCGAGTTGGTGAATGTGAGTATTGCCGAAGTCAGTACGCAGGATGGTGTGGTGCGTGTGACGGGCAAGGGCAGCAAGACGCGCCTGGTGCCGATGGGGCAAGAAGCGGCAGAATGGATAGACCGCTACCTAGCGATCGCGCGGCCTGAGATATTAAAAGGCAGCCTGAGTGATGCGGTATTCGTCACCACACGCGGCGCGGCCATGACGCGGCATGCATTCTGGCACATTATTCAGCGTTATGCAGTGCAAGCCGGTATCTCTCAACATATCAGCCCGCATGTGCTGCGCCATGCGTTTGCCACGCATTTGCTCAATCATGGCGCGGATTTGCGTGTAGTGCAGATGTTGCTGGGGCATGCGGATATTTCTACGACGCAGATTTATACGCATGTGGCTAGGGAGAGATTGCAGCAATTGCATAAGGTGCATCATCCTAGAGGCTGAGTGAGTCGTGCTTTGATGAATGGTTTATTTCGCCTTTTCGGCGAGTTACTTTTCTTTGCTTGCACAAAGAATAAGTAACCAAAAGAAAGTGCACCCCAGCTTCCGCTTGTTTCCTGTGCTACTCGGTTTGCCGGGCGGCAATCAAAAACTCGCTCCTTTGGAGCTCAAACAGTTGCTTGCCGAAGACCCCCGTCAACCCTGCGTTGCTCGGCGCGGCAGATGGGGGCCCCGAACACCAAGTGAGCGCCATCGTTTAGAAGGTTTAACAAAAGAATCTAGTTTTTGAATCGTCCGAACTAAACCAATGCAAGTTAGATGAGACAAATCCCATTCCATCACGCTGAGTAGCGGAGGCAAAATAAGAGTAGAGGGAGCGACTGTTCGAATCCCGCGGTGGGCTGCGTATTGTGCAGCCCGCTAGGATGAGTTTCGTGACCGCTTATTTTGTTGAGCAACGCAAGGGAGCCGTAAGGCCGTGATGGCTGGGTGTCTTCCTCTTTGGTTACTTTTTGGGGGACAAGCACCAGAAAGTGACTCGCCTAAAGGCGAAAGGAGCTTTGAGTTTATGCTGCACGGTAAATTTGAATCCCTAAAGCCTTCAACCCCGGCAATATCCCCGGTTTACTCACTTTTAACTTCACATTCTGCGCTTTAAATTCCTGCAGAATCAGCTGGCAAACATGCTCACCCAACGCTTCAACGAGTTTAAAGCTATGTTCCGCCAAAGTCTCGCGGATGCGAGCAGCTACTTGCCCGTAATCAATGGTGTCTTCAATCGCATCGCTCTGGCAAGCCTTGCTAAAGTCATAGCCAATTTCAATATCCAGAATGATGGTCTGTGCGACCGCGCGCTCCCACTCGGGAACGCCGAGTTTGGTTTGCACTTTGACTTGTTCGAGAAAGATAATATCCATTGAGGTGCACCCTTGTTGTTATTTCCGCGCAGGCCGGAATCCAGTATGATTCGGCATCATACAACATCGTGCAGTGGCTGGCATAAGCGGCTGCATTTCAGTGGAATTTAAAGCATGAACGAAATTGGGTTTGATATTGAGGCGCTGGTGTGGGTTGTGGCGGCTTATCTGATTGGGTCGATTGCCTTTGGCATTATCATCAGCAAGCTGTATCGCCTGCCTGATCCACGCACGGTGGGCAGTGGTAATATCGGCGCGACCAATGTGGCGCGTAGCGGTAAGAAATCTGCTGCGATTCTGACTTTGCTGGGTGATGCTTTTAAAGGCTGGTTGCCGACCTGGTTGGCATTGCAAGCCGGGATGTTAATGGATGTGGTCGCATTGGTGGGTCTGGCGGTATTTATTGGGCATTTGTACCCGATTTACCATAAGTTCAAAGGCGGTAAAGGCGTGGCGACAGCGTTGGGCGTGATGATTGCCTTTTCTGGCTGGTTGGCGTTAAGTGTGGTGGCGGTCTGGCTGGCAGTGTTCTTAATCAGTCGAATTTCTTCATTGTCTGCCTTGGTCGCTGCCGTGTTGTCTCCAATTATCGCCTGGCAATTTTTGTCGCCTTATCCGGTATATGTTGCGGTGGTTGTCGTGATGACGGCGTTTCTGATTATTCGTCACCAGGGCAATATTGAGAAGTTGCTGGCAGGCACTGAAAGCCGCTTCGGCAAGAAATAGCCAACCATATTTAGGCGGGGGCTTTGAGCTCCGATAAATCCCAGCGTGGGCGGATGCTGAAGCTGTAATCTTGTTTCACTGCTTGCATGGCGTGTAAGCGCATGGCACCGGCAAACGCAATCATGGCACCATTGTCGGTGCAGAACTCCAGCCGTGGGTAACTGACGCTGATGTCGCGCTTGCTGGCGGCTTCGTTAAGCCTGATGCGCAGGCGCTTGTTGGCACCCACGCCGCCCGAGACTACCAGCCGTTTGAGCTTGGTTTGCTTGAGTGCTTTCAGGCACTTGTGCACCAGAATCTCGGTGACAGATTCCTGAAACTCCCAGGCAATATCTTTGACGGTGTCATCATCCAGTTGTGGCTGGTTGTTCACCAGCGTGAGCACCGCTGTTTTGAGGCCGCTAAAGCTGAAGTTCAAATCCGGGCTGTTGAGCATGGGGCGCGGTAGTTGAAAATGTGGTTTGCCCTGGTCGGCTAGTTTGGAGACGGCCGGTCCGCCGGGATAACCTAACCCAAGTAATTTAGCGGTTTTGTCGAATGCTTCGCCAGCGGCGTCATCCAGCGTATCACCTAAGAGTTCATATTGGCCGATACCGTCTACGCGCATCAGTTGGCTGTGGCCACCTGAAACCAGCAAGGCAACAAATGGGAAGGCTGGCGGATTTTCTTCCAGCATGGGCGCCAGCAAATGGCCCTCCAGGTGGTGCACGCCGATGGTGGGTACATTGAGCGCCATGGCCAGTGATTGCGCAATGCTGGTGCCTACCAGCAAGGCACCCGCCAGGCCAGGACCTTGTGTATAAGCGATGCCTTCTATGTCTTGCAGGGTTTTATCGGCCTCTGCCAGGACTTGTTGGGTCAGTGGCAACGCACGACGGATATGGTCGCGTGAAGCGAGTTCTGGCACCACGCCACCATAAGCGGCATGCATGTCTACTTGTGAATGCAGGGCGTGCGCCAGCAGGCCGCGGCGCGTGTCATACAACGCTACCCCGGTTTCATCACAAGAAGATTCAATGCCCAATACCAACATACGTGCTTTCTCGCAGACAATATTTTGCGGAAATGATTGATAAATCCAAATAAGCGCGATAGAATACGCGGTTTTCAGTGCTGCATCAATCCGCATGCACGATTTGCCAACCATTTTTGAAGGATAGGGATTTACATGACCGCTATTCGTGTGAAAGAGAACGAACCGTTTGACGTTGCAATGCGCCGCTTCAAGCGTTTGATTGAAAAAACCGGTTTGTTGAACGACTTGCGTGCACGCGAGTTCTACGAGAAGCCAACTTGGGAACGTAAACGTAAAGCCGCTGCCGCGGTTAAACGTCAGTACCGTCGTCTGCGCAACCAACAGTTGCCGACAAAACTCTACTAATTTTTAGTGGAAGTGAACGGTTAGCCGCTTTCAGGTTAACCGATGATGCGAAGGTTGTGGGTTTCCGCAACCTTTAGCTATTTATACAGCCCATATTTAAGCCTCCATTCAGATAAAGATATTTCTATGAGCCTGAAAGCACAAATCTCCGAAGACATGAAAACCGCCATGCGTGCGAAAGACATGCAAAAGCTGGGTGTGATTCGTTTGTTGCAAGCGGCGATCAAGCAACGCGAAGTCGACGAGCGTATTGAGCTGGATGATGATGCCGTGATTACGGCGATTGAGAAAATGCTCAAGCAGCGCCGTGATTCGATTGCTGCGTTTGAAGGTGCTAACCGCCACGACCTGGCGGATCAGGAAAAATTTGAAGTTACTGTATTGCAGGCGTATCTGCCAGCGCAATTGTCTGAGGGTGAAATCAACGCCATCATCGCCAAGGTTATTGCTGAGACGGGGGCTGCGGGTGCCAAAGACATGGGTAAAGTAGTGGGTGCGGTGAAGCCGCTGGTCGCAGGTAAGGCAGATATGGCGAAAGTCTCTGGCCTGATCAAGGCTGCCTTAGGTTAATCGGTCTTTAACCGCATAAACAACGGGGCGCATTTGGCGCCCTTTGTTTTTTTAGTGCGCATAAGCGATACTTGCATCTATGATCCCCGAAAGTTTTATTCAAGAACTGCTCAATCGCGTAGATATTGTCGAAGTCATCGACAAGGCAGTACCGCTGAAAAAAGCCGGGGCCAATTATTCGGCCTGCTGCCCATTCCATAACGAAAAATCCCCCAGTTTTACCGTCAGCCCGACCAAGCAGTTTTACCATTGTTTTGGTTGTGGTGCGCACGGCTCAGCCTTGAGCTTTTTGATGGAGTATAACGGCCTTAGTTTTGTTGAGGCCATACACGACCTGGCCAAACAGATTGGCATGATTGTGCCGCAAGAACAGCGCGACCCTAATCAACCAGCGTCACCCTCAAAGGCGGTGTTATTGAGTTTGCAAGAGACCTTGCAACAAGCCGCCAACTATTACAAAGCAGAATTGAAAAAATCACCACGCGCGATTGATTACCTGAAAAACCGCGGTTTAAGTGGTCAGGTTGCGGCCAAGTTCCAGGTTGGTTATGCCCCGGCTGGCTGGCAAAATCTGCAAACGGTGTTTCCGCAATATGAGGCTGAAGCACTGGAGACGGCCGGGTTGGTGGTGCAGAATGAGCAAGGGCGCCGTTACGACCGCTTTCGTGACCGTATTATTTTCCCCATCCACAACCAAAAAGGCGAAGTAATTGGCTTTGGTGGCCGCGTGATTAACCCCGAGGATACGCCAAAGTATTACAACTCGCCGGAAACACCGCTGTTTCAAAAAGGCCATGAATTATATGGCTTGTTTATGGCACGTCGCGCCATCCGTGATGCAGGCCGCGTGCTGGTGGTTGAAGGGTATATGGATGTAGTGGCGCTGGCGCAATATGGCATTGAATATGCCGTCGCGGCGCTGGGTACAGCAACCACCCCGTTTCATATTGCCAAGCTGATGCGGCAGACCGATGAAATTGTATTCAGTTTTGATGGCGATAAAGCCGGGCGCACGGCTGCCTGGCGCGCAGTGATGAACGCTTTGCCTGCGATTAAAGATGGTCTCAAGTTGCGCTTTCTATTTTTGCCTGCCGAACATGACCCGGATAGTTTTGTGCGTGAATTTGGTAAAGAGGCATTTGAAGCTGAAATGGATAAGGCGATGCCGCTGTCGCAATACATTATTCAGCATTTGAGCGAGCATAACCCGATGGCTTCGCAAGAGGACAAGCTGCAGTTTCTGAATGATGCCGAGCCTATTCTCAAGCAAATTCAGGCGCCCCGTTATGCCATGTTATTGCGCAAAAAAGTAGCCGAGATGACCGGCTTGGCCGGCGGCGAAATGCAACGCATGCTCAAGTTGCCAGATCCGGTTAAAACCAAACAAAAGCCTGTGCGCCAGCGTTCGCGCACACCATTATCACTGTATGTGCGCCTGGCCTTGATGTTGCTGATGCGGCCGCAATGGGCTAAGCCAGAGTTGATGGCGGAGATTGTCGGCGAAGGCGATGAAGAGCAGATGTTGCGTGTGGTGTTGAGGGCTGCTGTCGCCAAGCCAGAGGCGCGGCCAGTGGTATTGCTGCAAATGATCACCCCGTATATTTCTGAGGTTTTGCGACACCAATTGCAACGTGAGTTGTCTTTATTGGACGAAACGCTGGACTTCACGCTTGAATTTGAGGGGGCGTGTACCCAATTATCAGACATGGCAGTCATTGCGCGTGAAAAGTCCTTGTTAGGGCGGCTGACTGAAAAGCCATTTTCTACGCTGTCGGACGCAGAGCGTGAGGCCCTGCGGCAGTTAACCAGCAAGCGCTAGTCAGCAATTCCCTAAAAACCGTGTGGGCATGCTTAAAAAACATGCAAAAATCTGGTAAAATAAAGGGTTTCCCGTAATGTTAAATCGAGTGATGTGACAGTAGCGGTAGCCAACACTCGGCATCAATCATTTTAGAGGTGGAATCGGCCATGGCCAGACCCAAAGCAGATAAAAGTTTAGACAAAGAGCTCGGAATTAACGAAGTCGAAACACACAAAGACCCCGCCACCCAGGCAATGGATGCCGAGGCACGCCGTACCCGCCTGAAAACCCTGATTGTTCTGGGTAAAGAACGTGGTTATTTGACCTACGCCGAAATTAACGATCACCTGCCGGATGATGTGCAAGACTCCGAGCAGATCGAGAGCATTATCGGCATGATCAATGACATGGGTATCCAGGTCTATGAAGAAGCGCCGGATGCCGAAGTCTTGCTGATGTCTGATGCGCCTCCAGCGGTGACTGACGAAGATGCTGCCGAAGAAGCCGAGCAAGCGCTGGCGACGGTAGACTCAGAGTTCGGTCGTACGACTGACCCTGTGCGTATGTATATGCGTGAAATGGGCACGGTTGACCTGCTGACACGTGAGGGTGAAATCGAGATCGCCAAGCGTATCGAAGATGGCCTCAAGCACATGGTGCATGCGATTGCCGCCTGTCCGACCACCATCGCCCAGTTGCTGGATATGGTAGATAAAGTCGAAAAAGACGAGATGAGCGTCGATGAACTGGTAGACGGTTTGATTGACAGTGATCTCGGCCTGGATGATGCTTTGGCAGTGGCTGACGCAGAAGAAGAGGAAGCTGCTGACGAAGAAGAGGAAGAGGACGACGAAGATGGCGATGCTAAAGCATCCGCCTTGTCTGCCGAAGCGCTGGCCAGACTCAAAGATGAAGTCCTGTCTCGCTTTGCCGTCATTCGCGCTGCGAATACGCAAATGAACAGCATTCGTGAAGCCAAAGGTACCAATGATGCTGAGTACAAAACCCTGCATCAACAGGTGCTGGACGAACTGACGGCTTTCCGTTTCTCTGCCAAGCAAGTAGAAGCCCTGTGTGACCAGGTGCGCAACATGGTAGAAGAAGTGCGCACGCATGAACGCAAAATCATGGATTTCTGCGTTGAAAAAGCCAACATGCCGCGTCAGCAATTTATCAAAAGCTTTGTCGGTAACGAAATCAACCTCAGCTGGTTAGATGGCGAACTTGCTGGTAAGCCCGCCTATGCAGAGCGTTTGAGCCGTTTCAGACACTCGATTCTCGACCAGCAAGAGCGCCTGCAAAACCTGCAGAACCGAGTTGGCTTGCCAATTAAAGAGTTGCGCGAAATCAACAAACAAATGACCACCGGTGAAGCACGTGCCCGTCGCGCTAAACGCGAAATGATTGAGGCCAACCTGCGTCTGGTGATTTCTATCGCCAAAAAATACACCAACCGTGGCTTGCAATTCCTTGATTTGATTCAGGAAGGCAACATCGGCCTGATGAAAGCCGTGGATAAATTTGAATACCGTCGTGGTTACAAATTTTCTACCTATGCAACATGGTGGATCCGTCAGGCCATCACGCGTTCGATCGCTGACCAGGCGCGTACCATCCGTATTCCGGTGCACATGATCGAAACCATCAACAAGATGAACCGCATCAGCCGCCAGATTCTGCAAGAAACCGGTCTGGAACCTGATCCGGCAACCTTGGCTGAAAAAATGGAAATGCCGGAAGAAAAAATCCGCAAAATCCTCAAAATCAGCAAAGAGCCAATTTCGATGGAAACGCCGATTGGTGACGATGAAGACAGCCACTTGGGCGACTTTATTGAAGACAACACCACACTGGCGCCAATGGACGCAGCGGTTTACGCCAGCCTGCGCGACGCCACCAGTGAAGTGCTGGAGTCACTGACCCCGCGCGAAGCCAAAGTACTGCGCATGCGCTTTGGTATTGAAATGAACACCGACCACACCCTGGAAGAAGTGGGCAAACAGTTTGACGTGACGCGTGAACGTATCCGTCAGATTGAAGCAAAAGCACTACGCAAGTTGCGCCACCCAACGCGCTCCGAACGTCTGCGCAGCTTCCTCGAAAACGGTCAGGATTAGTTTATAATCCCACGCTTTCCGGCCCCTTAGCTCATGCTTGGTTAGAGCAGCGGACTCATAATCCGTTGGTGCTGTGTTCGACTCACAGAGGGGCCACCATAAAAACAAAGGGTTACGTTAATTCGTAGCCCTTTGTTTTTATGGTGCTGTTCAATAGAAAGTTCAACCGAGCAATAGTCTCGCTAATGGATTAAGCGGAATCATCAAAACTCAAGATTGACGCCTTGGACTTTTTGCATAATAAATGCAAATTCAGTACAGTAGTGGATCATTACTAATAAAGAAAAATAACAAATGGCGAAGCAACTAATAATATTCAGGCATCCGTCTGGCAAAGTGGCTAAGGTGACGCTCGGATTTTCTTGGCTAGCTTTTTTGCTCGGACCATTTTGGTTCTTAGTAAAGAAAATGTGGGTTCACTTTTTTGTGTTATTAATAGTTAGCTTGCTTCTCTATTTATTTTCAGAGTACGCGGAACACATTAAGAGTACTTCAATCAGTTTAATTTCGTCGATTACATTAATTGCATACGCGTTTGTGTGTGGGCGCTATGGAAATCATTGGTTACAATCTTCATTACTAAAGCGGGGATATTCACCAGTGATGGATCAGACTGTAAATGCATAGCTGTAGTAAAAGTAATTTTTTAGCGCAGGTCTCAACTCCAATATTCTCATTGGGAGTCGAAGAGTGAGCTTATTAATCCGCACCATTGTTTTATCGCTACTATCGCTCATCTCCCCAGCTATAGCGCAAACCTCCTTGGCAATGTCTGAGACTCAACTAAAAGCGAGTGATCTTCGTGACGCAACCTATGAAGGCAATTGGTTTGGTGTTGTAAAGTGCCTTTATGACCCTGGGCTTTGGCCAGATGATGAATGTGACGTAGAGTTCACATTTGATATTCATGGAAACTCAATATCTGTTGAGCAAGTCGTTCGTACCAAGAACGGGAAAAAAATCAAATCCACTATCAATCCTGGGCGCTTTAAATTTGTCCGCTCTGCTACAAATGCAATTGCGATTTCTATTGAGTCTGGAATTGATGAAGACGGTACGTGGGTAGAAACGTGGTCATTTGCAATGACTCTTTCTGATCCTAATCACATGATCGTCCACTGGACACGTATTGTGAATAACATTGACATGCCAGTCGAAAAGAAAGGTAGCAAATTTTCCTCAGTTGGCATGGGAGAACTAACCCGAGAAAGTAACTTGCAATGATGAAAGCACAATCGCATCATTCAAGCGGGACTGGCGAAAGGGTTCTTTTATGGAATGTTTATTAATAACGAGGGTTGAGCCCAGGTTGTCGCCAGCCCCTTACTTCAAACGTTAGGGAATACAAATGCTCAATCCTTATGTCACGTTGCTTATAGGTCTCGTTTTTCTTTTGGTTTCTCTGGCTCCGTTCTTTCTGATTGCAACATCTGCTAACCTATCAAAACAAAGGCGGCTTTATTGGTTTTTCGGAGGTCTTGTGTCATACGGTGTACTTAGTTGGCTATTTGCATACGAAGGCTATCGTTTACTCCAATTCAATGCCATCGCAGGAGTGGTAGCAAATTTATTGTTTCCAGTTGTTTTGCCATGGGCTTTGTATCTCATTTTTCGTCATGCAAACAAACCCTACCCATCAATCAAGCGAGACGTCTAACGGCGCTCCTTAATTCAAACGTTAGACCGCAGCCATGCCTGATCTGGAACGAAAAAAAGTGCTTAAGGAATCATTCAAAGCCAAAGAACAAGAAATGCTTGTGAGCTCTATGGAGTTGAGCGTAAGCGACTTAAAGGCACTATTCGTTCACTTGGACTCTGAGCTAAAGGCAGGGTGCGATCACACTTTGAGTAAAACTTTAGACTTTCTGGGGGACCGAAAGTTTGAGCCCGCAACTGTAATTCCTTGGCTTAAAGAGCACGGCGGTTATTGTGATTGCGAAGTCTTAGTTAATGTCGAGTCTGATTACGAGTGCATTCTTCGATCATGAATTCTCGGTCTAACCCTTCGGTCAAGCAGGGTCCTCTTCCGGCGTGCGGCCTCCGGATTCGTGAGAGTCTATTAACACTAACTTAGTTATCAAAATCACCCGACGCACTCGACGACTTTTTTACCTTTCGACTCTCCATATGGCTTAGCGGGCAGCATCGGTTTCGTCAGATCGTCAAGTCCACTTTTCTCCAGAAACTTACCTCCTAAAGCCCCAAACCCTTCCCATAGTCGCTCGCCTTGAGCCACAGCCATACAATCAGGGGTTGGCTGATACGACGGGTAATCCCGGTGGCAATCGTTGGCGAGTTAATAATGCTGATCGGGGAAAACGGTTATGGTCTTAAGGTGTTGAGTCATTCTTGGTCCGTTAGGAGGTGTATTTTTTGGTCGTTTCTCTGGCGTGATTAAAAATACAAATAATTGACTACCCTTTATCCAAAAGTGGATCTTATGGTTAGTCATATCTGTAGGTAAGCGACTTTTCAGATCTACTGACTCTTTGTACTCAGTATTGGTATTTTTTACTCTCCACTCAACAGTGAGTATCCAAGCCCTACGTGCTGGGCCGCCAACTATATTGGTAACTTGTAGAGGTTTACCATTAAATAAAAGCTTTTCTGAATCATAGTTGGGAGGGCAGCCAGGAATACCGTAATAAACCTTAAGTATCTCTATATCTTGATTTTCTCCAGAGTCGCCAAAGCTGAATGCTTGATCAACTAGATTATTGTCAGGGCAATTTGTTGATCCAGAGTTGTGTGCACAACCGGTAATAGAGGACAGAGCGGTTACTAATATTATTCGTATGAGCAACCAAGGTACAGAAGGAGATAACTGAAAAGTCATGGTCGTTATGTGTGAATTCAAGTTTTATTTCTAGATGTTACATGTAAACATTAACTCCGTCGTGTTCGATTCACAGGGGGGCCACCATTTATTGATAGACTCAAGGTTAACGCCGTGGGTCTTTTTTGTTTTGTAGATAAAAATAAAAAGCCCTGCATTTACAGGGCCATTTGATATTAAAGTTTCAAATATTCTTTTTTTGAGTTTTTCTTCGAGTAGTTACAGTCAAAAATCCAAGCCCCAATATAACTAAGGCGTATGTTTTAGGCTCAGGTACAGAGGAAACTCCGGAAGAAATAACTTCAATAGAATCTATTAATAGAGCACTCTGCTCCCATAATCCATCAATTGCCCGATCCCAAATTCTAACTTCATCGAATCCGCCACCAGAAAAGCCTACATAATGAGCATTAGGGTGATGAGCTAGCGTCCCGTTAGAAACACTGACTCCTTGGTATAGCAGTTCATAGTGAAGAATAATTTTTGTTGCAAAATAATCACACTCATTCGGCAAGCAATAGCCTCCATAACCAGAGCCAACTAACATCCCGATTGATTCGAAAGAAGCTCCAGAGCTAAGAGTAATTTTGTCGTAACCTGTAAAAAGAGGATAAACTAAAACAGGTTCAGGGTACCAGGAGCGCACACCTTCAAAGCCCGTTCTTTCTGTAGAGCCCAGAGAGGTCCAGATATCTGCTATATCCCCTTCAACACGCTCAACCCTAATACCATTTTCTGTGTGTGATGTTGTGTTGAAGACTATGTCTTCAGTAAACTCTTCAAAACCGTTGAAACCAGTTCGATCTGAGTCGCTGATAAAGTCTACTGTATGCACAATTGGTAGTGAGAATGCAGGAACAGAGAACATTATTAATATGTTAAACGCCAAAAAGTTAACACAGGTCAATAGTTTCTTTTTATTTATTATCATTTTTAATACCCTCTCCTTATGAATACTGTCTTATTAGAATTCGCTTATAGTTGAGAATTATTCTCGCACGGGATGGTAGCAGATTAATTTGCTATAAGGCATAGCCCAAAATAACTAATCCGTTGGTGCTGTGTTCGACTCACAGAGGGGCCGCCATTTATAGAGAGACTCAAGGTTAACGCCTTTGGGTCTTTTTTGTTTTGGGGTGAGGTAAACTACCTAGTGTCTTTTAATGAAGCATTTATTACTCAGGTTAATTTTTTGATAGTCTGAAATCACACATTTGCAACATGGCTGATATAAGTTTGCGCATCTCCCAACACAAAAGAATAATAATCATGTCGCTCAAAACGCTTCTAATAGCTACTGCTTTAATTATTCCCGCATGTTCATCATTACCAGAAAAAGTAAATAATCCTGATAAAAGCAAGCTTGGAGTGTTAATAGTAGCAGGCGAAGGTTTTAACTCCTCCTATAGCGACCCCACTGGCAAAAATGCTAATGCTACCCTGCTGGAAGCATCACAAAAGGTTTCAGAGTACTTAAAGTCGGAAATTCAAAACGAACAACATACTGAAGCTGACCAATTTGTTAACTTGAATTCATCTGTTGCCACCAGAACATTTATGGCGCAGCAGATAGCGCAGAAAAAACGCGATGGCTTAATTCAGGTTATGATTCGACATGTTAAAAATACATCTGAAAATACTATTTATCTAGAGCTGGCTTACAACCCATTGCAGTATAGTGCTAGTGGCAACGGTGAAATGCTTCAGATTGGTAAAGGTATGGAAGAGAGATATACACTAGCCGGACCAAATCTTGAAGGCTCAAACACTCCGCTGAATTACTTCACTCATGACTTTATTAGCAAGCTTTCGAAAGCTGGTTATATTGGTGAGTAAATACTCCAAGTTTATATGCCAAAATGAATTTAAAGAGAGTTGATATGGCGGCGTTAGCCAAAATGACAATTAATTCCCAGTTCTGGGAATGAGGCCATACTCCGAAAACTCACTAAATTTGCAGCTCAAAAACACTGCGTATACTCACACGCCTTGAGCCATAGCCAATCAGTCAGTGGCTGGCTGATACGACGAATCCCGGTGGCAATCGTGGGCCGTTATGTTGGCTTGGCGTGGGAGTGGGGTTTATCGATAAGAAGGCCTTAATTAGTTGGGCCAACATCCATTCCATCATATGATTCAATATGATATTTCTCTGCGAGCTTGTAGAACTCATGGTTACGAACATTGAGTGATTCAGGTGTGTGGTGTTCGACTCTTTCCATATGAAGAAAAAAGGTTGATTTGTCGTCAGTTGGGTAAATATTGACATAGCGATACCCGTTTTTTGTTAAGTAGTCAGCAACCGGCTCAAGTTTCTTGGGACTAGGGTCAGTAAAGAAATACCCCCAAAGTAACTTACCGTCAATACTCCCTTTCTTGTACGCAGGATTTGCCCGCATTTCTTGAAACATCTGGTTTAGTTGTTCTAACGTGATAACCGCACTGCCTTCAGCCATCGCTATGTTCCCAAAACTCCAGAAAGTTAATACGAATAAAAAATATCTAACTAATTTCAAAATGTACATAGCAGCAATAATCTAGTGATTTGTTAAATCATATTATCAAACTAAGACGTTTTATTTTCAATCTGAGATTCACATACTTGCCAGCCACAGCTGGTGTCCATAATCGCACGCTTTGAGCCGTAGGCAATTAATCACGGGCTAGCTGATACGATGGTAATCCCGGTTGTGATCGTTGGCCGTTATATTGGTTTTGCGTGGGAGTTGGGATTTCTTCAGACGCAGCTATCGTTATAGCTGGTTCTAATTTAAGATGAACGTGGCTAGAGTCGAATTCGGTAAAGGGGTTAGGTTGAAACTTGCAAATAGGTTAGGCATTCGGGTGATTGCATTGTTTGAGGGCGGTAAGGCCATGCTCATGTTGGTTGCCCTGCTCGTTTTTATTTTGGATTTTCATCTTAATGCCTATGATTTAGCGGAAACACTCGTCGGCAGACTCCATCTCGATCCTCAAGGTCATTACGTGAGTCTGCTGCTCAAGGTGGCTGAGAATTTTAGTGGAGGCGAACTCGCCGCTGTTTGCGTGTGCGCATTGATGTATTCTGTAATCAAATTTTCTGAGTCTATTGGGTTATGGAATCAACGCCCATGGGGAAGGACTTTGGGTATTGCCAGTATAGGTGTGCTTATCCCGTATGAGGTTTACGCTTTATTCCACCAATACACTCATTTCAAGTTAATGGTTTTACTAATCAATACTTCTATTGTTTTGTATCTATTCATGTTTTTCAATAGACATACAATTCTATCTTCATCTGAACTCTAAAATTCTGCTCTAGGTGCGCATCTCGGGTCATTGGCAGGCAACCAGAGGCTGATTGACTGATGGTGTGATGCCGATTGAGATTTTTGGCCGTTATGTTTGCTTGGCGTGGTAATTGCCTCTGAATCAGGCGGAAGTAACTGAGCGTTAGTACAAGATTGTTTGGTGGACAGTACACATGAGAGACTCAAGGTTAACGCCTTGGGTCTTTTTTGTTTTGAGATTGGATCTTAGTTAAATACGATCTTACGCACGTTTGGTCGCTGCTGTTCTGAGTCTTGAGCCTTATCGTAAGCAGACTGCGCTGCCAGGACTTCCTCAATATGTGTTTCAGACCAGACCCGAATGGCGGCCAAGGGTGCCACCAGTGTGAAACCGAGCGGTGTGATGCTGTATTCCACTTTTGGTGGCACTGAGGCATAAACAGTCCGTTGTATCAAGCCATCACGTTCCAGGCTGCGCAGTGTCTGTGTCAGCATTTTTTGCGAAATCCCGCCAGTTTCACGCTGCAAAGTACTAAATCGCTTGGTTTCCCGCTCGAGTAATCCTAAAAGCAATACTGCCCATTTATCAGCAATTCTGTTCAACATCAGGCGGGTCGGGCATTGCTCGTTATATGCGTTCCAGCTAGTCGAAATGTTTAATTCATTTTTTTCTTGATCACTCATGATGTACTCGGAATTAAGTTCATTAGTTACTTGTAGGTTCCTACTTACTAATAGTAACTATTGGGAATAATATGCGCAACTCCATTTTATGATTTGTTTGAAAAGGAGTGTTTATGAAGTTATTGAAAGTGATGCTGAGCGCATTTATTTTTTATTTATCGTTTATTTATGGAGCGTCTGCTATGGCCCAGGATTTATCGCAACAGAACAAACAATTACTAGCCAATTTTGCTAATGAGGTATTTGTAAAAAAAGATTTAACGAATTTGCAAGAGTACTTGCATGATAACTATATCCAGCACAACCCCATCGTGCCGCAGGGGTTGTCAGGTTTTAAACAATTCTTTGCCGACTGGTTTAAAGCTGTGCCGGACTGGCAATATCGGCTGGAGAAAATTGTGAGTGAAGGCGATACCGTGTGGGCCTATGGTGTTTATTCTGGTACCCAGCAAGGCGACTGGTTAGGTATCCCATCTACAGGCAAGCATTACAGTATTCATGCTGTAGATATCTTTCGTATCGAGAATGGTAAGCTGGCCGAACACTGGGATGTGATTGACACCTATGGCTTGTTCAAACAGTTGGGTGTCATTCAGTAGTTACTGGTTTTGGGTATCTTTTGATCAGGTAGGCGGATTTTTAATCCGTTTGTCGTGGGCTCGATCCCCTGGCAACATATAAAACACGGCTTGCAGAAATGCGAGCCGTGTTTTTATCCATGTCGAACAGAAAGCAGCGATTCAGCTTTCAATTCTTCAGCATTCCGCTAGTTTAGAGGGGGTTGAGCAATCTCAAGTCATGATCTCCTCTTCAAGATACTCCAAAAGCTACTTTAATCTTTTCACATAACACTTATATGCCTAAGGTTCACATAAGGTTTACTAAGTAGCATGACCATCGTGTAATTCAGTTTAGCTTCTAAACTTGATTAAGCCCCAAAATTCATTGAGGGCAATTTATGAAAGTTCTATTGATGGATGATGTGCAGACGAGCGGGCAGCGTTTTAGTCGCAAAAGTTGTGTCGTAAATTTTTGCCTTAAGGGGACGAGTAGCAGGCAGCTTATTCAGGTGAGGTCGTCATGATCTATTTGAATATTTTGGTCGTTGCTTTCTTTGCCTTTGCCTTAAGTATGATTTGTGGGGGAGGTGCTGGGCTTTTATTAATCCCTATCTTGGGATATGCATTGCCAGCCGCTCAGGTTCCGGTAGCGCTTTCAATCGGCACATCGGTTAGTTCAGTCACTAAGCTTTATTTATTTTTCAGGCAAATTAATTGGCATATTGTCAGACATTTTTTGCCGTTTGCGTTAGTCGGCGTCTTGGTTGGGGCTTGGCTGCTGAGTTATTTGTCGCCTATTTATATAGAGTTATGCATGGCAGTTTTTCTTGTCTCTAATTTGCCTTACATATTCAAAAAGACATCAGTTCCTAGTAAAACTGCGTCTCCATTTTCTAACCATTTTCTCAAGTTAATTGGATTTCTAGCAGGGTTCATTTCTGCCTTAACAGGCGCAGTGGGCGTTTTATTCAATGCAGTGTATCTCAGGTATGGATTGAGCAAAGAGGAAATCGTTGCTACGCGTGCGGCAAATGAGATTATTCTACATTTAGTGAAAATATGCCTGTACGCGTCCTTCGGCCTCTTTACGCTTAAGGCGTTCTATATCGGCATGTTAGTTGCTGTCGCGGCAGTTGCAGCTACATATTTAATGAAATATGTACTACCCAAAATATCAATCAGTATCTTTAGCAAGATAGGCTATGGTGCGATGGTATTCTCAGGCGTCATTTTGTTAAATAGTGCCCTCATTAGCATTCATGAAGCCCATAACCCCAGTTTTCATGTTGTCCGGGTGTCAAAAGGCTACGATGCATCTTTTAATTGGGATGATTTGATCTATTCGATTGAGTTTAAATACAGCGAAGGGTTTGAGTTCGAAAGCATTATTCGGTTAACGGATCTAGACCAAATCAGGCAGGACTATGTGCGAGCGCAGGAGGTCAGTGCCCACAAAATTGTCATTGAAAAAGTCTACGCATTGAAAAAAATATCATACGAAGCTTACTACTATGACTCTAGTAATCAGTTAATCAAAAGTATTCAGTTTCGATAAAGTTTATCCACCGTGATGATGTTTTATCGTGATTTGATGATGTGAGTTGACAGATGCGACCCATCACCATAATAAGCATATTTAATTGGATACAACTTCGCGGCAATAAATAACAATAAATAGAATTGCATTAAATTACGTTAATTGTCAGAATGCATTTAATAATATTAATGCACTAATTATGTAGACATAGGTTTTAGTGATATCGGGGGGTGTATGTCACCATTAAATCTAATGCGCATATCCCAAAGTAACTTTGGGATATCTAAACAGGTCGCAACCATTCTGCTGGTAACGGTTTTTATTATGCTGACAGGCAATTACCGCCTGTTCAATGGCATTCTGGATATCTACCCGTTCACTATCAGAAATCTGCCTTTTCTAACATCGCTATTTCTGTTCTTCACAGCATTAACCGCGATGTTTTTCTTAGTTGTCAGCCATGGCCGATGGACTCGCTGGGTGCTGGCACTCATGTTAATCATTGCCGCACAGTCTGCATATTACATGGATCATTTAGGGGTCATCATAGACACTGTAATGATTGATAACGTGATGCAAACAGACCAGGGTGAATTGACCGGCCTGGTTACTTCAAGTCTGGTAGTGAGAACTATTTTATTAGGCATTCTTCCTGCGCTATTGGTGATTAAGTTTTGTCCACGACCAGCGAACTTCAACATGGAGTTAGGTTCCAGGTTAAAGGCTATGACGTTCTGCTTATTAGCCATTGTCCTATTAATCATTCCATTTACAGCAGATTACACATGCTTTATTCGAGAGCACAAGATTGTGAGGTTCTACGCAAACCCAACATATGCTGCGTACTCTGCTATTAAATATACAACCCAGCATTCCTTCATCCAGCGCAATCATCAGCCTTTAGTGATGGTGGCTGGGGATACTAAAAGTTTAGGCCTCTCTACCAGTAAAAGAGAGTTGATCATCATGGTCGTAGGCGAGACTACGCGTGCAGATAGGTTCTCTTTAAATGGTTATTCACGCTTAACCAATCCACTGCTGGCTAAAGAAAATATCCTGAGTTTTAGTAACGTCACATCCTGTGGTACATCGACCTCGGTTTCAGTCCCTTGTATGTTTTCTTCATTAGGCCGTAAAGATTACGAAAAAAAGAAGGCGCTTGCACAAGAGAATTTACTCGATGTTCTTAACAAGCATGGCATTGCCGTGCTTTGGCGGGACAACAACTCTGACTCCAAAGGGGTAGCTACGCGTATTCGCTATGAGGATTTTAAATCACCGACCATGAACCCAATTTGCCATGGTGAGTGTCGAGATGTTGGCATGCTGAGCAAGCTGGAGACATATATTGATGCAAACAAAGATAGAGACATGCTGATTGTCCTGCATCAAATGGGTAACCATGGCCCTGAGTACTATCGTCGGTATCCTAAAGAGTTCGAGCGATTTAAACCGGCCTGCCAAACGGGAGAGTTGAGAGATTGTACAAAACAAGAAATCGATAATGCTTATGACAATGCCATTTTGTACACGGATTATTTTTTATCAGAAGTCATCCACTTTCTGAAGAAATATGACCATCAATATGAAACCGCCATGCTATATGTTGCAGACCATGGTGAGTCGCTGGGCGAGCATGGATTTTACTTGCATGCTGCCCCATATATGCTGGCCCCTAAAGAGCAAACCCATGTGCCAGTGATCTTGTGGACAGGTGAGAACTTTGATTACGATTTGAACGACATTAAACCTTACCAGCATGCAGCCTTAACGCATGATGATTTATTCTGCACGGTAATGATTGCTTACGAGCTCGATTCCAATATGTGTAGTGGCAAAAATGTCATGCTGATGAAAAACAAAAATCTTAGAAATTACGCAGTATCTGACGAGATTGTAATCAACTGATGGCCCTGCATCATCGTGTTATGAGTTTGAGTTCTGGCGTCACTCAACTGATGTTGATGTCTCAATTGACGATATAGCGGCCCCAAGCGTAATCAAAAATATGCCTAAAAGTTGATGGTTGCTTAAATAGTCAGAAAATATGAAGACTGAACAGAGTGGTACGGTCGCGTAAGCTGTGCAGGAAATCAAATGTGCTTTTGATAAGTCCGCATGTGAAATCAGCAGCATCCAGCAACAAAAAGCAATCACCAACAGTAACAAACCAGCAGCTAGGGCAGGCTGGTAGAGTAACGCTTCAATAAAGCTAAAAAAACTGGCCCAGCTACTCAGCGAAGCCGGGCCAATGTCTATAGATGCGGCTTTAAACAGAATTTGACTGAACGTATCACAGGCAATCAGCACCAAATACAGGCAGGCCACTTGCCAGGATTTAATGGAGTTAAAGGTTTGCATCGAAGTTTTCATATGCAAGAAATTTTGCCAGGCAAGCCAGTGGTTGATTGAGTAGTCGATTGGTATGTTTGAACAGAATATAGGTATCTTCCAGGCTAGCCCCTAATTTCTTTTTGACTTCATAGGAAGCCTGGCCGCTTTGAAACCTTGTCAGGCCATCTCTGAGGCACATTTCTATGTTGTACATCCAGCTCAGGAAGTAAATGTTATTGTCAGCCGCTAGCGGTTGGTGCATACCAATATATTTGTCCATCAAGGTGTGCTCGTTATGTAGCAGCATATTGAAAGCGATTAATCGCTGGTCACTGTAGTACAAAACAAAGCGTGTATTTTGTGGCATTAAGCCAGCGGTGAATTCAAAAAAAGTACTGGTCAGCTTTTCAAATTTGAGATCACTGCGCTCATACGTTTCCAGATACAAGGCATGAATTTCCTCAATATTGGGCGGCATCCCCTGATATTCTTTGATTTCTATATGCGCGCTTTTCTTGATTTTGCGCCTGAGGTCTTTACGTGTCGCGTAGCTTAAGCTGGCGTAGTAATCCTCAAGGGTGGCAAAATCTATGCGGTTGACTGCCACTGGCATATTTTTAACTGTGCTGTAACCCAACTGGTTCAGCTTTGCGCCATACTTCTGCAAGTCTTTCGCCAATACATCTTTAAAGGCAATGACAGAGGCACCTGATTTCGAGGCAATCTTCTGTAGCTGCTCATTGAGTACCTGTAAGATATCCGGATCATAAGGGTACTCGGGATGCATGGTCATTTTGCATGCATCGGTAATAGGTGAACCCACGCACAAAATCTTTATGCGCATCAAAAAGGGTATTTTTTCGCGGACTTTCTGCAATAACGATTTCAACTTACCTTGTACCGTCGTATCCAGGTGGTAATCTGTAATGAAAAATGGTGCCAAACACACCACCACTTGGTTTTTCTTGATTGCGAGATAGCCGGTTTTAAACCCTTGTACGTTCGCTGAATCAAACGCCAGGTGCAGGCGATAACCTTCCAGGTCATCCTTCATCAGACTTTTCCAGATTTCCTCAGGAAACTTGGCCGCGCTGTAACCCACCTCCACATCAAACAGTGAGGTTTGTTGATGGATATCGGGATCGGATTGAATATATAAAGCCGTTTGCATGATTTAAATTTTCCTTAAAATAAGTACGCCACTCGTGCCGCCGAAGGCAAATGAATTACTCATGACATATTCAAGCGATGTCACTTCTTGTGCCGTATTGGCGACATAATTCAAGTCACACTCGGGATCAGGTGCATCAAGATGCATAGTCGGTGGCAAAGTATTGGTATGCAGGGCAACCAGCGAAGCAACCAGCTCAACGGCAGCGGCGGCGCCCATTAAATGTCCGTGCATGGACTTGGTGGAGCTGACAGGAATACGTATCGCTGACGAACCGAATACCTGTTTGATTGCCCTGGTTTCCGTGATATCGTTGAGTTGCGTGCCAGTACCGTGTGCGTTGATATAACCAATCTGATCTGCACGTAAGTTCGCATCGCGTAACGCATTTTGCATGGACAATGCCTGCCCCTGTACTGAGGGCTGGGTCATATGACTAAAATCATTTGACGAGCCATAGCCTGCAATTTCGGCCAGGATTGTTGCCCCACGCTGCACGGCATGCTCGTAGGTTTCTAGCACGAATGTAGCTGCCCCCTCACCGAGTACTAATCCGCTTCTATTGGCTGAAAATGGTTTGCAAGAAGTAGCGGGGTCTTGTGGATCCTCTTGTGCCAACGTGCGCAATGCTTCCCATGCCTTGATAGTACCGAAGGTCAACAATGCTTCACTGCCACCAGCAATCGCTAGTTCACAGCGGCCAAATGCGATTTGTTTGGCCGCTTCACCAATCGCGACTGCCGCAGAGGAGCACGCTGTAGAAATGGTGATGTTTGGCCCAGCCACGCCATATTTGGTCGCAATCTGCGAAGCCGCGGCACTATTCATGGCCATGAGCACCGTGAAGGGTTTTAAACGATTCATGCCTTCTTTGAATAACCTGGTATAGCCGCCCTCTGTGGCACTGGCTCCTCCCATGCCGGTACCAATAAAGCAACCGATACTGGCGGGATTCACGCTCAGTAAATCCAGGCCGGATTGTTTCACCGCTTGCTCTGTCGCATACAGCGCAAATTGACTGACACGATCCAGCAACGCTAATTCCTGGCGAGTGAAATACTGCTCTCCATTAAACTGGCATTGTGCAGCGATGCGCGTCTCCAATTGTTCACAGAAATCCGCATTGAGGTGATCAATGCCAGAGTTGCCGGACAGCAGATTCCGCTGAAAGGATAAAAGGTCATTACCAAGTGGTGAGACGATGCCTGCGCCGGTGATCACCACTCTTCTTGGCATGCTCATTATGCTGATGCACCTGCAGCTAATAGCTCATCAAGCATTTTCACCACATCATCGACGGTCACAACTTCTTCAGAAGGGTTGGGCACTTTAATGCCATATTGATCTTCGGCTTGAAAAATAATGTCGAAAATATCCAGCGAATCCAGCCCGAGTTCAATCAATTTACTTTGACGAGTAATCGATTGCTGATCGATCTCCAACTTGTTGGCAATCAGCTTGCTCACAACTTCAAATGTATTATTCATATGACTTCCTTAACTGAATTTTTCTTTGATCACTGACAAACAGAATTCCGCACTACGTTTTGCAATATCATCCTTGCGCTTATCCAGCGTCACCACATGGTAGGTATCGCCAATATAAAAAGTGTCAATGCGAGGACTTGAGACTTCTTTTTCCACCACGTAGGCATTTTTGAGGCTGGCCATGTCATCTTCTGTGGAATGCACAATCAACACTGGTGAAGAAACATGCGGAAGACTTTTACGGGCGGCACTAATCAGCTTCACGCTTTGAAAAATCACCGTTGCCGGCGTTTTGAAATAGCCGATTTTTTCAGAAGTGCGCACATCTTTGTTTTCCAGCACAGCCGCTACCATGGCACGTGTACGTTCACACTTAATGCCGTACGGTGAGGTTTCTTCCCATTGCATGAAATAGCGCAGCGGTGAGTACAACACCAGTGGTAGTAAGAAACGCTGTTTAAAAGCAGGGATGTTCCAGCCGTCATAAAAAAAGGTGACAGACAACAGAATCACACCAGCCACTTCTGATGGATATTTTGCGGCGAGTAACAGGGCAATAAGGGCGCCCATGGATAGCCCTGACACGAATACGCTTTTGTAGTGCTTACGCATTTCGAGGAATACTTCTTCAATCGAAGCCAGCCATTGCTGCCAATTGGTCTGGCTTAATTCATTGACGGATGCACAATGACCAGCCAGCACTGGGCAAACGACAGATAACCCTTTACGGGCGATTTGCTTGCCATAATGCTTCATCTCGGCAGGTGTGCCGGTCAATCCATGCACCAGCAACACGGCATGCTCAGAGTGCCCCAGGCAGAAACCATTCTCACCGATCATCTGCTGTAACGTCATTACTCATTGCCTCCCAGCATCAACACACCACACACAATCAGGGCGGCCCCCAGCCAGCGGTTTTTACCTACCTGCTCTTTTAAAAGAAATCTGGATACAATCAAGATCAAGACAATTGTGATGCTGTACATCGGGAAAGCACGGCTAAGCGATGAGGATGACAAGTAGGCAATCCAAATGACGTATTCGACAACGTAGACGGCTAATCCAAGTGGAATTTGCCAATGACTGAAAAATGACCGCACTGTGTGCCAATCAAACCCCACTGCTGGAGTCGTTCTCAGGAGTGCAGACCGATTAGCGCCAAGCTTGAAAAGTGTCGTGCCCAACGTATCTAGTAACACTGCTGCCGCAAATAGACCGTACATACTCATCATGTGGCTTTCCCCATTAATGCCTGAATTAACCGGGCATTTGTCGTCGCATTAATGAGGCTGGCCACTTGCCGTTGTTCATGCGGGTTTTCGCGCCTATCAAAATAAGATGCAATCCACTTCAGAGGGGAGTGGAAGCGCACGGGAGAGAAGTCACCTACCGTATCGGCGCCAACAATCTGTTTACGTGCGCTGAGTGCCTGAATAATCGCTGTGACAGTGCTTAACGGCATACTGCCTTGTTCCCAGTTAGTTCTGGCATCCTCTGTCCGCAGACAATCCTTGTCTACGCTGATATATATGTTGTCCGTCGGGATGTGTGTCAGCACCTCAGCAATACCAGCCAAAAGATCCTGCTGAAGACTACTTCTGAGTTTTGCTGAGAATGCATTTACTTGCACTGGTTGATAAGGTAGCAACACAATTTTTCCTTGCTGATAGCTCTCCATATCGCCTTGCTTGAAGTGATCCCCTTCAATGTCACCACTCTCAAGACCAATAATGACAATACGCTGCACCTGTGGAAGCCTGGCTAGGCTGTATACCCAAGTGCCACAATGGAATTTTTGCGGTGGTTGCATCCAGTCTGGATGGTTATCAAATAACACCACGGTGAGTGGTCCCTGGCACTGGTCTATCAAGGCGAGAGACACGTGGTGGTAGTCTCCTGATCCGATCAAGCTGAATCGCGGCTTGCTTGAAGGCGGGCGTAATGCATGCGCCATTTTTTTAAAAGTGGCGCATGATGCCCACAAGCGTACAGAGTGTTCAAATTGACGCATAGGTTGTAACGATAAATGAATACCATCTGCCTGCAGCAAAGCTTGCTGCAAGGTCAGGCTGCCATCAAAGTCGTATGCCACAATTTCCATGCGTGAATCTTATTCAGCACCGCAACGTTTGAGTAAAGCCTCAAACAGTTGTATGCCAAGGTCAATTTCCTGCTCGGAAATCATCAGTGAAGGTGCCAGCGTAATCACATTCTTCTCGTAGCCACCGATATCCAGTACCAGGCCATGTGGCTTACCATCAATCATCACATCGCCTTTCAGGCCTTCGTTGAACATGCGGTCTGCCAATGCACGGCTGGCGGTAAAACCATCGCTCTTGCATAACTCGATACGCAATGCCAAGCCCAGTCCACTGACATCACCTATACATTTCCAGCGCGATTTGAGCTCATGTAACCGTTTGAGGAAGTAAGCACCGCGCTCACGCACATGCGGCTCAAAATCTGATTCCTGCGTCATTTTCAGGACTTCCAATGCCACTGCCGTGCCTAGCGGGTTAGAGGCGAAGGTAGAGTGGGTTGAGCCTGGTGGAAACTTCTCTGGTGAGATCAATTCTTCGCGTGCCCAAATGCCAGATAGTGGGTTTAAACCATTGGTGATGGCTTTACCAAAGACGAAAATGTCAGGCACGATGCCAAAGTTCTCCCAGGACCATAATTTCCCGGTGCGGTACACACCCATCTGGATCTCATCCGCGACTAGCAGGACATTGCGTTTTTTGAGTGACTCCTGCAGTTTCTGCATATAGCCATCAGGTGGAATGATGTAACCACCGGTGCCCTGCATAGGCTCGATATAAAATGCACCAAACTCACATTGCTTCGATTTCTCATCCCAGAATGACTGGTATTCTGTGTCAAATAGCTTCTCGAATTCCTTATGGCAATAGGTGTCGCAGCTCTCTACCTTCATGTCGTAGGGGCAGCGGAAACAGTAAGGATATGGCACAAAGTGCGCGCGATCAGCAAAGTTGCCAAACCGGCGGCGATAGCGGTAACTGGAGGTGATCGCAGAGGCGCCTAGCGTACGGCCGTGGTAGCCACCCATAAAAGCGAACTGGTGCGTTTTGCCGGTGTGGTTGCGCACCACTTTGAGAGAATCTTCAACCGCCTGAGCGCCGCCAACGTTAAAGTGCACGCGGCCTTTGACGCCGTACTTTTCTTCCATGTAGCGGCAGATGATTTCTGCCAGTTCTACTTTTTCTTTATGCAGGTATTGGCTGGCCAGTTGTGGCAATGTATCGATCTGTTTTCTCAATACATTCGCAATCCGTTCATTCTTGTAACCAAAGTTGACCGCTGAATACCACATCTGCCAGTCCAGGTAACGAATACCCTGTTCGTCATACAAAAAACTGCCATCGCAACTTTCAAATACCTTGGGCGGGTCAGCATAGTTAACAGTATCCCCATGTGAACAATACTTGTTGTTTTTATCAAGAATTTCAATGATTTTGGTGTCCATACTAAAGCGACCTCAGTTATGCGGTTTGATGAGAAAGGTGAACATGACATTCAGGCCAGGTTTTGATCGTGGCCAGGACGTCATCAAAAGTAGAAAAAGGAATGAATGGAATGTGATTGTTGGCGCAATGCGTCACCAGCTTGCCTTTGGCAAACACGACGTCGGCTTTTCCGGCCAGGCAAGCATCAGACTTGCCATCGCCAATCAGTACCACTTTTTCAGTCGGAAATGCCTGCTGCGCTTTCGCGACTGCACACTTGCAGTTGCCATTGCCGCCAGCACAATTCGGCTGACGATTAGGGAAAGTCATTTGGATGCCCTGCGGATCAAATTGCAGATGGTTGGCGAACACCGGCAACTCGGGGAAGCTGGAGTGTTGCATGGAGACCTTAATTGCATGGTCCAAGCCATCACTCGCAATCACCATATGGGCAAACTGTTTGGCAAACGCATGAAAGTTGCGAAAGCTACTGTCCAGCTCAATCGAGCGGAAAAAACTCTCCAGCGCAATGTTGTCAGCCTTGACCAGGGCCAATTGACGGCTCATACACTCAACTGCATCGATTTTTCCTGCCAGCCAGTCCTGCTCATACTGCTGCCAACGGTTATCGGCAAACTTTTCTAGCAAGGCATCAATGGTGTCACTCCTGGAAATCGTGCCATCAAAGTCGACAATAAATAACATTCCACTTTCCCCCGTTATTTCGATTGCATAAAGCCAAGGCCATGCGACCAATCAATCACATGTACACCAGCCGCTTTTTGTTGTTCGGCAATTTGCAGATGCAAAGCCTTCATCTGCGTCCAGTGATGTTTGGGCCTATAGTGGTGCTCGGCGTGGTAGCCGTTGTTAAACCATAACCAGTTATAAAATCGGTTATAGCAACTGACGCCCCAGGCGATGGGTAAATTGGGATTGCCGCGCCAATGTTCGTAATAGCCATTCAAAGAGGAGAGGCTATGGCCAAAGTAGTAAAACGGGGCTAGGAATAGCATGAAGCGCCAGTTCAACCAGCAACCGGTGATGACCAGCGCGATCACAACGATGATTTCAAACACACCAAAATGAGCCAGGAAGGGATTGCGTTTGTGAATCTCCTGGTAGATTTTCTGCGGCTCATCGCGGAAATAGCTTTTGAAGGTATACGCCCATACGCCTTCGGGCTGATGATTGTGTCCATAACGATAGATGGATAACCAGTCTATGGTGTTGCCATTTTCACCCGGCAAATCACTGTTACCAATGTGATGCCTTTTATGCACGGCATCATAAAAAGTTTGTGAGAACAGCAGGGTGATGGATTCCATCAAGCTAAAAGAACGGTTGAATATTTCAGATTTGAAATATGGGTTGTGAATAAAGTTATGGGCGATGCCGTTGATGTTCCAGGAGATGCTAACGGCATATAACAAGCCAAATAAGACGTTCAGTTGCCACGGCAAATGATCAAAACTGACAAAAAAAGTAATCAGGCAAACAAAATGCAAAATGCCAGCGAGTACAGGAACACTGTCCCAGTATGAATAAGCAAAAAACCAGCTTGGCTTGCCTGATTTTTTAACTGCTGCCTGCATGCCAGTCTCCTGAAAATGAACTCAATGGTTTCGATCTGTGCTCATCATGAAGTCAAATTCTTACTAAACACTTACAGTCATTTCTCTGTCATTCCACTGTAAGTAATCTGTAAGTCTGTCTGGTGCAAGCTAGCGGAAGTCTTTAAATTGGGCAGAAATCCGTGCGAATACTGTTGGTAGAGGATGATGTGGTACTGGGTGATGCATTGGTGCAATCTCTTGTCAGTGCAACTTATGCCGTCGACTGGTTTCGCAACGGCAGGGACGGTATTTCAGCTGCACAAATGCAAATTTATGATCTTGTGCTATTGGATCTGGGCCTACCGTTTGTCAACGGTTTTGAATTCATCAAACGCTTACGTAATGGTAAGCAATCAGTTCCGGTCATTGTGCTCACTGCCAATGATGATTCTGAAGATATCGTGCGGGCATTTGATATGGGTGCAGATGATTACCTGATCAAACCCTTCAGGTTGCCAGAGTTAACTGCCCGTATCCGGGCGCAGATTCGCAGAGTCCATACACACTTTTCATCCAAAATCTCGATAGGGGAGTTAGAGCTAGATACCAAGGAGCGTATGGCGTTTGTGAAAGGCGAAAAGCTTGCCCTCTCCCCCAGGGAGTTCTCACTACTGGAAACGATGTCGATTAAACACGGTAAGGTTGTGACCAAAGATGCGCTCATTGAAAGTTTATGCAACTGGGACCATGACATAGGCACGAATGCCATCGAGGTCTATGTGCACCGCTTGCGTAAAAAGCTTGGTGAGTGCGATGTCACTATCTCCAATGTCAGGGGCTTAGGCTACATGCTGGAGCAACTGTCGCATGGCTAACTTGCTTCGCCTGAATAGCCGCTATACATTGCGCCGACAGTTACTTTTATGGGTCATCATTCCCATGTTTGTACTGATTCCGCTGGATACCACGATTCTTTATAAAGTTGGCATCCATTTTGTGAATCAATCGTTTGATGACAGCTTGGAAGATATGGCCAATGATGTGATTGCCATGATTAAAGAGTCAGGGAAGAACCCTGAATCGTTTCGGATGAGTGACGAAACAGAAGGCGTGCTGTTTTCGAATCAATACGATAAAACTTACTATGCTATTTATAACTCAAGTACCGCGTTTCTCAGTGGCAACCTGAAGTTACCACTTAAAGTCAGGCATGCGTCAAAAAGCAAATGTTTTAAACATGCAGAAATCAACCATCAGCGCGTGCGTATGCTGACGTTAAAAAGTACTTATCAGGATAACGCACATCAATCACACCCCTATTTCGTTGTCATTGCAGAAACACTCAACAAACGCAGCAACCTGCATAACCGTATTTTACTTGCGATCATCCTGCCACAACTGATGCTTATGCTGGTTTGTGGAGCAATGCTGTTTTGGGGGGTCACACAAGGGTTGGCGCCATTGAATGAGCTTAATGACGAAATATCCAAGCGCTCAAGTACACAACTTGACCCGGTGATGTTAAAGAACGTCCCCGAGGAAGCCATGGTACTTATTAAGTCCATCAACCTGCTGATGGGAAGATTAAGGAATGCCATCCTGGCGCAAAATCAATTTATTGCAGATGCCGCGCATCAACTCAGAACACCGATTGCCGGTATTCAAGCTCAGGTAGAGCTTGCCTTGAAACAGGAGAGCAGCCAACGCCCTCTGTCCATGATCGGTGACAGCGTGTTTAAGCTTACTCACCTGGTCAATCAGTTACTCAGACTTTCACACAATCAACCGGAAGCCGCCAATCTGATTGAACTCAAACCAGTCGATCTGCTTGCCTTGGCGCAGGACAGTTGTGTGGAAGTCATTCATTTCGCGTTGCGCAAGAATATTGACCTTGGTTTCGAATCGCACGCCTATCACGCCATCCCGGACTTCGAGATTGTCGGAGACAAGTCAAGGCTAAAAGTCATGTTGCTTAACTTGCTGGATAACGCCATTCGATACACTCCGAATGGTGGCAGGGTGACGCTTTTGCTAACCGAGCTGGAAAATACGATTGAGCTTAGGGTTGAAGATAATGGCATAGGTATTCCTGAAGCCGAACGCGATATGGTGTTTGAACGCTTCCATCGGGTCATCGACAACTCTCAGGAAGGTAGTGGTTTAGGCCTGTCTATCGTCAAAGAAGTCATTGCATTGCACGGCGCTAGTATCAATATTGAGTCTGCCGCAAATGCATCGGGAACAGTGATCATTGTTCGTTTGAGAAAGAAAGTTTAAAGCTTTGAGTAGAACACTGTTCGTGCAACAAATGCCATCAACGCCTCAAATGCTGAGCTGGATTGCGCTGTTTTTAATGCCTGCAGTCTCAGATGTGGCTATTGCAGATGAGCAATCTCATGAACCGAATATGGTAGGGGCAGTCGTGCAATATGGGCCCGCCTATTTAGGCTCTGATCGAAGTACTCCAAGTATTATTCCGGTGTTGTCTTTAACAAAAGAGTCACTGTTTCTGCGCACAACGGAGGGCATGCTTGAAACCGGGATCAGCAAGCCAATCAATGACACATTATCTTATGGTGCACAATTGGCTTATGAGGATGGCAGGACCCAAAATGGATTTTCGAATGGGCTGAAGTTTCTTTCAATTAATCCCAGTATGTCTTACGGCGCCTTTCTTCAATATGAAGATAATATCGGCCCTATGCCCGTAGATGTGATTGTGAGATACAGAAAGGACATCGATACTTCACGTGGTTCGCAAATAGACTTTAGAATATTTGCCGGTATTTATGGCGGTGAACACGAGAAACTCAATCTTGGCATTTTTGCGCAGCGCACCTTAGCGGACCAACGCGCAATGGAAACATACTATGGCCTGAAAGATCGCTTCTCACATAGGTTTGGTCATGTAAGCTATCATCCTGACCAAGGCGTGTTGAATTCCGAGGTCGGCTTATGGGGAGCTTATATGCTATGCCCTAAAACATATTTGGTGGGTTATGCCGAGAAGATATTTTTAGGAAATGAAGCGAGCAATAGCCCTATTACCCGAAGTTCCAATATCAATTACATTAGTTTTGGTTTGGCATTCGAATTCTAATTCTAATTATCGCGCTCTCCTTACCATAGCTAATTCCGGTAGTAACCGTTTGCCATTATGTTGGCTAGGCATGGAGGCCAATGGGTGTTAAATACACATAAAACACACGGTCACTTTTTTCGATTCAAACGCTCTAAGAAATAATCGATAGAAACCTTACCTGCACCACCAATGGCAAGCCAGGTAAATACTGCAAAGTAGGTCGCCTCTTCAAAACCCAGCAGGGTTTCCACAGAGTCAATGTCAGCCAGCCGGGCTGAAATAATCGCCACGACCATCACCGTGGCAAGTGCGCCGCCGCAGATTCTGGTCATCAGCCCCAGTATTAAGCCCAATCCGCCCAGGAATTCCCAACCTGCGACAAAGGGCGTCAGCAATTCCGGATAAGGAATGCCCCAGCTTTTGAAGTTTTCTATGATGGCGGGCAGATTCGTGAGTTTACCCCAACCGGTCAGCATAAAGGTGTATCCGACGACGATGCGCGCGATCAATGGGCCCACCCATTCAAAATGCGAGGCAATTGTTTTAGGCCACCAGATCAATATGTTCATAAGAGCGTTCATGTGTTTTCCCCTTTATAGATACTCGTAGTGATGCGATGCCAATAAGCCGTTTCGCATCCATTTTGAAAAATATGCCGTGATCTTGTGTTGCTCGGTTTCATGTACGTCAGAAAGTGTCTCACCGATGGTGGCGCCATCAAATAGTTTGGAGAGTAACCCAAACTCCTGTGCCTCCAGCTCCATACGCCAGACCACGTCCTCATGCCTGAACACGGCCAGGTAAACGGCCTCACTCACTGGCACCACAGGCCTATGGTCATCCATGACGGCCTGGTAATAGGCATTCACCTGCTGATCAAACTGCATCAGGGCCAGCGCTTGCCGAGGATAAAGTGTGAGGTCCAGAAGTGTCTCGGCAGTCAATCCTTGAATATCCGCTTCATGGAGTGCTGCGGTTTCTGTGGGATCAGTCATTTGTGCAACAGCGGTTTCCAGCTGGCACAAGGCATGCGCAAAGGCATCGTTGGGCAAGGTTTTTTGAATAAATGCTGGTAGTTTCAGCGCAAAGCGGCCAATGTTAAAGTGATCCGGCAACACTTCGCCCACAAATGCCCCAATGAGTGCAGAGAATCTTTGTTCGGTCAGGTAATGCATTAATACCGGGTAGTCTTCCGCAACCACATCATACAAGCGGTAGCGGTAAGCATTTGCGTACACCGATAGCTGCTCATGTGGCGCAAATGCATTCTTGGCCCGTATCCACTGATCAGGGACGCTATCAAAGCGGTCGCCAAGCATCACCGCCTGTTGCATATGCGTTTGTGCCTCTGGCAGAGTGACATTTTTCTCAATAAAAATCACGCTGTCAGCTTGTGCAATGTGCGGTAGAGTAAATTCGGTCGCATGTTGGGCAGCTTCCCTGGCTTTGTCCAGTTCCGCATACAACACCGGAAATTCGGGGATATGGTCGTCCCATTCAATCATGGTGTTCGGAACGCGTCCGGCGCGGTTGACCGCATACTTGTACAGGTTCCACACCTCATCAATGACATGGTCATCATGGGTATCCACAATGTAATGCCCTTTATTGCTATGCCCTGAAAGATGCATCTGTATCACCCGGCCCAAAGGCAGCGCATCCAGGTAGTTTTGCGGGTCCAGTCTGTGGTTAAAGCAGGTCACATACACATTATTTATATCCAGCAGCAAGTGGCAATCAGCCTCTTTGGCCATGGCCGCAATAAACTCTGCTTCTGGTATGGTGGAGTGCTTAAACTCCAGATAAGTCGAGGGGTTTTCCAAGGCGACTCTGCGCCCCAGCCGGTCTTGTACCTGTTGAATACGGCGAACAATGTGCTTCAGCGATTCTTCGGTGTAAGGCAGCGGTAGCAAGTCGTGCGTATTCTTGTGCGCGACGCCAGTCCAGCACAGATGATCTGAAATCCAGGCGGGGTTCAGCCAGTCCATCAGTGCTTTCAGCTTTGTAAGATACTCGGAATTCAGCGGATCCACACTGCCAATCGACATGGAAACCCCATGCATCACCACTGGATAAAGTTCCTTGATGCGCGCCAGGTTGCGTTTTGGTTTGCCGTCGGTATCCATAAAGTTTTCGGAAATCACCTCAAACCAGTCAAGCTTGGGCTGATGTTCAAAAATATAAGAATAATGCTGTGGCCTAAGCCCGAGCCCGAAACCGAGCGAAAATGATGAATTAACTAAGCACATTTAAGAAAAGGCCTCCGCAAGAAAGCAGGGTAACTCTCCCTGCTTTCTTGGTGCTGATTGAAATAATTGCTCAGTTATTTACTGCCGTCTGTTGCGCAGGAGCCGTGACCTTTGCATGCATTTTTGCCATCACCGCCCTGGCCTTTGCATGAATTTTTGCCCTTACACGCATGTTTCTCTTTGCCATCTGCCGTTTTGCAATTGGCTTTTTCCATCTTGGCATTATCTTTGCCGTTACAGCTAGACTTAGCATCTTCTCCTGCAAATGCTGGAGAGGCCGTCATCACTGAAGCTGTAAAAAGACCCAAAAGTGCGGCAGTAGCCAATTTGTTAGTAGTTTTCATAACATCTCCTAAAAGTAACAATCAATAAAAATGAATCAATAACCTTGTAGTGCCAGCATTAGTCAGTTGGAATAGGCAGTCCTTACATTTATTTTGAAAGTTTTTTTGATTTTCCTTATAGGACGTTAAGCAAAAAATAAAAACAATTGATTGCGCTATCTTGCCTCTCATCGCTCCTCTCGAACCATCGTTCAGAAATCAGCGATGGTATCCATTACTTGCATTTGGGCCTTAAGGCAGAAACATGTCCCAGTTTATGAATTTGACCGAAGTGCATATGTACGACAATAAATGGTCTCGCCAGTGGCGGTGACTATGTAATATTTATAAGTGCTCATGATTGAGCACAAATCGTTTGTAAATCAAAAGGGGAAATTATGTTTTCAACTACAACACGTTCTGCGTTGGTGATGACCGTTGTGGCGATGCTATTGATTCCGTTAGCCGCGTCCTGGTTTGCTTATCCAACTACGCATCTACCGCCAGGTTTTGGCGTTTTTCCACCCCAGTTTGTGGCAGAGCCGCCGGGGTTTAATCTGATTGTTTTTATTGCGGTTGCCCTGCTCGAAGCGGCATTTGCTGCTTTTTTAATATTCCCGCAATGGTTCGGCTTTAAACCGGCCGCCCCGTCTCCGCGGCCTACACTGCGGGCGTTGCCTTGGTGGTTTTGGGTGGGGGCGGTTGTCACAGTGTTTTTCTGGTGGTTGATGTGGACGCGCACCACACCGTTTGGTGATTTGGTGTATTACGCCTTTACGCCGATGTGGTGGGGATTTATCTTTGTGCTTGATGGCTTGGCATACCGCTATTCTGGTGGTTACTCGCTGTTTGCAAGTCGTCCTAAAACATTTCTGATTAGTGCGGTTGTATCGATTTTTGGCTGGTATTTCTTTGAATATTTCGATTATTTTGCCTTAGGTAACTGGTATTACCCTAATACTGACATCCCTGGTTTAAGCCATGCCAAGATTGTGTGGATTTTTATTTTTGCCTACACCACTGTTTGGCCTGCCATTTTTGAGTGGTATACCTTGCTGAATGCTTTTCCTAAAATTGCAGGGCGCTATGCGCAAGGCCCCAAACTGGCCCTGCCGGCAAAGCCAATGTTATACCTGAGTTTTGTGTTGTTTGCCGCCGTGCCGTTCTGGCCTTACCCGTTGTTTTGGGCCATGTGGATTGCGCCATTAATAGGTATCGCTGGCATATTGATGATGCGTGGTATCTGGACCCCATTTACCGATGTCGCCAACGGCAATTGGAGTCCGGTTCTTTTGATGGCGATCAGCTCATTGTTTAACGGATTTTTCTGGGAGGTTTGGAACTACGGCAGCGCGCATCCGGCATTACCGGTCACCAACCCGAATTACTGGGTCTACGATATTCCTTATGTGAATGTGATTCATATTTATGCTGAAATGCCACTGTTGGGATTTGCAGGCTATTTGCCTTTTGGTGTGCTGGTGTGGGTGGTATTTATCTGGGCGGGTAAGGTGCTTGGTTTTAATACCGATATTCTTCCGAGTGGTAAAGGGCATTGATGCGCCCGTCATTCACTCACCTGTAGTTTTGGGTATTGTAAGTACTCGACGCGTTAGGTAGGCAATGCATCCTAAGAGACTCAAGGTTAACGCCTTGGGTCTTTTTTGTTTCTGGGTGTTAGTATTCATGTTCATCAAAACCCAAGGATAAGCTGTGAATCAGAAAGGAACGTTAACTTTCTTTTGTGGAAAGATGGGCGCTGGAAAAACGACAAAATCCAAGACGCTTGCGCTAGAGAAAAACGCTGTATTGATATCAGAAGATGATTGGTTGTCTGCACATTATCCGGATCAAATTTATTCATTTGATGACTATATGACGCACTCCGCCCGGATAAAACCTTTTGTGAAATTGCATGTGCAATCCATTCTTAAAACCGGCACGAATGTTGTGATGGACTTTCCAGCCAATACGATTAACCAAAGAGCCTGGTTTAATCAACTGTGTAGTGAGGCTGAATGCAATCATGCGCTGATTTATCTGGATTTAAGTAATGAGCAATGCCTGTTGCACATAGCCAAGCGCAGAACGGAACAGCCAGAACGCGCGCAGTTTGATAATGAAGCGGTGTTCTACCATGTGACTAATTTTTTTGAGCCACCTTCACAAGACGAAGGTTTGAACATGGTGCATATTGAGTCTTGATCTATCACTTAACTCTCATTGCAACCCCCGTGGCTCTGCGCCAAACGAGGGTTTATGATTACTTTTTTGTATTAACTTGGGTGACTAGCGCTGCAGAAATAATCACCAATAAGAATTGGATGACGTATAAGTGATGAAAGTCATTTAATACGACAGACGTTTTTACCAAAATTGCAACGGTGATTGCCACACCAAACACAGTCCCAACCTGTCTCACTGCCTGGTTAATTGCGCTACCAATGGCATAATCCTTTTGCGGTAAATCATGTACCGCTGCACCAGATAAAGACGGCATCACAAGACCCACACCAATGCCTGAAATGATCTGCCCAGGTAAGCATGCCCATAAATAATCAGGTGTCGCTGTGATCGCATATAAATACCAAAGGGAACTCATGGAGAAAATAATACAACCTAAAGTGAGTACCACTTTGTGACCATATTTAGACGCGGCTCTACCACCGAGGAGAGCTGTGGGTACCACAGTTGCAGGTCCCGTCATCATGGCTAATCCGGCTTGCGGCAAGCTGTAACCCCAGATTTTGGTCATGAGGAAGAAAAATGAGAAAAACATCGTTGCGAAAGCGATGGAAAAGAAAAATGCAGCAATATTCACTGCACGATAAGTGTTACTTTTAAAAAGGTTGAGATCAACGAGCGGATTCGACGCTCGCTTGCACCAATATACAAACACTGCGAGCAGAAATACGCCTGCAGTCAGCAAAGCTGCTGGAAAAATCAGTTGATTGATATATAGCTTGTACTCAATCAAGCTACTAACGATCAAAGCAATTGCGCCAATAATGAATACCACGCCCACCAGATCAAATCTCACCTTGGCGACAGGGTTGCTGGATTCGATCAAATGTCTTCGGCCTCTGATCAGGCAATACAAACCTATTGGCAAATTGATGTAGAACGCCCACTCCCAACCAAAGCTGTCTACAATCCAGGCACCAAAAGCTGGGCCAAGTGCTGCAGCTAATGCGCCTATGGCACCCCAGGCCCCCACTACGATGGCACGTTTCTCTTTGGAAAATGCTTCCAAGATTAACGACAAAGCCGCTGGGCCGAGCAGGGATGCCCCCATTGCCTGCAGCATCCTGGCTAAAATTAAAGTATGTACATTGGGAGACAATCCGCATAACACCGAAGCCAAAATAAATGCGGCGACGCCATACATAAATACTCTTTTACGGCCAAAGCGGTCAGCTAATCCACCGGCGGGTATCAGGCATGTCGCGTAGACCAGTGTGTAAGCATTCATTACCCATGAGATGCTAGTCGCGCTGGCATCCGGAAAGCTCTTGGCAATGCTGTGAAAGGCCACATAAAGGACAGTGGTATCAATTGAAACCAGGAAAGTAGCCAGGCTCGCAATATGGAAGATCAGCCACGGCCTTAATTGGCCTATTTGATCATTTACAATCGTATTCGATGAAGTATTCATGATGCTGTTGGCCAAAAATCTATCACCTGTTGCACCAAGCCAATTAACTCAGTTTCGGTTGAGCCGTTAATCGCTTGGAGAGAGAGCCCCTTGTGTATCGTGACGACATACAAAGCCAGTTGATCTGCATGAATATCTTTTCTAAGCTCGCCTGTTTTTCGGGCACTTTCAAATCGCTCAGCTAATTTATGTTGATGTTGTTGCAGGTTATAGATAAGTTTCTGCTGGATACCAATCCGCTCCAGCTCTTGGCTGGCTGTGCTCATGACGACCAGGCATCCACTCGGCTTATCAAAATAAAAAAGCACCTCTATCGATTTTAAAAGTAGCTTTCTGACAAGCTCTTTCGTCGTCTTCTCATTAAACACTTCATGGAAATAGGCGGTAGGTCCGCTCACGTATGCATGTAATACATTCAGGAATAATTGCTCTTTATTCCCGAATGCGGCATACAGGCTCGGCTTTTTCAAATCCAGGGCAGAAGCGATGTCATCTACTGAAGTGTTATCAAATCCTTTCTTGCGAAACAGATCTAGCACGATGTGAAGTGCTTTTTCCTTATCGAAGGTTCTTGGTCTTCCACGTTGCCGTTTAGCAATTTCAGTACTCATAATATTGCCTCCAATAATTTATATACCAAATGGTACATAAATATGTTGACAAGTGCAATATCTCTCTGTAGATTATTTTTTACCGATAGGTAAATAATTAATTTTTCTTTAGGAGATATAGAAATGAACAAGTTTAAGAACCTGATTAGTAAAGCGCTGATTTTCAACTCATTGCTGACTTTGGGTATGACAGAAGCGACTGCTGGTGTGGCCAATGTGGGCCTGGCAACAGCTCCCAATCAAACCGTTGAGGCGAATGGAGTCAAATTCTCATACAGAAGTTTTGGTAAAAAGACAGGGACGCCAATTGTATTTTTGCAGCACTTCACCGGCACAATGGATTATTGGGATCCTGCAGTTGTCGATGGCTTGGCTAAGACACATCAGGTGATTGTATTTAATAACACGGGTATGGGTCACAGTACTGGAAAAGTAGCCGACAGCATTGATCAAATGACCAAAGATGCAGACGCATTTATTGATGCTCTGGGGTATAAGCAGGTTGATTTGCTGGGCTTCTCAATGGGTGGTTTTATTGCTCAAGAGCTTGCTGCGGCTCACCCGGATAAAATCCGCAAGGTAGTCCTGGTCGGTACTTCAAATAAAGGCGGTGGAGATCATTTATTGAAAGTGCTTGGGGAGGCATTTGCACAGAATAATGGTGATCCAAGACTGTATCTATTTTTCACTCAGACAGCGCAAAGTCAGGCCGCAGGCAAAGCCTTCATAGCTCGATCCAGCGTTCGCAAAGATCGTGACCCGGAAATCTCAAAAGAAGATATGAACTCACATGCCAAAGCATTGATTACTTGGGCAAACACACCTGATTCGGAATTTAATTTATTGAAATCCATCAAGCAACCGGTGCTAGTTGTTCAGGGCTCAAATGACACGATGTTAGATACGGCCAACTCAATTGCCATGTATCAACACTTACCAAATGCGCAATTAGTGTTATATCCAGACTCTGCTCACGGTTCACTGTTCCAATTTCATGCCGACTTTGTAAGCAAGGTATCTAATTTTCTGAACTAAGATTCTGAGCCGGGATTCTGAACTAGGATCATGACACTCACCAGGAGCCTCAACTCTTGGTGAGTGCGTTTTCAGACCGCTCAAATATGACCAATCAGCTGTAATGCCTGCTTTAGTTTTTCTTTATTATTTAGGCAGTCAGGACTCAGGCTCAGGAATGCCTCAATCCTTGTGCGTAGAGTCGAATATGCCTTGGTGAATGCAGCGTCTATTTCAGTGTCTGTACCAGTTGCTTTGGCGGGGTCATCAACGCCCCAATGCGCCCTTAGTACGTTACCAAGGTATGCCGGGCAGGTTTCCCCTGCCGCATTGCTGCAGACTGTAATAACAATGTCTGGTGTCACTGGTAGGTTGTCCCATGACTTGCTGTAATAGCCCTCTGTGGCTATGCCCTCACGCTTGAGCAGGGCGATAGAGCGCGGATGCACTTCACCAGTAGGCTGGCTGCCTGCGCTCATGGCTTGCATGCTGTCTGGCGCTAATGCATTGAATGTTGCTTCAGCCAGGATGGAGCGGCAGGAGTTACCTGTACATAAAAATAGGATATTCATTGCATGCTTTCGATAATTAGGCGTTCTCGTACCAATCACGGCTACGATTGACGATTGCGACCACAGACAACATGACGGGCACTTCAATGAGTACACCGACCACGGTGGCGAGCGCCGCACCTGAGTTGAACCCAAACAGCGCGATAGCCGTTGCTACCGCCAGCTCAAAGAAGTTTGAAGCGCCAATCAGTGCCGATGGGGCGGCGACACAGTGAGCCACCTTCAGTTTCTTATTTAGCCAGTACGCCAGCATGGCGTTGAAATACACCTGAATGGTGATAGGCACTGCTAACAAGGCGATCACGAAGGGTTGCGCAATAATCTGCTGACCCTGGAAACCAAACAGCAAGACCAGCGTTGCCAGTAATGCGGACAGGGAAACAGGCTGGATGCGTTTGAGTAATGTGTCCAGCGCTTGCTGACGGCCTGACAATATCACTTCACGCATAAACTGGCTGATCACCACAGGGACGACAACGAAGAGCAGCAGAGACAAAAAGAGCGTGTTCCAGGGGACGACGATACTGGATAGCCCCAACAATAATGCGACCAGTGGCGCGAAGGCAAACAGCATAATGGCATCATTAAGTGCTACCTGAGAGAGTGTGAACTTAGGCTCGCCGCCGCATAGTCCACTCCAGACAAACACCATCGCCGTGCATGGGGCAGCCGCTAACAGAATCAGGCCAGCGATGTAGCTGTCAATTTGCGCCGCGGGTAATAAGTCACCAAACAAGTGGCGAATAAATAGCCATGCAAGCAAGGCCATGGAGAAAGGCTTCACTATCCAGTTGATGAACAATGTCACGCCTATGCCCTTGCTGTGCGCCAGGACATCACCCATGGTCTTGAAGTCAATCTTTAGCAGCATCGGGATAATCATTAGCCATATCAGGACAGCTACCGGGAGATTCACTTCAGCGATTTTGAGACTGCCCACAGTTTGGAAGAAGCCAGGAAACACCTGACCTAATGCGATGCCGGTTACGATGCAGCCAAGCACCCACCATGTCAGGTTGCGTTCAAAGTTGCTCATCGGGCTGGTTTGCGTGATCTGATTCATTAGCAGCACTTCTTACGGGTAGCTATTTCAATCTTTTGCGCAGCCGGAATGCAACAGGCAGCACCAGGCGCTGATGCTTCTTGCCCGCTAAAGGTGGGCGCACTGGCTAATGTGCGATAGGTTTCCCAGGCAATTCCAGAGGGGTCTTGCACCCAATGCTTGTCAGACTTTGCATAGCAGCAAGTCGTGCCTTCTTCAGTCACCAGGCTAAGCTCGGCTTTTTCTAAGCGCGCTTTGATTTCCTCAAGCTCAGATTCATGCTCAACCTGAATGCCAATATGGTCTAAGCCAGCTTTGGCACCACGTTTGCTGATAGCAAAATTGACTAACGGGTCATCCAGCATCCACTTGGCATAGTCGGGTTTAGAGACGGTTGGAGACGCGCCAAAGAGCTTGCTATAGAAGCCGACACTCTGATTGATATCGTCAACGGAGACATGCAAATGCATACGTTTCATTATTCATTCCCTTTCTCGGGATTGCAGCTTGTGACATCGGGGCAGCATTCAGTGACACCGGCACAGCAATTTTCAGTGAGATACGCAAGTAAACCATTCATTGCGGCATAGTTGGCCGTGTAGTAAATAAATCTGCTGACCTGGCGCGAGTGAATCAGTCCGGCATGGCTAAGCTCTTTGAGGTGGAACGAAAGCGTGCTGGGCGGAATGTGGAGTTTCTCACCAATGCTGCCCGCTGGTAGCCCCTCAATGCCTGCTTGAACAAGCAGGCGAAATATCTCCAGGCGTGCCTCTTGAGCGATTGATGAAAGCTGCGTCACTGCTGATTTAATGTCCATGTATTCTATATTTCCATAAATATGGAAATAATGCAACCATCTGATAATTTAATTGCATCAGATGGGTGTGTGTCAGCTAACGATACGTATTGAGCGAATGGTTACCGCTGGCAATAAAGCTTGGGCGGTCATTCCGGTGGAGAGTGTTGGCTTGGTGTGCGTGTTGGTATTTATCAGGGCGAGAATGGCAAACTGTAGTGCTCGCCTCGCCTCATAGTGGCCGCTATTGATAGAAGCTGCCCTGATAGGATTTTCTATGAATGCTCTTCTATTAAGCCAAAGATTTGATGATAAATGGCCGCAGTAATATGGACTGCAAATAGCGGGTAAATCATCACCGAAATTAAATAATGAAAGCCTAATAAGGTTTGGTGAATGGGGTGCGCTTTTTCAAGTAATGGCGGTAATTCGAATATGTCGAAAAAATGCAATGGTTCGCCGCTGCTTAGCAGCATCAATATCCCTAAAAAGCATTGTGTCATGATGATGAGGTATATAGATCTGTGCAGGGAAATCGCCACCAGCTTTTGCCAGGTTTTGATACTGTAAGAATGAATAGGATTTGGGTTCAGGTTTCGCCATGTCAGCCTGGCAAGCATCAATATCAGCAGCAGAATGCCGATTGAAGAGTGCAGGGAGATTAGTGTCAGTTTGTCAGCGTTGGTAGCCTTGTCTGTGAACTGGCTAGCCACCACGATGATGGTTAACAGCATCGCTACACTGGTCCAATGCAGAATTCTGGCGATCAAACCATATTGTGTATACGAGTTCTTAAGATTGATGCCCATGGTGAGTATGCGCCCAAATGCTATTGCTTTACGCTAGCGTTAAGCTTACTTCAGAGAGTATCTAAGCGTTTTAATCGCAGCCATGCCAAACCCAAAGGTGGTTAACGATAATGTCGTATAGAGAAACACAATATAAGGCAATGAATGAATTTTGGGGGCAATCGCTAACACGAGAAATGCCGTTGGATTGCCGATGGAACCTAATGCCATTGGCCACAGGACAAACTTGGGCAAGCTGATTTTTGAGGCATAAAAACCTAATAACAACATGGTCATCATTAAGTAGTCTAAATGGCCAGATAGCAGATTTTCGGTGCTGGTAAATATATTGAGCATGTAAGGAATTTTCATGCCACGGGTCATCACCAGGCACCATGCAAGCACTAAACCCAATAGCAATGTAATGCAAGCTGTCCTCAGTAAAATCACATTGCCTGCATGTTTATCTTCATTCATTTTTATTTCCCCTTGAAATCTTTGTTTTAATTCGCCACACCACTAAGGCTGCCTGACTAAACCTAATGCGAAACGCTTAAATTAGGATAGGTCGCCATTGTAGGCAGACAGGTCTGTATGTAGTGTATAAACTTTTTTGGAGTAATGCAAGAGGGGGCTGGTCAGAGGGGGATTGAGGTGACTAATTGATGGTCATTTGGAGTTAGATCGTTGGCCGATCTGTCGGCTTGGCGTAAGGTACGCGATTTTCACGCGCTCATTGAAGGGCTCAGGAGCGCGGCAGTTACGGTATCCATTCAGATTTCTAAACCTGATTCATCTCATTTTATAAGTGTCGGTATGAGTGACGGCGACTGATGGAGATGCTGCCCCTAAGAGTATGGCCAGCAAGTGATACAAATAAGGCACGAATGAAATCGCTGCCAGGGCTGGTGTCAGGTCGAATACAAAGGCGACAGACGGGATGAGCACCAACCAGTTTTTGCCGATAATGGTGCCTCTGATCAAGCAGATTCCCCATATTCCGACCATGGACAATACATAAAGTATGGAGTCGTTTGCAACAGCGCCAGCATCAGCCAAATAGGTTGGCAATATCAGGACAAGATAAGTCATCACGAATAATCTGGTATTGGAAAATGTTTTATACATGGCTCAACATCCTTGTTTATGCTTCATTTTTAACCTTCATCTAAGTCGTATGTTATACATTTCTATGGATAAAATTAGTCCTTCAGATTGCATATAACTGTTTCTTATTGGGATACAATCAGCTGATGTATGATTTAAACCTGATGATCATTTTTGCGCATGTAGTCAATGAGCAAAGCTTCTCCGCTGCAGCCAGGAAGCTGGGCATGACCAAATCCTCCGTGAGCAAGGCGGTCGCGAAGTTAGAGCATGCCTTAGGCGCCAGTTTACTTAACCGCAGTACCCGGCATCTCAGCTTGACCGAAATTGGCACTGGCTTTTATGACTATTGCACCCGCATCAGTTATGAAGCCGAAGAAGCACAGCAAATGATTGAAAGCCTGAATGCACAACCGCGCGGCGTGCTTAAAGTAGCCGCTTCAGTGGCTTTTGGCACCTTGCATATTGCGCCTGCCATTGCTGAGTTTATGGATCGATATCCGCAATTGGAAATCGACATGACGATTACCGATCGCTTCGTGGATTTGACTGAAGAGGGCTATGACGTGGTGATTGCAATCACCAGGGATTTGCCGCAAAGCCTGGTGGCGAGAAAGCTGGCACCGATTCGACGAAACCTGTGCGCAACCCCCAAATACTTCGAGCGCCATGGCATTCCCGTCATCCCGCAGGATTTAGTCAATCATAATTGCCTGGATTATATTCACTCGGGAGATAAAGGCTTGTGGCGCTTTAACGGGCCGCAAGGCGAGGTTGCCGTCAATGTCTCTGGCAGGTTGCGGATTAATGACGATGAGGCATTGTCGCAGGTCGTATTGGGTGGCTTTGGTTTGGCGCTATTACCAACGTTTATTATCGGTAAGGACCTGCAAGCCAAACGTCTGAAATCGGTCTTGTCTGAATACATTCCTGTAGAACAACATGTCTACGCATTGTATTTGCCCAAGCGGAATTTACCTTTGAAAACCCGCGTCTTCATTGACTATTTATCTGAGCGATTTGGTGCAGAACCTTATTGGGATAAAGCGTCGCCATCCGACTTGGATTGAAAAAGCAGTTCTTTTATGATGCTTGATCGCTGCAACATAGAGTGATTGTAGTCATATAGGAAACAGTGATGTTCTATTGCACAGGCTTATTTTTTCCAGCTGTAGCTATTATTCTGTCCGCTTGCCCTTGGGGATGATTAGCATTTTGTATGGTTGGAAAATATGGAATCTGAAAACTTAATATTGTCGGATCAGGACTATGCGCGCTTATCGACGCTGGCGAATGATGAATTGTTACGGGATGAGCTAGGCAGGGCGATTGTCGTTGCAGCGGATCAAGTGCCTGTGGATGTCGTGAGGATGAACTCACGTGTGATTTACCTGGATAAAAGCAACGATTTAAAAAGAGAAGTTGAGTTATGCTTTCCAGACGAAGCTGATTTTAAACTGGGAAAGATTTCTGTATTTTCACCGGTGGGCACTGCTTTACTCGGGTTAAAAGTCGGCCAGGAAATTGACTGGCCATTCCCGAATGGCGAATCCAGGCGGTTGAAAGTGGTGAATGTGATTCACGCACCTTAAAGTTTTTCGCGTTGATACGAAGCGCCTTCCCGGCACATTCGGGAAAATTTCCCATATGAAAGATAGGCGCTTCCCGGCATTATTCAGTCAGGGCATGCTTTGCCACTAGGACCGTTTAAACTGAGGTGACTTATTTTAAACGGGGTAAAACATTCCCTATCCGCATTCGATTAACTGCATATTGATTCAGTGCTAGAAAAGGCATCTCTTCGGAGGTGCCTTTTTACTTTTCGAGCTTATGTGCACCTGTGCATTTGTCTTTAAAAGCGAGAAGCGTACTATCGAAAGATTTTTTGCGTTCGTTAAACGCACTGGTTTTGCTATTTAATTGGTCTAACTGGTTTTTTAAGCCTTCTAAATTGTCATTAAATTGCTGCTGTTTTGCTTTTAATTGCTGCGTTTTTTCTTTTAATACGGATGAGTCAGCATTAAATTTAGCAATGTCTTTATTGAATTGGTCGACCTGTTGATTGATTTTCTTTGCCGTTGGCGCATCCACTCTTTGGCGCGTTTGCACAGAGAGCGCTTGTTTTCTTTGAGAGAACTGATCATTCAGCGCATTCATTGCTGCAATCTCTGACTGCACCGCACTTGCCTCTTTTTCCAAAGTTAGCCGGGCATGCTGGTTTTCCTGCACACTATTCTCGGCTTTTAACACTTCTTCGTTCATTTGTTTTGTTTCGAGTTGGAAGCTATCAAATCGCTGCCTGATCGTGACATCAGAACTCATGCATTCTTCTAGTTCGTCAAAAGTAATCGAGGGCATGTCTTTCGTCTCTTTGCCCCATACATGGTAAATGCCAGGCAGCCTGATGGTCGAGGGTTGCGGCATTTCTTCGGCAGCTAAACGAGCGTTTGCAATGACAGAGAGCGCAACAATGGCGGTTGCAAAAATATGAGTCAGAGAGTTATTCATTTTTTAGACTAAGTATGTAGTGGTTTTTATGTGCTTAAAATGACCTGGCATGATGAAATGCTCGATGCGTCATGCCTTACTTTAATGCATTTCTCGTTGTATTTGTTATGACGGGATAGGATGCGTAAAGTTGATTTACCTGGCTTGGCAATCCCGGTTTTTCAACAGGTGTCTATCATATAATGCCGGGCAATTAAGTCAGTCATAGTTAGTCCATGTCTTCCAGTAGTTTGCACAATACCTCAATAGACAAGAATCGTCGCTCGTGGCACAAGAAATCTCAGTTAGTCGATAGTACCGGCTGTCAATATATCGTGTTTACGCACGATATCTCTTTGATGGGAATGAGCCTCTTTGCCGACAAGCAATATAAACCCGGGCAGATATGCAATGTGCATGTGCCGGTATTTGTCGGGTCGGCACTGCGTAATTACCGGTTTAATTGCCGGGTGACGTTCTCTTCGCTGTGTGGCATGAAGGGCTTTAGAACCAATCTGGAGTTTCTGGACGTCTCTTCAGAAAATCGAAGTTTGATTCAGTCGGTGATGGCGCAATAAGCTGCATTCACTGAGCGCGATCATCACATATTCAGCCGGGCATTCCGGTGGCCCTGATCCCTTGATTTCTCTCATCTGTTGGTTTTTTTTATCCATCATTTTGCAGCTCTCCAGAGAGGATGATTTTCTCACCTGACACAGCAGGCACGTGCGTCACCAGGCATGCCGCCACTTTAGAGGCCTCTACAGCGCGCAGGTGTATGGGTAAGAGCGGTGCTAACAGTTTGAAAATAAGAATACCGAGTTTTTCAGCATGTCGTTGCGGCTGCTTTAACGCGTCACGGTCACCTAGCAAAAAAGAGGGGCGCGCGATCACCAAGGTTTCAAAGGGCAGCGTGGAGAGCTCAGCTTCGAGCTCGCCTTTAATGCGGTTATAAAAGAGCATTGAATCAACATCTGCCCCCATGGCGCTCACCAAGCCGAGTCGTTTTGCGCCAGCGGTGAGTCCGGCGTTTGCCACGGCCACATTTGCGTCCAGATCTATGGCTTCAAAAGCTGCCCGGCTACCAGCTTGTTTGATCGTGGTGCCAAGTGCCAGATAAATTTCATCTAGCGGCGGCAGTGGGGGTAATTGCTTGAAGTCTACTTGATGCAGGTGGAGCTTGGGATGTTGGAGCGCGAGATCGCGTCTGGACAGCAGATGGATTTCTGAGACCGTATCGTCTTGTAACAGGCGCTGCAAGATATGCGAGCCTACCAGGCCTGTTGCACCAGCAATTAATACTTTGCGATGGGTCACTTGATTCTCCTGCGGTTAAGTCAAGGGGGGATAGACAGCCAGGCCGTCGCTACATGGCCAAAGGCTTGGCTTGACGATATTGCAAATCCTCGAGGGTGACATCCATGCCACCCACCTGGATGCCTAGTAAATTCAGTAGCGGGTCTAACAATACACGCCCGATCTCCGCCAACAGCGGGCTGACCAGCGTGGAAATCACATTATTCACCAATCCCAGATTCAGTACACTCAAAATGGTCACATTGAGTGCGTTCGATTTTGACAGGGCGTTTTCCAGGCTGCTGCCCACCGGGCTGGAGACTGACTGCATTTGGGGTAAGTGATTCTCCACCGGATTCGCTACTGAATATTGAAGCGTTTGGGCATTGGCCGGTTGAATAGGTAGGTTTAAGCCGATATCTGCAATAGGAATACTCAACAAGGTGGACACTCTTGCTGGCCCCGTACCGGCATTGTTGGTGAGCGTGAGCGCTGCGATGCCGGGGCTGGCGTCTATTTCAACCTCTGATACGCCATCATTTTGCTGTATGGTACGCAGCCCGGCAGAGCCTTGTGCGACTTCGGTATTCAACGCCAGGTCTATGCGTGCCAACAGTGGAATGTTGACCAGAACGCCAACCCTGGCCCTGATTTGCGCCGTTCGCGCGATAGCACATAGGTTGCCACTGCCCGCTGCCGGGCCTACACTCAGTTGGGGCGGTTCAATGACCGTCACTTGCGCGTTGATATTGGTGATAGAGGCCAGGTTGAGTGTTAAAGGCAGGCTGATCGCATTGGTGCCATTGGCAATCATGGCGGCTGTGGTAATCATGGATAATGCATTCAGGGCAACAGCAGCCGCGGCATTGGTGTCAGGTGTGGTCACCGCCAGCACATCCCCCAGCTTGATGGGGACATTTTTGATCGCAATCGCCGCGATACTCTGCATGGCCGAGACCGCTTGCAGATTTGCCGCCCCACTCTGGCCTGCCGCACTGGCGAGCAGATCGAGTAGATCGCCAATTTGCATATTGGTATTGAGTAAATCCTCCAGCGTACCGGCTTGGCCGGACACGGCCAGGATATCGTGCAGCGTGATTTTGGTGGCTGCGATGCCTCGATAGGTCACTGCATCCAGGTTGAGTGGCCCACCCAGCATGCCTCCGAGCAGCCCGTTCAACAGCACGGATTGCTGGCTGCTGAGGCTGGTTGTAAAACTGCCTACACTAAACACGGCTAATGGCGGATCGGACACTGACACCGCTTCCGCCCGCAAGAGCATGGTGCCACCCATTAGCCCACCGGCGACCAGGCTTTTAGCGACTTCTTTTGTCGCCCTGACATAAATCGCCTGATGACTGCCATCAGCCGTAAATTGCCGTATGCCTTGTACGGTATCCAGCCTGCCAAGCAGGACTTGGTTAGGATTGCTGGCAAGTTGTCCGCCGTAGCCATTATTCACCGCTGCTTGTTGCGCCATTTGTACGATATTTTGCAGATTGGCCTGGCAGCCAAGATAGCGTGAGGCATGGATGGCAGACATATCTGCAATCGATTGCAATTGCTTTTGCTGCATCCACAGGCGGCCACTGTCTACCACCAGGGCAGTGAACAGCAATGCCATCAATAGCAGCAAACCGCCGGCAAGGCCGATCGCTCCGCGCTGGGATTGCGCGCTAGCGGGTGGTGGGCATTGCATGCTCATAATACTCTGGGATGGGTTTCTCAAAGCTCTTGATGTAGCGGCTATGCACTTTATCCATCACCTCGCCAGAGACCGGCTGGGCTTGGGGCGAGGCCGCTTTGCCAGAGCGTTGCAGTTCCAGCCATTGTTGCGTCGGCGATAGCGCGCGTGCAGGTGGCTGAACGATGGCCTGGTTGTCTTCCGCCATGGCATGGGTGACGCTGAAAAAGCCGTAGAGGGTGAGCGTAATAAATCGTTTCATGATGCACTCCTTGCGGTTTAAGGGCCTGCCCGACGGTTTTCCGGTGTCATTTTCTTAAGCTGCTGCATTTCTTCGGCGTCGACGCCAAATTGCCTGGCAAAAGCCTCGGCCCTGGCGGTGTCGCCTTGCTGGTAAAGCAGCAGGATGAGGTTATGGGCCGCCTGCCGGTAGTCCGGTGCAAGCTCCACTGCGGTTAAAAACTCGTGCAAAGCCGGTTCCGTTGCGCCCGATTGCATCAGGACGTAGCCATGATCATTACGGATGGTATGTTCCGTTGGTAGCGCATTACTGGCTGCCTGCAAATAGCGCAGTGACTCTTGCAAATGACCGGCATTGCTGGCAATCAGCCCCAGGCCGCGATAGGCGTACCCGGAAACGCAACTGGTGGTTAACTGCTCATAAATGACCTGGGCCTGCAAGGCGCGCCCGGTTTGGCGTAAGCCATGGGCACGCAGCAAAGCTGCCTGTTCATTTTTAATGTTGGCCGCTTCCAGATGGGCAAGTGCCGCGTGCGGTTTGCCTTCTGCCAGCATCTGCTGAATGAATCCGAGCTTTGTGGTCTCTTCAGCAGAGACTTCTGTGCAAGCCTTATTGGCTGGGACTTTGATCTGTCGCAGCGCTTTTGTATCGGTATCAGCAGCGAGCGCATGTGGCAAGCCATGCAGCCAAAGTCCTGCCAATACCATCATGATGGTGATCGATTTCATAAGCCGTTTGCTCCTTTCAATGCTTTCGCCAGCCCGATAAATCCTGGCCCGGCCAGGAAAATCATCAGTGCTGGAAACAAGAACAGAATCATGACCACGGTCATTTTTGCCGAGAGTTTGCTGACATATTCGCGCAACTCCGAGACCTGGCGTTGCTCGATCAATGCGGTATATTCAGTCAGTGAGTCTCTGATATTACCGCCATAACGCGTGACCTGCTTAAGCATGGCAATCGTGTCGTTCAACTCCATCACTTCTAATGGCGCGGCCATTTCGGCCAGCGCATCCGACCTGTCTTGACCCGTTTGTATACGTTTGATTACCAGGCCGAGCTCTTCGGCAAGGTTGGGAATCAGGTCTTTGCCCTGCTGCTCGATGACCAGCAGAATATGCTCCATGGACAGGCCTGCCTCAAACAACATGCGCAGCAGATGCAAAAACGGCACCACCTCTTTGCGGATGGCATCACGCCGGCTTTGCGCTTTCCAGCGCAGCGAGCGGCGAATGAGCACAAAGGTGGCTGCAAACACAAAAAGCAAATGAAACAGCACATTGATCAGGCTGTCCTGGTTCAATATGGCATACATGGCAGAAAAGGCACCAAGTACCGTGGGCAGTCCCCATGCGATTAGCAAGAACGTACATTTTGCCTTGGCCCCCGGCCAGCCTGCCTGTAGCAGCAAACGCTGCATTTCTTCCATTTCGCTGCGTGAAACCTTGTCCAGCATGTTTTGCAAGGCCTCTTCAAGGTCGAGTGATCCTAATTGGGCAGAGATATGAATGCCTTCCTGATGCAAGGCTTCGCGAAAACGTCGCTGGATATGTCTTGGGTGGCTATTTTTTTGGGCCGTGTAAAGAAATAGCCCCGCCGCCAGTAACATCAGGATAATAGAGATCGACCAGGCCAGATTCATCGTCAAACACTCCGTAGCATGCGCCAAAGGATGAGTGCCCCCAGCCCTTGAAATACCATGGCGGTCACTATCATGGTTTGCCCTGAGGCATCCTCAAGTAACATGTTCAGGTAGTTGGGGTTGGTTAACATGATGTAGCCAGCGATGACCAGCGGCGTCACTCCCAGCACCCAGGCCGACATTCTGGTTTCGCCGGTCATGGCGGCCAGTTCCCGCCGCGCCAGCTCCTGCTGACGCACCATTTTTACCACGCTCTCCAGCATGTCACGCGGGCTGCTGCCGTGGTGATTGCTGATGCGCATGGCCAGCGCAATCAGGTTCAGTTCACGCAAATTATGTAGCTTGGCTGCCTCTGACAGGCTTTCGATCATATCTGCGCCCAGGTCCGCTGCGCGCACCACGCGATCCACCACGTCACGTAATGGTGTCAGTGCCTCGCTTGCGGCAAAACGCATGGCGCTTTCCAGGCTGCGGCCGGTACTGAGGCTGCGCAATACCTGATCAATAAACAGGGGGATCTGGGCAACCGTTTGTGCCCGTCGCCGATGCAAGCGGCTGTATGGCAGCAGAAAACCGAACACAAAGATCGCGGCACTGAAGATCAGCACGGCGCCCACAAAACCATAGATGAGCCACCCCACCATGCCGGTGAACATGAAGGCGACCGGGATACCAACAACATGCTTCTTTTGCAGCTCGAACCCGGCATAGATAGAGGCGCGCACCTTAAGCAGGTGCCAGTAACTTTGCTGGTCGCCGGGTGCGACGCCGGAGACGGTACTGCCATACGGTAGCACCTCTCTGAAATGCAGCATCATGCGTTCGCGCAAACGTTTCTGTTTGCTGTGCCTGAGCATCCATGCGGCGAGTAGCAGCATGCCTATGGCGCCGACAATGAACGAGATGGCCAGTGTATTCATCACAGTTTCCTGAACGCCAGGTCTTGTAACTTTTTATTGCAGGGGCGGACCATCGGGTGTGCAAAATACCCGGTGTTGGCGTCATAAGCATAGAGTTCATTCAGCACGAAATGACCATCCCGTACCCCTGCAATCTCGGTAATCGAGATCACTTTGCGTTGCCCGTTGGGCATGCGGGCAATTTGCACCACCAGCTCAATCCCGGCGGCGATCATTTTGCGCAAGGTGGCTTCTGTGCCATGAAATTTGGCTAATCCCGCCAGCATTTCGAAACGCAACATGGCGTCTTCCGGACTGTTGGCATGCACGGTACTCATACATCCGTCATGGCCGGTATTCATTGCCTGCAGCACATCCATCACTTCTTCGCCGCGCACTTCGCCCAGTACGATGCGGTCTGGCCGCATGCGTAAAGAGTTTTTCACCAGTTCACGTGCAGTGATTTCACCATGGTCGTCGATATTCGATGGCCGGGTTTCCAGCCTGACCACGTGTTCGTGTTCCAGTTGCAGCTCTGCGGCATCTTCAATGGTGACGATACGCTCGCTGTGGGGAATAAAGCGGCTTAAGACATTCAATAAGGTTGTTTTACCGGCGCCGGTCCCGCCACTGACAATCAGGTTGCAGCGACGCTCAACAGCGGCGGTCAAAAACGCCAGCATATCGTTGTCTAAGGTGCCGTATTGCAGCAAATCACCGGACAGCAAGGGTTGCTTGCGGAATTTACGAATAGACAGGCAAGGGCCATCAAGCGCCAGTGGCGGAATAATGGCATTGACCCGGCTGCCATCCGGCAAGCGGGCATCCACCATGGGGCTGGCTTCATCAATACGACGGCCCAAGTGCGCGAGAATGCGGCGAATCACACGTAATACATGTTCGTTATCAATGAAGCGCAACGAGGTGGTTTCGAGTCGTCCATCCCGTTCTACAAAAATCTTTTTAGGGCCGTTCACCAGAATATCGTTAATACGGTCATCCTTGATCAGGCTTTCCAGCGGGCCAAAGCCCGCCAGCTCATCGACGACTTCTTCGACCAGGTTGTCCAGGTCGTAGCCACTGATGGGCAGATGCCGCTCGGCGACATAGCTGATCACCTTCTCCCGCACATAGTCTGCGATGTCACTGCGGGCGAGGTCCAGCAGGCCGATATGGTCACGTTCAATTTCTGCAATCAGGTGCTGATGGAGTTGAAACTTGAGCTCCTGATAGTCTTGTGCCTGTTTCAGGCCATAATCAAATCCACGTAGCTGCAGGTTCATCATTGCCCCTCTAGTGCTTTTCACGCAGAGGCGTGATCGCAGAAATCAGTTTGTGAAGCAGACCGTCCTTTTTCTCTGAGGCAGAGACAGGGGCGTCCAGTAGTTTGTCGGCCAGTTTGCGTACACTGACGCTGTATGGGTCATTTGGCGACAGCTCAAACATGCTTTCCCCTGAATTCATGGTGGCCAGGCGTGCCATGCCTGACGAGGATAGGGTGGCCAGCAGCGGCAGGCCAAAAGACTGGGCAATACTCTCGGCATCAGGCGGCATTTTTGACAGGTAATGGTCTACCACGACACCTGCGCCACTCAACGCGACTTTTTCTTCTCGCAGATGTTTGATCAGTTGCATGTTTTGCCGGCAGCTAGGCACACTTTGTTCGACTAGCAGCAGTACTTGATCGACATTGCCTAATAACAGCAGCAGGAAATCCGAGCCGACCATGCCACCAAGATTGACGATGATTCTGGGGAAGTGTCGACGCAAACTCCGTAACAGCACGCAGACATCTGCTGCCGTGAATTGTGCGCCTGCCCAGGGGTCTTCCGGCATTGAGAGTACGGTGAGGCCACTTTTATGTCGGCCAAAGCCGGTCTGGATCAGTGTGGAGTCGATTCTGCGCAGGCTGCGAATGGCATCAATAAAACTGTAGGACGAGGTCAGCCCCAGGTATAACATGGCATCTCCGTGCGGGACGCCGAGGTCAAGCAGCAGGGTAGGTTCCGTCTCTTGCACGGCCAGGGCCAGGTGCAGGGCCAGCATCGGTGAATCACTGCCAGGTCGCGCACTGATCACGGCAGTGATTTTGCCGCCATGATCTGCTTGCGGTGCATGCAATGCCGCATCGCGAGGGGTCAGGCGTTTAACTTCAGCCACCACTTCGCTGGCACGGGTATCGGTCTTGATAAAGTCGCGCGCACCCAGGCGCATTACAGTTAATAGCAAATTCTGGTCAAAAGAATCTGCGACGACGATCACCGGCAAGAATGGTTTGGCTGCAATAATGCCTTCAATCAACTGGGCCTCTTGCCGATAGTCGGCGGGATTCAGCTGTATAAAGATGGTGGTAGCCCCCACCGCATCCGAGAGTTGTACTATGCGCTCTGTTGCAGGAGAGTCGCCGGGAATTACATCCCCTTCATCCTTGAGTGATTGGCTTAACCATTGCAGGCATTCCTGGGTCTGGGTGATGGCAATATAGCAGTTGCGTTCACTCATCTCGATTACCTCGAAAAACCGGTGGCAGGGATGCCAGCATCTGGCTGGGGCCCTTTTTGGAAAAACAAGTCACTGAAACTGGGGTTGTAGTCACGCAGGTTGCCGCCCGGCAATACGGGCATGGCTGCATCTTTGGCAATGGGGCGCACCAGGTGTGGGGTCACGATCATCAACAATTCCTTATCTTCACGTTCGAAGCGGGTCGATCGGAAAAAGGCACCGATAATTGGTAAATTTCCCAGGCCTGGCAATTTGTCCACGTTTTGCAGCGTATTGCGGCTAACCAGCCCGCTAAGCACAAAACTTTCGCCATCCCCTAAGGCAACGCTGGTGTCCGTCCTGCGCACACGCAGCCCTGGTACGGCTACACCGCCACTTTGCACCGCATTGGAGAAGTCGATTTCACTGACTTCAGGCGACACCTTAAGGAATATTCTGTTTGCATCCAGCACCGTGGGCGTGAGCATGAGGCGCACCCCGTATTCTTTGTAGCGTATGGTGACGGTGCTATCGCCCCCGGCGCCAGCGCGGATGGGGACCGGAAACTCGCCACCCGCCAGGAAGCTTGCACTTTGACCAGAGAATGCGGTCAAACTGGGTTCTGCCAGCGTATACGCAAAGCCATTGGCCTCGAGAATGCTCAGTGTGCCGAGCAAGCCCCGGCTTGCATTCCCGGCCACAAAATTGAATGCGCTGGCATTGGCTAGAAAGCCTGAGGCACTATTCAGCGTAAAGCTGTTATCCCCAGTTTGTACGCCACTCAGGTTTCCCGGCGTGCCGATGGCGATGGTGGAGTTGCGACTATTCTTACCCAGGAAAAATCCGGCGCGCATCATATTCTGGCGGCTGACTTCTATCACTTTGATATCAATCTGCACCTGGTTATCAAAGTTGCTTGAAGTGGCGTCCATGGGCGCCTCGGCCTTTTTATCTATCGCCTGGCGTGCTAATGCGTGTTCTTCCAAGGAGTCTGCATCGCCAGCAATCGCTACCTGGCTGCCTGCCGGTAATAGTTTGATCGATTTGGAAAATTGCAGCCTTTGCTTTTCAATCGCCGTGCTAATGCTCACGCTGACCTTGATCTGCTTGGCGGGCGCTGCCGCCTGTTCGCTCTCCCAGATTGAAATCTCGGTCGCGCCCGGCTGTTTACCTGTAATCATGAGATTGCGCGATGTCAGCATAGTGATATTCGCAATGTCCGGGTTACCTACCGCGACACGTTTGACCGCTTTGGCATGCACATACACCTGCTGGGTCCCGACAACCAGGCTCAGCTCATTGGGCTCCTCGGCCTGGGCAAGCAGCGCCAGGCTGCATAGGCAACTCAGCAGCATTGACCAGGCATATTTCATTGTTTGCATGATGTATCCTTGGCTTTCTTATTGTTATTTTTTCACGTTGACAACGTCTACCTGCTCACCGCGATGAACAATAATGCGTTGCCGTTTTGTGGCAGGCGTATGCTGTTTCACGGCAACTTTGGTGGTCTCCGCTGTGGTGCTAACCGGAGTGGCGGGCGCTATCCCTGCAGGCTGGGAAACTTCGCCAAGGCGGACAAACTGGTTAGTTGTCGTCGCTGATGCATCTGTCCCAGGCAGTGATTCGCCGCGCAGGGCTAAACGCAATATGCCCGTGCTATCTGCCAGCATCAGTTTTGACGTATCTTGTGCGTGTACCGCCAGAATGGCAGAACGACTGTCCCGGCTATTTTTGCTGTCGATCCGGCTATTGCTCAGCCCCAGCTTGTTTGGTGTTGCTTGAGCGACTTCTTCCTGTGGGATGGGTTCAGGCTCTCCCGTCTGTGTACCATAGGCCAGCACTTTCACATTGGTCAGCACCACTTGGCTGGAACTCACTTGCCCGGTTTCCTGGTCTCTGTGCAAATACAGCAGCACGTCTACACGATCCCCCGGCTTGATAAAACCACCGACCCCGATCACTTCATTGACCTTGATGGCAACTGCACGCTCATCAGGCGCAAGTCCCTGGCCAAATACATTCTTGGCAGGAAAGTGGGAGGTTTTGAATGGTGTATCTTTCATGATTGTGCTGGTGGTTGCTTTACCTATCAGGTGTTGTGGATCACTGAAGGCCTGCTTGTCATGTTGCTGCGTGGTAGCTACTTTGAGGTCTTCAGCAGTCAGCACGTGCCCGGCGGCAATATCGTTTGTGGCCAACACGTGTGAGTACGAGGGCACGACAACGGTTAATGACTCCGCAGGTTTTTTGTTGCTGATCCGATAACCGAGATAGCCGGTAACGATGGCGGCGATCACCATCAATGCCGCTAATATACGCAGGAATGTACTGTTCATGATGTCATCCTCCGTGTGGTGTCTTTTTTAAAGTTCGATCACTGCTGTGCCCGCCAGATCGGCAGGTACCCTGGGGATCTGGCCAATCACAGGTAAGGTCAGCATGGGGATCAGGGGGTCATTGGCATAACTGCTATACACCACGCGAACAGTCAGCTGGTTGCCATTCATAGACAATTGCACTTTGCTGTTAGCGGAACCCAGTACTTTATCTTTTGGCTTGGCAGGCAGCCAGTTCAGTGAATTGCCAACCACCGTTCTGACTCTTGGATCTACGCCATTGCTGAGATAAGCCGAATTATTGGCATATGCCAGACGATCCACTGCAATCGCCGCCCGCGCGCCTTCTTCCACCGCATGCACAAACGCAGATTGCATGAGCATCACAATGGCGTAATTCACCATGGCGTAGAACAGCGCAAAGAAAATAAGAAACAGCATCACAAACTCAATCGCAACCGATCCTGTTTGTGTGCCCAATCGTGGCAGGCGGAAAATTTTATTGATTGGTTTTATCATTTCACCATTCCTATGACACAGAGTAGTCCCGCGCTTAAGGCGGCCCCAAAAGGCATCCACCGTTTGGGGATTGCTTGGTTTGTCCTTAATCGAATGAATAGCATGTACACCAGGCCGAATACGCTTGCCAGCATGGCTGCAATCACGAAGGTGAGCAGCATCGTGTGCCACGGGCCAAGTAAAGCAATGACCAGCAAGCATTTGACATCACCGGCGCCCAGCATGCGTGCAGCATAAGCTGGCAATGTCAGTAGCAGGCTGGCGACGACACCAAGCGCGACAGATTGCCAGTTTGCGCCAAGCATGGCTTGCCCGGTGATCAGCAACCAGCCTATGGCGATCAAGCCTAACCCAAGCGTTAAGATGTTTGGGATACGCCTTGCATACAAATCCGCCAGGCCGATCCCCAGGCACCAGACAATGATGATTGTTTCTGCGATAGGCATAGGCTGCATTCAGTGTGCAATTGCCTGATGTTCGCAGTGATTATGGAGTGAGTGCTGTTGAAATCTGGGTAAAAATGTCGGAAATGAGGCCGTTAATCGGCTTCACGAAAGTGACCAGGGCAATGGCTACCATCGCTGCAAGCAGTGCGTACTCAATGGCGCTGGCACCTTCTTCGTCGCGCAAAAATTTTGAAATGACTACTTTAATCGTGTTGTGCATTTTGATTCCCCGAGTATTTTTTTGGGCTTGCTTTGACTTTAAGTTGTCGGCATAGACCCAAATTAATTTTACAAATGACAAAACCAACTTCTAAAGAGCGACTGAAATGATTGCTGCAGCGGGTCAGGCTTCATTGCTTTACCCAAAAAAACATTTATGTAATTTTTATAGCAACTAATGTGCCCACTTTACAACTGGTATGAGCATTATTTAAATTGTTTTTTTATAACTGTTTGATTTTTAGTGATTTTTGTTGAAAATAATTTACTATGTCTTGGCCGAAAATGCATTGGCCTTGTTTACAATTTTTGTCTAGGGATGACAAAATATGACAGAGATGTAAAAGTCTTTGTAACATTCGAGGGCATGCAAGCCCTTTAGACTTCTTTTGTCGGGCTTAATATTTGCCATTCGGCGCGATTGCGCCCATTTTCCTTGGCGCGATAAAGGGCTTTATCCGCTTCTTCTATCAGTTGTTGCATGCTGTTTTCCATCGTTGGCACGATGGTTGCAATGCCCATCGAAATGGTGACGATTTCATGCGTGGATTGTTCGTGCCGGATATTGAGCTTCTGAACGGCCGTCAGCATGCTGTCGCTGATATTGCGTGCTTCGTTTAAGGGGGTGTGAAACAGCACCACCGCAAATTCTTCGCCACCGTAACGGGTGATTGAGTCGCCTGTTCTGCGCGCGCAACTATCTAGCGCTGATGCAACTTGCCTCAGGCATTCATCCCCTGCCTGGTGACCATAGCTGTCATTGAATTTCTTGAAGAAATCCACATCCACCATCATTAATGACAGCGGTACTTTGGCGCGGGAGGCCTGTGCCCAAGTGGTTGCCATGTTGGCATCAAAACTTCGGCGGTTGCCAATGCCGGTCAGGCGATCTTCCCAGGAGGCCTGTTCCGACGATATTTGTTTGAGCAAGACATCAATCAGAATTTTGCGTACTTCGCTTGCCGATGCCCACAGTGTTGCACCCACTACCACCAGGATGACCAGCACCATATGTAAGGTCTCGAAATCCAGAAACGGTGTCGCCAGCAGCAGGGGCGCATAGACGCCAATCGCAAAAGCAAAGAAAATCGGCAGGAACACGACCAGACGCGGCAGTGCCACGATGACCGCGATGAGCATAATGATCAGAATAGCGGCTTTGCTTGAGCGACCCAATAGCGGCAGTGCGATAGAGAGCGCACCCCAGCCCAGCCCGGCCATGCCTGCGGCCATGACATGACGGTTGATGCGTGCCAGTTCAATGCTGACATTGGCCGAGAGAAAGTCCAGGCGCCCCAGCCACCAGTGCCAAGCATGTGCAACCAGCAGCCAGGCGTACCATGCGCCTGCATAGACGCCGCCGATGTCCCAGGCCAGCATGGCAGCAGCCACCAGTCCACTAAACAATACAATCAGCTTGCCACTGTTTTTGCCTCGATAAACGTGGCGCAGCTCTTCACAGGCAAGATCATGCGGATTGAACTCCAGAGTCTTAATGGCACTTTCTCTTGTTTTATTGACCACGTTCAATCCTGTTCTAATGCGTTGATTATTTGAATGTGGCAATCGGCAGGTACAGCACTGAACATGACCGGATGCCAACGATTTATCGCATGACGAGTGTGCTTATTATGCTGCATTTTGTAGGACTGTGCCTGTTAGCTTGCTGCAAATTGTACGGCTAGTCCGGTCTAGCTCTGGTCAAGATAGTTTATGGATATTGTGTGCTTTAATCGCTGCCAGTCAGCCTGCCTTTGATGGCTGCTTTCATCAGCCTTCTGAAGGATGGGCATTCCAAGTGTGAGGGCGCTTGACACACAGCGGCATGCTTGAGGCAGTTGCTCATGATGGTGAGTCGTTGAATGGTCTCGTCGATATGTGCCGCTTTATCCAATAGCTTATTGCGATCCACCAGGTGTTGTTGGTTTGCGGCAAACATGGTGCTGATTTCTTGCAAGGAGAAATCAGCACATTTGGCCAGGGAGATCAGGGCCAGTTGATCCATTACATCCGCTGAGAAATATCTTTGCAGGCCTCTTCTGCCCAAGGATTTGATTAATCCTATTTCTTCGTAATACCTGAGCGTCGACGCTTTTATTCCTGTCTTTTTCACGACTTCAGAAATGTTCATTTCAGGCTTGACCTCAAGTTAACTTGAACTTGTATAGTGCGTTACACGGTATGCATTCGTCAATAAAGGGAGCGATATGAAAGTGACTATTTTATACAATGGGGTGCTAGTCGGCCTGCTAGCGACTATGTTGTTTGATGGCTGGTTATGGGGGCAGAAACAATTGGGGTTAAAAACACTCAATTTTGCCTATCTTGGCCGCTGGTTCGGACATTTCACACAGATGAAATTCGTGCATGACAATATTGGCAAATCACCAGCATTGACTCACGAATGGGGTATAGGCGTGGCCGTGCATTATGCCATCGGCATATTGATCGCTGAGCTATTGCTACTGGTTTGTGGTGAGCAGTGGATGCGCGAGCCGGAAATTGGCGCAGCGCTGGCGGTTGGAATGCTCACGGTTGTTTTCCCACTGTTGATTATGCAGCCAGGCATGGGCGCTGGCATCGCATTTAGTAAAATGCCGCAGCCATTCATGAATAGCCTGAAAAGCCTGCTTAACCATACTATTTTTGGCTTATGTATGTTTTTAGCCGCAGAATTGATGAATCTATTGCGTTGAATAGAACGGAGGACATGAATATGCGTTACAAACTACCACGTAAATATACACCGGTTGTATTTGCTTTTTATATGTCTGCTGTCATGGCCTTGTTGATGTGTATGGTGATTGTTGCCATCAATACCGGTGTGAATGGGCATTATTTCATCAGGGTTATCAAAGCCTATGCACTGGCGATGCCGAGCGCATTTGTCTTTTTGCAATTGGTGAGGCCGCTCGTTGTGAGGCTGGTGAATGCAACAGTCGCGAGCTGATCATATAATAAACGCATATGATATTCGGGAGTGGCGATGGGTAAGCAGTTTCAAGCATTAAGTGAGGCACATACGCAGTTTATTGCCGAGCAGAAAGTGTTTTTTGTTGGCACCGCGGTGGATCAAGGACGGGTGAATATTTCTCCCAAAGGCATGCACACGCTTAAAGTGCTTTCGCCGCATCAGCTGATATGGCTGAACGTAACAGGGAGCGGCAATGAAACTGCCGCCCATGTGCAGCAGAATGCCAGAATGACAATCATGTTTATGGCGTTGTCAGGGGATCCATTAATTCTGCGCGTATACGGTCAGGCCACGGTCATCCATAAACATGACCCTGAGTGGGATACATTGATTAGTCAACTTGATCCCTTGCCCGGCGCACGGCAAATATTCGTACTGAATATTGAGCTGGTACAAACCTCTTGTGGCATGTCAGTGCCTTATATGGATTATGTGGGGGAGCGCGAGCAGCTTAATGATTGGGCTGCGGCTAAAGGTGAGGCCGGGATTGCGGACTATTGGCAGGCAAAAAACCACACCAGCATCGATGGGTTGCCTACCTATATTCAAGGCAAAGGGCTTGATTGAGCGTTAGTGCGCCACTGCTTTTGAGAACACATTCATGATGATGACTCCAGCCAGAATCAGCGCGATGCCGATCAGGGCAGGGGTATCCAGCGTTTGGTCAAAGAATACGCGGCCCACCACGGCCAGCAGCACGATGCCCAGGCCTGCCCATACCGCGTAAGCAATGCCGATAGGGATGGCTTTTAATACCAGCGATAAAAAGTAGAAGGACAAAGCATAACCGACCACCACAATCACGGAGGGAATCGCTTTGGTAAAGCCCGCGCTGGCTTTGAGTGATGAGGTCGCGGTCACTTCGCTGAGAATCGCCGCGAACAAAAACAACCAATATTTAAACATGACTCTTTTTCCTTTATGATTTCTTTGAAGCCACAGACTTCTTCCAGGCGCCGGTTTTCTTCCAGGTAAAGGTGCCGCAAGTAATCAGGTACAAAATCGCCGAGAAAATATTCAGCACGGGCACCATGCTTCTGAACGCCAAAAAGAATGCTTTGCTCAATGCATGCCTGGGCGTATCAAATTCACAGTTTTTGAATTCAATTAAGCCGCCGATTGCCGAGATAAATAGCGGTACCAGATAGAAGGCAGAAAGCACATTGAAGTCCATGGTTTTTCCTTGTGAAAATACGTCTGTATTGCATAACGATGTTCATTATAAAACGATCGTGGTGATGGCGGCGCTTCTGGTTTATTGCTGGCGGTTCATGGTTCGCGGTTCATGGTTGGGCTATGTCCGATAATTCCTACAACAGATTCAGCGCGAGTGGGATAGGGCGACGCTGTGCAGTACGGCATGATGGCACCTGTATTGATTTGACCAAAATCTAAAAACCGGGAGGCTGTTCATCATGAAAAAACCCAATCCAGTGCCAGGTGCGACCAGTGCTATGTCTTTGATCGCGATCACGGCAGGAGCGGTTTCCGCCGCGCTGGTAATTATGTTTATCGGGATGTTTATGACCGTGGTCTCGATTGGATCCAATCCACCAAGCGATATGCATGCTGAGGGCCCCATGGTTGCCAGCCATGTGTTGGTGGTGGATGCGGTGAGTAACAGGGCTGGTCAGCGTGCACACAAAGCTGAAAAAGGGCATTTTATGGATGCTTTATTGCGCGAGGATATGCATAACCCCTCTGCAATGGCTGCCGAGGGGCATGGCCAGCCAGCGGCAAAAGTGACACGTATTTTCGCGAATCCGATGTCGATGCCCTTTGTGTCAGAAAAATCCCGTGTGACCAGGGTTTAAGCCAGTATCCTTAAAATATTTGGACTTCTTGAATCTTGAGCATTTTTAGTGCATTGTTCGACATTGAGCGGAAGATTGGTATTAGCACACCTACAACAGTATTTATGAGAGATATGCTTCATTCTGGAAATACACATGCATCCCTCGACCAAGTATCTCGGTCGGCGGCAGACGAAACACGCTCTGAGAAGTCGTCAGGTGCTGAGCGCGGTTCAGTCGATTTTGGCAAAGTTAATCTCATTCTCATTGGTCTGATTGTGGTGATTCTGTTCGGCCTGCTATCCAAGGAGGATGGGAATACCGCCTACTCCAGCCACGAAATGCGCATGCAGACGCAAGTGGTGTCAGAAGCCGGGCCTGAAACGAATGCCTCTGCCGCCGAAGCCGATGTGCCAGAAATTACAAGCGCAAGCGCGGCCCAAAACGAGGTGAGTGCCACGCCAGCGGCGCCAGCAAAATCCTCACCTAAACCAAGCAGCAAGAAATCTAAAAAAACTGAAGCAATAGAGCCTGAGCCGATGCAAGCCCCCGTGGTAGAAATACATGCCAGCCAGGCACTGCCAGTGGTCGAGCCTGTGCAGCAAAAGGATACCTCAAGAAAAATGCTGGTTTTTAATATCTGGAGTGTTTCTGAGCTGAGATTAAGAAGTGCTTACACCACATTTATGAACGATAGTTCTATTCCTGCTGCGCAACTGGAGGCCAGGAAAAAAGATTATTTGAGTTTTGTGAACCATCGTGCCAAAAAATGTGGCGAGCTCGACAATAAATTTGCTGGCAATATCAACACGGTTGAGCGGCTCACGTTTAGCAAGGGTGATGTCGACATTTTGGAGTGTCACGCGGCAGAAAATAATAGTGAGTTGGATAAGCTGCACGCTTCCCGCGAGCAGAGCTTCTAGTCTGTTATCAGCGTACTTGTGATTGATCAAAGACTCCAGGTTCAGGCCTCGAGTCTTTTTTATTGATGGGCTTATAAATCCTCCAGATCAGATGGCCGCGCGCGGTAATAGCCTTGTGAGTACTGGCAACCCATTTCTTTCAGTATGTGTTCCTGCTCCAGTGTTTCAACGCCTTCGGCAATCAGCCTGATATTCAGCTGTTTACCCATAAAGATAATGGTTTTGCATAAGGCCTGATCATTCAGGTTCACTGTAATATTCTTGATAAACGATTTATCAATTTTGACATAATCAATTTTGAATTTATTGAGGTAGGCCAACGAAGAATAGCCAGTGCCAAAGTCGTCAATCGCCAGTTTGATGCCGTGCTCATGCATGCTGTTCAGGGTTTCAACCACGTTGCTGGAGGGCTCTAACAGCAGCCCTTCAGTGATTTCAAAGCAAAAGTGGTCGCCAGAAATACTGCGGGCGGCCAGGCTGGAGATGAAATGGTGAATGGGCGCGGACTGCGAGAATTGCAAAGGTGAAATATTGATGCAGATTTCTACCGGACCAAAGCGCTGCTTAATCTGCTCAAAGTCCCTGATAGTTTGCTGGAACACCCATTCGCCAAGCTCAATAATATAGCCGTTCTCTTCGGCGATACTGATAAAGACTTCTGGTGAAAGGGTGCCAAATTCAGGATGCTGCCAGCGTAACAGCGCTTCTACTTTTTCACAGCGTAAATCAGTTAAATTGAAAATCGGCTGATATTGCAGATGTAGCTGATTTTTCTGTACGGCATAGCGCAACTCATTGCTGAGATGCGTTTTTTTGGTAAAAGCATCGTGCATGCCTTCGTTAAACAGAATGAATTTGTTCTTGCCCGTGCGCTTGGCCTGGTAAAGCGCCTGGTCCGCAAACATGATCAGTTCTTCTGCCTGCAGGCTGTTGTCTGGAAACAGCGAGACACCAATGCTGATGGAAACTACAAAAGATTTTTGCTGAATCGTAAATGGCGGTGCCATCGCCGTCATCAGCTGCGTACAAAGCTGGCGCAGCCTCTCCTCACTGGCCTCCTGTTGAATCACGATTAAGAACTCATCCCCACCAAATCGGGCTGTGAGGTTGGGCGGCAAGATAATGGACTGGATACGCGCCGCTACTTTAATCAGTACCTCATCGCCCACGGCATGGCCCGCCGTATCATTAATTTCCTTGAAATTGTCCAGGTCAATAATCATCACCCCCAGCTTGTTGGGGTGATGTGTTGCTACCTGTAGTGCCTGGTCAAGCTCATGCTTGAGTTGAAACCGGTTCGGCAGCTTGGTCAGAAAGTCATGGTTAGCCTGGAACCAGATGGCGTGTTGTGCCGCCACGGCTTGTTTTTTGTTGGCCTGGTACAGTTTAAGTAGTTGAATCAGCAACAGTACGGCAAAAAAGGACAGGGCGGAGACCAGGTATGGTGTGAGTGGATTCTCGGGTGATCTGCGCCACACTTCCAGGATGTCCGGCGGATTGGTGCCAATCTGCAGGGTCGCTTTATTCAAAATACTGCGTAGCATGGGGTCGGTATCGCTGGCCGCCATAAATACTGTGCTGGTGATAGCAGTGATGCCACTTTTTCTGATGGCCTTGATTTTGTGGAAGTCCAGATGGTAGTCAAGCACCAGTTCATTGCCGACATAGGCATCTATCAGGCCAGCGTCCAGGTATTCAAAGGCTTCATCTGCAATATCGACCAGTTTGATTTTGACGCCGGGGATCAACTCCCTGAGCTTTTGAGATAAAGGCCCATTTCTGAAGACGGCTACGGTTTTGTGGGAAAGCTGGTCCAGTTGAATCTCGCTCTGATACAGCTTGTTGTGAGACGCGACATAAATGGCATTAGGCGTTTCCAGGTAAGGCGTGGCCAGCAGGTTGAAGCCAGTAGGCGTATGCTTGCCACGGATACCGGTGACGAGCGAGACCTCATTGCTGGTGATATTGTCGTGGTAATCGACGAGGGTGAATTTTAAGCCCGTGAGCTGGCTAATTTTTTGCAGATATTGAATCGAAACGCCTTTGTGCTTTTGATTCTCCAACTGAAACTCAATCGGCATCCAGCCGTTTCTCACGGCAACGCGTATATTCCGATGCTGCTTTATCCACTCTGCTTCTTGGGCTGAAAGTTGCAACCGTTGCAAATTGTCTGCGGCATACAGGCTGCCAGGCAATATTTCTTGTGCTGGTAGTGACAATGACAGGCATGTTGCGATGAGTAAAAAGCATTGTTTGATCATGCTGAAACTGGATGTGGTTGAGCGATTCAGTCGCATCCGCTCTCTCCCGAAAATACATTCTTTTATGCAAATTAAATTGTAAGTGATAGTAACGCATTGCACGGTTGAATGAGAAAACTCTTTGCGTGCCTGCTGTGTTTTCGTGTGAGGGCCAGAGAGGGGCAAGTTGTGAATGGTGCGAGATTATCTATTATTTATGTAAATGTATTTGTTTATAATTTAAAGTAAATTTACAATTATTATCAAAGCCTGTAATATCTATCAGGTATGAGTAAGTGCAGGGTTCTTTGGCGTTATTTTTTATTATTAAACTGAGTGGAGAAACAAATGAAACAACTGAGTAAACTTGCAGTAGCCATGTCCATGGCAGTCGGATGCTCGCAGGCATTTGCGGCGGCTTCTATTTTTGTGGTTGAGCCAGGCAGTGATGGATTTAACATTCATACTGCGGCATTTAACGGGTCCAGTTACGACATTACTAAACTTGTATTCGATTTCACGACTACCGTGACTAGCGATGCGAGCCATCTGGTCATTGATGGCTCACCTAGTTCGATTGGCGCACCTGCTGGCGGTACCGCGACTTTCTTTGGCAGCGGTGCAGTGTTCGGATTTGACTTTACGAGCTTCAATTCATTTGAATCTTTTAACTTTCAATGGGATCCAGATTCAGCGATTAACGGCGCTTATGGTGCCACAGGGGCGGATTTCATCGGTGGAACCGTGACTGCGTTTACAACCAATGGCCTTTATAAGGGTACGTTTGAATTGGTTGGTACTGGGCCGGATGTGGCAGCAGGGCTTTCACCTTATACGTCATCCGTGGTGCCGGAGCCAATGACTGGTGCAAGCTTGCTGGCTGGTTTGGGTGTGTTGGGTTTGGTTGCTCGCCGCCGCCGATCATAAGCGTTGTTTGTTTTTAACGCCTAAGCCCATCGAATTTATTGGTGGGCTTTTTTATTTGAGGCCAGTATTTGGTGATTGATTGGCAAGCCGTTTTTTTTCGGATGCGGTACCATAAAGGCCATGAGTGACATGGGGTCACGAAATGCTGGGTATGGAGTCTGGTGCATGAAAAATTTAGGTGTATTGTTCGCTGTAGTTTTGGTGTTGTCAGGGTGCTCAGTTAATATGGTGAAGCTGGGTGTTTATAAAAATAAGGCGCAATTAATCGGCCCGGATGGCACGGTGTATGTCGGCAGTATTCTGATCAACGACATTAGCAATGATGGCGATATTGAGTTTGAAGAGTCACCTTATGGCAAGCTGGCCGGTAAGTGGACAGCAACCAGCGCAGCAGCGCCGGTAGCAAGAGCGGGTGCCGCTGACGCACAAGCTGTTGATGCCGTGGTACGCCGGGCATACTCGGGCAAGAGTTTTCTGGTTGCCAATCAGAAAGCGGTACTCAATTGCGACTTTAAAGCCAACATAGAAGGTGATGGCTTATTGGGTAGCGTGTATGTGATTGGTGATGGTATCTGTATAGATGACCAGAAGCGTATGATTCCGATTCAGTTTTTCAAGTCATAGCTGCGCGCAGCGTATGTGCTTTTGCCACCATAGCCCGCGGATAGCGGGCTTTTTTATGACCAACAATTTGCTTAAGACGCTCACCGAATCACTCACTGTCAGGTTCAGATTATAAGACTATTCCTACAGTAAATTCAGCCGTCGTGACATGGTATTGGGTGCCGGGTGCCTGCATGATGGAGCCTCACGCATTTAATACCAACACGCTGATTGCCCGCGTAGCCGGCAATCTTTTGCTCGAGGAGCACATACGATGCTGAGAACCCTGTTGCTGGTCATTTTGATTCTGGCTTTAATCGGTGCCTTGCCTGCCTGGCCTTATAGCTCTGGTTGGGGCTATTACCCAAGCGGTGGCCTTGGTTTGGTCGTACTGATATTGCTTATTCTTGCACTCACGGGCCGGTTGTAGTTTTATGGTTGTAATGTGCCCAATTCATTTTCTCTATAAAGGAAATTAAATCATGATCATGGCTAAACGTTTTTTGAGTGCTTTTTTAGCAGCTTCGCTCTTATTTACAGGATCTATGCAAGCCGTACAGGCCGCCATGATTGGCACTGAGCAAGTCGCCGAGTCTACAATATCGGCCAAGGGTGCGCAGGACAGGGCCAAAATTGTGGATATGCTTTCACGCGATGAAGTGCAGTCTGAGTTGGTCAAGCGTGGGATCGATCCTGTGGAAGCCAAGTCACGTGTGGCTGCATTGACTGATGACGAAGCCAGCAATATGGCTTCTCAGCTTGATAAAGCGCCTGCTGGCGGTGGCATCATTGGTGCCATTGTGCTGGTGTTTTTCGTGTTGCTGCTGACGGATATTTTAGGATTTACAAAAATATTCCCATTCACACGTTCAGTACGTTAATACATTCTTATCTGGATATGCATTTAACTTTCATCCATTTAACACTTATCAAAGCCAGTCTGCGCCGAGTAAGCCTGCTGGCTTTTTTGTGCCTGTTGAATGCTTGTGCTGCGACCGGGGTGCGTGAAGCCACGCACAATATGCAATTGCCCCGTCACGCTGAACTGACGAGCACGCCTTTTTTCCCGCAGGCACAATACCAGTGCGGCCCAGCCGCATTGGCAACTGCGTTGAGTGCAGCCAATATTCAAGTGACACCAGACCAGCTGACACCAGAGGTATATATGCCCAGCCGCCAAGGCAGTTTGCAGATTGAAATGATGGCGGCAGCCCGACGGCACGGTGCGGTTTCGGTAAAAATCCCGCCGCAACTGGATGCGGTGATGCAAGAAGTCGCCGCTGGCAATGTGGTGGTGGTCATGCAGAATCTTGGTTTTTCATGGGTCCCCTCGTGGCACTATGCCGTGGTGGTTGGCTATGATCTTGATAAGGAATTGTTGTGGTTGCGATCTGGTACTTATGAGCGCTTTGAAATGTCCTTAAGTGCATTTCAGCGCACTTGGGCACGTAGCGAGCATTGGGCATTTGTGGCATTGCCACCAGGCAAATTGCCCGCCAGCGTTAGCGCAGATGAGGTCGCCAAAGCCTTGGTAGCTTACGAGAAAAATGCCTCTGTTGCGGCGCGAAAACAAGCCTATCAAGCAGCCGTAAGCGAGTGGCCTGATCATCAGGTGCTGTTGATGGGCTTGGGCAACGCCGCCTATGCTGCTAATGATTTACCCCTGGCAGCAGTAACCTTTCAGCATATGATTGAGGTGCATCCCGCTTCAGCGGCAGCCTATAATAATTTGGCCAATGTGCTGCTGGCACAGAAGCACATTGCACAGGCAGAGACGGTCGCCGAGAAAGGGCTGACTGTGGCTGGGGACGACGAAAATTTAAAATCTCAACTTGCACAGACGCTGGTTGAGATCAGGCAGTCTCAAAAATAACCACCTGTAGTGTGGGTGCTTACTTACGTTAAATGATATATTTAATAGACAACATTCATTCTGCTGTCGGCGGGTGTTTGTCCAAATAGGCGTAAAAATCTTTTCGCTTGAGTGATTTTGAGAACAACCAGCCTTGTACATATTTGACGCCACGTTCGTGCAGAATTTTCGCCTGCGCTGCTGTTTCTACGCCCTCGGCCACCATATCCAGTTGTAGCGTTTTTGCCATTTCAATAATATGAAAAGCAACATGGCTGGTGACCGCATCGGTACCTACAGAGTCCACAAAAGTCTTATCAATTTTGAGGTAATCGAGTTGGAACTTGGTCAGGTAAGACAGGCTTGAGTAGCCGGTCCCAAAGTCATCGATAGCCACCCGTACGCCGCAACTCCGGATATCCTTGATTGTCGTCAGCGCTTCATCGTCATCAAGAAACCCCCGTTCAGTGACCTCAATCAGGATTTGATTGCCCGTCGCCCCGCTGGATTTGATCAGGGTTTGAATCAGCGATAATAAGTCGCCTGACCGGATGTCGTGCGAGGAGATATTAATGCCGACATGAAAGTCCGGATGGGTATTAAAAGCGTTGCGCATATCTTTCGCTACCAGCTCAAATACGCGTTGTGTGATTTGGCAAATGACGCCAGCCGCTTCGGCAGCAGGGATAAACGTATCTGGACTGATAAATGTATTATCCGGCGTTCGCCATCGAATCAATGCTTCAGCGCCCACGCAAGTGTTGTGATGCAAATGCATGATAGGCTGATATTCTAGGTAAAACTCATCGTTCGCCAACGCGCGCAAAATAGCGGATTTAGTCGAGTACCTGGTGCGCTGCATATAGACAAATAACCCACCCAATAACAAGCCGACAATGATGGCTAGCGGAATCAGGATTTGAATAAAAGTCACGATATCATCGTTGATGTCCTTAAGGGGGATGGCGGCGACCACTGCCGTGACATTCAGCTGGTTGGGTGCGATATACACCAGCATCTGCCGCTCTTGGTCAATAAAAGTAAGTGCTTGCTTCCCTTGGTATCTTTCTAGCCAGGCAGTGGCGATCTCGCCCTTGCCGGTATACAGCCGGTGTGACTGGATGCTGAATACGCCGATGGCAACCTCCGAGTTGTCTAGTGCCTCGATCGCGTGACTGGGCACAAACATGATGGCCCAGCCTGATTTCTCGAAAATCACCAAATGCCGGTCTTGCCAGTCAGCGATCTTGATGTTGGACCACACTTTGGTACCATCCGGCTCGGTCCGGTAGGGCTTGCCTAGCACCATGCCATCCAGCAGTTCTGAGATGGAGGAACAGGCGATTTTATTGTCGCGGATATGTGCAACGCCTTGCAGAAAGAATCCTGATACATTGAATTCCTGCATTTTTTGTACCTGTTGCGGCAGGCAAGCATCTTTTTCGGCCACTGACGAAAAGTAATTCACGACATTGGCAAACTGCTGGCGTGTCGTACTCATGCGCATCAATACACCAGAGGTAATTTCCCGCAGGTGTTTCGTTTCTTTGGAAACCGCCTGGTTATGGGCAATAATTAAAGACAAGAAGATGGAAATCGAGGCGGTGATCGCAATCAGCAGCACCGTAATGCCAGTCACAATTTTTTTGTTACGCCAGCTTTTCTTTAATACGTGATCCATTTGATGCCTCCTCCCAAACGTCAGTTTCATCGCTATCGTGTCTATTGGCCAATCGGCATTATGGGATAGGCGTATGCAACCTGGAGGTGATCGAATGGGCGCAGAGTGCAAGAGTGATAAGCATAGTTTTTTTCGTTAGTGTTATTTGAATATCGATCTTGATGCTGTGAGAGACGCATGAAGCTGCGTTACTTTTACAACGCGAGAATAAACGTTAATGTGAAGAATGTCATTGTTACTTATCGTCGTGAATAATACTGAGCTGACCATCTGACTCTAATTGCATTTGTTTGACTGCTGAAATATGCTCAATGCCATCTTCACGTAGCTTGGCCAGGATATCGTCTTTGGTAATAAATTCGCGACGCATGGCACGTGTTTGCAGCACTCCGTTACGAACCAGCACCAATGGTGGTGCTTCCATCACGCGCCTGATCCATTTATTTTTGTAGCTGAGCCAGTCAATCAAGATATTCCAGCAAACCAATACGCTGATCAGTACCAGGCCGTCCATGATCGATTTAGCATCCCCGCTCATCGCGTTTTGAGAGGCATCGGCCACAATGACCACAAATAAGAAATCACCGACACCGACGCTGCCCATATCCCGGCGCAAGATGGATCTGAAGATAAGAAACAGGAACCAATAGACGATGGATCCTCGAATCACAATCTCCCACAAGGGAACGCTTAAGCTGAACGCAGCTGTATCCATGTCATTCACCCCATTTCATGATGTGCAAAGAGTCTACAGAAATAAAGCAATTGTCTTTATCAGCGCCAGATGTACTTGTTGTAGGAAAAACAAGCTATATCAAGGATGCAAAAAAACGTGCCTTATTCATTCCTACAGCAATTTCAGCCGCAGTGTCATGGTCAGTGTATTGCCATGACGGCATGATGAAGCCTTACTCATCTTGAGTATTGCTTATCCTAGGTATTATTAATCTTGGTATTCTGACCCTTGGTATTCAGGCCTGCTGTTGAGGCCGGTTTGAATCAATGACTGGAGCGTATGATGTTCAGCACTGTCCTGATTGTTATCCTCGTTGTGGCGCTGATTGGCGCCTTGCCAGCTTGGCCGCATAGTGCAAACTGGGGCTATTTTCCAAGCGGCGGCTTTGGTTTATTGCTGTTGGCATTGCTGTTACTCACATTCTCTGGAGGGTAAGCGATAAGTGGTGCCACTTTAAAAATTCTACGTACGTTGATTCAAGTAGTTAATCATTAAGCACGCAGGCGCATTCCTACAAAATATTCAGTATAAATCTCATCGTTTTTCTTTATGCCATGCTGCATAATGAAGCTGCAATAGAGTTAACTATTTCTCGCTTCAACCATTCATATGTCTTTGCTGACTGCGTGCTGTCAGTAAGCGTTTGATTGCAGGAGAACGACATGCTGGGTACGCTGCTGATAGTGATTTTCACGCTCGCTTTAATCCATGCTTTTCGTACCGGTTTCTACCGCGTGAGTTGGGGCATGGATCCAGGCCGTGCGCTGACTGTATTGATCGCTGTCTTGATTATGATGGCGTTTGCGATTGGTTTCGTTGATTTTTAATGTACGACCAGTTGTGTGATAACACTTTTCGAGGAGATAGTGATCGCGTGAATCATTTTGAATGATTAAAGAGTAAACCTATTGTTCTTTCTCAAAAAGAGTGGCATACGCCTGGCGTAGAATGCAACATGGAACCTTTTGTGAAGTGAGCCAGTGCGCCCAAAACTTAGCCAAACATTTAAAAGCCAACTGATTGCAGCGTTTGCGGCAATGTTGGCTTTTTTGTTTTGGCATTTTCTGCTGGATTACCAACGCCAGAAAGCGGAGGGGGAAGCCTATCTGGAGGCAGCCTCTTATGGCAGTTTGCTGCGTGCCGAGCTGGATCGCGAATTAAATTCCCTGCTATTTATTTCTAATGGCCTGTCCAGTTTTATCAAGGTCTATCGCAATGAGCTGAAGCAGGACAAGATGCAGGCGATCTTAGCCGACCTCTGGTCCAACGCCCATCATGTCAGGAACCTGGCAGTGGCCGTGAATTACAAACTGACTTATGTCTACCCTGAAAAGGGCAATGAGCAGATCATCGGTATCGATTATCGTGAGGTTGCCTCGCAATGGCCCAAAGTGAAGCTGGCGATTGAGTCTCATGAGGGGGTGCTGGATGGCCCGCTGGATTTGATACAGGGTGGTAACGGCATGATTTATCGCTTCCCGATTTTTGTCGATGGCCATTACTGGGGCATTATGTCGACGGTGATTGATACCCATAGCTTTTTGCAGGCGGCTTTTCAGACGGTGCAAAATCCTCAGTTTTCATTTGCAATCAGGACGGTAGAGCAGAAGCGCGTGTTTCATGGCGATGCGGCGTTATTTGATCAAAAGAACATTTTTATTCAGCAAAGTGAGGTGCCCAATGGCAAGTGGGAATGGGCCATCGAGAATAAAAATAGCCATCATCTGCCTAGTCGCAGCCTTGGCATGGTGTTGAGTGTATTGTTAAGCCTGTTGGTCGGCGGTGTTGCCTACTTCTTCGCCCAGGAACGCTATTATTTGTCAGAAGGGGCGCTCATGGACAGCCTGACCGGTTTGCCGAATCGCCGCTTGCTTGAAAGTCGTTTGAACTATGCACACTCAGAAGCCAAACGCGATCACAAGCGATTCGGCCTCATGGCACTGGATGTGGATCATTTTAAAGCCATTAACGACCAGTATGGCCATGATGTGGGCGATGAGGTCATTAAAGCGGTGGCGGCCAGGTTGAAGTCCAATATGCGCGATATGGATACTGTGAGTCGTCTTGGTGGTGATGAGTTTGTGATTGTGGTCAAAGACCAAATGTCTGAGCAAGGGTTGGTCAGAGTCGCGACCAAATTACGGGATATTTTCAATGTACCTATGCTGATTAATGATAGAGAAATCGCCGTGCATTTGAGTATTGGACTCACTTTGTATGATCCTGCATCCGATGTCACCTTAAAGCAATTGCTTAAGCAAGCCGACATGGCACTTTATCAGGCCAAGCATAGCGGCAGGAATACTTACAGCGTCTGGAAGTAAACCAGCATTTGTTACACGCGCCCAGCGTGTTAGTATGGTATTTTTATTGACGTAAATGTATTAATGAAATGCGCTCATACCGTTGTTGTTTTGTCGCTTCACCTCGCCATCATCCCACGGCTTAATGCTTCAGAAATCATGCCCGAGCTTGCGTTTATTGAACCTGACGCAGCGCACAGTGACCGCTTGTTAAGGATTCCCGAACCCATGGTGTATGACCTGGTGCGTCCATTGGGTGTCAGGCAGGGAGAAATGGAGATCAATGCGCTAGGTGACTATAACCCTTATAACGGTGATTTTAGCTGGGCACCAGAGTTGGAGTATGGACTGGCGGATGACCTGGCGATTGAGGTCGAGCTGCCGTTTCAGGATGCCAGCCATGAGCGCTATAAAGTGGCGATCCAGCAAACACTGGGGGTCGACTATGCGCAAGGCACAGCCAATGGCTGGCAAGCATTTGTCGATGTGAATAAGCATACCAAAGCCTTGTCTGCGGACGCGACATACATCCATGCCCGGCAGTGGGCAGACCAGTGGTCGTCGTTAAGTATGCTGGGCTTGCGTGTACACAATATTAACCGCAGTGCACAAGTAGACTATTTGCTGAACAATACGGTGTTTTATGATGTCTCACCGCGGCTGACACTGGGTCTGGAGCTTAATCAGGAAATCAGCACTGGCGGCACCTGGCGTTATCGGCTTACACCGCAGGTGCATTACGATGCCAGCCAGTATTATACTTTGCAGATGGGGACCGCCTGGTCGACGCTGGATCATCCGGAAAAAACACAGCGGTTGTGGAGTTTTCGCCTGATCCGGGTGTTTTAATGACAGCATTGCATGGACGTCCTACAATGGTGCCGTCTGGGTCACGCGTTTAGCCAGCTAGGCATTAAGCGCAGCGTGGTAGCCAGCGTTTACACATCATGAATAGAATCATTGAATAAAGCCGTAGGGGGAAATATGAGTCGTTTGTTTGGAGAAACACACCGCAAGGTGCAGGACCAGCAAGGCACCAGAAAGCTGGCAGACCGCATTGAAGAAATCGCCTGCAAGACCGAGATTGATGAAGATGCCAAAGGATTTATAGAGTCGCTGGATATGTTCTTTTTATCCACGGTGGACCACAACGGGCGACCTACCGTGTCATATAAAGGTGGGTTTACCGGTTTTGTGCGCGTGATCGACGACAAAACGCTGATTTTCCCGATTTATGATGGCAACGGTATGCAGCTGTCTGTTGGCAATATGGTCGAGAATGCAGAGATTGGCATGCTGTTTATTTCGTTCGAGCGCCCGCACCGTATTCGCTTGCAAGGCGTGAGCAGCGTGTCTAATGAGCCTGCTTTGCTTGCCATGTATCAAGAAGCCGAGTTTGTGGTGAAAGTGACGTTGTCCGAGCTATGGCAAAACTGTCCGCGCTATATTCACCGCTATACCCGTGATAGCAGCTCGCGTTATGTGCCTATGGCGGAGTGCCAGACGCCATTGGCAGAGTGGAAGCGCCTGGAGTTCGTGCAGGATGTGATTTCCGACGAAGATGCCAAAAAAGCGCAAGACGCCGGATTTATTCAGGTAGAAGACTGGATTGCCAAGATCAAGGCCGGTGCGCCAGACGTGTAGTGGCTATTTAAAGGCTGTGGTAGATACAAGCGCAGGCGTTTTCCTGCGCTTTTTTATTGATCAGTATTCCTGCAAGCACCAATCTGGTGCCAGTGCAAAAAGATTTTTGTGGTAAATATCGTCAGCATCACGTTGTACAAAAAGACAATTGCCGTAAATGTTTGTATTATTCTGTCGATAGTATTGTTAAGCTTTTCTTGACTCAGCCTTTTTAACTAATCTCAGGGTCTACATCTGATTACCCATGAATAAGTTTGCAGCCATGTTTACACGACACTTCTATCGTCGCGTCATGACCTTGCTTTGCCTGCTGGGTTACAGTGCTATGCTGTTTGCCAGCCTGCCTGCGCGCGATGCCCGGGCAGAGGCGATTACTGTGATTAGCGATGATAATTACCCGCCTTATTTGTTTAAGGATGCCAACGGTAACACGGTAGGCATCGTGGCTGATTTCTGGAAGTTGTGGGAGCAGAAAACCGGCGTGAAGGTGACGCTGGTATCGACCGCCTGGGAGCAGGCGCAGCAGCAATTGCTGAGTGGGCATGCTGATGTGATCGAGATGATTTTTCGCGACGCCGAACGCGAACAACGGTACACCTTTACCAAGGCTTATGCCACGCTGCCGGTGGGCATTTATGCGCACGAAAGTCTGAGCGGTCTGGCATCCCCTGAGGTGCTGAGTGGATTTACTGTCGGTGTACAAAAAGGCGATGGCTGCATCTTCAAATTAAAAGAAGCGGGCGTGAAATCGTTTCGCCTCTACAACAATTATGAAGAAATCATCCAGGCCACGTTAAGTGGGCAAGTCAAAATCGTCTGCATGGATGATTATCCGGCGCATTATTACTTGTATCGCATGAATGCAGATAGCCAGATTCTGCGCGCGTTTACCTTGTATCAAGGGCAATTTCACCGCGCCGTCAGAAAGGGCGACGTGCGCACACTGCGCTTGCTTGAGCGTGGTGCCGCTGCCATTAGTCCGGCTGAAATGACGGCGCTGGAATCTAAATGGAAAGGCAGTTCTCTGCAACGCGGGGTGTACTCCAAGCAGGTGATTTTGACATTAGCATTATTGCTGGTGGTCGGCTTAACGTTGCTGTTGCTGATTTTCATGTTGCGGGTCGCCGTGAAAAGAAAAACCGCCGAAATAGAAAGCAAGCGCGAAGAGCTGGAGCTTGAGCGCTTGCGCCTCACCAACATTATTGACGCCACCCGTGCCGGAACCTGGGAGTGGGATGTACAAACGGGGATGTTCCAGTTTAATGAGCGCTGGGCAGAGATACTTGGCTATACCCTGGAAGAGCTGGTGCCACATAATCTTGAAACAGCGAAACGCTTAACGCACCCCGATGACTGGCAAACCTCCATGACGCTGGTAGCGCGTCATTTACAGGGGGAGATCGAATTTTATGAGTGCGATATCCGCATGCAGCATAAAGCGGGGCATTGGATCTGGATTGTGGATCGTGGCCGCTTGATTTCACGTACGCCTGCGGGTGAGCCAGCTATGATGCGCGGCACACACATTGATATTACTGATAAAAAACAGGCTGAAGCTGCGATCTGGCGGCAGGCGAATTATGACAGCCTGACCCAGTTACCTAACCGCCACTATTTTCATCATCAAATCAAAGAGGCGATTGCTGCGGCTGCGACAAGGCAACAGCGATTGAGCCTGCTATTGCTGGATCTGGATAGATTTAAAGAGGTGAATGACAGCCTTGGCCATCGGCGTGGTGACGAGCTATTGATGGAGGTTGGCCAGCGTATTCGCCAGTGCGTATCGTTGCCAGCCACCGTGGCCAGGCTGGGCGGCGATGAGTTTGCGATTATTGTGCCAGAAGGCTTGCATGCCGATCTGCAGGGCTTGGGTAATCAGCTGATGCAGGAGATTTCCAAGGCGTATATTCTGGGCGGTGAGCGCGTGTTTGTCACGGTCAGTATCGGCATTAGCCAATATCCTGAAGACGCATTGCATGCCGAAGAGATAATACAGCACGCAGACCAGGCCATGTACGACGCAAAAAGCCGCGGCCGTAATAGCCTGCGTTTCTTCTCATTAGCGATTCGTGAGGCACTCTCGCAACGCGTGAATCTGGCGCGTGATTTACGCATGGCTTTGGACAATGGCGAATTGCGTGATTACTACCAGCCGATTGTCAGTTTGCATAATGGCAAAATCGTCAAAGCAGAAGCACTGATGCGCTGGCAGCACCCTGAGCGTGGCCTGATTAGCCCGGCCTTGTTTATCCCGGTGGCAGAAGAAACCGGTGACATTATTGCCATGGGTGACTGGATTTTTCATCGCGCTGCGCAACACGCCATGCAATGGCAACCCTTGATGGGCGATGACTTTGCCATCAGTGTTAATAAATCACCGGTGCAATTTGTTGAGCAACTCAACGTGCAAAGTGATTGGGTGCATGCATTGCGCGCGATGGGCGTAGAAGGTAAGCGTATCGTCGTGGAAATTACTGAGGGCTTATTGCTCAATCCGGATCCGGTGGTCGAAGAGCGTCTGTTGCAGTTTAGAGACATGGGCATTCAGGTGGCGATTGACGACTTTGGCACGGGCTACTCTTCGCTCTCCTATCTGAGCAAGTTCGATATCGACTATCTCAAAATCGACCAGTCATTCACACGCAACCTCAATGCGGGTAATGAAAGCTATGTGTTGTGCGAAGCGATTATTGTGATGGCGCATAAGCTCGGCCTGAAAGTGATTGCTGAAGGCGTAGAGACAGCGCTACAACGTGACTTGCTGATGGATATTCATTGCGATTACGCACAAGGTTTTTTCTATTCCCCCCCCGTGCCAGCGGATGCATTTGAGCAAATGCTGGTGCAGCAATCGCGCGAAGCTGCCATTGCCAGGTAGCCGCGTTGACTACCGCACGGCTTAGGTTACCCGAATGGGCTATCTGGTGCGAGAAGTAAAAGTGTTATAAGTCACTTATACGATCATAAAACATTATTTATGATGACGATTATTTGACTATCAAAGGGTGATGTATGAATTGGATGTTCAAAAGTGCGGTTATTGCCACACTTGCAATGCAAAGCATGGCTGCCTCGGCTGATGTGCTGGATTTTGGCGTAGCTGGCCAGTTTAATGTATTCGTGTTTAACAACTTTACCAGCAGCTATAGTGATGTTGAAGGTGCGGTAGCAGTGGGCGGTAACTTTAATGTGACTGGCTATGCGGTGAATGAGCTCAACAAAGCGGTCGCTGGTAATTCGCTGGTGGTTGGCAATAATCTGACCTATAACAACGGCAGCGTGAAGAACGGTAACATTGATGTGGGTGGTACTACCAGCACTTCCAGTTTTGGTTTTACTGGCGCTTATACTGATAGCGACCCTATCAATTTCACCAATGAGCGCACTTATTTGCTCAACCTGTCTGCCAGCCTGAATAACCTGGTGAATACTGGAACAGCGACTTACAACTATAGCGGCTTGCAACTCACCGCCAGCAACAATAGCAGTGCGCAGATTTTTGATATTGATGGCAGTTTTTTCAACTCCAGAAACAATACAACTTTTAGTGGTTTTTCAGCAGGCCAAACCATTATCCTGAATATTTCCGGCAGTGGCTTGACCTTTAATGGCGGCACGGGTACGGACTTTGCCAGCTATGGCTTTAATGTGGTTTATAACTTTTATGAAGCCACGGCATTGAGTACCGGTTCTGGTGCAACTGGTACCATACTGGCGCCACTGGCGGATATCACTGGCGGCTTTACGGCGATCAACGGTAACGTGATTGCCAATAGCTGGAATACCAATACCCAGGTGAACGTTACTGGCATGTTTAAACCGACAGAAATCACCGGCCTGGTGGTAACGCCGGTACCAGAGCCTGAGTCTTACGGCATGTTGCTGGTGGGTTTGGGTGTGGTAGGCATGTTGGCGCGCAGACGCAAAGATCACGCTTGATCGCGTAGCACGTATAAAAAAGCTCAAGCATGATGCTTGAGCTTTTTTATTTCAACGCTTGCTTTAGAACTTCATGCGCAAACCGGCACCGTAGCTGGTCACGTTCGTATAATTCGAGGCGCTTGGATATTTATCGCCTGAAAAGTGGTTGGTGGTATAAGCCAGATAAGTATCGAAACGCTTATTCAGTTTATAGTCCAGCATCGCCGTCCAGGTATCGATCTTACCCTGCGAGTTGGTGGATACGGTAGGGCCGTCAATAGCATCCGCCTTGGTCAGGTAATAGCCGATGGACGTTGTCAGGCCAGCCAGTGCAGGCATGCGCTGCGCAAAGTCAAAGTTGGCACCCAGGTAATACACATGGTTATCCTGCTTGTAGCCTGGTTTCAATGCAGAGTTTGCCACGCCGCCAAAAACGGTTTGATCATAGATAGAGTGATAATCAATGGAGCGCGAGGATGACGGTTGTAATTGATACCATTCCACACCACCGATGATTTTCAAATCTTTCGTTGGTAACCATTTACCAGTGAGCAATACAGCTTGCGTGTTATACAGGGACACCGCAATGGTGTCATTCGCCAAAGGATTGCCAGCTCCGGCAATCCCAGACTTCACTGAATCGAAGAATCTATCGTAGGCCAACTGCACGCCGAACGCACTGCTTTCGTAGCCCAGTTGTGTGGTGTAACCATTGCCGTGCGAGGTGCCCGCTGAGTTACCGAACTGGTTGATGACGGCATAGTTGATTTTGTCATGGCTCTCCAACTCGTAAGTGTTCGCATATTTGAGAGAGTTTTTCATGCGTGAGTTTTCAGACACGCCACCGCCACCGCCGACAGTGCCGCTTTCACCCAATGGTGAAAAACTGTCTGCTTTACCGTTAGGATCATAGGTCACTGTGATCTCAAAAAACGGGTTGTACTGCGTACCATAGGTCAATTTACCTAATGAGCCGCCATCAATCCCTGCCCAGGCTTGGCGGGTAAATAATTCACCGTTCATGGAAGAGTTTGCGCTGACGCTGGAGTTGGCATTGGTACCAGAGTTATCTGCCAGGGTTTGTGCCGCATCATGCAGTTTCATGTCCAGCGTATTAAAACCCGCTTCCAATTGGTAGATAAATTTAAAGTCATGATCCCATGCTTGCAGCTTGGCGACTTCGCCTTTAAAGCCCAGACGTGAGCCTTGCCAGCCACCATTCACCCAGTTGGTTCTGGAGGTTGTTCTGTCGGTTTTTTTTGCGCCCGAATAAGGATAAAAGTTATTCGCTAACTCATAGTTCTCTGGCAAAGAGTGATTGATATGGGTCAGGCCGATATCGACCAGACCGTACACCTGGAAGTAAGAAGGATGATCACCCAGGTCGAAATTGATGCGGAACGGGTTGTCCTCGTTCATAAAACGTGACACCAAAGAAGGGGATTCTTGTGAAGTCGTGCTGGATTGGTCTGCCTGGGCTGCGAATGCCTGGCTAATTGCCAGCGGCAGTAATGCCAGTTTGAAAAAGTGCGCTATGGTCATCTTCTATCCTAAAAAGCGATGTTTCGGGTTGTTTCAAGACAGGCATTTTCAATCTGGTAGATGAAGTTTAAATGACAAGCGGCTTACACGAAACTTACAAGGTGAAATATGCGCTTGTAAGATGTCATGCGAGACAGCCGTGATGCCATCAGCAATCACGGCTGGATAGGGGTGTTTTCAGTCCTGGCGCGGATTAGAACTGGTGTGTGAATTGCATGCTGAGAATATCAGCGCTGCCATCATATTTGCCAGCAATCAGGCCTCTGCTAGGTACAGCGGTCCGTTGATCATCGTAAATTCTGGCTTCTTTAATAAAAAGATGCGCATAGCCTACATCAAATTTAGTCTGCGGACTATATTGCCAGCTGGCGCCAAAAGACAGCCAGATGCGGTCATTGCCAGGAATGCGTGCGGTTCTATGATTATTATCAATGGCCTCTTCATCATAAGCAACACCGGTGCGCAGTTTTAAGGTGTCTGTGTAACGATAGTTTACGCCCAGAGAATAGCGCAGCGTGTTGTTCCAGTGTTCTTGGGTTGAGCCTACCTCTGTATTGGAGCCATTGTCACGCATGATCGTGAGTGTCTTAAATTGGCTCCAGCGCGTCCAGGTCACATCCGCCAGTAAATCCCAGCGCTCATCCAGGCGGCTAAAACTGCTGAAAGACAATGTTTCTGGCAAGGTTAAATCCGCAGTGATATCTGTATTCAGGGTCCGGCCAGGAACTCCGTTTAATGCAGTAAAAGGTGAGCGTGCATCACCTTTTAAGTGTTGCTCGACTTTGGAGCGAAATGCCAGGCCTAATCGGGTATCAGGCGTGATTTGATAAATCGCTCCCAAGTTATAGCCGAAGCCCCAATCTTTGCCTTTGTTGTTAATGGAGGATTCTGCTGCGCCTAAATTAACTGCGCTGGTAAGTTCGGCTTGTGCCCACATGGCAGAGACGCCAAAGCCAAATGACCATTGATCGTTTAGTTTCCAAGCCAATGACGGATTAATGTTGACCGTTTTGAGTTCTGATTTTAGGGCATGGAAACGCCCGAGCCAGTTTTTGTCATATTCAGTTTTGAGGCCAAACGGCGTGCTGATACCTAAACCAAACTTGAGTTGTTCGTTGATGTCTTGTTTGTAAAACAGGTTGGGGATGGCAGCTAGGCTACCTAGATTCCCACCTTCTGGCCCGGTGGGTGTACTGTTCTTATTGTCAAAATCGCCATTGGTCTTTATTAAATGCAAGGCACCGACGATCTGACGGCCTTCCAGATAAGTCATCCCGGCCGGGTTGAAGAAGACAGTACTCGCATCTTCGGCGACGGCAGAAGCACCGGCGTAGGCGTTGCCCAGGCCACTTGCACCTTGTTCAAACAGCGCAAAGCCGGCAGCCTGGCTGGATAATTGGTAGCCTGAGAATAGCAAGCCGATGAGTAAGTAAGATGGTTTTAAACGTAGCATATATCTCCCTGATGGCTTTTTATTGTTTATTTTTATATAACGGCTAAATCCGACTATTTTTGACTGTCGATGCCTGTATTTTTTAGACTTCTGACCCTGCAATTTTACGAAAAACGCTCGGAATACTTTCCGGAAACTCGGCCATGAAGGCCGTGGTTTGGCTGGCGGACAAGGCGGCGCTAAATAAATAGCCCTGCACATGGTGGCAGAGTTTGTATTGCAGGTATTCAAACTGGATCGCGCTTTCTACGCCTTCAGCAACCACTTTCAAATTAAGGCTGACCGCCAGGGCGACCAGGGCGTCGACAATGGCGATATCGACTTTGTCTTGCGGGATGCCCGCCGTAAACTGCTTGTCAATTTTGAGGATATCGACCGGCAATTGCTTGAGGTAGTTCATGGACGAATGGCCGATACCAAAGTCGTCAATGGCAATGCCTATGCCCAATTGTTTGAGTGAATAAAGAACTTGCTTGGCCGACTCAATATTGCGCATCACCATAGACTCTGTGATTTCCAGATTGAGCGTGCGTGGTGACACGTGGTAAAAGTCCAGCGCATGGCGTATGGTGTCCGATAAGCTGTCATCATCCAGTTGGCGCGAGGAAATGTTCACGTTCATGAACAAGTCACGGTCGAACATTTCCTGCCACATCGCCAGTTGCTTGAGTGACTGGTGAATGACCCAGGCGCCAATACTGATGATGAGCCCGGAGCCTTCTGCCAGGTGAATAAACTGGTCTGGCGTCAGCAGGCCTTTAGTCGGGTGACGCCATCTGAGCAGTGCTTCAAAACCAATGGTTTTCAGCAGTTGTGTGTGGATGATCGGCTGGTAATACAGCTCCAGCTCCTGGTTTTGCTGGGCGAAGTGCAACTCTTCACGCAGGTTGCGCAACTCGGAGGTGTTGGCTTCATCAGATTCACTGTAAAAGCGGAAGGTATTGCGTCCGGCATCTTTGGCCTGATAAAGCGCCACATCCGCATTTTTCATGACTTCCGTTTTCGAGTCAAAACCCGGCCGTAACAGCGCAATTCCGATGCTGACACCAATATGAATTTCATGGTCGTCGACGATAAACTGCGCAGAAATGGTTTGGATAATGCGTTTGCAGACCTGCTCGATCAGCGTGCGTCCGGGCGCATCCAGCAATATGGCAAATTCGTCACCGCCCAGGCGGAAAATAGCGTCTTCTTGCGACATGTTGCCGCGCAGCCTGTGAGCCACTTGTTGCAGCAGTTTGTCGCCGGTATTGTGACCAAAGGCATCATTGACGATTTTGAAGCGATCCAGATCTAGCAGCAGCAGGTAAATATGTTTGCGGTCATCTGGCGTGGCGGTGATTTTACGTGTGATCGCTTCTTCAAATGCATGGCGATTCAGCAGCTGGGTATTTTTATCGTAATGGGCTAAAAACTGCAGTTTTTCTTCAATAACTTTGCGATGTTCCAGTTCGGCCTGTAACTGGGCGTCTCGCTGGCGAATGCTTTCCAGCATATTGTTAATATCATGGCTCAGCATGCCAATTTCATCGGCGCTGGTTACCTTGATGCGCTGGTCGTAATGGTGGTTGCGTGTGATCTTGCTGACAAAGCTTTGCAGTGCATGAATCGGGTCCACAATATTGCGGTTCAATCGCCACATAATCAGGCAGCCGACCAAGGCCGCCGCCAGTACGGCAATGGCATTCGACCAGGCAAAGCCAATTAATACATCGACAATTTGCTCTTGTTTGATGGTGGCATGCAAGCTGCCCACGGTTTTTTCATTGACTACAATTGGCGTGGTCACTTCCATGTCACCAAAGTAGGGATATAACCATTGCCAGCCCGCCGGGCTTTGGGGGTGCTGTGGATGCAGGCTTTGCAGCGGTTTTTGTTGCTGGTTAAGAATGACGACACTGCGGATATTCTGGTTGTCTGTGAGTGGCTCTAGTGTTTTGGCTGCTGAACTTACCTCGCCAAACATGACGGCGGGGCCGATCGAGTTTGCCACCACATTCATTTGCACCAGGATGTCGCGAATCAGGTGGGAGCGCAGGCTGTGGTAATGGCTACCAAACGCAAAGACAATAAACACCAGCAACATACTTAAGGTCATCACCAGTTCGGTGAGCAGCAGTTTGTGTGCAATTTTGAGGTGAGGTAATAGTCTTAACATACTCAAATTAATTAATGATATTGGTCGCCAGTTTCATCAGTCGCGTGTCAAATACAATGCCGGCCTGTTTTGCCGAGGTCAGATGCAAGGCGAACTGGTAATGCTTATCCTGCTCATTGATTTCTACATGCCCATACTCAGAAAATTTATTACCGTTATACACCACGGTCAATACGGATTCTTTCTGAATGATTTGTTGTAATTCTAGCGGCTTTTGTGAGCCATAGTCTTGAATATATAACAGATTGCAGCGCTTGACGTCGGTTGGTGCTTTTACAGTGACCAAAAATATCTGCAAATTCTGTAATTTTTGCGATTCCAGCGCGGTGGCCTTCAAATGGCCGATATCTTCTTCAAATGCACAAATCGCATAAGTGTCTTGCGGCTGGCGGTTGGGCATTTGGCTCAGTAGCGCCAGATTAAACAGTAACTCACTCTTGGTTTCGCGGACCTGTTCAGCCCCCGCCTGGGACAGACCGCTGGCACCCATGCCGAGCAAGGGGAGTAATAAGCATGTCCGGCGCACTGAAATCATATTGAGCTGACTCCATCAGAGTTGGTTGAGGTGACACGCGATGAGGTGGATTGCAACGCAATCTTTCCGGATGGTTGCATCAGTTGCAAGCCCTGTTTCTGGGCCGGTTTAAATAGCCATTCCTCATCAAGTATCATACCTTGCGCCATGGAATCTACAATCAGCAATTTTGATAAATTCTGTATCAGTTTGATAAGTCAGCCACAGCATCGTGGCTGTGATAAACGTTGGATGTGCCGCTTGGCTTAATACTGGCTGCGTGCGGTTGGCAGGTGTGCGGCAGGTTTCAAGTCAAATGCCACGCAAATGCGCTCTGCTTCGGCGTGGAAGGGGATGGTTCTGTGGAACAGCGATGACGGAAATAACACAATATCGCCGACGGCTGGTTTGATAAAACGCGTTGGGAAATTGTCATGTAATTGCGGGTATTGGTCGCCATGTGTGCCATACTCAAAAGCACCTTCCTGCGGATCTTCTGTTTCTGGCATAGCGAGATAAACGGCGCCACTGAGCCAGCCGATTTCATGAATATGGGCATCCAGATGGCCGCCTTTTTGCATGTTGACGTACCAGGAGCTGGTGAATTCCAGTGACTCTGGGAAGTGGGTGATCAAGGCACAATCAGCCTGGCTGAATTGGGCCTGGTAATGGCGGAACTCACGTTTAACCAACTCGCCCAGCGCCCTGAAGGCCGCTTCAGGCCGCTTGAATAAATTGCCGGCAGACTGTTTGCCATTGGTCAGGCGCGCTTGCTTACGCTCGGCGATATCGGCCTGCGCAATATTGGCCAGTAATTCTGCTAGTAACGGGCTGCCCGGTGCCAGCTCTGGCAGGTTGCGGTGATAAACAAACGACAAGCCATCCGGACAAAACTGGTAAGGGTCCGCCTGGTCGTGGTTGAGGCTGTAATGTGTGGATAGAGTCGCAATAAACGGTGCGGTATGTGGCCCTTGCTTAATAATGTCATCGCGTAACTGCTTGAAGGCTTCGAACTTCTCGGCACGGTATAAGCAGTAAAGTACCCTGGATTGCCAGTCATCCAATTGCGAGGCCTGAAAGTGCGGAATCGCCTCTTCAAATCGCTTGGCCAAGTATAAAAACTCGCCCATATTGTAGTTGGCACCCGGGTGTTGTGGATTGCGTTGCAGCGCCTGCTGGTAATGTTGTACCGCCCTGGTCATATCGCCCTGGTCGCGCCAGGTTTCGCCGAGGTTGTTATAGGCGTCAGTGTAATTGGGGAAGAGTGCGATCGCGCGCTCGTAGCTTTGCACAGCGGACTGCAGTTGTCCTTTGTCACGCAATACCGTGCCCAGGTTGAAATGGCCGCGCGCATCTTGTGGCTGGATGCGCAATCCCTGTTGATAGCTGGCCATCGCTTCATCCAGTTTGCCCTGTTTTTGCAGCACCGTGCCCAGGTTGCCATGTGCTTCAAAAAACTGCGGATTCAGCGCAATGGCTTTGCGGTAAGCCTGTTCGGCGGCGGCTAATGCATCAAGCTGGGTTTGTACAATGGCATAGTTAAACCACAGTTCTGCGGCTTTCGGGTTGAGTTGCAACGCTGTTTCGTATGCACTTGCTGCCTCCGGGTACTGCTGAGTCTGATCCAGCGCCAGTGCCAGCAGGTGGTGTAAGACAAACTCTCGCGGATGCTGCGCCGCCAATGGGCGTGCCCGCTGAATGACGGCAGTAAATTGTCCGTGATTCAACTGTTGTATCAGCGTATTGATTTCTTGCGAAAGTGGGATGGCCATCGTGCAAAATTCCAAGGATAGTTACAATTTTGTAACACATCTTACAATTCTGCAATGGTTGTGTGACTTGATTTAGCGCAAAACGCGGCTGATCTATGTTGTTTATTCAGGCACTGGGCTGTTTATACGGCGCTTGATGATACAAATGTGTTCTTTACCTGCGCATGATGGGAGAGTTGTTTTAGCAGGCGCACAGCAATATGCGGGTCTTCCTGCAACAGGTTCTCCATGCAGTCGGCATAAATTTCAATCACTGATGCTTCTGGCGAGACGACCACGGCGCTGGCCGTTACGGGTTGCGCCGAGAACAGGGCGATGTCACCAAAAAAATCACCATACTGCAAGATGCGCAGTGTCTTCTCGCTGCCGTCAGTGTGTTTTTGCGTCAAATGCAAGCTGCCATCGACCACCATATAGTAGTGATGGCTGGTATCCCCCTCTTTCAGCACATAACTGCCTTGCGCATAGGTTTTACCGTATTTGCCCATTAGCGCCTGCAAGTAGTGTTGCTGGTTGGGGATATCTTCAAACAGGCCTTTCAGCAGCAAGACGTCTTTTTGCCTCAGTGTGACCATTAACTCTATGCCCACCAGAAACACGGCAAAATTAAGATAAAGCCAGCTGATGGAGACAAACATGGCCTTCATGCTGCCGAACACGGCGCCAAAGTTTTTGTTCACACTTAAAAACAAACCAAAGGCCGGGCGCATCAGCATCCACAAGGTGGCGGTGAGCAGGGCGGATAACAGCAAGTGGCGCCAGTGCACATTGAGTGGGCAAAAGGTGTGGTAAAAACCTGCAATCAATAAAGTGGTTAAAGTAAGCGACAGTAGTGAGCCGACCACATTGATCGATGCGGATGGCAAATGGTTGGCTAAGAAAACAATAATAGACTCCAGCACAAAACCGGCGGCGGTAAACAGGAAGAACACCAGCAATACACCCAGCACGGCGACGACATCGCGTAATTTCTTATGCCAGAAAGAGGGCACGTCATTGCGGCTGGCAATCAGGTGAAAGCTGGCGCGCATATGTGTTGCCAGTGGTGTGATAGTCCATAGCAACACAAAAAAGCCAACCGCGCCCCAGGCGGCTTTGGTGCGCGTATTTTCATACACTTCTATCATGATGCGCTGGCTGAATTCTGGCAGCAGATTGCTGGTCAGAATGGCCAATTTCACAATGGCGTAATCAGACGAATACACCAGGTGGCTGATTAAAAAGAAAATCAGCACGATCAGCGGAATCAGTGCGAACAGGGCGTAAAAGGAGAGTGCGGCAGAAAGTCCCATTAACCTGTGCTTGGCCACACCTTGCCAGGTTGTTTTTATCACGAACAGCGGCGTGCAGTAGCTATAGGCCGATAATTGCTGCTTCAGGCCGTGCCACTGTGTTTGTAATGTCGTCCATAACGCAGGCATGCACTCCGCTTTCATTGGGGATGATTGTTAGGGGCTGAGTTGCTTGTATTGTTCCGTCGCATTCAATAAAGCCTGGCACGTACCAGCCTCCATCGCTGAATGACCGGCGTCCGGCACCATGACCAAGGTCGCGTGTGGCAGTACTTTGCTTAATTCCCAGGCAGTTTGTGGTGGGCACACCATGTCATAACGACCTTGCACAATGGTCGTCGGGATGGATTGCAGTTGCTGCGCGGCTGCTTGTAACATTTGATCGCCATCGACAAAGCATAAATGTTGAATGTAATGAATTTGTACCCGCGCCCGTGCCAGTTCAACGGCGCCATTGACCTCTGCACTGTCTGCTTTAGGGATCAGGCTCATAATGCTGGATTCAAATGCGTTCCAGCGGATGGCTGCTGGAATACTGATGGTAGTGTCAGCGTCAAACACCTGTGTGGCATAGTAATCCAGGACATTTTCCTGATGGCTGGTGGGCACCGGTGCCAGCAGTGTCTGCCAGGCCTCCGGGAAGAAAAGCGCTACCTGGCCCAAAAACCAGGCTATCTCATGCTGCCTGCTCAAAAAAATGCCACGCAAAGTCAGGCTGATCACTGTGTCAGGATGGCTGTTTGCATAGGCTAATGCCAGCGTGCTCCCCCATGAGCCTCCAAAGACATGCCAGCGATCAATATTCAAGTGCTGGCGTATCGCCTCTATATCTGTCACCAGCTCTTGCGTCGTATTGTCTATGGTCTCCCCAGCTGGCAGGCTGCGACCACATCCGCGTTGATCAAGCAAAATGATGTGGTAATGCGCGGGGTCAAAAAAGCGTCTTTGTCCTGGATTGCAGCCACTGCCGGGGCCGCCATGTAGAAAAATAACGGGTACGCCATGCGGGTTGCCGCATTGTTCAATATAGATTGAATGTAACGGGCTGACTGCAATATGGCTATTTGTAAACGGCTGGCATTCAGGATAAAGATAGAGGGCGCTCATAAATTATTTTCTTAACTGTATGATTTTTAATGGTAATTTATTTTATGACAAGCTTGCTTAAAAATAACAAAAAATATTTCGAAATATTTGTAACCGATTTGTAACCAAACTGTTGCAATTGAAAACAAATTGTTCTATATTGCAATCCTCACATGCGGCAAGTGATAAATTCTAAGGTGTTTCAGGAGTTTTTCCCTTGTCTCTGGAGTGAAAAGTATGCGGGAGATTTGGTTTGCCAATCCTAGTGGTGGCAGAATTTAACGTGTACTTAATATTAAACCCTTAGTTCTAACTTTGGAGATCAATATGCAAGTTAACAAAATCAAACTGGCCTTGGGTCTGGTAGCAGCATTGCCATTGGTTGCTTTCGCAGCAGCTGACCAAGAAGCCGCGTTGAAAGATGCCAACAACTGGGCACATCCACGTGGTCAACACAACAACAACGGTTACAGCGCCTTGGCACAAATCAACAAGGGTAACGTTAAAAACCTGAAAGCAGCTTGGACATTCGCTACTGGTGTAAACCGTGGTCATGAAGGTTCACCAGTGGTTGTGGGCAACATGATGTACGTTCACACAGCTTTCCCAAACAACGTATACGCTCTGGATCTGAACGACAATCAAAAAATCGTTTGGTCCTATTTCCCTAAACAAGACCCAAGCGTTCAAGCAGTTCTGTGCTGTGACAACGTTTCTCGTGGTCTGGGCTACGGCGACGGCAAAATCTATCTGCAACAAAACGACGGTATGTTGGTTGCTTTAGATGCAAAAACCGGTGCTAAAGTATGGGACGTTAAGAACACTGATCCAAAAGTTGGTGCAACTAACACTAACGCTCCACACGTAATCAAAGACAAAGTATTGACCGGTTGCTCAGGTGCTGAGTTCGGCGTACGTTGCTTTATCGCTGCATACAACCTGAAAGACGGCTCTCTGGCATGGAAAGCATTCTCTACAGGTCCAGACAGCGAAGTATTGATCGGTGCTGACTTCAACAAAGAAAACCCATCCTACAATGCTCTGTCAGTTTACGAAGATGTAAACGGCGGTAACAAACAAGGTGGTTCTTTCAAAAAATTGGCTAACGACAGCCTGAAAATTGGTGAAAAAGAACTGGGTACACGTACTTGGTTGAAACCACAAGCTGTTAAAGACGGCTGGCAACATGGTGGCGGTTCCGTATGGGGCTGGTGGCCATATGATGCACGTACAAACCTGGTTTACTACGGTACTGGTAACCCATCCGTATGGAACCCAGATGTACGTCCAGGCGACAACAAATGGTCTATGACAATTTTCGCTCGTGATTTGGACACTGGTGTGGCTAAATGGGGCATGCAAATGACTCCACACGATGAGTGGGACTACGATGGTATTAACGAAGTAATCCTGTTCGACAAAGGTGGCAAAACTTACGCATGGCACCATGACCGTAACGGTTTCATCTACACATGGAACGCTCATAACGGTTCATTGGTTGCAGCTGAAAAAGTACACCCATTCGTTAACTGGGCAACTGATGTTGACCTGAAAACAGGTGTGCCAAACAAATTGGCAACTGCTTCTACTCACCAAGACTACAACGCTAAGGGTGTTTGCCCAGCTGCTTTGGGTACTAAAGACCAACAGCCTGCTGCTTACTCTCCAAAAACTGGTTTGGTGTACACACCATTGAACCACGTATGTATGACATACGAGCCAGTTGAGTCCAAATACGTTGCTGGTCAACCATGGGTTGGTGCTACATTGACCATGTTTGCAGGTCCAGACGGCGTAATGGGTGGCTTCGGCGCTTATGATCCAATGACCAACAAAAAAGTTTGGTACAACAAAGAGAAGTTCTCTGCATGGGGCGGTGCTCTGACTACAGCTTCTAACATCGTGTTCTACGGTACTTTGGATCGTTGGTTCAAAGCTGTTGATGCACAAAACGGTAAAGAACTGTGGAAATTCCAAGTTGGTTCCGGCGTGATTGGTAATGCATTCACATATGGCAACAAGGGTAAACAATACGTTGGCGTACTGTCCGGTATCGGCGGTTGGGCTGGTGTTGCGATGAACTTGGGTATGACCAACGACACAGACGCACTGGGTGCTGCTGGTGGTTACAAAGAGTTGACTAAGTACAACGCTGCTCCTGGCGGCGGTGCACTGAACGTTTTCTCACTGTAATTTGAGCTTGTCTTAAGTTACACGTAGTAATACGTTGACTCCTCTAACACCCTGCTTCGGCAGGGTGTTTTTTTTCATGAATATCATGATTCAAAAGTATCGCAATAAAATTAAATGTGTTTTGGCTACAAATGAAAACGCATTCACGCTAAGATGATTCACTTTGTCGTTGATTGGTAGAACTTTTGAGCGAAGCCAGGCTCCAAAAACGACAGGAAACAATCACAAAAAAGGATGAAGTCAAAATGAGAATTACATGGAATATTCTGGGTGCGTTTGCGATGATGTTTGCCACACAAAGTGTGGTGTTTGCTGAAGAGATTGACATCCCCTCTCTAAATCCGGACGAAGGCCGTATAGGTGAAGTGCGCCGTGTCGCGGATGAGTCCGAATTTAAAGTCTGCTCAGACCCGGACAATATGCCTTACTCCAATATCAAGCTGGAAGGCTTCGAAGACAAGATTGCCAAAGTACTGGCAGATGATCTCGGTAAAAAATTGACCTTTCAATATGCCTATAATCGCCAGGGCTTCTTGCGTAATACGATCAACGCCATGCGATGTGATGTGATTATCGGCATGACTTCTGATTTTGATGGTTTGAGAACATCCAAACCTTACTATCGCTCCGGCCATGTGTTCGTTTGGCGTAAAGACAGTAACTATGACATTAACAACTGGGATTCACCGGATTTGAAAAAAGGCATTATCGGCATTGTTGATAAAAGCCCGGCAACGATTCCTTTGAACGATTACGATTTGATGACCAATGCACGTCCTTATCGCTTGCAGCGTGATTTGAATTTGCCAACCAGCTTCATTATTGATGATCTGGTGAAAGGTGATATTGATGTTGCTGTGATGTGGGGCCCAATTGCTGGCTATTTTGCCAAGCATTCTAAAGTGCCTTTAGAAGTACGCCTGATTCCTGAATACAACAAGGTGAACCTTAAAGGTAAGGAATACTGGAATATTTCTGTGGCTGTGCGCATGAAAGATAAAGACCGCATCAAGATGATCAACGAAGCTCTGGAGCGCAACAAAGATAAGATCGATGCAATCCTGAAAGATTACGGTATTCCAACGGTGCCAGTGGTTGAAGGCGACAGTGTGTATAAAAAGTAACACACATAGTGAAAAAGTTTTAAAAACAGGCAGTTGCTAATGACAAGGTAAAAGAAACGCAGTAGAATCGTGGCCTTGTTTTGAGATGGCTAAGTGAAATATTCTGTAATTAATTTCGGAAATATTCGTCAACCGTTTCTGGAACGATTCGTTAAATGAGCATACGTTAATGTTGGTTGGGTCTTGATGTTAACGTCGCTCATTTTGTTTAGGATTAGGAGAAAACATGTTAGGCAACACATTTAAATCAGCATTGTTGATTTCCTTGATGGCATTTGCCACAGGTGCGATGGCTGATATCACTTTTTCAGCTACTCAAGACGGCTCAACCATCAGTATCGATAAAGCAATGTTTGATACAGACGCTTCAAAAGAGTTTTTAGCTACAGGTAAAAACCCTTACATCGGTAACGATGAAGCGATTAAAAAAGGCAAAAAGATTTTCAATCTGTACTCTTGCGTGGCCTGTCACGGTGGTAAAGGTGAAGGCGCAGTAGGTCCAGGCTTGATCGGTTCAAACTTCCGTTACGCGAAAAACGCAACGAACAAAGGTATGTTTGAAACTATCTGGCACGGTACTAACGGTGGTATGGGTGCTAAAGGCTTTGGCTTGATGGCTCCAGATGATGGTATCAAACCAGATGAAGTGCTGAAAGTGATTGCTTTCATTCGTAGCAATAGCAACGTAGGCATGACAGGTAACGAGTAATTCGTTACGAATAAAAACGGTCACTGAGGTGACCGTTTTTTGTTTTTGTGGCACAATAAATGCAGTCGGTTTGATTATAAAAAACAATTAAAAACCGTTTTATTTCAAAGAACATGGATCTTAGGAAAGATGGGGGTAATCATGAGAAGTATGCTTTTAACTACACTGCTCGCCGCAATGCTGGCAGCCTGTAATAACGGTGGTCAATCTGGTGCTGCAGCGGATGCTGGTGGTGACATCAAGGCGATTCAGTTTGTGGCAACACAAGATGGTCAGCCGCTGGCAATTGACGTGAAAATGTTTGATACACCAGCAGCAAAAGAGTTTTTGGCGACGGGTAAAAACCCTTACATCGGCAACGAAGAAGCGATTAAAGAGGGTAAAAAAAGATTTAACCTGTATTCTTGTGTAGCTTGCCACGGTGGGCATGGTGAAGGCGCAGTTGGTCCTGGTTTGATTGGTGAAAATTTCCGTTATTCCAAAAATGCAACCAACAAAGGAATGTTTGAAACGATTTGGCATGGTACCAATGGTGGTATGGGTGCTAAAGGTTTTGGTTTGATGGCGCCAGATGATGGTTTGAAACCGGATGATGTGTTGAAAGTTATCGCGTTTATTCGTAGTCATGCCAAAATTACTGGTAACGAATAACGGTATAATTAAGTTGTTGTGCGCGCTTGGCAGTACGGCAGGCGCGCTTTTTTATTGAAGGATAGAGCGTGACAGACGAAAATGATTTACACCATGTCATCATTGTAGGTGGCGGTGCAGGTGGCCTTGAGTTGGCGACCAAACTGGGTGACTCTCTGGGCAAGAAGAAAAAGGCCAGAATTACGCTGATTGATGCCACCAGAACCCATGTATGGAAACCATTGCTGCATGAAATTGCAGCGGGCAGCATGGACCCTGACCGTCATGAGTTGGAGTACCTGGCGCAGGCACACTGGCATCATTTTAAATTTCGTCTGGGCCGTATGGATGGCCTCAACCGTAGCACACGTGAAGTGTTGCTGGCGCCGGTGCATGATGAAGATGGTAATGAAATTATTGCGCGTCGTTCGTTCAAATACGATACCTTGATTATTGCCGTGGGTAGCACGACCAATGATTTCGGCATTAAGGGCGCGCGCGAGTTTTCAATGGCGCTGGACACACAAGCGCAAGCGCAGAAATTCCATCGCTATTTGCATAACGCTTTATTGCGTGCGCAAACCCAGCCTGAGGCATTAAAGCCTGGCCAACTGGAAGTGGCCATTGTTGGCGCGGGTGCGACAGGTGTTGAGTTGGCGGCAGAATTACATAATACAACGCGTGAGTTGGCCGCTTACGGCCTGGACAAAATTGATGCGGACCGTGACGTCAAAATTTCCTTGATCGAAGCCAGCGACCGTATCTTGCCTGCATTGCCGGCAAAGCTATCTTATGCGGTAGACGTAGAGTTGCGTAAGCTGCGTGTCAATGTGTTTACCGGTGAGCGCGTGACCGAGGTTTCTGAAAAAGGCATTACTACGCATAGTGGCCGCACCATTCCGGCAGAACTTGTGGTGTGGGCAGCTGGTATCAAGGCACCAGATTTCCTGAAAGATATCGATGGCCTGGAAACCAACCGGATTAACCAGTTGGTGGTCAATCAGCATCTGCAAAGCACGCGTGACGAGAACATTTTTGCTTTCGGTGACTGCGCAGCTTGTCCATGGTTAGGCCATGACACCACTGTGCCGCCACGTGCTCAGGCGGCGCACCAACAGTCTTCTTTACTGGTGAAAACAGTCAAGGCGCGCGTGGCTGGTAAAGCACAATTGCCTGAATTCCACTATACCGATTACGGTTCATTGGTGAACCTGGGTAAATACTCGACTGTTGGCAGCCTGATGGGCACCGTTGCAGGCGGCAGTATGTACATTCAGGGCCTGTTTGCGCGCGTGATGTATCGCTCTTTGTATAAGATGCATTTGATGGCATTACACGGTATTTTTGCCGTGATTGTGCATACCATCGGGCGTATTATTTCAAGACGTACTGAGCCGCATGTAAAACTGCACTAATGGCATGGCAATAAAAAAGGCGCTTCAGGCGCCTTTTTTATTGGGTAAACTCAATCTGCTTATTGCCGGATTTGTTTGCGATACACCAGGGTGATCAACGACATGCTGACGATGATAAACACGCCGAAAATAGCAACGATTGTGTTGATCTCCAGCTTTGCCCCCACCATCCAGGTGTAGGCGCCTAGCAATAGCAAAATGCCTATGTTCTCGTTAAAGTTTTGCACCGCTATTGAATGGCCTGCGCCAAGCAGATGATGCCCGCGATGTTGTAGCAACGAGTTAAGTGGCACCAGGAAATAACCAGAGAGCACGCCAATCACAAACAGCAGAATGCCGGCCAGGATAGGGCTGTGGATCACTATCATGCTGATGACCAAAATACCCATGTAAATGCCGGCAGGCAAGACTTTAACGGCATTTTCCAGCTCGACATAACGCGAAGCGATGATGGAGCCAACAGCAATGCCGACGGCCAGAATTGCAATCAAATAGGTGGCTTGCTGTTGTGAGAATCCGAGCCTGACATCAGCCCATTGCAACACCACAAATTGCAGTGTTGCGCCTGCGCCCCAAAACAGTGTTGTCACTGCCAGCGATACCTGGCCTTGCGGGTCTTTCCATAGGGTCACAAACGCATGCCAGAAGTCCTTGAGCAAAAAGCGCAATGTTTTTTGTGCCACTTTATGGTCGATGGGTACTTTAGGGATGTAATAGTTAAAGCCTGCGGCCAGCAAATACAGCAGCATGATGCAGGCAATGCCTATGTATGGATTGTTGATCGACAGCGTAGAGCCTAAAACCGGGCCGAGGATGATGGCAGTCACGGTTGTGCCTTCCATCCAGGCGTTGGCCTTGATCAGCAACTTCGACGGTAGCATCTCGGTCAGGATGCCGTATTTTGCTGGAGAGTAGGCCGCTGCGCCGACGCCGACCATGGCATAGGCATACAATGGTGGGACGCCGACCAGGGCCATTAAACAGCCGATAAACTTCAAGCCGTTACTCAAGAACATTACGCGGCCCTTAGGGAGTGCATCGGCAAACGGGCCGACAAACGGTGCCAGCACGATGTAGGAAATGACAAAGAACTCTCGTAGCAGCGGTTCATGCCAGCTCGGTGCGTTGAGCTGAGCCAGCAGCGCAATCGCTGCAAACAAGAGTGCATTATCAGCGATTGCCGATAAGAACTGGGCAATCAGTAAGGTATAAAAGCCTTTAACCATCACATTCAAGCAGACTACGTCTACAGGACCTCGGCTGCAAAATCTGCCAGGCGTGAGCGTTCGCCACGAACCAGCGTGATATGGCCATTATGTGACCAGTTTTTGAAACGATCGACCACGTAAGTCAGGCCAGAGCTACCTTCAGTCAGATAAGGCGTATCGATCTGGGCGATATTGCCTAGGCACACGACTTTAGTGCCAGGGCCTGCACGTGTAATCAAGGTTTTCATTTGTTTCGGCGTCAGGTTTTGCGCCTCGTCGATAATTAAAAATTTATTGAGGAAAGTACGGCCGCGCATGAAGTTCAACGATTTGATTTTAATGCGGGTGCGGATTAAGTCCTGGGTGGCAGCACGCCCCCATTCGCCCACATCCTCATCTGTTTTGTTCAATACATCAAGGTTGTCTTCCAGGGCGCCCATCCATGGCGCCATTTTCTCTTCTTCGGTGCCTGGCAAGAAGCCGATATCTTCCCCCACCGGCACGGTGACGCGGGTCATGATGATCTCGGAATAGCGTTTTTTATCCAATGTTTGCGTCAGTGCCGCCGCCAGGGTCAACAGGGTTTTGCCGGTACCGGCCTGGCCTAGCAGCGTGACAAAATCTATGTCAGGATCCATCAGCAAGTTCAAGGCGAAGTTTTGTTCACGATTGCGTGCCGTAATGCCCCAGACACTGTGTTTAGGGTTGGCGTGGTCATGCACCACTTCGAGCACGGCTGAATTGTCTTCAATTTTACGCACAATGGCATGGAACGGTTTGTGGTACTCATAAAACAAAAACTCGTTGATTAGCAGTGACTTGACGATAGGGCCGCTGATTTTATAAAACATGCGGCCGGCTTCTTGCCAGGAGTGCATATCTTTGCTGTGGGCTTCCCAGAAGTCTTCCGGTAATTCGCGCAGGCCGGTATACAGCATGTCGCTGTCTTCCAGTACTTTATCGTTAAAGTAATCTTCAGCCGGCACGCCCATGGCGCGGGCTTTAATGCGGATATTGATATCCTTGCTGACCAGGATGACATTGCGTTTGGAAAACTGCTTTTTCAGGGACAGGGCGACGCTGATGATCTGGTTATCTGCCTTGCTGCCTGCCAGGCCTGGCAGGTCAGTCGGCACATGCTCCATCTGGAAGAACAGCTTGCCGGTCAGGTGGCGATTACCCTGAATACCCAGTGGGCAGCCTTCTTCCAGTTTGTCAGTGTCTATGCTGCCGATGATTTCTTCCAGAAAACGGCTGGCCTGACGGGCGTTACGGGCGACTTCAGTCAGTCCCTTCTTGTTATTGTCTAGTTCCTCCAATGTCACCATTGGCAAATAGACATCGTGCTCTTCAAATCTGAATAGCGACGACGGGTCGTGCATCAGAACGTTGGTATCAAGAACAAACAACTTGGTGTGTGCAGCACGGGCCATAGAAAATCACTTTTATGAGTGGGAAGACTGAATACTGGCGTATACCTCGGCGGCATGACCATCCACTTTGACACCACGCCATTCGCGCACAATGATGCCTTGTGGGTTGACCAGAAATGTACTGCGTTCAATGCCTCGTACCTGTTTGCCGTACATGTTCTTCATTTTAATCACGTTGAATGCCTGACAGGCGATTTCTTCGCTGTCAGAAATCAGCTCAAACGGAAACGTGTACTTGGCTTTGAAATTTTCGTGTGATTTCAGGCTGTCGCGTGAAATGCCAAAGACCACGGCATTGGCTGCAGCAAACTGCTCATGCATATCGCGAAACTGCATGCCCTGCGTAGTACAGCCGGGCGTGGCATCTTTGGGGTAAAAATAGAGAACGAGAAACTTACCCAAATAGTCTTTGCTATTAAATTGGAGGCCAGAAGTGGCCGGTAAGATGAGTTCTGGAACAGGTGAATTCAACATAGTAGTCATGACAATCACTTAATCACATTGTTGATAAAAATACAAAATTAAGCAAGCACAAAACGAAAATTCTCATGTCAGCCGCAGGTCTAGTCCGTTATTGCGGTAACGTGATGGTAATGTGCGTGCCTTGGCCAGGCTCGCTGTCAAAGGCCATGGCACCGCCCAGCTCCTCGCATACCTTGAACGCAAATGGAATGCCCAGGCCGGTGCCAAAACGTTTGGTGGTCGGGCCCGGCGTCAGCGCATGGGGCTCCGGCTTGAATGGCATGCCCGGCCCCTGGTCGATAATGGTGATGGTGAGCAGGTTATTAGCCAATCTGCACGTTAACTGTATTTCTGTGCCTCGCGGTGAAGCCTCTGAAGCATTTAGAAGCAGGTTGTACAGCATTTGTTCCAGTAAATGTTCGTCTGTGAGCACCAGGCGTTTGATCGTTGTGCTGTTTTCAATGACCCTAATCTGCTTTTCATTGAGTTTTGGCTGCAAGGTGGTGATGGCACCCTGCACAATAGAGGAAAGCAGCAACTGGTTGAGCATGGGTTTGATCGGGTGCAGGTAAGACAGCAGGCTGCCTGTCCAGCGCTCCAGCCTGTCCACCGTATGGATAATGCCTTGAATCGACTCCAGCGTGTCTTTATCCAGCAAGGGGTCATCAATGACTTGTGCGGTCGCACGTATGCTGGCCAGCGGATTGCGGATGTTATGCGCCAGCATGGGCACCAGCAGGCCAAGTGCTGCCTGTTTTTCGCTTTTAACCAGTGCGTCACGACTGGCCGCCAGATCTTCGGCCATTTTATTAATTTCTCTCGACAGCACCGCCAGTTCCTCTGCACCGGCCTCCGGTACCTGATGGCTCAGGTTGCCGGTACTGATGGCATTGGTGGCTTGCATGATGTCGTTAATTGGCCGGACGATGGAGTTTTTCAGAATCCGGCGTGAATACACAATCAGGATGCAGGCCAGTAGCAGTGGTAATGAGAGCACCGCAATCGAGTTGCTTCTGGCCTCGTCCAGGCGTTGCTTGATTTCTCCCTGTTTCACAAACAGCAAGTTTTCGGCACGCTTGGAAACCTCTTCATAGTGTCTGAAAATGCCGGTTTCAATATCCTGGTAAATGGACTTTTGCGCTTTGCGATCAGGGTTATTCTGATAACGATAAAACAAGGCCGGTGCTTCATTGACCAGGTTGCGGTATTTCAGTTCTATGTCCATCAGCGCATCGCGCTCTTCCTGATCGATGGCGACATTTTGCAGGCGCTCCAGGTGATCCAGGATGGAGGTAGTGTATTGGTTGTATTCATGTAATGCATTCTCTTCCTGCAAGAAAAATGCATCAAATAACTCTTTGGTTTGACGATACAGGTCGCCGCGCACCAGGTAGATTTCCTGAATGACAAAGTTAATGCGTTGCGATTGCTTGGAGGCTTTGTCCCACAGATAAATACCGTAGCCGCCGCTGGCAACTGCCAACACGATCAGTGCAATAAAGTACAGGTCATGAAACAGCAGTAAGTGCCTGAGTGGCTTGTCGTGGGCTCTGGCTGAGGTGCCTAAGGACGTGCGTTTGAAAAACATGGCCGCTTAACTTGCCAGCTTGAAGCTGACCGGCACATTGGTTGATTTCAGCCTGCCGCGCAATAAATCGTTAAACAGCGACTTTAACTGCGACTTCTTGATGGTGGCAATGGCAGCTTCATCGATGGCCTTGTTGCCGCTAGACTCCACCACTTCAATGCTAGTCACGTTGCCATGGTCGTCAAAGGTAATGTGCAGGTTGGTCACCCCTTCAATACCGCGCTCCAGCGCAATTCTTGGATAGCGCAGGTTCTTTTGAATTTCACGTTGCGCAGCCTCTTTAAACGCATTGCGCGCAGCCTCAATATCGCCTTCGCTCGGCCCACTGGCTTTGACCGCCTCAGGTGCCGGTGCAGGCGGCGCTGGAGGCGCCACCATCTCAGACTTTGCTTCGCTAACAGTTGGTTTGGCTGTAATCACTGCCGGGGCTGGGGACTCAACGACCTGGCGCGGTGTCTCTGTGGGAGGCTCCGGGGTTGGGGATGGTTTTTGCGGCGCGACTGGTTTTTGTTCCACCGGCTTGTGCTCAACCGGTTTGGGCTCGCTCTTTACCGATTGTGGCTTGGGTGGTTCAGGTTTTACGGGGGTAGGCTCCGGCTCGGCGACTGGCAGCGCTGGTGCAGGTGGCTGCTCTTTCACCAACTCAATGCGGATTTCCTGCTTTTTGGGCGGTGGCAGGTCATAGTCTGGCTTGGGCATGGTAAACATGATCGCGGCATGGATAAGCAGTGAAGCAATCAAGCACCACTCTAATACATGACTGAACTGTTTAGACTCTTTTAACACGGCTTGCACGCCAACACCCTTATGATTAACCCCCGCTGCGACCCGACACTATAAGCTATTTTTTATGATTCATGCCAGCTTGTGTGGGTCGGGCGGCTTAGCGAATGCCGCTGAAAGGTTGCACCTCAACCAGCGTGCCTGCTGCCAGTGTGCTGGTTTTGTCATCCAGCACAATAAAGCAATTGGCCTGGCTCATGCTGCTCAAAATCCCCGAGCCTTGCTCACCGGTGGTTTTAACCTTCCAGTCTTCGCCTGCTTTAAATAAGATGCCACGCTGGAACTCGGTACGGCCGGGCGCTTTTTTAATCGCGCTGACACACTCGACCTTGAATGAGGGCTGGCTAAAGGTGTTCGAACCCATCAGGTTTTTGAGGGCTGCTTGTACAAACTGGTAAAAGGTCACCATGGTAGACACTGGATTGCCGGGTAAGCCAAAGTAATGTGATTGGCCGATTTTGCCGTAGGCCAGTGGGCGGCCCGGTTTCATATTGATTTTCCAGAATAATACCTGGCCGTGTTTTGCCAGCAATTGCTTCATAAAGTCAGCTTCGCCTACCGATACGCCGCCACTGGTAATCACCACATCATGTTCGGCAGCCGCTTGTAGCAATGTTTTTTCCAATGCATCTGGGTCATCGGCGACATTGCCCAGGTCATGCACGTCTACCCCTAGTGCTTGCAACATGCCCCATACGCTATAACGATTACTGTCGTAAATCTGGCCCGCCTGTAGTGGCTGACCGACACTGACCAGCTCATCGCCGGTGCTGAAAAAAGCCACTTTCAAGCGGCGGTACACCTGGACTTCTGCAATGCCCAGCGAGGCCAGTAGCCCCATATCGGCCGGTTGTATTTGATGGCCGCGCGCCAGCACGGTTTGACCAATCGTGATGTCTTCCCCTGTCAGGCGAATATTGGCACCTTGGGCCGGGATTTTGAGCACTGTGACCATCTCACTTTCAGTGGTGGTGTGCTCTTGCATGACGACGGTATCCACGCCAGATGGAATCACCGCACCTGTCATGATTTTGACGCAGCCGCCTGCGGCTAACTCACCGGTAAATGGATTACCTGCAAATGCGGTGCCCACGATTTTTAGTGGTTGCGTCGCCTCTGCATGGCGGAACGCAAAGCCGTCCATGGCCGAATTGTCATGGCCAGGCACATTGAGGCCAGATGTCACAGACGTTGATAGCGTGCGCCCCAGCGCTTGCTTGATGCTAATGGTTTCACTGTCTTGCACGGGCGATAAAAATTGCTGGATATACTGGCGTGCTTGCGTCACAGACATGGCATTAGGGTCATAGTCATCTGCGCAGGAAGGATTGCTGGCCAGTTGTTGCAAAAGGGCTTGGTTAGTCATGATGGCTAAGGCTAAGAGGGGTGGTGGTTGATGTTAGTAAACGCTTGCTCATCTTCAAAGCTCACGAATACATGGGGATGCTGGGCTTGCCAGGCACTCACTTTGCGCTGGCCTTGTTGCAGAAAAGCATCGAGGTCGACGCTCAATTGGCGTGGCATCAGGCAAAACACTGGGTGCGTGCCACTGGCGCTGCGCGCAATGGCCAGCAGGGCGTGGGTGTGATTAATTGCCGAGGCCTCGCTGATGGCGCGACGCAGTCGACTGACTAAATCCAGCGGCAACAGTGGTGAGTCGCAGGGGACGCTGAGTATCCAATCTGTCGTGGCATGATGCATGCCTGCTTGCATGCCTGCCAGTGGGCCATCAAACTGATTGTTGGCATCGGTGACCACCGGGACGCCAAATTCCTGGTACTGCTCTACATGGCGGTTGGCATTGATGATGACATGATCCACCTGCGGCTGTATGCGTTCCAGCACGTGTGCGACCAAGGGCTTGTCTTGATAATTCACCAGGCCTTTATCGGCACCGCCCATGCGCGTGCCGCGCCCGCCGGCCAGAATGACTGCGGTAATTTGCATTAACCACCCGTATGCGACATAAAGCGCACGACCGCAGGGGCTGCCCGCCGTAAATCGAAATCGTGCCCTTGAGGCTTGATACGCATACCATGCAAAATGGCATCAACCAAAGGTTGGTCGTTGTCAGGATGCGCGCGCAGTAACGGCAGCAAATTGACTTGATGGTCTTGGCCCAGGCATAGGAACAACTCACCCTGGCAGGTAATGCGCACGCGGTTGCAACTCTCGCAAAAATTGTGGCTATGCGGTGAGATAAAGCCAATCTTTGTTGGTTGGCCATTGACTTGCCAATAACGTGCAGGGCCGCCTGTCCTGTGGGTGCTCGGCGTGAGTGAGAACTTACTTTTTAGCAGGGAAAGCGTCTCGGTGTTGCTGACGCAACTTTGTTCGCGATCATGCGCCACTGCCCCTAGTGGCATTTCTTCAATAAAGCTGATATCGACCTGTTTTTCAATCGCAAAGTTGACCAGGGCTTCGGCTTCATCGTCGTTGATGCCACGCATCAGCACGGTGTTGATTTTGATATTGTCAAAGCCTGCAGACCTGGCTGCGTCCAGTCCGGTGAGCACTTTTGATAATTCGCCCACACGGGTGATGGTTTTAAAACGGTCTGCCTGCAGGCTATCGATGGAGATATTGATGCGTTTGACGCCAGCGGTTTTCAGCGCCGTGGCATATTTATCCAGCTGGCTGCCATTGGTGGTGAGTACACACTCATCCAGGCCGGGCAAATGACCAATTTCCTCAAACAGCCACATGGCATTTTTGCGTACCAGCGGTTCACCACCGGTGATGCGAACTTTACGCACGCCCATACGGACAAACAGTTTAACGAGGCGTGCACATTCTTCGAGTGATAACACAGCATCGCGTGGCAGAAACGTCATGTCTTCTGCCATGCAGTATTGGCAACGGAAATCACAACGATCGGTGATCGACAGGCGGATATAGTCCACCCGCCGACCAAACTGGTCGATCAATTGTGTAGGAATGGTGGCCGTTGTTTGCATGACTATATTAAGGTCTAAAGTAATTCGTATTTTATGCCCTTTTTAGGCTTTCACAAGGCATAAATAGAGGATATGATTCGAGGGTGATAGAATGTAACTAAATTGTAACCAGTTAAATGTGAGGTCGGTTTGGATAACACATTAAGCCACGAGCAACACGCGCAGATACAGGCGCATATTCAAGCACACCAGCATGTGCCGGGTGGGCTGATGCCTTTGTTGCATGCGATTCAGGACGATATTGGCTATGTGCCGGAAGCCGTATATCCGGAAATTGCCAAAGCGCTGGCCCTGTCTGTGGCCGAAGTCCACGGTGTCGTCAGTTTTTATCATCATTTCCGTACCCATCCCATCGGCAAGCACGTGCTGCAAGTGTGTTGTGCCGAGTCCTGTCAGTCTATGGGGTCTGCCAAGCTGGAAGCCGAGCTAAAAGCGAAACTAGGTGTGGATTATCACCAAACCACGGCTGACGGTAATCTCACTTTGTTGCCAGTGTATTGCCTGGGTAACTGTGGCTGTTCACCGGCAGTGATGCTGGATGATGAAGTGTATGGTCGCATGAGTGCCGACAAGGTCACCGCATTGATTAGCGAGGTGTGCCATGGTTAAGGTATATGTGCCCATAGACTCCACCGCACTTTCCCTGGGCGCCGAGCGTACGGCTAAAAAAATCATGCAAGAAGCGCAGTCACGGGGTGTCGAGATGACATTAGTGCGCAACGGTTCACGTGGCTTGTTTTGGTTAGAGCCACTGGTGGAAGTTGAAACCGCGCAAGGCCGCGTCGCCTTTGGTCCGGTGCAGCCCTCAGACGTGGCTGGCTTGTTTAATGCAGAGTTTACCAATGCACTCGCTGACAAAGCCAAAGCGCATCCTTTATATTTAGGGTTGACCGATGAACTGGCCTGGCTGAAAAAACAGCAACGTTTAACCTTCGCCCGCGTGGGCATTACCGATCCGCTTTCGCTGGAAGATTACCTGGCGCATGATGGTTACAAAGGCCTCAAAAATGCCCTGGCCATGTCAGGTGCCGATATTGTTAAAGCAGTCACCGACTCTGGTTTGCGAGGTCGTGGTGGTGCGGCTTTCCCCACCGGCATCAAGTGGAATACCGTACTCAATGCCCCGGCAGAGCAGAAATATGTTGTTTGTAACGCTGACGAAGGCGACTCGGGCACCTATTCTGACCGGATGATCATGGAAGATGATCCTTTTGTGCTCATTGAGGGCATGACCATTGCCGCGATTGCAGTGGGGGCTACCCAAGGTTATATCTATTTGCGCAGCGAATATCCGCATGCGCTGAAAACACTGAATGAGGCCATCCGTAAAGCGAATTTAGCGGGCTACCTGGGCGAAAATATTCTGGGCTCGGGCCATACTTTTCATCTCGAAGTGCGTCGTGCCGCGGGTGCCTATGTCTGCGGCGAAGAAACCTCCTTGTTGGAAAGCCTGGAAGGCAAGCGTGGCCTGGTCAGATTTAAACCACCATTACCTGCGATTGAAGGCTTGTTTGGCAAGCCGACCATTGTTAATAATGTGATTTCACTGGCGACCGTGCCAATTATTCTGGATAAAGGCGCGCAATATTATGCCGATTACGGCATGGGCCGTTCACGTGGTACTTTGCCTATTCAACTGGCCGGCAATTTAAAACAAACCGGTCTGGTCGAGCTGGCGTTTGGTGCCACTTTACGTGAGCTATTGTATGACTATGGTGGCGGTTCTGCCTCGGGTCGGCCTATTCGCGCCGTACAGGTAGGTGGCCCATTGGGGGCTTATTTGCCGGAGAGCCAGTTTGATACGCCGCTGGATTATGAAGCGTTTACCAAGATTTGGGCCGTGCTGGGCCATGGCGGTATTGTGGCGTTTGATGACAGTGTCGATATGGCCAACATGGCACGTTATGCCTTTGAGTTTTGTGCCATTGAAAGTTGCGGCAAATGTACGCCGTGCCGTATAGGCTCTACGCGCGGCGTAGAGGTGATGGACAAAATTGTGCTGGGCAAGAACCACCCGCAAAATGTGCAGTTACTGCGTGACTTGTCCGACACCATGCTGAATGGTTCCTTGTGTGCATTGGGGGGCATGACGCCTTACCCGGTGTTGAGCGCCCTGAATCATTTCCCTGAAGACTTTGGTCTAAGCAATAAAGAAGCTGCTGCCTAAGGGCGGCGAAGGATGACATTATGGATGACATCAAATACTCCTCTTCACAGCCGCAAGCACTTAAATACGATGCGGATACCGATTACGGCACGCCCAAGTCTGACGGCACCACCATGGTGACGCTGAATATTGACGGCATAGATGTGACCGTGCCTGATGGGACTTCTATCATGCATGCCGCGCAACTGGGCGGTGTGACCGTGCCTAAGTTGTGCGCGACTGACTCATTGGAGCCATTTGGCTCTTGCCGTTTATGCCTGGTCGAGATCGAAGGCCGCCGCGGTTACCCGGCGTCTTGTACCACGCCTGTGGCGCCTGGGCTCAAGGTGAAAACGCAGACGCCTAAACTGGCCGATGTGCGCCGTGGTGTCATGGAACTCTATATTTCAGACCATCCGCTGGATTGCCTGACCTGTACTGCTAACGGTGATTGCGAGCTGCAAGATATGGCGGGCGCGGTAGGTTTGCGCGAAGTGCGTTATGGCTATGATGGTGAGAATCACCTCGGTCAGGCCAAGGATGAGTCCAATCCCTATTTCACATTTGATGCTTCTAAATGTATTGTCTGTTCACGCTGCGTGCGTGCGTGCGAAGAAACACAAGGGACATTCGCACTGACCATCCAGGGCCGCGGCTTTGATAGCAAGGTCTCTGCCGGCGGCAAAGACTTTCTGGAGTCAGAATGCGTGTCTTGCGGTGCTTGCGTCCAAGCTTGCCCTACCGCGACGCTGATGGAAAAAACCGTGATTGACGCCGGTACGCCAGAACACAAAATCACCACCACATGCGCTTATTGCGGCGTGGGTTGCAGCTTTGACGCCGAAATGAAAGGCGAGCAAGTGGTGCGTATGACGCCGACCAAAGAAGGGGGTGCCAACCACGGGCATAGCTGTGTCAAAGGCCGCTTTGCCTGGGGCTACGCGACGCACGCTGACCGTATTACCACACCCATGATCCGCAAGAGTATTCATGACGCATGGCAAAAAGTCGGCTGGGATGAGGCGATAAATTATGCCGCCAGTGAAATCCAGCGTATTCAAAAGCAATATGGTAAAGAGGCGGTCGGGGGGATTACTTCCAGCCGTTGTACCAACGAAGAAGTCTACGTGACACAAAAGCTGATCCGGGCCGTATTTGGTAGTAATAACGTAGATACCTGCGCACGCGTCTGCCACAGCCCCACTGGTTATGGCTTGAAGCAAACCCTGGGTGAGTCTGCCGGTACGCAGACCTTTGATTCAGTTATGCAGTCTGACGTGATTTTTGTCATGGGAGCGAACCCAACCGACGGTCACCCGGTCTTTGGCTCCTTGATGAAACGCCGCTTGCGTGAAGGGGCCAAGCTGATTGTGGTCGATCCACGAGAAATTGACCTGGTGTCTAACTCGGCACATGTGCGTGCGGATTACCATTTGAAACTGCGTCCTGGCACCAATGTGGCCATGATTTCTGCCATTTCTCATGTGATTGTGACTGAAGGTCTAGTGCAGGAAGACTTCGTCAAAACACGTTGTGAGTGGGATTCGTATATTGCCTGGCGTGACTTTGCGGCCAAGCCGGAAAACTCACCAGAAGCCTTGGAAAAGGAATTGGGTGTGCCTGCCAATGAGGTGCGTGAGGCTGCACGTTTATATGCCACGGGCGGCAATGCTGCGATCTACTACGGCCTGGGTGTCACCGAGCATAGCCAGGGCTCTACCACCGTGATGGGTATTGCTAACCTCGCCATGGCAACAGCCAACATTGGCCGCGAAGGCGTAGGCGTCAACCCATTGCGTGGTCAAAACAATGTGCAAGGCTCTTGTGACATGGGTTCCATGCCACATGAATTTCCTGGCTACCGCCATGTGTCTGATGACGCCACACGTGCGCAATTTGAGCAGGCCTGGGGCGTGACGCTGAGTGCAGATCCTGGCTTGCGTATCCCCAATATGCTGGATTTAGCTGCAGAAGGCAGCTTTAAAGCCGTGTATTGCGTGGGTGAAGATATTGCCCAGTCTGATCCGGATACCCAGCATGTGACCCATGCGCTGGAAAGTATGGAGTGCGTGATTGTGCAGGACTTGTTCCTCAACGAAACGGCCAAGTTTGCTCACGTATTTTTCCCTGGCGCGTCTTTCCTTGAGAAGAACGGCACTTTTACCAATGCCGAGCGTCGTATTTCGCCTGTGCGTAAAGTGATGACGCCTAAGAATGGTCTCAGAGACCATGGTCAGCATGAGGCCGGGATGGAAGATTGGGAAATTACTGCCAAATTCTCAGAAGCCTTGGGTTACCCCATGCATTATGCGCATGCCAGCGAAATCATGGACGAGATTGCTGCCTTGACGCCGACCTTTACCGGTGTCAGCTTCAAAAAACTTGATGAACTGGGCAGCATCCAGTGGCCATGTAATGACGAAGCGCCTAGTGGTACGCCAACCATGCACGTCGATGAGTTTGTGCGTGGTAAGGGCAAGTTCTTTATTACCCAATATGTGCCAACCACAGAGCGCGTGAACCAGAAATATCCGCTGATTCTGACCACTGGCCGTATTCTGTCGCAATACAATGTGGGCGCGCAAACACGCCGCACAGAAAACGTGGCCTGGCACCATGAGGATCTGATTGAAATTCATCCGCACGATGCTGAAGATCGCGGTATTGCCGAAGGCGACTGGGTAGGCATCAGCAGTCGTGCCGGACAAACGGTGTTGCGTGCCAAGATTACCGAGCGCGTACAGCCTGGTGTGGTGTATACCACGTTCCATCATCCTGAATCCGGCGCAAATGTGATTACCACAGACAACTCCGACTGGGCGACCAATTGCCCGGAATACAAGGTGACGGCGGTGCAAGTGTCTAAAGTCAATCAGCTGTCGGATTGGCAGCAACATTACCGTTCGTTTAGCGACACGCAAATTGAATTGTCGGGGATGGATCCGCACACGGTTGTTTCTTGATGACAGTTGAAGTTGATGTAAAAGGTTGTCCGCTGCCTGCGAGTAGTGAATGGCAAGCCATTGCGGCTGAACAGGCGGTGAGTACATTGCATGTGACCCGCTGGCGCGAAGGGGTGTCGTCTGCCCTGCCGGATGCGGTGGCAGAAGAGGTGCCGATTGCGCTGGTGTATAACGGTATTTCGCATGTGGTCATGCTGGCGACCCCGGCTGATCTTGAGGATTTTGCCTATGGTTTTTCGTTTACTGAAGGCATTATCAGTCATCGTAGCCAGATTTATGGCATAGATGCTAAAGCCTTGTTTCATGCGAACGGGCCATTACAGGGCATAGAGTTACATATTGAATTGGCCACAGAGCAGTTTGCCCTGCTCAAGGCGCAGCGCCGTAATTTAACCGGGCGCACAGGGTGTGGTTTGTGTGGTGCAGAGAGTTTGCAGCAAGTGTTTAAACAGCCGATGTCGGCGACTGGGCCATTGGTGACGGTGTCATTGTCGGCCATTGATGCGGCGCTGGCCGGATTGAAATCACAGCAACCCTTGCAGCAACTGACGGGCGCTACGCATGCGAGTGCGATTGCTGATGCCAGTGGGCAGGTGGTGTGTGTGCGTGAAGATGTCGGCAGGCATAATGCACTGGATAAGCTGGTTGGCAGCCTGTTGCGCCAGGGCTGCGATTTTTCGACCTTCTGGGCGCAGCACTGGGTGTTGACGACCAGCCGGGCCAGCTACGAAATGGTGCAAAAAGTTGCGATGTGTGGCGGGCAGGTACTGATCGCGCTGTCTGCCCCCACTGCGTTGGCAGTCAATTTGGCGCAGGAATATGGTTTTTTGCTGGTTGGCTTTGCCAAAGCCGGGCAGTGCGTCGTGTATAGCGGTGCACTGTCAGAATTAGATGCGCGTGCGTTTCGCTAGAAAGAGTGTAAGCCTATGGAAGTGGAAAAATTAATCAAGATGGCCAACCAGATTGGCGACTTTTTTGAAGCGAATCCAGACGTGGAAGAGGCCAAGCTGGAGATTGCCAGCCACCTGAAGAAATTCTGGAATTCCGTGATGATTAACTCACTGGTTGCGCATGTGCAGCAACATCAAGGGCAGGGGCTGCATCCGCGAGTGATTGCCGCGATCCAGCAACACGTGCAGGCATAATTCCTTTTCAGAATGCGCCTTATGCCGGGGGCTTTCTGTTGCTGAACCGCTGGCCCAGCAATCCCCAGAACTTTTAGTGGCGCTGCAATAGCCTGAAAGATTCCCGGTTCTGGCGGGTTTGTTCGCCTTCCCAGATCACACGCCACTCTTCACCAGGCAATATATGGCGCTTGCCCGGCTGGTCTTCAATCAAATACAAATCGCACTGCGTAGACTTGGCTTGCTCGTGGTCTTTTAGGTGTGTGCCTGCATGCAAGCGTATGCCAGAATGATAGTGCAGCAAGTCTTCTTGTGACGCACCGATATTTTGTGCGTGGATGCAATTGTAATGCGCAGGCAGGTGCTTGCGCAGGTCTTCAAACAGTGGCTGGTAAGTGCGTGCAGCTTCTATCATTGGCAGCCATAAGCTCATAAACACTGTCCAGGCACAGGTCATGCCGATGGCCCAGTTGGTGGCGCTGGAACGGTTGGAGTGCTTGGCACGCAACACAATTGACAGCCAGATCAAGGTCACCGCAACGGCAATCGCGCCGTATAACAGGCTGAAATGGATGGTTTCCAGTCCTGACAGGTAACTCAGGCGCTGGTAGAGCTTCACTGGCGAGCCGTTGAGCATGGCCCACCAGCCCAGCCAGGCAATGGCAATCAGGATGCCAAACAAAATCAGGCCAAACCAGTTTAAAGCACCCGCGGCGCCGCGTTTAAGGGTTTCGATGCTGCCTGCAGCCAATACGGTCAATGGCACCAGTAGAGGTAATGCGCTTACTTCACTGCGGTCGCTCATGAAGCCGATCAATATAAAGGCAATGCCGAAGAAAATCAGCCCGAGCTGAAAGCGGTAAGTGGTCAGCACGGAGTGCCTGAATCGCCAAACGCCCCACATGGCGAACGGCAGGGCTGGCCAGGCATACCAGGCCAGTGTTCTTAAAAAGTAGCCATGATTGCCAGGCAGCTGGAATTGCCATTGCGATTGCCACCACGCGTGCCACAGGCCAGGCGCCCATTGCTGGCATAACCAGCACCATAGCCAGATCCCGGGCATGGCAAGCAAGGTGCCTGTTAACATGGCCCGGTAAGTGGGTTTGTGCTGGCGAATGGCGGGGACAAATAACAGGCCAAGCACAGATAACATAATCGTGAGAGCAGGCACCACGCCACCTGCCAAAAAGGCGATTAACAGGCCGGTGCAAAGTAACCACATGGCGCGTATCGGTTTGCGCATCACCAGGGCCAGGGCGTAAAAAGCCATGGTGATGCCGCTGAGTGCCGCAACGGCAGGCATCATGGTATGGGCGCTGACGACCAATCCCAGGCAGCCGATAAAAATAAAGTTGGTTTGACGACCTACCCCCAGATTCCATAATTCGCGACCACTCAGCCCGGTCATGATCAGGGTCAGCAGCATCCATAGACCTACACTGAGCCTGGCAGCGTCGTGCGTTGGTAGCAAGGGTGAGAGTAAATGGGCAAAGCCGGTGGCTGCCCAGTAAAATAATGGTGGCGTTTCCAGTAAGGGGTGTCCGGCTGAGACTGGCGCAATCCAGTGGCCGTGTGTCCAACTGTTAGCAGACAGAAAAGGGTGATCGATCAGGCTTTGAATAATGCTGGCCGATTGCGATTCAAACGGTTTCCACGGCGAGTGGCCAATCAAACCCACACACAGCCAGATGGCGCATAGCAAAATCAGCAGATGCGTTTTGGCGCGCTCCCCCACTTTGGCGCGTGGGGTGGCCATGTTTTCTTGCCAATCGTGATCAATATAAAACTGCATGGTTGGGTGTGGGTCGCGGGATGAACGCATGATCAGAGTGTGATATTACCCCTGAAATGCCTAGCTATAAAAACAAAAAAGGCAGCCATGCTGCCTTTCTGGACCATATTCGCCGAAATTACATGCCGTATTTTTGGCGGAATTTCTCAACGCGACCAGCAGTATCCACGATCTTCTGTTTGCCAGTGTAGAACGGGTGGCACTGTGAACATACTTCAATGTTCAGGTCTTTGCCTGTCGTAGAACGAGTTTGGAATTTGTTGCCACAGCTACATGTGACGTTGATTTCCGGGTAATTTGGGTGAATATCAGCTTTCATGCTTTCTCTCTAATCTTTAAGCAGTTGCAGTAAACGCGCGATTATCTATGATTTTTATTGATTTATCAATAGCAGATCGATAAATAATTGCATCCGAGGTGGCGCTAGCCTCTACGCATACTGTCGAAGAAGTCGTTATTGCTCTTGGTCGCCTTGATTTTGTCGAGCAAGAATTCCATCGCCTCGAGGTCGTCCATCGGGTAGAGCAGTTTGCGCAATACCCAGATTTTTTGCAGTACGTCTTTGTCCAGCAGCAGCTCTTCGCGACGGGTGCCAGACTTGTTGACGTTAATGGCAGGGTAAGTACGTTTTTCGGCCATGCGTCTATCCAGATGGATTTCCATGTTGCCGGTACCTTTAAATTCCTCGTAAATCACGTCATCCATGCGCGACCCAGTATCTACCAGCGCAGTGGCGATAATGGTCAGTGAACCCCCTTCTTCGACGTTACGTGCCGCACCAAAGAAACGCTTTGGTTTTTGCAGGGCATTAGCATCCACACCACCGGTTAATACTTTGCCAGAAGAAGGAATCACCGTGTTGTAAGCACGTGCCAGACGAGTAATCGAATCCAGCAGAATCACCACGTCTTTTTTGTGTTCTACCAGGCGTTTGGCTTTTTCCAGCACCATCTCGGCCACTTGCACGTGGCGGGTCGCTGGTTCATCAAAGGTGGATGCCACCACTTCGCCGCGTACAGAGCGTGTCATTTCTGTCACTTCTTCCGGACGCTCATCAATCAGTAACACGATCATGATACAGTCAGGATGGTTGGCGGTAATCGCATGGGCAATGTTTTGCAGCATGACAGTTTTACCGCTTTTCGGGCTGGCAACCAGCAGCGCACGTTGACCTTTACCAATCGGCGCAATCATATCGATCACGCGGCTGGTAATGTTTTCTTCACCGCGGATTTCGCGTTCCAGTGTCAGTGGTATGGTTGGGAACAGTGGCGTCAGGTTCTCAAACAGGATTTTGTGTTTGGTATTTTCCGGCGCTTCATTATTGACGCTATCCACTTTCACCAAGGCAAAATAGCGCTCACCATCTTTAGGCGTACGAATTTCGCCTTGAATGCTGTCACCTGTGTGCAGGTTAAAGCGGCGTATTTGCGACGGAGATACGTAAATATCGTCCGGGCCCGCCAGGTATGAAGTATCCGGGGAGCGCAAAAAGCCGAACCCGTCTGGTAATACCTCCAGCGTGCCATCACCAAAAATGCTGTCGCCTTTTTTGGCCTTGTTTTTAAGGATCGCAAAAATAAGATCTTGCTTGCGCATGCGGCTGGCATTTTCAATGTCATTGGCAATGGCCATGTCGACCAGTTCGGTCACGGGGAGATGTTTGAGGTCGGATAAGTGCATTGAGTAACTCGCTAGACTGAGAAACGGCGGAGAGATTGAAAAGAAAACCCGGTTTCGCAGACTGGAAACCGGGTAAGTAGATTAAATGTTGCTGTCGATAAACGCGCTGAGTTGAGACTTGGACAATGCACCGACTTTAGTCGCTTCCACATTGCCGTTTTTAAACAACATCAGGGTTGGGATACCACGAATGCCGTATTTTGGCGGCGTATTCTGGTTATCATCAATGTTCAGTTTTGCCACTTTCAGGCGACCAGCATATTCTTTGCTGATGTCATCCAGAATCGGCGCAATCATTTTACAAGGGCCGCACCATTCTGCCCAATAATCAACCAATACTGGCACTGTGGATTGCAGTACTTCTTGTTCAAAGCTGGCGTCGCTTAAATGGGTAATGTTGTCGCTCATTATTGCCTCTTAAGATTGGTGAAGAATTTAAATCAAATGTAGACTGGATTTAAACAGAATTTTTTTGAAAGTGTGGCTAAATTTTGTTTGAATTAGTAATTTGCTGAAAGATGAAATTACCAAACGAGATAACAACTAGTATAGCAACAGTTTTCCCGCATAATCAAGTTTTTTCCGTCTATGCTATTCAGTATGGGGAGCGTTTTGATTAAAAACAAGGGCTGCAGCATGTTATTTCATCTATTAAAGGTTGTGTTGGGCATATGCCTGATGATGAATAGTCTGGCCGCCGTGCCCTTGGCTAACTGGCACATGCAGGATATGGCAGGTCACAGTCATCAGCTTTCGCAGTACAAAGGCCGGTGGCTGGTAGTGAATTACTGGGCGCCCTGGTGCCCGCCATGTCTTGAAGAAATGCCGCAGTTGGTGACTTTTTATGATGCCCATGCCAAAGAGGGGGTGATGGTGCTGGGGGTGGCTGTAAAGTATGAGTCCGTGCAAAGCGTGCAAAAATATGCGGACGACATGCTGATTTCTTACCCGATTGTGCTCGCGGATGCGCAAAAAGTGGCGATATCAAGCCCTGAGGTGCTGCCGACGACTTATATTTATGCACCGGATGGTTCGCTGTACAAAGTAAAACGCGGCGCCTTAAGCAGGCAATGGTTGGAAAACCTGCTTAAGGAGGCCGCGTCAGCGCCTAAATAACGTTTAAAACTAGATAGTCACTGCTTCCCCTGCCGGGTTAATCACGCTGAGCTGATTCTCTTTGGCAAACTGAATCAGTTGCTCAAACCCTGCCGGATTGACGTCTTTCAACTTCATGTCTACCGACAAGCTGCGCACGTTATTGACCAGTTTTGGCTTCAGGTAAGGCGAATAGCGCAACTTTTTGTCGTCGCCAAACGTGGCGTAGGTACTGCACATGCGGTCCACCCAGTCACTCGGGCGAAAAGGCTTTCCGGCCAATGTAATGCCCTGAATAATAATTTCCTGATTTTCCATGCAGATTCCTTAAAGCGAAGTTAACAATTAATTGGTGTATTCAAATACTTTGACGACTTTAGTCACGCCTTCTGTCGTTCTGGCAATTTCTACCGCGTCGGTAGCTTCTTTCTCAGAGACAATGCCCATCAGGTAAACCACGCTGGCTTCCGTGACCACTTTCACCACATTGGCTGGGAACAGGCGCTCACTGACGAAACGCGCTTTCACTTTAGTGGTGATATACGTGTCATTGCTGCGGTCACCAATGGAAGAGGCTGGGGCAACGGTCAACCCGTTGTGAATGTTGCGCACATTGGAGATTTCACGCGTCAGCGTTTCTGCCTGTGTGAACTGGGCGTCGTTCGGTACCTCGCCAGACAGCAGCACAATGCGGTTGTAGCTGGTGACATTGATATGCGATGCTTTGTCCATGTATTGCGACAAGCGCTTCAGTGTTTTTAATTCGATATTTTCATCTTCGACATAAATGCCAGACGTACGACGATCTGCTGCCATCGCGCCACCGGCTGCTGCGCCGCCCACGACTGCAGGAAAACAGCCACTCAACTGCGTGCTGATCAATAACAATGCAATAGCAGAGACTTTTCTGGTGAAAATTTGTTGGGTCATGAAACTTCCTTGATCTACGAGAAAAACTTAAAGATGTTGGGTGTGACAGCAGAGGATAAATAAAATTCTACGCTTTTTATGTGTCGATTGCATTACGAATCCAATTCGGCGCGCGGTATTGGGGGTTGTCAAACAGGATCGCATCGAAGCGGCACGGCGTGTTGAGGTCGTTTATTTGTAAGTAATGCTGGGCAGCGCGGATGAGTTTTTGTTGTTTGCGATGGTCTATGCTGTCGGCCGCACTGGCAAATGCCTGGTGGCTGCGTAAGCGCACTTCAACAAAAACCAGGGTGTGTTGATCGCGCATGATCAAATCAATCTCACCAAAGCGGCAACTATAGTTTTGCGCCAATAGCACCAGGCCTTGCTGCTGCAAGAAATGCACAGCCGCCACCTCTGCGGCCAGTCCTTGATTATTAGCGTTGAGTTTCATGATGGCTTTGGCTTTTGTCGCATCACGCAGCCTGCTTTAGTGCTTAGCGAAACTGGCGCGATGGCATAAAATACGTGCATGAACGAGATTGGTACATTATATGTGGTGGCAACGCCCATCGGCAATCTGGGGGATATCACCCAGCGCGCACTCACCACCTTACAGCAGGTCGATGCGATCGCGGCCGAAGATACCCGCCACAGTGTCGGTTTGTTGCGGCATTTCGGTATCAGCAAGCCTTTACTGGCAGTGCATGAGCATAACGAGCAGCAGTCGGCGCAAGGCCTGGTGAAACGCTTGCTGGCAGGTGAATCCATCGCGCTGATTACTGACGCCGGTACGCCAGCAGTCAGCGATCCTGGTGCAGTAGTCGTGCAAGTGGTGCGACAGGCGGGCGTGAAGGTGGTACCTATCCCCGGTGTGAGTGCGATCATTGCGGCGTTGTCAGCCGCAGGCATTACCCAGCCTGGTTTTTATTTTGAAGGTTTTTTGCCGGCAAGTGGTTCACAGCGCCGCAAGCGCTTGCAGTTGCTTAAGGCAATTCCGTCTACGCTGGTGTTTTACGAGGCGCCACACCGCATTGTCGAGTGCGTGCAAGATTTGCATGATGTGTTAGGTGGTGCGCGGCAACTGACGCTGGCGCGCGAGCTGACCAAGACCTTTGAAACCATCCATACCTGCCTGTTGACAGACGCGGTAGACTGGTTAAATGCAGATACCAATCAGCAGCGCGGCGAGTTTGTGGTGCTGGTGCATCCTGATCTGCAGGAAAAGCCCGATGGCCTGGATGAAGAGACATTAAGGATATTGCAGCGTCTATTGCAGGAGTTGCCACTCAAGCAGGCGGTGGCGCTGGCAACCGATATTACAGGCCAGAAGAAAAACGAATTATATGAAGCAGCGCTTGCGCTTAAAGCGGCAAGCCCAGATTAAAAGGTAACAGAGTATGACCACTGAAATCACCCTGACCCGCCCGGATGACTGGCATTTGCACCTGAGGGACGGCACTGGCCTGCAGTCTGTATTGCCAGACACGGCGAAACAATTTGCCCGCGCCATCGTTATGCCCAATTTGCGGCCACCGGTGACGACAGCCGACCTGGCGCTGGCTTATTATCAACGCATCAAACAGGCGCTGCCTGCCGGGCTTGCATTTGAGCCGCTGATGACTTTGTATTTAACTGACAATACACCGGCGCAAGAAATTGCGGCGGCCCGCGCGAGTGGTGTGGTGCAGGCGGTGAAGTTGTATCCGGCTGGCGCGACCACCAATAGTGACTCTGGCGTGACCAGCCTGGCCAAATGTGCAGGCGCATTGGCAGAGATGGAAAAGCAGGGCATGCCCTTGCTGATCCACGGCGAAGTGACCGATGGCGATGTGGATGTGTTTGACCGTGAGAAGGTATTTATCGAGCGACATTTGCAACCGTTGTTAAAGGACTTCCCTGGCCTCAAAGTGGTGTTCGAGCATATCACCACCAAAGACGCGGCTGAATTTGTGGCCGCAGGCCCGGCCAACCTGGCCGCGACCATTACCGCGCACCATTTGCTGATGAATCGTAATGCCATGTTTACTGGTGGTATCCGCCCGCATCATTACTGCTTGCCAGTACTCAAGCGTGAAACACATCGTGAAGCCTTGGTGAAAGCGGCGATTTCAGGCTCATCCAGATTTTTCCTGGGCACTGACAGTGCGCCGCATCCTAAATCCGCCAAAGAGGCGAGTTGCGGTTGTGCGGGCATGTATACTGCCCATGCGGCGATTGAGTTGTATGCCGAAGCATTTGAAGAGGCGGGTGCGCTGGATAAGCTGGAAGGCTTCGCCAGTTTTTATGGGGCAGATTTTTACGGTTTGCCGCGCAACACTGACACCATCACATTGCGCAAGGAAAGCTGGCTGGTGCCTGAAAGCATTCCGTTTGCGGATGATGTGCTAGTGCCATTGCGTGCCGGACAAACCATTGCATGGAAGCTGGTGTAACACTTTAAAACATTGGAGGGTAAGCGATGAACAACAAGTGGTTGATTGCAGGATTCGGTGTGATGTCTGGTGTGATATTCAGTGCGCAGGCATTTGCGGTGACGATAGACGAAATGCGCGGTGAGCAAGCGCCGTATGCACAAGCCTTTAAAGCGGTAGATGCGGATGGTAATGGCAAGTTATCTAAGAAAGAGGCTGCCAAGGATAAGGATTTCCACACCGGCTCTTTTGCCAAAGCGGATACAAACCATAATGGCAGCCTGGATCTGGACGAGTTTGCCGCTTATAAATCCAAGGTGGATAGCGCTGAAAATAAACAGGCGGCGACTGACAGTGCCATTACGACCAAAATTAAGTCCAAATACCTGGTAGAGAAAAACTTTAGCAGCTTTAAAGTCAGTGTCGAAACCAAAGATAATGTGGTGATTTTGAGTGGGTTTGTCGATAACGCCGAGCAGAAGGCGCGTGCTGAAAAGATTGCCACCAGTGTCAGTGGCGTGAAATCCGTCAAAAACGCGCTGGTTGTTAAGCCTTAGTTGGCGGTGCTTGCCCGGATTTATAGTTGCCAGTTAATCGGCGTCTGCCCTTTGCTGCTTAGGAACTGGTTGATGTTGGAAAACTGGTGATTGCCAAAAAATCCCCGGTGCGCCGACAGTGGTGAAGGGTGTACGGATTTTAAAACCAGATGTTTATTGGGGTCTATCATGGCCCCTTTCTTTTGGGCATAACTGCCCCACAATACAAACACTAAGCCTTCCCTATGCTGGTTGAGCGCGGCAATGGCGGCATCGGTAAATTGCTCCCAGCCCCGGTTCTGGTGCGAGCCAGCATTGGCCAGTTGTACCGTCAGTGTAGCGTTCAATAGTAATACGCCCTGATCTGCCCAGGCAGTCAGGTCGCCGCTCCCGCTCATGCGTACGCCTAAATCCGCCTGAATCTCCTTGAAAATATTCATCAGCGAAGGCGGCAAAGCGACGCCTGGCGGTACTGAAAAACTTAGGCCATGCGCTTGCCCCGGGCCATGGTAAGGGTCTTGCCCGATAATCACCACACGCACTTTGTCGAACGGGGTATGGTTAAACGCATTGAAGATGAGTGGCCCCGGCGGAAAGATGGTTTTGCCGGCGACTTTTTCCTGCTGCAAAAACGTTTTCAGTGTTTGCATATAAGGCTTGTCGAATTCGGCGCCGATGTGGGTTTGCCAGGAAGGGTCTAGCTGGCCGGACTTTTCTGTTGTGGTCATGATTAATGGAGAGGGGAATGTTTTTTCAATATTATAGGTCTAGTGGTCCGCGTGGTAAAATAGCCATGAAGCCAACCAGACAGTCGCCGCCTGTGCAAACAGGGGGAGGAAAGTCCGGGCTGCACAGAGCGGGATGACGGCTAACGGCCGTACGCTGAAAGCTGGTAACAGTATAAGGTGAGGAATAGGGCCACAGAGACGAGCGTATTAAGTTACGGTGAAACGCGGTAACCTCCATCTGCAGCAATATCAAATAGGCTGGCATTTTACGCAAGTAATAAGGCGTGGCTCGCGCTGCCAGCGGGTAGATAGCTTGAGCGTGTGAGCAATTGCACGCCTAGATGAATGACTGTCGCCGCGCAAGTGGATACAGAACCCGGCTTACCGGTTGGCTTTATTTTTCCTTCATCATGTTTGGCTGAAGCATGGTCTGCGCCTGGCGCGCTTGCCATTGATCCAGCGCTGCGCTGATGCGCTGTTCGTTATACCCTCGCACCACTTCCCCTGCAATCAGCAACACCGGCACGCCTTTGCCTGCCAGCCGCTGGTATTGAGCCTGCGCTTCGGCAGACCTTTCAATGTTGACTTCCTGATAGCTAATCTGCCGTTGTTGCAGTAATGCCCTGGTCTTTTCGCAGTAAGGGCACCAGTCGGTGGCGTACAGCAGCACTTTGCCGTGGCTGTAGTCTGGTGTCGGCGTCAAGGTGTACCACCATGCGCGCCACTCCATGGCCAGTAAAATGCCTGCGCCTATGATTAAAAATTTCAATCTGCTGGACATATATGTATTGGATGGTTGGGTGCTGGTTGGTATGTTTTATTCGACCATGCCGGACTTTTTTTGATGCTAAAAAAATCAGCAAAAAATAACATTTTTTAATTATTCAATATTTTCAATGAGATAGCTATTTTTATTAAACAATTTTATGTGTTAATTGCGCCAATCTCTTGATTTAAATTGCTTTGTTAAAATGCTCTAAGTCTTTGTCTTTAAAAGAGATTTTTTCTCCCAAAGTGCTTGCCAAGCACTTTTTTTTTATCTATAGTGTGCAAAAGGGTGATTTTGTGTTGAATTGTGGGAAATTTATCCCACTTTTAATCAAAACAGGTTGGTAAGGACAATATTCCATGTTTCGCGGGGCGGTACAGTTAAGTTTGGATGCAAAGGGGCGGCTCAGTGTGCCGGCCAAGCATCGTGACGCCCTGACGGCTGGCGGGCAGGGCGAAGTTGTGCTCACGGCCCATCCGCACCGTTGTCTGATTCTGTATCCAAAAACAGCTTGGGAGCCGATTGAAACCAAGCTGACCAGTTTGTCCAGTTTTAATCCTCAAACCAGTGGTATTCAGCGCATGATCGTCGGTCAGGCAGATGTGATGCATCTGGATTCCGCCGGTCGTTTGCTGGTGAATGCCGTACTGCGCAAGTTTGCCAAACTCGATAAAGACGTGATGATGGTCGGGCAAGGCAGTCATTTTGAGTTGTGGGATCTGGCAGCATGGGATCAGCAGCTGGAGAGTCTGATGGCGACCGACCAGTTGCAGATACCGCAAGAGCTAGAAGGATTCTCGCTATGACGCGGGGCGCGAAGTCAGCGCCCGCGTCCTTGACGGAAACGTCAGTGTCACCAGTCGCCGCCAGTCATATCACCGTGTTGTTACATGAGGCGGTGGATGCGCTGAACGTGCAGGCCGATGGCGTGTATGTCGATGGTACCTTCGGGCGTGGCGGGCATAGCCGACTTATTCTTTCCAAATTAGGTAGCAAAGGGCGCTTGATCGGCTTGGATCGCGATCTGGCGGCAGTGGCGCATGGGCAAACGATTGCCGATGCGCGTTTTACGATGGTGCATGCGCATTTTTCCGCCATGGCGGCAGTGTTGGCTGAGAGGGATGTGCAGGCGGTAGACGGAATATTGCTCGACCTGGGCATTTCGTCGCCGCAAATTGATGAGGGTGTGCGTGGTTTCAGTTTCCGTTTTGACGGACCGCTGGATATGCGCATGGATCAAAGTCGGGGCAGAACCGCCGCAGAGTGGCTGGCGACGATGTCTGAAAAACAATTGGCTGAGGTGATTAGAGATTATGGTGAAGAACGGTTTGCTAAGCAGGTTGCAAGGGCGATTGTTAAAGAGCGCGAAGATGGGCATGCCATCACCACTACAGGGCAACTTGCCAAGATCGTGGCAGGCGCCATCCCCAAGAATGAGCCGGGCCAGAACCCTGCAACGCGCACATTTCAAGCTCTACGGATTTTCGTCAATCAAGAGCTTGAGGAACTCTCGCTAGTGCTGCCAGATTGCCTGCAGCTGCTGCGTCCGCAAGGTCGGTTGGCGGTGATTAGCTTTCACTCGCTGGAAGATCGTATCGTCAAGCGCTTTATCCAGTCAGAAGTGGATAGAGATAACCTGCCTGCGGGTTTGCCAGTGCGTGCCAGTGAGTTGCCGCAGCCGCGCATGTTGTCCGTCGGGCGTGCGACCAAGCCAGGTGCTGCTGAAGTGTCGGCGAATGTACGTGCGCGTAGTGCGGTGCTGCGCGTGGCCGAGCGCACACATGTTCAATAACTATGTGCAGTAAGTGATTTAAGTATGATCCGGCTCAATTTGATTTTGTTTGCGTTGACGATTGCCATGGCTTTGGGCGTGGTGACGGCGCAATACAAGGCGCGCAAATTGTATTTTGAGCTGGACAGGCAAGAAGTGTTGACCAAGCAATATATGACGGAATATGACCAGTTGCAGATCGAGCAAAGCACCTGGGCCATGCATTCGCGGCTGGAAGATTTTGCGACCACGCGTTTGCATATGCATAGCCCGAGCATGCAGCAGACACAAGTGATCATGGTTGATGTGCCGCCTGCGCCATAACCGGAATCATTGCGAGTGAATGGTCATGCTGCTTAAAGAGAGTCAACACAAGCTGGTGAAATTGCCGGCCTGGCGCAGAAGAACGCTGCTGGTGTTGCTGCTGTTGAGTTTTGTCTTGCTGCTGGGGCGCGGGTTTTACCTGCAAACCTTGCATAAAGACTACCTGATTAAAAAAGGTGAAGCGTTTTCGCGACGCAAAGTGGTGTTGATGCCGCATCGCGGCAAGATTTATGACCGTAATTTCAAGCCATTGGCGATCAGTTTGCCGGTGGAGTCAGTATGGGCAAACCCGACTGACGTGCAGGTGACGGCGGTGCAGTTAAAGCAAATGGCCAAGCTGCTGGATATGCCAGCCAAGGAATTGCAACAAAAGCTGCAAAAAAAGAAAAAAGAATTTGTTTATATCAAACGGAGAGTGGCGCCCGATGTGGCAAAACAGGTGATGGCGATGAAAGTGCCCGGCGTATTCAGTCAAAAGGAATACAAACGCTTCTACCCGGCGGCAGAAGTGACGGCGCATATCGTCGGTTTTACCGGCGTGGATGACACTGGCGTTGAGGGCATGGAGCTTTACCGTAACCACGTATTGTCTGGCAGCGCAGGTAAGCGTGACTTTGTGCGTGACCGCAAAGGCCATGTGGTAGAAGACCTGGTCGCGGTAAAGTTGCCGCACGATGGCCAGGACCTGGTGCTGAGCATAGATCGTACTGTGCAATATGTGGTGCATAGAGAGTTGTCACGGGCGGTTGAAAAACACAAAGCCAAAGCGGCGGCGGCTGTGGTGCTGGATGCCAAAACCGGTGAAGTGCTGGCGTTGGTAAATATTCCGACTTACAACCCGAACAATCCAGTCAATGTGGCCAGCAAGTTGCGCAACTCCGCCATCGTTAATATTTTTGAACCGGGTTCGACCATGAAGCCGGTCACTGCGGCGGCGGCGATGGAGTTTGGCCCTTATCAGCCAGATACCAAAATCCAGACTGCGCCAGGCTACCTGCGTATCGGCACGGCCACCATTCATGACGCGCACCCTAACCAGGTGCTGACCGTGTCACAAGTGATCCAGAAATCCTCCAACGTCGGCTCGGCCAAAATGGCGCTCGATTTAAATCGCGAACAGTTGTGGAACACCTATGTACAACTGGGCTTTGGCTCTGCCACCAAGATTGGTTTTCCTGGTGAGGCCTCCGGTAAAGTGCGCGACTACAAAACCTGGCGCCCGATTGAGCAGGCGACGATGTCCTATGGTCACGGCATTAGCGTGACCTTGTTGCAATTGGCGCGTGCATACACGGTGTTTGCCAATGAAGGTGAGTTGTTGCCGGTGACCTTGACCAAGCTGTCTGAGCCGCCGGTCGGCCGTCCGGTGTTTTCTGCCAAAGTGGCCAACGCAGTTAAGGATATGCTGGAGCTGGTCGTGCAGCCAGGCGGCACAGCATTAAAAGCACAAGTGACGGGTTATCGCGTCGCTGGCAAAACCGGCACCGCGCATAAGTTGGGTGATCATGGCTACGAGCATGATAAATATGTGGGTTCTTTTGTTGGCATGGTGCCTGCCTCCAATCCGCGCCTGATTATGGCGGTGATGATAGACGAGCCCAGCAATGGTGAATATTACGGCGGCAGTGTGGCTGCGCCGGTGTTTAGTGCGGTCATGAATGATGTGCTGCGTATGCTGGTGGTGCCGCAAGATGGCAATGCTATTCCAGCGACCACCCCGGCTGATGCGGCTGAAGTGAAGGAGGCGATGTGAGTAAATATATTATTCCAGCGCCGGTACATGGCATCACCGCAGATAGCCGTCAGGTGGAAAAGCATGGCTTGTTCCTGGCTTACCCGGGACAGCACAGCGATGGCCGCGACTATATTGAAGATGCGATTGCCAAAGGCGCCAATACCGTGATCTGGGATAGTCAGGGTTTCGACTGGAATCCATCCTGGAATGTACACAATATTGCTATTGCCGATCTCAAGTCCCAGGTTGGACATATTGCCAGCCAGTTTTATAAAGACCCGTCCGAACAAATGTGGTGCATAGGGGTGACCGGCACCAACGGCAAAACAACGGTTACGCACTGGCTGGCCCAGGCTTACCGTTTCCTGCAACAAAAGTCTGCTGTGATTGGCACATTGGGTAATGGCGCGCTGGACGATTTGCAGCCGACGCAAAATACCACACCCGGCCCGGTAGAGCTGCAAAAAGTGCTGGCGAATTTTGTGCTGGATGATGTGCGCACGGTGGCCATGGAAGTGTCTTCTCACGGTCTGGATCAAGGCCGTGTCAATGGCGTAGCCTTTGATGTCGCGGTGCTCACCAATATCACGCGTGATCATCTTGATTATCACCTGACCATGGAAGCCTACCAGGCGGCCAAACGCAAACTGTTTGACTGGCAAACCCTGTCGGCTGCTGTAGTGAATGCTGATGATGCATTTGGCCTGGCATTGATTGAAGACCTGCGTAAGCAAGGTAAAAAAGTATTGAGTTATGGCCTGCATCAGGAGGCGGATGTGTGCGCAACCGCCGTCACCATGCATGCCACTGGTTTTGAAATTCAGGTGCGTACGGCACAAGGCAGCGGCGATATTCAGTTGCATGCCCTGGGGCAGTTCAATGTCTACAACGCCTTGGCTGTGCTGACTTGTTTATTAGCGCAGGACGTGGCTTTGCCAGCAGCGCTGCAAGCGGTATCTGGCCTGGTGCCGGTGGCAGGACGCATGCAGATGTTTGGTGGCGGTGATTTGCCATTGGTGGTGGTTGACTATGCGCATACGCCAGATGCCCTGGAAAAAGCATTGCATACCTTGCGTATTCAGGCGCGCGGCAAATTGAGCTGCGTGTTTGGCTGCGGTGGTGACCGTGACAGCGGCAAGCGTAGCGAAATGGGCCGTATTGCCGACACGTTGGCGGATAGCGTGATGGTGACCAATGACAATCCACGCAGTGAAAATCCTTACGCGATTATTGCGGCGATTGCCGAAGGCATGGCGCGTGAAGTGACCGTGGAAACCGACAGGGCCAAAGCCATTGCTCTCGCCATTAGCCAGGCTGGCAAGGGCGATGTGGTGCTGATTGCCGGTAAAGGCCATGAAGATTATCAGGAGATCCAGGGCATACGCTATCCATTTAGCGATGCCGCTTGGGTGCAAAGCGCGTTGAAAAAAAACGTATTGAATCAGAACGCTTTGAATCAGAAGGCACAGGCATGATCGCACTGCAAACCATTGCTGAAGTATTGCAAGGCCGCTTACAGGCGGTGAACGGGCATGGCGTGGATGTCACTGTGAGCTCTGTTGATACCGATAGCCGTCGCGTGCAAGCCGGGCAGTTGTTCGTTGCCTTGCCAGGTGAAAAGTTTGATGGTCATGATTTCTTGCCGCAAGTGGCGACGCAAGGTGCCGTCGCTGCGCTGGTGAGCAAGCCTGTCGATGGTGGTTTGCCAACAGTGCTGGTCAAAGATACCCGTCTGGCTTTGGGGCAGTTAGCCAGTTGGTGGCGCCAGCAGTTGGCCTTACCGCTGATTGCGGTCACCGGCAGTAATGGCAAGACCACTACCAAGGAAATGATTGCCGCCATTATGCAAGTGCATGTGGGCGGCGCTGACAAAGTATTGGCCACGGCCGGTAATTTTAATAACGATATCGGTATGCCGCTGACCTTGTTGCGTTTGCGTGCAAATCATCGCTGTGCCGTGATTGAAATGGGTATGAATCATTTAGGTGAGATCGATTACTTGACCCGCCTGGCACGCCCGAATGTGGCGGTGATTAACAACGCCGGGACGGCGCATATTGGCGAATTGGGTTCGCGTGCAAACATTGCCAAAGCCAAAGGTGAGATTTTTGCAGGCTTGAGCCATGACGGTATTGCCGTGATTAATGCGGACAGTGAGTTTGCAGACGACTGGCGTGGTTTGAACGCAGGGCGTCGTGTGCTGAGTTTTGGCTTGCACGCCGCCGCCGATGTTCGTGGTGAAGTGCTGGATGCTGAGGCTGGCTTCAAGCTGCATTATCAGGGGAACAGCATCACGTTAACACTGGCAGTGCCGGGCGTGCACAACATCATGAATGCATTGGCCGCTGCCGCTGCTAGTTTAGCCGCAGGCGCCAGCCTGGCCGATGTTACTCAAGGGTTGCAAGGCTTTGCCGGGGTCAAAGGGCGTTTGCAAGTGAAAACGGCTGCCAACGGCGCCAAAGTGATCGATGACACGTATAACGCCAACCCGGATTCCATGCAGGCGGCGCTGGATGTATTGAAAAATGCCGGTTCAAATACGGTGTTTGTGATGGGTGATATGGGCGAGCTGGGGGCAGATGCAGAAGCCATGCATGCGCAGATCGGTCGTTATGCCAAACAGCAAGGGATTGGCAAATTGTATGCACTAGGTCAATTCACGCAGGCCGCAGTGCAGGCGTTCGGTGCGCAAGCACACCATTTTGCTTCGATAGAAGCCTTGGTTTCTGCCTTGCAGGCAGAGACCACCGCCGATGATGTGGTGTTGGTAAAAGGCTCGCGCTTTATGCAAATGGAGCGTGTGGTGAATGCGCTAGTGGAATCGTTGGTGGAATCGCAAGCCACTGAATTAGTGGGGAAATAGGGAACATATGTTATTAGAACTGACGAAATGGCTGGCATCGGATGTACACGGGTTTCATGTATTTAATTACATCACCTTCCGTGCCGTCCTGGCGACGCTGACGGCGCTGGCGATCTCATTCCTGGTTGGCCCGGCCATGATCCGCAAGCTGACCGAGTACAAGGTCGGCCAGGCGGTACGTGATGATGGTCCACAAACACACCTGGTCAAGGCAGGTACACCAACCATGGGTGGTGCTCTGATTCTGGTGGCGATTTCAGTGTCGACTTTGCTATGGGGTAATTTGCATAACCGCTTTATCTGGGTGGTACTGATTACCACGCTGGGTTTTGGCGCGGTGGGCTGGGTCGATGACTACCGCAAAGTGGTCTACAAAAATCCTAAGGGTTTGTCTGCCAAAGAAAAATACTTCTGGCAAAGCCTGGTGGGTTTTGGTGTCGCCGGTTTCCTGTATGCAACGGCGACAACGCCGGTAGAAACGACGCTGATCGTGCCTTTCTTCAAGCACCTGGTGTTTCCTTTGGGCGCAGTGGGCTTCATCGTGCTGACTTACCTGGTGATTGTCGGCAGCAGCAACGCCGTGAACCTGACCGACGGCCTGGATGGCCTGGCGACCTTGCCAACCGTGATGGTCGGCAGTGCGCTAGCGATTTTCTCTTATGTGGCTGGTCACGCAGTGTTTTCCAAATACCTGGGGATTCCTTATGTCGCCGGCGCCAGTGAATTGATGGTATTTTGCGCGGCCATGGCGGGTGCCGGCTTGGGCTTTTTGTGGTTTAACGCTTATCCGGCAGAAGTGTTTATGGGCGATGTCGGCGCGCTGGCACTGGGTGCTGCACTAGGTGTAGTGGCGGTGATTGTGCGCCAGGAGATCGTACTGTTCATCATGGGCGGTGTGTTTGTGATTGAAACCTTCTCGGTGGCGGCACAGGTGCTGTATTTCAAATATACCAAGAAGATGACAGGTACCGGCAAGCGTATTTTTCTGATGGCGCCTTTGCATCATCACTACGAGCAAAAAGGCTGGAAAGAGACGCAAGTCGTCGTGCGTTTCTGGATTATTACCATGATGTTGGTGCTGGTGGGGTTATCCACCTTGAAATTGCGATAAGACACGGAATGCATCGTCAGGCGTGAACATGAAAAAACAGTTTGAACAACAGCGGATTGCAGTACTGGGACTGGGTGACACCGGCTTCTCGGCTTTGCGCTGGCTGCGCCATATGGGTGCAGATGTAGTGATGTTCGACTCACGTCTGCACCCGGCCGGGCAGGATCGTTTGCATGCAGAGTTTCCGGAGGTGGAGTGCCACCTGGGACCTTTTAATCATGCCTTGTTATCCAGCATGGATTTGATTGTGGCTAGTCCTGGCGTCTCACTCAACGAGCCAGTCATTGCACAGCTAATGGCACAGGGCAAGCATGTGGTCGGCGACGTTGAGTTGTTTGCGCGCTTCCGTGCCCCTTATGCCAAGGTGATCGCGATTACCGGTTCCAACGGTAAAACGACCGTCACGTCACTGGTGGGTGAAATCTGCAAGCAGGCTGGATTGAATACCATTGTTGCCGGCAATATCGGTTTGCCAGTGTTGGATACCTTGCAGATGACGGCACCTGATGTTTATGTGCTGGAGTTATCCAGCTTCCAGCTGGAAGGGATCCATCAGCTGCAAATAGATGCGGCGACTATCCTCAACCTGTCTGAAGATCATATGGATCGCTATGACGGCATGGAAGGCTACGCGCAAGCCAAGGCACGCATTTACCAGCACGCGCGCATTGCTGTGGTGAATCGTGATGACCCTGCCAGTGCAGCCTTGGCCGGTCAGTTGCCACAGGTGTCGTTTGGTGTGAATCCGGCACCGTCGATCAATGATTACGGCCTCAACGACGCGGGCTGGTTATGCGCGGGCAACCGTCATTACATTGAAGCTGACAGCTTGCAGATTCGCGGTAAACATAATATTGCCAACGCGCTGGCAGCCATTGCACTGACGCAAGCGATCGGCATCGACAAAGTCTCTATCCTGCATACGGTGCAGGCATTTGCAGGCTTGCCGCACCGCGTAGAGTGGGTGGCGAATATCGAGGATGTCGATTTTTATGATGATTCTAAAGGCACCAATGTCGGCGCGACCTGCGCTGCGATTAGTGGCATGCTCAAGCAGGGCAAGCCGCAAAAAGTAGTATTGATCGCCGGTGGTGATGGCAAGGGCCAGGACTTTACGCCTTTGCGTGAAGCGATTTTGCATCACGCCAGAGCCGTGGTGCTCATCGGTCGCGATGCGCCAAAAATCCAGCAAGTCTTGCATAACCTGCAATTGCCAGTCGTCGATGCGGTTGATTTAACCGCCGCTGTCCATATTGCCAAAACCCTGGCCGAAGAAGGCGACGCAGTCCTGTTATCACCGGCTTGCGCCAGCTTTGATATGTTCCGCAATTACGAACATCGAGCCGAAGTGTTCGTTGAAGCTGTGAAAGCCATGGAGGCCGCATGCTTGGGCCATTGATGATGAACCGCGAGCGTTATAACTCCCCCAGCTACGATGTGTCGCTGTTGTGGGTGGTGTTGTCATTGCTGGCGTTTGGCATGGTCATGGTGTATTCCGCCTCAATTGCTTACGCAGATTCAAGCAAGATGTTTGGCCATAACAGCACCTATTTCCTGATGCGTCAGGCCTTGTATATCGTGGTCGGCCTGGTGGCGGCCGTGATTGTGTTCCAGGTGCCTATGGCCTGGTGGCAAAAGATGTCGCCTTACCTGTTCATTATGGGCATCGTCTTGCTGATCATGGTGCTGATTCCAGGCATCGGCAAAGTGGTCAACGGTAGCCGTCGCTGGATTTCCTTGCTCGTTATGAATCTGCAACCTTCAGAACTCATGAAGCTGTTTATCGCCATGTATGCCTCCGATTACGCTGTACGCAAAGCCGGCAGCATGCATAGCTTTAAAAAAGGATTCTTGCCCATGCTGGGCGTGATGGTATTTGTTGGTGTGTTGCTGCTGAAGGAGCCGGATTTCGGTGCCTTTGCCGTCACCGCCTCCATCGCGTTCTCCATCATGTGGCTGGGCGGCGTCAACCTCAAGGTGTTCCTGGCCATGCTGGGTGCATTGCCATTGGCTGTGATCGGCCTGGTGGTGATGGAGCCCTACCGTTTGGAGCGTATGAAAGGCTTCTTGAATCCGTTTGATGACCCGTTTGATACCGGTTACCAGTTGTCACATGCGTTGATCGCGTTTGGTCGTGGCGAGTTCTGGGGTGTAGGGCTCGGTGGCAGCGTAGAAAAATTATTGTACTTGCCAGAAGCGCATACCGACTTCCTGTTGGCGGTGGTGGCTGAAGAGCTGGGGTATGTCGGCGTGCTGGTAGTGGTGTTGCTGTTTGCCTGGCTGGTGATCCGCGCCTTCAGTATCGCCAAAGAAGCCGTGGCTAACGAACGTTATTACTCTGCCTTGCTTGCGCAAGGCATTGGTGTGTGGATGGGCGTGCAAGGCTTTATCAATATGGGCGTGAACATGGGCCTGCTGCCGACCAAAGGGCTGACTTTGCCATTGTTGTCTTACGGCGGCAGCGGCATCCTGGCGAATTGCATTGCGCTGTCGGTGCTGCTGCGTATCGATTTCGAGAACCGTCGCTTGCAGAAAGGCTTGAACTGATGAGCCGTTCATACACATTGATGGTGATGGCCGGTGGCACCGGTGGGCATGTTTACCCAGCCATGGCGGTGGCCGACGCGCTGCATGCGCAAGGCTGGAAAATCGTCTGGCTGGCCACTGAAGGCGGTATGGAAAACCGCCTGATTGCCGACAAGCCTTATGACAAGGCCATGATGACCATGCGCGGCGTGCGTGGCAAAGGCTTGCTGGGCTGGCTGACTTTGCCCGTGAAGCTGGTGCGCGCCTTTGCACAAGCCAGACAAGCCATCCGTCAACATCAGCCGGATGTGGTGCTGGGCATGGGTGGCTTTGCAGCGTTCCCTGGCGGTGTGATGGCCAGGTTGGCTGGTGTGCCGCTGGTGATTCATGAGCAAAACTCAATTGCAGGGCTGACCAATAAAGTGCTGGCCAAGATCGCTCACCGTGTATTGACTGGTTTCCCGGGGGCTTTGGGCACTAAAGGCGAGATGGTAGGTAATCCTGTACGTGAAGGCATTACGACATTGCCCACACCGGAACAACGTTTTGCCGAGCATCATGGCGTGTTGCGCGTGTTAGTGGTAGGCGGCAGCCTGGGTGCAGTGGCGTTGAATACCTTGTTGCCACAGGCATTTGCGCAATTACCTGTCAATGCGCGTCCGCAGATCATTCACCAGGCTGGTGAAAAACAGTTTGAAGCGTTGAAAAAGGCTTATGCCGATGCTGGTGTAGCGGCAGATTGCCGTGCCTTTATCCACGATATGGCTGAAGTGTATGCTTGGGCGGATTTGGTGGTTTGCCGCGCTGGGGCATTGACGGTGGCGGAACTGGCTAATGTCGGTGCCGCCAGCATCCTGGTGCCGTTCCCGTTTGCGGTGGATGACCACCAGACGACAAACGCGGCTTATCTGCAGCAGGCGGGTGCCGCTTTGCTGATACAGCAGTGTGATATGGATGTTGCGCAATTAGCGGCGACTTTGCAAACGCTGGATAGACCGGCTTGCCTGGCGATGGCACAGAAAGCACGGGCGCTGGCCAGGCCGCAAGCCACGCAACAGGTTGCACAAATTTGCCAGCAGCTGGCGACAGGCAATAAAAAAGGAACACCGGGTTCAGCATGAAACATAAAGTTAAAAAAATACATTTTATCGGTATCGGCGGCTCAGGCATGAGCGGCATTGCCGAGGTGTTGTTGAACCTGGACTTTGAAGTCAGTGGCTCTGACCTGGCCAGCAATGCGACCACCAAACGTTTGCAAGGTTTTGGCGCAACGGTGTTTCAGGGGCACGCGACCGAGCATCTGAATGATGCCGACGTAGTAGTGGTCTCCAGTGCCATTAACGAAGAAAACCCGGAAATCATCGCCGCACGTGCGCGTAAGGTGCCAGTGATTCCACGCGCAGTGATGCTGGCAGAACTCATGCGCTTCAAGCAAGGCATTGCCATCGCCGGTACGCATGGCAAAACCACGACCACCAGCCTGATTGCCAGCATCTTGGCAGAGGCAGATATGGACCCGACCTTTGTCATCGGCGGCAAACTGGAGGCAGCCAGCGCCAATGCACGCCTGGGTACCGGCGAGTGGATCGTGGTGGAAGCCGACGAATCTGATGCGTCCTTCTTGCACCTGACACCGATCATGGCGGTGGTGACCAATATCGATCAGGACCATATGGACACCTATGAACACAGTTTTGAAAAGCTCAAAACCGCGTTTGTTGAATTTTTGCAGCAGATTCCGTTCTGGGGCATGGCAGTGTTATGTATTGATGATGCCAATGTGCGTGAAATCCTGCCGCGCGTGACCCGTCCGGTCACCACTTATGGCACACATGAAGAGGCTGCGATTCGCGCCGAGAATATTGTGGCCGATAACGGCAAGATGCATTTCACGCTAGTGCGTAAAAATGGCGTGACCGTGCGTAACGAAGTGACACTGAACTTGCCCGGACATCATTATGTATTGAACGCGCTGGCCGCGATTGCGATTGCCACTGAGTTAAATGTGCCGGATGCCGCCATTTTGAAAGCCTTGGCAGAGTTCCGTGGCGTTGGTCGTCGTTTTGAACGCTATGGCGAGATCCCGGCCAATGGCGGTCACTTTACCCTGGTGGATGACTACGGCCATCACCCGATTGAGATGCAGGCAGTGATTGCGGCGGCGCGTGGGGCTTTTCCAGACCGGCGCCTGGTGCTGGCGTTCCAGCCGCATCGTTACACGCGTACGCGTGACTGCTTTGAAGATTTCGTTAAAGTGTTGTCCACCGTTGATGCCTTGTTGCTGACAGAGGTGTACTCGGCAGGAGAAGCACCGATTGTGGCCGCGGATACGCGTAGCCTGATTCGCGCCATTCGCGTCAATGGCAAGGTCGAGCCGCGTTTCGTCGAAACCACTGATGAACTGCCAGCCACCATTCTGGAAAGTGTGCAGCCGGGTGATGTGGTGGTGGTGATGGGCGCTGGCAATATTGGTAGCGTTGCAGCGAAAACCAGGGAGTTGGCTAGCGTATGAGCGCCTCAGGATTAAAAGCGACTGGCCTGCAAGTGCTGAATAACGAGCCATTGGCCCGCTATACCAGCTGGCGCGTCGGTGGACCGGCAGACCGCCTGGTGCTGGCTGATAGCGTAGAACATTTGCAACAGTTTTTACAGCAGTTGCCAGCCGGCGAACCACTGACTTTTATTGGTCTGGGTAGCAACTTGCTGGTGCGTGATGGCGGTGTGCGCGGCACGGTGGTGGTGATGCATCAGGCACTACAAGCGCTGGAGATGCAGGGTGAGCGTGTGTACGCCGATGCCGGTGTGACTTGCGCTAAATTGGCCCGTTTTGCTGCCAGTCACAATAAAGCAGGTGCGGAGTTTATGGCAGGCATTCCAGGCACCGTAGGCGGCGCGCTGGCGATGAATGCTGGTTGTTATGGTGGTGAAACCTGGCAATGGGTAGATCAGGTAAAAACGATTAATCGTCGTGGTGATGTGCAAGTGCGATCACGTACGGAATATCAACCTAGTTATCGCCATGTGGTGCATCCGGCGGCAGATGAGTGGTTTCTGGGCGGCTGGTTTGCGGTACCCGCAGGCGATGGTAAAGCGTCTGCCGAACAGATCAAGCAGTTGCTGGCAAAACGCCTGGCGAGCCAGCCACTGAATATGCCTAGCGCAGGGTCAACCTTCAGGAATCCTGAGGGTGATTTTGCTGCCAGGTTGATAGAAGCATCAGGGCTCAAAGGCACCACCATTGGTGGGGCGCAGGTGTCTGAAAAGCATGCCAACTTTATTGTGAATTTGGGTCAGGCGACAGCGGCTGACATTGAAACCTTGATTGAGCACGTTAAAACCACGGTGCTTGAACAGCAAGGGATTGCGTTAATACAGGAAGTGAAAGTGATTGGGGAAGGTGTTTTAAAAGTATGAGTGTGAGTCAACAGTCATTTGGCAAGGTCGCGGTACTGTTTGGCGGCCGTTCTGGCGAGCGTGAAGTGTCGCTCAAAAGTGGTTCTGCTGTCTTGGCGGCATTGCAACGTCAGGGCGTGGATGCGCATGCGTTTGATCCGGCCAGCCAGGACCTGTCTGCCTTGAAAGCGTTTGACCGCGCCTTTATCGCCTTGCATGGCCGCTACGGTGAAGACGGCACGATTCAAGGTGCGCTGGAACTGATGGATATTCCTTACACCGGCAGCGGCGTCATGGCCTCTGCGCTGGGCATGGATAAATGGCGCACCAAGTTGTTGTGGACGGCTGCTGGCGTCACCACGCCTAACTATGTGCTGATGGACGACAGCACGCACGCTGAAAATGTAGTCACTGCGCTTGGCTTGCCGCTGTTTGTAAAACCGGCCAACGAAGGCTCCAGCATTGGTGTAAGCAAAGTTAAACAGGCGGGCGATTTAATGGCGGCTTATCACCTGGCCAAACAGTCAGACCCGCTGGTGATTGCCGAGCAGTTTGTCGGTGGCGGGGAATATACCGTCGGCATCCTGGGTGAGACTGCACTGCCTATCGTGCGCATCGTGCCTAAAAACGAATATTACGATTACGAAGCCAAGTACTTGCGTGATGACACCGAGTATCGCTGCCCAAGCGGCCTGTCTGCCGAACAGGAAAAGCAAATCCAGGCCGAAGCCTTGCAGGCTTTTAACGTACTGGGTTGCCGTGGCTGGGGCCGTGTCGACTTTCTGATGGATGAGTCTGGTAAGCACTATTTCCTGGAAGTGAATACCAGCCCGGGTATGACGGATCACAGCCTGGTGCCGATGGCGGCCAAGGCTGCTGGCATGGACTTTGAGGCACTGGTGATTCGTATTTTGCAACAAACGTTGCGTGAAGTGTAAAGAGGACGACTACGACGATGTGGGATAGACCAACATTGCTGAACTGGATCGCCAACCTGCTGTTTTCACTGGCAGTGGTGATGCTGCTTTACGCCATGTTGTTTGTGGTGCTGCATTTGCCTATCTTCCCGGTCAAGCAGGTACAGGTTGAAGGCAACCTGGATCACGTCAATCATGAGCAGATTCAGTTGATCGTCAGCAAGTACCTCAAAGGTAACTTCTACACACTGGATTTGCAGCGCACACGCGCCGCATTTGAAAAGTTGCCCTGGGCACGCAAGGTGAGTGTGCGTCGCCAGTGGCCGGACACCATCGTCGTGCAGATAGAAGAACATCAGGCCTTGGGCCGCTGGGGCGGCGTGGCACTGGTCAACCGTCATGGTGAGTTGTTCCAGGCCGCGTCTGATGAACAATTACCGACTTTTTACGGCCCAGGCGATGCGATCAAAGAAGTGGCACAAGGCTATGCCAGTTTTGCCCAGATGCTGACGGATACCCCCCTGCAGATTCAGCAGTTGAGTTTGTCTTCACGCCGTGCCTGGGAGATCAAGACCGTGGATGGTCGACAAATGATGCTGGGCCGTGAAGCGGCCAAGCAGCGATTACAACAGTTTGTGTCGGCGTATCGCCAGCAGGCAAGTATCGCGGAAAGTGACTGGCGTTATGCCGATTTGCGTTACCCCAACGGCTTTGCCTTGCGCATGCCGCGCAGTGGCGCCTGAGAATAAGACTGCCAGAAAGAAGTTCAAGGAAAAGACATGAGTAGAGTCAGAGAAGATAAAAATTTAATCGTGGGGCTGGATATCGGCACCTCGAAGATTGTTGCGATTGCGGCCGAGATTTTGCCAGAAGGCACATTGAAGGTAATTGGTGTCGGGCAACATGCTTCCCGTGGCTTGAAAAAAGGCGTGGTGGTGAATATTGACTCCACCATGCAGGCGATTCAGCGTGCGATTGAAGAAGTCGAGCTGATGGCGGATTGTAAAATTAATACCGTGTACTCAGGCATTGCTGGCAGCCATATCAAGAGCCTGAATTCACATGGCATGGTGAAGATTAAAGAGAGCGAAGTGTCGCAGATGGATATCGACCGCGTGGTGGAAACCGCCCGCGCGATTGCCCTGCCTGCTGACCAGCAGATTCTGCATATCCTGACCCAGGAATTCATTATCGACGGCCAGGAAGATGTACGCGAGCCACTGGGCATGAGCGGCATCCGCCTCGAAGTGCGTGTGCATATCGTCACTGGCGCCATTGCGGCGGCACAGAACATCGTCAAGTGCATCAAGCGCTGCGGGCTCGAAGTGAGTGACCTGATTTTGCAACCGTTAGCGTCGAGTGAGTCTGTGCTCACTGATGATGAAAAAGAACTGGGCGTGTGCCTGGTGGATATTGGTGGCGGTACGACTGATTTGGCTGTGTTCAAGAATGGTGCCATTCGTCATACGGCGGTGATCCCGATTGCCGGTGACCAGATCACTAATGACATCGCCGTGGCCTTGCGTACGCCGACGCAGTCAGCAGAAGAAATCAAGGTCAAGCATGGCTGTGCCTTGCGCCAGTTGGCTGACCCGCGTGAAGTGGTGGAAGTGCCGGCGGTGGACGGCCGTGAGCCACGCCAGTTGTCTTGCCAGGCCTTGACCGAGGTGATTGAAGACCGGGTGGAAGAGATTTATGAGTTTGTGCAGCAAGAGCTGCGCCGCAGCGGCATGGAATCCATGATTGCCTCCGGCATCGTCATTACTGGCGGCGCGGCACAGATGCGCGGCATGGTTGAGTTGGGTGAAGAAATTTTCCATACCCCGGTGCGCCTGGGCGTGCCCAGGGGCGTGGAAGGATTGTCCGAAGTGGTGGGCAATCCGCGTTATGCCACCGGCATAGGCTTGTTGCTGATGGCCAAGCAGCAGGTAGAAAAACAAATGGTGGGTAATTTGCAATCTGGCTCAGTTGGCAGATTGCTGGAGCGGATGAAGAGTTGGTTTACCGGTAATTTTTAGGGTTTTGTTGTTTTTTTAAACTGTTTTAGGGCGAGTGTGCGGGGCAAACCAATCACTCAAATAATAGGCAATGGAGGGTTAGTATGATTGAGATTTTTGACAAAGAGAATGACGGCGCCGTGATCAAGGTAATTGGTGTCGGTGGTTGCGGTGGTAACGCCGTTGAGCACATGATGACCAAGAGCGTGACTGGCGTTGAGTTTATTTGCGCCAACACCGACATGCAGGCACTGAAGAAGAGCCATGCCAAAGTCGTGCTGCAAATTGGTTCTGATATCACCAAAGGTCTGGGCGCTGGCGCCAAGCCGGAAATCGGCCGCGAAGCTGCTTTGGAAGACCGCGACAGCATTGCAGAAACCATTGATGGTGCTGACATGTTGTTTATTACTGCAGGTATGGGTGGCGGTACTGGTACCGGTGCGGCACCAATTATTGCCGAAGTGGCCCGTGAAATGGGTATCCTGACTGTGGCCGTGGTGACCAAACCTTTTGCATTTGAAGGCAAACGTGCCAAAGTGGCTCAAGAAGGCCTGGAAGAACTTTCACAGTATGTTGACTCTCTTATCGTTATCCCTAACGAAAAGCTGATGGATGTATTGGGTGAAGACGTGACCGTGGTGGAAGCCTATCGCGCAGCGAACGATGTGTTGCACAACGCGGTGTCTGGCATTGCTGAAATTATCAATTGCCCAGGCATGGTTAACGTTGACTTTGCTGACGTACGCACCGTGATGTCTGAAATGGGCATGGCAATGATGGGTTCTGCTGAAGCCAGCGGCCCTAACCGTGCGCGTATCGCCGCCGAACAAGCGGTGGCTAGCCCATTGCTGGAAGACGTGAATCTGGCAAACGCCCGTGGTGTATTGGTCAACATCAGCGCCAGTGGCAGCTTCAAAATGCGTGAATACTATGATGTGATGAATACCATCAAAGAGTTCACTGCTGAAGATGCGACCGTGATCGTGGGTAATGTGATGGACGAAAGCATGGGTGACAACCTGCGCGTGACCATGGTGGCCACCGGTTTGAATGGTTCACTGGGCAAACGTCAGGCCAAACCTGAGCTCAAAGTCATGACCACGCTGCGTGATGGTACGACCAACCAGCCGATCTTCAACACTGTGGTGGAAGAAGATGAGCCAGCGGTATTTACCAGCAACAGCCGTCGTGCACAGGTTGAAGCCATGAAAAACTCCGGGATTGAAGAATATGATATCCCTGCGTTTTTGCGTAAACAGGCTGATTAATCGTCAGGGTTGGATTGCCAGACCAGCAAAGGCTGGGTGCAATCTCGCCATGTGATTAAATGGCTGGTGACGGATTGGCTTATAATAATAGTGATTCATTAACACAGAGAAAACCATGTTAAAGCAACGCACGCTTAAACAATCGATCAGCGCCACGGGCGTTGGGCTGCACAGCGGTGAGAAAGTCACGCTGACGCTCAAACCTGCGCCCGCTGATCACGGAGTGGTGTTCCAGCGTGTCGATTTGCCCGATACGCCTGCCATGCGGGTCGCCCCGACGGCAGTGAATGACACTCGCCTGAGCTCCGCCCTAGAGTTTTCAGGTGCGCGCGTTGCAACCGTGGAGCATTTGATGTCTGCCCTCGCCGGTTTGGGGGTAGATAACGTGCTGATAGAACTGACGGCCGCTGAAGTGCCCATCATGGATGGCAGTTCAGGGCCGTTTATCTATTTGCTGCAGACTGCAGGTTTGCAAGAACTGGAAGTGCCGAAGAAATTTGTGCGCATCCTCAAGCCGATTGAAGTGACCGATGGCGATAAATGGGCAAAATTTACGCCGCACCATGGCTTTAAAGCCGAATTTACCATTGATTTTGCACACCCTGTGTTCGAGTTCTCCGGCAAAACCGTGACCATTGATTACGATAGCCAGAGTTACGTCGACGAAATCAGCCGTGCCCGCACGTTTGGTTTTATGCACGAGGTGGAATACCTGCGCGCGAATGGTTTAGCGAAAGGTGGCAGCCTGGATAATGCGATTGTGCTGGATGAATATAAAGTCCTCAATGGCGGTGGCTTGCGCTATGACGACGAGTTCGCCAAACACAAGGTGCTAGATGCGATTGGCGACCTGTATATTCTGGGCTACCCGATTATTGGCCAGTTTACGGCCTTTAAATCTGGCCATGCGCTGAATAACCAGTTGTTACGCGCTTTGCTGGCAGATGAAAGCGCCTGGGAATATTGCACCTTTGACAATGATGCACAGGCGCCGGTTGGCTTTCTTAAACAACGCGACTATTTTAGTCCGGCCCCTTTGCTGCCTGCCTGATTCATATGTGGTGGATACGTATTTTATTTACAGTACTGGTGATCAGTACGCTGGTGCTGGTACTGTTAGGATGGCAAACTGGCCAGCCACGTTATTGGCGCTGGCTCAAAACCGTCTGGCGCAGTGGCTTTGTGCTATTGCTGCTACTGTTGCTGTTTTTCTTTCTGAGTCGCTTGGCCAGAATTTAATTGTCATCACGTTGTGTACGTGATCGTTGACACATGAAGACTAGACTCACTTCCCTCCTTATTTTTGGCGCCTGTTTGCTCGGTTTGGCCAAGTCAGTCTTCGCTGGAGATGGCGATGTCTATCTTCAGGCCAAGCAGGCCTATCAAACCCGCAATCTGTCGCAACTCGCTGAGGCTACTGAAACCCTCAGGCAGCGTCGTTCACCCTTATTGCCCTACCTGCAATACTGGCAAATGATCCTGACCATGGACCAGCTGTCTTACACCCAGGTACAGGCATTTTTACAGGAAAACAATGAGTCCTTGTTGTCGCAGCGCGTACGCGAGCTGTGGCTCAAACGGCTGGGCCGCGTGCAGTTCTGGGACCAGTTTATCGAGATGCGTGCGCAAATGCCGATGTATTACAGCATCAATGATGTGGGTAACCAGTGTTACCAGGTACAGGCAGGCATTGCGCTGGATGACCCCAATGCCTATGAAGATGGCAAGAAACTGTTGCTGGCGGGCAAGGACTTGCCCGCAGACTGCCAGGGCATGCTGGAAGCCTTGCAGCAAGTGGGCGTGCTGGATGAAAAGCTATTGCTGACCTTGTATCGTGACGCCTTGTTTAGCAATAAAACCGGTTTGGCCAAAGTGTTGGCCAAACGTAGCAGCAAAACTGATGCAGGATTGCTGAAACAGATTGATGACATGGCGCAGAATCCTGCCCAAGCCCTGAAAAAAGGCGGCATTCAAGAGCGCTCGCCCTATGCGCGTGCGCTGTACATGTATGCGATTCATCGCCAGGCCAAGGCGGATCTTGGCGTGGCTAAAACCAGCTACCAGAAATACAGCGGTTTGCTCGATAACGAAGAAAAGCAACTGGCTCAGGCCTATATGGCACTCGAAGCCGCGCGCAAGCATGAGTCAGAGGCATTGCAAGGCTTTGGCAAAGTCAATGCCACGTTGTTAAGCAGTGAGCAATGGGAGTGGTATGCACGCACTGCCTTGCGCCAGCAAGACTGGGGCACGGTGCTGAAAGTCATCAATGACATGCCAGCCGTCTTGGCTGAGGAATCCACATGGCGTTATTGGAAAGCACGCGCCTTGATCGCCAAAGGTCAGGTGGCGGATGCCAACCAGATACTGGCCAAGCTCTCACAGGAGCGTCATTTTTATGGCTGGCTGGCGGCGGAAGATTTGGGGCCGGTGGTCAGTGAGCCGATGGTGACTTACCAGCCCAGTGATGAAGAAGTTCGCCAGTTCGCCAAACAACCCGCAGTGAAACGCATGGAGGCCCTGTTCGATGTAGAGGCCCGCTATGAGGCGCGGCTGGAGTGGATGTATCTGCTGGAAGCGCTGGATGACCCTACGCGCATTGTTGCCGCACAATATGGTTTGTTAAAGGGCTGGTATGACCTCGCTGTGCTGGCGGCTGACAAAACCAGTCGTACGCATAATTTTGAATTACGCTACCCGACACCGTATCGCGATTATTTGCAAAAAGCTTCGCGCAGCCGCGCCATTGACGAAGCCTGGGTCTATGGCATTATCCGCCAGGAAAGCCGTTTTATGCACTACGCCAAGTCATCGGTGGGGGCAGGTGGCCTGATGCAGGTAATGCCTGCTACCGCCAAATGGATCGCTAAAAAACTCGGCTGGAGCAGCTATAACGATGGCATGCTGCACGACATTGATACCAATGTGAATCTGGGTACTTATTATATGCGCTATACACTGGATACCTTTAACGGCCAGGAAGTGATGGCGACGGCGGCTTATAATGCAGGCCCCAGCCGCGCCAGGCGCTGGGCTGCCAATGCCCCTTTGGAAGGCGCCATTTACGCAGAAACCATCCCGTTTAGTGAAACACGCAATTATGTGAAAAAAGTGTTGGCCAATGCGCATATGTACGCCCCGCGGCTGGGCCTGCCCATGCTGACACTTAAAAAACGTTTGGGCACCATCCCTGCCCGCGGTACGGGTGACGTTGAAAACGTGACCACCACTATCAGCATTTCGGAGCAGGAGTAGCTTGCATCTGGATTTTGGTACAATAGGGCTAATCGCAAGACGGATCAGGAATAAGCATGATGAAGACAGTGACTGTATTAGGTGGTAGCGGTTTTGTAGGCAGTAGTGTAGTTGCCAGGTTAGACCAGGCAGGCTATCAAGTCAAAGTACTGACGCGTCGTCGCGAACAGGCCAAGCACCTGATCCTGTTGCCCAATGTGCAAGTGGTTGAAAGCGATATCCACGACCAGGCCGCGCTGAAGGCGCAATTGCAGGGCAATGATGTGGTGATTAACCTGATCGGTATTTTGCATCAGACCAGCGACAACGGCTTTGAAAAAATGCATCACCAGTTTCCACGCCGTGTCGCGCAATTATGCGAAGAATTAGGCATTCCACGCTTGTTGCATATGAGTGCCTTGCAAGCTTCTGTGAATGCGCCGAGTGAGTATTTACGCAGCAAAGCGGCTGGCGATCAGGCCGTATTGGAGTTCAGTAAAAAACTGCATGTCACCATTTTCAGGCCATCGGTTATTTTTGGGACCCGCGACCGCTTTATTAATTTATTCGCCAAACTGATACAGGCCATTCCGGTGCTGGCGCTCGCCATGCCGCAAGCCAAGTTTCAGCCAATCTGGGTAGAAGATGTCGCCGCTGCCATGGTCAATGCTGTGGATGAACCCGCAACGTATGGCAAAACCTATGAGCTCGGTGGCCCGGCCATCATGACCTTGCAGCAAATCATGGAAGCGGTGATGAAGACGATTAACGTACAGCGTCCTATTATTGGCCTGAGCCTGAATATGTCCTTGTTGCAGGGCAGTTTTATGCAGCTGCTACCGATCAAACTCCTATCGCGCGACAATGTGAAATCCATGCAGGTGGATAATGTTTGCCAGCAACCGATGGCGAATGAACTGTGTGTGGTGCCTACGGATATGTTTGCGGTAATCTCGGGTTACCTGGTGAAGAACAATCCGCGCGGCGCTTATGACCAGTTTCGTGCCGCTGCCGGTCGTGTCATTAACGCCAGGCGCTAACCAGGCATGCAGATTTACCAGGTAGGCGGCGCGGTCCGCGATAGTCTGCTTGGCTTGCCGGTGAAAGACCGTGATTATGTGGTCGTCGGTGCCACCCCTGAACAAATGCTGGCTGCAGGCTATCGCGCCGTTGGCAAAGACTTCCCGGTGTTCCTGCACCCCAAGACTCAGCAAGAGTACGCGCTTGCACGTACCGAGCGTAAAACCGGCAAGGGCTACAAGGGATTTAGTGTTTATTCTGACCCTGAAGTGACGTTGGAAGAAGATCTCGCGCGACGCGATTTTACGATCAATGCCATCGCACAAGCCGAAGATGGCAGCCTGATAGACCCTTTTAGCGGCCAATTGGATATCCAGAAAAAAGTCCTTCGACACGTTACCGATGCTTTTGGTGAAGATCCGGTGCGCATCCTGCGTGCAGCCCGTTTTTTAGCGCGGTTTACCGAGTTTACTGTCGCGCCGGAAACCTTGTTCCTGATGCGCGATATGGTGGCTGCCGGTGAAGTTGACGCGCTAGTGCCTGAGCGTGTGTGGCAGGAAATCGCCAAAGGTCTGATGGAAAAACAGCCTAGCCGTATGTTTGAGATGTTGCGTGACTGCGGCGCGTTGAAGATTATCTTGCCTGAGCTTGACCGCTTGTGGGGAGTGCCGCAAACGGCTACCTATCACCCGGAAATCGATACCGGCATTCACGTCATGATGGTGATTGATTATGCCGCCAAGCAAGGCTACAGCTTGCCAGTCAGGTTTGCTGCACTGACCCATGATTTGGGCAAGGGCACAACACCTGTAGAGGTATTGCCGCGCCATATCGGCCATGAGTTGCGCAGTGTGGACCTCATTCGCGAAGTGGTTGCCCGCCTGCGGGTGCCGAATGATTGCAAGGATCTGGCACTGGTCGTGGCCAAATATCATGGTAAATTGCACGCCGCCCGGCAAATGAAAGCCAGTACTTTATTGCAGTTTCTCGAAGAGCTCGATGCTTTCCGCCAACGCCCACGTTTCGAGGATTTTTTGCTCGCTTGTGAGTGCGATAGCCGCGGGCGCTTGGGGTTGGAGGAATGCCCCCTCGAAGATGCCGCGCATCTGACCATTGCCTTGCAAGCGGCACTCACTGTAGATGCAGGTGCCATCGCCAAACAATGCAGTTCCCCTGCCCATATCAAGCAATCTGTGGCCGAGGCGCGTATACACGCCATTCAGGCCGCGCTGCATTAGTGCCATCAGGCCTGCTTCAAATGCTTTTTACCTCAATCCGATTCCTGCCATTGCGTTTGGCTTGATACATCAGGGCATCTACAGATTCAACAAATGTTTTGAGGTCATCGGTTTGGCTGGGGGTGATGCTGCCCGCACCAACACTAATCGTCAGTATCTGGCTGACTTCTGATTTTGCATGCGGGATTTGCTCTTTGAACACCAGGTTACGGCAACGCTCGGCAATTTTGCTGGCCGAGACGTCATTGGTCTCTGGCAGAATCAGCGCGAATTCTTCACCGCCAAAACGGGCAAAAAAATCCTTGGCACGCACACCAGCCTGCGCCAGTGTCTGAGCCACCTGCTTGAGCACTTCATCGCCTTGCAGATGTCCGTAAAAATCATTGAACTGCTTGAAGTAGTCGATATCAATCATGATCAGTGATAACGGCTGCTGGTGTTGTCTGGCTTCCAGCCATTCGCGTTCCAGCACCGTATCAAACATGCGGCGATTGGCGACACCAGTCAAGCCGTCTTTGTAAGAAAGCTCTTCCAGTTTTCTTTGCATGATCAGCAATTGTTCTTCGGTCTTTTTGCGTTCACTGATATCAAACATAAAGCCGATGAGCGCTTCGGGCTCACCGCTAGGCGTCCGTATGACATGCACGACATCACGTATCCAGACAAAATCACCAGTGGCCGTCAGTGCGCGGTAATCCGCTTCATGATCCAGGCCTTGCAGCGATTGCTGTACGCAAAAGTTAAACACACGTTCACGGTCTTCTTCATGAATACGGTTAACCCAGTCTTCAACTGATTGCCAGCTCGATGGTGCCCAGCCCAGCAATGGCTCGATTTGCGGGCCGATGTAGCTGAATTGCTTGCTAGTCCAGTCTATCTTCCACGGGATGGCCTTGGTCGATTCGAGTAACGTTTTGTAGATGTCACTGTCGTTGGGAGGGGAGTTGTCCATATCACGCAAGTATTTATCACTATGTATGGCTTAGAGTAGCGGACTGCGGCAAACGCCGCAATAGTCCATTGGCGTCATTCACGTAATAAAGCGTTAATCAGGTGAGCCACGGCATGGCTGGCGGTGACCTGTTTAGCTGTGAGACTAGTGGATATTCAGGTAGTGCTGAATCACCAGCTTGGCCAGGAAGCCCACCATGCCTAATGTGAGCGCGAGAAACAAGGCGAATGTCCCGGTTTTACCCGCTTTGGATTTCCAGGCCAGGTTGCCGACAATAAAAACGATGAACAGAATGAGGCCGGCAAGGCCCCAGCTCATGCCAAACTCGGTCAGCTGGGCTTCATTCATGCCAAAAACAGTGGTTTCCATCTATAACGCTTTCTTACTATCGTTTATTGCAAACAGCCGGTAATCAGTTGTGTGACGTGCTGTTCAAGGTTGTCGCTGGGTTTACGCTTGAAGCCGCTTTTGGCAAAGGCATGCCAGCGGCCAAGTACAAAACTGATCATGGTGTTGGCGGCGATGCCAGCATCGGTGATTTTATTGCCTTGTGCCTCAGCAATACGCAGTGACTGCTTCAGGCTGGCTTCGAGGCGGTCCAGTAACTGGTTGATGCGGGCTTGCAAGGCGTCGTCTTCATTGACCAGCGCATCGCCTATCAGCACGCGTGACATGCCCGGGTTGCGTTCGGCAAACTTGAGCATGGTTTGCAACATCAGTTGCACTTGCTTGAGGCCGTCGGTTTCATCGGTGGTGATTTTATTCATCACGCCAAACAGCGCGCCTTCAATAAACTCAATCAGGCCTTCAAACATTTTGGCTTTGTTGGCAAAGTGGCGATATAACGCTGCCTCTGACACATCCAGTTTGGCTGCCAGCGCGGCGGTCGTGATTTTTTCACCGCGCGGTGTTTGCAGCATGCCTGCCAGTGTTTCCAGAATTTGCTGTTTGCGGTTTGCGCGTACTTCTTTATTGATGGTTGCCATAATGATTTCGGGACCCAACCCCATGCTGATGTTGTTATTTTGACCGCTATTTTAACTGTATTCGCTCAGCACGGGAATGCATAGGGTGCTTTTTTCAATGCACTGTGAGTGAGTGCCAACACATGCGGCAACCTATATTGCACAAAGTTTGGTTTGTGCAATCGACGGCTGATCCACACGGTGCGCATGCCGAGTCGTTTGGCCGTCATCAGGGCGGGCAGGCTGTCTTCAAACAGGGTGCAGTCTGCGGCACGGCATTGCAGTTGCCGCAATAACAGGCGAAAACCACGGACGCTGGGTTTGGCATGGAAACGGCTGGATTCGACGCTGAATACCAATGAAAAACAATCGGCAATACCCAGCACCTCCAGCACATGCAGGGCATACGCGCGCGGGGCATTGGTGAAAATACATTTGCGCCCTGGCAAGCGCTGAATCAATTGACGTAATTGCTTGGTGGTTTGCACCATGTCGTCAGTCAAAAAGGCGTGCGTTTCGGACAGGAAATGATGGGGATTGACACCATGATGACGCATCAGGCCTTTGAGGGTGGCGCCATAAACGCGCCAGTAATGCTGGCGTAACTGGTGCGCGGCCGCTTCTTCCATATCCAGCGTCTGCATGATGTAACGCGTCATGGATTGATTCATGACCGGGAAAATATTCGCAGAGGCATTGTGCAGGGTGTCATCCAGATCGAAAATCCACACCCTGCGCGACATATATTGCAATGCTTGATTTGTTAGTACGTAAGTAGGCGCTTACTTGGCTTTGATTAATGTGCCGACGCCTTCATCGGTCAACACTTCCAGTAATAACGCGTGTTCTACGCGGCCATCAATAATATGCACCGATTTAACGCCACTGCGCGCAGCATCCAGCGCTGAGCTGATTTTTGGCAGCATGCCGCCACTTAAGGTGCCGTCTTCTACCAGGTCGTCAATTTGTTTGGGCGTCAGGCCGGTCAGCAATTGACCATTTTTATCCAGCACGCCAGGTGTGTTGGTCAGCAAAATCAGTTTTTCTGCATTGAGAATTTCTGCCAGTTTGCCCGCCACCACATCGGCGTTGATGTTATAGGTTTCGCCATCACGGCCGACCCCAATCGGCGCCACCACAGGAATAAAGTCGCCACTATCGAGAAAGTTGATAATACTCGGGTCTATGGCAGAAATTTCGCCAACCTGGCCAACGTCAATCATCTTGCTTGGATCTTTGAGGTCTTCCATCAGCAGCTTGTGTGCATGGATAAAGTTACCATCCTGCCCGGTCAGGCCGACGGCTTTGCCGCCATGGCGGTTAATCAGGTTCACGATCTCTTTGTTCACCTGGCCGCCGAGTACCATTTCCACCACGTCCATGGTTTCTTCATCAGTCACGCGCATGCCCTGGATGAACTCGCCTTTTTTGCCCAGCTTATCCAGCATTTCATTAATTTGCGGGCCGCCGCCATGCACCACCACCGGGTTCATGCCGACCAGTTTGAGTAGCACCACGTCTTGTGCGAAGCACTCTTTCAGTCGTTCGTCAGTCATGGCATTACCGCCGTATTTAATGACGATGGTTTTATCAAAAAAGCGTTTGATATACGGTAGCGCTTCAGACAGGGTTTGCGCTTTTTGGCTGGAGGTCGAGGTTTGCATAGGTCAAACTTTCATTCAATCATCAGGCGATTGCAGTCAATCGGGTACAGGCAGAATTTTAGCTAAAAACTCATAACGATTTGATGAAAACTTTGGATTTTCTTTGAAAATTATAGAGTTTTTGTTTTTCGTGCGGTAATTGGTCAACATTTTGCTCGGTAAAACCGCGCTCCAGAAACCAGTGTTCAGTGCGCGTGGTCAGGCAAAATAACCTTTTAAAGCCTTTTTGGCTGGCTTGCTCCTGGCAATAGTTAAATAATTTGTCACCACGGCCACCGCCACGATAGGTCGGGTCTATCGCCAGGCAGGCAAATTCCACCATTTTTTCCTGGGCAAACGGATACAGCGCAGCACAACCAATGACGCGGTTATCGTGTTCCATCACGTAGAAATAATTAATTTCCATCTCGATGCGTTCGCGCCCGCGCCGCACCAGGATACCTTCGTTCTCCAATGGCTCAATCAGCATCAGGATGCCGCCGACATCATCAATATTGGCCTGGCGCATGGTTTCCAGCGGCAGTTCGGTAATCATGGTGCCTATGCCTTGCCGCGTAAACAGCTCCTGAATAATGGCGCCATCGATATGGCGCGAGATCAGGTGCGTCCTGGTCACGCCATGCTCGCAGGCGCGCACGGCGGCAGGCAGGTAGTAATTGACGTCTTCCGAGTAATGAATAGGCACATCGCTCTCCTGCACATTACGCAGCAGGTTTTTGGCTTTGGCCGAAGTCATTTCACGTAACAGTTCGCCGCGCAGGTTATGCACACCTTCTGAGTCCATCAGGAAGATCAGTTTTTCGGCATCCAGCGCACTGGCCGCGCTGACCGCCACATCTTCCAGTGTCAGGTTGAAGGTTTCACCGGTGGGTGAGTAGCCCATGGGGGATAAAAGCACCAATTCGCCGTCATCTAGCCGCTTTTGGATGCCAATAGCATCTATCTTGCGTACTTCTCCGGTATGTTGCAGGTCTACACCATCGCGCACGCCTAATGGTTTTGCCGTAACAAAGTTGCCACTGGCGACGCGGATATCACTGCCCGCCATCGGCGAGTTGGCAATGCCCATCGACAGTAAGGCTTCAATTTCGACGCGGATGGCGCCATTGGCTTCTTTCACTGCCTCCATGGCCGCATCGTCAGTAATGCGCAGGCCGTTGTGCAGTTTAGGTGTCAGGTTATCCCGCTTGAGGCGCTGCTCGATTTGTGGCCGGGCGCCATGCACCAGCACCAGCCTCACTTCTAGGCTGGCTAACAGGTTAAGGTCATGTGAGAGTGCGACAAATTGCTGCTCGCTGACCACTTCGCCACCAAAGGCAATCACAAACGTGCTGCCGCCAAAGGCGTGGATATACGGCGCTGCCGAACGGAACCAGTGCACAAAGTCTTTGCTATTGGCACTGGAAAGAATGGCCGGTGGCGTGTTGGTCAGTGAGACGGGTGTCAGGTTGGCGTCATACAGGCGGCCGGGTGTGGTGTTCAATGCCTGTGCCGCTGCGCGTAGCAGAACTTCTGAAATACCAATTTCGCCACGTTCAATGCGTGACAAATTACTTGCGTCTGTGCCCATACGCGAAGCCAGTTGCTGCAAGGTTAGATTTTGCGATTTACGCAAATCTCTGATGTTTGATCCGAGCATTTATTGTTTATTCATAATGATTATGCAAAATAATAATTAAAAATGGTTTTTATTGCAAATAAAGTGGAGGTGAGGTGGAGGTTTTATCTGAGTGCATTGGTGCATGCATTCAACGCACAAAAAAATGACGGCAACAGCCGTCATATGAGGTCAAGAACAGAGAGACTACGTCAACATCAACTTGCTGGCGCCGGGCGCATTGAGCGGTACATACGGTTGCTCTGCCGTTTGCTCAATACCAGTTGCCAGAGTTGCCCTTGCCGGGCGCGGAAATAGCCTGCGCAACACATCAGGTAGTATTTCCACATCCGGTAAAAACTTTCATCATATTTAAACTGCAGTTCCGGCCAGGCACGATTGAATTTGTCCCACCAGGCCATCAGCGTACGGTCATAATCGGGTCCGAAATTATGCCAGTCTTCGATCAGGAATTTTTGCTCAAGGGCCTGGCTGATTTCGCTGGCCGAAGGCACTTTGCCATTGGGGAAAATATAGCGGTCTATCCAGGCATCGGTATGCAAGGCAGTTCTGTGGTTGCCTATGGTGTGCAGTAAAAACAGCCCGTTATCCTTAAGCAGTCGGTGCGCCGTTTCAAAATACATGGCGTAATTTTTTTGCCCGACATGCTCGAACATGCCCACGGATACGATCTTGTCGAATTGGCCGTGCAGTTCGCGGTAATCCTTTAATTGGATATCCACTGGTAATCCGGCACAACGTTCTTTGGCCACGGTTTGTTGCTCGACCGATACAGTGATCCCCACGACTTGTACGCCATAGTGCTTGGCCATGTGTTTGGCGAGGCCGCCCCAGCCGCAACCGATTTCGAGAACGCGGTCGCCGGGTTGCAAATCAAGTTTTTGGCAGATCATGTCCAGCTTGTTAAATTGCGCTTCTTCCAGGGTGTTGGCGTGCTGCCAGTAGGCACAGGAGTAGCTCATGCTGCTATCCAGCATGGCTTCAAACACATCATTGCCAATATCGTAATGTTGTTGCGCCACCTGGTAGGCACGGTGAGGGGCCTGCAAGTTAAACAGCGTGTGGCGGATCACTTCGCCCAGCAAGGTCAGTTTGGCCATGCCGCCCATTTTTTCATCAATGTCGGCACGCATCACGCGGTGAAAGAATTCGTCCAGGCGCTTGCAGTCCCAGCGGCCTTCGATAAAAGCCTGCCCAAGGCCAAGCGTGCCTTTGGTCAATACGTCGCGGTAAACACTTTCTTCATAGACCTGAATATCCCATGGCGCATTGCCATTAATGGTCACGCCGGTTTCAGCGAGCAGGCGGGTGAGCGTCTCGGGTGGCGCAGGCTGCTGCGCAATATATTGGTTGGTCGTGGTTTTCGGCATAATCGTCTGATAATCCCAAATAACACAAAGCGAAAGCGTGGCGGGTTAGTAGCATCTTAAAAACAGTCGCTGCTGCTGACAACTCGTCATATGACGTATGACAGCATGCATCATAAAAATTCACATGAAATGCGAGATTTCACGTGTTGATGCGCGAAATAATATTGAATTTATGGCTGCAAGATGGCAAACCAGAGTGACAGGCTGCCGATGCTGAGCAGGGTGCTCATGAACACGGCTGCGGCGTACAGGGCGCCGTCCAGCCGGTAGCGTTCGCAAATGACAATGCCAAACACCATGGTAGGCATGGCGGCGAGCAGAATGCAGGCTGTGAGCTGGTCGCCATGCAGACCCAGGGCGATGGCGGTATATTGCGCCGCCAATGGTGCAATCAGCAAACCGATCACGCACACAGGCAGCAATAAGGGAATCAATTTGAGTTTAAAGGTATCCCAACGGATGCTCATGCCGAGGGCGATCAGCATCAACGGCACCACGCCGCCAGCCAGCGTGTGCAGCGCATGGCCGATCATGACGGGTTGCGGCACATGGCTCACGTTCAAAACGGTCGCCAGCAGTAATGCCCACAGCGGAGGCACGCGCATTAACTCCCTGATCGGGTGCGATTTGTGTTCAGATTGGCCATAGGTTTGCGCCATCAGCATGCCCAGCGTCAGCAATACCGGCGTACAGGCGAACAGATCAAATTTAAGTACGATTTCATGCGTCCAGTCGCCAAGTACTTCGCTGGTCACGGGGAGCCCTAGATAAGTCGCGTTGGGAAACGTGGCCGCCAGCATCAATGCGCCTTGTTGCGCGCGTGAAACAGTCATGACGCGCTGCAAGAGGTGTAGTGTCAGCCACATGCACAAGGCGGCCACTGTGAGGCGGCTGAGCGCGGTGAGCGCAATGCTGAGTGTGCTGGCATCAAATGGTGCCTGCCATAAGATATCCAGCACCAATGCAGGTAGCAATATGTAAAACACCAGGTCGGTCAGCGCGCGGCGGTGTGCAAGCGCTGACATATGGTCAGGCGCCATGCGTTGCCAGAGCATCCCGGCAGCGATCAATAGCGCCATTTGTAACATGACTTGGAACATGGGGCGATGCTACCTGATTAAAGAGTCTAAAAGAGTCATTAAAAGTCACCTTCTATTGCAGGCGGATTCATTTTCTCGATTTTTTTAAGCCATGGTTGATGCAAAAAACCACTTTTGATGCTGACCTTTACTGAATCATTTTTTTCTATGTGATTATAAAATTGACCTGAAATACTGAGATTATCCGGTAAGGGTGGTTGGTTCGGGCTAACAACCAAATGATATGTATGGTATTTGCCATTCTTTACGCGATGCGTCACGGAATATTTATCTGTTACATGGAGTACACGGGTCTCGTAGGGGCCGTGGTCAAGCCGAATATTGGCATCGTACATCCAGCCGTAACACGCAAAGGCCAGTCCAGGAAAACCAAACATACATATTTCAGCGAGTATCAGGTGTCGGCGGGCAGAAACCGTGATTGAAGTCAGGCAAAAAATAATGATGAGTATTGCACCTATGAGTGCGGTAGTTATGGCATAAGGGGCCAAATCCCATGGGTGGAGTAATTCGTTGTCGTGAAAACCAAAGAAACGGATAAATTCCAGTCCTCCTACAACAGCCAGTGCTGAACTGAGGGCCAAGGTAATGGCTGCGTTGCGCTGGTTAGGCACTTTCCAGAAGTGAGGGTCTAACTCTTTTTGCTGCCTTAATGCGTTCGCCAGGGATTGTAGAGCGGGTAGTTTCTCATCAATAAAATTGTCTTTAGCAGGCCGATCCTTGGCGGGATAAGAGAGCTTCAAAAAAAGATGCTGCCCATCACAAATTAATTCGCTGCCAGGATGAAATGAAATATTGTTCGCATCTGTTTGGAGTGCAAGAATGATTTTTTGTGAGAGTTCTGGTTGTTGGCCAATCAGGTCTGCATCTTCCTGGGTAATGCAGCTCAGATAAATGCGCTCATCAAAGCTTTTTTCTCCAGTCTGGCATTCATAAGATAATCCTGTAAATTTTGCCCACTTATCAAAGCCTCTTTCAAGTCTGGCAGAAAACTGTAATGAGGATGAACAGGGAATTTCGAGACGACCAGTCGCTGGCGCTTTATCAGTTGCATCGGACCAGTTGTATTTGTATTTTCCATGAACCGGGATAAGGCTTTTATCCCGGTCCTGCAAGGCTGAATGCAGGGACGTTTTCTGATGCAGGCGGATGATAATTGCGATGACAGTGGTAAAAACTCCCAAATAAAACCACATTAAAAATCGCCCCACAGTGACTGCATGCTGGCGATGGCAGTGAGTGCGGCGGTTTCGGTGCGTAAAATTCTGGGGCCGAGGACGATAGATTGGAAGTGGTGTTGTGTGGCGAGTTCAATTTCAGCAGGGCTCAAGCCACCTTCAGGGCCAATCAGCAAATGAATGGCGTGCTCAGGTTTGTTTAAAACTGCCAGCCGTTTGGCACCTACCGGATTGAGTAATAAATTTAGGCAATCTGGCGTGGCATGCTGGCTTAACCATTGCGCTAGCGTGACTGGCGCATGCACCAGCGGCACAATAGCGCGGCCGCTTTGCTCGCATGCCGCGATGGCTACGCCTTGCCAGTGCTCAGTGCGTTTCTCGGCACGGTCGCCGCTGAGCTTGGTCACGCAACGCTCTGTGCTGAGCGGGTAAATCTCGGTCACACCGAGCTCTACTGCTTTCTGGATGGTGTAATCCATACGGTCGCCGCTGGAAATGCCTTGCAGCAAACGAATATTGAGTGGTGATTCGTTATTCACTTCGCTTCTGCTCAACACCTCAACCTGTGCGGACTTTTTCTCTATGCTGGTCAGCGCGCACTGGTAGTCAAAACCATCGCCGCAAAACAGGTTAAGTGTATCGCCCACTTTCAGCCGCATGACCCTCACTGCATGTGCCATAGCGTTTTCACTGAGTGGGGCTTGCTGGCCGACAATCAATGCAGTCGGGCTATGAAATCGTAAATTACTCATGACTGGCATTGTAACCAAAATGCCACTATTTATGGCGCTAGCGTGGTACGCATGGCGATGCGGGCGCGCTGCCCACAAGATTCACCTCGGCGCCTTAATCACGTACCATATTGCTTTGAATTTAATGGCAGGAGTATTCTGATGGCAAGTATTAGCCCACCCGTATGTGATTTTGGCTGGAAAGCCCCTCTGTTTAATCTGTTTAGCACCGATAAAAAGGCGGTCAGCATTAGCGATAGCATGGGTTCAAACGGCTTGTTGGTGATGTTTATCTGCAATCATTGCCCTTATGTCAAAGCCATATTGCCGCGGCTGATTGCTGATGTACGCGAGCTGCAAACCTTGGGTATCAATACCGTGGCTATTTCGAGTAACGATGACTTCGAATATCCTGAAGATAGCTTTGAAAACATGCAAAAAATTGCCACCGAGATGCAGTTTCCTTTCCCTTATTTGTGGGATGAGCGGCAAACTGTGGCGCAAGCTTATGGTGCGGTCTGTACGCCTGACTTCTTCGGCTTTAATAAAAACTTCGAGCTGCAATATCGTGGCCGCTTTGATGAAAGCCGCAAGGAAACCGCGCCTGAAAGTACGCGCGAGCTGTTTAATGCCATGAGGCTGGTGGCAGAAACAGGGAAAGGGCCACAGGAGCAGATCGCAAGTATCGGTTGTTCTATTAAGTGGAAAGAATAAGTCTTAACCGGGCGTCCCATCAATACGTGGTTGACTAAGTATCGGCCAATAGACGATCGCAAATAGCGTAAATGCGGCGATCCAGCCGCCGGCGGCCAGCATCACGGATAGGCGGTAAAACTCAGGCAGCACGATGGGCAGGAGCACCCGGCTCAGGGTGGCGAAAATCACCAGGCCAAATACGCAGATCACGCTGCGTGGTGGCGTGTGGATATTGCGGCCGGTGTGACCTAATGAGACGCGTGCCATCATGGCTAATGTAATCACGCCGATGCCGCCAATGGCCCAGCAGTGGATAGCCAGAATGACGGAAATGCTGTGCGCGAAAAAGCTGGCGGCATAAAGTAGGAATCCCAGATTGATTAACCACAATCCACAATAAAAACTCCATAGCAACGGTACTTGCCAGATACCTGGCGTATGCCAGCGCCATAATCTAAACCCGGCACTCAAACTGATAGTGAGTCCTAACACTGCATTAACTATTCCGGCATTAACGGTCAAGATATTGATCAGCAAGGTTGCCAGGCACACCATAAGCAATCGGTCTATCCAAGTTGAATTTTTCAGCAGGACTTCTTCTTTGACGCCGCGTTCGATAAACATTGGCAAGATGCGGCGGCTGATGACCATAATCAGGCTGACATTGAGCAGCAGGCCTATCCATAATGCAGCGTGTGCGCCATTGGTGGTCCAGCCTAGTGCCTGGCTATAAAAAGCAGCATTGCCTGCCGTGAGAAAAATGATTTTCGACAGCACGCCAAGTTGCCGCCATTGCTTGACCTTGATAATCGGCTGGGCGACTGCGGCGATGAGCCATGCGTTAAAGAGTAAATCGAATATTGCTGCCAAAAGCACCTGGCCTGGGGCAATCAACATCGCACTACGGGCAATGACCCAGCACGCGGCGAGACCTAGTAGCGGGCGGCCATGCAGGGTCTGTATGCCGGTCCAGTTTTTGACCGCTGTTAGCAAAAAACCGGCAATCACGGCAAAAGCAAAGCCATACAGCATTTCATGGGCATGCCACTGCGAAGGTGAAATGGTGGCCAATGGCTGGGCATACAGCTGAAAATAGTTTGCCATCCAGACTAGCATAGACAGGGCGGCAAAGCCTGCCGCCAGCAGGAAAAATGGCCGAAATCCGAGGTTCCATAGCGCAAATCCTTGTGCGGGGCGCTTGTGGCTAGGTGGGGAAATTTGAATCAGCGGCTGCATATGGATGCTCCTTGGAGACTGGCAATGCATATCAGCATAGCAATTTAAAGTTGCATTGTAAATGAAACATATTTAGAATGCAGGCATGCAACTCAACAAATTTACCGATATTGGCCTGCGCGTACTCATGTATTTGTCGCAGTCACGCTTTGGTCAGCAGGTGACCATAGACGAGATCGCTACGACGTTTGATTTACCGCGCAATCACCTGATTAAAGTGATTACACGCCTGAATAAACTGGGCTGGATCAAGGCGACACGTGGCCGCAATGGCGGGCTGGAACTGAATCCAGACTCACTCAATTTGCGCATAGGCAATATTTTGCGCGAGCTTGAGAATACGACTGAGTTGATTAATTGCGAGAAGCCGGTGTGCCAGTTTCATGGCAATTGCCTGCTCAAAGATGCTTTGCAGACGGGGTTGGAATCTTTTTATACCCACATGAATCAACATCGCCTGCTGGATATCGTCAACAACAATACCAGGGACAAAATTATTTTTATGCACAAAGCCCATGCGGCATAGATTGTAGTGATTTGCGTGAGCGGTCTTTTTTAAAAGGCCATTTTTTTACATTAAATGTTTCATTTTAAATGCTAGTTAAAGGAGTGTTTATGTTATCCAGTGCCGCCCGTCCGTATATCCAAGCCAGTGTGCCCGTGTTGCAAGCGCATGGTTTGGCGATTACCACCACGTTTTACCACAATATGTTTAACGCGCATCCTGAGTTGAAGCATTTGTTCAATATGGGCAATCAGGCCAATGGTAGCCAGCAGCAATCGCTGGCCGCGGCGGTATTTGCTTATGCGGCCAATATTGACCAGGCCCATGTGCTGCAGCCAGTGATCGACCGCATAGTGCACAAACATGCTGCGGTAGGCATCAAGCCAGCGCATTACCCGATTGTGGGGCGTCATTTGCTGGGGGCGATTGCCGAGGTGTTGGGTGAAGCCGCCACGCCACCCCTGATCGCGGCCTGGGATGAGGCTTACTGGTTGTTGGCCGGGGAATTTATTGCCGCCGAAGCCAGGTTGTATCAAAGCACCGGCTATGCGGCAGACCAATGGATAGCTGCGCATATCACTGAGGTCAACCCAACCGCAGACGGTATTCTGTCGATTCAGTTAGCGGCCGAAGATCAGGCATTGCCCGCGTTCAAGGCCGGGCAATATATCAGCGTCGCTGTTACCTTGCCTGATGGTTTGCGCCAGATCCGCCAATACAGCTTGTCAGATGCCGAACAAAACGCGGGCTACCGCATCAGTGTCAAACGTGAAGCAGGCGATACACACACGCCACAGGGTACGGTGTCTAACTGGCTACATCAGCAGGCAGCAGTGGGCGGGCAATTGTTGATCAGCCATCCTTATGGTGAATTCACGCCCGACCTCAAGGCAAAGCAGCCATTGGTGCTGATTTCGGCTGGTGTTGGTATCACGCCCATGTTGTCGATGTTGAAGACGATGGTGCGTGACCAATCCACACGCGATATCTGGTTTTTACATGCTGGCCGCAGCTTACAGCATGTACCACATCTGGATGAGCTGATTGCCAGCACTGAGCAACTGCCGGCACTGAATTTGGCCTTGTATATTGAAGACAAGCCGGGCTTTGCGGCAGAGCGTCTAGTACAGGCCGGACGTATGCGTGTGGCTGAGTGGCCATTCAATGCCGCACTCAATGCTGAGTATTATCTGTGTGGCCCGCTGCCGTTTATGATCGAACAATGGCAGGCATTGCTGGCGCTGGGTGTCCCACCACAGCACATTCATCGCGAAGTGTTTGGCCCCGAAAGCCTGAGCCAGGCGGCTTAGCGGCATGTACAAAAGCAGCAGTATTCACAAACTGGCGTTAGAATGACGGTCTTCGATCAGCGCCTGGAAAGGGTTCAAGCATGCAAAAACAACTTAAATGGGGCATTCTCGGGGCTGCGCGGGTCAATGAGCGCTTACTGCCCGCCATTGTTGAGGCCGCGAATTCGCAACTGGTGGCGGTTGCCAGCCGCCGCGCCGGGGCAGCCAAAGCGACGCTGGATAAGTATGCGCCCAACCTCGGCGGTGTCGCTTGCTATGACGACATGGATAGCCTGCTGGCGGATAGTAATGTTGAAGCGGTGTATTGCCCGATGGCTAACGAGGAGCATGCCGAATGGGCGCTCAAGGCGATTCAGGCGGGCAAACATGTGCTGATTGAAAAACCGATGACCACCAATCTGGCCGATATCGATACCATTGAATCTGCGGCCAAAGCCAAAGGCCTGACGGTGATGGAAGGCTTTATGTACCGCTTTCATCCGCAGCATGCCAAAGTGGCCGAGCTGGTGGCTTCCGGCCTGATCGGTGATGTATTGTCCTGCCGCGCCAGTTTTTCGTTCCTGATGGCACCGTCGCGTATGTACCGTATCAACCGTGATATGGCAAACGGTGGTGGTGCCATGTGGGATATTGGGCCTTATGCGATACACGCTTTGCGCTGGTGTTTTGGTAAAGATAATGTGCCTGCCGAACCGCAACATGTGGTGGCGTATGGCAAGCTGAATGAACATGGTGCTGATGTGGTGGCCAGCGGCGTGCTCGATTTTGGGCCTGATGCGCAAGGTCGCGCGCGTTTTGGCAACTTTGACGTCAGCTTTGAACGTGGCCGCAAAGCCGAATATGAGCTCATAGGCGATAAAGGCTGGATCAAGTGCCACAATATGTGGGCGTACCCAGGTGATGACCCGGTGATTAGCTGGGAAGCAGGGGGTAAATCAGAAACTATCGTGTTGCCTAAAGCCAACCACTTTAATTTAGAGATTGAGCACTTTAGTGACTGCGTGCTTTACGGCAAAGCGCCTTTGCTGACGTTTGATGATGCGCGTGGCAATTGCAAAGCGATTGAAGCGGTGATCACTGCGTTAAAGCGCTAAAGTGAGCTTAATAAAAAAGGATGCCTGGGCATCCTTTTTTATTATTTAAATCTTGGCAGGCTTTTATATTTTGCCGTGCTTTTAGATCTTTCCATCTAAGCCCATCTGGTAGTACTTATGTACGATTTTCTCCTGGTTTTCCAGTAGCCAGTCGATGCTGGGCTCATTGCGCAAGGCTTTCTGAATCGCTTTGAAAGTGGCTTCGCGGTGAATATCAAACAGGGCTTTGTGGTCGATTTTCTCTTGTTCCAGAATTGCCGGGCTTAACCAGACTGACACGATAATACCGAGGTCATTGGCTTTTTCTTTCGGGATATCGCCGCTACGCACCGCATCCAGCACGCCGTTGGCAATCGCGCCTTGCACCGTACCCATCAAGATATTGGTATAACGTGGGTCTTTCACCGTCACCTTGCTCACCATCAGGGTCGCCGGGCGCACCATAATGTCGGTATTCATAATCGCCAGCACACGGGTATGACCTTTGACCTGGTCACCCAGCAGGTTGGCAAATGCCGTGCCCATAGGGCCATTCATTTCGCCAATGGCGACTTCAGGTTCGGCAGCTGTGCCGGGTGGGCCGCCAGCGACCAGTGCTTCACCTACACGCATGATAATTCGTTCGTCAGACATCATTACTTCCTTTGCTATCAATGTTTTGTCATGGTAGGGGAAAGCCTCCCTGAAAGCTACCCTTGCAGGCACTAGAATGACCTTTTTCATAGGTCAGCCATAGCAAAACCATCATGAGAAAAAGGTGATTAACGCTTGAAGAAAAACGGGTTCTAGTGAATAATCTAGCCTTTCCGTAAAAGGCAGGTTTTCCGGGCTTTTTAAAGAATTCAATCAAGGTTTTGCAGCTTTTTGTGTAAGACCGCTCACTTTCACTCTAGGGAGAAAACAATGGCAACTCGTGTCGACTTGTGCAACGCCATCCGTGCTCTGAGCATGGACGCTGTACAAAAAGCAAACTCCGGCCACCCAGGCGCACCTATGGGCATGGCTGAAATTGCTGAAGTATTGTGGAACCACAATCTGAGCCACAACCCAACTAACCCACAATGGGCTAACCGTGACCGTTTCGTATTGTCCAACGGCCATGGCTCTATGTTGATCTACTCCTTGCTGCACCTGACCGGTTACGATTTAGGTATTGAAGATATCAAGACTTTCCGTCAATTGCACTCCCGCTGTGCTGGCCACCCTGAGTACGGCTACGCACCAGGCATTGAAACCACTACAGGTCCATTGGGCCAAGGTATTGCTAACGGCGTTGGTTTCGCGATGGCAGAAAAACTGCTGGCTGACCAATTCAACAAGCCAGGCCACAACATCGTTGACCACTACACATACGTGTTCCTGGGCGACGGTTGTATGATGGAAGGCGTTTCTCACGAAGCATGTGCACTGGCTGGTACTTGGGGCCTGGGCAAATTGGTTGCTTTCTGGGATGACAACGGTATTTCTATCGACGGCCACATCGAAGGCTGGTACACAGACGACACCGTAGGCCGCTTCAAAGCATACGGCTGGCACGTTGTTTCAGTAGATGGTCACGACCAAGCTGCGATTCAAAAAGCAATCGACGAAGCTAAATCAGTGACTGACAAACCATCACTGATCTGCTGTAAAACCATCATCGGTAAAGGTTCACCAAACAAATCCGGTTCACACGACTGCCACGGTTCCGCACTGGGCGACGCAGAAGTTGCTGCAACACGTGCTGAAATCGGCTGGCCACACGAGCCGTTTGTTATTCCTGCTGACGTATACGCTGGCTGGGATCAAAAAGCTAAAGGTGCTGAGCGCGAATCTGCTTGGGACGCTAAATTTGCTGCTTACGCAGCTGCATTCCCAGCTGAAGCTGCTGAATTCAAACGCCGTATGGCAGGTGAATTGCCAGCTAACTGGAAAGCATTGACTGACGCAATCATTGCTGAAACTAACGAAAAAGCTGAGAAATTGGCTACTCGTCAAGCTTCACAAAAAGCAATTACTGCTTTGGCTCCAATCTTGCCAGAATTCCTGGGCGGTTCAGCTGACTTGACAGGTTCTAACCTGACAGCATCTAAAGACTTCAAACACGTGAGTGGTAAAGAGCCAGGCAACTACATCTCTTACGGTGTACGTGAGTTCGGTATGTCTGCCATCATGAACGGTATGGCATTGCACGGTGGCTTGTTGCCATACGGCGGTACTTTCCACATGTTCTCTGACTACATGAAAAACGGCATGCGTATGTCTGCGTTGATGCATCAACGTGTGGTTTACGTATTGACCCATGACTCTATCGGTCAAGGTGAAGATGGTCCTACACACCAACCAGTAGAAAACACTTCTGGTCTGCGTATGATTCCTCGTATGGATGTATGGCGCCCAGCTGACTCTACAGAAACAACCGTTGCATGGGTTGCTGCAGTAGAGCGTACTGAAGGCCCAACCAGCTTGGTATTGAGCCGTCAAGCTGTGCCAGGCATCAAGCACGACGCTAAAGACTTCGACCTGATCCGTAAAGGTGGCTATGTATTCTCTGACGTCGCTGGTAAAGCTGATGTCATCATCATTGCTAACGGTTCCGAGTTGGATCTGGCCATTCAAGCGGCTGCTGAATTGAACGCTGCTGGTACTAAAGTGCGTGTGGTTTCCATGCCATCCACTAACGTATTCGACCGTCAAGACCAAGCTTACAAAGACAGCGTATTGACTCCAGGCGTTAAACGCGTGGCTGTTGAAGCTGCTCACCCAGACTTCTGGCGTAAGTATGTAGGTATTGAAGGTGCAGTTGTTGGTATCGATACCTTCGGCGAATCCGCACCAGGCGGCGCACTGTTCAAACACTTCGGCTTCACAGTTGAGAATGTTGTGAACACAGTGAAATCTGTTCTGTAATTTAGAACAGTCGCTATAAAAAACCGCTTCCTAGTGAAGCGGTTTTTTTACGTTCACGCCTAAATGGCGTTATAACGTTATGATGCTATAATGTCTGAAAACTCATTCAGAGGAGAACTCAAATGGCCGAATTGTCCAAGCGTTCAACCGTATATTTTGACCCAGCTATTCATCAAGCTTTGCGCTTAAAAGCAGCCACCAATCACAGCTCACTTTCTGAACTGGTAGATGAGGCTGTGAGACTGTTAATGCGTGAAGACCAAGAGGATCTGGATGCCATCAATCAGCGCGCGAACGAGCCAGAGATAAGCTACGAAGCGATGCTCAATGCTTTAAAGCAAGATGGCAAAATATAGTATTAGTTTTAAAGCCTCGGTTGCCAAAGACCTGCGTGCCATCCCCAAGCCGGATGTGGCACGTATACTCAGCCGTATTAATACCTTGGCAGAAGATCCTCGTGCAGATGGCTGCATCAAACTCACGGGGCATGATTGCTACCGTGTCAGGCAAGGGCTCTACCGCATTGTCTATGAGATTCACGACGATAGGTTGGTGGTGTTGGTGATTAAGGTCGGTCACCGTTCAAGCATTTACGATCAGGTTTAAATGCCGCCCAATGAGGCGGTTTTTTTATATCTGATATTGCGAAATCTCTTTGCGCGACAAGCGAACTAGGGTATTCAATAATAACCCTGTAAAATATATGGTTTTATTGTTTGCACCAAGAAAGTCCGTATGTCTACATTACCAGCCTGCCCACAATGCCAATCCGAATACACCTACGAAGACGGTGATAACTACATCTGCCCGGAATGCGCACATGAATGGAGCAAGGTTGCAGCAACAGATTCAGACGAAGTGAAAGTCGTGCGCGATGCCAACGGCAACGTGCTGCAAGATGGCGATACCATTACTGTGATTAAAGACCTGAAGGTTAAAGGTTCTTCATCAGTCGTCAAGGTCGGTACTAAAGTGAAAAACATCCGCCTGGTCGATGGCGATCACGATATCGACTGCAAAATTGATGGCTTTGGTGCTATGAAATTGAAGTCGGAATTCGTGAAGAAAGCCTAGTGAATAAATTGATTCATTAAGTGGTTATCTATTTTGAATAATCCTACTTCTTATCCTTCTTATCTTTTTTGGGATCAAAGGACTCAATAGCAAAATAATCTTCTGATGAGTGAACTTTGACGTTCTTCAGCCAAGGACGCTTCTCCTCTTCAGATAGGACAGAGTCTACAATTTTAATTATTGCTCTTTTTTCCCACAGATCTGCTCTTGGGTAATATTGTCTGATTTCCAAAACATCAGTTCTTGATATATTCGATGATAAAGCATCTAATACTGCCCTGCCTACGTAAGCTCCCGAATTTCTTTTAAGGCTTCGGAAGAACTCCATTAGTGCGCTGGTATTCGAAAATCCCTTTGAACCAAGAAGTCTAACCAAAGACACTAATATATATTCTGGATACTTTATACCGTGAACCAGAGTTTCAGAAAAGTAAGACTTGATGGATTCTTTAAGAGCAGGTGGAATCAGAGATTCTTTCTTAATTAACAGATCAACAAATAGAGGCGTAAATTGAGGAAACTTCTCGACTAAAGATTGATATAACGACAGCTTGCTGTAGTCTCCACTTGCTACAACTATTCGAAGGAATTTTCTAACATCATCTGGTTGTAAAATTTGGTTCGAAGTGATTTTTGACTCTAACTCTTCTGTCGTAACATCTTTTAATTCATTGATTTCGCGCTCAGATAGCTCCCTAAATTTTGTTGGAATTGTTCCTGAGTAACCAACAATAATTCTGCCTTGTCGCAACTCATTCGCAACTTGTCTAGCTTCTTCGGAAATTACAGCTGTGGATTTGGTTTTTTTGGATACATCTTCAATAACTGTTTTTGCAGGGTTTACAGTTAGCCCTTCTAGATAGAGCCTTTCTACAAGAACACTGAGCCAAGAATGTGCAGTTTTTGCGTCAGGAGCGAATAGCCTATAGTCATCAACAAACCTACAAAATTGAATATCTAGCGATCGTAAATAGTCGTCTACTGAAATTAATGCAGCTTCTGCCAATACTCGACTTGCATTACCACCAATTGGTAGGCTGTATGAGTCTCTGTTGGCCCAAAATAGTAATAGCTCATTGGTAAGCTTAACTAGCTTATTATCGATTGGTAGGCTTAGTAACGTTGACTCAAGGCGATGAAGGTTTAAACGGTCATAAAAGTTGGATATATCACATTTGACCAATACTTTAACTCTTCGACTTTTTTGACGCTCAGTAACATGTGCTTGAAATGAGGTGTAGTTATACTTTGAGTCAAATAGGTAACCTGCATTGGGTTTAAATCGATAGGAAAAAACAACCTTATGTTTCTTCTCTATTCGATGTTTTTCAATAATATCAGCATACATCAACACCAGAGCTAAGTATGCGATTGTATCAACTGGCTGAATTAGTGCTGCCCTCCGAAAGTCGTATGCGTCCTTTTTTGGAAAAAAGACATGACTAATAGAGTGAATTTTTAAGCCATTTAATGTATTCGAGATAATTCTTGATTTTACTTGCGTGGATAACCAGCGTCGGAAAAGTTCATTTTTTAATAAGCCTATTTCGAAGGGGTCTGGAAAAATGTCAGTCAACCCTTCTTTTTGAATATTATCAATCGCTAACGCTATGGCCTTATCAATATGCACGTGAGCCTCAATATAAAATTTATTGTTAAATTATTTTGATAGAGCTGATATGTGGATATTTATTTCTATAAGTTAGTTTTATAGATTTACCACATCAAAATGATGCTTTCTAATTAAACCCAATCTCATATTGTAGCTCTCAAACTTATAGTATTTATCAATTTTTAATGTAAGGTCTTTTTCATGTGAACTGAGAATGCTGTTGCACCAAAAAGCATCTATCTTTCAAAGTGCCAGCACCCTAATCTAGCGAAGCATATCAATTCTATTTTTAACGAATCTCCACTTTTCCTACACTGTTTTCAGCAACTGTCTGATACCGCTATCTTTCTCAGAAATTATCATTTAACTACTAAAAATTTAAATTAATTGAGGAGGCTGTATGTCATCGTTCGTTCTGTATCTTATCGGGTTCGCTATTCTGATTGGCGGGATTGCATGGGCGCTAGTTGAAGCGGGTGTGCCGCATTTGTATATCGTGATTGCTTCAGTGATACTCACCGGTATAGGCATATTAAAGGCTGTGTCACATACAAGAACTAAGGATATCTCCCGTAGCTAAAAGGGGTGCGGCTTTACTGTCACCAAATCAAGTTTCTGAAGTGAATGGAATGAACAATCTGAATAAAACTGATTTAACGCTGGATGGTTTAAGTATTGTTGGCCTATATCTGGAAGATGTATTTTCGGTATGGGAGCATTTCGACAAGAATGCTAATAAGTACTTTACCGTTTTTATGATCAATAATTCCCGCATCACTGTGCCAGCGACTGACGCCAATGCGGCATTGCTTTATAAGAGTGGCCAACCGGTGTCTGAATTCGTTGTAAATGATGGCATTGTGGATGAGATTGAAATTACCAAATAGCAGCGTTGCCTAGCCAAACTGGGCAGCTGCTGCCCGATTCATGATATTTCGTAGCAACATTTGCATGCAATTGCATTAAACCAATTGGCCTGAGCCAACTCTCAAATATAATCCTTTATATTTCCTATTCTCAGGTTATCCAAATGCGAACCGAAAACGCTGTTGCACCAAAAACCATTTACCTCAAAGACTACACACCTGCGCCTTATAACGCTGCGCAGGTGAATCTGAGTTTTAACCTGTTGCCGGGTAAAACCATTGTCACGTCTGAAGTGAAGTATGTGAAAAACCCGGCGGGTGTTTCAAATGATCTGGTGTTGGATGGTGATGACCAAACAATCGTTTCTGTTTTGATTAATGGTCAGCCATTTGATGGTTACACCGTGGCTGATGGTCAAATGACGATAGTGAATCCAGGTAATGAATTCACATTAACCATCGTCAGCGAGATTGACCCGGCGGCGAATACGGCGCTGGAAGGTTTGTATCAATCACAGGGCAACTATTGCACGCAATGCGAGGCGGAAGGCTTCAGGCGGATTACGTACTATCAAGATCGCCCTGATGTGCTGAGTGTGTTTACCGTGCGTATTGAGGCAGATGCCAAGTCGTATCCGGTGTTGCTCTCTAACGGTAATTTGCAGGAAGAGGGCGGTTTGCCTGATGGCCGTCATTTCCGTGTCTGGCATGACCCTTTCCCTAAACCTTGTTATTTGTTTGCGCTGGTGGCGGGCGATCTGGAGCGCGTGGCGGATACGTTTACGACCATGACTGGTCGCAAGGTGGATTTGCATATTTATGTGCGCGCTGGCGATGAAAAGCAGTGTGACCACGCGATGGAATCACTGAAAAAATCGATGAAGTGGGATGAGAAAGTATATGGTCGCGAGTATCAGCTCGACCTGTTCAATATTGTCGCGGTGAGCGATTTTAATATGGGGGCGATGGAAAACACCTCGCTCAATATTTTCAATACGGCGCTGGTGCTGGCGCATCAGGAAACCGCGACCGATAGCGATTTTATGAGTGTGGAAGGCGTGATTGCTCACGAGTATTTCCATAACTGGACGGGTAACCGTGTGACTTGCCGTGACTGGTTCCAACTGTCACTCAAAGAAGGCTTTACCGTGTTCCGTGATCAGGAGTTCAGCGCGGATATGAACTCGCGTGCGGTACAACGCATTGACGATGTGAACGGCTTGCGCCGCTTGCAGTTTGCTGAAGATGGCAGCCCGCTGGCGCACTCGGTGCAGCCGGACCAGTTTATTGAAATCAGCAACTTTTACACTAAAACCATTTATGAAAAAGGCGCTGAGCTGATTCGCATGCAGCATACTTTGCTGGGCGCGGAGACGTTCCGCAAAGCGACGGATTTATATTTTGACCGCTATGATGGTCATGCCGTGACTTGCGATGATTTTGTGCAATGCATGGCGGATGCCTCTGGTCGCGACTTGTCGCAGTTTTTCCGCTGGTATAAGCAGGCGGGCACACCAACACTACAAGCCAGCAGCCATTACGATGCAGCGCAGAAGACCTATACGCTGACGTTTAAACAATCTCAGCTGGATACCCCAGGGCAGAGCGATAAACAGCCTTTGCATATCCCGATTGCGGTTGGCTTGCTGGATGCCTCGGGTAAGCAGATTCTGTCGACACAAGTGCTGGAAATGACCGCACGTGAACAATCATACACTTTCGCTGGGATTGCCGCCAAGCCAGTGCCTTCCATTTTGCGCGGCTTCTCGGCGCCAGTGAAGCTGGAAACGGATTTAAGTGATGATGACCTGCGCTTGCTGCAAGTGCATGACACTGACGGCTTTAACAAATGGGAGGCGGGCCAAACATTGGCTTTGCGTACCATTCAACGCGTGATGGCAGACCCGCAAGCCGATATTGCCCAGTTTGTCGCTGATTTTGGCCGCTTGATTGAGCAAGGTTTAAATGGGCGGGGCGATAAAGCCTTGCTGGCACGTGCGTTGAGTTTGCCGATGATAGGCGTGATTGGGCAGTATCTGCCCGTGGTCGACCCGGCGGCAATTGATGCCGCGCGCACCAGCATCCTGACGCAGATTAAACGTGCCCATAAAGATACGTTAGCGGCGCTATACGACGCGAACAGCAACCCCGGCACATTCTCGGTAACGCCTGAAGCCATGGGCCGCCGTGCCTTGCAAAGTGCCGTGCTGGAAATTCTCACTGTGACCAACGGCACTGGCTGCGCTGCACGCGCCAAGGCGCACTATGACGCCGCTGATAATATGACTGACCGTGTCGCCGCATTGGCTTGCCTGAGCGACAGCACGCAGCCGCAACGCGCGGAAGCATTCTCGGATTTCTACCAGGAATTTGAGGCTTATCCGCTGGTGGTGGATAAGTGGTTCTCATTGCAAGCCTTGGCTAATCGCGAGGCGATTTTTGATGACCTGGCCATGTTACGCAAGCATCCGGATTTCAATATCAAGAACCCGAATCGCGTGCGCTCACTGTATACCGCGTTTGCGATTAATAACCCGGTCAAGTTCCATGACCCTAGCGGCAAAGGTTATGCTTTCTTACGTGATGCGATTATCGAGCTGAATACCATTAACCCGCAAATTGCCGCGCGCATGGTGACACCATTGCGCGAGTGGAAGCGCTACACACCTGCATTGCAGGTTCAAATGAAAGCGGCGCTGGAAGCCGTATTGGCCACGCCTAATCTGTCCGGTGATGTATTTGAGGTAGTCAGCAAAAGTCTTAATGGGTAATAAAAAAAGCGGAGTTTAAACTCCGCTTTTTTGTATGTTTCTAAGGGAAATTATTTGCCCATTGCTTCGCCCAGGCGTATCGGTTTGCCTGGGTGCCAACTTGCATTAAAGGTGAGTACGTCTTTTTCAAACAGCATCACTACCGTAGAGCCCAGCAGGAAGCGGCCCATTTCTTCGCCTTGTTTTAAGGTGATATTGCGGTCTTTGTAATCCCAATGCACCACTTTGCCAGGGCGTGGCGGGTTGATAATGCGGTCTTTGGTATCGTGCCAGACGGTGGCCATGCTGCCGACAATGGTGGCGCCTACCAGCACCAATACAAACTTGCCATGCTGGGCGGATTCAAACGTACACACCACGCGCTCATTACGCGCAAACAGGCCAGGTACATTGGCCGCAGTCAGTGGATTCACCGAGAATAAATCGCCAGGCACGTAAGTCATGCTCAGTAGTTTGCCATCGCAAGGCATATGGATGCGGTGATAGTCTTTCGGGCTTAAATACAGGCAGGCAAAACTGCCGTTGGCAAAGTTGGCCGCTAAATTTGCATCGCCGCCGACTAAAGCCTGTGCCGTGTAATGGTGACCTTTGGCCTGGAATATCTGGCCTTGTTCAACTTTGCCAAACTGGCTGATCGCGCCATCTACCGGGCACACAAAAGCATTGTCTGCCAACGGGCGGACACCTGGTTTCAGTGGGCGGGTAAAGAACAGGTTAAATGAGGGGTAGCTGGCAATATCACCATTGAGCGCTTCTTCCATATTGACATGGTATTTGCGCACAAACCAGCCGATAAAGGCCGTGGTCAGGCCACCTGCTTGCCAGTGCGCCAGTTTGCCGGCGGCAGCGGTGAGTAATTGTTTGGGGGCGATGTATTGCAGCAGAATGGCGAGTTTCACTTCTATCCCTTATTGAGCAGTTCTTGTTTGTTGCAAGAGCTGGTTTTTTATCTTGTATTTATTCGTGATTCTACAAATAAAAAAGCACAGGCGATATATCGGCCTGTGCTTTTTGCCTATGACTGTTAAATTAAACAGTTTTCGGCTTGGTTAAATTCCAAAATTAGTTTTTGGATTGATCAACCAGTTTGTTTTTAGCGATCCAAGGCATCATGGCGCGCAGTTTGTTACCGACTTGCTCGATTGGGTGAGCAGCGTTCAAACGACGGCGTGCAGTCATTTCTGGATAGTTAGTGCGGCCTTCCAGGATGAACTGTTTAGCGTAGTTGCCGTTCTGGATGTTGGCCAGGCATTGACGCATTGCATCTTTAGACTGGCTGTTGATCACTTGTGGGCCAGTCACGTACTCACCATACTCCGCGTTGTTGGAGATGGAGTAGTTCATGTTGGCGATGCCGCCTTCGTACATCAGGTCAACAATCAGTTTCAACTCGTGCAAGCACTCGAAGTAGGCCATTTCTGGCGCATAACCAGCTTCAACCAATGTTTCGAAACCGGCTTTAACCAGTTCAACCGCACCACCACACAGTACAGCTTGTTCGCCGAACAAGTCAGTTTCTGTTTCTTCGCGGAAGTCAGTCTCGATCACGCCACCTTTGGTGCCGCCGTTAGCTGCCGCGTATGACAAAGCGATGTCTTTGGCTTTGCCAGAAGTGTTTTGGTAAACCGCGATCAGTGAAGGAACGCCGCCGCCTTTGAGGTATTCGGAGCGTACAGTGTGGCCTGGGCCTTTAGGGGCGATCATGATCACGTCCAGATCGGCGCGTGGCACGATTTGGTTGTAGTGAATGTTAAAGCCGTGGGCGAATGCCAATGCTGCACCTTTTTTCAAGTTAGGTGCGATTTCGGCGTGGAAAATTTCTGCCATGGTTTCGTCTGGCAGCAATACCATCACAACATCAGCTTCTTTAACTGCTGCAGCGATTTCGAGTGTTGTGTGGCCAGCGCCTTCAGCTTTAGCCCATGAGCCGCCGCCTTTACGCAAACCGATGGTGACGTTGACGCCGCTGTCGCGCAGGTTAGCTGCGTGCGCGTGGCCTTGGGAGCCGTAGCCCACGATAGTCACTTTTTTGCCTTTAATGATGCTTAAGTCGGCGTCTTTGTCGTAATAAACGTTCATGTCTGCTTTTGCCTTTCAATACAAATGCTTAGGTAATTGTGTAGAAATACTGTCGATTAAACTTTGAGGATGCGGTCGCCGCGACCAATGCCGGACGCGCCGGTACGCACGGTTTCCAGAATCGCACTGCGGTCGATGGCTTCAATAAACGCATCCAGTTTGCTGCAAGAGCCGGTAAGCTCAATGGTGTAACTATTGTCGGCCACATCGATAATACGGCCGCGGAAAATGTCGCACATGCGCTTCATTTCGTCTTTATGGACGCCGGTGGCTTTGACCTTGACCAGCATCAGTTCGCGCTCAATGTGCTTGCCATCGTTGAGGTCCAGCACTTTGACCACGTCAATCAACTTGTTGAGTTGCTTGATAATTTGTTCAATCACATCATCAGAGCCTGTCGTCACAATGGTCATGCGTGACAGGGTGGGGTCTTCAGTGACCGCCACCGTGAGTGATTCAATGTTGTAACCGCGTGCGGAAAACAGGCCTGCCACGCGTGACAGGGCGCCTGCTTCGTTTTCCATCAGCAGTGAAATGATATGACGCATTATTCTTCCCCTTTCAGGCGGCTGGCCGTGCGTGGGCTTAACACCATTTCGGATAAGCCCTTGCCGTTTTCAACCATAGGGAAGACGTTTTCGGTTTGGTCGGTTAAAAAGTTCATAAATACAAACTTGTCTTTTTTATCAAACGCTTCTTTGAGCGCACCTTCTACGTCAGCCGGATTGGTGATTTGCATGCCAACGTGGCCATAAGATTCAGCCAGTTTGACGAAGTCCGGCAGGCTGTCCATGTAGGACTCGGAGTAGCGGTTCTCGTAGAAGAACTCTTGCCACTGACGCACCATGCCCAAGTAGCGGTTGTTGAGCAGAATCACCTTGATCGGCAGGCCGTATTGGGCACAGGTCGACAGTTCCTGGATATTCATCTGGATACTGCCTTCACCGGTGATACAGGCCACCTGTGCGTTTTTATCGGCAAACTGACAGCCCATGGCGTATGGTAAGCCCACGCCCATGGTGCCCAGGCCGCCGGAGTTGATCCAGCGACGTGGTTTGTCAAATTTATAGTATTGCGCTGCCCACATCTGGTGCTGGCCGACGTCAGAAGTCACATAGGCTTCGCCTTTGGTCACTTCCCATAGTTTTTGCACCACGTATTGTGGTTTGATCACGGTATCTGAATAGGCGTAATCCAGCGATTGCACGCCGCGCCATTCGTTAATCTGTGTCCACCAGTCAGCGGTATCCGTGGTCTGGTTTTCTTCCTGGGCCAGGATTTCATTCATGTCGGACAGGACAGACTGCACATCACCGACGATAGGCACGTCAACCTTCACGCGCTTGGAAATGCTGGATGGGTCAACGTCAATATGAATGATGGTGCGCTTCTGGCTGGAGAAGTGTTTCGGGTTGCCGATGACACGGTCATCAAAGCGCGCGCCAACAGCCAGCAACACGTCACAGTGCTGCATGGACATATTGGCTTCATAAGTGCCGTGCATGCCCAGCATGCCCACAAACTGCCTGTCTGTCGCCGGATAGCCGCCCAAACCCATTAAGGTGTTGGTGACCGGGAAGTTGAGCGCTCTGGCCAGCTTGACCAGCTCAGCCGCACCGTTACCCAATACCAGGCCGCCGCCGGTGTAAATCATCGGCCGTTTGGCACCCAGCAGCAATTTGACCGCTTTTTTGATCTGGCCGCTGTGACCTTTTAAAATCGGGTTGTAGGAACGCATTTCTACCGTTTTTGGGTAGATAAAGTCAGCCACGTGCGCAGTGATATCTTTAGGAATATCCACCACGACCGGACCTGGACGGCCGGTTTTGGCAATGTAAAACGCTTTTTTAATCGTTGGCGCAATATCTTTTACGTGCTTCACCAGAAAGTTGTGTTTTACACAGGGGCGTGTTGCACCCACCATGTCTACTTCCTGAAAAGCATCCATGCCGATAGCAGGCACGGGTACCTGACCACTGATGACTACCAGTGGGATTGAATCCATATACGCCGTGGCAATGCCGGTGACGGCATTGGTCGCCCCCGGGCCGCTGGTGACCAGTGCGACGCCGACGTCGCCGGTTGCACGTGAATAGGCATCTGCCGCATGAACGGCCGCCTGTTCGTGGCGCACCAGAATGTGTTTGAAACCATTCTGTTTATAGAGTGCGTCGTAAATGTGCAAGACCGCGCCACCTGGATAGCCAAATACGAATTTGACTTTCTCTTCATTCAGGCAGGAGACAACGATGTCCGCACCTGTCATGGATTTGGCGTGGGTGTCTGTCGCGGAGTGGGCTGAAGCGTCCATAAAACCTTGATTTTTCGGCTAATAAATGTTGAACCCTATACATTAGCTTGCTTTACTAATTTGGTCAAGATTGTCGATCAATCGAGGAGGGTGATATCGCCGAAATGTTGGGTGTATGCCTAATTGTCGGATTGGCTGAGCTGTGGATTGCAAACAATAGTTGACATCATAAATGAGAAACATTATCATTTGCATAAACGATTAAATGAAAGTCATTGCAATGCAAGTGAATTACGCAGCGCCAGCCAGTCATTTGTTTGATCCGGATTTGCCAACGGCCAGTGCTGTGTTGGTCTCGCTGAGTTGTGTCGCCACACGTTATGCCGTGAATCCTTCTGAGGATCTGGCGTTGCTGGGTTGCAGTTTAGCGCAGACGCTGACAGCACCTGAGTATGCGGAAAGCGGTTTGATTCAATCTGCGGCCAAGCAATTGTTGCAGGATTGGCAAGCGTTGCTGCAGGCGCATCAGGAATTTGCGCTACAGCAGGCAGTGACTGATTTTGTAGAGCAGTCGGCCACGCTGCAATAGCAGGCTGCTGACGGCAAATTTAAAGAATAGTAATAAAGATAAATCAAGAAAGGCTATAGATTCATGGCAAGAACCACAGGACCCAGACTGAAGATTATGCGCGCATTGGGCGTTGAACTGCCCGGATTGTCACGTAAGTCGATTGAAAATCGTCCTAATCCACCAGGTCAGCATGGCCAGCAGGCATCTCGCCGCCGCCGTTCTGACTTTGCAGTCAAGTTGGTGGAAAAGCAGAAGATTCGTTTTAACTATGGCTTGAGCGAAAAGCAAATGCGCCGTTTGATCCTCGAAGCCCGTAAAGGCAGCGAGCCAACGGGTGAAAAGTTGATGTCTTTGCTGGAACGTCGTTTGGATAACGTCGTGTTCAGGGCTGGTTTTGCGCCGACAGGGATTGCCGCACGCCAACTGGTGAACCATGGTCATGTGTTGCTCAACGGTAAATCAGCCAACATTGCGTCTATTCGTTTGCAAGTCGGTGATGTGGTGGCTGTGAAAGAGAAAAGCCGCAAGATCCCGATGGTGGTCGATGCATTGGCAACCCCAAGCCTGACGATTCCTGAGTGGTTGTCAGTAGAAGCAGCATCTGCAACCGCAAAAATCGGGCATTTGCCATCTATTGAAGATGTGCCGTTCCCGGTGGATGTGCAACAAGTGGTTGAGTATTACTCAAACCGCGTTTAATTTTTCGCTGGTCAGGCCCTGATCAGGTTTGGCCGGTAAAGCATTTGAGCAGTGCTCCTAACCCCAACATGTCATTGCTCAAATTCGGCGTGATGTTATGCGCCAACCTATCCCTGGTAAGGGTGTTCCTTGAAATCCTATGCCGCAATGCTTTTGCATATAAGTCGGCCTTTTTTTAGACTGGGTGTTAATGCATGACCAATCGCTTGCAATCATCATTGGGTAAAGCGCAAAATGCGGCGAGTGTTTCTTTGCGTCGCATGCCGACCATTGAGGCAAGTCAATTGTTGGGCGATGCCGGAGTATTGGCCATTATGCATGGTGGCGAAACTTATCAGTTGACCCGTACCAAGCAGAATAAATTGCTGTTGACCAAGTGTCATGCGCTAGCGCCAGCACAGGTGCAACAAGATTAGTAGAGGTTTTTGCGTGAAATGTGTATGTAATACTGGCAACCTAGCGTTGCCTTTTGTGGTTTTGCCGGAGGAGTATGCGAATGATGCAACGTGAGTCTTTGCAGGGGCTGTCATTGAAGCCCGCGCGCGCGTCAGCGTCTCAACTGCCTGAGTTTAGCCTGCATCGTCGGCAACTGGGTGAGTTGGCCGGAATTTTCCGCTGGTCTGTGCTGGCCACCGAAGATTGGCTACAACGCGATAAGCGCCAGGACTGGCATGGCTTGGGCATGCTGCTGGTGGTTGCCCTGCATGCCGCAGTTATTGCCTCGCTGCTGTTATATCAGGAGCCGATTGTTATTGAGCCAAAGCCGGAGCCAATGACGGTTTCCCTGATTACATTGCCGGCCAAGAAAGAAGAAGCGCCTGCGCCGGAAGTGGTGCCTATCATCAAGCAGCAGCCTGTTGTGAAGCCTGTGGTTAAACCTAAAGAAACGCCGGTGAAGCCGATAGAACGACCGGCACCCGTGGTGGAACGCATTGTGGAAACAACGCCAGACCAGCCCCGTTTTGAGGCCAGCACACAGCCTTCTGCACCGCCGCTGGAGGTGCCTGTGGCAGCCGCGCCTAGCAAGCCTGCGCCAGTCGTCTCTCCGCCTCCCAAGCGAGAGGTGGTGGAAGAAAAAGAAGAGCCGCCCAAATTTGGCGTCGCTTACCTGAATAACCCTAGACCCGAATATCCTAGACTCTCCCAGCGTGCAGGTGAAGAAGGCAAAGTGCTGATGAAGGTGCTGGTCTCTGTGGAGGGTCGCCCGGAGTCGGTCGACGTGATTAGTAGCAGTGGTTTTGAGCGCTTGGACAAGGCGGCAGTTACCGCAGTTAAGCAATGGCGTTTTGAGCCAGCGCGTAAGGGTGGCAAAGCATTGAGTGCTTATGTCAATGTACCGCTGTCATTCTCGCTGACGCAAGAATAGGCAAGTTTCAAGAGTAAGTAAGTTTCAAGAATTAAGTTAAGTTTCAAGTGAAAGGGAATTTTGATGCAATCAACAAGTGGTTTGGCTTTTATCACCGAAGGCGGTGTGGTGTCGGTTTTAGTGGCACTGATTTTACTGACGATGTCGGTGCTGAGCTGGTATTTTATTCTGGTTAAAACCTGGCAAGTATTCAAGCGCAAGCGCGATGTGTCTGCTTATGTGCGTCAATTCTGGCGTAAGGCAACCTTGCAAGAAGCCTTGCAAGAGCCACAGTTGCAATCGCCGGCGTTTCGCCTGGCAGTGACGGCAGCCGAATCTACCCAGCATCACCAGCAATATGCCAGCCAGTCATTAGGCGCGGCTTGTAGCCAGGATGAATTTATTGCGCGCCAATTGCGTCGCACTCTGTCGCAAGAACAAGCGGCATTAGAGAGTGGCCTGTCAGTGTTGGCTTCGGTTGGCAGCGTGGCACCGTTTGTCGGTTTGTTTGGTACGGTGTGGGGCATTTACCACGCTTTAACAGCGATCGGTCAATCTGGCGTTGCCACCATTGATAAAGTGGCCGGTCCGGTGGGTGAAGCGTTGATCATGACGGCGATTGGTCTGGCGGTGGCGATTCCTGCTGTGCTGGCTTATAACGCGTTTATCAAGGCTAATCGCGGCATCATGGCCGAGCTGGAGAGTTTTGCGCAAGACTTGCATACTTTGCTGACGACCGGCGCGCCATTGGTGATTAAGGCAGGCGGCAAACCAGCAAATGTGACTGAACTGCATGCCAAAGTAGCGAACAAAGGTGGCAATGTATGATGGGGCAAAATCCATTTAGCGCCGGTGAACACACTCAACCCATGAGTGAAATCAATACCACGCCGTTGGTGGATGTGATGCTGGTGCTGTTGGTGATCTTTATTATTACTGCGCCATTGCTGACGCATGCGGTCAAGATTGATTTGCCGCAAGCGACCTCGCAACCGCTGGAAGAAAAACCAGAAGTGATTGACCTGGCAGTCGATGTGGATGGTAAAATTTTCTGGAATGACAGCGAAGTGTCAGTGGCTGATTTATCTGCACGTATGACAGATGAAGCGGCCAAGCAACAACAGCCGGAATTGCAGATTCGCGCTGATAAAAACACACGCTATCAAGTGTTGGCTGAGGTGCTGGCAAAGGCGCAAACGGCTGGCATGAAAAAAGTGGGTTTTGTTAGCCAGCCGCAACCATAAGCCAGCAAACTGAGTATTTCTATGTCGACGCAGTCCTCTATCCGTACCTGGGCGTGGGTGCATAAATGGTCCAGCCTGGTCTGCACGGTGTTTATGTTATTGCTGTGCCTGACCGGCCTGCCACTGATCTTCCACCACGAGATTGGTGACTGGCTGGGCAATCATATCGAAACGCCACAGATTGCGCATCAGGGGCCGCTGGCCAGTATGGATGCCTTGCTCGCGGCGGCCAAGACCAAGCAGCCAGGCATGGTGCCTTTGTATATGTACCGTGAAGAGGATGAGCCGCTGCAATGGGTCATCAGCATGGCCAAAACTGCGACAGCCGAAAGTGGTTTCAAGCAGGTGGTGCTGGATGCACGTACCGCGCAAGTGCTTGGCGAACCGCCAGTGGAAGAGGGCTTTATGTACGTCATGTTCAAGTTGCATGTCGACTTGTTCGCTGGCCTGCCCGGCATGCTGTTTCTAGGTTTGATGGGCTTTTTGCTATTGGTGGCGATTATCTCTGGCGTCGTGCTGTATGCGCCATTTATGCGCAAGCTGGCATTTGGTGAGATTCGCCGCCAGCGTGGCAAAAAGCTCAAGCGGCTGGATGTACATAATTTCCTCGGGATAGTCATTCTCAGTTGGGCCTTGGTGGTCGCTGCCACCGGCGTGATTAATGCCTGGTCAGACTTGCTGATTAAGTACTGGCAGTTTGACCAGATGTCGCAAATGATCGCGCCTTATAAAAACTTGCCGCCACCTGATCGCTTTGCCTCATTGCAGGCGTCTGTACAAGTGGCACAACAAACTGAACCAGACATGCAATTGGGCTTTATTGCCTTCCCCGGTACGGCCTATGCCAGCCCGCATCATTACGGTATTTTCATGCGTGGCGATTCCCCTATTACCAAGCGTTTGTTTAAGCCTGTGCTGGTGGATGCGCGTACGGCAACCTTGACCGATAGTCGCGACTTGCCGTGGTACCTGGTGGCCTTGCTGGTGTCGCAGCCGCTGCATTTTGGCGATTACGGCGGCATGACCTTGAAATGGTTATGGGCCGTGCTGGATGTGATCACGATTATTGTGTTGTGGACCGGTTTGATGCTGTGGTGGAAAAAGCGGCATCAATATGTGCCGGATATCCGTTCGAGAATTACGCTAAGTGAGGCCTATTAAACGCAGGACTGCTGTGGGTTAGGCATTTCAAATACGCTTAACCTACAAGTGAGGTGAATAATGGTGACACATCTATTTATGCCGAATAAACAACTTTCGCAAATCTTTTTCTGGCCGTTGCTGATCGCTGTGGTCTCAATGGCTGGCTTGATCTTCGCCCTGGTCGTCGATGATGCGCGCGAATACCTGGCCAATGCTGCTATCGCGATTCCTGTGCTGGTTGCGGTGTTTTTCTACTGGATATACCCGCTGTTTTCACGTCGCTAACCACCTCTTGGTGAGCGACCTGTGCTCGCTTCCGGGTGGCCATTCTGCATTCGTTTTAATGATCAGGCGCCCGCCTGCTAGTGCTTCATATTTCACATCAGGTCGCTAGCGCTGATAGTGAGCATCTTTTCTTTTTTTCTTACCCTCGTTTGCGCTGCATGCATGATTCATTAATTCTTTGTTGTGAATAAGAATGATTATCATATAGAATATCATTAATTGATATGTCACTCATTCATGGATGAGATGGCGACCATAGCCCAAATCAGCGCATTTTGAAGAAGCGTATTTTCAGCAAGCATTGTGCAAGCAAAAATAAACAATGCCTTGTTTCATGAATCTAAGGAGAAGAAGTAGATGAGCGATACCGAAAAGTTGCAAGCCATAGGCGCGGAAGCCGCGGCATTTCAGGGCCAGTTTCAATCAATCCAGCTGGCCACTACCAACGCACAAGGTTTGCCAGAGGCCAGTTATGCTGCCTATGTGGCGCATGAGCATAAATTCTATGTCTACGTGAGTGAATTGGCGACGCATTGTGCCAACCTGCGCGACACCGGCCGTTGCTCCATGATGTTTATTGAAGCAGAAAAAGAAGCGGCGCATTTGTTCGCTAGAAAACGTCTGGTATTTCAATGCGCTGCTCAAGAAGTGGCCAGGGATGATGCCAAATTCGACCTTGTCATGGGCTTGTTCTTTGACAAATTTGGCAAGTTTATGGATGTGATCAGCAAGCTGACTGACTTTCACCTGATTGAATTAACGCCTGCGCATGGCAGCTATGTGTCCGGGTTTGCCAAAGCCTATCATTTGAATGGCCAGGACTTGACGCAAGTCACGCACCGCAATGATCAGGGCCACGCGTCTCCGGACAAGGCCACACAGCAAAAGATGGATCAATTGGCCTGATCATGAATTTGCCGTTAACGAATGACCCTTTAGCCGCTATTCGCGAACAGTTTGCACTGGCACGGAAGGCTGGTCTCGCGCGTCATCGTGAGATTGCGGAAAACTTGCATATTTCTGAAGGGGAGCTGATTGCCGCACATATTGGTGCGGAAGCTACCACTTTGATGCGGGCAACACGGTTACAACCGCGTTGGGCTGAGGTGCTGACGGCTCTGGAATCTTTGGGCGAGGTGATGGCGCTCACACGGAATGCCTCCTGTGTGCATGAGAAAGAAGGCCGCTACGCTGCGGTGACTGGCGCCAGTGTGCGTGGCGTGCATATTGATTTGCATTGCCATTTTGCGCAGTGGCAGCATGGGTTTGTGGTAGAGGAATCTGGTGAAAAAGGCGTGCAACGTAGCCTGCAGTTTTATGATGCGACAGGGACTGCGGTGCATAAAGTGTTTTTACGGCCGCATAGCGATTTGTCTGCTTATCTGGCGCTCGTTGATCACTATGCCGATGCGAATCAGCAGCCTGGAATCACTGTGCAGTCACTGCCAGTCGCAGGAGTGGAGGCAGATTTCCCTGCATTCCTGGCCGCCTGGGATGCGGTGAATGATGCCCGTGACCTGCATACGCTGCTGGCGCAAAGCCAGGGCGGCGCGCTGCCTTATTTGCAGCAAATGCGCGCTGAGTCGGTACTAGCTGTGCCCGTCAATGCAGCCAGAACATTGCTGGAAAATGCGGCGACTGAGGCTGTTTCAGTATGTATCCTGGTGGGTAATGCTGGTGTCACGCAAGCGCATCAAGGTGCCGTAGATAAAGTTGTCGTCATGGGGCCATGGCTGAATGTACTGGATCCTGGCTTCAACTTGCATTTGCGCGAAGATCATATTGCGTCTGCATGGGTGGTGGTTCAGTCTAGTGTGCAAGGCATGTTCTCAGCGCTTACTTTATTGGACCAGTCTGGCGCCTTAATTGCATTGTTTGCTGCTGATCGTGTGGCTGGCAAGCCCGAGGCTGGCGCCTGGGCAGCACTGATCGATCGTTTACCAAAGGCTTAATCTGTATGTTGACTCTTGATGACTTAGAACAAACTGTCAAACCGCTGCCTCGCCGTCGTTTTTTAGCCCAATTGGGCGCTGTGGCGGCGGCAGTTTCTTTGCCGCAGCTTGCATTCGCGAATGAGCCTGGCAAAAAAGTCGCCCGTCGCATTGTCAGTGTGGGTGGCGGGCTGACTGAAATCATTTATGCCTTGGGTGCCGAAAAAGAGCTGGTAGGGGTCGATACGACCTCGCTGTATCCGCAGGCGGCGACCAAGCTGCCTAGTGTGGGCTATGCCAGGGCATTATCCAGCGAAGGCATTTTGGCTTTGAGTCCGACGCTGGTATTGGCCAGTGAAGATGCCGGGCCACCAACCGTGTTAAGGCAGATTGGCACGGCAGGCGTGCCGGTGACCGTGTTGTCTGCCAATGATAGATTCGAGGGTGTGGTTGAACGCATCCAGCGCGTAGGTGCATTGATTGACCGTGGTGCGCAAGCCAGCCAGCTCGAAAACCAGTTAAAACAGGATTGGCAGCGCGCACGTGCGCCTATCATCGCGCGCAAAACACCAGCTCCTCGCGTGTTGTTTATCTTATCGCATAGCCCAGGGCAGGTAATGGTGGGTGGTAAAGGCAGCAGTGCGGATGCCATGATTGCCTATGTCGGTGCGCGTAATGCCATCGAAGGCTTCGAGGGTTTTAAGCCATTGACACCAGAGGCGGTCATTGCCGCCCAGCCGGATATCATCTTGCTGACAGAGCAGGGCATGAGTGTGGTCGGCGGCGTGGATGGGGTCTTGAAGTTACCCGGTCTGGCTCAGACAACCGCCGGTCAAAAACGTCGCGTGGTCGCACTCGAAGCCATGTTTATGTTGGGCTTTGGCCCACGCTTGCCGCAAGCCGTTTCGGCATTGGATCAAGTGCTCACCAAAGCCATGCAAGGCTAGCTCTCCACAAGGAAGGTTGTGCCTGTAACAGGCATGACCAATCACTATGACACTTTCAATTGCATCGCCATCCCGCATGGTCAAATCACGTTTGTTTTTCTCTCAACAGCTCACACACCGGCCGGCATGGTTGCTCATGCTGCTATTGATCTTGGGCGTATGGGCGGCTGCTACCATGGGCGCAGTCACCATCACCTGGAGTGATTGGTTGGCGATATTGCAAGGCGACGATGAGCCGCTGTCAGGCGGGGCTTATGTCTTGTGGCATTTACGGCTACCACGCATCTTGTTTGCCGTGATGATAGGCGCGGCCTTGGCATTATCTGGCGCGCTCACGCAAGGCTTGTTTCGTAATCCGCTGGCTGATCCGGGCTTGCTGGGCGTGACGAGCGGCGCCGCCTGTGCTGCCGCACTGACCATTGTGCTATTGGCGGGCAGTGGCATTGAAGTCCCGGTTGCCTTGCGTTACTGGTTGCTACCGGCAACGGCTTTTGCTGGCGCAGTCGCCGTCTGCTTTATTTTAGATAGCGTGGCACGCTGGCTAACAGCAGATTCGATCGCCGGATTGTTATTGACCGGCATTGCACTGAACGCCCTGGCGGCGGCAGTGATCGGCTTATGCACCTATCTGGCCACAGACGAGCAATTGCGCAGTTTGACTTTCTGGACACTGGGCTCATTGGCTGGTGCAAACTGGGCATTAACCACGGCATTGCTGCTTGCGCTTATATTGGCTTTCTGGGCATTGCGTCGCTTGACGCATACGATGAATGCATTGGCACTGGGTGAGGCCGCAGCCGCGCATGTGGGCGTTAATGTGCGCGCGTTACGGGTGCGTGTCATTATGCTGGTGGCCGTCTTGTGTGGATTCGCGGTGGCCTGGTGCGGCATGATTGGTTTTATCGGCCTGGTCGCGCCGCACATAGTGCGTTTGCTGGTTGGGCCAGATCAGCGCCGCCTGGCACCACTGGCCATGTTGGTCGGCGCCATTTTGCTGCTGCTGGCGGATACTGCTGCCAGAACCGTGGCCATTCCGGCTGAAATCCCGGTCGGTATTTTTACCGCATTGCTAGGCGCGCCTTTTTTCCTCATCCTGTTGGCCAGAATGCGTAGAGGGAGTTAGGCATGTCACATTTGCACACGTCTGCAACCGCGTTGCTGTCATTTAACCAGGTCACCGTCGCGCTTGGTAAACGTCAATTTGGCCCGTTCACCCTGTCTATTCAGCCGGGAGAGCAAGTTGCCATTTTAGGCCCCAGTGGCGCGGGTAAGTCTACCTTGCTCAAGCTGCTGGCGCGTGAATTAACGCCTGCCAGCGGGCAGGCACAGTTTGAACAACGGTCCCTGCATGACTGGTCACTGGCAGAGCTCAGCCGTCGCCGGGCCATTTTGCCGCAGTCGCATGAGGTCGCCTTTGGCTTGCCGGTTGATTTGGTTATTGGCCTCGGTCGTGTGGCACGCACTTATGACCCGCAGTTAAGCAGCATTGTGCAGCAGGCGGCCGAACAGGCTTCTGCGGTACATCTGCTTGGCCGCCGCTTTGATACCTTATCCGGCGGTGAAAAAGCGCGCGTGCAAATGGCCAGGGTGTTTGCCCAGTTGTGGGACGTTGAACAGGGCTTGTTGCTGGTGGATGAGCCGTTGGCCGCATTGGACCCGGGTTTACAGTTTAGCTTGATGGAAGCGATTTATACCTTCGCCTCCAAACGCGGTCACGCCATTTTGGCCATCCTGCATGATATTAACCAAGCCTTGCAAGGGTTTGAGCGCCTGATCTTTATCAAACATGGCGCCATGGTGGGCGACTATCAAACGCCGCATGTCACTCTGCCATTGCTTGAGGCCTTGTATGAGGTCAGATTGGCCAGCGCCGTGACCGAGACTGGTGAGGTGATTGTGGCGCCCAGTTTGAAGCAGGTAGCTGCTGCATCGTTGCAAATTGTGCGATAAATAATGACGTTGGCTTGATTAAATTAATGAGAATTGTTATCATTTAATGCTTTAGTGCAAGCCAACGAGTCCTCACTCCTGTAGCCAGCAGTTCAATACAGGGGAATCTCGTGCGTCATCCGCAAACAGTCTATTCATTCCGTCACCGCAGCCTGGTAGCAGCGCTTCTGCTTGCTATTCCTTACTTAAGTTTTGCAGAAGAATCTGGGCGCAAAGAAGAGGTAGAGTCTCTACCTGAAGTAAAAGTGACTTCCAAAGCCGAAAAAAATCAGTCTTCAGAAAAAACGAAATCATATACGGTTAACTCCACTTCAAGCGCGACCCGCTTGAATACAAGCATTCGGGATACACCTCAATCTATCTCGGTGATTACGCGAGAGTTGATGGATGATTTTCGTGTACTGACCGTCAATGATGCATTGTCATTGGCGACGGGTGTGCGCGTTGAACAGTTTGAGACCGACCGTAGCGAATACACGGCACGTGGCTTCAATATCACTAATTTTCAAGTGGATGGATTGAGTATCCCGATCACCTATGGCACACAATACGGCGATCTCGATGTGGCCTTGTATGACCGTATTGAAGTGTTGCGCGGGGCGAATGGTTTATTAACGGCCATGGGTAATCCGTCTGCCACGATTAACTTTATTCGCAAACGCCCGACAACAGAGTTTAAAGCCAAGGTGGATGCTTCACTAGGCACATGGGATAACAGGCGCTTGGATGCCGATGTTTCAGGAGCACTCAATGCTGATGGCAGTGTGCGAGCGCGTTTGGTGATGGCGCATCAAGAAAAAAATTCATACCTGGATAGATACAGCAACGAGAGAAACGTTATTTATGGTGTGATTGAGGCTGATTTGTCAGATAACACTAGTATGGCTGTTGGTCACACTTATCATCAAAATAACTCCAGCGGTAATAACTGGGGTAGCTTGCCTTTGCTGTATGTGGATGGCAGCAAGCGCCATTACAAGCGCTCAGACTCAACTGCGCCAAGCTGGAGTTACTGGGATGTTGATACCAATATTACTTTTGCTGAGCTAACGCATAATTTCTCCAATGGCTGGAAAGCTAAAGGACAATTAACGCACAGGCAAATCGATTCCGATTCCAGGTTGCATTATATCTATGGTAACGAAGATCGTGCGACAGGGCTTGGCTTGAAAAGCTACCCGGGAATGTATCGCACCCGGACCGAGGATAATGTAGCTGATTTTTATGCCAATGGCCCATTCGACCTCGCAGGTCGCAAGCATGAAATGGTGTTTGGCACCACCTGGAGTAAGGCTGCTGTGAGAGATTTCTCAAGGTTTGGCCCGATTGGAACGTCGCTAAGTAGCTTTGAAAATGCGGGTGATTTTCCGCTACCTACCTTTGATGCTGAAAACAAGTCGGCGGACTTTACGATGCGTACCATTAACTCATATGCGGCTGCCAAGTTTAATCCGACAGATGCATTAAAGGTCACTGCAGGCGCCAGTTTGGTCAGCTATAACCTGGAAGGTGTCAGTTTCGGTGATCCACAGGCCTCAAAGGCGAATAATAAAGTTACTCCTTATGCTGGGGCAGTGTATGACCTGAATGATGACCACTCGGTTTATGCCAGCTATGCCGGTATTTACAAACCTCAGGTTGAACGTAGTGTTAACGGAGGGGTTTTGGCGCCGTTAGAAGGCAAGAACTATGAGGCGGGTGTGAAGAGTGAGTGGTTCAATGGTCGTCTCAACAGTACTTTTGCATTGTTTAAAACAGAACAGGAGAATCAGCCACAACCGGCTGGTATGCTTGGGGGAGTGACCACCTATAAAGGCATACAGGCGACTAGCAAAGGCTTTGAGTTTGATGCCTCCGGTGAGTTGTCTGACTCGCTTAGTGTGAATGCTGGCTATACACGTTTGATGAGTCTCAAAGGTGCCAATAATCAGAATGTGAATCCATTTACACCTCGCAATCAGGCCCATGTGGCTGCGGTATATAAAGTCCCATCTATTCAGAATCTGAAGTTAGGCGCAAACGTCTATTGGCAGAGTGATACACATGTCGATATCGACCTCTCTGATGGCAATGGCGACCCTGTCGGCACATTCCGCTATAAACAGGATAGCTACGCCACACTCAATTTGTCGGCGAATTATAAGATTGACGAGCATTGGCATACTGCACTCAACTTGTATAACGTGACCAATGAGAAGTATTTAACAAGCTTGAGATATGCCTATTCGGGTCAGGCATATTACGCTGCGCCGATGAGTGCATTAGCGACACTTACATGGACATATTAGCTTTAACGTCAGCCTCCAGGCGGATGTGGGTGTTTGAGCTGTGGCGAGCCTTAGGAAGCATGATTGTTGGTGACAAGCGTATTTTAATACTCAAGTGATTTTTGTACCCAGGCACTTTTTCAAGTGCTTGGTTTTTAATTGTTGTCGAGGGTCGGTATTGGCGGATTTACCCTCATGCATTTAAAAAACTATAGATGTATCTCTACAATTCGATCAATGATTTTTAATGGTATGCGCGCTTATTTCTTGTTGTTGCATCGCTGGCTAGGCCTGGCAAGCGCCCTATTCTTATTGCTTGCCGGCCTGACTGGCGCAGTGATTTCCTGGGATCACGAGTTAGACGAGTGGCTGAACCCCGCATGGATGCATAGTGAGTCACAAGGGTTGCATCAATCGACACTAGCACTTGCAAAACAGGTGGCCGAGCGCTATCCACAAGTGCAGGTCAGTTCTATTCCGCTGGCGGTGGAACCGGGGCATACGCTGGCGATTGGTGTGCGGCCGCTACCGAACCCTCCCAATGGCCTTGCGCCAGTCACGTTTAACCAGGTGTTTATCGACCCCGTGACTGGTGAAGAGTTGGGCAAGCGTGAATGGGGCGCAGTATGGCCTGTGGATCGCACCAATGCGGTCTCTTTTCTGTATAAATTGCATTACAGCCTGCACCTGCCCGAAATGTGGGGCATAGACCGCTGGGGCATCTGGTTGTTAGGTGGCGTTGCGATCATTTGGCTGATGGATAGTTTTGTAGGTTTTTACCTGACCTTGCCCAAGTCTGCCAATAAGCCTAAAACCAAGCTGAATAAAGCACAGCGACATAGCCATCAAGCAACATTTTTGCAGCGCTGGTGGCCAGCCTGGAAAATGCGCTGGAACAGCAGTACGCATAAACGTTATTTTGATATGCATCGCGCATTTGGCTTATGGACATGGCTGTTGCTGATTATTCTGGCATTTTCGGCGTTTGCGCTGAATTTGCGGCGAGAAGTATTTATGCCCGTCATGCAGTCTGCTTTCACGCTGACACCTACGCCTTCGGATATGCGTCCACGTTTACCCGGGCCGCAACAATTGCCGCCGAAGGTGGATTATGAAAAGGTGCTGGATCTAGCAATCAATGACGCGCGTGCGCAAGGTTGGCAAGAGCCTGCTGGGCGTATTTCATATAGCGCGGCTTACCAATTATTTAATGTGGATTTTTATCACCCTGATGCCGATCATGGCGTGGCAGGCGCTGGGCATAAGCGGTTGTATTACGATGGGCTGGATGCACACTATGTTGGCAAGCGTATTCCTTGGCAGGGTGGTGTTGGCGATGTGATCGTGCAAGCACAGTTTCCGCTGCATTCTGGCCGGATTCTCGGCTTGCCAGGCCGCATCCTTATTTCAGTCATGGGGCTGGTGGTTGCAATGCTTTCTGTGACAGGTGTTTATCTCTGGTGGAAAAAGCGTAAAGCCAGGAAAGTATCCCAGGTGATTGTCCGTGAGTCTTCCATTTCGCCGCAAAAGCTAAAGCGGCTGGTTCGTTGACTGCTGGCAAAAAAACCTGCTTATTTGCAGGTTTTGTCATTTATATCAATATACTAGCAAGCTACTTTTGATTGATTTCAAAAATGAGAATTGTTATCATTAGCGATTAACCAATTTGCAAGCCAACGACGGTTGTTTCCAGTAGCCAGCAATCCAAATAACACAAGAGTGAATTAGGGAAAGATTATGCCATCCGGCTTTAACAAAAAAACCATGACATTAGCGCTGATGATGGCGCTACCAGCAGTTGCAATGGCGGCTGACGAAGAAAAAAAGGCAGATGCTGCGCAAACGATGACCGAAGTGAAGGTTAAGTCACAACGTGTGCAAGATACGCCAAACAAAGGCTATCAAGCGACAAAAACCCGCGTAGGTAAAACTTATCAGGATCCGCATGATATTCCTCAAGCGGTCACTACCGTAACTAAAGAGTTGATGCATGATCAGCAAGTCGGGTCGTTGCGCGAAGCATTACGTAATGTGTCGGGTTTAAGCTTTAATGCGGCTGAAGGTGGCCGAGGCGGCGATAACTTTAATTTGCGTGGTTTTTATACCTTTGGTGATATCTATTTGGATAACATGCGTGATACTGCTCAGTATTACCGTGAGACGTTTAACCTCGAGCAAGTTGACGTATTACGTGGTTCTGCAGCGATGTTGTTTGGTCGCGGCCAGGCGGGTGGCGTGATCAATCAAGTTACCAAAATGGCTGAGTTAAATGACAAAAATACAATTACAGGTAGTGTAGGGCAATATGACTATCATCAGTTTACTGGCGACTTTAATAAAAAGTTAACAGAAACAGCGGCGATTCGTGTCAATGTGATGGATCGTCATGATGAGACTTATCGAACAAACCCGGCAACTGGGGATCATCCTGAGTTTGACCGCTCGGGTATTGCCATCAGCTTCGGTGCAGGGATTGGGACTGAAAACGAATTTTTCTTAAATCATGTCACCACAAGAACTCGTGATGTGCCAGATTTTGGTATTGGTTTTGTAAATAAACGACCAGTAGATCGAACCGTAGCAACAGGCGTGCAAGATGACAAAACTTTCTATGGTGGATCAAAAAACTTTGATGACAGTGATGTTCATATCACCACAGGTATTTTTACGCACAAATTTACTGATGATACCCAGTTGCGTACGCAATTGAGAAGCGGCAGCTATAAGCGTGCCTATTGGGCCAAAACTCCGCAAGGAACAGCAGCAAATGCGGTGCCAACCGATGGAACCTTATTCTTGGGTGGTAACCAAGCAGCCAAATTGGATTACGATACACTGAATTTGCAATCTGATTTCAGTACAAAATTTAAATTGTCTGGCATGGAGCATCAGTTGCTTGCTGGCGTTGAGTATTTAAAAGAGGATCAATATCGTCAGAACCTGGCTAATATTGGTACTACCGCTAATCCGTTATATACCCAAAGTAATGTGACTGGCAATCCGACCAAGTTCAATGCAGATAACTATGCTGTTTATGCCCAAGACTCGATCGAGTTCATCCCTGATTGGAATTTCTTGTTTGGTATTCGTCGGGATGAAATGCGCGCTGATTACAGTAGCGCTACTTCACCAAAATTGAGCTATGGTGAGAACAGCTATCGTAGTGGTATTTCTTGGCATCAAACACCTGATGTACACTACTATTTGAGCTGGAGTGACTCGTTCAGCCCTACGGCGGACTTGTATCAACTGACTGTTACCCCTCAGCCACCTGAGCGTAGTAGAACAACAGAGTTAGGTGCTAAATGGCTGTTCTTAGATGGTGATCTGGCATTTAGAACTGCTTTGTACCACACAGTAAAAGACTGGGAGCGCAACACTGATTTGCAGTCAACGTCAACTATTCTGACGAAGAGAAGACGTACAGACGGTTTGGAGCTTGAGTTGACTGGTAAAGTGACCGAGAACTGGGATATTTTTGCGGGCCTGGCTTTTATGGATGCAAAAATTCTTGAAGTGGCAGAGAACGTCAATGCAACGACAGGTGTGATTACTCCGGCTTTTGCAGGATATAAAGGTCAGCGTGCTCGAAATACGCCGCCGATGACAGCCAACCTGTGGACTACTTATGCGTTTGCAGGTAATTGGAAAGTTGGCGGTGGTTTTGAGTCGAAAGGTGAGCGTTACGGCTATAATCCAAGCGGCGGAGCAGGAACGAATTTCGTAAACGGAAAATTTAGTCCAAATGTGGCGCCAGGCTATACTCGTTGGGACGCGATGGTTGCCTACGAAGAGAAAAAGTGGGCTGTTCGCTTGAATGTTAAAAACGTATTTAACAAAGTGTATTATGGCGATATTTACGATAACGGGCCTTTCTCTGTACCAGGTAACCGCCGTCAGGCAATCCTGACAACCGAGTATAAATTCTAGGAGTTGATTTGCTGCTGACGTTACCGGATGTATTGCTGAAAGAAGAACTGACTACCATCCGAGGCCTGCTTAAACAGGCGCAATGGATAGATGGTCGCAATACCGCCGGGGCGCAGGCAGCACAGGTCAAAAATAACCAGCAACTGGCCGAACAGGATCCGTTGCTGGCAAACATTCGAGGGATCGTGTTGCAGGCATTGCATCGCGATCCTTTATTTTTTTCGGCGGCCTTGCCGGACAAAATTCTGCCACCGTTTGTGAACCGTTATGCGGGGCAAAACAATCACTATGGCTTTCATGTGGATAGTGCGATGCGTAGCATGCCGGATGGCAGTGCGCGCGTGCGGGCAGATGTCTCTGCCACCTTGTTTTTTAATGATCCGGATGAGTACGATGGCGGCGAACTGGTGGTGCAGGATGTGTTTGGCGATCAGCGCATCAAGCTCAAGGCCGGGTCTATTGTGATTTACCCTTCCAGCTCAGTGCACGCGGTGACGCCTGTCACGCGTGGCGAGCGCTTGGCCAGTTTTATGTTTATCCAGAGCATGGTGCGTGACGCCGCACACCGGCGCATGTTGTTTGATATGGATATGGCGTTGGTCAGGCTGCGTCAGCAGCATGGTGAAACGGCTGAAGTGGTTCAGCTCACTGGGATTTATCACAATCTTTTACGGCAGTGGGCTTTATAAACACGCATGCAAGCACTTCCCTTATTGCAACACTACGCGCAACAAGCGCAATCTGGATTGCCTGCTGATATCTGGCATTATTTACAATCTGATGCAGGCAGCGGGCAGCAGAGCCTGGCGAATGTGCAAGGCTGGCAGTCGATCAAGCTTTACCCGCGACCGCTGGCGACTTTAAACCATCCTAATACCCGTTGCGAGCTGTTTGGTGAGCGTTGGGAGCACCCGATTATGCTGGCGCCGGTGGCCTATCAAAAGTTGTTTCATGCTGACGGCGAAGTAGGCACTGCGGTGGCGTGTAATGCCCAGCAGGGGCAAATGCTGGTGAGCAGCCTGGCTAGCCAGCCACTTGAAGAGATTATTACGCAGGCACAGCAACCATTATGGTTTCAGTTGTATTGGCAGGGTGGCCGTCCGCGCACATTGGCCTTGCTGCAAAAAGCCCTGGCTGCCGGATATAGCGTCGTGGTGTTTACTGTAGATGCGCCAGTCAAGCAGGCGGTGATGGATTTGCCCGAAGGTATTGCTGCTGTTAATTTGAGCCAACCCTTGACGCCTAAGGCGATTGGGCCTGGGCAAAGCCAGGTGTTTGATGGCTGGATGTCGCAAGCCCCTGATTGGGAGGATGTCGCCTGGTTGCGTGAGCAATGCCCCGTGCCGTTCTTACTTAAGGGCCTGATGCATGTCGAAGACGCCATACAGGCCGCAGGCCTTGGCTGTGAGGGGCTAGTTATTTCCAACCACGGTGGGCGCGTACTGGATACGACGCCCACCGTGGTGGACGTATTGCCTGCGATTGCGGATGCTGTCGGCGGACAATGCAAACTGATTGTCGATAGCGGTATACGTAGTGGGCAAGATGTATTTAAAGCGCTGGCATTGGGTGCAGATGCAGTCTGTATCGGGCGGCCTTATGTCTGGGGGTTGGCAGCAGAAGGGGCGCTGGGTGTCGCTAAAGTCATCCGCACACTACGTGATGAACTGGAAATGACCATGGCATTGACCGGGGTTGCCAATTTAAAAGCGCTACACAAAGTAGCCCTGTTTTAATGATTGAAAGGAAGTAACGTGAATACATTATTCATCCGCATAGTATTGGCTGCAACACTCTCTATCTCAGCCACGAGCGCGTTTGCCGCGGCAGACTGCAAATCCTACCCTAAAGAAGAGTGGGCTTCTGAAGATACGCTGAAAGAGGCGATGGAAGCCGAGGGTTATACCATTAAGAAATTCAAGATTGATGGTAACTGTTATGAAATTTATGGCCGTAGCAAAGAGGGTAAAAAGGTCGAGATTTATTTTGATATGAAAACGCTGGCGATTGTGAAAGCGATTGGCCTCAAAGACTAATATTTTCATGCAAGCACGCGCGGATATCTTGTGGCCCTGGTGGCTGCGGCTTAGTCACTGGCTGGTGGCCGCTGGCGTGATTGCTTTGTGGTTGATGAGCTATGCCTGGTATGAAACCGACTGGATACATCGTTCAGTCGGCTATACGGTGCTGGGCATTGTGGCTGTGCGTATCGCGCTAGGCTGTTGCACCAGGCTCAGCAGCGCGCGTTTTTATCTGCCGCGCTGGCGTGCTATACGCACGCATATCGCCGAGATGCGGCAAGGACATCTTAGCCCTCATCAAGGGCACAATCCCTTGGGGCAATGGTCAGTCTACCTGATCTGGTTACTGATTGCCGCGCTCGCCCTGACTGGCTGGCTCAGCCGTACAGATGCCTTATGGGGCGAAGACTGGCCGGTAGATCTGCATGCTGTGCTTAGTCTGGGTTTGCTTGGTCTGATTGTGATACATGTGCTGGCAGTGGTTGTGGTGTCACGGCTGTCTGGCCAGCATTTGTTATCACAAATGATACATGGGCGTTCGGCGCCACTTAAACGCAAATCTCGCTGAATGCGGATGCCAGCTGGCATGATCTCCGTATACTCCCCCCAAATCCTGCCTGTTTTTACTTTGTATAAAAGTATCAAAATGTATCGCTCTCTTTAGTCGCGCAGCGGCTTCATTTAAGATGGCACATCTGCTGATATCCGTGATGATTTATGAATCTTACTCTGTGGCGCTGTCTTGTTGATTTCGAGTGATCGCATGCGCAAATATTTATGTTTAATGTTGCTGCCGGGCATGGTGTATGCGCAGGAGTCGCTTTGGTACGATGATGGTGATCCGCTGGACACACAAGTACACACGCTGCCAAAAATCCCGGGTGAGTATCGCGGCAATGCCGCTGACTGTAGCCCTGTAGATCTGCAGCAGCCACTGACGCTGGCCGATGTGGTCGACATCAGTTTGTGCCATAACCCGCAGACCAGCGAAGTATGGGCCAGCGCCCGTGTGCAGGCAGCGCAATTGGGTGTGGCTAAATCGGCCTATTTACCCAGTGTGACCAATACCGTCTCCAGCAATATGGGCGTGCTCAGCCCTGAATCTGCAACGCGCGGTAATCCCAACCTGAATATCGCTAACAGTGTGGTGGCGAGCTATCTTTTGTATGACTTCGGCAACCGTAAAGCCAATGTAGAGAATGCGCGCCAGTTACTGCTAGCTGCCAGTGCTACCCAGAGCAGTACGGTACAAAGCGTGTTGCTGAATACCATTATTGCCTACTACCAGGTACAGGCCAATATTGCGGCACTGACAGCTGCCCAACAGGCAGAGCGTGCAGCAGAGGAAAGTTTTAAAGCGGCCAATGCGCGTTACCAGGCTGGTGTGGCGACGCCCGCCGATAAATTGCAGGCGCAAACTGCCTATGCCCAGCTCACGTTGCAACGCATTACCATAGAAGGCACACTCCGCGTCGCTTATGGTGCATTGGTGAACCTGATGGGATCGCCTGCCAACCGGCCAGTGAAGTTAGCCGCTAGTATGAATGACGCACCGCCCAGCATTCTTGACGATGTCAGCGCATTGATTGAGCAGGCCGGGCAGCGCCGCCCGGATTTGATGGCCAGTGAAGCACAGGTACGCGCGGCCGAGGCCAGCATTGCTGCCAGTCAAGCGGCCAGCAAACCGACCATCAGCATGGGTGTTTCCAATAATCTGCAAGATGGCTCACAGTATGCAGCCAATAGCGCAACCACATTGGGCGTCACCGTTTCTATTCCACTGTTTGCCGGCTACGCGCCCACCTACCGCATACGCGCGGCCGAAGCGACGGCTGACCTGCGGCTTGCCCAGCGTGACCGTTTACGTTTGCAGATTTCGCTGGATGTGTGGAGTGCCTATCAAAACTTGCGCACCGCATTGCAAGCGATGACAGCCAGTAAAACCCTGCTGGAAAGTGCCGAGCAATCGTATCGGGTGGCGCTAGGGCGGTATAAGGCCGGTGTCGGCAATATCATTGATACACTCAATGCGCAAAGCGCACTGGCGTTGGCACGTCAGCAAAACATCCAGGCTGGACTGAATGCCAATATCGCACGTGCCACCCTGGCACAAGCCATTGGCGAGCTTGACCATGCCATGATTCAGTCACTGCCAGGCGCTCACGCGACCTCTCACTAAAACGGACACGTATTTATGAAACGCATCAAAAACATACTGGTGGTATTGCTGTTAATCGCGATAGCCGCGGTAGCCTATTGGTATTACAAGCAGACCCACCAACCGAAGCCGGAAGATTTATACCGCCTGGATGAAGTGACACAAGGGCATGTTGAGCAAACGGTATCGGCGAATGGTACGCTCAACCCGGTTAGCCTGATCAGCGTTGGTACTCAGGTCTCAGGTATTGTGAGAAAAATGTATGTTGATTTTAATGATGTGGTTAAAAAAGACCAGGTGCTGCTAGAGCTGGATAGTACTTTATTCAATGCGCAGATTGCGCAATCTAAAGGCAGCGTCAGGAATAATGAGGCTGCGGTGGAACTGGCGATTGCCAATGAAAAACGTATGCGCCAGTTATATGCGCAGGAGTATGTGTCCAAGCAGGAGCTGGATACCGCCGTGCAGGTATTGAAGTCAGCCAGGGCACAACTGGAAACTGCCCGCGGCTTGCTGGCACGCGATGTGACCAACCTCAATTTCAGTATTATCCGCTCGCCGGTATCTGGTGTTGTTGTCAACCGGGTGGTCGATGTAGGGCAAACGGTCGCTGCCAGTTTCCAGACGCCGACCTTGATCCAAATTGCACAAGACTTGGCCAATATGCAGATTGACACCAGTTTTGCCGAGGCGGATATCGGTAAGATTAAAGAAGGGCAGAAAGTGAATTTTAATGTCGATGCTTTCCCTGACCGCAGCTTTGAAGGCGTGGTGAAACAACTGCGTTTGAATTCAACCAATACCTCGAATGTGGTGACCTATAACGTGGTGGTGTCGGTTGATAACCAGGATCTAACCTTGCTGCCTGGCATGACTGCCTACGTGAATATTATCGTGGATAAAGCCCGGCATGCTTTGCTGGTACCAAATGCCGCCTTGCGCTATAAACCCAAACTGAGTGCCTCTGCGCAGCCCGATCGGTCAGTACCAGAGGCGGGTGGCGGTGAAGGCAAGCGTGGCTGGCGCAAACATGGCGCTAAAGGCGAAGGGCAAGGCCCATCTACTAGCGCAGCAATGGGTGGGGCCATGGGCAAAATTTATGTATTGAGGGCTGGCCAAGCAGTGATGATACGCGTGCATACCGGCATTACCGATGGTCGCTCAACCGCGGTGTCTGGTGAGGGCCTGGCTGCGGGTGATAAGGTGATTGTCAGCGAGTTGCAAAGTGACAACGCTGCCAATAAAGGGCAGGGGAATAATAATGGCCCGCGTGGGCCGAGAATGTTCTAAACGCATGCAAAAGTCTGTGATTGAGGTACATCATCTCTACAAAGCCTATCAAACGGCGGCAGGGGATTTTCCGGTATTAAAGGACGTCAACTTGCAGGTGTTGGCTGGGGATTATGTCGCCATCATGGGCCCTTCCGGCTCTGGAAAATCGACCTTTATGAATATTCTGGGTTGTCTCGATATGCCTACGGCAGGCAGCTATGTGCTGGATGGCTACGCGGTGGCGACCATGGCTGCGGATCAGGTGCCAAAGGTGCGTAATCAAACGATAGGTTTTGTGTTTCAGGGCTTTAACCTGCTGGCACGCGCCAGTTTGCTGGATAACGTGGCCTTGCCGCTGGTTTACGCCGGTGTGAGTAAAGAAGAGCGTCATGCACGTGCCAGGGTATTGCTGGAAAAAGTGGGGCTGAGCAAACATATGCATTCCCATCCCAACCAGATTTCTGGCGGGCAGCAGCAACGGGTCGCTATTGCCCGTGCTTTGGTGAATCAGCCACGCTTGATTCTGGCTGATGAGCCCACTGGTAACTTGGACAGTACCACCAGTGAAGAAATCATGGCCATTTTTGACAGCCTCAACCAGGAAGGTATCACCATTGTGCTGGTCACACACGAAACCGATATTGCCGAACATGCCAAGCGGCAGGTGCGGTTTCTGGATGGCAAGATAGTACAAGATACCGGTAGTGCATCAAGTGTCGCCGGGAGTGAGTATGTTTAGCGCCATGCTGGGGGAAGCCTGGCATGCCATGGGCGCTAATCGCTTACGCACGTTTCTGACCATGCTGGGGATGGTGATCGGTGTGGGTGCGGTGGTGCTGATGATGGCGATCGGGCAAGGGGCTGAGGCCTCGGTCAAACGTTCTATCAGCGCCATGGGCAGCCATTTGTTCGTGGTACTTTCCGGCCCACCAAGAATGGGCGGGGCCCGCACCGCAACCGGCAATGCGCCTTCGCTCAATGTGCGCGATGCGAATGCGATTGGTGAGCTGTATGGCGTGGTCGGCGTCGCGCCAGTGACCATGGGCAAAGGGCAAGTCGTCTATGCCAGCAATAACTGGAATACCGATATTATTGGCACCACGGCAGAGTATATGGACATCCGTGGCTGGGGATTGTCGGCTGGCTATCCGTTTTCAGCTTCGGACACCCGCTCTGCCACACGCGTTGCCTTACTGGGTAAAACCGTGGTGCAAAACCTGTTTGGCGAAGAAGAGGATGTTGACCCCATCGGCAAAACAATCCGTATTAACCAGCGCCCATTTGTTGTGCTTGGCGTACTTGATAGCAAAGGTCAAACGCTGGACGGGCGTGACCAGGATGACACTATTATTGTGCCGCTGACGACGGCGCAGCGAAAATTATTTGGTAACCAGTTGCCCGGCACGGTGCGGCAGATCATGGTGCAGGCCGAGTCTGATAATGTCATGAGTATGGTAGAAGAGGCGCTGAATGGTTTGCTCAACCAGCGTCACAATATTCGCGAAGGTGCCGACAGCGATTTCTCGGTACGTAACCTGACGGCGATTGCTAATTCGGCGGCCGAAACTGCGCGCACCATGTCTTTGCTGTTAGGGGCGATTGCTTCAGTATCTTTACTGGTCGGTGGCATCGGCATTATGAATATTATGTTGGTGTCCGTGACTGAGCGTACGCGTGAAATTGGTATCCGCATGGCTATTGGGGCGAGGGAAACAGATATTCTGATGCAGTTTTTGCTGGAGGCCATCATGATCTCCATCGTTGGTTGCCTGATCGGCATCGTCATTGGTGTGACGGGCGCGGTGCTGGTGAGTGTGTTCACGCAGGCCGAGGTGATTATCTCAAGCGCATCAGTATTGATTGCGTTTAGCGTCGCCGCCAGTATTGGTGTGTTTTTCGGCTTTTATCCGGCCAGAAAAGCGGCCCGCTTAAATCCGATTGAAGCCCTGCGTTATCAATAGTAGTGGATTGTTTGGGATAGGACTGCTAGTCCATTTCAATCGGTGGGGCGACTTTAAGCACTTCTTCAACCGTGGTCAGGCCCGCTGCCACTTTTTCTGCCCCATTTAACATCAATGGTTGCAGGCCTGCCTGGGTGGCTGCTTGCCGCAACTGCAACAAGTCCGTTTCCGGGGTAATCAGTTTGCGCAAGGCCGGTGTAAGGGTCAACATTTCATAAATGCCGGTGCGGCCACGGTAGCCGGTTTTCCGGCACTCCTGACACCCCACTGCCTTCATGACTTTTGCCGGTTTTTTGGCTTTAAACGGGCGCGTGACGCTGGCCCATTCATCGTCTGAAATCTCAGTTTCGGTTTTGCAATGCGGGCATAGCGAGCGCACCAGGCGTTGTGCCATGATGCCAAGCAAGCTGGAGTGAATCAGGTAGGCCGGCACGCCCAGGTCCAGTAAACGGGTCACGGCAGAAGGGGCATCGTTAGTGTGCAGGGTGGATAACACCAGGTGGCCAGTCAGTGCAGCCTGAATCGCCATATCCGCGGTTTCCTGGTCGCGAATCTCGCCCACCATAATAATGTCTGGGTCCTGCCGCATCAGGGTGCGTATGCCTTCGGCAAAGCCCAACCCAATATTTTGCGTCACCTGCATTTGGTTGAAAGCAGGTTCAATCATCTCAATCGGGTCTTCCACCGTACACACATTCACTTCATCGGTCGCCAGTTGTTTCAGCGTGGTGTAGAGCGTGGTGGTTTTACCAGAACCCGTCGGCCCGGTGACCAGAATGATGCCATTCGGTTGACGCGTCCATTGCGCCCATTGTTCACTCTGGCGTTTAGAAAAGCCAAGTAGCTGGAAGTCTTGTACCAGAATATCCGGTTTGAAAATCCGCATCACCAGCTTCTCGCCAAACGCAGTGGGCATGGTCGATAAACGTAATTCGATTTCCTTGCCATCCCCACTGACCGTTTTGACGCGCCCATCCTGCGGGCGGCGTTTTTCCACCATGTCCATGCGGCCCAGCAGTTTAATACGGCTGGTAATCGCGTTCATGATATTGCTGGGCAACTGGTACACCTGATGCAATACGCCATCAATACGAAAGCGCATCAAGCCCATATTGCGGCGCGGTTCGAGGTGGATATCACTGGCACGTTGCTCAAACGCATATTTAAACAACCAGTCGACGATATTCACTACATGTTGCTCATTGGCATCCAGCTGGCGGTCCTTGCCCAGCTCGATCAATTGTTCAAAGTTTTGTACGCCGACAATTTGCCCGGCCTTGGCCGCGTTGGCAGATTGAATCGCGGCAGAGAGTTGGTATATCTCGGGCAAATAGCGCTGCAAGTCCAGCGGATTCACCATCACCACCTGTATGCGCAATTTGAGCAGGCGCTCCAGGTCGTGTAGCCACTCCTGGTGAAACGGGTCAGCGGTGGCAATGGTCGCGATGCCATCCTTGACCGTGATGGGCATGATGCGCAAACGCTCGGCATAGGCTTGCGACACAATCTGCGCGGCGGCACTGAAATCGAGTTTCAGCGGGTCAATATGGTAGTAAGGGACTTCGGCCTTATCCGCCACATAGCGGCTTAGGCTCTCCACCGTCAGTAATTGTGACGGCTGCTGCTGGTCTGGCCATTTTTGTTCAGCCACAATTACAATCGGGTGGATCTTGGAGCTGTCCCGCTTGCGGTCCTGATGCAGTTTCTCTGCCCATGCCTTGTCGATACAGCCATCCGAAACCAGCATGCGCAGCAAATCACCCAGACGCAGGCTTTCCAAGGTTTTGGGTAGATTAAATGGGGCTGGGCTATTCATGTCATGTTTGGGCAGGAGTACCAGCCTATGGTGCAAAAATCATGCCATGGAAAAGTGGCAGGAATGGTCACTTTGGGGTAAGTGATCATGCAGAGAAAAAGTATTCTTTTTTCAGATTATGTGAGGACTCTTTTCGCCTTGTTGGCGAGTTACTTTTCTTTGCTTGCCCAAAGCAAAGGTTGTTTGATGAACTATCTATTTCGCCTTTTCGGCGACCATTCTTTCTTATGCTTGTCCATAAGAAAGAAGGCAAAGAACAAGACACCCCAGCTTCCGCTTTTTCCTTGCGCTACTCGGTTTGCCGGGCGGCAATCAAAAACTCGCTCCTACGGAGCTCAAACAGTTGCTTGCCGAAAACTCCCGTCAACCCTGCGTTGCTCGGCGCGGCAGATGGGGACCCCGAACACCAAATGAGCGCCATCGTTTAGAAGGTTTAACAAAAGAATCTGGTTTTTGAATCGTCCGCATTTATGCGATGTGAGTTTGGTGAGATAAATCCCATTCCATCACGCTGAGTAGCGGAGACAAAATAAGAGTAGAGGGAGCGACTGTTTGAGCACCGCGGCAGCTTGCGCAGTGTGCAAGCTGCTAGGGCGAGTTTCGTGACCGTCTTATTTTGTTGAGCAACGCAAGGGAGCCGCAAGGCCGTGATGGCTGGGTGCCCTCCTCTTTGGTTACTTTCTGAGGGGCAAGCATCAGAAAGTGACTCGCCGAGAGGCGAAAGAGTTTCTGCTTGAAGCATCACGGCCTGTGCCGTTTGCTCAAAGAATTACTTTTAAACTGATCTATAGCTTCATCTGAATCCGCATACTTAAGTCCACTGCCTGTATATTTTTAGTCAACGCACCAATCGAAATTCTGTCCACGCCTGTTTCTGCAATCGCCCGCACCGTCGTCAAATCCACATTGCCCGAGGCCTCGAGCAAAGCGCGTTTCTGGTTCATTGCGACGGCTTGACGCAGCGCTTCCAGCGTAAAGTTATCCAGCAAAATGCTGGTGGCACCAGCAGCCAGCGCTTGTTGCAGTTCATCCAGGTTTTCCACCTCAATCTGGATATTCTCAGTCTGCCGTAATGCAAACGCGGCTTGTAACACGGCGGTGATTGAGCCCGCGGCAGCGATATGGTTTTCCTTGATTAAAATACCATCGTACAAGGCCAGTCGCTGGTTGGCGCCACCGCCGGTGAGCACGGCGTACTTTTGCGCCAGGCGTAAGCCGGGCAGCGTTTTTCGCGTATCGAGAATCTGTGCCGGTAAACCAGCAATGGCATCTACATAGCGACGGGTATGTGTTGCCACGGCCGATAAGGTTTGCAGGAAATTAAGGGCTGGCCGTTCTGCACTCAGCATGGCGCGCGCATCCCCCTGAATATTGACCAGCGGCTGATTGGCTTGCACACGCTCACCATCCTTTACCAGCCAGGTCAGTTGTATTGCCGGGTCCAACTGATCAAAGCACTGTGCGAGCCAGGCACAGCCACAAATGACGGCGTCTTCGCGGCTAATGATGGTCGCTGAGGCTTGTGTGCCAGCCGGGATCAGGGCGGCTGTCAGGTCGCCGTTACCGATGTCTTCTGCCAGGGTCGCTTGTACCTGTTCAGCGATGATGGTCTGGTCGAGATAATCGGGTAAGTGTTGGTAAAGCGGGAATGTGGTCATCTGGTTGCCAGCAAGGTTAAAAAATATGCATGTGACATTCTAAGCCCATGCTAAAAGCTATTATAATAAAAGCGCCCCAAGACATGCGATAAGACCAGCGTTTTTTAAGCATAAGCTTTTCGTGATGGGGTATTTTTTTCGGTTAAAAGTATCAATCTTCTGGCTCACATCACACTATGCAGCTTTTATATACGGTAAACAGTCCTTACGCGCGCAAAGTGCGTATTGTGGCCATCGAAAAACATGTCGATTTGACCTTAACCGAGGTGGTGTTATCGGCGCCGGATTGCCCGGTGAGCCAGCATAACCCCTTAGGTAAAGTGCCAGTGCTGGTGCTGGATGATGGCGATGCCTTGTATGACTCGCGCGTCATTGTTGAATACCTGGATCACCGTACGCCGGTGGCGCACCTGATTCCACAAGATCATTCAGCCAAAATTAAAGTACGCCGCTGGGAAGCATTGGCGGATGGCATCTGTGATGCGGCGGTCGCTGTGATGCTGGAACAACGCAAACCAGAGGCACAACAGTCTGCTGGCTGGATTGAAAAGCAGTTTGCCAAGGTGACCGCTGGTTTGACCGCGCTGGATGAAGATTTGCTCAAAAAGAAGTGGTGTGTCAACGAAACCTTCAGCTTGGCCGATATTGCGCTGGGCACCGCCCTGGGTTACCTGGATTTGCGTTTTAAGAGTGTCCAGTGGGAAGGTAAATACTGGCAAGAGAAGTTTCCCAACCTGGCCAAGCATTATGGCGTGCTGGTGAAACGCCCTAGCTTCAAACAAACCATGCCACAGCCCTAACCTGGCTTCATGACAGAGTGCCTGCTATCAATGCGGGTATTCTGCTTCGTTTTTCCTCTCATTCACGGTCTTGTTCCTGACGATAGTCACAGGGTGAGACGCTATTCGCCTAAGCCATTGTTCCGGTTTTGTTTTTCTCTGAAATTCCCATTTTTACCATTAACTATTCTTTACGCGTGTACTTTGGCAATTTATTATTGATAAACTAAATGATAATTGTTATCATTTAAAAATAAACAAGACAATGATGAATAAATTCTATGCAAGCTGTCAATGCGCCGGTTAAAAAAAGATTGCTCGAATTACTGGATGAGCTGATTGCTCATGATGGTTTTGGCAGCATCAAGGTGGATATTCGCTTGTTAAAACGTGGGCAAAAAGAAGTGATTATCGATTGCGGCAAGCAGTACCGCTTTGTGGTCGACTTTGACGCCATCGTAGAAAAATAAGCAGAATTTATTCTCTCCATTTCAGTTTTACAACCATGCGAATATCAGCATGGAGATTGAAATACTCAACGGTGTGGGTCCGTGAGACTTAATTTTAGAGGTAGCGCGATGGCCTTCGAGAGGAAGGGGAACAAGCGCTCGTTGAGGAGAATTAAATTATGAAAGTTTCAGCGTTAATTATCGCTTTGGGTATGGCATTCAGCAGTTCTGCTTTTGCGACGACGGAAAAATGGGATTCAGCAACCCCTTGGGGTAGCGCCACTACTGCGCAATATGCAGAGTGGAATGTATTTTCTTATGTAGATCCTTTCGTCAAGCAAGACAATACACCTGACGTTGCATTGACTGGCGCCACTGCCACGCTGACCGAAACGTCTGGTACAAGCTTTATTACCGGCAGCCAGAATATTTACAGCTTCTCATCTCCAACTGCCTTCACAGCAACGTTAACTGGCGCCACTAGTGGTGTTTTTGATGTTTACCTGCGTGTGGCTGCATTTGGTGTGATGCCTTCATTGACTGCAACATTAAACGGTACTTCTGCGACGGCAGTGACTCAGCTTTTAGGTACCACTAACAGTTCATTCGGTACTGTGGATGAAGGTGAGTACTACTGGAAATGGAGCAATGTCACAGCTTCGTCCTTGTATACCTTTAAATTCAACGCTTCTAGCTCAAGCATGAGCTTGGATCAGTTGGCATTGGCTACTGTTTCTGTGCCAACTGTGACACCTGTTCCAGAACCAGAAGCATTCAGCATGATGGCGTTGGGCTTGGGCCTGATGGCATTTGCTGCGCGCCGCTCTGCAAAAAAAGCCTAATTTAGCTTAGTGCGATGACAACAAAGGGGCTGATAAAGCCCCTTTGTTTTTATATACCGCTTATGAATGAAGTAGTGAACGCTTTATGATGACACGTCTCAACGATTACTGGCGATTGATAATAAAAAACACTTACGCTGTTTGCCAATGCGGTCTGGTCTGTTTAGTGTTGGTATTTTCGCTGCAGCATCAGGTGCTAGCAGCAGAAGATGCTGTGAAAGATAAAGAGTCTGACAAAGTTGAGAACTCTTCAGAAAATCTCGAACAACAGGCAGTCACGCCTAAACAGAATAAAAAAGCGGAGTTGGACGATGTTGATACCTTACCTGAAGTGTCCGTCAAAGACGTCAGAGTAAAAGAGGATTCTGGGATTAACTCAACGCAATCCATCACAACAATTACCTCGGAACAATTACAACGCTCACAGTTCAGTAATATTTTTGAGGCAGTGCGATCCGTGCCTGGCGTTTCTACCTCTGGCGGACCACGTGCCAGCGGCATGACTTTCAGTATACGTGGCTTTGCGGATAACGAAGATGTTGTGGTTAAAGTAGATGGCGCACCGAAGGCTTTTGAGAAGTACCGAATGGGAGGGACTTTTATTGAGCCAGAGCTGCTTAGAAGTATTGAAGTGCAACGTGGGCCTCAAATTTCCAGTGGCTCTGGTGCCCTGGGCGGCACCATTATTGCGCAGACAAAAAATGCTGCCGACTTTTTGCGGCCGGGGCAAACCGTTGGTGCTAAAGCCAAATTCGGCTATGGCAATAATAATGATGAATATTCGCGCTCATACATGCTTTATGCACGCCCTCATGAGCGTATAGATATTCTTTACAATTACTCTAACCGTCAATCCAATAATATCACCCTGGCAGACAAAACTAAGCTCGACAATTCTGCCATTGAGTCCATCTCGCAGTTGCTTAAAGTTTCAATCTTTCCTACAGATGATCTGGAAATGATTACCTCTCTGGTGAAATTTACTGACACTGGTATGCAGCCTTACGATGCCACTGGCGGCCAACCAGGGTTTTTTGGATATGTGCGTCGCGCGACTGATGATTTCAGTTGGACCGAAACTTTAAATTACACGCCGGACAATCCCTTGCTTAATCTGAAGGCAGTGTTTGCCGGGGGCTATACAAACTTACACGATCTTCTGAAACCTGGCTGGTCCAACATTAACCCCAGCAATAGTTTCTGTAATGGCATCATTTTTACACCTAATCCCAGTAATAAAACAATTTGTCCGGGTGACCTGAATGATTACTACAATTACAAAACCAGAACGATAGACTTGAGTAATACCGCTATCATTGCCAAAACTGAGAATGTGGAGCTGAGCCTTCTGGCTGGCTGGCAATACAATAGTCGCGAGCGCGAAGTGTCAAGGTTCTATGAGAACAGTAATTCATCTGTCCAGGTGAATAGTTATCCCGGAGGGCAAAACCTCACTGCGCCATCAGGTAATCGGTCCTATAAGGCGTTTTATCTGCAGCCAAATATACAATGGGGGCAGCTCAATATTAAACCCGGTTACCGGCGAGATGATTATGAGGTGGAGGTCACTGGCGCACTCACGAAAAAGAGGCTGGCTCAATTTGGCCAGTCAGACAAAATAGAGTTTACTGCGGAGACTTTTAGTCTGGGTCTCGCTTATGACCTGTTCCGCCGTAATAGCCCTGAAAAATTGACGATTTATAGTAATTATGCGCAAGGTTTCAGGCCGCCTTTGTTAGATGAGTATTTTACTGCTGGTGGTTTTGGCAGCAGATGCCTGTTTCCACAAACACCGTCAACAATCTGTGGTGATTTATATAATTTGCAGAATTCCGAATCCACTGAGGCAGGTATCAGTTATCAGAACCCAAGGCTATGGGGGACGAATGTTTTTCTGAGTAGCAAACTTAACTTTTACCATATCTATACTGCGAATTTATTTACTTCAATGCGCTATGATACCGCGCAAGGAAAATATACGCAGGATGGCTGGGAGCGGCGTAATGGCATAGAGTTTGAGAGCTTCCTGCAATACCAAGGGTGGTTTATGCGAGGATCTTACTCAAAGATCTCGGGTGAGTTGAACAATGGATTAACGGCTGTGCCTTTGTATACCGTGCCTGGCAATGCATTGAATATCAATATCGGTAAAGAAATTACGAGCAGTATTGATGCCAATCTGACTTTCCGTAAGATATCAGATCGTGATGTGATTTTGTCAGGGGACGGCAGCGCTTCGTCCCCTTATACCTATGGTATACAGAACGGTTATGTATTATGGAATGCGGGTGTTAACTGGCGAGCATCGCCGAATGTGACTTTGCGGCTGATTGGTGAGAATTTGACTAACAATCAATATCGATTTGACAATGCCATGGGAGGCTCTGGTATTCTTGGCCCCGGTCGTAATGTGAAGTTCTTTGCTGAACTCATGTATTAATCTTGCAAATGAGCTGGTAAGAAAAAGCCCCAGAAAAATTCTGGGGCTTTTTTACGGATGGCGAACTTAAACTGCCCGGCGACGCGCTGATAAACCGATCAAAGCCAACCCTGTCAGTAGCAGGGCGTAAGTATCAGGTTCAGGCACAGTGGTTACATTGACCTGCCAGCCAATATCTTTGAAGGCGGCATAATCTAATAGGGTTGGTAGTTCACGGGTGCCTGGCGTTGTGCTTGGATCCATCAATGTTTCCTGTGCCACGCCCTGATAGGAGCTCATGGTGCCATTGGCCCAATGACTGCCATATTGATCAAGTGGCACGGCGCTGCCGTAAGCAGCCACGGAGGCGGCTCCGGTGAAGTAGCCGCTATCAATTTGTGCCAGCCAGGAGTCTGCTTCGCCGTAACCCAGAATGTGCCCAAGTTCATGTGTTGCTGTGGTCAGGAAGTCTGGGTGGCCAGCGGTCAGGCCGCTGGTATCGCTGCCAAAATACCAGTCATTGGCAGCATTGAACCAGATCATTCCGCCCCAAACTCCATAATCTGTTGCCGTTGATCCAATTGTATTTTCTTGTCCACGCGTGGTGACTGCATCAATAAAGGTATCAGAACCACTGGCTGTCAGATTGAATCCTGTGTTGGCAAAGCCCAGAACGCCGGGCGCAGAGTTTGAGCCGCCGACATAAATACGCAAGGTGTCCGCAGCAATATCGATATTGCTCAGTGTGATCAATGGGCCGCCTAAGCTTGGATGCGTGATTTGCACCGACCAGCTATCGCCGGCTTGTGGTGTAATGGCGGTCAGGGCGTCTGTAAAGCCACTATAGAATGACGCAGCTTGCTCTAGTAAGGCCCTGCGTTCAGTCATCGGCGTGCCTGTCGTCAGGTCGGTAAAAAAGCCTCTGGTGTCATAAGTATAGTCAAACTCTATGGTCAAGGCATGTGCGGGCAGGGCGAGCAGCAAGCCTGCTGCCGTGAGTACTTTGTGTAATGATTTCATGTGGGCTTTCTTTCTCGTCGGCCAAGTATTAACAGTGACAGTCCGGCCATCAGTAATGCCAAGGTGTTCGGTTCAGGCACCGCTGACAGTGGTGTGACTGAACCAAGCCCTGCGCCATATACATTTTGGAGTGCCGTGATCATCATGCTATCTAATGGGAAAATGGGGCCCGTATATGCAGCATTTGCTATTGTGTCGTCAGGCGACTCATCTGCATTGATATAATGGCCCATGCCTAAAGAGTGCCCAAGTTCATGTTGGGCAACTGAATAGAAAATTGTTTGCGTCCAGCCCAGGCCAAAACGCTGGCCATTAAAGACGACATCGCCAGCCAGTCCATTGACCGCTGTATTTTGTGGAAAATAAGCGTAGGCATTTGCATCGCTGATGTAAGGGACGACACCGATACGGATATCTGCCAAGCCTGTGGGGTCGTATTGCCCGGTTTCCGGCAATGGGCCGCCGGCGTCAGCAACTTCAATAAAGTGAATGGGCAAGACTGCAGCATAGTCAGCAAACGCCTGTTCAAATGCGCTGCGCATGATGTCTACTGAAAGCGATTGGCCATTGGTGCTGATTACGCCGCCGTCGAACAGATTGCTGAAGCTGTAGGTCAGCGTGATGTCTGAGCCTATGCCATTAGGCTGTGGCCAACTCGCGTACATAGGATAGTAACCACCCCACGCGGTGCCTGAGAGCAGGCATGTCAGTAGCGATGTGTTTCGTATACGTTTCAACCAGGGGCTCATCGCTGCCCCCTGCTTCTTTTCGCGGCAAATATGCATGCCAGTGAAATCAGTACGCCGTGAATGCGTGTCATGTGAACCTCTCCTCATTATTTTATAAATCCTTTGGGAATCTATATGCTAATTGATAATGAGAATGATTGTCAATTTCAACTGTGGGTGGCAGTAGGCATTGAGGTTATGCGACATGGGTGAGCAATCATGCTGAATTAAAAGCTTTGTCGATTGCTGAGGCAGGGTATAAGTGAGTGGACACTTTTATAGATGGTGAAGCTGTCTGCGCTTGTAAACAAAGCGCTACATGTATAGATATCAGGCAGAAGGGCGGGGCGTACAGTATTGTTGCAGGGATTCTCTGCTTAATCAGACAATTCCTGTACGCGCATAGGGATTACAGCGGTGGTATGTCGTCGTCAGCCAGCAATTGCAGGTTGTTTTTATGACGCAGGGTTTGCCGTTCATTCAGGCGTTTTTGCGCAGGGCTAGGGAAGTCAGTAAAGCTGATCAGGCTGCGGTCAATCAATATGCTGATTAAGTCTTCCAGCACGCGTGCCAGCTGGATATCACTTTCACGGAAGGTGTGATGTTTTTTTAGCTCATCATCCAGAAAACACAGATATTCGGTATCTGCATTATCAATTGCAACCCAGTCCGCGGCCACTTGCGTATCTGGGCTTGCCGCAATAATTGCACCTTCTTTATTTTTTAATACGTAGGCCATTAGGTGTCATTCCTCGTCACTTGGCGTTCATTTTGATTATATTATGCAAGCAGAAGCAATAACCATGCCTTGCGAATGGGTTAAATGGCACCGGTAATAATGCCGCCGCCCAGGCAGACATTGCTTTCGTACACTACCACGCTCTGGCCTGGGGTGATTGCCCACTGGTGCTGGCCAAAGCGAATGGTGGCTTCTTCAGCATTCACCGCATCCACTTCACAAGGCGCATCAGGTTGGCGATAACGAGTTTTGGCCGCATATACCCAGTTAGTTTGAGGCTCTTCACCGCTGATCCAGTGTAATTGGCCTGCTTTCAAGCCATCGCTTTGTAGCAATGGGTGATCATGACCTTGTACGACAATCAATTCGTTATCCGCCATATGCTTGGCGGCAACAAACCATGGCTCGCCATTGCTCTCGCGGCTACCGCCAATTTTAAGGCCCTGGCGCTGGCCGATGGTGTAATACATCAAGCCTTCGTGTTCACCAACCACTTTGCCTTCAGGCGTGCGCATGATGCCAGGATGGCGTGGTAAATAGCGTTGCAAAAACTCCTGGAACGGACGTTCGCCAATAAAGCAAATACCGGTGGAATCCTTTTTTTCTGCATTGGCCAGGCCATGTTCACGGGCAATTTCGCGTACTTCACGTTTAAGGTGTTTGCCCAGCGGGAACAATGTTTTTGAAAGCTGTGCCTGATTCAGGCGCGACAAAAAGTAACTTTGGTCTTTACTGCCGTCATCGGCTTTGAGCAGTTGAAAGTTGCCAGGTTGAATCGGGTTTTCACGTACTTGCGCATAGTGGCCGGTGGCGATCAAATCTGCCCCCATACCCATGGCATGATCCAGAAATGCCTTGAATTTGATTTCGGCATTACACAGAATATCCGGGTTAGGCGTGCGGCCAGCCTGGTATTCCTGTAAAAAGTTAGCGAATACTCGCTCTTTATACTCGGCACTAAAATTCACGGTTTCGATGTCGATACCGATCTTGTCAGCCGCAGACACGGCATCAATCAAATCCTGGCGTGAAGAACAGTATTCGTCAGTATCATCGTCTTCCCAGTTTTTCATAAACAAACCGGTGACCTGGTAGCCTTGTTGTTTCAACAACAAGGCCGTGACGGAGGAATCTACGCCGCCGGACAATCCGACGATGACATGTGGCTTACTCATAATGCTTGGCCCAAATGCTTCAAAATGTCTAAAGAATAACGTTTACCTGCCAGGTAATCCTGCACACACAATAACACTTGCGGACTACGCATCAGCTCGCCTTCGGCGGCGATCTCGGCTTCAGATTTCCACACCGTGCGGAGTATGCCATCGTCCAATGCCTGCGCTGGGTAATGCGCGCCCAGCTTGCCAGTAAAGGCAAAGCGCAAATAGGTAATACCGTTGAGCGGATGCTGCCAGTGATAAATGCCCACCAATGCTTCAGGCGTGAAGTCGTAAGCGGTTTCTTCCAGCGTTTCACGGATCGCCGCAGCGATAATCGTCTCATTTTCTTCCAGGTGCCCGGCAGGTTGGTTAAAGCGGTTACCACGGTCGGTGGTTTCTTCAACCAGCAAAAACTTGCCGTCTTGTTCAATGATGGCAGCCACGGTGACGTTAGGCTTCCATTGCTGGGAGGATTTCGATGGAGTTGAAACGGTGGAATTCAAAATACGCAGGTTTCGTTAAAAGCGCTATTTTACCGCTAAGTGATTGATTGGGGGAGGGTTAATTTCGCTGTGTATGACTGATTTTCTATGCGGCTCCGGCAAGTTGCGGAAACAACCCGGTCAAGCCATGCGCGATAAATTCCACCGACATTGCCGCCAGAATCAGCCCCATCAAGCGCGTAACAATATTGATACCTATGGTGCCGAGGTAGTGTGTAATACCATCGGCGAGCTGCAGTAATCCCCAGATAAATAGTGCAATGAGGGCAATCGGTAGCATCAGGCTGATGTGCCCCCAAAAGCCGGGATGCTGTTGCGCGGTAAGAATCATGCTGGAAATAGCCCCTGGCCCGGCCAGTAGCGGGATGCTGAGCGGCACAATTGCAATTACCTCACGCTCGCTCAAGTCTTGTGCTTCTTCGGCGGTTTGGCGTGTGCCGCTTTGTTTGCCATGCATCATCGAGATCGAAATCAGCAGGAGTAAGATGCCGCCGCCGACTTGAAACGAGGGAATGGTGATGCCGAAGAAATCCAGAATCAGGTCACCAATAAAAGCGGAGACACCTAATACAATCATGACGGTGATCGCTACCGTGCGTGCGGTGCGCGCCCGTTCAGCCTTGCTCCAGCCGCTGGTGGCGCTGATAAAGATCGGCAGGCTGCCAATCGGATTGACAATGGCGATGAGGGCAATTGCGACTTTGAGCAGGTAGGCGTATTCAGTCATGGCCGGTAAGAATGTTAAGGTGCTCAAAGCTTGCCTGAAAACAATAGCCTTGGCAAATGACCAAGGCGATGCATTTAGGCTGGGCGTTTTTCGAAGAAGGTAATCGGCTGTGGTGGTGCAATCTGCAGGATATGTTTGCGCACTTTGCCCATCACATGCATTTCGCATGGTTTGCAGTCAAATTTGAGCGTATAGCGATCGTTGCCGCTGATAAGCGTCATTGGCTCCGCCGTGACAGTGCCTTGTACGCCAATCACGCCTTTAGCCTCTTTAGGGCACAAGCCATGGCTAAAGCGCAAACAGTGTTTGGTGATCATGACCGGCACTTCGTCCAGTTCTTCATTGGCTTCATAAGCGCTGGCGATCAGTTTGACACCGTGCTTGTGATAAAAGTCGCGTGCTTTCTGGTTGTAGACGTTGGCCAGGTAGCTCAGGCTATCTTGCGGGTAAATGGCTGATGGTTCGGCTGCAGCGCGTAGTGGCGGGCGCTCATAGCCCATGGTTCTTATTTCCAGCAGTTGTTCAACAGCATCGCGGCGTAATTGATTGACCACAGAGGCAGGCAAGAACCAGAATTGAGTGAGCTCCAGGCTGATTTCTCTGGCAACAAAGTCGGTATTGCCTAGTTTGGCTAGATTCTCCCTGAGCGAGGCTTCGGCTTTTTGCGTGTCGTTAGCAAGCTGTTTCTCGGCATCGTATTGAGCCGTGGCGCTAAAGCCTTGTTCGTCATTCAGTGTGAGTGCAAAGCCATCTTTGGTTTCATAAAACACGGCATCCAGTGCGATTTTGCGTGTGGCTGAGTCTTTTTCCAGCAGGCGCATAAACGCATGGTCGCGGTTGCGATACAGTTGTGTATTGTTGCGGATATCCGCTGGCATTTCGTTTGGAAACAGGCGGTACGTGTATTTGTCCAGCGCCTGCACTGTGTTCACACGCAAGCCGACCAGCTCTTTATGCACATCAAAAAAGCAGACGCCGTCGCCATTGTGCAATGCAATATCGGTGGCAACATCGATAAAATCTTTACCGACTTTGCGTACTGTACCCAATGTTTCTCCCGAGAATTTTGGAGTATCAAACGCACCAATATCCGCCTGGCGGCCATTGGCAAAATAATCGGTGGCACTACGGTTAAAGGTTTTTTCCGGCTGCGGCGTGAAGGTGTAAGTAGCGTGACCGGCGGAAGATTTAGCATATTGCGGCATCTCTTCCAGAATTTCGTCCAGCAACTGGCGGTAATGCGCAGTGGCATTTTTGACATAAGGCAGGTCTTTGTAGCGTCCTTCAATCTTGAAGCTGCTTAAGCCCGCTGCGATCAGGGCGCGCAGATTGGCACTCTGGTCGTTATCTTTCATCGACAAATAATGTTTGTCTTTGCCGATGATGCGGCCTTTCTGGTCTTCCAGCGTATAAGGCAAACGGCATTCCTGCGAGCATTCACCACGGTTTGCACTGCGGCCGGTATGCGCGTGGCTGATAAAGCACTGGCCACTAAATGCGACGCAAAGTGCACCGTGGATAAAGTATTCAAGATTGGCAGTGGTCGCGTCTGCGATTTTTCTCACCGTGGCAATATCCAGCTCACGCGCCAGCACAATCTGGCTAAAACCTACCTGATCTAAAAACTGTGCTTTTTCAACGGTGCGGATATCGGTTTGGGTACTGGCATGTAGTTGGATAGGTGGTAAATCCAGTTCCAGCAAGCCCATATCCTGCACGATCAGGGCGTCGACGCCGCTATCGTACAATTGGTGCACCAACTGGCGCACGCCTTCAAGCTCGTTATCGTGAAAGATGGTATTCAGTGCGACAAACACTTCGGCATGGAATTTATGCGCATGCTGCACCAGGCGCGCAATGTCCTGCACCGTATTCGGCGCCTTGGCGCGCGCACCAAAGGCCGGGCCGCCGATATAGACCGCATCGGCGCCGTGATTAATGGCTTCAATACCGTAATCGGCATTTTTGGCCGGGGCGAGCAGTTCGAGATGTTTGCGGGTTTTTTGCATGGATTATGCATATAAATCAATAAGATGCGAACTATATCACAAAGCGGCGTTTGACAGGTGAAGGTTGAGGTGTTACCTTGGTAACACTTTTGTATATGAAAGGCCCTGCAATGGCTACAACCAGTTTAAAGCTTTCGGAAGAACTTAAAGAGCGCGTGGCGAAACTTGCAGAAGCGAGTGGCAAAAGTGCGCATGCATTCATGGTGGATGCGATCGCGACGGAGGCTCAGCGCATCGAAGAAGATCAAGCATTTTTGGCGCGTGCAGAAGCTTCGCTCAAACATTACAAAGAAACTGGTATTTCTTACGCTGCAGAGGATGTGCATGCTTACATCTATGCAAAGCTCAAGGGTGAACCACTGCCAGCGCTTATCCCGGTAAGAGATAAGAAATAATGGTTGCTAAAGCCGCACTTGAATACTCGTTAGAGTCACAAAGTGACCTTCTCAGATTAAGTCTTTTTCTGTTTGAAAAAGATCCAGAAGCGGCCTTGGACGTATTTGAAATTATCAAAAGTGCGATAGCAATGCTTGCAGACCACCCGTTGGCCGGCCGTTTAGTCGGACTTGCATTGAGAGAGCTAGTGATTTCTCACGGAAGGACTGGATATGTGGCCAGCTACCATTACGACAGGCTGGAACATAAAGTACTCATTCTTGCGATCAAACACCAGCGGGAAAATGATTATCATTAGTCGCATGCACATGGTGTTACCTACTGCCGCTCAAGTCATGGAACTCAAAGCTCTTGAAAAATAATAGCCAGCCTTTATCAAATCAACTTCTTCTGTCTCGCTCCCTGCAAGCCGTCTGGCATCCTTGCACGCAAATGAAACACCACGAACGTTACCCGCTGGTGCCTATCGCCCGCGGCGAAAGTGCATGGCTGTTCGATAGCGAAGGCAAAGCTTATCTGGATGCGGTGAGTAGCTGGTGGGTGAATCTGTTTGGGCATAATCAGCCGGTGATTAAAGATGCGATCAAAGCGCAGCTTGATCAGTTGGAGCACGTGATGCTGGCCGGGTTTACACATGCGCCCGTCGTTGAGTTGTCAGAAAAACTTGCCGCGTTAACCGGCTTGGGCCACGCGTTTTATGGCTCAGACGGCGCCAGTGCTACCGAAATTGCACTGAAGATGAGTTTTCATTACTGGCGCAATATCGGGCAGCCGCAAAAAACCAAATTTATCAGCCTGCAAAACAGTTACCACGGCGAGACCTTGGGAGCGCTTAGTGTCACTGATGTAGCGATTTTTAAAGATACCTATGCGCCATTGATTCTGCAATCGGCGCAAATGCCGAGTCCGGATAGTCGTTTGGCTGAAGCAAGCGAGTCAGACGAGGCTTACGCTTTACGTTGTGCTGAAGCGCTGGAAGCCTATGTTGCTGAGCATCATGCCGAATTAGCCGCGTTTATTATTGAGCCGCTGGTACAAGGTGCTGCGGGCATGGCAATGTATCACCCGGTCTATTTGCAGCGGGCGCGTGAAATTTGCAGCTGTTACCAGGTGCATATCATCGCCGACGAAATCGCCGTCGGTTTTGGCCGCACCGGCACCTTGTTTGCATGTGAGCAAGCGGGTGAGCGCGTGAGTGATATTGCGGATTTTATTTGTCTCTCAAAAGGCATTACCGGCGGTTATTTGCCGTTGTCGGTAGTGCTGACGACTGATAAAGTCTATCAGGCCTTTTATCACGACCAGACGGTAAAAGGTTTTTTGCATAGCCATAGCTATACGGGTAACCCGCTGGCGTGCAGTGCTGCACTGGCGACATTGCAATTATTTGAGGCATCTGATGTGCTGGCGCATAACCGTGTGACAGCGCAGGCATTGCTGGCTGGCGTTGAAGGCTATGGTTTTAGCATGCATCATGTGCGCCAGCGTGGCATGATCACGGCGTTTGAAGTCACTACAAAAAATCCACAGTTTGCGCGCGACTGCTATGCCGCGGCGCTCAAACATGGCTTGCTATTACGGCCGATTGGTAACACCGTGTACTGGATGCCGCCTTACTGCATGACAGCACAAGATATCCACCACCTGATACAAACGACACGTGCTGCCGTTGAGGAGAGCATGTAAATGCGCTGGTTACTGGTTGTGTGCAGTTGTTGGGTGGCTTTGGCCCAGGCCGCCTTACCAATCAACTTGCAGGAGGCATTAAGCAAAGCACAATTACCCGCCGATAGCGTGGCCATTGTGGTGCAACCGCTGGATGGTACTGCGCCGCTGATTAGCCACAATGCGACCAAAGCCATGAACCCGGCCAGTGTGATGAAATTGGTGACCACCTATGCGGCGCTGGAAGCACTGACACCTGCCTACCGTTGGAAAACTGACGTTTATCGCACTGGTACGCTGACTCAGGGGGTCTTGGATGGCGATTTAATCATCAAGGGTGCTGGCGATCCGGCGCTGAATATCGCAGAGTTCTGGCGTTTATTGCAGCAGGTGCAACAGCAAGGCATCCGCCAGATCAAAGGCAATCTCATCCTGGATTTGTCGGTATATGCGCCTGAAGTCAGCCAGCGGCCCGTGCTCGATGATGAGCCATGGCGTGCCTATAACGCTAATCCGAGCGCCTTATTACTGAATGGCCGCAATACCAGTTTCCGTTTTGCGGTCTCTAGTCAGGCCAATAAGCCAGTGGTACAAATCTCGCAAGAATTCGAGTTACCGCAAATCCGTGTAATCAACACCATGCAAATCCGTAAAGGCGCGTGCAATGATTGGCGTGGCGATTTGCGCTATAGCGTGACGCCGCAGGCTGATGGCGTCACGGTGGCCTTTAGCGGCACTTTGCCCGAGCAGTGTGATGAGCGCTATCTGGAACTCAGTGTACTCAATGACACGCAATACGTGTTTTTCAGTTTTAAAAAATTGTGGGCGCAGCTGGGTGGGCAGTTTAATGGGCAGGTGTTACTGGCACCGGTCACCGACGTCGCCACGCTGGTGACCACATGGTCATCGCCACCGCTGGATAGCGTGGTGCGCGATATCAATAAGTGGAGCAACAATGTGATGGCGCGCCAACTGCTGTTGACGATCGCGCTGGAGGCCGGATTTACCCCGGCAGATGAGGCGGGTGCGGCACTGGCACTGAAACAGGTTTTGCGCCAGAGTGGTTTGACGTTTCCCGAGCTGGTGCTGGAAAATGGTTCTGGCTTGTCGCGCAATGAGCGTATCAGTGCGGAACATTTGGCACATTTACTCGTCACAGCCTACCAGCGCCCGGTGATGCCGGTACTTATGGCATCTATGCCCATACTGGGTCTGGATGGTACCACCAAAAAACGCTTGGCAGAGGGGAGTAGCAAAGGCATGGCTTACCTCAAAACCGGCTCGCTGGAAGGGGTGAGCAGCATTGCGGGGTATGTGCAGGATATGGCGGGTAAGCGTTATGTGCTGGTGGTGATTGCCAATCACGCACGTGCTTCTGCAGTACGCGCGGTACAAGATGCCTTGCTTAAACAATTGATTGAAGGCCGTTAGCCTGTGTCTGATAATTTGTGGTTAAAAACGCGTAAAATAATGGTCGTTTTCTGGGAGTAAACAAGTGAAATCTGCAATCAAACTAATCGGTCTCAGCGTATTGCTGCTGGCCATGACAGGTTGCCAAGCGCAATCTAACTCGTCAAATACGAAGGAATCTGCACAAATGTCTGCCAATGTGACTGAATTACAAAAAATTGATACGGTGGTCGGTTCTGGTCGCGAAGCTGAAGTCGGTTTTAACGTCACCGTGCATTACACCGGCTGGCTGTATGACGCCAGCAAAGAAGACCACAAAGGCCAAAAGTTCGACAGCAGCCTGGACCGTAATTCGCCATTCAATTTCTTTTTAGGTGCCAGCCAGGTCATCGAGGGTTGGGATGTCGGTGTGCAAGGCATGAAAGTCGGCGGCAAGCGTACGCTGATTATTCCTTCGGACATGGGCTATGGCGCACGTGGCGCAGGTGGCGTGATTCCACCAAATTCGGCCCTAGTATTTGATGTTGAACTGCTGGGCGTGAAATAAAAAATCTCCAGTTTCGTCGCCATACGTTGTTGCAAGTTCAACAAATCTCGCTTACATACGTGATGTATGCCGCGCGATCTTTTTTTGAACTTGCGCCTAGTCTGGCTTAGAAACTGAAAATTTTTCCCGTTGTCGGGTACGTTTTTATACTTGTGAAATGAGAGTCTAAATGCAAGTCCAAGTGAAATGGATAGATGGTGTCAGTTTTGTCGGTGAATCCGAAACGGGTCATGCCGTGGTATTAGACGGCGCGCCTGAAAATGGCGGCCGCAATATTGGCATGCGCCCAATGGAAATGCTGCTGATCGGCATGGGCGCGTGTACGTCGTTTGATGTGGTGACTATATTGAAAAAGTCCCGTCAGCCGATTGTCGACTGCGTAGCAGAAATTCAGGCGGAGCGTGCCGACACGGTGCCTAAGGTGTTCACCAAAATTCACGTGCATTTTGTGGTGACCGGTGAAGGCTTGAATGAGTCACAGGTGGAGCGTGCAGTGAAACTATCTGCCGAGAAGTATTGCTCTGCCAGCATCATGCTGCAAAAGGCGTGTGAGATTACGCACGGTTATGAAATCAAAGCGCCAAGTTTTGAGTAACGGAGTCGCATGAGCATTCCTAAAGGCATGGTAGGCATTCGCCATGTGGCCTTGTTTATCAAAGAGCTTGAGTCTGCGATTGATTTTTATACGCGGATTGTCGGTATGCACATTGAGTGGCAGCCTGATCCGGACAATATTTATTTAAGCAATCATGGCGATGTGTTTGCCTTGCATCGCGTAGATTACAAAGCAGACCCATTGCAGCGACTGGATCATATCGGCTTTGTGCTGACAGATGCGCAGGCCGTGGATGACTGGTATGCGCATATGGTCGCCCATGGGGTGCGGATTACCGAGGCGCCAAAAAGTCATCGCGATGGTTCGCGCGGATTTTATTGCCTGGACAGTGTGGGGCATTTGCTGGAGTTTATTTACCACCCGCCTATTACACGCCATTTGCAAAGTGCATGATGTCTGGTGCGCGGGTACATTGACCTTGCCAGATAGTAAAAAAGCCTCCAATCATTGGAGGCTTTTTTATGGCTGCTTGTGCGGGCTTATTCGGTCACAAGCTTGATTGAAAGCGTTTGCTCTTTATCCAGTACATTGAGCAGGCGATCAATATTCGGGTGTTTTCCCGGGTGGTCTTCGGCATCCTCGGTGTGCTCGGCGTAAAGCGCCAGGCCTTCTACCGCCGCATCGGTATTGATCTCACCAAACACCTTGAACAGGTGATGATAGACTTTGATGGAGCCCTGGGTGCCTGGCTTGTTTTCAAGCACACCAACTGGCTGGTTGTTTTCATCATACAGTTCAATGCGTTTCACGTGATCGGCATTGTCCAGTGTGAGGAGGTTGTCACTAAATTTTTGCATGGTTGACTCTAGGTTACTACAAATCTTACAAGTGATACGCCGTGCGGGTCATCACTTTTGAGGCCAAGCGCATCGCCAGTTTGACCGGGGCAGGTAAGGCGGCACCGCCCAATTGTTCGGCTGTTTGCGCGTGGTGCTCTTCGTCTTCTTTCATCTGAGCGACAATGGCGCGCGAAGCATGGTCTTGTGCGGGCAGTTCCTGCAAATGGCTCTGCAAATGTGTTGAGACCTGATGTTCAGTTTCTGCCAAAAAGCCCAGGTTCCATTTGTCGCCCAGCAGGCCTGCCGTAATTCCCAGGCCAAAGCTGGCGCCAAACCACAGAGGATTCAACAGGCTCTTGCGGCCACCCAATTCCTGCATGCGCTGTTCACACCAGGCCAAATGGTCGACTTCATCCCGTGAGGCTTGTTTCAAGGCTTCCACATTGGCTGGGTCACGCGACACCAGTGCCTGGCCGCTATACAGTGCTTGCGCACAGACTTCACCGACATGATTGATGCGCATCAGTGCTGCCGCATGTTTGCGTTCACTCTCCGTGAGTGTCGAGTCAGCGCCGATGTCGGCTGCCGGATAAGGTCGACTGGCAATGGCCGGGCTAAACACCGTGCGCAGGCTCATATCCAGCACATTGATGGCTTTATCCAAGCTTAGTGGAGGTAGGCTCAATGGTGGTAAAGTCAACATGTACGCTTCCTTAGAGTGGCTTCTGCTTACCAAACTTGTTGGCTGGTAAGCAGAACAGGCATCATGGTTTGGCTGTGCTTACTTTAGCAGGTTCTTGCGACTTCTGAACTGGCAAGCCTTTTAACAAGTTCATGGCTTGCGTGAACTGGAAGTCATCTTTGCTGGCTGGTTCAATCGGGCCGCGTGTTTCAGCATGCTTCTCTTCTTTCAGCTTTTCAGCGGCTGCACGAGATTTTGCTTCATCCGCTGCTTTGCTGTCCACATTGCCTTTGGCATCGGTCGGGTTAGACAGGTGGCGTTTCAGGTCGGCTTCATGCAAGCTCAGGCTTGGATCAGAACCGTCATCTACCGTGATATCCGGCACAATACCTTTGGCCTGAATCGAACGGCCGTTAGGGGTAAAGTAACGTGCTGTCGTCAGTTTGATGGCGCTGCCGTTATTCATCGGCAGAATGGTTTGTACTGAACCCTTACCAAAGCTCTGGATACCCATGATGGTGGCGCGCTTATGGTCTTGCAAGGCACCGGCCACAATTTCAGACGCAGAAGCCGAACCGGCGTTAATCAGCACCACGATAGGTACAGACTTGAACTCTTCAGGCAAGTCTTTCAGGTAATCTGATTTGCCGCGACGCGCATAATCCATCGGCGTTGCATTCAGGCGCATTTTGGAATCGACTACACGGCCTTCTGTGTACACCACCAGGTCATCTTTAGGTAAAAATGCGGCCGATACACCAACGGCTGCATCCAGCAAGCCACCAGGATTGTTACGCAGGTCGAGTACCAAGCCTTTCAGTGGCGTTTTGTTTTCAGTCTGCAAGCTTTTCAGCGCTTTGGCCAGGTCTTCACCGGTGCGTTCCTGAAACTGTGTGATGCGGACATAGCCATAGCCTTGTTCAATCCATTTGTTTTTCACGCTTTGTGATTTGATAATGGCGCGGGTCAAGGTGAAAGTGAGTGGTTTGTCTTCGCCTTTGCGAATCACCGTCAACACGATTTTGGTATCCGGTGTGCCGCGCATGCGTTTCACTGCATCGTTAAGTGTCAGGCCACGCACCTGGGTGTCATCCAGTTTCATGATCAGGTCACCAGACTTCAGGCCTGCTTTGTAGGCAGGGCTATCTTCAATCGGTGTCACTACTTTGACCAGGCCGTCTTCCATGGCAACTTCAATGCCCAGGCCGCCAAACTCACCTTGTGTGCCTGCCTGCAGTTCTTTGTAAGCATCGGCATCCATAAACGTAGAGTGCGGGTCCAGGCCTTGCAACATGCCGGACAATGCCTCGTTGATCAGTTTCTTGTCTTCTACCGGTTCAACGTAGTCAGATTTAACTTTAGCGAACACTTCGGCAAATACACGCAACTCATCGATAGGCAGTTGCGACACGGAGGTTCTGTCTGCCCAGGCGGAAATGTTGATACTCACCAGGATACCTACAAACACGCCTGCACCCAGCAAGCTGAATTTTTCTAATTTGGAACGCATACCATGCCTTGTGTGATCAATTAAGCGAAGAATATTACTTTAATAAGAGTCAAGTTGCATCTGTTGATGACAGCCTGTTTGCAGAGAGTGGACAGAACGCTGTTAAGTTCATTTTCCGCTATTTCAATAAAATTGACTATACTCTTCACGCAAATAAATGTTTAGGGTGAAATATGCAAAAGCCTATCGTAGAAATTGAGTTTTGTACACAGTGCCGTTGGTTGTTGCGCGCCGCCTGGCTGGCGCAGGAGTTGTTGACGACGTTTGATACGGATTTAAAGTCCGTGAGCCTGGTGCCGGGGACCGGCGGTGTTCTTGAAGTGCGCTGTGATGGCGCCGTGATTTTTTCCCGCAAAGAAGCCGGACGTTTTCCCGAGGCCAAAGAACTGAAGCAATTAATCCGCGACCTCATCGATCCGGCGCGCTCGCTGGGGCATAGTGATACGCCAGTGAAAGGTACTGGCGAGTAAAGGTAGTGAGTAAACGCGTGCTGTGCAGAGAAGCGTTATTTTGACGCTTCTACTTCCATGCGCTTGGCGCCGTTATAGCGTGTGCTCCAGTAGCGTTCGTCCATGTTTTCGATACGCACTTTGGCGCCCGCTCTCGGGGCGTGAATAAACTGATTGTTGCCGACGTAGATGCCGACATGCGAAAACGCCGATTTCAATGTGTTGAAAAATACCAGGTCGCCGGGCTGTAATTCTTCGCGTTTGACGGTATTGCCCATTTCGCTAATGGTGCGTGCCGAGGGCGGCAGGGAAATCTGGGCAGCGTGTTTAAATACATATTGCACGAAGCCACTGCAATCAAAGCCGGTTTCCGGGCTGCGGCCGCCATATTTATAGTCAACGCCAGTCAGGCTCAGGGCGCGAATCATGATTTCTTCCACTTTTTCTGACCAGGAACCCGCAATGCCGGACTGGCTTTCCATCACTTGCTCTTGCGAGTAGCTGTAAGCGTTTTGCCAGCGCTTATCATCGCCGGGCGCGGCGACACTTTTGCATTGGCATAACAGCATGCTGACCAGTAAAGCAGCCAGCCGAATAAATGATTTATTCATCACAATCAAAGGCTTGGATAAGAGGATTTTTGGTGACACAGAAGTGACTACGGCCTAAACCTTGCCATACTTTAACAGCATGCGCAAGTTTTTTAGCCTTTTTGCTGCTGTTGTGGCTGCTTTTAATCGATGTATTTCTTGAAAAATGCTTGTCTGATTTATTCTGGCTCGTGGGATAATTAGCGTATGTCTTTACAGCAACAGGTCAGTTCCGCGTTTTTAGAGAATGGGTGTTTGGCGCAAGCCATGCCTGATTTCCGCAGCCGTCCGCAACAGCAGGAAATGGCACAAGCGATTGCTGAAGCCATTGAACAACAACAGCAATTAGTGGCCGAAGCGGGAACAGGTACCGGTAAAACGTATGCTTACTTGGTACCTGCCTTATTGTCTGGTGGTAAGGTGATTATTTCTACCGGCACCAAAACCCTTCAAGACCAACTGTATCAACGCGACCTGCCCGCGGTGCGCGAAGCACTTAAAGTGCCAGTGACGGTGGCCATGCTTAAAGGCCGCGCCAACTATATCTGCCATTATCACTTGCAACGCGCCAGCCAGGAAGGTCGTTTCCAATCGCGCGAAGATGCGCAATACATTCCCATCTTGCAAAGCTTTGCCGAGCACAGTACAAGTGGCGATAAAGCCGAACTGGTTGAAGTGCCCGAGCAAGCCACGGTGTGGCAACAAGTCACCTCGACACGTGATAACTGCGTGGGTCAGGATTGCCAGTTTTACAAACAATGTTTTGTGATGGAGGCGCGCAAGCAAGCTCTCGCCGCCGATGTGGTGGTGGTCAATCACCACCTGTTTTTTGCCGATGTCATGTTGCGTGATGAAGGCGTCGCCGAGTTATTGCCTAGCGCCAATACCGTGGTGTTTGACGAAGCGCACCAATTGCCGGAAGTCGCCGGCCTGTTTTTTGGTGAAGATATTTCCACCTCACAATTGATGGACCTGGCGCGTGATAGCCAGATGGCTTACCTGACGCTGGCCAAAGACTGCGTGCCGCTGAGTGAGGCTGTGCCGCCACTGGAGAAGGCCTGCCGTGATTTCAGGTTGGTATTCCAGTTTGAAGGTGCGCGCATGCCGGTGCAGAAAGCGCAATCATTAAAGAACTTTGATGATGCTTACCAACGGTTGCTGGAAACGTTGAGCACCCTGACCGCAGTGCTCGAAACACAAGCAGGGCGAGATCCTTTGCTCGAAAAATGCTGGCAACGTGGCGAGGCGCTGTTGGCCTTGCTTGAGGCCTGGTTAAAAGGTAATCATGCCAATCTGGTACGCTGGGTCGAAGTATTCAGCCAAAGTGTGCAATTACACGCGACGCCACTCAGTGTGGCCGATGGTTTTGGCAAGCAACTCAATGCGCAGCCGCGCGCCTGGATTTTTACTTCCGCGACGCTGGCGGTGAAAAGTGACTTTACCCACTACCAAGGCCAGATGGGCTTGCTGGCGGCACAGACCAAACATTGGCAAAGCCCGTTTGATTATGGCCAGCAGGCCTTGCTCTACGTGCCCTCCGGCATGCCTGAGCCCAACAGCAGCGCGTACACGGCGGCAGTCGCGGCCATGAGTTTGCCAGTATTGCAAGCCAGCCGCGGTCGTGCCTTTGTGTTGTGCACCTCGCTCAAAGCCATGCGCGAAGTGCATGCGCTGCTTAAACAGGCATTTGAAGAGCAAGGCATGGACTATCCGCTGCTTATGCAAGGCGAGAGTAACCGCACCGAATTGCTGGATAGATTCCGCGCCCACGGCAACGCCGTGCTGGTCGGCTCGCAAAGCTTCTGGGAAGGCGTCGATGTGCGCGGTGAAGCGCTGTCATGCGTCATCATCGACAAATTGCCGTTTGCACCACCGGATGACCCGGTACTCTCGGCGCGTATCGAAAAAATGAACGCCGAAGGCAAAAATGCTTTTATGGACTATCAATTGCCTTATGCCGTGATCACACTCAAGCAAGGTGCCGGGCGCCTGATTCGCGATGAGCAGGATTTCGGTGTGCTGATGATTTGCGATCCGCGCCTGGTCGATAAACCTTATGGGCGCCGTATCTGGCAAAGCCTGCCACCCTTCAGGCGCACCCGCGTGCAGCAAGAAGTGGATGACTTTTTTACTTACATCAACAACGCCCTGCAAGCATGATCACGATCGCCGCCCACGAGTACACACTCAGCGCCATACGTGCACAAGGGGCGGGTGGTCAAAACGTCAATAAAGTCTCTTCAGCCATCCATCTGCGCTTTGATATTCACAGCTCTAGCCTGAGTGAAGTGATTAAAGCACGGTTGTTGCATAGCAAAGACCAACGCATCACGGCGGAAGGTGTGCTGGTGATCAAAGCGCAGCAATACCGTACGCAAGAGGCCAATAAACGGGATGCAATTGCACGGTTGCATGAGGTTGTACGTGCGGCTAGCCACGTGCATGCGGTGCGCTATGCGACACGGCCGACGCTGGCATCGAAGAAACGGCGGGTAGCGGGGAAGATGCAACGTGGAGTGGTGAAGCAAGGGCGGGGTAGGGTTGTTGGGGATGATTGATAATAAGGTCATTCTTTCTACGTTTATTGGTAAGGCTGCTTTTCGCCTTCTCGGCGAGTTACTTTTCTTTGCTTGCACAAAGAACAAGTAACCAAAAGAAAGTGCACCCCAGCTGCCGCTTGTTCCTTGCGCTACTCGGTTTGCCGGGCGTCCATCGAAACTCGCCCTGACAAGCCACACAAGACGTGGCTTGTTGCGGAGCTCAAACAGCCGATGGCCGAGAACTCCCGTCAATCCTGCGTTGCTCGGCGCGGCAGATGGGGACTCCGAACACCTAATGAGCCCCACCATTATTGCCCTTAACAAACCAATCTGTTTTTTTTGAACCGTTCAGATTTCTACAATGTGAGTTTGGCGAGATAAATCCCATCCCATCACGCTGAGTAGCGGAGACAAAACAAGAGAGAAGGGAGCGACTGTTTGAGCTCCGCGGCAGCTTGCGTCGTGTGCAAGCTGCTAGGGCGAGTTTCGTGACCGCTTGTTTTGTCGAGCAACGCAAGGAAGCCGAAGGCCGTGATGGCTGGGTGCCCTCTTTTTGGTTACTTTTTTGGGGCAAGCAAAAAAAGTAACTCGCCATCAAGGCGAAATAAAAAAGCCACCAAAACTGGCTAAGCGTTAAGGTGGCTTCTTCGTACATTTGATGAACTCAAAACATGTTCATCCCTGCGTATTACGATCTGTAATCCGCATTAATCTTCACATAATCATAAGAAAAGTCGCAGGTCCACACCGTGGCATCAGCATCGCCGCGATTCAACACCACGCGTACCAGAATATCACTTTCCTTCATCACGGCTGCGCCTTGTTCTTCAGCATAGCTCGCTGCACGACCGCCTTTTTCGGCGACCAATACATCACCCAGATATAGCTGCATGGTGTTCACGTCCAGGTCATCAATGCCCGCGTAGCCAATTGCGGCCAAGATGCGGCCCAGATTTGGATCTGAGGCGAAAAAGGCGGTTTTAATCAGCGGCGAGTGGGCGATGGCGTAAGCGACTTTGCGGCACTCTTCTTCATTTTTACCCGCTTCAACCTGGATAGTCATAAACTTGGTGGCGCCTTCACCGTCGCGCACAATGGCTTGTGCCAGTTCTGTTGCGACTTCGGTCAGCGCATCACGCAAGGCTACAAAATCAGCGCTTTGCTCGCTGATGACTGCGTTGCCTGCCTGGCCGGTGGCCATCAGGATCAGGCTGTCGTTGGTGCTGGTGTCGCCATCGACCGTGATGCAGTTAAATGATTTATTCACAGCGTGCTGGATGATGCTGTCGAGTGCGACCTGGCTAATGGCGGCATCGGTGGCGATATACCCCAGCATGGTGGCCATATTGGGGTGGATCATGCCGGAACCTTTGCTGATGCCGGTAATTGTGACTGGTTTGCCGTCAATGATTAATTGACGTGAGGTACCTTTGGCCACAATGTCGGTGGTCATAATTGCTTCCGCAGCATTTAACCAGTTGTTTTCTTGCAAGTTGTCGACAGCCGGGGCGATGCCTGCCAGCAGTCTTTCCATTGGCAGGGTTTCCAGGATGACGCCGGTGGAGAAGGGTAATACCTGTTCTGGGCTGATGTTGAGTGCTTGTGCGACGCCGATACAGCTGGCGCGGGCATCGTCCAGGCCTTGCTGGCCAGTGCCTGCGTTGGCACAGCCGGTATTCACCAACAGCGCGCGGATGCGTTTGTTATGCTGCAAATGCTGTTTGCAGACCGTCACGGGCGCCGCACAAAAGCGGTTAAGCGTAAACACGCCAGAGACACTGCTGCCCTCAGGCACGGTGATGACCAGCACATCTTTGCGGTTGGGTTTGCGAATATGCGCCTGGGCAAAACCCAGTTGTACGCCTTTGACGGGCAATAACGTTTCGGCAGCAGGGGCAGACAGTTTGACGGGCATTCGATTTCTCACATGGATTTAGTTTTTAAGCAGCTTGATATTTTACAAGAGAATTGTGACGGAAAACGTTTTCAGTTGGGGTGATAAGCACACATGTAGGTAGCACGGTTTTAAATTACTGCTAGTGCTGTGGTAACCTTTAATTGTTAAAACTTAACAGGTAAGCAAGTTTTGACGGTCGATTAATCTTAATAAAAATGGAAGAAAAATGAGAAGAGTAGTTTCGATAGTATTGATGCTTGGGCTTGTCGGGTGTGCGACAGTACAAAAGCCCGTTGCTTTGGATAATCATTTCTGGGAGAACCGTAAACCGGTGATTGGACTGGCGAAAACAACAGTACCAAAACCGGATGCATTTATGACGGGTAATATGGGTTTGCTGGATATAGCTATTAATCGTGGTAACGCAAAGTCGCTGGTGACGCATCTGGAAAAGCTTGATACATCCAAGGTGCAAGCAATGGATAGCGAATTTGTGGCGCAATTGCAGGCTAGAGGATTTCAGGTTAAAAAGATTGATCAGACGATCGATTTACAAAAGATGCAGAAGTTTTCCGGTAAGTCTGAGACTGTTCAATATGCGGAGTACGACTTCCGTAGCTTGAAATCGAATGATGTTGATTATGTGTTGCTGTTGGCCGTCGAACGGGTTGGTACGATTAGAAACTATTATGGATTTATGCCTACCGGTGCCCCAATGGCTGATTTCAAGTACAAGGGTTCTTTAGTTGATTTAAATACAAACGAACTCAAGTGGTACGTGGATGATGTGAGCAACATGCCTATTTCTGAGCCTTGGGATCAAGCGCCCGGCTTTCAGAATGTCACTACCGCTGTGAGTACCAATGTGGATCGAGGGATTGATAGTCTTGGTAACGCCTTTTTTGGCGGTAATTTGAAGTAATTAAGGCGCTGCTTGACTAATGATTTGTGATTTAGGGATTGAAATGAGTTGAGCAGCATCGTGTGCAAACATCCGGCCAGCAATCCGGTCGGATGTTTCCACCAACGGAAATAAATTGTTTTTGGTTGTTTTACCGGAATGCGTGTCAATAAAAGAAACTTCTCTGGCAATGGATTCCGGCCCGGTTTTCCAAGTCTTGTCCAGAAAGTCTTGGGTGAACATGTCAACAGATGCTTGTACGCCATCTCTGATGGATTGCTTCAGGCGCTCACCATCGTTTTGCGTCCAACTTGTTTTTAACAGGCTTTTGTCCTGGCTGATGACCTGATGAGAGATGTATTTGATCTCGGATAAATAGAACGGATTGACTTTATCTTTCATCCATAAGCGGGGGCTGGTTTCAAAGCAAAGCGATTGAAGCTTGCTATCAAAGTAGATGCGGTTTTCGAAGGTTAGGATGTAGTTTTGTTTGATTCTGACAAGTAATCCTGCCTGATTGAGTGTATTTCTAGACTCTACACTTTCAAACTCGAATTGCGCAAGTGTAAGTCGTTCCGATAACGTGCGTTTTAACGCTAAACTAAACTCCTGACTAATGTCTATTGTTTGCAGTATTGCGCTGAGCTCTGCAGTAAACCTGGCTGTTGCGTCATTTTCTTTTGAGTTTTGACTGTTGATGATGCTGGTTGCAATCAGCGCCCCAACCAATGATGAGATGGGGTCCGCGCCTGGGACCTGGGGTGTCGTAATATATGCCGCGTTGTGGCGCGATACAGGAAAAATGCTGAATTTACTTGTATGCGTCATGACATGTAACGTATCGACTTTTTCTAAAAACGCCGGAATGTCCATCGCAATCGAATGCTGATAACTTATTTCTTCAGCATTGATTGTGGTTGTCAGTGCGATGAGCAATAACGCTATGTGTTTTGGAAAGCGCATATTGAGGCCTTTCAATTATGCACGGCGCCAAGTAGTACCTTGCGCAGAGTCTTCCAATACGATGCCTGCATCGGCCAGCTCTTTGCGGATACGGTCAGCTTCAGCGTAATTTTTGGCTGTTTTGGCAGCAATGCGCGCTGCGATCAGGCTTTCGACGTCGAGCGTGCCGTCGCTTTCGCCTTGCATAAAACTTTCCGGGTCACGTTGCAACAGGCCGATAATCGCAGCCAATTGTTTCAATAATGCGGCAGTAGCGGCGGATTTGTCTTTGTTTAAATCGTTGGCGAGTTCAAATAAGACGGCGATGGCTTCTGGGGTATTGAAGTCGTCGTCCATGGCGGCCTTGAATTTGGCGGCCTGTGGCTGATCCCAGTTGATGGCGCTGTCAGCAGCGTCTATGCCACGCAATGCGGTATACAGGCGCGTCAAAGAGGCTTTGGCGTCGTCCAGGTGTTTGTCGGAGTAGTTGAGCGGGCTGCGGTAATGTGCGCGCAGAATGAAGAAGCGCACGACTTCCGGGTCATATTTTTCCAGCACTTCACGGATGGTGAAGAAGTTGCCCAGGGATTTGGACATTTTTTCGTCATCAACGCGGATAAAGCCGTTGTGCATCCAGTAGTTGGCCATGGTGCAGCCATGGGTGGCTTCGGATTGGGCGATTTCGTTTTCGTGGTGCGGGAACTGCAAGTCCTGGCCGCCGCCATGGATGTCAAAGTGCGCACCAAGGTGTGCCGCGCTCATGACTGAGCATTCAATATGCCAGCCCGGGCGGCCATTCCCCCAGGGCGATTCCCAGTAAGGTTCGCCCGGCTTCACCGATTTCCATAATACGAAGTCCAGCGGATCTTGCTTGAAGGTGTCGACATCGACGCGTTCGCCTGCGCGCAGGTCCTCCAGTGATTTGCCGGACAGTTTGCCGTAGTCGTTGAAACTACGCACTTTGTAAAACACATCGCCATTGCTGGCCTGGTAGGCAAAGCCTTTTTCTATGAGCTGGCTAATCATGTCCAGCATGCCTTGCACGTGCTCGGTGGCGCGTGGCTCAATGTCGGGGCGGATAATGCCGAGTTTGGCCGAGTCTTCATCCATTGCGGTAATAAAACGCTGCGTCAGGCTTTGGATGCTTTCGTTGTTTTCATTGGCACGTTTGATGATTTTGTCGTCAATATCGGTGATATTGCGTACGTAAGTCACTTTATAGCCGCTGGTGCGAAACCAGCGTGCCACCATGTCAAACACCACCATGACGCGTGCGTGGCCCAGATGGCAAAAGTCATATACGGTCATGCCGCAGACGTACATGCTGACGGTTTTTTCTGTGATGGGCTGGAAGACTTGCTTGCTGCGGGAAAGGGTGTTGTGTAGTTTTAACATGCTAACGAAATGTAAAAAGGATTAATGCGTGATAAAATTAGCAGAAATATTGTAGTGTTTAATTTATGTTAACACGTGTGGTGCTTTTTGTTTTTGCGTCGGCGAGGGTTGCCATTGCTTGATTGTTTGTTGTCAGGTAAACCACGCAGGACACAAATTGGTGCTGAATCATCGTGTAATAATCACCTAAATACGCACTGTCTCTTGTACAATCCAAGTATAACATACTGCTAAAAATCAACGATTGCTCAGGTAATAAACTCATGAACGCAACATTAAAAAAATCTTTGCTGGTGTTGGCTGTCCTTTTAAGCCAGGTCGCCTTGTCTCATTCTACTTTTGCGGGCCAAACCAATGTGGAACTACGTGAGATCAACCAGTTGTCCGAGCAGGGCAACCAGGCGGCCGCTTTGGAGCGTGTGAATAATTATCTGTCTGCCAACCCTAAAAACGCTGAAGCCATGTTTATGCGCGGCGTGATTCTGGTAGAGCTGGGTAAGCGCGATGAGGCGATCAAGTCATTTACCGAACTCACTGAAAAATACCCTAACTTGCCTGAGCCTTATAACAATCTGGCCGTGCTGTATGCGGATCAAGGTCAGTATGATAAAGCCAGAAAAGCGCTGGAATCTGCGATCAAAACGCATCCTAGCTACGCCACTGCGCATGAGAATCTGGGTGATATTTATGCGCGCCTGGCCTCAGAAGCTTACGACAAGGCGTTGAAGCTAGACACCTCCAATAGTCGTGCGCAAAGCAAGCTGGCCATGATTACTGATTTGTTTGGTGGCAAGCGTACTGTGGCGCGTACTGCAACGGCTGTACCGCCTGCGCCAGCAGCCACTACGCCTGCGGTGACCCCGCCGCCAGTCAATACTGCGGTAGTGAATCCGCCTTCTGCAGCGCAGCCATCGCCGCCGTCAACGGTCACACCACCTGTCGTCGCTGAGACCAAAAAACCAACAGTGGTTGAATCCAAGCCGGTAGAAGCGAAACCGGCAACTGACCATCAGGAGCGTATCGTGCTGGATGCTGTGAATGCCTGGGCGGATGCGTGGGCAGCACAAAATGTAGACAAGTATCTGGATAGCTACGCCAAAGACTTTAAAACACCAGCAGGCGAATCACGCAAGCAGTGGGAGTCTACCCGTCGTGATCGCGTCAGCCGCCCAAGCAAGATTTCAGTCAAGCTGAGTAATCTGGCAGTCAAAGTCGAGAGTGACAGTGCAGCCAAGGTGACCTTCCGTCAGGCCTATAAAGCCACTGGCCTGGATGCAAACTCGAACAAAACGCTGAATCTGGTGAAAGAAGGCGGTCGCTGGTTAATTCAGCAAGAGCGCGTCGGTAAGTTCTAAAGTTGTTCTAAGCTAAATTAAAGCGTGCGCTGTTCGACGGCACGCCTTTAAAATCGCTAAATAAGGGGCGAATTTGGCTGGTTAGGCGCGCAAGATTTTAATTAAACAAATGTATAATATCGGTATGAGGAGTTTAAGAAAGTACTGCTATATTGCGTTTGTCAGTGCTGCGTTATTGCCTTGGAATGCAACCGCGGTTAACCATGAAGCGTTAACTGCGCGTTTGTTCGTCCAAAATAAAAACACCAATGCGGTTGAACGCATGTTGGTGCAAACTCTGCAATCGATTAAAGAAGGCCGTTTGCAACAGGCGCTGGATTATGTTGACCAGTTGCTGACGATCTCTCCCAACTTTGCCCTTGCCCATCTGATTCATGGCGATTTGCTTTCTGCCAAAGCCAGGATTTTAAATAATTTTGGTGATGCTAATACGGCAGATGTCACCCGCATTCAGGATTTCAAAGAAGAAGCTGAAATCCGTATCCGCAATTATTTTGACCGTAACCGTGGCTTGACCCAGCCCAATATGCTGGTGGAGTTGTCAGAAAAGCAAAGCCACATCCTGTTTGTCGATACCGCGCGCTCACGTCTGTATGTCTATGAAAAGGGGCAGGGCGATGTGTTGCGCTATGTCGCTGATTATTATGTCACTATCGGTAAAAACGGTATCGGCAAAAAAGACCAGGGTGACAAGCGGACGCCAATAGGCGTTTATTTTGCCTCGCGTAAACTCAATCGCCCCTTGCCGGACTTGTATGGCGATGCAGCGTATCCGCTCAATTATCCGAATGAGATTGACAGTTACGAGCGCAAGACTGGTTCCGGTATCTGGATACATGGCACGCCCAGGGATACTTACAGCCGTCCGCCACGCGCCAGTGATGGTTGTGTGGTGTTGTCCAACCCTGACATGAAAGCCCTGCAGGAAGTGTTACAGGCGGGCAATACGCCAGTCGTGATTGGTGTCAATTTTCAGTGGGTGAATCCAGATTCTGTGCGTCATCAGGACCGTCACAAAGCAGATCTTAAATCTGCGATCGAACAGTGGCGTAAAGACTGGGCTTCGCAAAATACCGATGCTTACCTGTCTCATTACACCAGCGACTTCTTCTATTCTGAAGGTGATTTGTCCAGATGGACGAGTTACAAGCGCCAGATTCAGGCGGCCAAGCCCAAGGTGAGCGTCAATCTGTCTGAGGTGAGCATGTTCACTTATCCGAACTCCAAGCGCAACATGGTGGTCGTAGACTTTGAGCAGGAATATGTGAGCGCTGCATTACGTAATGTCATGAAAAAACGACAATACTGGGTGCAGGAGAATGGTGAATGGAAAATTTTGTACGAAGGATCAGCGTGATGCGTGTGTTGTCTTGGGTATTAGGGTGTTGCTTGTTAGCCGCAGTGGGTGTGGCGAATGCGGCAACGCAAGTACTGTTTGAAACCAATCAGGGTAATTTTGCGGTTGAGGTGTATGCGGACAAAGCGCCTAAAACGGTGGAAAACTTTTTGCAATATGTGAAAGACGGTTTTTATACCAATACCATTTTTCACCGTGTGATTGGCCGTTTCATGATTCAGGGCGGCGGCTTTGATCGCGAGCTGACAGAAAAACCAACCCGCGCACCGGTTATCAATGAGGCGGGTAATGGCCTGGTCAATCAGACCGGCACCATCGCCATGGCGCGTACGCAAGATCCTAACTCAGCCACTGCGCAATTTTTTGTCAATGTCGCTGACAACCAGTTTCTGGATTACAGCAGTCCAGAACCAGACAGAATCGGTTACTGTGTGTTTGGTAAAGTGGTGTCTGGCATGGACGTGGTGTTTAAAATCAGCAATTTGCCTACTGGCAACCAACGTGGCTTTTCAGATGTGCCGATTCGGTCGGTCATCATTAAACGTGCAACGATAGTGACTAGCAAGTAACGGTTAGCAAATAACTATCATCATCCTCAATAAACGGAGAATATTTTGGTCAAACTGACTACCAATTTTGGCGATATTACGATTGAACTCAACGCAGAAAAAGCCCCGATTACCGTGGCTAACTTTTTGAGCTACGTTGAAAAAGGGTTTTATGATGGCGTGATTTTTCATCGCGTGATTAACGACTTCATGATCCAGGGTGGCGGTTTTGACACCAACATGAAGCAAAAAGCGACAGACGCAACCATCAAAAACGAGGCTGACAATGGCTTGTCTAACGACAAATATACCTTGGCCATGGCACGTACCATGGTGCCGGACTCAGCGTCTGCACAATTCTTTATCAACGTGAAAGATAACGACTTCCTCAACTTTACTGCACCGACCAGCCAGGGTTGGGGTTACTGTGTCTTCGGTAAAGTGGTTGAAGGCATGGACGTGATCGACAAGATCAAAGCCGTACCAACGACCAATCGCGCTGGCCACCAGGATGTGCCAGTGGAACCAGTGATCATTGAAAAAGCCGTTGTGGTTGCCTAAGGCATGACCACATGGATCATTTCTGATCTGCACTTATGTGCGCAAAGGCCTGCGGTAACGCAGGCTTTTTTGCATTGGCTGCGGACGGAAGTTACGACGGCTGAAGCGCTGTATATCCTCGGTGATTTTGTTGAAGTGTGGGTGGGCGATGATATTCTCGCTGACCCGCAGCATGGCGCGGAGTTTGTACCGATTGTGCAAGCGTTACGCGCGCTCTCGGATCAGGGCGTGAGGTTATACTTTATGCATGGCAACCGTGATTTCTTAATTGGCCAAGGTTTTGCGCAAGCCAGTGGCTTGCAATTGTTGTCTGATCCAACCTTGCTGACATTAGGCGAAACACGCATTCTTTTGAGCCATGGTGATGCCTTGTGTAGTGATGATGTGGCTTATCAACAGTTCCGTAGTCAGGTACGCACGCCGCAATGGCAGCAGGCTTTTCTGTCACAGCCGCTCGCCGCCCGACTGGCCTTTGCCGAACAGGCGCGTCAGCAAAGTACACAAAACAAGGCGATGCACGCCCAAACCACGCAACCCATGGATATTATGGATGTGAATGCAGCGGCTGTGCTGGCTTTGCTGCGCCAGTATGATTACCCGGATATCTTGTTGCATGGCCATACACATAGGCCGGGGCGTCACCCTGTGCAGATTGATGGCCATGTCTGTGAGCGTATCGTATTGGGTGACTGGCATGATGATGCCGTGTGTGCCCGCTGGGACGCGCATGGTTTACAGCTCCACACCCTATCGTTGTTGGCCTGATCTTTTTTTGCAAACAGCTGTATGGGGCAAATAAGCGGCGTTTTGTTACTTAATTTCTGTCATGCTTGAGTACGCCGCAGTGTTAAGCTGCTGACTGAATACACGTATGTTTTTATTCAGCGACACATTTGCACGCACCGTGTTTGAATATTGTTATTGATGTTTCCACGACCCTCTACTCACAGCAAAGGCATTCTTTTTAGCTTGGCCTTGGTGTTGATTTATATCATCACCGGCAAGCTGGGCTTGATGCTGGCAGTGCCTCCTGGTTATGCCTCCGCTATTTTCCCGCCCGCCGGTATCGCCATTGCGGTGACTTATCTGATCGGGCAGCGTGCCTTACCCGCCATTTTTTGCGGATCATTACTACTGAATTTATGGGTCGGCTATACGGCCAGCCATCACTGGAGTCAGCTCGGACTAGCGGTGGCAATGTTGATTGCCGTGGCTTCATCCGTACAGGCCTGGTGTGGCGGGACATGGCTGCGCCGGATCATTACTTATCCCACCACGCTGGATGCTCCCAGTGATGTCGTGCGTTTTTTGTTGTATGCGCCGTTAATCTGCCTGGTGAGCGCCAGCTTATCTGTGACGGGGCTGTTTATGCTGGGGTTACTCGACCAGCACAGTGTATTGGCAAGCTGGGTATCATGGTGGGTAGGAGACTTCCTTGGCCTGATTGTGATGCTGCCATTCACGCTGGTCTTCCTCGGCCAGCCGCGGCCATTGTGGAGAAGGCGCTTGCAAACCGTGGCAGTGCCTATGCTCATATTGTTTGCTTTACTGGTATTAGCCTTTGTCACGGCCAGCAAATGGGAGCGTAAGGAGTCGTTGACCGAATTTGATGGCATGGCCAGCCAATTATCCGAGCAATTACGTGTGCGGCTGGAATCGCAAGAGGCTGTGCTGGCACAAATCAGCGCCTTGTTTACCTATCAGCAGTCAGACATTAGTCAGGCGGATTTCCGTAGCTTTGTCAAAGTGACGCTGGATAAATACCCGATGATTTATGCCATTGAATGGGTGCCCAAGATTCGTCAGGCCGAACGTGCCAGCTTTGTGGCCCGGATGCAGGCAGAGTCCCCCGGTTTTGATATCCGTGAGCCAGGCCCGGCTGAGCAATGGCTCACGGCAAAAATACGGCCTTATTATTTTCCACTGACTTATATTGAACCAACCACAGCGCAGACGCAGCGGGTGGTCGGCTTTGATTTGGCTGCACTCGATAATCGCAAAATGACCATTTTGCAGGCCTTCAAGCAAAATACTGCGGTGGTGACTGCCCCTATCCAGTTATACCTGTATTCGGGGCATGAAACTGGCTTGCTGTTGATGTATCCCGTGCATGGATATCGCTACGATGGAGTGGTGCAAACGGTGCTGGTGAATAAGGACTTTTTTGGCGCCTTATTTGCGCGGACAGCATCATTGTTGAATGTGCAACTGGTGGAGATGGAAAGTCAGGCCGTTGTATATGCCGCTGTGACGGATGCGCAGTCTGATGTGGTATTTAGCCGTGACTTCAAGTTTGGCACCAAGCATTATCGGCTCAATATTTCACCGTCTCATCGCTATTATGCCCAACATCGGGGCTGGCAAAGCTGGAGCATGCTGGCAGTCGGGATTTTTTGTATCGGGCTGGTGGGGTCTATCCTGCTGATCGGCACCGGTTTCACGGCCAGGGTGCTGGCGCAAGTGAATGAAAAAACGCTGGCACTCAAGGAAAGTGCTGTCAGGTTCCAAGAGATTACAGATACCCTGGGGGAGGGCATTTACGTCACAGATATGCATGGCCTGATCACGTTTACCAATCCGGAGGCGCGGCGTTTGCTGGGCTGGGAGCAGGGCGCGTTGTTGGGTAAGAGTGCACATGCCCTGTTACATTATAAGAAGGCGGATGAGTCGCCCCATGCTGAGCAGGATTGCGTACTGTGCCAGGTGATGCGCAGTGGGCAAGCGATCAAGACCTCAGATGAAGTGTTCTGGCGATGTGGCGGCCAGCCCATTTATATGGATGTAACCTCGGTGCCGATCATCCGTGACGGTAAAGTCAGTGGTGCTGTGGTGGTATTTGATGATATCAGCAGCCGTAAGAAGACAGAGTCTGCCCTGCGTGCCAGTGAAAAAAGTTTTCGCGAGATTATGGAGTTTGCGCCGATTGGTATGGCCATCGTGTCACTGGAGGGGCGCTTTACCAAGGTGAACCAGGCATTGTGCAACATTGTAGGCTATACCAACGAGGCCCTCGTGGCGACGACATTCCAGGAAATCACCCATGCTGATGATCTGGCTAAGGATCTGGAATATGTGCAGCAACTGCTAGATGGCAAAATAAACGCCTATCAGATGGAGAAACGTTATATCCGCCTCGATCAAGCCGTGGTGTGGGTGCAATTGTCGGTGTCTATTTTTCGCGATGATGAGGATGCGCCGCAATATTTTATTGCCCAGATCGAAGATATTACGGCACGTAAGCATCAGTATGATGAAGTCACACAAGAGGCCTATTTTGATGCGCTGACCGGCTTGCCCAATCGCCGGATGTTGCTCAGCAGGTTGCATCAGGTGCATGCGCGCTTGCCGCATGCGAAGCAGGCTGCGGCATTACTGTTCCTGGATATTGACCATTTCAAGCAGATTAACGATACGCTTGGCCATGATGTAGGCGATGTGATTTTAAAAGAGGTCTCCACGCGACTGCAGGGCAGTTTGCGGCAAGGTGATACGGTGTCCAGGCTGGGCGGGGACGAGTTCGTGATGTTGCTGCCAGAACTCACGCAGCGTGATGATGCTGAGCATGTGGCGCAAAAAATCCTGAATAGCTTTGTACTGCCAGTGCAAGTGAATGAACGCAGTATTCATATTGGCGTCAGTATTGGGGTGGCTGTGTGTGCTGCAGGTACGCAGGTGACGGTGACTGAGTGGATGAAACAGGCCGATATCGCCATGTATGAAGCCAAAGGCGCCGGGCGCAATGGCTACCACGTCTATTCTGAATAACAGCCCGTGCTCATACGCTGCGCAATAAAAAAGCCCTGTATGCAGGGCTTTTTTATGTCTGGTCACTACGGTTAGGCGTCTAGCGCTTAAATTCGTGCGGTCTGACCTGCGCAGCAATTTTATCCAGTACGCCATTGATGTATTTATGACCATCAATACCGCCATAAGCTTTAGCCAGCTCAACACCTTCATTGATCGCAACGCGGTAAGGAATGCTGACATCAAACATCAGCTCATAGCCGGAGATGCGCAAAATGGCATGTTCGATCGGGCTCAGTTCTTCCAGCTGGCGGTCAATAAACTGGCTGATCATGGCATCAATGTCGGTCGTGTGATCGAGCACGCCAGTGAGCAATTGCTTGAAGTACGTCTCGTCGGCCTTGAAGTAATCCGGGTCATCCAGGCTGTCCAGGCGCAGTTGCTTCACATCACCGGCATTCATGCGGTTGCGGTAGAGCGCTTTCAGTGCCAGCTCGCGTGATTTGCGGCGGTTTTTGCTGCCTTTGCTTTTGGCTGGCGCAGCTTTTTCCTGGCTCACCGCTGCTTTATCTTCACTCATAGTGCGCTCACTAAGTTCGCCATTTCAATGGCAGCTTGGGCGGCTTCTGCGCCTTTTACCGCTACGCGTACTTCAGCTTGCTCATCGTTTTCTGTGGTGAGAATTGCATTGGCAACTGGCACGCCTGTATCGCGTTGTACTTCTGAAATGCCACGTGCAGACTCATTGGAAACTACTTCAAAGTGGTAGGTCTCACCGCGGATAATGGCACCCAGCGCGATCAAGGCATCGTACTTTTCAGTCATGGCCATGTGCAATAGCACCAGCGGGGTTTCCAGCGCACCTGGTACGGTGGCGAGGGTGATGTCTTCAGCGTTGACGCCCAGTTTGAGCAGTTCCTGTTCGCAGGCTTGCAACAAGCCTGCGCCAATGTTTTCATTAAAACGGGAGAGGACGATACCGATTTTTTTACCGTTACCGTCCAGGTTTTGAGCAATTTTGTTCACTTGTGCGTCCGTGGGTTAAAACATAAACCGCTATTTTAACCCAAACGGCTACGTTACGGATTATGCGAATAGTGACCAGGCTTTTTGTACCGTCATCCAGATGCCATAACTGATGGGAATCAGGACAGCAAGCCACGCCAGTTTGACCAGAATGGCAGGTGTTTTCTGGTCATCCTGCTTGATGTTCACCGCCTGCTGGGTGGTGTTTTTGCCACCACTTTGCTCTGCTGCCAATTCGCTGTCTGACATGAAGTATTTGTCAGCCACCGGTCTGACCAGCAAGTTGGCCACAAAGCCGACGCCGAGTAAGGCCGCTAACGTCATAAATATCGGCGCATAAATATCGGCATAGGGGACGTTGGCCTCCAGTCGCACGTCATGCAGGTAGTTGACGATGACCGGGCCCAGAATGCCTGCGGTTGACCAGGCAGTAAGCAGGCGGCCGTGGATAGCGCCTACAAACTGCGTACCGAACAAGTCAGCCAGGTAGGCCGGAATGGTAGCAAAGCCGCCGCCATACATGGAGGCAATGATGCAGAACACCAGCAGGAACAAGGCCAGTTGGTGATGATTGGCCGCATAAGTGCCGCAGACATACATCATGATGCCGAGTACAAAAAAGATGAAATAGGTCGTTTGGCGCCCCAGTTTGTCTGACGAGGTGGCCCAGCCGATACGGCCGAAAATGTTAAACAGTGAAATCAGCCCGACAAAACCTGCGCCTACCGCTGCGGCTGCAGCGGTCAGCGCTTCATCTGCCTTGATGTCGGCAAACCCAAGTGCAGGCTGGCCGATCAGTACCCCGCCAAACGTTTCCTGCAACATGGGCGCTGCGGCACCTATAATGCCGATGGCAGCAGACACATTCATACACAGAATCAGCCACAGCAACCAGAATTGCGGCGTTTTGTGCGCATTTTTCAGGTGCACATGACGGGTGGCAACCAGGCGGTTGTGTTGAGTGTCTGGCGGTGTCCAGCCAGCAGGCTTCCAGTTGGCGGCCGGTACGCGATAGCCCAGTGAGCCACAAGTCATAAAGACGGCGTAAATCACGGCCAGTACGACGAAGGTTTGCCACACACCGGGGGCGGTGGGCGTCGCGAATATGCTCATGAGTTTAGTTGCCAGTGGTGAGCCTATCATGGCGCCGCCGCCAAAGCCCATGATCGCCAGGCCTGTGGCCATGCCGCGGCGATCAGGAAACCATTTGATCAGGGTGGAGACGGGGGAAATATAGCCCAGCCCGAGGCCGATGCCACCAATGACACCGCTGCCCAGCCACATCATCCATAGCTGGTGTTGATAAACACCGAGGGCAGAGATCAGCAAGCCGCCACACCAGCAAAGCATGGCAACTAGGCCTGCCTTGCGCGGACCTGCACGCTCTAGCCAGCCACCCCAGACGGCCGCAGAGCAGCCCAGCAGGACGAAAAACAAGGTATACATCCAGCCCAGGTCAAACTGGGTCCAGTTGCAGTCAGTAGCGGTCAGCGCTTTGGCGGTGCCTGCCAGTTTATCGGCAAAGGTGCTTGCCCCTGCGGCGCAGGCGGCCACTGGTTTGCCATCTGGCCCAGTGAGCGCATTGCCCAGCGGTTTCCAGAATACGCTAAAGCCATAAGCCATGCCGATAGAGAGATGTACTGCCAGTGCTGCCGGTGGTACCAGCCAGCGATTGAAATGGCTGCCAGCGGTGATGTGTTCTTTGGAAAGATTAAGCAAGATTAAAAACCCCTTTATTTTCTGCCGTTACATCTTGTTACAATTTGGCCTAAAAGGCAATAACAGCAAAATTAAATTTATGTGATGTTGTCATTAAAATGTCATAATTCATTCATAAACTGGCGAGCATTCAATCAATACTTTGATCTCATATTGCTTAAAGGGAGCGTCATGGCAGCAGCGAATATTTTGGTGGTAGAAGACGAACCGGCGATTCAGGAATTGCTGGCGTTAAATATCAAACAGGCGGGGCATCACGCTATCCGTGCCACCAGCGTCGAACATGCACAAATGTTGTTACGTGAAACCATGCCAGACCTGATTTTGCTGGACTGGATGTTGCCTGGCATGAGTGGCATTGAGTTTGCCCGCCGCCTGAAATCTGACAGCCTGACTAAAGAAGTACCGATTATCATGCTGACTGCACGTGGCGACGAGTTTGATAAAGTACGCGGCCTGGAAGTAGGCGCAGATGATTATGTGACCAAGCCATTCAGCCCGCGTGAGTTGAATGCGCGTATCAAAGCCGTGTTGCGCAGACGCGCACCGCAAATGACTGATGATCCGATTGAAATCGCCGGTTTGCACCTGGACCCGACCACACACCGCGTGACTGGCCATAATGTGCATATCCCGCTGGGCCCGACCGAGTTTAAATTGCTGCACTTCTTTATGACCAATCCTGAGCGCGTGCATAGCCGCACACAGCTGTTGGATAAGGTATGGGGTGACCGCGTGTTTGTCGAAGACCGTACGGTCGATGTGCATATTCGCCGCCTGCGCAATGCGCTGGTAGCTTCCAAGCATGAGGAAATGATCCAGACCGTGCGTGGTTCCGGCTATCGCTTCTCCGTGCATACTGATCCTGGCAATTAAGCCGCTTTCGCCTGGCCAAGATTTATTTGAGCGTGACAGGGGTCGCGCTCTATCCTCAGGCAGGGTGTCGTGATACGCTTGCGCGTGTTGATTTTTCACGATTAAATAGCCCATGAAACACCTTTTTACCCAAGCTTGCTCAGCTGCTACGTATCGTTGCTTGATACGTTTCTTTTGGCTGGCATTAATTATTTGGGTAGCCCTCACTTTCCGCCAGCACGGCATCAGTAACGACGAGTATGTACAGCATACTTACGGCCAGATGCTGCTCGACTGGTATCAGTCCGGTTTTAAAGACCAGGACGCTTTTCACTACCGAAATCTCTACCTGTACGGCGGCTTGTTTGACATTATTGCCGCTGCGCTGGACCCGTATATTCCGATCATGATCTGGGATATACGTCACTTGCTCTCGGCCTTGTTTGGTTTGCTGGGTTTTTACGGCGTGTCCAGATTCGCACATTTGCTGGGTGGCGAGCGCCTGGCGTTGCTGGCCATGACTCTGCTGTTCCTCACCGTATCGTGGTCTGGCACCATGTTTACCCATACCAAAGATGTACCGTTTGCCACCTGCATGTTGTGGGCGCTCTATGCCACAGCACTGGTGGTGCGCGATATGGAAAATGTCAGTGGCAAAGCCATTGTCTTGCTTGGGTTCGCAGTCGGCGGCGCATTAGGCTTGCGGGTTGGCGGCGCTTTTGCCGTGATCTATCTGGTGTTGCTTGTGCTTGTGCGTGTGTTGCTCGACCACAAATATGAACGCACGCCGATATGGTCACGCTTGCTGCGCATGGTGGTTGTTTTGCTGCCGGCCGCCGTGCTGGCATTTGTATTCATGGCCATGTGCTGGCCGTGGAGTGTGATTGAGCCGGACAATTTGCTGGAAGCCGCCAAGTCCTTCTCACATTTTGACTTTAATATGCAGACCATTGCCAATGGCGTGGTCTACAACATCAGCGAAGTGCCGCGCAGTTATCTGTTTCAGTATCTGGCGGTTAAATTACCTGAGGCGGCTTTGTTAGGTATTTTTAGCCTGCCTTTGCTGTGGTTCGCTGGCCGCCAGGCCTTGCGGCTGGCTGACCAGCGCACGCGTATGGTCATGTATACCCTGTTGGTGGGTATCTTGTTCCCACTCGTCTTTGTGATGGATGACCGGCCTGCTTTGTATAACGGCGTACGCCACTTTACCTTTTTATTGCCTTTGTTAGCGATCTTCTCCGCCTGGGCGATTGTGGCCGTATGGCAGGCATTGGCGCACAGTCATCTGCACGCAAGAGTCGCCTATCAGGCCATTTGGGCTGGCGTGATTGGCGGCCTGATGCTGGTGACCTTGGTCGATATTGTGCAATTGCATCCATACCAATACGCCAGACTCAACCGCCTGGCTGGTGATCAAACCCAGGCGCAATTTAAGTGGGAAGGCGATTACTGGTCCAGCGCCTTACGTGTGGCGACTGATCAGCTCACCGAGATGCATTTGCCTGCGCGCACCAAACCTTACTGGGTGGCGGCCTGTGTCGATACACCACAAATTGAACCCTATCTCGATGGCCGCTTTAGTGTGACCCGTCGTTGGGATGAAGCAGATTTCTTTTTATCCACGACCAATATGCATTGCCACGAAGTCATGAAGGGCAAGCTGATTGGCGGCGTACAGCGGCAGGGCATGTGGCTGGCGGTGATTAAAGACCGTCGCCACTTACAAGGCGCTGATCGCCTGGCCACGCCGGCCAAAAACTAGTAGCAATCCGCTACAATAACCGTATCGAACCTGCTAATCTGATTGCCATGACCACAGTTGACTCTCACCGCCTCACCGCCCAACCGCATATCACGGTGATGGTGCCTGCTTACAATGAAGAAAAAAACATTGCACATACGCTGCAAAATATCCGCGGCGTGCTACAGCAGATGTCACCGCATTGGGATATGGTGGTGGTCGATGATGGCAGCCGTGACCAAACCGCACAGGTTGTGCAATCGCTGGTCGATGATTGCCATGTGACCCTGGTCAGGTTTTCGCGTAACTTTGGCAAAGAAAACGCGATTAGCGCTGGCTTGAGCTATGCCAAAGGCGATGTGGTGATTTGCATGGATGCCGATGGCCAGCATGCTTCTGAACTGATGTTGACCATGCTGGAAAAATGGCGTGAAGGCTACGATATGGTGTATGCCGTGCGCCAGGACCGTGAGCAGGAATCCTCCTTCAAACTATGGGGTTCGCGCCTGTTTTACCGCATGATGAGCGCCAGTACTCATGTAGAAATTCCGCGTGATGCCGGGGATTTCCGCTTGATGAACCGTAAAGTGGTCGATGCCTTATGTGCCTTGCCCGAGCGTAACCGCTTTATGAAAGGGATTTACGCCTGGGTGGGTTATAAGTCTATCGGTATTCCTTACACACCCTTGCCGCGCTTGCACGGGGAGAGTGCTTATTCAAAACTCAAATTGATTGCGTTGGCCTGGACAGGCATCACCAGTTTCTCGGTCTTGCCGTTACGCTTGGCTAGCTTAACCGGTGCCACATTGGCCTTGCTGGCATTTGCCTATGGTGCAGTGGTGGTGGTGGATGCCTTATTTTTCCATGAGTCTGTGCCTGGCTGGCCGACCGTGGTGGCCAGCATGATGTTTTTCGCCGGGGTGCAGTTGTTATTTATTGGCGTGCTGGGCGAATACCTTGCCCGTGTCTATGACGAAGTCAAAGGTCGTCCGCCTTACATTGTGGCTGAAGTCGTTGCACCGACTGCGTCCGGTCACCAGCCCTGAGGTTAAGATGCGTGCCTCGGTATTAGGGTTTGTCAGTGTGGGTGCGTTGGCTGCAGGCGTGCATTACATCGTGGCATTGTTGACGCACGCCTGGGGCTGGCAGCCTGCCGAGGCCAACTGGCTAGGTTTTTTATGCGCCTTCCCTGTGAGTTATATCGGGCATCGCCGCTGGTCGTTTCGTGGCACACAGGCAAGTCATCTTGCCGCATTTTTCAAGTTTCTGGCAGTGGCTTTGCTCGGTTTTTTTGGCAACCAGGCCTTGTTGTGGCTGGCTCTGACTTACACGCCGTTGCCATTCTGGTTTGCGCTTGGCGTGGTCATGGTGTTGATCGCAGTCAGTACTTGGCTGCTGAGCCGCTTCTGGGCTTTTCAGCATGATTAAGGTGTTACATGGCTAAGGTGATTATTTGTGCCGATGACTATGCACAATCGGCTGCGATTGATGCTGCCATTTTGACGCTGATTGAGCGCGGTATATTGACAGCCACTTCTTGCATGACGTTGAGTCCACGCTGGCCTGACAGTGCCCGGCAGCTCACCCCGCAATTGCGTACCAAAGCTGATCTAGGCTTGCACCTCGATTTCACCCAGTTTTCACGCACCATGCGTGCCTCTCACCCTGTGCTGGTGTTGCTTAGCTTGACTGGATTGCTCAGCACACAAAAGGTGATGGCGAATATCAAGCAACAGCTGGATGCTTTTGAAGATGCGTTGCATACGCCACCAGATTATATTGACGGCCATTTACACGTGCATCAGCTGCCTGTCATCCGCGAGGCACTAATCACCATTTTGCAACATCGATACGGCCACTTGGCTCCAGCCAAACGACCATGGTTGCGCATATCAAGCCCCCCGGTAGGTAGTGGCCTCAAGGCTCGAATGATCCATTGGCTAGGCGCAGAAAAATTAAAACAGCTTGCCAAGGCCGCCGGGTTCCGCGTTTCGCCTGTATTGCTGGGCGTCTACGATTTTCAGGGCGATGCGGCGGCCTATCAGGCACGTTGGCTATATTGGGCCAGGCAGCTCAAACAACTGCTCATCTCTGAAAAAGACCTGCCACCCGTGCTCATGTGTCATCCGGCGCGTCCCACGCAAGTCATTGATCCGCATGACCCGATTGCCATCGCCAGAATGATTGAATGGCAAGTCATGCAGTCGGCTGATTTCTCCGCCTGGCTGTCCATGGCGGATATCCAGCCGGTGAAAGGCTTGCATTGAGCTCTGTTCAAGCCTGGGCAAGCCATGCCCCGTTGTGGCAACGTGCCGCGCTGGCACTTTTGATCGGTGCACTCACGGTGCTTGGTTTTGCACCTTATGGACTGTTCTGGCTACCCTGGTTAACCCTGGCCGTTTTGCTGGGTTTATGGCAGCAAGCCGCAACACCTGCACAAGTATTTAAACTGGGTCTGGCCTTTGGTCTCGGTCTATATGGGCTTGGTATCTACTGGATTTATATCAGCCTGCATACCTTTGGTGGCATGCCCTGGTGGTTTGCCGGATTCTGCACCTTGTGCCTGTGTGCGTTTATGGCCTTGTTCCCGGCAGTTGCAGGCTATCTGGCCAAGCGCTTAGGCCATTTGTTATGGGCTGCGCCGCTATTGTGGGCCTTGTCAGACTGGGTGCGCAGCTGGATTTTTACCGGTTTCCCCTGGTTAACGCTGGGCTATAGTCAGGCACCAGACAGTCCATTGGCAGGTTTTCTACCTGTGCTGGGTGTCTATGGCCTCTCAGCATTGGTGATGCTGTTGGCCGCATGTGTACTTGCCTTGGCCACCACTCAGCAACGTCTACGCTCAGCGGTTATCCTCGCCGCGTTGCTCATCGGTGGCAGCGCACTCACGCAGGTGCCGTGGACCCAAGCTGTGGGTCAGCCAGTCAGCGTCGCTTTATTGCAAGGCAATATCAGCCAAACTATCAAATGGTCGCCCGAGCATGCTGAGCAGACCTTGCGCCAATATTTCGACATGGTGCAGCAAGCCAAAGCGCAATTGATTGTCTTGCCGGAAACCGCTTTACCGGTGTTGCTCGAACAGTTGGCGCCAGTGTATCTGGATGCACTTAAACAACATGCGCTCGACCAGCAAGGCGATTTGCTGGTGGGCGTGGTCGAGTCCAGGCAAGGCGAGTATTTTAATAGCGCGATCAGCCTCGGTACGTCACCAACGCAAGCCTATTCCAAAAGCCACCTGGTGCCCTTCGGTGAATTTATTCCGCTCAAAAGCGTCTTCGGCTGGATTTACCGTGACTGGTTGCATATGCCACTGAGTGATTTATCACGCGGCACTTCAAAGCAGCCATTGCTGATTGCCGGGCAAAAAGTTGGCGTCAATATTTGCTACGAAGACGTGTTTGGTGAAGAGATTGCCCAGCAACTGCCGCAAGCCGAGTTGCTGGTGAATATCAGCAACGATGCCTGGTACGGACAGTCGTTTGCGGCGGACCAGCATATGCAATTTAGCCAGGTGCGTGCGCTGGAAACCGGGCGTATGGTATTGCGTAGTACCAATACCGGGGCGACGGCGATTATCGATAAAAATGGCAAGGTACTGCAGCATGCCGCACATGATCAGGCAGTAATTTTGACCGGTGAAGCGCAGAGCTATAGGGGGCAGACGCCTTATGTTTTTTGGGGCAACTGGGCGTTTCTGGTGTTGAGTGTGGGTGGCTTGTTGTGGATTGGATTTAGACGGTAATTGTTAGGTTTGTGCGTGTAGGGAAGGTTTCTTTTCGCCTTATTGGCGAGTTACTTTTCTTTGCTTGCACAAAGAACAAGTAACCAAAAGAAATGCACCCCAGCTTCCGCTTGTATCCTGTGCTACTCGGCTTGTCGGGCGGCAATCAAAAACTCGCTCCTACGGAGCTCAAACAGTTGCTTGCCGACTACCCCCGCCAACCCTGCGTTGCTCGGCGCGGCAGATGGGGACCCGAAAACCAGTGAGCGCCACGATGGTTGGACTATCCAACCGTTCAAATTGTTACGCTGTGAGTTTGGCGAGATAAATCCCATTCATCACGCTGAGTAGCGGAGACAAAATAAGAGTAGAGGGAGCGACTGTCCGAATCCCGCAGCGGCTCACGTTTTGTGTGAGCTGCCAGGTTGAGTTTCGTGACCGGCTTATTTTGTTGAGCAACGCAAGGGAGCCTTTAGGCCGTGATGGCTGGGTGTCGTCCTCTTTGGTTACTTTCTGGGGGACAAGCACCAGAAAGTGACTCGCCAACAGGCGAAAAAGGTGTTTGTTTAACGCTCCATTCTAAAGCTCCAAAGAATTACTTTCTCATTTAATCCACTCTCTTTACCAAAAAAGTGTTGATACAAAATCGGCAATACAAACAACGTCAAGAACGTTGCTGTAATCAATCCCCCAATCACCACAATCGCCAATGGCCGTTGAATCTCCGCCCCCGGCCCCGTGGCAAACAATAGCGGAATCAGGCCAAACGCGGTAATGCTGGCGGTCATCAGCACTGGCCGCAATCGGCGTTTGGCGCCTTCATAGGCAATCTTGCTGGTATCCATGCCTTGTTCGGCTAATTGCTGAAAATGGCTGACCATCACTACACCATTGAGCACAGCAATGCCTAGCAAAGCAATAAAGCCAACGGAGGCGGGCACTGAGAGGTATTCACCCGATAACCACAAGGCAAACACACCACCTATCATGGCGAACGGGATATTCGCGAGTACCAGCAGCGCTTTGGGGAATGAGCCAAAGGTCATGAATAGCAGCAGGGCAATCAGCACAATCGCGATCGGGATAACGATGCTGAGGCGCGCCGCAGCCCGTTGCTGGTTCTCGAACTGGCCGCCCCATACCAGCCAGTAGCCTTCGGGGAGTTTGACCTGTTGTGTGACTTTCTGTTTGGCTTCTTCGACAAAGCTCACCAGGTCGCGGTCTTTGACGTTGGCGGTGACGACGACCATGCGGTTGCCGCGTTCACGGTCGATTTTGACCGGACCTTCTTCACGCACGACTGTTGCGACGCTGGAAAGTGGCACGGTGCCGCCTTGTGGCAGCGTGAGCATGAGTTGGCTGAAGTCTGAAGCGGATTCACGTACCACCTGGCTACCACGCAGCAGTATCGGCGTGCGGCGGTTGCCTTCGAGCACGATGCCCAGCAGTTTGCCTTCGAGCTGGCTTTGTAGCAGGGCGTTGATGTCGGCGACGCTCAGTCCCAATCTACCTGCTGCCACACGGTCTATCTTGATTTGCAGGTATTGCACACCACTGTTCTGTGGCGTATAGACATCCTGGTTACCGGGCACAGATTCCAGCACTTTGATGATCTCCTGTGCTTTCTGGTCCAGTGTTTTGAGGTCGGTGCCAAAGATCTTCAGCGCCAGGTCGCCACGCACGCCGAGGATCATTTCATTGACGCGCATTTCGATTGGTTGCGTGAAGTTGTAATCCAGGCCGGGGATGCCGTGCATAACCTGACGTAGCTTCTCAATCAATGTTGCTTTGTCAGGCACCTGCCATTGATCGCGGGGTTTGAGCACCAGGAAGTTATCGCTCTGGTTGATACCCATCGGGTCCAGTCCGAGCTCATCTGAGCCCGCCCGAGAGTATACGCCCTGGATTTCCGGTACTTGTTGCAACAGGGTTTGCTGTAAGTGGCTGTCGGTGGCGACGCTTTGTGATAACGCAATGGATGGCAGTTTCTCTGTGCCGATAATGACGTCACCTTCGTCCATGGTGGGCATAAAGGTTTTGCCGATGAGCGGATATACCACCACCGTCAATGCCAGCAGGATAACTGCCACTATGAGTACGGGGCGTTTATGCTGCATGGCCGTGGCCAGGGTACGGGCGTACCAGCGATTGAGATGGCGGATCAGCCACGGGTCTTCAGCGGCATGATCCTGTATCAGGAACGATGCCAGTACCGGGATGATGGTCAGTGACAGCAGCAGCGATGAGCCCAGCGCAAACATAATGCTCAGCGCAACCGGCGCGAACAGTTTGCCTTCCAGCCCTTGCAAGGTGAGCAGAGGGACAAATACGGTGATGATAATCACGATACCTGCACTGACCGGGATGCTGACTTCACGCATGGCGGCGAGAATGATGTCGAGTTTGCTATGCTCTTTTGTGGCTGGCGCGTGAGCCAAATGCTCGACGATATTTTCCACCACCACTACGGCCGAGTCGACCAGCATACCGATGGCAATCGCCAGGCCGCCTAATGACATCAGGTTGGCCGATAGGCCGTATCGCTGCATCAGCCAAAACGTCGCCAGCATGGATAAGGGTAGCACGCAGGCCACGGTGAGCGCGGCACGCAGGTTGCCCAGGAATAATACCAGTAATACCAGCACCAGCACGACTGCTTCCATCAGCGCTTTATTGACGGTGTGCACGGCCTGCTCGACGAGGTTGCCGCGGTCGTAAAATACTTCGATTTTGACACCTTGGGGCAGGGCAGGTGCCATTTCCGCCAGCTTGGCGCGCACACCTTCCACCACTTGCCGGGCGTTGGCGCCACGCAAGCCTAATACCAGGCCTTCCACCGCCTCACCTTTGCCATTGCGGCTGACCGCACCATAACGCGTTAACTCACCGATGCGCACTTCAGCGACATCAGCAATGCGTACCGGGCTGCCCAGGCGGCCATGCAATACGGTATTGCGCACATCCTCCAGGGTCTTGAAAGCACCTTCAGCGCGCACCAGCAGGGATTCTTCACCATCTTTAAGGCGTCCTGCCCCGTCGTTGCGGTTATTATCACTAATGGCCTGTTGCAACTCACTGAGCGCGATGCCACGCGCCTGCAATTTGGCATTGTCGGGCACGATTTCAAAACTACGGACCAAGCCACCCAGCGCATTCACATCGGCGACACCGGGCACAGTACGCAGGCGCGGGCGGATGACCCAGTCCAGCAGGGAGCGTTTTTCCTGCAAGCTGAGCTTGTCTGATTCAATGGTGAACATGAACATCTCGCCCAGTGGCGTGGTCATGGGCGCGATGCCGCCGGAAATCTCGGCTGGCAGGTTTGCCCAGGCGTTATTCAGCCGCTCGGTGACTTGCTGCCGTGCCCAGTAGATGTCGGTGCCATCTTCAAAGTCGATCGTGATATCGGTCAGCGCATATTTGGCCACTGCGCGCAAACTGGTCTGTTTGGGGATACCCAGCATCTCGACTTCAATCGGTGCGGTAATCCTCGTCTCGACTTCTTCCGGCGTCATGCCCGGAGATTTGATGATGATTTTTACCTGGGTCGACGAGACGTCTGGAAAAGCGTCAATCGGGATAGTTTGATAGGCGGTCCAGCCAGCAAACAACAAACCAATCGCGAAAACGCAGATAAGCACGCGTTGTTTGAGTGAAGTTTCAATTAGCCAATGTAACATGCTTATTCTCCACCCATGCCCAGCCAATGGCCTTTGAGTGCCGCCACGCCTTGTACGGCGATGGTTTCATTGCCGCGCAAATCCGCTTGTACCGTTAATTGCTGATCCTGCTCTAGCAAAACCTTGACCGGTGTGACCGCAATGCCTTTGCTTTGCTGCACAAAAACCACCGCCCGTTCACCTTGTCTGGCGACAGCACTTCTGGGCACGGCAAAACTGCCTTGTGTCGCTTGTGCAACCAACGCAACATCAACTATTTGCCCAACAGATAGTTGTTCTACCCCCTGGCTGATAGAGGCTCGTACTTGTGTGGTCTGGTTATTTTTATTCAATTGCCTTAATACAGTGTCGACTTTCGCGGTCAGGTTTTGCTTGGGTAAACGTACCGTGGCACCGGGGCTCAGTTGCTGCGCTTGCACAATTGGCACTTGTATCATCAGCCACAAAGGTTTCGGGTTGCTGATGGTGAAGATCGGCATTGCCATGTCTACGCGCGCGCCGACTTGCTGCTGCTGTTCCATAATCTGCCCGCTGATCGGCGCGACGATGGCCATACCGTTCTGCATGCTACGTTTTTGCGCCAGTTGCTTGATCTGCGCCTCGCTCATGCCTGCCAGTTTCAAGGTTTGCTGGCGCTCATGCATCAATGCCTGGCTGGTTTCATAGGCGCTTTGCGTTTCCTGCATACGGCGCTGGGCGATGATGCCATCCTTGAACAATTCCTGATCGCGTTTGAGGGCTTGTTCGTGCAACCTGGCCTGGGTGTCGCTCTGCAAATAGTTGCTTTGCAAGGCCACTAAATCCGGACTGCTCAGCTGGCCGATGACCTGTCCTTGTTTGACAGTATCGCCTACGCTGACGGTAAGTTTGGTGATCAGACCACCCTGTGGCGCTGTGACCACGCGGGTTTGCGTTGGTGGCAACACCACTTCTGCCGGGTAATTGGCGGATAAACCTTCTTGCTGCGCTTGCAAATGTCCCCACTGCACTTGCATTTGTTTCAGTTGTGCCGGTGAGAGCAGTAACAGGGTGGCTGCCGATGTGTTCAACGACAGGCAAAGCGCGCTAATTAAAAACAGAATTCTTTTCATGGCAGGACTCCTACGGCCTGGTTGTATTTGGCAATATTCGATTGCACTTGTAGCTGCTGGCTGCTCAAGCTGCGGTCAGCTTCAAAGGCCAGTAATTGCAGGCGTAATAATTGGTTGAGATCGAGTTCGCCTAAACGATAGGCTTTGCGTGCCAGGGCTGCATTTTCGCTGGCGATGGCTTGTTGCTGTTGAATCAGGGTGAGTTCCTGACGGCTGACATGCAGGTTATGCTCGGCTTCGTGCAGGTTGTTTTCTAGCTGGCGGCGCAAGGTCTCCAGCTGGGTGCGCGCGTCGCCTATGTTTTGCTCCGCATTGGCTAACAGTGGTGCGCGCTGCACTTCACTTTGCAGCGGAATATTAATGGCCACGCCCATGCTCGAGTTATAGGCATAATCAAAGCCGCCCTGGATGGTACGTGTGCTGAGCGTGAGTTGCGGGTTTTGCCGTTGTTCAATCGCTGTTAAGTCACGCTGGCTTTCAGCCAGCTTGAGCCTGGCTTGTGCGGCTTGCCAGTAAGGCGAGTCGGCATAGTCTTCACGCGTAGACAACGGTTCTTCCAGTTTGGCAGGCATTTCACTCAGCCCGGTGAGTTGCTGATAGCGGAACTGCGCATGCATGAGTTCGGCATGCGCGGTTACGCGCTGGCGTTCGGCTTGCAAGGTTTCCTGTTCGGCCTGCATCACGTCCAGCCTGGCTACTTCACCGGCCTTAAAGCGTTTTTGCACGTCTTCGGCAATGCTGCGCATGGTCTCGCGGCGGTTTTCCACCAGGCTCACGTCATTGCGGCGCAAAGCGATATCCCACACAGCATTGCGTAACAGATCTGCGGCCAGTTGCTGCAAGCCAGCGCGGTCTTGTGACAGGCTGTCGTCAGCCAGGCTGGCGACCTGGCTGCGCGCCTGGCGCTGGCCGGGTAACCAGATAGGGATCTGCATTTGCGCCTGCCACTCACGCTCGTCACGATTGCTCATGAGGGCATCGTTTTGATGTGAAAAGCCGACAGAAGGGGCTTGTGGCAACCAGCTATTGGCCATGGTTCGGCGTGCCTGCACCATTTGCTGGTGGGCGGCCAGCAAAGACTGTTGCGGGTGGATAGCGACTACCTGCTGCAATACTTCATGCAGGCTTAAACGCGGGTTGGCTGAAACGGTATCCTCGTGATCGCTGGCCAGATTGGCCATACTTTCGGCTATGGCAGGTGTTGCATAGCCCATCATCAGCCATACGCAGCATGCGATTAACCGGGAGTGAAGCACTCCCTGATATAAATGAAACATAGATTCTCCTGAACAAAACAGGCAAACGGATGGCAGATGCCAACCGCTGCAGCAGACTTAAGTTCAGGCGTGAGGTGGGCCGCGAGGGCTGTGGCGGGTAAGCGGGGATTGAAGTCGTGACCAGTCGACTTGCTGTCGCTGGTATTGGTGACGTGGTACCAGCAGGCATAACGATAGCAAAAACAGGGCAGGCAGCAGGGCCGCTAGCCAGAGGCTGGCGTAGGCATCAATGAGTGATAATAGTGTGTTGCTTTCACTGATCGCCTGGCCCAGGCCTATGATCTGGCCATGCGATTTGCTGGAATGCATATGCCAGTGAAACGGATGCTTGGCATCCTGAGCTTCGGCATGCAGGGCCGGAATATCTACCATATGCATATGCGGCCCATCATCAGCAGCGGTGTCGCCTGCGGCATGGGCGTGCAACAGCGGCGCAATGGTTTGCAGTAAGGCAAACCATAACGTCAGCAACAATACCCATGTGCGGTAGGATTTCATGTGTCTAATCTATCAAACTTTGCGTGATGCCACAATCGCAAAAAACCGTAAAAAAACCATCCAACTCTTTCAACGGCGCTGCAATGCGATTTCTTAACCCTGTCTGAATCAGGTAAAATATTCGTTTTACAATCAACCGGATCAGGCGCGATGGTGCTGACCTTTCAACAAATTATTTTAAAGCTTCAGGAATACTGGGACAAACAAGGCTGCACTTTGTTGCAACCTTACGATATGGAAGTCGGCGCAGGCACCAGCCACACGGCAACTTTTTTACGCGCACTGGGGCCTGAGCCCTGGAAAGCTGCCTATGTGCAGCCCAGCCGCCGCCCGAAAGATGGCCGTTATGGTGAGAACCCGAACCGCCTGCAACATTACTACCAATACCAGGTGGTGTTGAAACCTGCGCCGGCCAATATCCTCGAACTCTATCTGGGTTCACTGGAAGCACTCGGTTTTAACCTGCAGGAAAACGATATCCGCTTTGTCGAAGATGACTGGGAAAACCCGACGTTGGGCGCCTGGGGCCTGGGCTGGGAAGTCTGGCTCAATGGTATGGAAGTGACGCAGTTTACCTACTTCCAGCAAGTAGGCGGCATTAACTGTAAGCCGATTACCGGTGAGATCACTTATGGCCTGGAGCGCTTGGCCATGTATTTGCAAGGCGTAGAAAACGTTTATGACCTCGAATACTCGCCTGGTGTGAAGTATGGGGATGTGTTCCACCAAAATGAGGTTGAGCAGTCGACGTATAACTTTGAGCACTCGGATGCTGACTTTCTGTTCACCGCGTTTAATGCTTATGAAAAACAGGCCAAGCACCTGATGGAAGTAAAGCTCGCTTTGCCTGCTTACGAGCAAGTATTGAAAGCGGCGCATACCTTTAACCTGCTGGATGCGCGTGGAGCCATTTCCGTTACCGAACGTGCGGCTTATATTGGCCGTATCCGTAACCTGGCCCGCGCTGTGGCCGCCAGTTACCTCGATAGCCGCGCCCGACTGGGCTTCCCGATGGCGCCTAAAGCCTGGGCTGATGAAGTCATCGCCAAGATTAAGAGCGAACAAGCAGAACAAAACAAGAAAGCCGCCGCATGAGTACCCGCAACCTGTTAGTTGAATTATTTGTAGAAGAGCTGCCACCAAAAGTATTGAAAAAACTGGGCGAATCTTTCAGTGGCGTGCTGGCTGAAAGCTTAACGGCCTCTGGTTTGCTGGTGGATGGTACGGTCGCAACGTTTGCCTCCCCGCGTCGTTTAGCGGCGCATATCACCCATGTGTCTGCCAAAGCAGCAGACAAGCAAGTCGCGCAAAAACTGATGCCCGCCACCGTGGGCCTGGATGCCAATGGCAACGCGACGCCTGCTTTGCTGAAGAAATTGCAGGCATTGGGTGAGGATGAAAGCGCAGTTGCCAAGCTGCGCAAAGAGCACGACGGCAAGGCCGATATCCTGTTCCTGGATGCTACGCAAGCTGGGGCAACATTGTCCGAGGGTTTGCAAAAGGCCATTGATGAGGCGTTGGCAAAATTGCCTATTCCTAAAGTCATGACCTATCAAATCAATGATGGCTGGCAGAGCGTGAATTTTGTGCGTCCGGCACATGGCCTGGTAGCCTTGCATGGCAACGAAGTCGTGGCGATCTCGGTATTAGGATTATCTGCGGGCAACACTACACAAGGGCATCGCTTCGAGGCGAAGCAGCCTGTGGTCACGCTCACCTCTGCCGATACCTATGCCCAGCAATTGGCGGACGAAGGGGCGGTGATTGCCAGTTTTGATGCGCGTCGTGCCGAAATTGTAAAGCAGCTACAAGCTGCGGCTGACAAACAGGGCCTGAAGCCGATCGAGGACGATGCCTTATTGGATGAAGTCACTGCGCTGGTGGAACGTCCTAATGTGTTGCTGGGCCAGTTTGAAGAAGAGTTCCTGGCAGTGCCGCAAGAGTGCCTGATCCTGACCATGAAGGCCAACCAGAAATACTTTCCGTTGCTGGATGCGAGTGGCAAACTGACGAATAAATTTTTAATCGTCTCTAACATCAATCCAGCCGATGCCAGCAAGGTCATCGGCGGTAATGAGCGTGTGGTACGTCCGCGCCTGGCGGATGCCAAGTTCTTCTTCGACCAGGACCGTAAAAAGACGCTGGAAAGCCGTTTGCCAGGCCTGGGTAAGGTGGTTTATCACAACAAGCTCGGTTCACAAGGTGAGCGTAATGAGCGCGTGGTGGCGATTGCTTCTGCCATTGCCCAGCAGATTGGTGGTGACGGTTTTGTCGCCAAAGTGGCGCAAGCCGCACGCTTGTCCAAGATTGACTTGCTGACCGATATGGTCGGTGAGTTCCCCGAGTTGCAGGGCATTATGGGCCGTTACTACGCCCAGCATGAAGGCCTGGCCGATGATGTGGCCTATGCGATTGAAGACCATTACCGTCCACGCTTTGCCGGTGACGAATTGCCGCGTAGCCAGGTCGGTGTGGTCGTGGCTTTGGCCGATAAACTGGAAACGCTGGTTGGCCTGTTCAGCATCGGTGAAAAACCGACGGGTGATAAGGATCCGTTTGCCTTGCGTAGGCAGGCACTGGGGATTTTGCGCATGCTGATGGAAACCGATTTGCCATTGGCCTTTGACCAGTTGATTGCACAAACCCTGAGTGTGTTTAATGGTAGCCAAGAAGTGGCTGAAGCTATCAAAGCCTTCTGTTTTGACCGCTTGGCGGTGAACCTGCGTGACCAGGGCGCGAGTGCGCAAGAAGTCGATGCGGTATTGTCATTGTCCCCGAATCAGTTGGCTGAAGTGCCTCGTCGTTTGAGTGCAGTACAGGCGTTTGCCAACCTGGCCGAAGCGCCTGCGCTGGCGGCTGCCAACAAGCGTGTGTCTAATATCCTGAAGAAGGTAGAAGGCGACGTGAAAGCCGAAGTGAAGGCTGAATTGTTGCAAGAGCCAGCTGAGCAAGCCTTGCATCAGGCGCTGGCAGCGACCAAGCCTAAAGCGGATCAGCTGTTTGAAACTGGCGATTACACGGGTTCTTTACAAGCGCTGGCGGTGTTGAAGGCCCCCGTTGATACGTTCTTTGATGCCGTGATGGTGAATGCAGATGATCCGGCATTAAAAGCCAATCGTCTGGGCTTGCTAGCGACCTTGCATCAGGCCATGAATCGTGTCGCTGACTTGTCCAAGTTGGCCAGTTAACCTCTTGCCGTCAGGAGTTTATGCATGAAATTAGTCATTCTTGACCGTGACGGCGTGATTAACCGCGACAGCGCGACCTTTATCAAGAATCCCAACGAGTGGATTCCGATTTCTGGCAGCCTGGAAGCGATTGCGCGGCTCAATCAGCATGGTTATCGCGTAGCCGTGGCGACCAATCAATCCGGCATTGCGCGTGGCTATTTCGATATGGCCACGCTGAATGCCATTCACGACAAAATGCATAAAGCGCTGGCGCAAGTGGGCGGCCGCATTGATGCCGTGTTTTACTGCCCGCATGCCGCCGACGATCATTGCGATTGCCGCAAGCCCAATACCGGTATGCTGGAGGAGATCAGCCGCCGTTTTAATGTCGAGCTGACCAGGGTGCCTGGCGTGGGCGATGCGTTGCGAGACTTGCAGGCGTTTGCCAAAGCCGGTTGCCAGCCCTACCTGGTGCGCACGGGTAAGGGCGAAGAAACCTATAACCTGGCTGACGTCCCCGAGAGTACCATCGTTGTTGCCGATCTGGCGGCTGCTGTTCAAGACATTATTGCAGGTGACAAATAATGCAAAAAGCCGTGTTGTATGTGCGCGCCTTGCTGTTTTATGTGGGGTTGTTTGCACTGACGATTCCATTTTCATTACTGGCGATTTTGCTGATGCCGCTACCGGCAGTGACGCGCTCACGTTGGGTCAGTGGCTGGGCGTATAGCGTGTTGTGGTGGCTCAAGGTGACGTGCAATTTGCGTTATGCCGTCACCGGGCATGAGCATATTCCTGCCAGCGCGCATATCATTCTGGCTAAACATCAGTCCGCCTGGGAGACCATAGGCTTGCAGTGTATTTTTCCGCCGCAAATCTGGGTGATGAAAAAAGAGTTGCTGATGATCCCTTTTCTGGGCTGGGCATTCTGGGCACTGGATGCGATCCCCATTGACCGCAGTGCTGGCCGCGAGGCATTGAAAAAACTGGTCAACAATGGCAAAGACCGTTTGCGGCAAGGGTTAAGTGTGGTGATTTTCCCGGAAGGTACGCGTACAGCACCTGGCCATCGTGGTAAATATCATATCGGTGGCGCCTGGCTGGCATCGCATAGCGAAACCACCGTAGTGCCGGTCGCACATAATGCCGGGCGCTTCTGGCGCAAAAATTCCATCCTTAAATATCCAGGTGTGATCCAGGTGGTCATCGGCCAGCCGATTGATACCAAAGGCCTCAAGCCAGATGCGGTCAATAAACAGGTTGAAGACTGGATTGAAGCCGAGATGCTGAACCTGTGATTGAGCAACGCTTGCAATTGCCTAATGGGCAAAGCATCCAATACCTGCTCGACCTGCGCGCACGCAGAACCATCGGCCTTAAAATTACCGCCAATGGCCTGGTGGTACACGCCCCAAAACGTATTTCAGCCACGCAGCTGCAGCAAGTCCTATTAGAAAAATCCGGCTGGATACAGCAAAAGCTGGCCTTGCGTGAAGCCAATCAGGTCGCGCCCATGCAATGGCAGGATGGCGAACCGCTGTTATTTATGGGCCAGGATATCGTGTTGACGCTACAACATCATGCCACCAATAAAGCGGTGACACTGCAAGGCAATCAATTGCTGGTCAGGTCGCCGCAGATCGACCAGCCAGCGCTTGTTGCGCGCAAAGTATTGCAATGGTACGCGCAACAAGCGCTACCGGATTTTACGCGTAGGGTGGAACTTATCGCCGCGCAAATGGGCGAGAAAGTCAGCGCCGTTGGTCTTTCCAATGCCAAGTCGCGCTGGGGCAGTTGCAATAGCCGCAAGCAAATCCGCTTGAACTGGCGCTTGATTCAAGCGCCGCCCCATGTCATTCAATATGTCGTTTGCCACGAAATGGCACATTTGAAAGAAATGAACCATTCGGCCAGGTTTTATGCCGTACAGGCCAGCCTGTTCCCACGCTATGTGCAGGCCGAGAAGGATTTAAAAGCGCTGTCGCCAATATTGCATCGTATGGCCTGAGTGTATTGCCGTTTACCTGGCTTTTTTGATTTCGGCCACTAGCTGGTCGAGTACGATTCCCCAACCCTCCTGAAATCCCATGGCTTCGTGACGTTGTTTAGACGTGGCATCTGCATGCAAGGCGTACGCTGTATATAACGTCCCGCGAGCTGTAGGCGTCAATACAATGCTGGCCGTCATCATCAGTTCAGCACACTCATGTCCAGGCGTTTGCTCGGGAATTTTTACCGGCCTGAAGTCGGCTTCAAGGGCATTAGTCCAAGTCAGTTTCTGGTTGGGGATGACCTCCAGATAGCAGCCTCTGTTAGGGAAACTCTGCCCTTCCGGAGATTGCATCGTGGTGCGGAAGACTCCGCCTGGCCGCAGGTCGATTTCGCAGTCTACTGTTTTCCAGGGGCGTGGACAGAACCAGGTTTTAAGGTGCTCAGGCGTTGTCCACGCCTGCCAGATTTCCGCTGGGGATACATCGACTTCTCTTTCCAAAACCAGGTCGAGAGCCGGATTAAGCGTGATCGACATTTCATTTCTCCTCATGGGTAAATAGGCTGTCAAAGCTGGTCTATAAAAACAGACCTTTTTCAATGTTTAAAGTTTGGTGGGGGATGTGTTTGCCTGCCTGTTTGCTAGCCAGATACCGCAAAAGATGGTCAGCATGCCCAGCAGTTGATAGCCATGAAAAGGCTCTTTTAACAGCAGGCTGGAAAGCAGCGAGCCAAAAATCGGCATGGCATGAATAAAGACACTGGCACGCACCGAGCCCACCAGACTGACCGCTTTTGCATAGGCTAGAAAGGCAATCACTGACGGGAAAATGCCGATATATAGCAGCGTCCATATGGTCTGCGCGTGCTCGATATGGGCAGTGGTGGTTTGGCTTTCCCAAACATAGAGCGGTAGCAGCAATGCTAAAGCGATGAGCACCTGGCAGAGCATCAGTCCGCTGCGGTCTATCGTGGCAGGAATCTGTTTCAGCCACACAGTGAATAGTGCCCAGCAAATCATGGCTAAAAAGATAATTATGTCGCCGGGTGCAAAGGCCAGTGTGAGTAGTACCTGCAAATCGCCGTGAGACACGACGGTGAGTACACCAGCGAGTGAAACCAGTAGCCCGAATAATTGATTGCCCGGCAAATGTTGCCGATAAAGCAGAAAGCCAAAAATTGCCACCAGGAATGGAATAAATGAATTAAGGATAATGCCATTGGTGGCGCTGGTCGTGTGCAAGCCCCAATATACCAGCAAGTTAAAGGTGGCAACGCCAGTAACAGCTGTGCCCAGCACGTGCCAGCGATAAGCCAGGTAGTGGGTGCGATCACGTAAAAAAGGCTTGAGTGCAAACGGTAGCAGGCAGAGTGTGGCAAGCCCCCAGCGGATCAGTGATAACGCCACTGGCGGGACATCGGCGCTGACAGCGCGCCCGGCGATAAAGTTACCGGCCCAGAACAGCGGCGGTAGCAATAGTAGAACTAATGTGCGCCAGTCTAATTTGGTGTTTGAGGGGTTTGCCATGCCTATGAGGGAATGATGGACAAGCGCAGATTGTAGTAGGCAATGCGGCTAGCAGCAAAGCATGTTTGGTGAAATAAAAAGGGGCCGAAGCCCCTTTTTTTGAAACTGGATGAATCAGGCAGCGCCCAATTGTACGGGTGTTAACTGAATCAGTTTTTTAACCAGGCCAGGATGCTGTTCTGCGTGCGCTTCTTTCAGGCAGGCCTTCGCGCAGCTGGCACATTTGCCGCATTCCGCTCCAACGCCTAATTGTTCTTTCAAATGCTTCACGGTTTTTGCACCATTTCTCACCGCCTGGTGAACTTGACGCTCAGTGACTGCATTACACACGCAAACGTACATATTGCCTCTCTAGGATTACTAATGATAATTATTATCATTTATTGAGAGTTTGTCAAGGTTAAATTGGTTCCTGACAGCCAAGAAAAAAGCCGCTTTCGCGGCTTAATTCAACAGCTTATATGCAGGCCGGGGGTTAGTCGGACTCAATCTGCGATTGCAGGTAATTTGGCAAGGTCACGTCTGTGATCAGGCGTTGCTGGGTTTCCAGCCAGTCGACGGCTTCTTCGCAGGCTTCCAGCAACTCGGTCAGCAAATCGCGCGTCACGTAGTCTTGCAGTTTTTCTGCTTCAGCAATGGCTTCTACCAGTTGCGGGTGTTGCACTTCTTTTTCGAAGCTGAGGTCGCCTTGCAGGCACTCCACCACGTCTTCGCCAATCAGCAACTTGCCCAGGTTTTGCAAGTTGGGCAGACCATCCAGAAACAAAATGCGCTCAATCACTTCATCGGCTTCTTTCATCACGCGGATGGATTGCTTGTATTGGTAATCGTTGAGTTTTTCCAAACCCCATTTTTTAAACATGCGCGCATGTAAAAAGTACTGGTTAATTGAGGTCAGTTGATTTTTAAGCACCTTGTTTAAGGTGACGATGATTTGTTTATCGCCTTTCATGCGAACTCCTTATCCTGCCGCCGGGCTGTTATTCATTTGGCTTTGGCAGTAGTTTTCCATGCCGACCAGTTTGATCAGGCTCAGTTGTTTTTCGAGCCAGTAAGCATGATCCATTTCGGTGTCATCCAGCTGCACCAGCAGCATTTCGCGGCTGACGAAGTCCTGTGCTTGCTCACAAGCCTCAATGGCTTTTTTCAGGTGTTTGACCACGGTATATTCCAGCGCCAGGTCAGACTCCAGCATGGACTTCACGTCTTTGCCAATGTTGAGCGCATCGCGCTTGGCCAGGTTGGGTTTGCCTTCGAGGAACAGAATGCGTTGGATTAGTGCGCGAGCATGCTCACGTTCATGTAAGGACTCATGCAGAATGCGCTCCGAGATCACGCTCAGGCCCATGTCAGCATACATTTCACCGTGAATGAGGTATTGGTCGGTGGCGGATAATTCGCCCGCCAGCAGGTCATTCAAAATGTCTATAATTTTTTTATCGCCTTTCATTGTCGGCTCCTGTGTGCATTTTTGATGCAGCCATCATACAGGAAAACAGAAATGATGCAATTAAAAATATTAACGTAACTATTTGATTTTAAATGGTATTTTAAATAAAAATCTAAATGAAAATCGTTCTTGATGTGGTTGGAGGGAGGGGTTCCTGACAGCATTCAAGGCTTACAGCAACAACTGTAAATCATGGGCAATATTTTCCGGTTTTTCGCCATAACCGAGGTAGATACGCGGTGCGCCGGTTTTATCAAAGACATACAGGCCTGCGCTGTGGTCCATGGTGTAGCCGGATTTGCCCGGCTCGCTGACTTTGGCGGCATACACTTTGTATTCACTCAGGTTGGCGGCGACTTCGGCTTCTGTGCCGCGCAAGCCGATAAATCGCGGGTCAAAGCCCGGCACAAACTGCGCCAGCACTTCCTGTGTGTCACGTGCCGGGTCGACTGTGACAAACAGCACCTGCACGTCGTTGGACTTTTCTCCCAGTAATTGCATGGTTTTTTTCAGGTCAGACATGGTGGTCGGGCATACATCCGGACAATGCGTGTAACCAAAGAATAGCACTACCACCTTGCCTTTAAAGTCATTCATGCTGCGCAACTTGCCGGTATGGTCGGTCAGTGACAGCGGCTTGCCAAACTGGGTGCCGGTCAAATCGGTGCCGATAAAACTGGCAGAACCGCCTTGCTGGCAAGCGGTCAATAGTGTGGCCAGCAGTACGAAGGCCAGGTAAACCCACTTAAAACGCAGTTGCATGCAAAAAATCCTTGTAAATCATCATTGAAATGGATTCTAGCATAGGCGAAAAGGGCGCAGATTAGTTTACAATACTGGTTTTTGATGACTGACGGATTAAGGGCGAGTTTAAATGGCAATACCGAGTTCGATGGCAGACCGTGACGGCGTTATCTGGTACGACGGCAAAATGGTCAACTGGCGTGATGCCACTACCCACGTGTTAACCCACACTTTGCACTATGGCATGGGCGTGTTTGAAGGCGTGCGCGCCTACAAAACTGACAAAGGCACCGCTATTTTTCGCCTGAAAGAGCATACCGACCGCTTGTTCCGCAGCGCGCATATCCTGGGCATGAAAATGCCGTTTGATAAAGAGACTATCTCTGAAGCGCAAAAAGCCGCTGTGCGTGAAAACAAGCTTGAATCTGCCTACCTGCGCCCAATGGCGTTCTACGGTGCAGAAGCGATGGGTATCTCCGCCAAAACCCTGTCCACGCACGTCATCGTCGGCGCCTGGAGTTGGGGTGCATACATGGGTGAAGAAGCCATCACCAAAGGTATCCGCGTGAAGACGTCTTCATTTGCACGTCATCACGTCAACATCACCATGTGTAAGGCCAAGGCCAACGGCAACTACATGAACAGCATCCTGGCTCACCAGGAAGCCGCACAAGACGGTTACCAGGAAGCCTTGTTGCTGGACGTAGACGGTTTCGTCGCTGAAGGTTCCGGTGAAAACATTTTCATCATCCGTAACGGCAAGCTGTATACACCAGACCTGACCTCCGCGCTGGAAGGCATCACCCGCGACACCATCATCCACCTGGCAAAAGTAGAGTTGGGCCTGGAAGTGATCGAAAAACGCATTACGCGTGACGAAGTTTACAGTGCTGACGAAGCCTTCTTTACCGGCACCGCTGCTGAAGTCACACCTATCCGTGAACTGGATAACCGTGCGATTGGCGAAGGCACTCGTGGCCCGATCACCGAAAAACTGCAAAGCCTGTATTTCGATGTGGTGAAAGGCAAAAATGCCAAGTACGCACATTGGTTGACATTGGTTTAATCAATTACGCGCCTGTTTGCTGGAGAGTTTGAATGTCTGATGTCAAAGAGTTTGAAGTAGACGGCAAAGACTTGCCATTGCATTGCCCAACCAAAGATACGCCTTTGTGGGATGCACATCCAAGGGTGTTTTTGGATGTGGCGAAAACGGGGCAAGTGTCTTGTCCGTATTGCGGGGCTAAATATAAGTTGAAGCCGGGGACGCAGGTGCATCACCATTAAGTAGAAAAACCCACGCATTGCGTGGGTTTTTTGTTTGTGGGTTTTGCACGTGAATTGGGCGAGTTTGAAAAATATTCTTTGGATGGTTGAATAGCCTGTGCTTATTGGATTGATTGTCGCGCGGAACAGCGTTCTGGCTTTATTGGATGTTTTGTAAAAGGTCACTCTTAAGGTTTGTGCTTTGATGAGTGTTTTGTTTCGCCTTTAGGCGAGTTACTTTTCTTTGCTTGCACAAAGAACAAGTAACCAAAAGAAATGCACCCCAGCTTCCGCTTGTATCCTGTGCTACTCGGCTTGTCGGGCGGCAATCAAAAACTCGCTCCTACGGAGCTCAAACAGTTGCTTGCCGACTACCCCCGCCAACCCTGCGTTGCTCGGCGCGGCAGATGGGGTCCCCGAACACCAGGTGAGCGCAATGGTTGGTAGTTTTAATAAACGAATTTGGTTTTTGAACCGTCCAAACTTCGCCAATGTGAGTTTGGCGAGACAAATCCCATTCATCACGCTGAGTAGCGGAGACAAAATAAGAGTAGAGGGAGCGACTGTTCGAATCCCGCAGCAGCTCACGTTTTGTGTGAGCTGCAAGGTTGAGTTTCGTGACCGTCTTATTTTGTTGAGCAACGCAAGGGAGCCGTAGGCCGTGATGGCTGGGTGCCCTCTTCTTTGGTTACTTTCTGAGGGGCAAGCATCAGAAAGTGACTCGCCGACAAGGCGAAAGGCATCGCCAAATCACTCCGCCAAAGCTAAGCGCTCTAAAGAGTTACTTTCTAACGCATATCGGTTCAGCGCTGCAGTCTAGGCGGTGATCGCCCATAATTGCTGCATCACTCGCTGAGTTTCCTCCGTCCCGCTCGTTAAAAACACATAATCGCCAGCTTCCGTTGCTGCATTAAGCATTTGTCTTTGCTCTAACACCTGTTGCAAACGCTTCGCCACGGCAGCGCCGGTATCAATCAAGGTGACATCAGGCCCGACGGTCTCTTGAATATATTTACGCACAAACGGGTAGTGCGTGCAGCCCAACACAATGGTATCCGCTCCTGCGGCCATGAGTGGTTTGCAGTATTGTTGCAGTAGTGCGAGCGTCTGTGGGGTGTCGAGTTGGCCTTGTTCTATGCATTCCACCAGGCCAACGCAGGCTTGTGTGATGACTTGCACGTTTTGGCCGTAATGTTCGAGCAGGGCTGCAAATTGTGCGCTTTGCAGAGTGCCGGTGGTGGCGAGTACGCCGATGATGCCGTTGTTGCTGGCAGCCGCCGCAGGTTTGACGGCGGGTTCCATGCCGATAATGGGTAGTGTGTAATGTTGGCGCATGCTACCAATGGCGGCTGCGGTGGCGGTGTTGCAGGCGACAACTAGGGCTTTGGCGCCTTTGGCAATTAATATATCGGCGACGATTGTGCAGCGTTGCTGAATTTCTGCGGCGGTTTTGTTGCCGTAAGGCGCGTGGGCGCTGTCAGCAAAGTAGATGAAATGCTCGTGTGGCAGTTGGCGGGTGAGGTGTTTTAGCACGCTGAGGCCGCCGACCCCGGAATCCATCACCCCAATGGGGGCATTGACTGCAATCGCTGGGCACATCGAAATGGCACGGTATGATTTATAATGGGGGGATTATATCGGATTTTAGACAGGTGTCAGGCATGGCCAACCGGCTGAGCAAGATTTACACGCGTACTGGCGATAGCGGCACAACCGGGCTGGGCGATGGCTCGCGCGTGGCAAAATCTGACTTGCGCGTGGAGGCCATGGGCGATGTCGATGAGCTGAATGCCGTGCTCGGTATGTTGCTGGTAGAAGACCTGGCGGACGATGTGCGTGACAGCTTGCTGGCGATTCAGCATGATTTGTTCGACCTGGGTGGTGAGTTGTGTATGCCTGGGCATCACTTTATACAGGCGGGTCGGGTCACGTTTTTAGAACTGACGCTGGATGCCTGGAACGAAGCGCTTAGTCCGTTAAAAGAATTTATTTTGCCGGGTGGCAGCCGTGCAGCCGCCGTGTGTCATTTGGCACGTACGGTTTGTCGGCGTGCCGAGCGCGTGTTGCATGCACTGCATGCGCAATCGCCGGTCACCGCTGTGGCCTTGCAATACCTGAACCGATTGTCTGATTTACTGTTTGTCCTCTGTCGCACGCTTAACCGGCAGGCAGGTGTGCCGGACGTATTGTGGAATAACCAACATAAACTATAGCGTGGCCCTGGCCGGCGCTTGAAATGCAAAAAAACGAATGATTAAACAATTACTGCAAAAAGTATTCCGTCGTCGTGCCAGCGCGAATACCCACACTCAACTGCCTGCGGCGCAAGTCATCCAGGTAGGCAAGCATAAGATCAACCAGAAGCATATTAGCCAGGCCGCACTGAAGACCTGCGACCAACTGCAGAAGGCCGGTTTCCAGGCCTATATCGTCGGTGGTGCCGTGCGCGATTTGCTGCTTAATCACCCGCCTAAAGACTTTGACGTGGCAACCAATGCCACGCCTGAGCAGGTGCATAAGGTGTTTCGACGCTCGCGCATTATCGGTCGTCGTTTCCGGCTGGTACATGTGTTATGGGGGCATGAGACGATAGAAGTCTCTACTTTCCGTGGTCATCACTTAAGCGATGGTGACGCTGAAACCAACGATAGCGGCCGCATCATCCGTGACAACGTGTTTGGCAGTATTGAGGAAGATTCGGTGCGCCGTGACTTCACCGCCAATGCCTTGTATTACGACCCCAAGCGTCAGGAAGTGCTGGATTTTCATCATGGTGTGGCTGATGTGCGCGCCAAAACCTTGCGCATGATTGGCGATCCTGTCACGCGTTATCAGGAAGACCCGGTGCGCATGTTGCGCGCGGTGCGCTTGTCGGCCAAGCTGGGCTTGAAGCTGGAACGTTCTACAGAAGCACCAATACGCAAATTGGCTGATCTGCTGGAGGATGTGCCACCCAGCCGCTTATTTGACGAGATGTTAAAACTGTTCTTGTCCGGTCACGCCATCGAGAGCATTAACGCTTTACGTGCGCAGCAGTTGCACCACGGTTTGTTGCCTTTGCTGGATGTAGTGCTCGAGCAGCCACTTGGCGAAAAATTTGTCATGCTGGCGCTTAAAAATACCGATGAGCGCATTTTGTCTGGCAAGTCCTCTAACCCTAGCTTTTTGTTCGCTACCTTGCTGTGGCACGAGGTGCTGCAAGCCTGGCAAGAGAACCAGAAGCGTGGCGAGCATATGATTCCTGCCTTGCATGAGGCGATGAATGAAGTGATCGACAAGCAGGCCGAGAAAATGGCGATTCACAATCGTTATACTGCGACCATGAAAGAAATCTGGGTGATGCAGCCGCGCTTTGAGCAGCGCTCTGGCAAGCGCCCTTATGCCTTGTTGACCAACCCCAAATACCGCGCGGGGTATGACTTCTTGCTATTACGCTGTGCTTCCGGTGAATTACCACAGGAGCTGGGCGACTGGTGGACGCGCTTTGCCGATGCTGGTACCGATGAACGTACCGAGATGTTATTACCGGAAAGCGGCCCTAAAAAACGCCGCCGCAAACCACGCAAGAAAAAGCCTGTGGGCGGAGACTTGGCTTAATGGCCATTGCGTTGATTGCGCTGGGCAGTAATTTGCAGCAGCCAGAAACACAGGTCAGCAAAGCGATTACGGTGTTGGCCAGTACGCCAGGATTGACCTTGATGCAAGCCTCCAGCCTGTATGCGACGGCACCGGTGGGCTACGATAACCAGCCTGACTTTATCAATGCGGTGGTGCAGGTGGCGACCGAGATGCCAGCGCCGCAGTTGATGCAGTTATTGCTGGATATTGAGCAGACGTTTGGCCGTGAGCGCCCGTTTCCCAATGCGCCTCGCATTTTGGACCTCGACTTGCTGGATTATGAGGGCATACAGCTAGATACCGAGCTGTTGAAATTACCGCATCCGCGCATGCATGAGCGTGGCTTTGTCATTTTGCCGCTGGCTGAAATTGTGCCCGACTTTATGCTGCCACAAGGAAAGACTGTTGTAGAATGGACAGCAAAACACAAGCACGATGACGTGCGCAAACTGAATCCGAATTGAATCCGCTGAACGAGCAATCACCATGTTTACCCGCTTTCCTTATGTCGTTATTGAAGGTCCGATAGGCAGTGGCAAAACCACATTGGCCCGGATGCTGGCCGATCAGTTTTCAGTCGAGCTACTGTCTGAAAAGGCTGAGGCTAATCCGTTTTTGACCCGCTTTTATCAGGATGCACAGCGTTATGCTTTGCCAACGCAGTTATTCTTCCTGTTTCAGCGTTCGCGCCAGATTGAAGATATGGCACAGCGCGATATGTTTGGCCAGCCCACGGTGTCTGATTTCTTTCTCGAAAAAGACCCGCTGTTTGCACGCCTGAACCTGGATGATGAAGAGTATTCTCTGTATCACCAGATTTACCAGCACCTGCAACTCAAAGCGCCCAAGCCAGATCTGGTGGTGTATCTGCAAACTCCGGTGGACGCCTTAATGGATCGCATCGAGGAGCGCAATATCAGCTACGAGCAAGATATGCCGCGTGAGTATATTGCCCGCCTGGCCGAGGCTTATAGTGAATTTTTTCACGGCTACGATGCCTCACCTTTGCTGATTGTGAATAACGAAAAGCTCAATATTATTAAAGACCCGGAAGCATTTAACTTGCTGATCGAGCGTATTGGCCAGATTAAGAGCAGCCGCGAATACTTTAACCCCAATTTTTAATTCAACCTGGCGGTATGGGCCACCATTATCGGCCCGTGTTGGCAGATTGATGGCGGAAACAGATGCTGAATACCCTTCTCACAAAAGCTGGTGCGGGCGAAAAAATTGCCATGCTCACTTGCTATGACGCCACCTTTGCCAAATTGCTGGCATTGGCTGGTGTGGATGTCTTGCTGGTGGGGGACTCCCTGGGCATGGTTGTACAAGGCGCTGCCAATACGCTGGACGTCACCATGCAGGACATGATTTACCACACCCGCCTGGTGGCTAAAGGCGCGCCAGCCACTGTGATCATGAGTGACATGCCGGCAGGCAGTTATGAGCATGATAAAACCACAGCACTCACTAATGCGCTGACATTAGTCGCGGCAGGTGCGCATATCGTCAAGATCGAAGGCGGTGGCAACATGGTTGAGACCGCACGTTACCTGGTCGAAAATGGCGTGCCAGTATGTGCGCATCTGGGCTTTACGCCGCAGTCAGTCGAAAAGCTGGGTGGCTATAAAATTCAGGGCAAGACTGAAGAAAGCGCGCAAATTATGCTGGCCGATGCCCAGGCCATGGTGCGGGCCGGGGTGGATATGGTGCTATTCGAGATGGTGCCTGCGGCGGTGGCTGCGCATATCACACAGCACATTGGTGTGCCAACGATAGGCATAGGCGCAGGCGCTGGCTGTAGTGGCCAGGTGCTGGTATTGCAGGATTTATTGGGAATATATACTGGTCCGGCAGATAAAGCCCCACAAGACTACAAAGCGCCAAGGTTCGCACAGAACTTCCTGCAGCAGGCGGGGAGTGTGCAGCAGGCGGTGGTGGATTATGTTGAGGCGGTGAAGGCGGGGAGCTTTCCTGAGGATAGGCATAGTTACTAGCGTGGTGTGGATGGGCTAAGAAGGTCATTCTTAGGTTTGTGTTTTGGTTAGTGTTTTGTTTCGCCTTTTCGGCGAGTTACTTTTCTTTGCTTGCCCAAAGCGAAGACTATTCTATGATCGATCTATTTCGCCTCTCGGCGACCATTCTTTCTTATGCTTGTCCATAAGAAAGAAGGCAAAGAACAAGACACCCCAACTTCCGCTTATTTCCTGTGCTACTCGGCTTGTCGGGCGGCAATCAAAAACTCGCTCCTTTGGAGCTCAAACAGTTGCTTGCCGACAACTCCCGCCAACCCTGCGTTGCTCGGCGCGGCAGATGGGGACCCCGAACACCAGGCGAGCGCAACTATTAGTGCTCTTAACAAACCAATCTGTTTTTTGAACCGTTCAGATTTCTACAATGTGAGTTTGGCGAGATCAATCCCATTCCATCACGCTGAGTAGCGGAGACAAAATAAGGAAGAAGGGAGCGACTGTTTGAGCTCCGCGGCAGCTTGTGCAGTGTACAAGCTGCTAGGGCGAGTTTCGTGACCGCTTATTTTGTTGAGCAACGCAAGGGAGCCGAAGGCCGTGATGGCTGGGTGCCCTCTTTTTTGTTACTTTTTTGGGGCAAGCAAAAAAAGTAACTCGCCAGCAAGGCGAAAAGAAACTTCAGAAGGTCCCCAGCAATGCTGGACTAAAGAATAACCTTATACACACATCAAACAACAAAAAAAGCGTCACCCCTCAGCATATTCGCTGGAGGCAACGCCTTTTCAGATCACACTAGTTATTGTTTGCGCTGGCGACGGCTAGCAGCCCCCATCAACAATAAACCAGCGCCCATCAGCGCGTAGGTTTCCGGTTCTGGTACCGTAGAAATGCTCACGCCGTCCAGGTCAAAACGCAGGTTGCTGCCACTGAAGCCTGCTGGCAGGCTGATGCCAAGCTGAACGCGACCTACCTCATCAAATACCGCATCAAATGATTGGCCTGAGAAGCTGGTGAATGCCGGGTTGGATGGGTCAATGACCAGGTCGATGCGCGTCCAGGTGTTAGGCTCTACCCAGGTGGAAACAATCGCGCTGGCGCCAGGGTTGTTGGACGGGGCGGCAATACGGGCATAGGCTTGCAGGGCGATATCGGCATCGTGGCGGAAGTACCAGCTAAATACCAGGTCGTCACGCCAGTCACCTTGGAAGGCGCCATCGCTACAAGCTGCGCTCTCGCAACGGAATAACACGGCTACCGAGCCAAAGGCGCTGGCCGTCGGGCTGGCGGTTGTGCTGAGATAGGCACCACCATCCGCGCCACCGCTGGCAACGATCTGGTTAGGGTTGCTGCCGGTCGTCCAGCCGGAAAGACCGTCTGTGAAGGTTTCGGTGTATGGGGTAGTTAACGCTGCTGCCTGCCCGGCAAAACTCATGGTGGCGATCAACGCCAGGCTGGTAAATAAATGACGATACATGTGTTGTCCTCTTCGTAAAAATTATAATTAGTAATCAACTTGATAATGAGATTGATTATTGTTTATTTTAACATGCGGTTTAACCTTAGCTCAAGGGAGTACTATCTGCAGTAATCGCTGCCTGAGCGGCCTTGCTTGTGGCAAAATAACGCCTTGGTTGCCGCTATGATGAATTTACTCTCACTCGAATCCTCCACCGAAACACTGTCACTGGCCTTGCAAACGGAGGCTGGCTTATGCACGTTTGATGAAGTCACCGGCCCTGCGGCATCGCAACGTATCCTGCCTGAAATTCAGCGTTTGTTGACGCAGGCAAATATCCAGCTGAATGCTTTAGATGGCATTGTCTATGGCACTGGCCCTGGTGCTTTTACTGGCGTGCGTGTGGCTGTCGGTGTGACGCAGGGACTGGCATTTGGTGCCCACCTGCCAGTGGTCGGCATCAGCTCAGTGCTGGCGGTGGCAGAAACTGCCTGGCAAGAGGCGCAGGCTGAAAAGGTGCTGGTATGCCTGGATGCGCGCATGGGTGAGGTTTATCATGCGGCATTTGTGCGACAAGCCGATGGCTGGCAAGAGGTTTTGCCGCCTATGGTATGCAAGCCGCAAGATGTGCCTGCTGTTGAAGGTACTGACTGGCTGGGCGCAGGGTCTGGCTGGCGTGTGTTTGAGCAAGTGTTGTCAGAAAAATATAGCGGCCAACTGGTGAGTGTGCGTCCGGAATTGATGCCTAAAGCTAGCGCGATGCTGACGTTGGCACAGCCATTGTTTGCAGCGGGCCATACCCAGGCTGCGCATGAAGCCGCACCATTGTATATACGTAACCGTGTCGCCTTGACGGCCGCTGAGCGTGCGCAAGGGCAAACGCTGTAACTGATATGAGCGCCTTGCCACAACAGCACGTCACGTTCCGCCCGATGTCTTATGACGACCTGGCTGCGATTAGCCGGATTGAGCCGACGATTTATAGTCATCCATGGACATTGGGAAACTTCAACGATTCACTCAATGCCGGGTATAGTGCCTGGGTGATGGAGATTGCCGAGGATATTGTTGGCTATGCTTTGGTGATGATGGTGCTGGACGAGGCGCATTTGCTCAATCTCAGCATTGCAAAGCCATTTCAGGGCCAGGGCCTTGGACGTACTTTGTTGGCGCATATGGTCGATGTTTCGCAGCGTCATCAAGCGGCTAATATGTTTCTTGAGGTGCGCGTCAGCAATACCAAGGCGATTGCCTTGTATGAATCTATGGGATTTTGTGAGATGGGCGTGCGCCGCAATTACTATCCCACCAAAACTGGCCGCGAAGATGCTGTATTAATGGGGTTGGCATTATGAACAGGAGTGCCTGGTGAGTTTAAGCCGTGAAGACATGTTGCGGGAATTGGAGTTGCTGCCCGTTTGGCGAGCACGCTCGCCTGCGCCTGCAAACTTGTCGCCAGTGACTATTGCAGAACCCGTTGTCACGCTGGAAGCTGCTATAGAAGCCACCGCCGCGCCAGTCTCTGCGCCTGTTGTAGAAGATGAAACAGAAGGGCTGAATATTGAAGCATCCCTCGCGGAGAGGCTTCAAGCGCCACTGGATGCATCGCCTGAATTGAGCGAGCCCAATTTGCCGGAAGCGGCCGCTGAGCCGTTGGTGCAAACGCCGTGGCTGCTTTATTGCCCGCACGCCAGTGATGCGCCGAGTCAGCAGTTGTTGCAAAACATTTGGCGTGCCTTGCAACTGCCGCTTGAGGAGGTATCGCTTTACCAACAGCCGTTACAGTTGACACAAGTGAACAGCCGCTTTTGTGTATTGTTTGGTCTGGAGCAGGCAAATCAGTTTTTAGCGACAAATCATGCGGAAATAGCGGCTGTTCGTGGTCAGATATTGACTTATGGCGACATGCTGGTGGTGATTACTCATCACCCACAGGCCATGCTGGAAAATCCCTTGTTAAAGCGTGAAGTCTGGCAGGATATGTGTTTGTTGCTGGCCAGGCATGCAGCCGTGGCTGCTTGAAGAAATGTTTTTTAGCCCGCATCTATAAAGTAGATGTGGTTTTATGATGAATTTATGTTTTTTGACTGGAGTCTGACATGCGTCGATTATTAAATATGCTATTGCTGGTAGCTACCCTGAGCCTGTCTGGCTGTGGTTATAACCAGTTTCAAAGTCTGGATGAAGAAACCAAGGCCAACTGGTCTGAGGTATTGAACCAGTATCAGCGCCGTGCAGATTTGGTGCCTAACCTGGTGTCCACCGTGAAAGGCTATGCCAGCCATGAAGAAAAAGTGCTGACTGAAGTGACCGAGGCACGTGCCAAAGTGGGTAGTATGCAGGTCACGCCTGAGTTGCTGAATGACCCGGATGCGTTTGCCAAATTCCAGGCGGCACAAGGCCAGCTGACCAGTGCCTTGTCGCGTCTGATGGTGGTGTCTGAAAACTATCCTAACCTGAAAGCGGATGCCAGTTTCCGCGATTTGCAGGCCCAGCTTGAAGGCACTGAGAACCGTGTAACAGTCGCACGTAACCGTTATATTGAGTCTGTGAAGCAGTACAACGTGTCTGTACGTAGTTTCCCTAATAATTTGACCGCCATGATGTTTGGTTATCAGCCTAAGCCATCATTTACGGTTGAAAATGAAAAAGCGATTTCAACGGCGCCTAAAATTGACTTTGGTGATGGTAAGTAATCGCTAACATGACCGCTTGCTGGAAATCCCTCCTGCTTGTCTGCTGCGTGCTGTTTGGTATCGCAAGCAGCCAGGCAGCCGATGGTCTGGTCGATATTCCGCCACTGCAAAGCGCAGTGACGGATTTGACACAGACCTTGTCCGCTGAGGAGCAAGCCGCCCTGAGTCAGAAGCTTAGCCAGTTCTCACAGCAGTCTGGTTCCCAAGTGGCTGTGCTGTTATTGCCTAGCACGCAGCCAGAAGAAATTTCGCAGTTTGGTATCCGCCTGGCCGATGCCTGGAAAGTGGGCCGCGAAAAGCAGGATGACGGCGTGATTATTATCGTCGCCAAAAACGATAGGAAAATGCGTATTGAGGTTGGTTATGGCCTCGAAGGCGCGATTCCAGATGCGATTGCCAAGCGTATCATCAGCGAGCAAATTGCACCTGCGTTCAAACAAGGCCAGTTTTACCAGGGCTTGAATCTGGCGACGGATACCTTGATCAAGCTGATTCAAGGCGAGCAGTTACCTGCGCCCACCAAGCAAACGCGCCAGGCACATGCGGATGACTGGATGAGTATGCTGCCTATCCTGATGTTTGCTGCGATTATCGGCGGCGCCATCTTCAAGGGCATGCTGGGTGATTTTCCTGGTAGCCTGGTGACCGGCGGTTTGCTGGGTGGCTTGGCGGGTTGGTTAGGCGCGACAGCCTTGATTATGGGGCTGATCGGTTTGGCAGCATTTGTGTTCACGCTGGCCATGGGCGGGCGTGGTGGCGGATCCTATGGCGCGTATCCTGGTGGCTTTGGCGGTTACTCCGGTGGTAGCCGTGGCCCGGACATTTTCAGTGGCGGCGGCGGTGGCTTTGGTGGCGGTGGTGCCTCCGGTGACTGGTAATCAATATTGAGAGTCGTATGAAACCTGTACACCCGTTCAAACGCTGGTTCAAACATGCCTGGAGTCATCCTAGGCATGTTAAAGCCTTGTTTCCGCAGCATTCACTCAAGCAGATTGAATTGGCCATTGCACAAAGCGAGCATCATCATGCGGGTGAAATCCGGGTGGTGATCGAGTCTGGTTTACCCACCTATGCTATCCTGCGGAGATTGGCGCCAAGGCAACGTGCGATCAATTTATTCGGCCATTTCAATATTTGGGATACCGAGCATAACAATGGCGTGTTGATTTACCTGCTGCTGGCTGACCATGATGTTGAAATTGTGGCCGACCGCGGCATACACCGGCATGTAGGAGAGGCTGGTTGGCAGCACATTTGCCAGCACATGGAAGGGATGTTCAGAAGTGGGCAGTTTGAAGCAGGCGTGGTGTATGGCATACAAGCGATTGGCGAGCAGCTGGCAACACATTTTCCGCCAGAAGCTGTTCCGCGTAATGAGTTACCTAATCGCGTGCTTATTCTTTAGTTTTACTCTACCGGCTTACGCAGACCTTAACGATATCAACCGTATTTACCATAGCACTCCCTCGCTAGGGTCTTTTGAAGTCTGCCAGGGTGGAGGATGCACACGTTCTGATGTACTTAGCCTGACGCCAGCTGAATGGGACAACGTCACCAGGCTATTTACCCCATCCCCGCAAACAGCCGAAGTTGAGCGCGCAGCCATCGCGCAAGCCATTGGTGTGCTGGAGGATATTGTCGGCACCAAGACAGGCACTGCCGCTGATCGTGCCGGCACGTTCAATAACAGCGACTACCTGCATCAGCAGGATTGCAACGACGAAGCCATCAATAGCACTACCTATATGCGGTTGATGCAGCAGGCTGGCCTGATGCAATTTCACCAGATTTTAGATACACGTACACGCAAGTTCTTTTTGACCGGCTGGCCGCATAGCGCTGCTGTGATTAAAGAAGACAGCAGTCAGGCGGAGTACGCCGTAGACAGCTGGTTTTACGATAACGGCTATCCGGCGACCATTGTACCAATGGCCACCTGGAAAGCCGGCTACATCCCTCAAGACAGCCCCATCCTTGAGCGTAATGATAAAGCTGAGCCAGTTAACGGCGAGTAAGCGTGAGTCCGAATTGACGTGGCCGCGCCAGCAACAAGCTGATGCCTGCCAGTAACAAAGCTGCACTATAAGGTTCAGGCACTGTGCTAGGCACATCCACCGGGATGATGGAGCCTGGTGTCACCGCCCAGGCAAACCAGAAGGTAGGTTCTTTGGTATACACCTCCTGGTAGCCATAAGTAGCGAAAAACTCAAACGCGCCATCCACGGAATTGACTACTTCAGTACCCGTCCAGTAAAACGATTGCACCTGGCTGAATGGGGCGCTTATGCCATAGTTTGAGCTACGAGGGCCGCCGTAGGGCTCGAGTCCGAGCTCTTTATAATAAAGCTCTGCAAATTCATCACCAGCGGCAGTGCCGTTGGTAGCAGATCTGTAGCCGCAGTCGGTGCCGCCCTCGCTCCAGTTGCAGCCATCATTACCGATATCGGTCACCGTCGGTAGTCGCCATGCATCACTGCCGGCATAACTGATGGTATTCAGATAATGTACAAAAGCCTGCGCACCCCACCATGAGGTTTCGCCGACATTGCTGAAATCTGTGCTTGAAAGGGTGTAGGGGGTGCTGCCGAAACTGACCCCGGTATTGGCGGCGATGATGGCATCCACTACTGTGCTATAACCATTACTGGTGATCATGGTGGAAAGCAAATTGGCATCTTTTGTCCATGTAACATCGCTAATGCTGCTATAAAACAAGTCGGCACCATCAGATGTATAGCCGACCAGCGCTGCATTGGCGTGTGGACTCAGGGATAAGGAAACCAGGCAAGTGGCGGTAGCGAGTATTGCATGCATGCGATGAGGACGTGACAACATAGCAAAGCCTTTCTATTGTTTGAATAATACATCCAAGGACTTCTGAGGCATGTTGCAGATCACAACAGGGATTGCGTATACGCCTGCAAGTGATCAGTCATGAATGTATATTAGTTTTGCATAAATGTAAATTATTGAGTCTGGGCACGGTTAAGCTGCGCTTGATTGCTTGTGAATATCGGGTGTAGCTTACGGTTTGTTACTGACTAAGCCATGGTTTAAGGCTAAAATCCTGCCTTTAGATTTCAATTTAATTTACTCTTATGCGCGCCTCACAATTTTTCATTGCTACCCAAAAAGAAGCCCCTTCCGACGCCGAGCTGATCAGCCACAAACTCATGGTGCGTGCCGGGCTGATCAAAAAGCTGGGCAGCGGTTTGTATAGCTGGATGCCGCTGGGTTTGCGTGTACTGCGCAAGGTAGAAAACATCGTGCGTGATGAGATGAACAAGGCTGGCGCGCTGGAGTTGCTGATGCCAGCGGTGCAGCCAAAAGAGTTGTGGGAGGAAACCGGCCGCTGGGCGGTGTTTGGCCCACAAATGCTGAAAATCCAGGATCGTCATGAGCGTGATTTCTGCTTTGGCCCGACGCATGAGGAAGTGATTACTGACATCGCGCGTAAGGAAATCAGCAGCTACAAGCAGTTGCCTTTGAATTTCTACCAGATCCAGACCAAGTTCCGTGACGAGATCCGCCCACGTTTTGGTGTGATGCGCGCGCGCGAGTTTTTGATGAAAGATGCCTACTCCTTCCATACCAGTGCAGACTGTCTGGTGAATACCTACAACAGCATGCACACGGCTTACAGCAATGTATTTACGCGCCTGGGCTTAAAGTTCCGTGCCGTGAAGGCCGACTCTGGCGCCATTGGTGGTGATGGTTCACAAGAGTTTCACGTGCTGGCAGACAGCGGTGAAGATGCGCTGGCGTATTGCGAGCAGTCTGACTACGCCGCCAACGTCGAGTTGGCCGAGGCGGTTGCTACCGGTAGCCGTGCGGCCGCCAGCGAAAGCATGCGCGAGGTTGATACGCCCAAGCAAACGAGCTGCGAAGACGTCGCCAAATTGCTGGATGTGCCAGTGAGCAAAACCGTTAAATCTGTTGCGCTGATGGTGGGTGATGTGTTTACGCTGGCCCTGTTGCGTGGCGACCATCAGCTGAATGAAGTGAAATTTGGCAAGATTGATGGCGTGAACGATTTCCGCCTGGCGACTGAAGAAGAAATCCGTGCCAACTTGAGTTGCCCACCTGGCTTCATTGGCCCGGTTGGCGTTAATGCCAATGTGCGCGTAGTGGCCGATAGAACCGTGGCACTCATGAGTGATTTCGTTTGTGGCGCCAATAAACCTAAGTTTCACCTGGCGGGTGTGAATTTTGGCCGCGATTTGCCAGAGCCAGCCATCGTTGCGGATATCCGCAACGTGGTGACCGGCGATGCCAGCCCGGATGGCAAAGGTACTTTGGATTTGTGTCGCGGCATCGAAGTTGGCCATATTTTCCAGTTGCGTACCAAATATTCCGAAGCCATGCAGGCGACTTACCTGGACGAAAATGGTCAGACGCAAGTGATGGAAATGGGCTGTTATGGCATCGGTGTGTCACGTATCGTCGGTGCAGCGATTGAGCAGGGCAACGATGACAAAGGCATTATTTTCCCGCTGAGTATGGCGCCGTTTGCCGTGGTCATTTGCCCGATTGGCCTCGACAAGAGTGACGCAGTCAAGCAAGCCGCATATGACCTCTACGCCCAGTTGCAACAAGCGGGTGTGGATGTGCTGCTGGATGACCGTGGTGAGCGCCCAGGCGTCATGTTCGCCGAAAGTGACCTCATGGGCATTCCGCACCGCGTGGTGATTGGTGACCGTGGTTTGGCTGAAGGTAAAGTCGAATATAAGGGCCGTACTGACGCTGAGGCACAGAACTTGCAAGTGACTGATTGTGTGACCTTTTTGCGTGACAAACTTGGTCAGTAATTAGAGGGATTTCATCCCTCTGTTTAGCGCCTGTGGCGGGATGAATTTGATTACAATAGACGCAATGAAAAAAGCATTCTTCTTTTTGTTTGCCTTGTTGCTGGCCGGCCTGTGTGCATGGTCTGCGCCGTCTTTTGCGGGCAACCAGAAAGAGGAGCCGCTTGCCAATAGCGTTAAGGCGCTGATGCAAAAGTCTGTCAGCGACCTCGCTGCGCCAAGATTGTTATTTGATAACGAACTGTCAGCCCAGCAATGGTTGCAGGATATGTCTGCCCGCCTGGCCAAGCGTATGCCTGATGCGCAATACCGTGAAGATTTCCTTAAGTCTGTGCACTACGAAGCCACACGTGCAGGGCTGGATCCGCAATTGGTATTGGGCCTGATTCACGTCGAAAGCGGCTTTAAAAAATATGCGGTCTCCAGCGTGGGTGCTCGCGGATATATGCAGGTGATGCCATTCTGGGTGAAGTCGATTGGAGTCAACGAACACAATCTGTTTGATATGCGTTTAAACCTGCGTTACGGCTGTACTATTTTGCGCCATTATCTGGACATTGAACGTGGTGATTATTACCGCGCGCTTGGTCGTTATAACGGTAGCCTGGGCAAGCCTGATTACCCGAACCTGGTGGTGGGTGCCTGGCGTAATCACTGGCATTATGCGCCTGCTTTAGATACACCCAAGCTGAATGTTGCCAGTCAATAACCGAATCAAACAGATAATAAAAAACCGCGCCTAGGCGCGGTTTTTTATTATTGGCGTTCAAATTTATTTGACGATTTTAAAGCCATAGTAGGTACCAAACTCACCTTCTGGCTCGTGGTAGATAAACATCATGCCGTTGGTATAGCCCAGGCCGTTGAAGTGATTTTGTGAACGTAGCTTCATGGTGGCAGGCAGCGCACTTTTACCGACAAACTGACCATTCAAGTCAAAAATCAATACGGCTTTGTGGTCGACATCCAGTAACGCCAACTCATTGCCAGCGACGCCTGTAAAGGCAATATAGTGGTCGCTGACATCGTCGTGCGCCACTTGTGCTTTGGCAAAGTCGAGTTTGATTTCCTGCAGTTTTTCGCGTTGTTTGGCATCGACGACAAATACCAGGTTGCCTCTATCCTGTTTGGCATAATAGTGTTTGCTCACTGAGTCGTAGCTGGGCATGGTGCCTGCATCGCCAAAGGCCGGGTTGAACTGGGCGACGTCGCCCGAAGTCCCTAACAGCTCGCCTTTATCACCCACATCCAGGCTGTAAATGCCCGTGTTAGGTGAAAAGCCTACCGCGCTGGAAATATTATAGGTAATGGTTTCCAGCTTGCCAGAATTCGGGTTGTAATAGAGCGAGCGATTGTCATAGCCAGGTTTGGCCGAGTTGACATAGTTGCCATCCGCCGTAAAAGCGTGCACCTCAGATTTTGAGATCGGCGCTTCAAATTCGCTGCCCATCGGCGCCAATCCACCATCGGCAATGTAGTAGTGTTGATTGCTGGGCAAATAAGCCACGGCCATCGGGCGTGTAGTCGGTTTTTTAACCAGGGGGATTTTTACGCCGACTTCTGCCTCGGGCAAAATCTCAGCATGGGCGGTGAGTGTTAGGCAAAATAGTGCCAGGCTGCTCAAGGTGGTGGTGATGGGTTGCATAACGCCGTGATCCTGTTTTTATGGGTGATGAATAGACTCTATTTTAACGTGCAAGTTTAAGATTTTGCTGACTGTACACGCGTAATCAGCATGGCATCGCCATAACTGAAAAAACGGTAAGACTGGTCAATCGCATGTGCATAAGCCTTGCGCATCAAATCATAGCCACCAAATGCGGAGACCAGCATCATCAAAGTGCTTTTCGGCAGGTGAAAGTTGGTAATCAGCCTATCCACCAGCTTGAACTCAAAACCAGGCGTAATGAAAATGTTGGTGTCACCATGATGCGCAAATAGCTTACCCACATGCGCCGCACTCTCCAGTGTGCGCAGCGAGGTTGTGCCTACCGCTGTGACGCGCTTGCCACTGGCGCGCGCGTTGAGAATCGTGCTAATCGTTTCCTCAGGCAAATGGTAAACCTCGCTATGCATATGATGCTCGGCAATATTGTCCACTTTCACTGGCTGGAAAGTACCCGCGCCCACATGTAGCGTCACGTAGCGCACATGCACGCCTTTGTTGATTAGCGCCTGTAATAAGGCCTCATCAAAATGCAGGCCAGCCGTCGGTGCAGCCACCGCCCCCGCATGCCTGGCAAACACGGTTTGGTAACGCGTATCATCTGCGGCATCCGCCTTGTGCTCAATGTAAGGCGGCAACGGCAACTGGCCATATTGCTCCAGAAAGTCATACCAGGACTCATTGCCCAGCAGGCGGATATGAAACATATCGGCCTGCCTGCCTAATACCTCTGCCTGATAATCGCCCGACAAATGCAGTAAACTGCCCGCTTTGGGCGAGCGTGAGGACTTGATTTGCGCATAAGCCTCTTGCTCAGACAACACACGGTCTATCATCACCTCAATCTGGCCGCCAGTGGCTTTTTGCCCAAACAGTCTGGCTTTGATGACTTTTGTGTCATTGAGAACGAGCACATCGCCCGCCTCAAAATGGTCGGCAATCTGGCGGAAATAACTGTCCTGGATAGTCTGTTGTATGGCATTGACTTCTAGCAGGCGACTTTCTGAACGGTTGGGTAGAGGATGTTGCGCAATTAAGTGTGCGGGAAGATAAAAATCGAAATCTAGAGTTTTCATAAATCAAAATTATGGTTATAATAGCTGTCTTTGAGATGTCCAACATTATATCCCATGCCGGGATGGCGGAACTGGTAGACGCACTGGACTCAAAATCCAGCGCCGCAAGGCGTGCCGGTTCGATTCCGGCTCCCGGCACCATGTAATAGTACACAGCAGTCCAATTTAGCCCGTAAATCAATGACTTACGGGCTTTTTTGTGCCCGCAATAGTCCCAAGCCGTCGAAAATCGGTCGATAAACCATATAAGCTCTATGATGAGCGCGGCTTGTATGCACCTAAATGGTGGGCAATGGTGGCGGATTAAGTGCCGAATTTAAGGTAAAGAGAAGGCGATCTCCTTGCCACCTATCCAGAAATAACATTATCTAAAACCAGGCAAAGGCGTGATGATGCGCGTGTGCAGGTGGTTAGTAACGCCGATCTTAGTCGCCGTATAAAAGAAACCAAAATTCAAGCCAGACTAGTAGCGCAAAACACTTTTGAGGCTGTGGCTAATGAAATGACATCTTTTACACAATCAAAGTAAATCGGAGCGCCACCAGCGTTGGTTGGAGTTTTATCTATACCCCACGATAGCATCAATGTAGAGTGCTGTGAGAACTGGAATCGACTAGGTTGGTTAATGGTTGATAGAATGTTTTTAGAGTCTATTCGCGACTTTCGAGCTGATTAAACACGTATGTTTCTATAATTTTCATCACTCAATACCATGATTAAATCATTATGCTTACTTGTTTGGATAATTACTTTCTTCGCAACTAATATTGCTAATGCTGGGCAAGATATTGAGAAAGTTAGAGAAATTGCAAATGAATACAAGGAGTGGTATCAAAATAGATTGATAGAAATACCGACTGTAGAAGAGCTTCAAGACTATTTTGAGGTTTCTCAAGCTATTTTTCCAAATTCACCTAATCTGCCCACAATTGGGGATGCCAAAAAACAATGGACTCATCCAAAGTTCACTAAGGGGAAGACAATCAAGTATCCAAGCGAGTTGAGGGTCTATCTCCCGGCTGAAGTAGATGTTGCAATTCTGATTGACGAAAGTGGTGCGCCAATTGATACATTTATAATCAATTCGTCGAATGAGAAGTTTAATGATTTCGTAATATCAGCCGTTCGTTCATGGCAGTTCAAACCAGCATTGATAGATAATCTACCCTGTAAATCAGTATTTCTTGTGCCCGTTCAATTAGGGTTGCCCAGTTCAACTAAATAGTGAAGACCGCAGCTGTTGTTCAAGCCAGTCTATGGTGCCAATAAGTGCGTGTACCTGAATCAAAATCAGGCATATTAGATAATGGTGCGAAAGGAGAGACTCGACCCCCTGCAACGTTATTGATAAACTTCCATTCGCAAAGTAAGCTACTTGAACAAGCAATTTCTCTAATTAGAACTATATTTTAATTGTGCTTGAAAGGGGTGGTGAATGAAGTATCTTGTACTCGTTACGGTAATTCTTTTTTCTTCTGTAAATTGTTATGCTCACTCTGGCGGTACCGATAAAAACGGCTGCCACCACGACAGAAAAACCGGCGGATATCACTGCCATTAAAATCATTTCGTTATAAGCCTGCTCTCGTTGCGGGTTTTATTACTATTCGCTTCAAGCATTCACTGTGAAAGATAAGGACTAACTTTTAATAATCGTTTGTGATAAGGGGAGATGTATGGCACTACCAAAGAAAGTCGTTGAGCGTTTGACGTTAAACCTGAAGCGGTACCAAACTATCCTGGCCGATGCCAAAAATCGAGACATAAGCGAATCGGATACAGTCGTGATTCTTGCGGACATGCTTGCAGAGCTGCTTGGTTATAAAAAATACATTGAGATCACAACAGAGTTCGCAATACGTGGTACCTATGTTGATTTGGCTGTTAAAGTCGGCGACGACGTCAGATTCTTGGTTGAGGTCAAAGCAATTAACATCGATCTAAAAGAAAACCATGTTAAACAAGCTATCGATTACGGAGCAAATCATGGCATTGAATGGGTAGTATTAACCAATGGTGCCGCCTGGCAGTTTTACAAAATTCACTTTGATAAGCCAATTGATAAGTCACTGATATTTGAAGTCGACCTACTTCAAACCACCGCAAAAAATACACAGCTAATTGAGTGCTTTGGTAACTTGAGCCGAGAAGGTTTCACTCAGTCCAGCATGACGGCCTTTTATCAACAGCAACAAGCGACTAGCAAATATTCAATCGGCGCATTGCTGACTACAGAGGCTGTGCTATTAACCATCAAGAAGGAACTCAAAAAGCTAAGCCCTACTTCAAAGATTGAAGATGATTTCTTAAAAAATCTGTTACTGACGGATGTGATCAAAAGAGAGTTAACCGAAGGGGAGCAAGCCACGGCAGCTATCGATTTGATTAAGAAATGCGCAAGGGCTCAGGCGCGTTTGAAAGCTAAGGCGATTGCGCAATAAATTAGATGGGGTGGTTTAAGAAATTGTAGAGCTCTCCGGTAATGTGGGAAAGGCTCAAAATGGTAAGGATTTTAAAGGCCTAGATTTTCATCTAGGCTTTTTTAATAAGGCTCTGCGGTTGCTTTGGGATTGCCTGTTACCAGGCCTGCATTAATTTTTAATAGCGATGAGGTCACGATAGACGTGCCAACTGGCATGTCCGACCACCGGCATGGTGAGAATCAAGCCTAGAAAGTTGGTCGCCAGGCCAAAACCCACGAGCACCACGATACAAAAAGCCCACAGTATCATGGGCACCGGATTATGTGCGCAGGTGCGCAGGCTGGTGATGGCTGCGGTCCAGGCGCTGGCATTGCGGTCTAGCATGAGGGGCATGGCGATGACGCTGATGCTGAAAATAAAAGCGGCAAACACGGCACCGGCAGAAAAGTAAACGAACAGGAAGGTGGGTTGCTTGAAGGTGAATACGTTGATAACTACATCCGCAAAAGTGGGCAGTGCATCATGAAAGTAATGGGCGAATATACTCATTGAAAGACGCACCCAGCTGAGAAAAACAAAAATCAGTAGCCCTGTGAACAGGGTGATATTGAGCAGGTTGGGTAGCCAGGCGGTGAGGGTCGGGCGAAGTGAAGGTCGTTCGCCGGATTCTATGCGTCTGCTTAAGTCATATAGCCCGACGGCCAGGAATGGGCCTAGCAAAAAGAAGCCGGTCGATACCCCGGCCAGTAGCCAGTAATTGTCAGCAAAAACGGTATGTATGATCACGCCGATGGCGGCAAAAATGATACCGTAAAAAAGACTGGCGCGGCCACCGAGGTGGATGTCGGTTACGCCTGCATGCAGCCAGTCTAGAATGATGTTGGTACCAACTTGGCGGATGGAAATACCGTCGTCAGCACGGACTTTTGTGGCGGGTATATGGTTAATGTTCATGTGTTTAGCCCCTTTAAAAATGATGGCTGCCATCAATCGGTGCTTGCAGATTGCATGACCGATCTTTAAAGCTGAAAAGCGATTGATGATGGCTTGCCACAACTACTTGCATTGCTAATTCATTCACACAAAAAACGGTCCCAATGGCTTGCTGCGCCTTATCTGTCGCTAATCTGGTGTCGGCAAGATCGCGCGATGACGTCGGGATACGATTAAGAATCTACCACAAAAAACTTTTGCATGCAGTCGTCATGTTTTTTTGATTCAAACATGTTTGACTGGTGGTGGCGTGCAAAGTCTCCCCCAAAAAAGTAGCTGCTTGGGTGATACGCAACAACATTTTTTCGCTACTCATCCTCATCGATTCTTTGTTGCTCCGGCACCATTCAGAATGCCAGCTGGACTAGTCTGGCCCAGTATTTTGTGCGCTTTTTTGACCGCGTCGCTTTAACCCCAACTCGTCATAAATTTACATTGATGACAGGGGTAATCCCGATTTTTTGTCTTGTCACTAAGTTGGTCTTGTGCTAATTTACAACATGTAACAAATTTGTAACTAAACGTAATTTAGTTGCTACAGGCTAAATTTGGGTTGGCAAGCATGTTATCTATTTGCGAAACACAATGCATCACAAGGCCGAATGCATCCGCTTCTACAGAAAGTGTATGCAAGTTGTTATTGAGTCTGGTGGTGTTTTCGGGGCTGATTGCTTTAGCTTTTTTGCATGTAGGTGCCTGGATGGTGTTGCCGTTTGCTGGCTTGGAATTAGTGTTGGTGGTTCTGGCGTTTGTGGTGGTATTGCGTCACAGCAGTGATTACGAAAAAATTACTTTCGTTCAGGATCAGGTTGAAATCGAGCAAAGTGTGTTGGGAGAAATAAAACACGTTCGCTTTCAATCCTATTGGACCCGGATAACGCTCAGGGAAGGTGAGAACGGTAAAACGTCACTGTGGATTGGGTCCCATCATCAAGAGGTTGAGTTTGGTCGAGATACCATGGACAACGCGCAACGCGAACAAGTGGCGTCTCATCTCAAGCGGGTACTTCTGAAAACTAAATAACTGGATTTTGGAGCGATTAGATGCAAGGGATGAAGAAACTCGGGGTTGGTGCGTTTGCATTGTTCTTGTCTTTAAGTGCACGTGCTGACTTCACCTGGAATTTTCCAGAGCCGGTCACGCCGATGGCTTTGGATACCTTACACGTACACAACAAATTTATGCTGATTACTGCCGTCATCTTTGTGGCAGTGCTGGCTATTATGATTTACTCCATTGTGACTCACCGTCACAGCAAGGGCTACAAACCTGTGGCCGATAAGGCGCCTTCAACTGCGGTTGAAATTTTCTGGACGCTGATTCCATTTGCGATTTTGCTGCTGATTGACTTTGTCATCATGGGAATTCCGGCTTACCACAGTGTGGTGATGATGGAAGATACACGTGACCAGTCGACCATGGTGATTAAGATCACCGGTTCACAGTGGCGCTGGCAATATGAATACTTGGATGGCGATGCCAAAGGCATCAAGTTCGTGAGCAACCTGGCTACCAGCAATGACCAAATGCATAACGAAGCCGATAAGGGTGAGCATTACCTTCTGGAAGTGGATAACCCGCTGGTACTGCCGGTTGGCGAAAAAGTACGCATTCTGATGACGGCTTCTGACGTGTTACACAACTGGTGGGTGCCGCAGTTTGGTTCTTCACGTGTGGCTGTGCCTGGCTTTATCCGTGAAACCTGGGTGCAGGTTGAAAAGGCGGGCGTGTATCGTGGCCAATGTAAAGAGCTGTGCGGTAAAGGCCATGGTTATATGCCGGTGGTGGTGAATGCAGTGTCCAAAGAGGAGTTCGCGCAATGGGCGAACAAAAAACAGGATGAGCAAAAAGCCGCGAATGATGTCAAAGAAATGACCAAAGACGAACTGGTCGCTCAGGGTAAAGTGGTCTACGAGAAAAACTGTGCGGTATGCCATCAGGTGACGGGTGCAGGGTTGCCTCCGGCTTTCCCGGCACTCACCGGCAGCAAAATCGCCACCGGCCCGATTTTTGGCGCAGATGGCAAATATCAAAAAGACAGTCATCTGGACCGTGTGCTGAATGGTAAAGGCGTGATGCCTGCCTGGAAGGCCACATTGAACGATACGGAAATTGCTGCAGTGATTACCTACGAGCGCAATGCGCTGGGTAATACGGCGGCTGTGGATGCACTGGTGCAGCCAGCGCAAGTTAAAGCTGCACGCGAATAATATTTGAGCGATTTTAGGAGAGCACTATGAGTACTACAACCGTAGCACATCATGATGAGCATCACGACGACCATCCGACCGGGATTATGCGCTGGTTAACGACGACCAACCATAAAGATATCGGCACCATGTATTTAACCTTTTCACTGGTGATGTTTCTGGTCGGCGGTTCGATGATTTTAGGCATCCGTGCCGAACTGTTCAAGCCGGGTTTGCAATTAATGAACCCTGAGTTTTTTAACCAGCTAATTGGCGTACATGCGCTGATCATGATTTTTGCGGCATTGATGCCTGCAGCGACGGGTTTCGCCAACTGGATGCTGCCTTTGCAAATCGGCGCGCCTGATATGGCTTTGCCGCGCTTAAATAACTGGGGCTTCTGGATTCTGCCACCTTCAGCCATCCTGTTAACGCTGCCATTCACGTTGGCGTTGTTTGGCGTTGGTGACGGTGCATTGGCAACTGGCTGGACCTTTTATCCGCCATTGTCTGTGCAAGGTGGGATTGGCGTCGACTTTGCTATTTTTGCCGTGCACTTGCTGGGTATTTCGTCAGTATTAGGTTCTATTAATATTATTGTGACGATTTACAATATGCGCGCACCTGGCATGACTTTAATGAAAATGCCGATGTTCGCCTGGGGCTGGTTGATTACAGCATTCTTGCTGATTGCGACGATTCCAGTGTTGGCTGGTGCAGTAACCATGTTGCTGACCGACCGTCACTTTGGTACCCACTTCTTTGATGCTGCCGGTGGCGGTGACCCAATCATGTTCCAGCATTTGTTCTGGTTCTTTGGTCACCCAGAGGTTTATATTCTGTTGTTGCCGGTGTGGGGTTTCATTCCTCAGATTCTGCAAACTTTCAGCCGCAAACCAATGTATGGCTATAAAGCACAAGTCTATTCATTGTGGTCTATTGGTGCTTTGGCTGTCGTTGTATGGGCGCATCACTTCTTTACTGCTGGTATGCCTGTGCCTGCGCTGCTGTACTTTATGTATAGCACCATGGCGATTTCTCTGCCGCTGGCCGTGTTGTTCTACTGCTGGATCCGCACCATGTGGAAAGGCTCCATGAGCTTTGAAACCCCCATGTTGTTTACTGTCGGCTGGATTATCCTGTTTGGTATCGGTGGCTTGACTGGCCTGGTACTGGCTGACGTGGCTGCGGATGCGCAATACCACAACAGCTACTTCGTCGTGGCGCACTTCCACTACACCCTGTTTGCGGGTGGCATCATGGGTATTATGGCGGGCGTGTACTACTGGCTGCCAAAAATGACCGGCCATATGTATAACGAGAAGTTAGGTAAAACACACTTCTGGTTAACCGCCATTTCATTCAACGTGACGTTTATTCCGCAATTCTTTGTTGGCCTAGCCGGGATGCCGCGTCGTATTCCTGACTACGCATTGCAGTTTGCCGAGTTCAACATGATTTCTACGGTAGGCGCGTTTGTGTTGGGCCTGTCACAACTGCTGTTTGTGTACATTATTCTCAGCTGTGTCAAAGGTGGCAAGAAAGCCACGGACCAGGTTTGGGAGGGTGCACAAGGGCTAGAGTGGACATTGCCTTCACCACCGCCATACCACAGTTTTACTGAGCAGCCTGTTGTTAAGTAAGGACAAAGCGGAAGTAAATTTGAAGCAAAAGCCAATCAGTCTGTGATTGATTGGCTTGTTTAAAGGTTGATGTATTTTGAGTGATCCCAAGCAGTCAAATAATCGGAAAATTGCCTGGCTGTTAGCCGCAGTGGCCATTATCTGGTACCTGATTTCGATGTTTACGATTTGGAAGTAAGCGGCGCTTGCAACGGTTATGGCATTAGAGCAAGCGCAGGTAGCAGCCAATAAAAAATTGGCGTTGAAATTAGTCTGGATTATTGCCGGTGCATTATTGTTTGCTTTTGCACTTGTCCCGTTATACGACGTGATTTGTTCGGTCACGGGCTTGAATGGCAAAACAAACAATACGGCTGAGAGCGCAAGCAAAGCGGTTGTTGATTTGAAGCGTGAAGTCACTGTGCAATTTGTGTCATCGGTGATGCCGGGCCTGGGGTGGAATTTTTACCCCAAGCAAAGCAGTGTGGTTGTGCATCCTGGCCAAGTGACCACGGTGATGTTTGAAGCAAAAAATATTACCAGTGAGGAAGTGGCCGGACAGGCGATTCCAAGCGTGACGCCAGGCAAAGCATCGGCACATTTGAAGAAGATTGAGTGTTTTTGTTTTGTCAGGCAGACACTCAAACCTGGGGAAGTAAAGGCGTTGCCACTGCGGTTTTTTGTCAGTGCCGATTTGCCAAAAGATGTACAAGAAATGACCTTGTCGTATTCGTTTTTTCCGGCAAGTCAGTAAACACAATAATTATGAGCAATAAGTTAAAGGATAGGGAGTTAATGCATGGCTAGTCATTCAGAAAATCACTATTTTGTCCCGCATGGCAGCATATATCCGGCGCTGATTTCCGTCGGCTTACTGTCTATGGCCAGTGGTTTTGTTTTTAATGTTACCGGTTCGGATACGCGCCTGGATGGCTCCATCAAGAATCCGGCGCTGTCTTACCTCGCAACCCCGGGCAAATACATGATGTATCTGGGTCTGGCGATTATCCTGACCATGATGTTCAAGTGGCTGAGCACGGTGGTTACTGAGAGCATCACCGGGCAATATAAAAAGTGGGAAGATAAATCTTTCCGCATCGGTATGATTGTCTTTATCTGTTCAGAGGTTGCCTTTTTTGCGGCTTTCTTTGGCGCGTTGTTTTATATGCGGGTGCTGTCGGTGCCTGATCTGGCCTCCTATGCGCCGGATATTACACCGTATAAAGACTTTTTAAGTGCCTGGCCGTCACAAGGGCCTGGCGGTACGGTGCTTGGCGAGGCTTATAAGCCCAACCCTGCATTCCATCCGATGTCATGGAGTGGTTTGCCGCTGATTAACACCTTGCTGCTGCTGAGTTCTGGCGCAACCATTACCTGGGCGCATTGGGGCTTGATCAAGAATAACCGCAAGCAATTGATTATTGGTCTGTTTTTGACCATTGCGCTCGGTGTGACTTTCCTGTGCTGTCAGGCAGCTGAATACCATCATGCTTATACAGAAATGGGTTTGACGCTGAAATCAGGGGCTTATGGTGCGACGTTCTTTATGTTGACCGGGTTTCACGGCTTTCATGTGACGATTGGTACCCTGATGCTGATCGTGATTTGGCTGCGTAGTATTAAAGGTCACTTTACGCCTGAGCATCACTTTGGCTTTGAAGGTGTGGCCTGGTACTGGCACTTTGTGGATGTGGTGTGGTTGGGCCTGTATATCTTTGTTTATATGCTCTGATGAATGAAGAAAGGGCGCACTGAGCGCCCTTTTTAGCAAGCGTAATATTGTTAAAGTGTATGGCCTATGTAGCCGAAATGTGCTGCGAGAATCAAAGCCAGAAACAGGAAAATGGATAAGCCGATACGCATGGTCAGGGCTTTCACGGTGCGATCGGAACCACTCTTGTCTTTGAGCAAAAACAGCAAGGCTGAAAACAGGCTGCCCACAATGACAATCAGTATCAAAATGGTGACAATTTTAATGAACATGATGTGATCTCGCGTTAAGTTGATCACATTATGGGCTGTAAGCTGGAAAATGCAAATACCCTTGGGAAATTATGTCGTTCGTGTGCGCTGGCTGGTGGTGTGTGTCATGGTAGTCGCAATCTGGGGTTGTGTCCGGCTTGGCTTGTGGCAATGGCACAAGGCAGAACAAAAGCAGGAAATTACCCGCGCATTGACGCATCATGGCGATGCGGTTTGGCCGCAAGCGCAAGACTTGGACTCCCCGGCTAAAGTCGAAACTTTGCATTTGCAGACCGTTGAATTCAAAGGGCATTACCTGCCCCAATATGCTTTTTTTCTTGATAATCAGGTGGAGCAAGGCCAAGCCGGATTTCATGTCATTACGCCTTTCTTACTCAATGACCAACAACATGTGATCTGGATAAACCGTGGCTGGATCGCCGGGTTTGCTGATCATCAACAAACGCCAAAAATTTCCACTACGCAGGCTGAGCAAGTGATTAAGGGCTTGTTCTGGCAGCAAACCAAAGTCGGTTTCAGGCTGGATAAACCTGGCCAGGCCTGGCAACCCGTGCAGCCTGTGCTCGACTTTGCTTATTTACGTCAGCATGTGCCTTATATTTTCCCGAATGTGATCCTCAAACTCGCCCCAGCGGTTGGTGAGGGGTATGTGCGGCATTGGGATGTGCCTGCCGGGCAAGTGGAAAAGCACCTGAGTTATGCTTACCAGTGGTTTGGTTTTGCTGTGGCTAGCCTGGTGATTGGATTGACTCAAATGGTGGAGAAACGGGCTTGAATATGACCCATGAAGAAACGAATCCTTTAGTGGTGCTGGATCCTGTGCAGCAGCGCAAAGGGCGCATGATTTTTTTGTTGCTGGCGATCTTTTTTACCGTGCCGCTATTGGTGGTGGTGGCGATGATCAAGTTTGACTGGCGTCCTACCGGCAAGAGTTATGGTCAATTAATTCAACCACCCGTTTCTATGGCCCATACAACCCATTGGGTGAGCGACCAGCAGCAAGCATTGCCGGCATTCTGGCAGGATAAATGGAATATCGCCCTGATCGCACGCGAGTGTGATGCGCCTTGCATGCAGCGTTTGTACGACATGCGGCAGATTTATGTCTCGTTATACAAAGACATGATACGTGTGCAGCGCGTGCTGATTACGCATCAGGCTGACACCAGCACCATTCGTGCCCGTTATCCTGATTTATTGATTATTAATGGTGCGCCTGAGCAAGTGACTGCGTTAGGCAGCATGCTGAGTGGTGGCGGCCAGAATACACTGGATGCACAACGCGTTTATTTTATCGATCCGCTGGGCAATATCATGATGCAATATGGCCCCGAGATGGAGGCTAAGTGGATCCGCAAGGATCTGGTGAAATTGTTAAAGGCTTCCTGGGCAGGCTAGTACATGTTTAAAGCGTTAAGTGTATTGGCTGCTATTGTGGCTTTTTGTGTGGTGGTGCTGGGGTCGTATGTGCGGCTCTCAGATGCCGGTTTGGGCTGTCCAGATTGGCCAGGCTGTTATGGTGCGTTGACGGTGCCGCAGAGTGAGTCTGCAATCCAGTCGGCACAGCAGGCGTATCCCGATAAGCCCGTTGTGCATGCCAAAGCCTGGAAGGAGATGGCGCATCGCTACCTGGCAGGAAGTTTGGGCTTGCTGGTGGTGGCTTTGGCTGTGTTGGCGTATCGTCAACGGCATGCCATTCAAACATCCTGGCAGTTATCTGCCGGTTTGGTGGTGCTGATTGTGCTGCAGGCTTTGCTGGGGATGTGGACGGTGACCTTGTTATTGAAGCCGGTGATCGTGACCTTGCATTTGCTTGGCGGCATGACGACGCTGGCTTTGCTGAGCTGGATTGCTTTTCGTCATGGCAGCAAGCAGGACATTGCATTGCCAGGCAGTCAGCAATGGTGGTTGCGCCTCGCGTTGTTGATCTGGATCGCGCAAGTGCTGTTGGGGGGCTGGACCAGTAGTAATTATGCTGCCTTGGCCTGCACTGATTTTCCGACCTGTCATGGCTTGTGGTGGCCGGACATGGATATCGGCGAGGCATTTCACCTCACGCGTGCTTTGGGTGAAAGTCGCGATGGCGGACAGTTGCACCTGAATGCGCTGACAGCCATTCAATGGATACATCGTTTGGGTGCATTCGTGGTGCTGAGCTGGATGCTGGTGAGCGTGAGATTTTTGCTGCAACGACCTGTTTCACGTGGCCTGGCTTGGGGGCTGCTGGCGATTGTACTGTGCCAGGTGGCGATTGGGGTCGGTAACCTGTTGTTGCAACTGCCGTTGGTACTGGCGGTGCTACATAACGCAGGGGCCGCGTTATTGGGCGTATGGCTGGTAGCCATCAATGCCAGATTGTTGAATACATCATCAAATGTCATATAAAAAATAGGGGAACAGTATGCAAGCAGCATGGATGACACAGTTGGCCTCAGCCAGCATGGGGATGCGCAGTTTTTATGCGCTATGCAAGCCGCGCGTGACGGCATTGATTGTGTTTACCGCCATCATCGGTATGTTGATGGCGACACCAGGCATGGTGCCGCTCTCGGTATTGCTGGCCGCCACGGTGGGGATTGCCTTTGCATCGGGGGCAGCGGCGGCGTTTAACTGCCTCATCGAGCATAAAATTGATGCCATGATGGCGCGAACCCGTGCACGGCCCTTGCCAACCGGTCAACTGTCACAGATGGAAACACTGCTGTTTGCCAGCGTACTCGGCGGTATAGGCTTAAGCATTCTGTATTACTGGGTCAACCCGCTGACCATGTGGTTAACGTTAGGGACTTTTGTCGGTTATGCGGTGATTTATACCGTGTTCCTCAAACCGGCCACGCCGATGAATATTGTGATTGGCGGGGCCTCCGGTGCCATGCCCCCCATCTTGGGCTGGGCTGCAGTGAACAATACTGTGTCTCCAGAATCCCTAGTGATGTTCCTGATTATTTTCGCCTGGACGCCGCCGCACTTCTGGGCGCTGGCCTTATACCGTCGTGAAGAGTATGCCAAAGTCGGCATGCCCATGCTGCCGGTCACACATGGCGAGCAGTTCACCTTGCTGCATATCGTGCTGTATACCGTCATTCTGGTTGTCGTTTCTATGATGCCTTATGGCCTGGGCATGAGTGGCTGGTTGTATCTGGCATCGGCGGCCGTGTTGAATCTCATTTTTATGTATTATGTGGTGAGCTTATATCGTCACTATTCAGATGCACTGGCTAAAACAACCTTTAAATATTCGATTCTTTATCTTAGCCTGATGTTTGCGGCATTATTGCTGGATCACTATCTGGTCTAGTCTGGTCGTGAATGTCGCCAGGGTGCGCATATGCGCACCCTTTTTTCTGCCCTAATGTTTGGTGTCATTATTCATCAGGCTATGCACACGCTGGTGCGCAGTCTGCTGGTAGACCTGCTCCAGCAGCGAGCTGAACATGGTGGGTCTGCCATGTAAAAATCCCTGGATAAAGTCGCAGTTAATCACTTTGAGAATGCTCTCCTGGCGGGCATTCTCCACGCCTTCCGCAATCAGTTTGATATTCAACTCATGTGCCATCTGGATGATGGACCGGCACAGAATGAAGTCATAATTATCGACCTCCAGATTCTTAATAAATGACTTATCAATTTTGACGTAGTCGATCTGGTATTTTTTGAGGTAACCGAGCGCAGAGTAGCCGGTGCCAAAGTCGTCTATCGAGAGTTTGATGCCTGCGTGCTTGACGTTCTTTAAGGTGTCTTGCGTTACTTTGGATGGTTCCAGTAACAAGCCTTCAGTAATCTCGAAACAAAAGCGTTCGCATGGGATGTTGGAACGTTGCAGGCGCTTGATAAAGGCCATCAGGTGTTGTGGATGCGCAAATTGTACGGGCGAAATGTTGAGGCTGATTTGCGTGCCTTGCAGGCGTAACAGGTCAATCGCTGATAAGTCATGGAGCACCTCATCAAAAATCCATTTGCCAATTTCGATAATCACGCCGGACTCTTCTGCCAGTGGAATAAATACATCAGGCGGAATGGCGCCGCGTGTCGGGTGTTGCCAACGGATTAACGCTTCTGCTTTAATCAGGCATAAATCGCTCAGGCGATAAATGGGTTGGTAAACCAAATGTAGCTCACCGTTGGCGACAGCTGAGCGCAAGTCATGCGTGAGCGAAATGCGGTCGCGTATTTCCCGTTGCATGGTTTGCGTAAAGAACTGATATTGATTTTTGCCAGCACGTTTGGCGGCGTAAAGTGCCTGATCGGCGAACATCATTAATTCTTCGCCGGATCTGCTGTGGTCGGGGAACACGGCAATGCCGATGCTGGCGGTGACAAAGTATTGGTTATCTTCAATGTAAAACGGTGAGCGTATGGTTTCTACAATCTTGGCGCCAATCTCGTGTAACACCTGAATATCCCGAAGCTTGGGGATGACCACCACAAACTCGTCCCCGCCCAGCTTGGCTGTGGTGTTGCCACTGCGCGCGCAAGACTGTATGCGCAACGCTGCGTTTTGCAGCAAACGATCCCCCACCGCATGACCGGCAATATCATTCACATCCTTAAAGCCATCCAGGTCAATCAGTAATAAGCCCAGTTGTTGCTGCGATTGCTGGCAATCAATAATCGCTTCTTCCAGGCATTTTTGCAGCAGGTAGCGGTTAGGCAGTTGCGTCAGGTAATCGTAATTGGCCTGCCGCCAGAGTTGCTGGCGAATGTCGGCTTCTCGGCGCTGCGCACGTTGATAGAAACGCCAGAATTGATATAGCAGTAATATGCAAACGATAGAGAAGGCCGTGATGCTGGTGGTCACCATCATGTGGTTAAGCGAGGTACTGGTATGTGTGGTTGCCTGAGGGGCTGGCGCGGCCGCAGCTGTTTGGTGCGTCAGCGCAGCAACGGCGGGGATCAGTTTGCCAGCCAGTCTTTTAATAGTGGTATTCATACCATTCTGTCCCAGTATTGGAGCACAATTGAGGCCTTGTATTTGCAAGCCAGTTTTAGCGGCTACAACAAGGGCTAACTCAATTAACGGCTGAATATAAAGAAACTTTAGAACGGATTTGAAAAAATAATAAAAAATCGCCTGTTGCAGGACAACAGGCGATGGTTGAGGTGTGTTGCTGAAATTATTTGGCTGACAAGCAGGATTTCATAAACGCTTTACGTTCATCACCAGCGAGCGCTTTGGTTTTTGCATCGGCATTACAGGTTTTCATTTTGTTTTGCTGTGCAGTCAGGCCAGCACTGGCACCATCTGCAGATAAACATTCTTTCATAAAGGCTTTGCGCTCATCGCCTGCAAGTGCTTTGGTTTTGGCGTCGGCATTACAGGTTTTCATTTTTTCCTGCTGCGGGCCCGCATTGGCAGAGATACAGACGCAAGACAACAACAAGGCAATCACCAGTTTATTCATGAAAGTCTCCAAACAAAAAAGATAAGTATTTTTCGAATTCAGGCCGCTGGATAGCAGGCCTGTGCCTGGCATTGTGACATAGAGATTAACGGTTGGGGGAATAAAAAAGCCCGGTGAAACACCGGGCTTTGACTAGCAATTAATGAATCGGCACGGTGTGTAAAGTGCCCGCTTTCATGTCAGGAATCAACAGTGATTTGCCATCTGCCGATAGGCTGATATCTGCTGCGGACTGATACCCCTGAATAATGCGTTGTGGCGTTGCTTTGGGTTCAGTCAGTTGCCAGACATTACCACCTGCCCAGTCGCTCACATACAGCAGGCCGTTGGCATCTCTGACCAGGCCATCTGCACCGCCAAAGCCTTGATTCAACAAGGTGACGCTGGTTTTTTTGCTACCGATTTGCACGCTGAATAGTTTGCCAGTGCCAAAATCAGCCACCAGTAAACGATCCGGGCCATCCATCAGTAAACCATTCGGGCGCTTGATGCCTGCTTTGGCTTTAAGCACCTGCGTCAATTTGCCATCTGGCGCAATCTTAAAGATGCCTGCACCGTTGCCGTGGTCATCGCCACTGTCTGACACATATACATTGCCCAGGCCGTCGATTTCAATGTCATTTAAAAACACTGGTTTTTGCGGGAAAGCGCTGGCCGCAGCAATCACGGTTTGGGCGCCGCTAGCCGCGTCAATGCGTACCACACGATCCATGTCGGCCACATACAGCTGGCCATTAAACAGATCCAGGCCTTTCGGGTCGTTTAAGCCATCCGCCAGGGTGCTACGTGTACCGTCAGCGGCAATGCGTGTGATTTTGCCATCGCCCAATTTGCCAAATTCACCAATTTCAGAGACGTAAGTCACGCCTTCCGGGGTGGCAAATACAGACTCCGGCATGACAAAACCGCTCAAGGTGTTGGCTTCGCTGGCAGGGGATGCTGCTACGCTGTGTGTTTTACCATCATAGCTGACACGGTAAATCACGCCATTGTAGTCATCCGATACCAGTAAAGAGCCATCCGGTAGTTGCAGCACATCATTCGGGCGGCCCCATACTTCGCCTTCAGCACTCAGCCAGCCGTCGATAAACGGTTTGGTTTCCTTGACCTGCTGCTGGGCGTCAAATGTCACGCGTACCAACTGGTAGCCGACGGGTACTTTACGGTTCCAGGAACCATGCTGCGCAATCACGGCATTGCCCTGATATTCGGCTGGAAACTGTTTGCCGGTATAAAACTTAAAGCCCAGGTTGGCGGTGTGTGCCTGGAATTCGGCGACTGGTTTGGTCACGTCAGCTGGCGGCGTTTTGTTTTTCCAGTTCGGGTCACGCGCATCGCCACCGGCGTAGTAAGGAAAGCCAAAATGCAAACCGGCTTTAGGCGCTGCGTTCAGTTCGTCGTGTGGCACATCGGCACCTAACAGGTCCACACCATTGTCGGTGAAAAACAGGGTGTTGGTGCCTGGCTGAAAGTCCATGCCTACCGAGTTACGCACACCTTTGGCAAAGGTTTCTACCTGGCTGCCATCCGGATTCATGCGAATAATCGAGGCTTCAATGCCGACCGGGTCACAAATATTGCATGGTGCACCCAAGGTGACATATAACTTGTTGTCCGGGCCTGCCGCCAGGTAGCGCCAGCCGTGGTGTGCCTTGTCTGGCAACTTGTCGTAAATGACTTCACGCATGGCCTTGAATGGCAGGGTTAAATCGAAATCGGGTGCGGCATAACGCGTGATGCGATGTTGCTCAGCGACATATAAATGACCATCAACCATGGCCACGCCATTGCCTACACTCAGGTCATCCAGAATAGTGACGACCTGGTCGGCTTTATGGTCCTTGTTTTTATCGACCACGGCGTATACTTTGCTGCCGCGTGTGCCGACGTAGACATTGCCGTTGGTGCCCAGCGCCATTTGGCGCGCACCGGGAACTTCTGCGTAGACTTCAACATGAAAGCCTTCCGGCACATGCAGTTTGCTCAAATTTGCGCGCACATCGTTAATATCTGCCCAGGCAGAGGTGGCCAGTGTGGCGAACATGGCGCTGACCAGGCCTGTGATCAGTGGATTCTTTTTCATTTGTATCCCTTTCTCCAAAAGTATTGCAATCAATCCAACTGCAATAGGGCCAGTGTAAGCAGTTGTATCTGCCGTGAAAAGTTAAAAGATATGAAATGATTGCCTAATTCTATGTCGGTAGTGATGGTTATTGCTAATTAGGAGTAATATGAATGCCTATTTATTTTAATCGCACTTATATTATGAATGGTAACGAATGCTGGCATGCGCACGACAAAGACCGCACGATTACGCTGCTTTCGGCACTGACACCGACAGAGGGATTTACCCTCACCGCGCTGGATGGCGTCAAGCTCATGCGCTGGAACCGGGCCATTCCGCGTAGCCCGGTATTTTATGAGCCGAGTATTGTGTTTGTCTGCCAGGGTCGCAAAGTGGGCTATCTAGGCGGTGAGGTCTATCAATATAATCCGCAACAGTTCCTGATCCTGTCGGTGCCATTGCCGTTTGAAAGTGAAACCATCGCCTCCGCCGAGGAGCCATTACTCGCTATTTCCATCCGCATCAATCTGTCTATGGTTTCCGAGCTGTTGTTGAGTGTGGAGCATGCGACGCCGATGAATATTAACGGCAGAAGTGGCATAAGTTCGACAGCGCTGGATAAGCAATTGTCGAATGCCGTGGTGCGATTGCTGGAGTGCCTGCAATCTAAAAATGAAGCCGCCGTACTCGGACAGGCGATTATCCGCGAAATTCATTACCGCATCCTGCAGTCTTCGCAAGCGTCGGCCATTTTGGCTGCACATAGCATACACAACAATATGGGCAAAATCAGCAAGGCGCTTAGGTTGATTCATGCCGAATATGCCAATGAGCTCAATGTCGATACGCTGGCGGCGGTGTCTGCCATGAGCGTGCCGTCTTTTCATGCTGCATTCAGGGATGTGACGGCTACCTCACCGATTCAATATTTGAAAAAAACACGCTTGCATAAAGCCCGTTTGCTCATGGTGCAGGACGGTATTAATGCAACCTTGGCTGCGACTAAAGTCGGCTACGAGAGTGCCTCACAGTTCAGCCGCGAGTTCAAGCGCATGTTTGGCAAAAGCCCGATGGAGGAGGTGAGTGCCGTACGCAGCGCATTGATCACATCGCCCGGCGAATTTGTGGCCAATCAGATGGTCGGCCAATATGTGACTGTTCAACAGTAAAACTATCATTGTGACAATGAAGCCACGGTTTCTTGAGTCAAATATGCCAAGATCGCAGAGGATTAGGCAAGTATTTGATAAGAGCAGGCAAGCACTTTTAGGCTACCTTGTTTAGACTGTTTAGCGATACAGTGGTGATGTTTTGCCGCTGGTTAACACGTAACAATAGATGATGGAGATGCTATGAAAACTGCCGCCTATGGTGTACAAAATGCGACCTCACCGGTCGCGCCCATGAGTATTGATCGCCGCGAAGCGGGGCCACACGACGTCCTGATTGATATCGAGTACTGTGGTATTTGCCACTCGGATATCCACCAGGCCAGGAATGAATGGGGTGGTGGTTCTTTGTATCCCATGGTGCCCGGCCACGAAATTGTCGGCCGTGTGAAAAGTATCGGCAGTCATGTTACCAAATTCAAGCTGGGGCAACTGGTTGGGGTCGGCTGTATGGTCGACTCCTGCCGCCACTGCGAAGACTGTGACGCTGGTGAAGAGCAATATTGCAATGGCTCTGTGTTTACCTACAACGCCAAAGACACCAAGCATGGTGGCCTGACCTTTGGTGGCTATGCCGAGCGTATTACCGTTGATGAAAATTTCGTTGTCAGCGTGCCAGAGAATCTGGACACCAAAGCCGTGGCGCCACTGTTATGTGCCGGTATTACCTTGTATTCACCACTCAAACACTGGGATGTACAGCCCGGCCAGAAAGTGGGCATTATCGGCCTCGGTGGCCTGGGTCATATGGGCGTGAAATTGGCCGCCGCCATGGGCGCGCACGTGGTCATGATTACCACCTCAGCCAGTAAAGCAGCGGATGCTACCAAGTTGGGCGCACATGAAGTGCTGATCTCTAAAAATGCGGATGACATGGCCAAACATGCGGCCAGTTTTGATCTGATTATTGATACCGTGCCGGTAGCGCATGACCTCAATCCTTATATCGGCCTGCTCAAGCGCGATAAAACCATCGTGCTGGTCGGACCACTGGATCCGGTCGAAGTGCATGGCGCCAACCTGATTACCAAGCGTCGCCATGTCGCCGGTTCACTGATCGGTGGCATCGCCGAGACCCAGGAAATGCTCGATTTCTGTGGCAAGCATAATATCGTCAGCGATGTAGAGATGATCGATGCCAACTACATTAATGACGCTTACGAGCGCATGCTCAAGAGTGATGTGAAATACCGCTTTGTGATTGATATCAACTCAATGAAAGCTTAAGCAAACGCTTACCAAAAGCCCTGTTCGGTTGAGCAGGGCTTTTTTATGGATGCTGCAGCTTACTTTGAGCTAGGATCCGTGGTTGCCAATTTATCGGTTGCCTGCGGGTCAAGACTGTTAGCCTGTAGTTGCCATGCCTCAGCAAATGGGCCGCCATTCGCGCGCAACACGTCTGGCGGGCCATCTTCAATAATCACCCCATTTTTCAACACGATGATTCTATCGAATGAGGCCAGTGTAGAAAGCCGGTGTGCGATGGCTAACACGGTCCGCCCTTGCATCAGCGAGGCTAACGCTGACTGAATTTCTTTTTCAGACTGGGAGTCCAGCGCAGACGTGGCTTCATCCAATATCAAAATTGGGGCGTCTTTGACAAAAGCCCTGGCGATGCCCAGACGTTGCCTTTGTCCACCCGACAGGCGGATGCCTTTTTCACCCACGATCGTGCGATAGCCTTTGGGCAAGCCGCGAATGAAGGCGTCACAATAGGCATCGCGTGCCGCGCTATACACTTCTTCGTTAGAGGCTTCTGGGCGGCCGTAGCGGATATTTTCGAACACCGAGCGGTGGAACAGGGCAATGTCTTGCGGGACGACGGAAATGTTTGCCCGTAAACTGTCTTGTGAGACCTGGTCGATGCGCTGGCCGTCAATCAGGATCTGACCGCCCTGAATATCATCCAGGCGCTGAATCAGGCTGATCAAGGTCGATTTCCCGGCACCGGAAGCCCCCACCAGGCCGACTCTCTCACCGGCCTTGATCTCAAATGACAGGTTATCAAACACTTTGTGACCATCTGGATAGGTATAAGACACGTTGTCAAACAGGATATTACCGCTTTCGACTTTAAGTGGTGAGGGTTCAGCCGGGTCTTTGACCGAGTGTGGCTGCGCAATCACTTTGAGTGTTTCATTGATGACGCCGAATTGTTGGGCAGTGCCTACCAAGGCAAGGGCAAGGTCTCGCGAACCATGCAATATCCTGAAAGTAAGGGTGCTGACGATGACCACGTCGCCGGTACTGATGCTACCGGCGCGCCAGAGTAATATGGACCAGACCAGCATACCGGCACCGGTCACGACCAGGCACATGTCATGGATCACACGTGCCAGTTCTACATACATCCAGCTGCGCCGGTGCGCTTTGGCTTCCCTGTTCAATTCGCGCGACAGCCTGTTTTTTTCGCGATAGCGGGCGGAAAACGCTTTCACTGTCCACACATTGCTCACTACATCGATCATTTTGCCGCTGGCATCGGAGGATCGCCTGGCGTAATTGTCATGTATCCTGCGACCGCGGATGCCGAAGAGGATGAGCAGGCCGGCGACAAACAACACTGAGAACAGCAAGCCCAAACTCATTTGCCAGCGTATGGTCGTCAGTACGAGAATGGCACCGAGGAAATCGGTGATCGGCGGTAAGATACGCCAGAACATTGTGGCAAATATCTCACCGGTAGCCGCAGCGGTAGACGTGATGCGGTTGCCCAGTGCGCCTGAAAAGTGCTGGTTGAAGTAGCGCATCGAATGGCCGGTCAGATGCTCGAACAGGTCTAGCCGGATATCGACCCCGCTGGCGACGATGGCGCGGGAACCTTGCCAGCCACCCAAACGCCACAACAGGTTCTCGACGGTGATCAATCCCAGGAAAAGGAATAAAGGCGCCCAGACATGGGCGGTGGATCGTACCGAACTGTCCATGGCATCCACCAGCAGCTTCATGGCATATTGCACACCAACCGCTGAACTGGCGGCGCCGATGATGATGAGGAACACTGAGCCAAACAACCAGGGGCGGCGCGTGATATACAAAAACAGAAAAGGGATCGCTCTATGCGGGAGGGAATGGTTTGTCAGGTTCACAGATGAATAGGATGCCAGGTATTGAATAAGCTGAAGATATGTTTAATTAAACCAGAAAAATCATAACAATGACCTGATCATTTTCTTGGCAAAGTATATTTTTCACTTGCATTTAGTTTGATTCCATACTATATTGATCCGTATTATGTTGCTGCTTAAAGAATTACCTACCTCCAAAAGCCTGGAAAAGTTTGTGACACGCTATCCCGGCACAGACATTTCGGCCATTTCTGACTTTGTCAGCATCTTGCGTGCAGCGTCAGATATTTCATCTGCACTGGATGCGTTGCTGGCCCAGCATGGGCTGTTGCAAGGTCGCTGGTGGGTGCTGGTTTTACTCATGCGCCAGGACGACCTGACTTCTTCCCCTTCAGAGTTGGCTGACAAGGCGGGTGTGACCAAGGCGACAATGACTGGCTTTATTGACGGCCTGGAGCGCGAAGGGCTGGTGTCACGTTTTATGGATACCAATGACAGACGCAAATTCCTTATCCGCTTATCGGTGGCCGGGCAGCAGAAACTGGATGAAGTGATGCCAGTGTATGTGCAATGCGTCACGCAGTTTATGAATCTGCTGGGCAAGCCAGAAAGAAATGCCTTGATTAGCGATCTCGCCACCTTGGCCAGCCGGGTCGATTTAATCAAGTAAATTGAACCAGTAAAATTTTTTAGTTATTTAGTTTGATTCCATACTATCAATAACCATACTTTATGTTTATGCCATTGACTATCATTGCCATATTGCCGCGCCAACCCCTGAGAGTGTCTCGCTGGGGTGTCTGGTTATTGGCCCTGTTATTAAATGGCTGCATCAGTTCCAAAGGTATCATCCCCGCGTCGCAGCCGCTGGCGCAAGATAAACTGGCACTGGGCAAGGCGATAGAGGATGCCTCCGCCATTGCCTGGCCGACTGAGCATTGGTGGCAGGCGTATCAGGATACGCAGTTGGACCGCCTGGTCGAAAAAAGCCTGCGCGATCATCCTGACCTGAAAAAAGCCACAGCGCGCATCGCCTTGACCATCGCCATGGCTGAGCAGGCACATGCGACGACCTTGCCGAATGTTGGCGGTAAAGTCAGCTCGTCACGTGAACGTTTTACCGAGTTGAGTTTTATCCCCAAGCCGTGGGCGGGCCGCTTTAACTGGAACAACCAGGCGACGGTAGACATGTCTTACAACCTGGACTTATGGAAACAGCAGAAGTCAGCCTGGCTGGCGGCGCTGGATGAGACCCATGTCAGTGAAGCTGAAATGCAGCAGGTGAAGATTGAGTTGACGGCGGCCATGGTGAAAAGCTACATCCGGCTGGCGGCAGAATATCAATGGCGCGACCTGGCAGAAGAGGAACTGGATGATGTGCGCCATGAGATTGCCATTGCTAAAAAAGCGCTGGCTGCCGGGCTGAATACGCAATTAAACCTGAGCCGCCTGGAGGCGCAATTGCCTGCGGCGCAAAACAAGTTGGTGCAGATTGAGTTGCACCTGACATTATTAAAAAATCAGATTGCAGCACTCAGTGGTGAAGGGCCGGGTGCGGGTGACAGTCTACAGCGCCCAACATTGCGTTTGTCCGCCAGTATCGGTTTGCCTGATCATTTGCCTGCCAACCTGGTTGGCCGCCGCCCGGATATTGTCGCTGCCAGATGGCGGGTTGAAGCATCGCAAAAATACATTCAAAGTGCCAAGGCAGCGTTTTACCCGAATATCAATTTGTTGGGCTATATCGGCTTTCAGGCACTGGCGTTTTCCGGCTTGTTTTCCAGTGCCGGTTTAGTCGGCAATTTAGGCCCGGCCATGTCCTTGCCTATTTTTGATGGCGGTAAGCGCCGGGCTAACTTGTCGGCAGAAACGGCGCTGTATGACATGGCGGTGGAGGATTACAACGCGACTATTCTCAAGGCACTGGAAGGTATTTCTAACCAGTTGTCCGTGCTGAGTACGGTGGCGACCGAAACCGACAATACGCAGCAGGCGCTGGCAAAAAACGAGCAGGCGCACAGATTGGCGGTGAAGAATTACCGCGCCGGGTTAAGCAACCTGGTGGAGAGCCTGCAAACCAACGCACTGGTATTGCAACAAAAAGGCATTCTGGTGGAGCAGGAGGCGGTGCGGCTGGAAGCCTATGCGGCATTGATGCTGGCGCTGGGTGGAGGGGTGATTGATGCTGAGCACGCAGCACATTAATCATTGCATACAGCGGTTACTCGCTGGTATGGCTTTGCTCAGGCAGGGAGCGCGACTGGTGGCCGTGTGCCTGCAACAGGCAGGCACAGACTGGTACCGGCAGGACTTTCCGCTGATCGGCTATTTGTTCAAATACCTGTTGGCGGCTTTTCTGGCGTTATGGGTGGCCTTGAAAATGGAGATGGATCAACCGGCAACCGCCTTACTGACGGTGGTGATAGTCATGCATTTCCGCTCCGGCATGGTGATCACCAAAAGCTATTACCGCCTGATCGGTACCGTGATCGGGATTTTGTTTTCCATGTTGCTGGTGGCCTGGTTTGCACAAGACCGCTTCCCGTTTTTTATTGCAGCAGCGCTCTGGATAGGCATGTGTACGGCAGGCTCGCTGGTATATCGTAACTTCCAGTCTTATGGATTTGTCTTGGCTGGCTATACTTTGTGTATTGTCGGCTTGCCTGCGACGCTGACGCCTTGGCATACCTTCCAAATCGCCTCAACCCGCATGTCTGAAATTGGCGTCGGTTTATTAAGTGCGACCTTGGTCAGTGAGCTGGTGCTGCCGCAACGCCTGTGGGAAAACATTCAGGCAGTCGTCCGCAGCAAATTTCGCGATTTCAGCGTATTACTGGGCACCGGCGCACCTGCTGGGCTCAATCAGCCGTTTTTAAAGTTCATGCAAGATATTTATCAGCTGGAGGCATTTCGTTCGTCTGCGCAGTTTGAAACGGATGATGCGCGGGTACATAGTGCAACCATCAACCGGCTCAATGTGCAATTTATGGCAGTTTCTACGACCTATGTCGTCTTGCAGCGACTGATCCAGCGTTTACAAACCCGTGCAGCGTCAAAGGAAGCAGACGCTTTGCAGGTCTTGATGCAGCCCTTATCTGCCGCGGTGCTAATAGACGGGCAGCCTGCTAGTCATGCTGAAGCCATCACCCAGGTGCAGCAAGCTGTCGCAGCGTTTCAACATGATTTTGATACGCGCCTGGCGGCGCAGTTACAACACTTGATGATACATCCGGAGGTCAATCAGCTGGAGGTGGAAACCGGTGGAGAATTGCTGTCGCGCCTGGCAAAAGAGTTGACTGCCTATCTGGACACCTACGCATTGTTAGTGGCACAGCCACGTGCGCGCAAAGTGGCGAGCCGTGAATTCACCGCTGAGCAGTTGCATATGCACATTGACTGGTTGCCGGTGTCGATTGCTGCGACCCGTGGCGCACTCACCTTGCTGATCCTGGCGGCCATCTGGATGACCATAGATTGGCCCTCCGGTATCCTGGCCATGACGCTAGGGGTGATTACAAGCACCTTGTTTGCGGCTAGTCCGGCGCCAATGGCCACTATCCGTCAATTCTCAGTAGGAGTGTTGCTGGGCATCGTGCTGGTGTACATCAGTAATGTATTCTGGCTCACCGCGGCACATGATTATGTCATGCTCTGTATCGTGATTACGCCTGCGGTTTTGCTCACCGCCTGGCTAAGTGCACGGCCAGCCACCACCCTGGTGGGCGCAGGGTTGGGCATTGCTTACTTTTTGATGGTGGGATTCAACCAGGCGCTGGGCGATAACCCGGTCAAATATTTTAACGACTCTATTGCGCTGATGGTGGCACTGGTGGTGTCCGGCATCATGTTCAGCCTGACGGATTATGCGGCGAGTCCCTGGGCCAAGGCCCGCGTGTTTACCCAATTGCGCAAGTTAGTGGTCGATGCCTGTCTGCATACAAGCATGACAGCGCCCGTTTTTGAAATGCGCACACGCGACTTGATCCAGCGTTCCGGCAGTGTGCACCGCCCACAAGAGGCTGAAAGTGTGCGTGTGGTCGAGGCCTTGTGTGCTGCGCTAGAGGTAGGGCATGCCGTGTTGGCGTTACGTGCGGTTGCCAGGGGGATATTGGCACAGCCTTATCAATTAGTGCACCGCACACTGACGTTGGTCGCCAGTTATTACAAGCAGCCAGGGTTGGCGCAGCAGCAAGCCGTGTTGCAATGGTTGGATCATTTTCTGGCCTGGTTGCAAGGCGGGGAGTATGCCGATGCACTCCTGCCCTCACAAGCGCGAAAGCTCACCACGCAATTGCATTTTATCAGGCTGGTTATCGCGGCAGAGCTGCCGCTGGACCAGGCTTTAACGTCAAATGGGGCTGACTCATGATGCATGCATGGATTCCGCGTGAGTTTGCTTTTCTGGATGCCCATGTGCCCACCTTGTTTGTGGCGTTTTTGCTCGCCGCTGCAGCGATCTGGCTGATTGATAAAGTATTGGCCGCCTGGGGGATCTACGAATTGGTGTGGTATCCGGCCTTGTTAAGGGTTTCCTTGTTTTTTGCTTTGTTTTCCGTGTTTGGTCTAATGGTGTATTGAAAGGTTGAATCATGCAAACGCAACGTATCTGGTTTAAGGCAACAAAAGGTATCCTGCGCGTCTGTATTACGCTGGCAATCGCGCTGGCGGCCGGGTTATTGGCATACAAGTTGTGGGTGCGCTATACCGATTACCCGTGGACGCGCGATGGCCGTGTGCGCGCCGATGTGGTGAATATCGCGCCGGATGTGGCCGGGTTGGTGACCGCCGTGCCGGTGCGTGATAACCAGTATGTACACAAAGGCGACGTGCTGTTCCGTATAGACACTATGCATTACCAGCATGCGCTGGCAGAAGCCATCGCTGTGACCCAACAGAAGAAGTCCATCTGGGAGATGAAAAAACAGCAATCTGCCCGCCGTGCGCATCTGGATGATGAAGTCATTTCACGCGAAAACCGTGAGGATACCGATCTGGGCGCACTCGCTGCCAAAGCCGAATATGAGGCCGCCGTGGCCCAGGTGGAAAAAATTAAACTCGATCTCGAGCGTAGCGTGGTGCGGTCGCCGGTTGATGGCTGGGTGTCTAACCTGCTGGTACGCCCGGGTGATTTTGCCCAGGTAGGCGCGGCCAAGCTGGCGGTGATTGACCAGCACTCATTCTGGGTCTATGGCTATTTTGAAGAGCATAAATTAAATATGATCCAGGTGGGGGACGCGGCCGAAGTGCAGCTGCTGGGCAGTCATGCCACGCTCAAAGGCCATGTCGAAAGCATTGCCCATGGCATTACCGACCGCGATAACCCGACCGATATCCGTTTGCTGGCCAATGTGAACCCGACCTTTAACTGGGTGCGCCTGGCACAGCGCATCCCGGTGCGTATCCACCTCGACCAGATTCCAGCCGCGATGCCACTGGTCGCCGGCATGACATGTTCGGTGGTGATCAGGCATGGATAAGCAGGGCCACATGCAACAGAACCCGACAGTCTCTGTTAAGATGGTTATTCATTGATCACAATCTAAGCGCATGCTTACCGACAAACCGCCAACGGGACTGTTGTCCCTGATTATTTCCATCATCGCCTATCTGGCATTGGCGCAAGCCGACAAAGTCATGCATATCGGCCAGCCCGAGTCGCTGACCATTTCTATCCTGTTTGTGCTGCTGATTATCAACCTGGCCTTTCAGCTGTCGTTCCAGGTGGAATATGTGGCCGAACGGCTCAAAGAGCCTTATGGCACCATGATACTGACCATCAGCGCGGTCATCATCGAAGTAGTGATTATTGTCATGATGCTCAGCCATACCTCGTCGACCACGCTGGCCAGGGATGCGATTTATTCTGCGGTGATGCTGGATATCAACGGTATTTTAGGTTTGTGTGCGATTGTCGGTGGTATCAAATATGGCGAAGTGGAGTACAACGTCAACTCCGGCAACACCTACATCGTCATGATCATGACGGCGCTGGGCATCTCCATGGCCTTACCTGCCTTTTTGCCGCCCGAGCACTGGCGTTTGTATTCCATGTTTACCATCGTCACCATGAGCGTGTTTTATGCACTGTTTTTGAAAATGCAAACCGGGCGCCATCGTAACTATTTCAGTTACCGCGACCAACATCAGGCACAAACCGGGCAGTCGGCTGGCGCGATGAGCGCAGATGTCAGATTTTCCATTCTTTACATGTTAGCTGGCATCATTACCATCGGTTTCCTGTCTGAGGAAATGAGCATGCATATGGATGCCGGTTTAACCGGCAGTGGCGTGCCACCGATTGTGGCTGCGATTGTGGTTGCCATCATCGCGGCCAGCCCGGAAGTACTGACGGCGTTGAAGGCTGCGGTCAATGATCGCATGCAAACGGTGGTGAATATTTCACTGGGTGCCACCTTGTCGACGGTGATTCTGACTGTGCCGGTGATTGAAGCCATTGCCCTGATCGAAGACAGACCGCTGATTGTCGGTTTGTCGCCGACGCAGATGGTGATGACGTTCCTGACCCTGATTGTCGCGACCATCAATTTGCATGATGGTGAAACCAATGCCATTGAAGGCATGACGCATTTTGTATTATTTATGGCCTTTGCCATGCTGGCCGCTTTGGGTATGTAGTGTTGTTTTTATAATGTTTGTCGCGAATTAATCATCCTTTATGAATACCGTTCTTGAGTTGATACAGCAATATGGCTTGCTGATCGTGTTTGCCAGCGTCTTTCTTGAGCAAATGGGCCTGCCTTTACCAGCCTACCCGACCTTGTTGCTGGCAGGCGTGCTGATTGGCAATGGGCAATATTCGTTTGCGGCAATGTTGTTGGTGGCAGTGGTTGCCGCGCTGATGGCCGACTCCATCTGGTATCGCGCGGGCCGCAAATATGGCAAACGCGTGATGGGCAAGCTGTGCAAAATCTCTTTATCGCCGGATACCTGTGTCCGGCAAACTGAAGCGCTTTACCTGAAATTCGGTCCGCCTGCCTTGCTGGTCTGCAAGTTCGTGCCCGGCTTTGCGTCTATCTCCAGTGCACTGGCAGGCTCCTCCGGCACACGCTACTGGTTATTCGTATTGATGGACGGCCTGGGTGCCGTGCTATGGGCGGGCTCCGCATTGTGGTTGGGGCATTTGTTCAGCTCTGCCATTGATGAGCTGATGCTCACGCTGGTCGAGATGGGTAAGTGGGGCACCTTGCTGGTGCTGGTGCTGATCACGGCTTTTATCGCCGCCAAATGGTGGGACAGGCAACGGTTTATCAAGAGTTTGCGCATGGCGCGTATCAGCGTCGACGAATTAAATACGCTGTTGAATAGTGGCGCTGCACCGGTGATTCTCGATACGCGGGCCAAACACCTGGTAGAGGACGGCTGGATTTCAGGCGCGCAGTTTGTGACGCTGGAAGACGTAGATCAACTGGTGCTGGAGATTGATGAAGATGCGCCAGTCGTGCTGTATTGCTCTTGCCCCAATGAGGTGACGGCGGCCAAGGTGGCCAAAAAACTCATTGGCAGAGGTTACCGCAATATTCGCCCACTGACGGGAGGCATAGATGCCTGGCGCGATGCTGGTTTTGAGATCACCACGCCAGAAAAAGAAGCCATGATGAAGGACATGCATGTTTAACGTAGTGGGGATTGCGCTCAAGCGCCCGTATACTTTTGTGGTCATGGCGTTGCTGATTTTGATTTTTGGCACGCTGTCTGCCATGCGTAGCCCGGTCGATATTTTTCCTGAAATCCGCATTCCGGTGGTGGCAGTTGCCTGGCAATATACCGGCTTGCCGCCGGATGATATGGCCGGCCGTATTACCACGCTTTACCAGCGCACGCTGACGACGACAGTCAATGATATTGAACATATCGAGGCCAACTCCTATAACGGCTTCGCCATCGTTAAAATCTTTTTCCATGCCGGGGTGAATATCGCCACGGCCAATGCGCAGGTATCGGCGATTTCGCAAACGGTGACGCGGCAAATGCCTACCGGTACTACACCGCCGCTGATCCTGAACTACAACGCATCTACGGTGCCAATTTTGCAGATTGCCTTGTCCGGTAAAGGCCTGACCGAGCAAAACCTGGCTGACCTAGGCCTGAACGCCGTGCGTATCCGCCTGGTGACTGTGCCCGGCGCGGGCGTGCCTTTCCCTTATGGCGGCAAGAGCCGACAAATCCAGATCGACCTTAATCCGGCTGCATTGCAGGCCCGCGGCTTGTCGGCACAGGATATTTCGAATGCGCTGGCTGCCCATAATATGGTGGTGCCTATCGGTACGCAAAAAATCGGCAGCATTGAATACACCTTAAACCTCAATAATGCCGCCGCGGCGATTGAAGACCTGGCCAATATCCCGGTGAAAGTAGTCAATGGTGCCACCGTGTATATGCGCGATATCGGCCAGGTACGTGACGGTAACCCGCCACAAACCAACATCGTGCATGTGGACGGTAACCGTTCGGTGCTGATGACCATCCTCAAAAATGGCGCGATTTCGACGCTGGCCATTGTTGACGGTATCAAAGCCAAGCTGGAAGAAATCAAACCCGGCTTGCCAGAAACGCTGGTCGCGACGCCGATCAATGACCAGTCTATTTTTGTGCGTGCCGCGATTGATGGCGTGGTGTTTGAAGGCGTGCTGGCGGCGATTTTAACCAGCCTCATGATCCTGCTGTTTTTGGGCAGCTGGCGTTCGTCGCTGATTATCGCCACCTCCATTCCGCTGTCTATCCTGGGGGCGATTATTGGCTTGTCCGCCATCGGCGAAACGCTGAATATCATGACCCTGGGTGGCCTGGCACTGGCGGTAGGTTTACTGGTGGATGAGGCGACAGTCACCATTGAAAACATCAACTGGCACCTGGAGCAGGGCAAACCGGTCGAGCAGTCTATCCTCGATGGCGCAGCCCAAATCGTCACGCCAGCGTTTGTGTCGCTGCTGTGTATTTGTATCGTGTTTGTGCCTATGTTTTTCCTCGAAGGCGTGTCGCGCTACCTGTTTGTGCCCATGGCTGAAGCGGTGATGTTTGCCATGGTCAGCTCATTTATTTTGTCGCGCACGCTGGTGCCGACCATGGCGAATTACCTGCTTAAGCCACATCTGCATGAAGAGCACAGACCAGTCAGCCGCAATCCGCTGGTGCATTTTCAACAGTGGTTTGAAGCCCGGTTTGAGCGCATTCGTCATGGTTATAAAGCTATCCTGATATTGGCTGTCGACCATGGTCGTTTGTTTATGGCCGGTTTTATGGCGGTGGTCATGCTGTCGTTTTTATTGCTGCCCATGCTGGGCAGTAATTTCTTCCCCAGTGTCGATAGCGGGCAAATTCTCATGCATGCGCGCGTACCGGTGGGGACGCGGATTGAAGATACTGCCAACCGTTTTGCCAATATTCAGGCAGCGATTAAAAAGGTCATTCCTGCAGATGAAATCCTGACCATTGTCGACAATATCGGCATGCCGATCAGTAGTATCAACATGACTTATAACAATACCGGCCTGACCGGCGCGCATGATGGCGATATCCAGATTGCGCTCAAGGAACATCATGCACCGACGGCCGACTATATCCGCACCTTGCGCGAAGTGTTGCCTAAGCAGTTTCCGGATACCACCTTTTCGTTTCCGCCTGCCGATATTGTCAGCCAGATCCTGAACTTCGGTTCGCCTGCGCCAATTGATATCCAGATACGTGGTGGCAAACTGGCTGACGATTTTACTTATGCCAACCAGTTACTGGCCAAGGTGCGTCAGGTGCCTGGCGTGGTCGATGCACGTATCCAGCAATCACGCAGTCGACCTTCATTTGATATTGCCATTGATAAAACCCGCGCGCAGGAAATCGGCATCAGTACGCGCGATGTGACCAATAGCATGGTGATCAATATGGCCGGTAGCTCGCAAGTCTCACCTACTTACTGGCTTAACCCGGCCAATGGCGTGACTTATCCTATCGTGCTGCAAACGCCGCAATATCAACTGGATAGTCTGAATGCACTGGCCAATTTGCCGATTAGCGGTAGCGATGGCCCGTTGCAGACCCTGGGCGGGATTGCCACCTTTAAACGCAGTGTCGGCAATGCCGTGGTCAGCCAGTATGATATCCAGCCTATGGTGCAAGTGCATGCCAGCACGCAAGATCGCGATCTCGGTGCCGTGGCAGCCGATATCCGCAAGATTCTGGATGAGACCAAAGACCAGGTGCCCAAGGCAGCCAGTGTGGTCATGCTGGGGCAGGCGTATACCATGGACCATGCCTTCACCGGCCTGTTTTTTGGCCTGCTAGGGGCGATTGTGCTGATTTACCTGCTGATTGTGGTTAACCTGCAATCCTGGAGCGACCCGTTTGTGATTATTTCTGCCTTGCCGGCGGCATTGGCGGGTATTGTCTGGATGCTGTTTGTGACCTATACGCCGTTATCGGTGCCTGCTCTCACCGGTGCGATTATGTGTATGGGGGTGGCGACCGCCAACAGTGTGCTGGTCATCAGCTTTGCCCGTGAGCGCCTGGCCGAGTTGCAAGATGCCACTGCGGCAGCGATTGATGCAGGGTTTGTGCGCTTCCGCCCGGTGTTGATGACCGCGCTGGCGATGGTGATTGGCATGACACCCATGGCCTTAGGCTTGGGTGAGGGCGGGGAGCAAAATGCGCCGCTGGGCCGTGCCGTGATTGGTGGCTTGTTATTTGCGACGGTGGCTACGCTGCTGTTTGTGCCGGTGGTGTTTAATGCCATCCACAAAAAGCACTACCCGCGCCCTGTCAGTGTTTCTACCGGAGATGTACATGCGTAATGCGACGACGGGGACTTCCCGTGGACTTAAACTGGGTGGCCTGCTGCTGGCCCTGGCCGCGATTGGGATTGTGGTGATTGGTGTGACCAGCCGCGCGGGCAACCACGAAAAACTCAAGGCCTGGACAGACAAACAGGCCGTGGCGACCGTGAGTGTCAGCCAGCCTGATCATGGCGTAGAAGCGGGTAGCCTGAATCTGCCTGGCCGCTTTGAGGCCTACGCCCGCGCGCCTATTTATGCGCGTGTGAGCGGGTATTTGAAAAGCTGGAAGGTCGATATCGGCGGCAGTGTTAAAAACGGGCAATTGCTGGCAGAAATCGAAACGCCGGACCTGGACCAGGAGCTATTGCAGGCCAAGGCTGACCTGGCTAGTGCCCAGGCCAATGTCGCCCTGGCTGAAACCACGGCCAAGCGCTGGCAGGATATGCTGAAAACGCAGTCGATCGCGCGGCAGGAAGTCGATGAAAAGCTGGGTGACTATCAAAGCAAGCAGGCAATTGTGAAAGCGGCTGAAGCCAATGTGAACCGCCTGCTTGCGCTCAAGAGCTTTGCGAAAATTCTGGCGCCTTTTGACGGTTCGGTCACGGCGCGTAATACCGATACCGGGGCCCTGATTAATGCGGGTAATAGCGGTACGACGGCACAGCCATTGTTTGAAGTGTCCAATACCCGCAAGTTGCGTTTATACATCAATGTGCCGCAAAACTATGTCAGCCAGATCAAGCCAGGCGGCAAAGCGCAGTTTACGGTGCCAGATTCGCCGGACGCCGTGTTTGAGGCGACCATACAGTCGACTTCGGGTGCTATTAATGCGTCGTCTGGAACGACATTGGTACAGTTGCTGGTGGATAATGCGGCGGGCCGTTTCCTGCCAGGCGGCTTTGCTAACGTGAACCTGGCATTGAATGATGCCGCTGGCCGCTTAAGTATTCCGGCCAGTGCCCTGATTTTTGATCAGAACGGGCTTAAAGTAGCGACGGTGGGCCAAGATCACAAAGTGATATTAAAGACGATTACGATTGCACGTGACCTTGGCAAAATCCTGGAAGTGCAGTCTGGCCTGACCAGCCAGGATCAGGTGATTGAAAACCCGCCAGATGGTGTCACTGATGGTGTGCTGGTGAATATTGCTGCAGGCACAGACGTACCCAAATAAGGGAGCGGCTGAAGCTGCAGGCCTTGTTAGCGCGTGAGTATCAGCCAGCCGCTTAAGGCGATCGCTGTCGCCGCCAAAAACAGATTCACTGCAGGCGGTAACCACAGCACATGGCCGCGCGGTTTTTCCTGGATATTTAGCGACTGGCAAAATACCAGGAACTGTACGGCAGACAATAAGGCCGTACAGGCACCGATGAGAATAAATCCCACCCCGATATACAGTGACAACGCGCTTTGTGCATGTGGCAGCGGGTGATCGTGAGCCACTAGTTGCATAAACAGGCCAAAACGCTCAATCACAAAGCCTAGCCCCATCAGGGCAATCGCCGAGCGTTGCCAGGCCAGCAAGGTGCGTTCGGCGGCAAAATATACACGTGGGTCGTCAAGGTAAGACATAGGGCCTCTTTCAGGTTTTTCGTTGTGCCGAGATCACACCTGGCACCTGTTGCAAGCGCAGCAGCAAGTGCTGTAACTGGTCAATATCAGTGAGTTCTACCGTAAATTGCATCAATGCCACATGATTGCGACTCAGCGTGTTGGCCTTGGTGGTGTTGATCTTTTCACGTGCAAACAGTTCGCTGATATCGCGCAGCAAGCCCTGTCTGTCATTGGCTTCCAGCACAATATCCACCTCTGATAGTCCTGGTTGACGGTCGCCCCATTGCGCCGCCAGCAGGCGGTTCTGGCGTACATCTGCCAGGCGTGTGATAAAGGTGCAAGCCTGGCGATGGATGGTGACGCTATGATTGCGCGTCAGGTAGCCGACGATAGGCTCGGGCGATACGGGTTTGCAGCATCTGGCCATGGTGGTTTGCACATTGCCTATGCCTTCAATGGTGACGCCTGCATGGTTGACCTGCGAGGCGGTCGGGCGTTTGACCAGTGGTGGCGCTGGTGCTGTGTCGGCAGGCGCTATTTCGCCCTGGATAGTAATCGCAATCTGGTGCTCGCTAATGTCACCGCGACCAATCGCGGCCAGACAATCTTCCAGTTTCTGAAATTGCAGTTTTTGTGCGATACGTTCCAGTGGCAGGCTGCCTGCCCCGGCTCTATGCAGTTCTTTATCCAGCTTGGCGCGGCCCTGGGCGACATTCTCTTCAAAGTGCTGGTACTTGAACCAGTGCCTGACCTTGGCACGTGCGCTCGGGCTTTGTAAAAAGCCCAGCGACGCATTCAGCCAGTCGCGGCTGGGCGCACCTTGTTTGGCGGTGAGGATTTCTACGCGCTGCCCATTCTCCAGGCGCGTGTGCAGTGGCACAATCTGGCCATTGATTTTTGCGCCTTTGGTTCTATGCCCGAGGTCGGTGTGCAAGGCATAAGCAAAATCAATCGGCGTGGCGCCGTGCGGCAAATCAATGACCTTGCCTTGCGGTGTCAGCACATATACCTTGTCCTGAAACAGTTCACTATTAAATTGTTCCAGCAAGTCGCCATGGTCGGCCACTTCGTCTTTCCAGGAAAGAATCTGGCGTAACCAGGCAATTTTTTCGTCGAATTTGGCATCAGATTTGGCACCTTCTTTATAACGCCAGTGCGCTGCCACGCCTAACTCTGAATGCTGGTGCATTTCAAAGGTACGAATTTGTACCTCCAGCGCCAGGCCGCGCGGGCCACTCACCGCCGTATGCAGCGAGCGATAATTGTTGCTTTTCGGGCGCGCGATATAGTCGTCAAACTCGCCAGGAATCGGCTGCCATAGATGATGCACCAGGCCCAGCGCGGTATAGCAGTCCTTGATGTCATCGACCATGATGCGCACAGCACGCACGTCATACAGCTGGTTAAACTGCAGATGTTTGCTCTTCATTTTTTTTACGATGCTGGAGATATGCTTGGGTCGCCCGCTGACATCGGCCTTCACGCCGGCTTGAGTCAGCTCATGCTGTAACTGTGCGACAACATCCGTGATGTATTGCTCGCGATCCACCCGCCGCTCGTCGAGCATTTTTGCCACTTCTTTGTAAAGCTGCGGCTCCAGGTAACGCAACGATAAATCTTCTAGCTCCCATTTTAACTGCCACACGCCTAGCCGATTCGCCAGTGGGGCAAAGATGCTCTGGTTTTCGCGCGCAACCTGCGCCTGGCACGCCGGGCTGGCGCCCGAGAGGTGGCGAAGCAATTGCGTGCGCTCTGCCAGTTTGATCAGTACCACGCGGATATCCTGCACCATGGCCAGCAGCATTTTGCGTAATGCTTCCAGCTGCTGCGCCCTGTCATTGTGTTTGTTGTCAGCAGGCTGCGCCCCGTCGACTTCGCTCAGCGCCTGAATATGGGACATACGTGCGATGCCCTCTATCAAGCACACCACCGTTTGCCCGAACTGGCTGGACAGGTCATCAGACCAGTCGCTTAACAAGTCAGGCGCGGCTTGTAATATGGCGGCTATCAGGCTATCTGCATCCATATTCATTTCAGCCACAATGGCAGCAGTCCCCAGGGCGTGTTGCAGTAAGGGGCTGTCGTTGATAGCGTATTTTCCGCTATACAGGGTGGCGGCCAGTTCGCCAGCCTGGCGAATCTGCGCTAACTCATGCGCGGTGAAACGTTGTGGTAAAGACGCAATCCATCCAGCGAGCGCTTGGGGATCGTTAGATGTTGGTGTGTGTGCAGGGCGACGGGCTGAAACCATAAAGTATTATCGCCGCGATTGCGCATGAGCGTAAAGCTAAAACGCGCCCGGACAATTTGTCAGGGCGCGCGATGAGGGGGGATTCTTGCTGCTTTTATGCGAACAGGCTGATCCCCAGCACAGCCGCCAGGGCAATCCCAATCGCCAGCAGCAGGAAGATAAAGAAGAACACTTTGGAGATCGTTGCAGCACCAGACTCGATGCCTCTGAAGCCCAGTAAACCGGCAATAAAAGAGATCACAAGAAACAGCAATGCATAATAAAGCATAGGTCTGGCCTTTCATTTTAGACAGAGAAGATGATGGCATCTTAAAAGACCGGGCCAGCTTGCTCTATCAGTACTTTGCTAAATGATTAGTCAGAATCAGCCTACGTGGCGATGGTTTACAAGCGTTAATCAGCTTCGCTGACTCATCAAATGCGCTATATTATGTGGGACTTGATGTTGTGGCCTGCAACAGCTTTGTGCGCATAAGTGAGTGTTGACTCACTATGACAATAAGCAATGAATACGCGCCATCGTGAGTCTGCCCATTTAAATAAAAAAATCCTTATGAAGGGAGCGCGCCATGCGTTCGATTCACACCATACCAGCGACCGCTCGCCTCGCATGTTTGCTCATGATCGTGCAATGCCTGCTGCCCGCTTTCGCCTTTGCCGCCAGTGATAGTGCCAAAGTGATTCTTGGGCCGCCGCATAAAACCGGCAGCAAAGCCGAGGCAAGGCCAGCAGTGATTGCGCTCGTCAGCATGGATGAAGTGTTGCCTGATTGCCAGCAGCAAGTCACGGTGACAAAAGTCAAAACAGTCGCTTATAGCGAGAGTGGTATCACGCCAGAAAAAATTGGCGTTGACTGGCTGGGAAGCAAACTGGATATTGCGACCAACGTCGGTGAAAACCCGGTGCTATCGCTGGAAGAAATCCAGGCGGCCAATCAGTTTATCAAGGTCGGTAAACGCTACCTGATTCATTTTCAGCTCTGCGGTGATGGCGGCGTTCAGCGTAGCCTGATTAATATGTACGCCGAACAAATGACGCCCGCCCGCCATGTGCGCAAAATTAAAACCTAGTGGCATAGCCAGAGGTGTTGCCTGACCAACATTTTGGCGACGTTTGTTGTTGAATTGGCAGCATCTATTTTTCAAGTGATTGATTATGAAGGGTTTAAATCTGGCATTTTATTTGCTATTAAATCAAGACATTGTTTAATCAGGAAAATCGAAATGCCACGAATTATTGGAGTCTCCGGAAATATTACTGCACCCTCAAGAACCTTGTCGCTGGTGGAGTCTGTGGTGACCAAGGCCAGCCAGAAGTTTCATAGTCCGGGTGAGGTGATCGATATTTCCAAGCTGACGGCAGAGCTGGGACCTACCGTGTCCTTTAACCAGTTTCCGCCCGCGCTGACGCAAGCCTACGATAAGCTGCATCAGGCCGATATTATCGTCATTGGCACGCCAGTGTATAAAGCTTCTTATACTGGCTTGCTCAAGCACTTTTTTGATCTGGTCGACCCGAAAAAACTCACTGGTAAAGTCGCTATTTTGGTGGCAACAGGAGGCAGCGATCACCATGCGCTGGTGCTGGAGTCGCACTTAAGAAGCCTGGCCAGCTTTTTTGGTATTTACACCATCCCGACCACCATTTATGCCCGGGATGCAGAGTTCACGAATTACCAATTGGACAGTGCCGTGATTGAACAGCGTATCGACCAGGCGCTAGAACAGGCCGCGGTGTTGATTAAGCAGCATTTGCCGGAAACGCTGGTTGCCTAGCAGGTTATTTGCAAGATTCGGCATAAAAAAAGAGGGGATATATTCCCCTCTTTTTTTATGCGATCAGGTTGAGTTCTTTTAACCTGGCGCGCAGGATATTGCGGCTGATGCCCAGCAGTTTGGCGGTATGCACCTGATTGTTTTTACTGTGCTCATAAGCCTTGCTGACCGTGGTGCCATTGATCAGCTCATATAAATTTTCCGGGGCTTGTTCAAACAGCTCTTCGAGAATATTTTCCAATTTATAGAGCGCACTTTGGCGCTCATAGCTGACACGGCTTGGCAGTGGTGCCGTGATGCCGCTGTCTTCATCAGACGTAAACTCTGGCCGGTTAAAGCTGATTTTGGGTAAATTCAGATCTTTTGGATAAAGCGTATCGGAGGTACTCACCAGTACCGCACGGTGAATGACGTTTTCCAGTTCACGAATATTGCCCGGCCACGGATATTCCATCAGTAGCGAAGTGGTTTCGGGGGCCAGTTTGTGGTCCGAAGTGTTCAGCTTATTGCGATATACGGCCAGAAAATGCTCAACCAGCGGCAGGATATCGCCACGACGTTCGCGCAATGGCAGTAATTCAACCGGCACCACTTTAATCCGGTAATACAAGTCTTCGCGGAAACGTCCCGCTTTGACGGCTTCTTCCAGGTTCACATTGGTCGCCGCAATCAGGCGCACATCAATCGGGATCGGCTTTCTGGAGCCTACACGTACGACTTCACGCTCTTGCAGCACGCGCAATAATTTGACCTGTGTTGACTGTGGCAAGTCACCGATTTCATCCAGGAACAGTGTGCCGCCATTGGCGGTTTCAAACCAGCCAACTTTGGAGGTGTTGGCGCCGGTAAACGCGCCTTTTTCGTAGCCAAACAACTCGCTTTCAACCAGGGTTTCTGAGAAAGCGCCGCAATTAATGGCCTGGAACGGGCCGTTTCTGCGGTTGCTCAGTGAGTGGATATGGCGGGCAATGAGTTCTTTACCCGTCCCTGTTTCGCCAATGATCAGCGCGGTTGCATTGCTGGAAGCAATTCTTTCGATCAAAGACAGCAGATTTTGCGATTTGGGATCGCTGAATACCAGTGCACTTGCCCGTACGGACAAGCTGACGGCAGACGGATTGGGGTGTGTGATCACATGGTCAGTACGTTCGGTGTACGAATCACGGATATCCCATCGTTGTGCGCTCATCATTGACTCCTTATTTAACAGGCGAGTCACTATATTACATTGATCATTAATAAGTCAAAGTTCTATAAATTATAACAATATTCATATTTGTTATATTGAAGGTAAGCCAGATCATGGGCGGGAATTCAACATTTTGCTGTGTTAATCGCAACACTTGTTGCCGGGGCAACAGGTGCTTGGCATCTGTGTTTTTTCTAAGTGTCTAATTATTATAGGTAAATTTTAGCTGTTGTAAGTGGCACAGTCTTTGCAAAGTAGTCCGTGTTGTTTTCGCATGAATTTTGAAAGGACTGACAATGACTGTCGTGACTGTTAATACTGAACTGGATCTGGATCATTACGTAAACGAAACTGTGGCGGAAGCCAAGCTGGCTTTTGAGGTCTTTCGCGAGACGGATAGTATCACTGCCAATGGTACCGTAGGCTTTGTGCATCGCGTACCAGGCCAGGACAAATTGATCATCGTGAATGACCCGGGCCCGTTTAACAAGGGCAAGCCAATTGAAGCAACCGTGGTGGGCTTTGATGGTACGGTCTATGCCGGCAAGGGCAGTGGCGCAGGCGCTGGCCGTTATACCAAATTGTTCCAGGTGCGCCCGGAAGTCACCACGATTTCGCATATACATTCCACCTACCTGGGTGCCTGGGCACAAACACACCGCACATTGCCTATCCGTTATGTGCCAGTGCAGCGCTTCAACCTGATTAAAGAGTTGCCGATTTATATTGACCGCCGCCAGCAGGAAGTCGATTTTATCCTCGACCAGATTGCGATTAATCCACATCACACGGCGATTCTTGAAGCCAATGGTGGTGCCACGGTATGGGGTAAGCAAGGTCTGCGCAAACTGGCAGAGTTTATTCTGTTGCTGGAAGAGGGCGCCAAGTTGCAAACCCTGGCAGAGGCCCTGGGTGGCTCCCGTGAGTATGGCCCAGGCGTGTTGAAGCAACAATGGAAAATGTCCAAGCTTTACGACCAGGCCAAAGAAGAAGGCTTGTTGCGTCCATCTGACTTGTAATCACAGGAGCTACCAAGTGACCACAGCACAACATATCGATCAAATCTGGTTTACCCGTTGCCCGGTGCCGACTGCCACTGGCCTGGCCTATAAATTAGGCTGGCTTAATGAAGAGTTCGCGCGTGACAACATTAACATTGCCACGTTGCAAGAAGCACCCAAAGAGTTATCCAAGCATCATTACGATCATGAGTTACCTTCGTTGATTCGTGAGGGTGGCAACTTGCTGGCGCTGGCTGCCAAGGCACAAGGTGCGCCGACCAAGCTGATTGGCTTGACCTGGATTGATGAATGGCAAGCGATCCTGGTGCGGCCGGATAGTGGCATTACCACGCCTGAACAATTGAAGGGCTTGCGCCTGGCCTTGCCGGCGTTTATCGAGCATCCGATTGCCAGCCATGTACGCGGCAGCAGTATTGCTCGTGGCATGAGCCTGCATGGTTATAAAGGCGCTTTGAATATTGCCGGGCTGACGCTGGATGATGTGACTTTGGTAGAGGTGCCTTCTGGTCGTGGTAATCGTAATGGCCGTGATAACCCCAATGGTCTAGGTGAGTTGTGGTCTGGCCTTGATGCACTTATCGAAGGCAAGGTCGATGCGGTATATGTAAAAGGCGCATCTGCGGTGGATGCCGCGAAACGTGTGGGGGCTGTGGTGGGGATCGATCTCGATAGCTATCCTGAGCTGTCCAGCCGCGTCAATAACGGCACTCCGCGTCCGATCACCGTACATCAGTCCTTGTTGGACAATCATTATGACCTGGTGGTGCGTTTCCTCTATCAAACGTTGCGTGCGGCAGATTGGGCCAAAAGCAACCTCAAAGGCGTGCGCGAAATTCTGGAATCCGAAACCCGCTCGGGCGAAGACGGCGTGGCGACGGCTTATGGTGAGAACTTCCATTTGCAACTAGCGCCTGATTTGTCCCCGGAGCGCGTAGAGCTGTTCCGCCAGCAAAAGAACTTTATGTTGGTGCATGGCCTGTTGGATAAGGATTTTGACCTGGATGCGTGGATCGATTTCAGGCCGTTGCGTGATGCAGAACAGCAGTTGCATCAATATGCGGCGGTTGCCTGAAGCAAGTAAGTAAGCCTCGCGGCTTAAACGTAAATAAGGAGTAGGTGTGAGCAGATTTTTAAACTATGTATTTTCAGCATTGGCGTTGACGGCGTTGACGGTGTCAGGCGCCCACAGTGCTGAAACCGACCCGAAAGTGGTGAGAATTGCCACCGTGGCTTATAACCTCAATGGCAAGACGCACTATCTGGGTAGCACCGAGCTGGCCAGTGAAACCGGGCTGGATGAAACCTTGGCCAAGCGTGGCGTCAAGCTGGAGTGGGTGCCTGCTGCCACGGCGATGGTTGGCCCGATTGTCAACGAAGCCTTTGCCAACAAAAGCATAGACTTTGCGGCCTATGGCGATTTGCCACCGATTATTTTGAACGGCTCCAAGCCGCGCGTGCAACTGGTCGCCCCATGGGGACGTAGCGGTAACTCTTATTTGGTGGTGCCCGCCAACTCAACGGCAAAAACGATTGCTGACCTCAAAGGCAAGCGCATTGCCTTGCACCGGGGCCGCCCGTGGGAGATTCCGTTTGCCAACCTGGTGCAGAAAAACGGCTTCAAGCTGACCGACTTCAAGATTGTGAACGTGAATCCGCAAGTCGGTGCTGCGGCATTGGCCAGTGGCTCGGTAGATGCGTTCTTCTCTTTAAGTGATGCCTATAACCTGGTGGATAAAGGCGTGGGTAAAATCATCTGGTCGACCAAAAATGCTCCACCGGACTGGAAACTGATGGGCGGCTTGTGGGCGCGCAATGACTTTGTCAAAGAGCATCCGGAGCTCACTCAAGCCATCGTCACCTCATTTATTAAAGCCAACCATTGGGCAGCGCAAGAGGCGCACAAGGAAACCTACCTCAAGGATTATGCCAGCCTGGTGCAGCCTGAGAGTGTGGTCAGGCGCGACTATGAAGATGATAGCGTGAGCTGGCGTGACCGTTGGTCACCGCTTTATGACCAGGCGCTGGTGGATCATTACAAACGTGCAGCCTCTTATGCGCGTGAGTCTGGCCTGATTCGAAACGATATTGATATTCAGCAACTGCTTAACTCAAGCTTTGTCGACAAAGCTTTAAAGGAGTTGAACCTGGAGACTTTCTGGGCACCGTCCCGGATTGCATCACAACAATAACCTTTATTGCTTCCCGGCAATCCCTTCCAACAGATGGTCTCCCGCCATCTGTTTTTTTATGTCTGTTGCTATACCAGCACATGCCTGCCGTCAGATGATGGATATACAACATTGCCCAACACAGGGTATTCTCTGGAATGTGTATAACCTTATGATTATTAAGTAATAAATATTAATTTTTAACTTGGCACAGGGATTGCGTATAGCACTCTAGTTATTTTGCACAGGAAGAAACATGAGTCGCCCTAAAACCGCTTTAAGTGTGATCAATGAAGCGCACGTAGATAGCCTCGGCGAAGACAATGCGTCGGTGAGACCGTCAGGCCTGCGTGGTTCGCAACATCTGTCACTGGCGAGCTCGTCGGCCGTGCTGGCGGTAGAGGGCGTTTCCAAGACTTTCCAGCTCAACGGTAAAGCGTTGACCGTGCTGTCAGATTTTTCATTGGCAGTGACTAAAGGCGAATTTATTTCCATTGTCGGTAGTAGTGGCTGCGGCAAGTCGACCTTACTCAGGCTGATTGCAGGACTGGATAGCGCTTACGACGGCAGCATTGTCTGGCTGGGTGACAAAGTCTCAGGTACCTCACTGGATCGAGGCTTGGTGTTTCAGGAGCATCGTTTGTTCCCGTGGCTGACCGTTGAGCAGAATGTGGCGTTGGCACTGGAATCTTCTGGCCTGACACAGCAGGAGGTGGATGCGCGCGTGAAACACCAAATTGAGCTGGTTGGCCTGTCTGGATTTGCCCAGGCGTTTCCTCACCAGATTTCAGGCGGCATGTCACAGCGTGTCGCGATTGCCAGGGCCTTGGTGCTCAAGCCAAGATTGTTATTACTGGATGAACCGTTTGGCGCACTGGATGCATTGACTCGCCTCAAGATGCAGCAAGAATTGCAACGTCTTTGGGAAACCGAAGGCACGACTTCCATCCTGGTCACGCATGACGTCGAAGAAGCGGTGTTCCTGGGAGATCGCGTGGTGGTCATGGAAGCCAATCCAGGGCGTATCAAACGCGTGGTGGATGTGGATTTACCCAGACCGCGCCATCGTACTTCACCGGAGTTTCAGCGCATTAAAGATGATGTGTTAAGCGACTTCATCGAGATTAGTTAGATTTATTAGGAGTTTGTATGTCAACAACGGCACTGAAAACGCCCGCTGAGCATTCTACGATTTGGGATTCACTCACAGATAAAAGCAAAGCCAGAAAGAACCTGGTCGCCACTGGCGAAGATTTTGGCAAGTTATCCGAGCGTCTGGTCAGCAAGTTTAATCGCGTAGAGCAGATTATTCCGCGTAATAAATTGCTGGCGCTGATTGGTGTGGTCATTCTGGCCCATATTCTGGGCGTAACTGGGTTTATTAATGCCTTGCATCAACCCAGCATCGTCAAGCCGAAGAAAAATGAAGTGATTGTAGAGTTTGTGAAGCCAGAGGTGATTCCGCCACCAGTCATTGAGCCGCCAAAACCACCTCCGCCGCCGCCACCGCAGGTCAAGCGCGCTGACCCACCGCCACAGGCCGCCAAGCCAACGGCATTAAGGACCGCCCCCGCTGACCAGCATATTGCGCCGAACGACATCGTGGTACAGGAAAACACCACCGCGGCAAAAACCAGCGGCCCGGTGGTCGCTGACCCGGCGCCAGAACCAGCGCCACCTCCGCCGGTGGTGGTGAAAGAGGAACCGCTGGTGGAAGCTAAAGGTGGTGTTGGTCATTTGAACAACCCTGATCCTGAATATCCCGATTTTGCTGCGGATCAGGGCTGGGAAGGCACGGTGGTATTGCGGGTGAAAGTGTTGCCTAACGGCAAGCCTGCAGATGTGAAGGTCAAGAAGTCCAGTGGACACGGTGTACTGGATGATGCTGCGGTTGCTGCAGCGAAGCGCTGGGCATTTACCCCGGCAAAACGAGGGAATACCCCGGTCGAAGGTTGGGCAACATTCCCGGTTGAGTTCAAGCTGCAGTAATTTTTTTAATTTGAAAAGGAAATATTATGTTTAGTTTAGAAACCTATCAAAGTGCATCCCCAGTGGTGCTTGGTGTATTGATTACCTTGCTGGTGGCCTCTGGCGTCACCTGGACCATTATCCTGGCCAAGTCTTTCCAGGTGTGGCTGATCCGCAAGCAAAACGTTAAATTCAGGGCCGCCTTCTGGGGTGCAAAAAGCCTGCAGGAAGCCGCCACGCTGGAAGGCCATAACGGCCCGGCCTACCGTGTCGCCCAAGTGGGTTTTGAAACCTTGAAAGACCTGGATGTGGAGTCTGCCGATGATTTGCGTCATAGCGGTGACCGCCAGGAAGTACTTGAGCGCGCACTACGCCAGCAGATTCAAAAAGAGCGCGTATTACGTGAAGCAGGCCTGGTTGTATTGGCCAGTATCGGTAGTACCGCACCGTTTGTTGGTTTGCTGGGTACGGTCTGGGGCATCATGCACGCGCTGACCGACATCAGCAAACTGGGCACCGCCAGCCTGGAAGTGGTCGCAGGCCCGATTGGTGAAGCCCTGGTGGCGACAGCCATTGGTATTGCCGTGGCTGTGCCTGCGGTGCTGGCTTATAACTTTTTCCTGCGTCGTTTAAAAACCAGCAGCACCAACCTGGATGATTTTGCTGAAGATTTAATCAAGGTATCGCGTCGCGTCACCTTTAAAAAGGCAGATGGCTCCAAGGCCGGTGAATTTGTTGCATCCTCTTCAGCGGCTTCTGCGGTGGTGCGTAACCTTAAAGGAGCAACTGCATAATGGCTATTTCCACAAATGCTGATGATGACGTATTGAGTGAAATCAACGTCACGCCATTGGTCGATGTCATGCTGGTATTGCTGGTGGCTTTTATTGTGACCGCGCCTTTGATGAACAACGCCATTCAGGTGAATTTGCCAAAAACGGCCGCCACCAAAGCGCCTGAGCAGAAAAAGCCAGTGACGGTGTCGGTGGATGCCGCTGGTAAGCTGTTTATCGATCGCCAGGAGTATCCGCTGGAGACGATAGAGCCTGAGCTGAAAAAATTGCATGATAACAACCCGGATGTGACCTTGCATTTGAGTTCTGATGAGGCCGTGAATTACGGCAAAGTCGCCAAGGTGATGGCTGCGATTGAGCGTGCCGGTATCACGCGCGTGGCCGTATTAACGCAAGGCGAATAGTGAAACAAGGTGACTAGAGTGAAACTGGATGAGGTAGCAAGTTGATGACACGTGATTGGAAACAATTCTTCCCTTTCCTGATTTCGCCCATCCTGCTGCTGCTTGTATGGTGGTGGGTGGCTGCGGCGGGCTGGTACGCTGACGATGTGCTGGTTTCGCCTGGTGCGGTGGTGGCCACGCTGGAAGAACTCACTGCTAACGGCGAACTGGCCTTGCACCTCAAAGCCAGCTTCTTCCGCCTGCTTACTGGCTTTGGCCTCGGTGCACTCACTGGTGTGCTGTTCGGTATCTGGATGGCGATTTCACCGCGGGTAGAGGTGTTTGCGCTGCCCTTGTTTCAAGGCTTGCGTCAGGTGCCTACGATCGCCTTGATTCCCATCCTGATCCTGTTGCTGGGCGTAGATGAGATTTTCAAGGTCATTATTGTGACCAAGGCCGCTTTTTTGACCGTCGCATTGGCAGCCTATGATGCGACCAAAGGGGTATCCAAAAACTATTTTGAAGTGGCGCGCATTTATCAGCTGCCCAAAACCACGCTGTATCGCAAACTGATTATTCCGGCCATTACGCCGCCTGTATTCACCGGGCTCAGGATCGCTTTTTCACGCTCCTGGACCATCCTAGTCGCGGCGGAACTTCTCGCAGCGGATAGCGGTATCGGCCAAATGATGCAATTAGGGCGCGAAATGTTTCGCCTTGATGTTGTCATGGTCGGCGTCGTCATCACCGGCCTGGTCGGCTTTAGCATAGACAAGCTCTTTAAGTGGGCCGAGATTCGCCTGATTCCCTGGCAACCCGCTGTCAAAGCATAAGTCATTCATCAACAGCAAATAAGTAGATAGATATCCGCATGCAAAATTCTTTTTATAAATGGATTCCCGACTGGCGTGGCTGGGTATTGCCGATAGTGGTCATTCTGGCCTGGGATGCGATGTCGCGCCTGGATGCCAATCATGCTTATGCCTTTGCTTCATTGGGCCAAATTTGGGCCGGTGTGGTCGAGCTCTGCCGAAGTGGCGAGTTGCTGGTGAATGTGCAGGCCAGTGTACAGCGTGCACTTACCGGCCTGTTACTGGGCGCCAGTGCCGGTTTTCTGGTCGGCTCACTGGTGGCAGTGTCGCGTACAGCCAACATCCTGATTACGCCGATTTACCATGCGATCCGCCAAGTGCCTTTGCTGGGCCTGGTGCCATTATTCGCATTGTGGTTTGGCAATGGCGATACCTCAAAATTGATTGTGGTTAGCCTGTCGGCGTTTTACCCGGTGGTGCTCTCAACTTTTGAAGGCATGTTGCAAGTTGACCGCCGCTTTAATGAGGTCGGGCAGGTATATCGCTTGAGCCGCTGGCAGATTTATCGCCGCATCACCTTGCCAGCTGCCTTGCCGCAGGTATTTACCGGCTTTTCATTAGCACTGGCGTTTGCGTGGTTGTCCACCATCGGTAGCGAATTATTGTTTACCGCTGGTGCCGGACTGGGCAATTTAATGATGAACGCACAGGAAGCCTCCCGGATGGATGTCCTGATTATTGTGACTTTTGTGATTGGCGTACTCGGTTATGGGATGTCTCTGCTGATTAAGCTGGCGAGTAATCACCTGTTCAAATGGCGCCAGGTTGGCTAGCGCCGTCCGTAATCACCAACCATCACCATAAGCCATCACCGCACTCAATAATAGATCTTGGCGCAGAAGTCGCAGCGTGATGCTGTGCGCCAAGATCAAGATTTAGATAGAAGTTGAATCCTTTGACTGAACACTCTCTTGAAAACAAACCTGTATTACCGCAGTCAGGCCAGCAACCATGGCCTGTATTTTTTGCCTTTAACCTCCATCATTACCCGCTGATCCGCTGTCTGCTGCTGTATAGCCGAACCCCGGTCCGGTTCTGGCTCTGTACCGGGTTGTTTGCGGCGGCCAATGTGCTGCTGGCATTGCAGCAAGGCCTGATTGCGCGTGCCATTGATGAGGTGCAGCATGGCAAAGCCATTGTGCGCACGGTTACTGGCGCTTTGAATAGCGAGGTGGCCTGGCAATGGTTACTGATCATTGTCGGCATTGCGCTGGCACGTGCCGCGATCTTGTATTTTGTCGGCTGGTTATCATTGATTATCCAGCAGAACCTGATTGGCCATTTGCGTGAGCGCATTTTGATTCAGGTGCAGCGACTGGATCAAAGCTATCACTGGCAACATGGCGCAGGCGAACTGGTGACGCGCACCACGCGCGACTCTGACAAGTTGCGAGATGCGTTGATCAGCTTCTGGCGCCAGGTGGTAGATACGGCATTGGTGGTCAGCGCCGCCATGGGATTTTTATTCTGGTATGACTTCTGGCTGGGCCTGGTGCCGCTGCTGTTGTGCCTGGTTGGGTTTGGTATTTTGCTGTTGCAAACCGAACATTTGGTTAAACTCGATCGGGCCGTGGGCGAAGCCTACGATGCCGTGAACCAGGACCTGACCGAAGGCGTCAATGGCGTACGCGTGATCAAGGCCTTTGCGCTGGAAGCCAGCCGTATCAAACGTTTTGAGCAACAGGTGCAGGGGTTTATGACACAGGCGTTTGCCGCCCTGTCGTTTTATACCTCACGTATTCCCTTGCCGCAATTTGTGGTCGCGCTAGGGCAAGTCTGGGTGCTGGGGTTTGGCTGTCACCTGGTTTATACGCACGCGCTCAATCTTGGTCAGCTGATCGCTGCTTTACTCATGGTGAATACCCTGGTGTTTAGAGTAGAGGGCGTGGGGAGGGTCATGCAGGTGTTCGCCGATGCACGCTCTTCGGCGGCCCGCATCTGGGATCTGCTGGATGCCGAGCCAGATATCACATCCGGCACTCAGGCCTTACCGGCCGGGCCATTATCACTACGCTTTGAGCAGGTGTCGGTGTTACCGCCAGAAGGGGGTAATCCGGTACTCAGTGATTGCACATTTGATATCGAAGCCGGTGAAATTGTGGCGCTGGTGGGCACCACCGGATCGGGAAAAAGTACGCTGGCAGGCCTGGTGCCCAGGCTGGCAGAAGTCAGCCATGGCCGGGTCGAAATTGCGGGAAGTGATGGCCAATGGCTGGACGTCAAAGAGCTGCAACTGGCCGAATTGCGCAAACAGGTACATACCGTACCGCAGGAGGCTTTTTTGTTCTCGGATACGCTGGCGGCCAATATGCGGCTGGCGGCGCCTGAAGCCACTGACGACGACCTGGAATGGGCACTGCAAATGGCGAGTGCGTCAGAGCTGCTGGTGAGTCTGAGTGACGGTCTGGAAACCCGCATTGGTGACCGTGGCGTGACTTTGTCTGGTGGTCAGCGGCAACGTGTCTGCCTGGCGCGCGCCTTGCTCGGGCAGCCGCGTATCCTGGTGCTGGATGACGCCACCAGTGCGCTGGATGCGGTGACTGAGCGCAATGTATTAAACAATATCCGCGCCCTGAAAACACAAGGGCGTGCAACGACCGTACTGGTGATTGCCAGCAAGTTATCTACCATTTTGCTGGCAGATAAGGTGTTATTACTTGCAAGTGGCAGCATTATCGCTGCTGATACACACCAGGCGCTGGTGAAAAATAATGCACGTTATCGTGCACTGATGGGGTTGGATGATGGCCGCTGAACGTAACCCGAATATCAAGGCCTTGTCTGATATTGAACTCGAAGAAACGCTGGCCAAGCAGCAACTGAACCGCAATATGTTCTGGCGGCTGCTGCCACTGTTAAAACCCGTGCGCAAGTACATCGTGAGTGCCATGCTGCTCGAACTGGCCCTGGTTTGCTTTGTGTTCTTGCGCCCTTACTTTATTCAGCAGGCCATTGATTTTGGTTTGCTGTATGAGTCACAGGTTGCAGCTGACCGTGGTGCCGTGGTTGGCTTGAACTGGCAGGTGATTAATGTCGCCATGCTTGGCCTTGCCGGTATGTGGGCCGCACGTTTTGTGCTGGCTGGCTTGTCACAATATTTTTCCGGCACGGCGGCTATCCGCATTTTGAATCAGTTGCGTATAGACCTGTTTAGTCACGTACAGCAATTAAGCGTGGCTTACTTTGACCGTACTAAGTCTGGCCGCATCATTTCCAGGGTCGATCGGGATATTGATGCCCTGGAACCACTGCTGATTCAAGGGCCGCCGGAGATATTTTCTGCCTTGCTCAGGTTCGTTATGGCCGCTGGCATATTGTTGTGGGTGTCGCCGACGCTGTTTTACCACCTGGCGCTGGTGATTCCTTTGCTCATTCTTTCCAGTACGCTATTCCGGAAATTATCCGGCCAGCATTTTGCGCGTGTGGCTGAAAACCGTACCCGTTTTACCGCGCACCTGGTCGAGACCGTGGCAGGCGTGCGCATTATCAAACAAACCGTGCAGGAAGAGAGCAACTTGCAGCGCTACCGCGCGCTGGTCAATGCCTTTATTCATTCACTGGTGCGCAGCAATATTGCTTCGGGCTGGTTCACACACTTCACCGGCGTGCTGACGATACTGGGCCTGATGCTGCTTTTAGTGGCAGGCGGTGAGGAAGTCACACTGGGCCATTTAACCCTGGGGCAATTTGCGGCCAGCCTGTTTTATGTCTATATGTTCCTGGGGCCGCTACAGGAGCTTGGTGACCTTGTAGAGCGTTATACCAATGGCGTGGCTTCGGCCCAGCGAGTGTTTTTATTACTGGATACCAGGCCGGAAATTGTTGATGCTCCTAACGCGCAGACACTTGCCTCGATTAAAGGCGAGGTGAGCTTTAAAAATGTCGGTTTTTCCTATGTGCCAGATCAGTCCAGGCCTGTTATTCGAAACCTGGATTTAACGGTTCCGGCCGGGCAGGTGCTGGCGATTGTCGGCCCAACCGGTCACGGTAAAAGTACCTTAATTCAATTGCTGACGCGTTTTTATGATGTACAGCAAGGGCAAGTGCTTATTGACCAGGTCGATATCCGCCAGCTTAGCCAGCGTAATTTGCGTCAGCATGTCGGGGTAGTGTTGCAAGACAACGTGCTGTTTAGCGGCAGCATTATTGATAACCTGCACCTGGCAAAACCTGAAGCCAGCTTGGCTGACTTTGAGCAAGCCGCGGCCGAGTTGGGCATTGATGACCTGATTAGCCGCCTGCCACACGGATACTATACCGAAGTAGGTGCTATGGGCTCACACCTCAGCCACGGCCAGCGCCAGCTCGTGTGTTTGCTGCGTGCTTATCTGGCCAACCCCACTATCCTCATTCTGGATGAAGCCACGTCGGCCGTCGACATACAAACCGAACGCCGTATCCAGCATGCGCTGCGGCGTTTATGTGAAGGCCGCACCGCCATTATTATTGCACACCGCCTGGCCACCATCCGCGATGCTGACCTGATTGCCGTGATACATCACGGTGAATTGGCTGAACTCGGTCCGCATGCGCAACTGATCCAGCAGCAGGGTAAATATGCCGAGTTATATCACGCCTATGAGGCTGGCGAACAGCTTTAATAACGTTGACGATGACTATCAAATTCGGGAGAGATATGAAAAAACTATGCGTTGCCATGTTATGCCTGTTTGGGTCAGCAATTGGTCATAGCGCAGATGAAGTGAAAGCCGCCTGGATTAGTGATGACAATGGTTGCAAGGCCTATAGCTGGCTACCGCAGCCGTTAGAAACCATAGAGTGGGCAGGTAATTGTAAAGATGGCTATCTGGATGGTAACGGTACCCTGAACTGGTTTCACGATGGTATTCATAAATATGCATACACTGGCCGTTTTGAGCAGGGAAAACTACAGGGTAAGGGGGTCATGGAACAGTTTAACAATATTAATCATGGCTCTCGAACAGAGGTTGATTTTGTGGATAGTGTTCCACATGGTCAAGGTGTCCAAACCTGGCCAGATGGCAGGCGCTATGAGGGAGAGTTTCAGGAAGGCTATAAAACTGGTAAAGGGGCCAAAGTGTGGCCTAACAATGCTCGCTATGAAGGAATCTTCAAATTGGGGAATCCCATAGGAGATGGCTTCCAAGCAGTAAAAATTAATATTCCAGAGCGGATTTCCTATCCGGATGAGCTAGTAAGATATGGCAATAGCGGTACCTTTCTTGCCCAGATGCAAGTGTCCGAAAAGGCGAGTGTGCGCGCTATCGAAGTGCTCAGAAGTAATCATCCTGCTTTCGAAAAGGCTGCAATACGCGCATTGAGAAGTGCGAAAGTGACGCCTGCGCTGGTATATGGTGCACCGGTTTCTGAGCGGGCTTTTGAACAGGTTAGTTTTATATTGTCAGACAGAAGCCTGCGCAGAGTGTTGCCGTTTACTTATCCAGCCAAAGCCAGTAGTCACTTGCCTCCAGAGTTTCAATACGATAAACCACCAGTCGATAAAGTGGTGGCACCATTAGTCTATCCCTTGGACTTATTGCGGCAACGGGTAAAAGGTTCAGCTAAAGTGGCTGTTGTCATTGATCCGCAAGGCTTACCTATCCAAGTACAATTACTTGAAAGCAGCGCGCCTGCATTTGGTGAAGCGCTTAAAGCAAGCGTTGCTTCTTCGAGTTTTTTCCCCGCGCGTAAAAATAAACAACCTTCCTGGTCGGCTTTTACCATCTCGCGCGAGTTTTCTGAATATGAAAGCCGGGAGACTGTCATTGACGAGAGTGGTCGGCGAGTTCTCAATAAGTTGAAAGACTCTCAGCCAAAAATATTCACGGTTGCGCAACTGGATGCTGCGCCAAAGCGGTTCTATACGCCATCGCCAGTATATCCGCCAGAGCTGGCTGATCAAGGCGTCACGGGGACTGTATTGGTAGAGTTTTATATCGATCGCGAAGGCACGGTGCAATTTCCGCACACGCTCAAAGCCGACAATGAAGAGCTTGCCTGGCTGGCATTGACGGCGGTCTCCCGCTGGCAGTTTTATCCACCGACCATCAAGGGTGAGCCCGTGGATGCAGTGGTTACTGTGCCTGTGGCGTTCAATCTCAAAAATTAATGTTGCCTTAGCCGTGTTTGATCACGGTATTGATGAAATACACAAGCAACTGTTGAAATTACATCACTCGGCTGTTTAATAGCGTACACACGCATGTTGGATGCTGTTGTTGATTGCTCGCAACTCATTGAATTATATTGGATATTTAAGTTTCTTTGCATTTGGCATATTTTGTGCAGATGACTGCATGAACTGTTAAACAAACGCAACGTTTGATGGTGAATCCCTCGGGAGCCGTGCTTCTGGAGGTGGCTTGCGTACGTTAACAGTGGCAATCACATGGACCGACAGATATGGCGAATACAACGGTTGTCACTTTGTGTGAATGTAACGCGTTTGAGCCGCTATGAAAACAATTTAATTCACTAAAGGAATGTATTTATGAGTAACCAACAACAACTTCCTGACAATACGCTTTGGTTTACGCGTTGCGCGGGTAATGGTCAAGGTGGCGTACCAACGGCTTCCGGCATTGCGTTTAAGCTGGGCTGGCTGCAAGAAGAATTTTCTGCGGACAATATTCGCCTGCGTGCCTTGCAGGATGATGACAGTGCTGATTTCAGACATCACCATTACGACCACGGTCTGCAAACATTGATTCGCGAAGGCGGTAACCTGTTTGCGATCCCAGCAAAAGCGCAAGGAGCAGAAACCCGTTTGATCGGCCTGACCTGGATCGAAGAATCACAATCCATTATTGTGCGCCCGGATTCCAATATCCGCCGCCCGGAAGACCTCAAGGGCAAGCGCCTGGGGTTGCCTGCGTATAACCCCAAAGATGTGATTGAGAACAAGCGTGGCCGGACCATCACGCGTCATAGCAGCCTGCATGGTTATAAAGGCGCACTGGATTCCGCTGGCCTGACACTGGATGACATCCAGCTGGTCGAGGTCGGTCAAAACGAAGTGACCGCGTCTGGTCGTCGTTATGGCGGCTGGCAGTCCAGTTTTAACGCCCTGCTCGAAGGTAAAGTCGATGCCGTGTATGTTAAAGGTGCGGCAGCACAAGACGGTGCCCGTGACCAAGGTTTGGTCGTAGGGATTGACCTCGATGCGCTGCCTGAGAAACGTTTTCGTGTGAATAACGGTACGCCACGCCCGATTACCGTCCATCGTTACCTGTTGGAAAATCACTACGATTACGTGGTGCGCTTTTTAACCCAGACCTTGCGCGCCGCAGAGTGGGCTAAAACCAACCTGGCTGGCGTGCATGAAATCCTGCAGAGTGAAACTGGTGGCACGGCAGAAGGGGTGGCTGCGGCTTATCGCAATGGCTTCCACCTGTCACTGGCACCTGATTTGTCCACAGAGCGCATTGAGCTGTTCCGTCAGCAGAAAAACTTCCTGCTCACCTACGGCATTCTGGACCGCGATTTTGACTTTGACGCCTGGATTGATACCAGACCATTGGCCGATGCACAGCAGGCGTTACAACAACTGTTGGCTAATGAACAGGGCGGCAAACTGGCTGCTTAACACCATGATGGCGCGTGTCTTGCACGTGCCATCTTTCTTTTTCAGGAGCAAGCATGGCTTTTACAATTGATTCGGTCGCGCAGCAGGTGCGCACCTTTTTGCTGGAGGACAAAGGTCCGGCTGGCCGTGAGCGTGTACGCGTGTATCTGCAAGATGTGGTATCCGATCAGGCATTCGCACAGCAATACCTGGATGACGCCCAACCACAACGTCGCGTACTGTACGAAGATACCGATTTAGGCTTTGCCATTCTGGGCCACGTGTTTAAAGAAGCCAGAAAAACACAACCGCATGACCACGGTGTTTCCTGGGCCATTTATGGCCAGGTCGCTGGCGTGACGACCATGGATGGCTGGGATGTGATTGACCCGGCCGAACCAGGCGGCAAGCCCGGTTCGGTGAAATTACGTGATTCGATTGAATTGAGGCCAGGCAATGTCCGCGTCTATAACGAAAACGAGATTCACTCGCCACGACGCGATGGCCCGGCCAAGCTGATCCGCATTGAGGGAAATCCTAACCAGAATGCGCCCGGACGTGTCTGGCAGCCAGTATAATCAACTGGCAGTCAAACACATCCTTCAACCATATCAAGGATAGAACCATGTCAGAGCATATTTATAAAGTTGTTGAGCTGGTCGGGTCTTCCCCCATCAGCAGTGATGATGCCATTAAGAATGCCATTGAACGTGCGGCAAAAACCTTACATCACCTTAACTGGTTTGAGGTTATCGAAACGCGTGGACACATTGCGGATGGCAAAGTCGCACATTTTCAGGTCACGATTAAAGTCGGCTTCAGAATCGAAGAATAATAATACCCAGTGTAGTGTCTTGATCACGGCCCGGGTTTGATCCTCGGGCCATTTTTTATAGAGAAAATCAGTCTCACTCTTGAGATTCAGAGATTGGATAGTTGACTGGATTCCATATGAATTTATATGTTGCCAGACATGGGGAAACATTTGCCAATGTTGAACATCGCTATCTAGGTGCGTTTGAATCTGGACTGACCGAGCAAGGAATGGCACAGGCGGAAGCTTTGCAAACGCTATTTCCTGCAAGGATAGATGTGCTGATTGTCTCCCCTAAGTTGAGGGCTCAACAGACGGCCCATATTCTTAATCATCATCTCGGTCTTAAGTTGGAAACCATGGATTGTTTCACTGAGCGTGATGTTGGCATATTTGAAGGCCTCACTCAAAACGAAGCGAGCACCCTTTATCCGCAGCTTTGGGCGAGAAACATCACCCGGCAATGGGCTATTGGGCCCACCAATGGTGAGTCAATCGCTGATGTGGTGATGCGTGTTCAGCAGGGGCTGCATCAGTTGCAAACACTGTATGCTACCAAGACGGTTTTACTGATTGCGCACGGCTTCGTGGCAAAAACAATACGGGCACTGGCAAAAGGCGATTTTTCAGACTTCTATGACTGGCAGCTGTCAAATGGCGGTGTACTTGTTTTAGAGCACCTGAATATACCGACTCGTTCAATGGCATATTTGGAAAGTACATTGCCTCCGGGGTAATCATGGCAGGACATGATATTGAATGACTGGTATTTGTGTGATTTTCGATTTGGACGGCACCCTGGTAGACAGCGAGGGACTTTGCAATCAGGCGTTTCTTGATCTATTGCCACAGCTAAATGATACGGTGGAGTCATTAACGCAGCGGTACCGTGGCAAAAAGCTGGCACCCATTCTGACCGACTTGGAGAGCCGCCTTGGCCAGAGGCTGCCTGATATATTTGAGCAACATTATCGCCAGCATGTGGCCGAATTGTTTTCAGGCGAGTTGAAACCGATGCCGGGAGTGTTGGACATGCTAAAAATGATCGACTGCCCCAAATGTATTGCCTCAAGCGGACCTTCTCTGAAAATTCGCCAGGCGTTAGAGGTAAGTGGTCTAGCTTCTTATTTTGGTGACGATCTCTTCAGTTCATATGATATTGGCTCTTGGAAACCAGAGCCTGATCTATTTCTACATGCAGCCAAGGTCATGGGTTTTAAGCCTTACCAATGTGTGGTTGTAGAAGATAGCGAGGTCGGTGTTGAGGCAGCAATAGCTGCAGGTATGAAGGCGTTGCAATATTCCAAGCATGGCGATGCGCGCTCCAAAACACATCTATGCTTTGACGATATGCTAAAGCTGCCCTCGCTACTTACAGACCTTGCACATATGCCCGCCCGATCCTTCCACCAAGATTAAGCACGACTCTAATCTTAGTAACACGCAAGGCCTACGATATGAGTGAATTCTTTCTTTCAGCACTTTCGTTTGGATTGGCTGCTGGGCTCAAGCCCGGTCCGCTTGGAATTATTGTCATTCAGCAAACGCTAGCAAAAGGACTGCTCAGTGGGTTCCGAGCAAGCTTAGCGCCACTTATCACGGATGGCCCAATTATCGTTGCAGCTTTGTGGTTATTGTCAAACTTCAAAAGTATTCATCTATTTGTGGCTTCGCTTGGGTTAGCCGGCGGGTTATATTTGATTTGGTTAGCCAGGAAAATACTAGCAATTAAAGACATCTCCTTGGCAGGAAAACTCTCAACAGAAAGCTCAATCCTTCAAGCGGTAAAAGTTAATTCGCTAAACCCTAGCCCCTACTTGTTCTGGTTTACTGTCGGCGGGGCTTATATACTCAGAGGTACTGCGCTGGAAAGTACAGTGTTTGTGATTACTACCATATTGACACTTATTGCATCAAAATTTGCCATGGCATTGCTTGCTGCTTTTTTCAAGTCAGCGCTTGAAAGTCGCGGTTATGTGTTAGTGATGAAAGCGTTGGCTGTCACTATGGTAGTTTTTGGGTTGATTTCCATTCATAAGGCCTATGTACTTATGCATGCTGCTGGGTTTCTCTAGATGATTGCTAACATAATTCATTAAGGCGAAAGTAAATTGAATATTATTGCTGAATTATGGCGTTACCCAGTCAAATCCATGCTGGGAGAGTTGTGTGATTCGCTTCGCTTAGAGCCTAGAGGGGTTGACGGTGATCGCCAGTATGCTATTCGAGAGGTTTCTGGCAAATTTGGCAGTGGCAAGAATACCCGGCGTTTTAAGAAAATTGACGGGCTATTTAGATTTTCCACACGTTACTGTGGCGATGTGCCCGAGTTGCGCCTTCCTTCAGGTGAGGTGATACGTGGAGACTCACCATCGATTAACCGAATTCTGTCTGCGACATTGGGCCAGCCTGTGGCGTTATCAAAGGAGGCTGACGTCTCTCATCTCGATGCCGGGCCCATCCATCTGATTACGTCGGCCTCTTTGCGCTGGTTACAAGCAGCGCTGCCTGATGCGATGGTTCATTCCTCACGGTTTCGTCCAAATATAGTGATTCAGTGGCCTGGAGTCGGACGGGTGGAGGAAACATGGGTCGGTAAGCAATTACGATTAGGCAATGAAGTGCGTCTATTGATCAATGCACAGACTGAGCGTTGTGGAATGGTGGCGTTTGCCCAGGGTGAGTTGCCCGAGCAACCTGGCGTATTAAGGCACATCAGTCAGTTTGCTGGGCTGAAGTTTGGTGTTTATGCCCAGGTAGTTGTCCCTGGAATCGTGCGGGTAGGTGACGAAGTGGTTTTGGATGAATGACAGAGGTTTTAGTTAGCGCGCTGTGTGGATATATTGTTTTTTATTTTGCCGAGAAGCGTTAATAGCACGTTGCACTCTTCCTCTGAGAGTCCTTGTACTGCTAAATCAGACAGTTGTCTTTCTGCTTTTTTCAGGCTTTCAAAAACCTCTGCCCCAGAGGGCGTGAGCGAAAGTCGCGAGACTCGTTTATCCGACGGGTCAGGTTTTGCATCCAATAACCCCTTCGCGCGCACCTCGGTAATCAGCCGTGCAATCTGCGCTTTATCTTTACCAGAATCCGCTACCAAATCACTCAGCGTCGCGTCTGGGTGCCGGGCAAAGTAACCTAATACTTTATGCTGCATATGGGTCAGGTCGACACCACTGTCTTGTATCAGGCGGTACTGGCGCGCGCGGAATATGTGCATCAGCCGGTGGATGGTTTCAAAAACCTGATGCGTATCATCCGGATTATTGTTGACAATGTCTACTTTATTGATCATCATGGTTGATATTATCAACTAAATAAGGTGTGGTGGAAATGTTTATCAAAGAGCATCAGTTTGAGAGAGTCCGCTTTGAATTGCAACAAAGACCTGTTGAAGTGTTGAAAGTAGATCACACAAGCGAAGGATTTGTCACGGTGACTTTTACCGGGCCATTACTGGCGCAATTCAACAGCCTGTCGTTTGATGACCATATCAAGTTTATTTTTACCAATAGCCAAGGCGAAACGGTCAGGCGCGATTACACGCCACGTAGTTTTGACACCGCCTCGCGAGAGTTAGCCATTGAGTTTGCGCTGCATGCACATGGTGATGCTTCGGACTGGGCCAGGAATGCTAAGCCGGGAGACCAGGCCATCATTGCCGGGCCTAAAAGCTCCAGAATTATTCCCAAGGGCTTTGATTGGCATTTATTGATTGCAGATTCTTCCAGTTTGCCTGCGGTGGCTCGCCGCTTGGAAGAGTTGCCGCTAGAGGCAGATGTGATTGCTTTAATTCAAATTGAGCAAGAGAATGATCGTCGGGAGTTTGATCGTTCAACTGCAAGAGTCATTCGATGGGGCGACTCACATCAGAGTCTAATTGATATGATTAAAGAGATGTCGTTGCCAGAGGGTGAAGGTTTTAGCTGGGTTGCTGGTGAACATACTTTTGTATTGCAGGTCAGGGATGTTTTACTTGAACAAGGTCAGCCTAAAGAGTTAATGAAGGCGGCTGCTTATTGGAAAAAAGGTGAAACTAATTTTCACGAAAAGATTTAGTCTTCAGGGTTAAAAGATAGTGAGGATACGCGTTAAATGACTATGATTTTTCTAAGGTTAACTGACATATTCTCTCGCAAAGCTCAGCAAATGAAATTCCCATCACGGCCGCTGATTGCGGCATCAGGCTGGTGGATGTCATCCCTGGTAACGTATTTGTCTCCAGGCACCAGAGTTTGCCTTGTGAGTCGAGCCTGAAGTCTGTCCTGCTATAGTCTTGTAATTTGAGCGCCTTATGCGCTCGTAACGCGAGCTCTTGTGCTTGTTTATAAATGGCAGGAGGAAGATCGGCAGGAAATATTTCTGTGACCTGCCCAGATTGATATTTGGATTCATAATCAAAAATGGCATGAGGTTCAAGCACGATTTCCCCGACGCCAAGGGCTTGATTATCAAGCACTCCAACACTTAATTCTCTACCAGCAATAAATTGCTCGAGCATGATTTCATTGCCAAAACGACTGGCCAAATCAATCGCTGCATCGAGTTCTGCATAAGCGTGAATAATAGATAAACCCACCGTAGAGCCTTGTGCATTTGGTTTGACGACCAGTGGTAAACCCAAGGCATTTAAGGTTTGCTGACTGTAGTCCGAGGTCATGCACCATGCGGGCGTCGGAATGCCTGCATTCAAATATAGTCGCTTCGAGATATCTTTATCCATGGCGATGGCACTACCAAGCGAGCCACTGCCGGTAAATGGAATATTGGCTAATTCAAGAATGGTCTGAATGCTGCCGTTTTCTCCGCTGCCGCCATGCAAAGCCAAAAAATAGACATCTACGTTGGTGAGGTCTTGTGGTGGCAGGATATGTGTTTGAGCATGGTGGATCAGATCCAGTGAATCTGCATCTGGCGGCAGCACTGCAACTTTTTCCGTGAGTAGCTTAGCCTCTTGTTGCTTGCCAAGCACGCCAGTCGCCGTATCCATTGCAATGACTTCATGTCCTTTTTCTCTCAGTGCTGGAATCACTTGCGCAGCACTGGCGATAGACACATCTCGCTCTTCGCTGGTGCCGCCAAACAACACAACAATTTTTAATTTGCGCATGGCATATATTTCTTTATTTAATCGCCGCTGATATGAAGTCGGCAGATAGCTGTGCTGTCAGTTGGCTGGTTGGCTCTGTTGCCAGACCATGATCGCCAATCACAATCGCTGCCCTGGCAGGGCCTCCGGCGCGCGAGAGAAAGCTATAAAGTGTTTTCGGGTTGCATGCGGAATCTGCATCGCCAGCGATCCAAAGCGAGGGCCTGCGCTCGTTGGCAATGTCTGGGTATAGTTGGTCGGCGGTAAAGCCTTCTTTGCTGCAAACTGGTGTCAGTTGCAAGATGCCTTTAAGCGTTGAGTCGTTGCGCAGAACCTGCCAGGCGATGACCGTCCCGCGGGATTTTCCGCCGACAATGATGGCGTTGGGATCCACGCGTTTGTCGGCTTTGGCGAGCGCGACGACGGTCGTAAAGTCTTCAATCTCTGGTGAGCGGTCAGTATCTGATGGTTTGCCGTTTTTGTCTTTCACATAGAATGCCCACTCGAAACGGAACACGGCAATGTTATGCTTTAGCAGTTCGCGTTCCACCACTTCATTGATTTTTTGCTTCATGGTGCCGGTGCCTGGCCCCAGAATCACTGCGTGAAAAGGGCCTTTCCCTTCAGGGAAATTCGCAACCACACTGATTGGTGAGCCACGCGGGGTATCGACGTTCACTGCATCGACTGCTTGCACCGGTAGGCTGAGTAAGCATAAAGCGGTCATCAATAATTGTGTTAATCGTGTCATGAATAGGTTCTCGGCAATACGTGCGGGTGGGGCGGACCGGAGGTAACACCGGCCCGTTGTATCCACCGCTTATTTATTCGGTTGTGGTGTCAGACGTAAGTAGGGCTTGACGGTTTTGTAGCCTTTGGGGAATTTGGTTTCAAGCACGACCGGGTCTGTGATTGACGGCAAAATCACGACATCCTGGCCGTCTTCCCAGTTGGCCGGGGTGGCGACGCTGTGGTATTCAGTCAGTTGCAATGAGTCGATGACGCGTAATAGCTCATTAAAATTACGCCCGGTGCTGGCCGGGTAAGTCAGCGTCAGGCGGATTTTTTTGTGCGGGTCGATGATAAATACTGAACGCACGGTGGCCGTGGTGCTGGCATTGGGGTGGATCAGGTCATACAAGGTCGACACCTTGCGGTCGGCATCGGCAATGATGGGGAACTGCACATCCGTGGATTGTGTTTCATTGATGTCCTTGATCCAGCCGTGATGCGATTCCACCGGATCCACCGACAGTGCAATGGCTTTGACATTGCGCTGTTTGAATGCCTGCGCCAGTTTGGCGGTGGCACCGAGCTCGGTGGTGCACACCGGCGTGTAGTCAGCCGGATGTGAAAACAGGATGGCCCAGCTATCGCCCAGCCATTCGTGGAAAGAAATCGGGCCCTGGCTGGATTGTTGTGTAAAGTCCGGGGCGATGTCACCTAGTCTGAGGGTCATGATAAAACTCCTTTTGCTTGATATGGTTGTTCGGTTGTGAAGGCTGGTGTTGGCATCAACGCACAGCCCTAATGACAGTGCGCACGGTGCAGTGCCATGCCTGCTTTCTCCAGAATCAGTTCTATATGGTTAAAGCCAGCTTCTGCCAAAGATGATTGTTGTTCCAGGATGGACATGTATAGCTCGGTGTTGTGCATGCCGCCTGTATCCGTATGATGGTCACAAACCAGGTAGTGGCCGTGACTATTGAGCAGGCCTCTCACTTGGGTGTGCAGGGTACTGGTGCGTGATTTGTGGCGTAGTTCATGCACTGCTTGCATGGTGACTATCAGGTCAAACTGGCCTAGGCCTTGCACCCAATTCGGATCAAGAAAGTCTCGCTCTAGAAACTGAATCGGTTTCTTTGTGGGGTCCAGAGACACACCCAGCCGTTGCCTGGCTAATGTGTGCATGGCTGGTGAAAAGTCCAGTGCAATATATTGGCACTGGGGAAATGTACGCAGCAGGTGTTCGGCCAGGAAACCAGGGCCGGAGCCTAGCTCCAGGATACGTATGCTTTTCTGTGATGCATGTTGTCGTGCGATGTCGGTAAACGCTGCAATAAATTCAGTTCGCGCCGGGCGCTTGATCAATGCCGTGCGTGCCCACTCCTCGGCATCTGCCGTTTGCTTTAAGTCGATCGGGCTGGGAATCTCGGCAACCATGTGTCATGTCAATTATTGGTGTGGGTGAAACAACAGGTATTCCCGGTCGGCAATACCTGTCGATATGCGCTGGTGGATTAAGCGGCTTTTTTCTTCAGGCGGAACACTTCTGCCAGTGGTGCCGGGTCGATCCAGGCGTTGACGTCAAAGTCACCTTTGAGGAAGCCCCACTCTAGCAGGAAGTTTTTGTAGGCCTCCAGCCCGGCGATCGCTTGTGCATCCAGGTTGGTGCCTTGATGCAGATGCACGTCGTCACCGTAGGCTTTGCGTACCCACTCGTCAGTTGAACCAGATTCTTTGGCGATATAGGCCACAGTTTCAGCTTCATGTTTGGCTGCCCATTCAGCCACATCTACAATGCGGCTCAAGAAACGGACTACCAGGTCAGGACGGTCGCGCAGCAACGCTGCGTCGACAGTAATTGGACGCGGTGCGCTGTTGTTTGATCGCACGATAGGATCGGGATGCTGACGAACATCGTAGATAATGCTGACGCCATGGGCATTGGCGCTTTCATAACCGCGGGCACCTTTCACATAAATGGCATCGACGAGGCCGCTCTCTAATGCCTTGTACTCCGCGGCATAGGCAGCACGCGTGCCTGCTGCCCAGCTGATGCTTGGCGGTTGTTTCTCAACTGGGATATCGACCAGCTCTACGTCTTTCGGTGTCAATCCAGCGGCTTCCAGGCTCACCACAATGCCGCGTAAAGCGCTGGCACGCTGGTGATCAATGCTGATGTCATGTACAGGCAGCGCAATACGTTTGCCCTTGAGTTGTTCAACTTTTGTAATGCCTGAATTTGGCAGCGTCACGATCAATTGTGCTTCGTCTACCCAGTTGAGGCCGATGACTTTGGTGTCTGTGCCTCTGGCCTTGGCCCATATCGCTGGCACGTTGCCGCCCTGGCGGAAAGAGTGTGGCAGGCGATGGTCATAATGTGACTCCAGCAGTTCCGGATCCTGGGTTTCCTGCAGGGTGTTGATGGTGATGCCGTCCTGTACAAACTCGCTGCTAAACCAGCCTTCACGTGCGGCGAGGCCGAGTGGGGTTGGCACCGGGCAGCGGGTGTACCAAATGCTGTCAATTTTGTTATCTGCGGACATGCTTGTCTCCTGATTGTGAGTGAATACGACTTGGGAACTCAATCAATTGCAGGAAGCGTGCCAGCGATTAATTCTATTAATAATCAAAAAGATAGCTGTTTTTGTATTGCACGGGAGCGGACACTTTGTTGCTTGTGCAACATCCGCTCCCGGCTAACTGTTGGTTTGACAGCATCAAGCGGCCAGGGATGCCTCAGAGGCTTCCTGGTAGGCTTTGTATAAGCCCGAATAATGGCCATCTAGTGCAATCAGCTGGCTATGCGAGCCTTTCTCTACCACTTGGCCATCACGAATCACGGCAATGGCATCCGCATCACGGATGGTTGATAAACGATGTGCGATGATGATGGCGGTACGACCTTCGCATAAATGCCTGAAGGCAGTCTGGATTTTACGCTCTGTTTGCAGGTCGACGGCGGAGGTCGCTTCGTCCAGCACCAGGATGGCCGGGTTTGCCAGATAGGCCCTGACAATACACACCAACTGCCGCTGACCGTGGCTCAGAAACGCGCCCAACGGTCCGACTTGCGTCGCATACCCTTGCGGCAATCGCTCTAGAATTTCATCGGCGCCCAGTTCTTTGACCGCATGTATCAGTTCGGCATCGCTGGCGTCAGGTGCGGCCAGTCGCAAATTCTCCAGTACGGTGCCACTGAATAACACATTATCCTGCAACACCAGGCCGACTTTACGTCGCAAGCTGGTTTGTGCGTAATCTTTGACATTGATGCCATCAACCAGCACTTCACCTGCGTTCACTTCATAAAAACGTGTCAGCAACTGCACAATCGTGCTTTTGCCGTGGCCGGTTGGCCCGACAATCGCCAGCACTTGCCCGGCCGGGATGTCCAGGCTCAGGTCCTGAATCACGTAGTGAGAAGCCTGCGGGTTATATTTGAAATGCACATTATTAAAAGCAACATGGCCACGCACCGTCGGCAGTTGTGGCGTTGCCGGGTCCACAATTTCAGGCTCGGTATCCAGTAACAGGAAGATGCGCTGTGCTGAAGAGGCGCCCGTAGAATAACGTTCAAACAGGTCATTCAACTCTTGTAGCGGGCCTAGAAACAGCTGCACGTAAAACAGGCTCTGCGCGATCTGGCCGACGGTCATTTCATGCTCGACAATGCCCAAACTGCCGGTCGCGAGTAAAAAGGCCATGCCTACGGTGCTCAGTACTTGTGTCAGCGGTAAAAACCAGCTCGATCTGAGATTGCCTTTAATCAGGATGGTATTGAAGTCGTGCAATAACGCGCGGTAACGGGTAGCGTTATCTTCCTCAACGACCGTTTGTTTGATAATGCGTACGCCAGACACGGTTTCTACCAGGTGGGCGGTAAAGCGCGCCCTGGCCTCGGCCACTTTGGCCCAGTTTTTTTCAGAGATACGTTTAAATAACCAGGTCGCGGCAAATAGCACTGGCACGATGCTGGCCAGGGCGAGTAACAGCTTGGGTGAGATCACCCACAAGGCAACGCTGGCAACCACAAAGCGTAACAACGCAGACAGAAGCTCTGGCGGGCCTTGAATCAGTAGCGGCTCCAGTGCATCAATATCACGGTCAGCACGCGAGATAATGCGCCCGGCTTTGGTCTGGTCGAAGTAGCGCATGCTTAGCTGTTGCAGGTGTGCGAACACCTGTACGCGCAAACTGTTGAGGATATGCACGGCCGCGCTGCCGGAAAGGTATTGCGATAAGCCGGACACGCCAAAACGTACGATCCAGCTGAGGCCCATGCCTATGCTCATCCACACTAGCAATGGTGTATTGAGGACGATGCCTTGCGCCGATTGAATGAAACCGTGGTCAATCACCTCGCGTAAAAACCAGGGGCGGATAAAAATCACGCCGACCAGCAAGGCTTCAAGCAGAATAACCGCCGTTACTTTGCCTGAGACCTGTTTCAATAATGGCAGCAAGCGCCAGAACATATTACGGTCCAGGCTTTTTTTCGCTAGCGCCTGCTCAAGCTCGATGTCATTCAGCGCGCGTTCTTGTCTTAATTTTTCAGCCATGTTGCACTCCAACTAAATCGCGGTAAGCGAAATGTGTTTGTATCAGGTCCTCATGCGTGCCTTCGGCGATGATGCGGCCTTCAGCCAGCATTGCGACGCGATCTGCCAGTAAAATGGTTGAAAGTTTGCTGGCGATAATCAGCACCGTGGTATTTTTGCCGCTGCTGTGGCGCAAGTTGCGGATGTTATCCAGCACCTTGCGTTCGGTAATGGCATCCAGTGCGCTGGTGGAGTCATCCAGCACCAGTATCGATGGCGCCGATAAAAAAGCGCGTGCCAGGCTGATGCGCTGGCGTTGACCACCCGATAGCGTGATGCCTCTGTCGCCGATTTTTGTCTGCAGGCCATCGCTGAGCTTTTCCAGTACTTCATCGGCGGCGGCGAGATGCAGCGCCTGTAACAGCTCTTCGTCGGTGGCATCCGGTTTAGCCAGGCGTAAGTTGGCCGCCAGCGTGTCAGAAAACAGGAAGCTTTCCTGTGGCACAACGTGTACAGATTTACGTAGCTGTTGCAGATTTAAGGTTTTGACATCATGCCAGCCTGCCCAGGCTGAACCTACTTCTACACTGCCGTGCTTGGCATCCAGCAACCGTGGCAGTAGTCCGGCCAGTGAGCTCTTGCCTGCGCCGGTTGCACCGACGATGGCCACGGTTTCACCCGGGCTGACTTCCAGGCTGCAATGATGCAAAATGGCCTGGTCACTATTCGGTGCCTGGGTTGTTACGTTAGTTAAACGAAACCCCAGTGCTTGCGTCGCCAGTGTGTGCGGGCCAGGCAGAATATGTGGTTCTTCATCCAGCAGCTCCCAGATGCGGGTGGCTGATGAACGGGCATCAGCAAACACCTGCATCACGCGGCCGATACCTTCGACGCGGAACACCAGGGCATTGGCGATGAGCAAGGCAGCCACCAGTTGGCCAATATTCAAGCTACCTTTACTGACCAGATAGGCGCCAAACGCCAGAATCCAAACCTGGCTCAAGCCAATCACAATCTGTGGTAAAGGAATTCTTTTGGCGGCAAACGCCAGTGCGGTATGCGCATGGGTGACAAAAGTATCGACCAGGCTGGCAAAGTGTTTGGTACGGGCGGACTCCAACCCGAACGCTTTAATCACACGGATGCCATTGACGCCTTCACTCAGCTCCTGGTTTACCTGGTCATAAGCATTGCCGACTTCGCGGTCGAGAATCACCAGCGTGTTGGTGTGTTTGACGAACAGCCACATGCCGGCAACGACCAGCAGTAGTGTGCCTAAACCAATCAGTGGGTGATACGCACTGAGGACAGCCACAGAGATCAGCACCCAGATGGTGGCCTCAAATACCTGGCGCCAGAAGTTAATCAGGGCGTCACGCACCTTGTCGGCATCGCGCGTGGTGCGCGTCACAATTTCGCCAATGCCATGTTGCCAGTGATAGGCCAGGTCCAAACGTTGTACCTGGTGCAAAATGCGTTCGCGCAGGATATATAACAACTCCTGGCCAATAATGAGTGACATCACGCCACCGATATATTGCAAGACAGCGCGGCCAACAGCCACACCAATGAGCAGTGTCAGCCAGTGACGGGCATTGCTCACATCAAGCACACCCTGCGCATTGCGCGTAATAAATTCGCCAATATGGATGGATTGCACAATCTGGCCCACTAGCCACAGTTGCCATGCCATCCCCGCATTGACCAGGATAAACAGCAGGGCAGTGAAACTGAATTGCCACGGCATGTACGCATAGAGTGCAAGGCAGCGTAGCAAGGGTTGTTTTAATTGAAAGAAAGGTGCGCGCGGCGATGGCGCATGCAGCCCATTTTCTTGTGTATTGATATAGGACTTCAAGCAGTCCTCCTTTGTTTAAGGCCCAATCAAAAAACGCCAGAACACACAAGGTGCCCTGGCGCTGACAAAGGTGTTTTTTACAGACGTTAGAACGCTGCTGCGAAAGACACACCTACAGTTCTGACCGCACCTTGGATGACATTGTCACCAAAGATACTTTGGCCTGCACTGTAAGCTGGTGTTGAATGTTGCAGGTAGTGCTTATCAAACAGGTTATTGGCATAGGCAGTCACTGTGTATTTATTACCTGGTGTGACATACGAAATACGCGCATTCACAATGGTGAAGGCCCCTTGCTCCAATCCTGAGCGATATACGCCGGTGCTATCTACACCTTGTGGAGTCACATAGTAGTATTGTTTGGACAGGAAGCGTGCATCACCGCCCAATACGACTTTGGCACCGTTATCGACATGAAATGTGTAGTTTGTTAGCAAGTTAGCTGTCACATTAGGTGAACGTACCAGGCGATTGCCATCGAAGTTGCCGCCATTGTTCAGAATCTGGGCATCTTCAAATTTAGTGCTGAGTAAGCCTAGACTACCACTGACAAACCAGTCATTGGTTGGCAAAGCTTGCACTTCCAGTTCCAGACCGTAGGTTTTTGCACTGTCTACGTTTTGCAGGTAAGAGACGGTACCGCCTGCTTGTGCATTCTGGCCAACTACGTTTACCTGGATGTCCTGATAGTCATAATAGAACGCAGTTGCATTGAAGTTCAGGCGACCCGCTAACCATTCTGATTTGTAACCGATTTCGTAAGAGTCTAATTGCTCAGGTTTAACCTGATTCAATGCTAATTGGTTAGTCGCAGCCGTGTTAAAGCCGCCAGACTTAATACCATGCGCATATTTGAAGAAGACACGGTCAGTTGGTGACAGCTTGTATTCAGGCGTGAAGTCATAACTCCAGCGATCCCAGGTGGCTGAGTCACTGACATTATAGGAGCCGGAGGTCAATGATGCGGCTGCAAAATTACCGGTATAAGAGTCCCACCAATGTCCCAAATTACTAAATGAACCAGTTCCGCTTGAGGCTCTGCGAACCAAGTCATATTCTTTTCTCTCGCGGCTCCAGCTCAAACCGGCAGAAGTCGCGAAATCATCCGTCCAGTTATAGGTTGTGTTGCCGAAGATGGAGAAGCTTGTGGTTTCATGTTTAAGCTTTGCATCATTGTAGGTGACCGAAGGGCCAGACGAGGCGACGCTGGAGTTTGCGACCTGGCTTGCAGGCAGTTTCCCTGTCTGGGTGAGGGAGTCTATCGTTTCTTTAAACAAGTGCACGCCACCCAGCCAGTTCCACTGGTCTTCACGCGGCGAAGTAATGCGAAACTCTTGTGATATCTGACGCGACTCGCTGTCCGTATGCTGGCGTGAAATTTCCAGAGGCGTATTGTCGTTATCAGTCAGACCTTCGTTCTTGAAACCCTCAAACCCGGTAATTGATGTCAAAGCGAGCTTGCCGACATTCCATTTCAGGTTTAAGTTACCGCCTGTTTGGGAGCTTTCCGTCCAGTTATCTGCATTGGTGCTGACATCATTATAACCCGTGCTCGGCACATAGTTCCCACGTAACAAACCATCTGCTCTGTAGCTATTGGTGTTGGTGATTGTGCCTTGCGTTTTGTATTTTCGGTAGTGCACATTCAATAATGCTTCTGCATCATCGGAGATTTTGCCCAATAACTGACCACGAATGGCACCGTCTTGCAGGCCGCCATCCTTAGTGCCTCGGAACTGGTTATTAAAGCGGCCATCAATGTCTTCCTGGTAAACAGAAATACGTGCACCCAGGCGGTCATCAATCAGTGGTACGTTGAAAGCACCTTGTAATACCTTGTCATTGAACGTACCGTAATCGGCCTTAATGTAATCGTCAGCTTTACCTTCTTTTAGGGAAGGCTTTTGCGAGATGATGTTAACCGCACCACCTGTGGTATTTTTACCGTATTTAGTACCTTGTGGACCACGCAGAACTTCTACGCGCTCCAAGTCAAAAATCGGGAAGCCAGTTGCTGATGCGTTACTGATATAAACTTCATCCAGGTAGAAACCAATTGGGCTGGTCATGTCTTGCTGTTGCTGGCCTGCACCGACACCGCGAATCCACCAGCGTGGACGACCATGTTGTTGGCCGACAGCGGTGGCGTTAGGCACGTAGTTGAATACTTCCTGTGCAGAACGGCCCACGCCTTGGTTCAGCAGGTCTTTGCCTTTAAGCACAGTAATCGGAGTGGCGATCTTTTGTGCGTTTTCCTTACGTCTGTTCGCAGTGACTGTCACACTACCCAGTGCAGATTCTTGTGCCTGGCCTTCTTCAGATTTCTTGTTACTGTCATTGTTCTCAGCAGTTTCTGCAGCTTGTGCTTCCTGGCTTTCAACGACTTTTTCTTCTTCGGCGGCCCAGGCTGGATTGAGTGCCAATGAACCGGCAAACGCGCTTAACACAGCGGCTTTGACGGTTCTTCGTTTCCATAAATTGCTCGGCTGTTGCGCGCCGATGCTCTCATTAGTTCTTTTCATAATGTTCCCTTGAGTTGAGATGAAGCACTTAAGAAAGTGTTGAAAGCTCAAGGGCATGAATCATGCCAATCACTTTTTATGTTTTTAACTGTATGATTTTTAATGAAAAATTATTTTTATATGATGTGGCTTGAATAGTGCAAATTGTTTTGTCAGCAACATCCCACGCAAACAGTTGCCAGTCGGAATGTTGCTGAACAAACACTTTTAAATAATGTGAACGGTTTTTTTGAAGGGGAGTCTGGGGCCACGTTTTTGACTGGTGGGCACGTCAATAAAACCAATATTGAGCAGTAAGAAAGATTTGTATTTACCGTCCGCAAAGAAGGTGGTGTCGACATCTGCTGCGTTAAATCCGGACATCGGGCCGACGGAGAGTCCCAGTGCCCTGGCGGCGATAATCAGGTAGCCCGCTTGTAGCGCCGCATTGAGCGTGGCTGTGGGTGTGATCCAGTCTGGTGATTTTTCAAAAAAACTGCGTGCGTCATAGGCGGGAAATTGCTCGGTCAGTTCATGATGGAATTGGGTGTCGTAAGCCACAATCAGATTCAATGGCGCTGCTAAGGTTTTTTCACGATTGGAAGAGGCGAGGTGAGGTGCCAGTTTTGCTTTCTGTTCGCGGCTACGGATAAACAGGTATCGGGCAGGTTGTGCATTGAAGCCGGTCGGGCCCAGTTTCACCAGGTCGTATAGCTGTTGAATCAAGTCGTCGGTGACTGGAGTCTGGTTGAATTGGTGTTCGCTATGGGCGGCAGTGAATAGTTGCTTGAGTGAGGTTTCTGGTAAAGCAGACATAAATAAGGCTTCCTGTATGAGGTAGATAGATGGTGTGCTTTCGCCAGCAAATGGCATACCAGCCATTTGCGTGGATATTTGTTGCAGCAGCAACAAAACAGGTGTGCTCATGTTGCCATGACAGCAGTTGGATGTTGGTAGTGATGCTGTTGTCTCGTTTGAGGCGGGCGATCTGCTTGTTTGCAATAGTGATGAGAAATCAGGCAGATACTGGGTTGCGGTGATGGCGCCAGGCCGTATGGAGGAAGTTGGCATGTTGTTTGCCATTAAGCCTGTTATTTACATCACGACAGAGGCTGCCATGAGTCAACCCTTATCCGACCAAAGTAAGCGCATCAATTTGTGGTACACACGCTGCGGCGCAGCAACGGCTTCCGCGCTGGCGATTCGCCAGCAATGGTTGCAGCAAGAGTTCGCCGGGCCAGGCACACAGCTACATTCGCTGCGCGACTCTGAAAGCCTGGAAGTCAGAAATTCCCATTATCACCACAAGCAGTCCGGCATGTTCCGCGAAGGTGGCAATATTCCGCCGATCTGGGCCAAAGGCCAGGGTCACGATACGGTGGTGGTCGGCATCACCTGGCTGGATGAGTATCAAGGCATTATTGTGCGTGAGGATAGCGAGATCCATACCATCAACGACCTCAAAGGTAAGCGGCTGGCGATTCCAGACCATGCGCAAGCCGTGATTGATTTCCAGCGCGGCGCGGCACAACATGGCTTTGCCACGGCATTCGCCTTGCATGGCCTCACCCCTCAGGATGCCAAATGGGTAGATATTCCTGCGCCCAGTTATGATTTGAGCGATGGCCCCAGAGCCGAGCGCAACAGCTTCCGCCATGTTGAGCTGGAGGCATTGAACGCGGGCGAGGTCGATGCCATTTTTGTACGCTTTGCACGTGGTGTGCGTTTGGCCAACACGCCTGGCTATCGTCAATTAATCAATATTAATGAACATCCTGATCCACTGGTGCGTGTCAATAATGGTACGCCAAGACCTGTGACGGTCGATCGTGCTTTTCTGCAATCACACCCGGATATTGTAGACCGCTACCTGGCGGTGCTGTTGCGCACTGCCATCTGGGCCAAGGCGCATCCGCAAGAGGTGTTGCAACTACTGACCCCCGAGGCACAGAGTGCCAGTGTGTCTGAAGTGATTGCCTCGCATGGTGCCAATGTACATCTTTCATTTACGCCGTCGCTGAGTGAGCAGTATGTCAAAGGCCTGGAAGTGCAGAAGAATTTCCTGCGTGACTGGGGCTACATTAAACACGACTTTGATATCCAGGACTGGATAGATCCGGCGCCGCTGCAACGGGCTGCGCAATTGGTCAAGCAGCAACCGGAATTTACAACCTTTGAAGCTGCGCAAGCCGCGTAAGTTATTTAAACAGGAGACTTAAACCATGAGCGAAATCGTGACAGATTCAGATTTAATCAAATATGTAGAGCAGGCCAAGGCCGATGCTTTGCATTCTTTCAACTTTTTGAAAGAAACCGGCACCTTGTCCGCGACCTGGACTTACCACATCACGCACAAAATCCCAGGCCAGGATAAATTGCTCAATATCCGCTTCCCATGGCCATGGGAGCGTTCACGTGATCCAGTCGTGAGCATTGATACTTTCTCTGAAAAGAAAGATCACATCCTGCATGAATCCCGTATCGATGCCGACACCGTGATTCATGCGCATACGCCTTACCTGGCGGCGTGGTCACTGGCGCAAATCAACTTCCCGATTTTGTATGTGGCGGCGCAGCGTTATTTGCTGGCGCGCGAGATTCCTAACCATCTTGACCGCACCCGCAGCGTGTTGTCGATTATTTCCGAGCGCCTGGATCAACATCCTGAGCTGGCACCACCGCCAGCCTTGCTGGAGTCCAACGGTGGCGCCAATATCTGGGGCAAGGGCATTATCGGTACCTCACAGCTGGTACTGCTGATTGAAGAGGCTGCACGCTTCCAGTCACTGGCTGAACAAGTCGGTGGCGCCAAAGAGTACACGCCGGGTGCACTCGAAGTGCAATGGAAACGCACCGGCCTGGTAGAAAAAGCCAAGCAATATTCCGGACGTTTTATTGCCGATCTGCTCAAGCAAAAAGCAGCTTAATTTTATTTTTCTGTCAGTCGGGGCAAGGTCAGCTTGTCCCGACTTTTTATTGAAAGTGTTGATCATGAGTCAGAGCAAAAAAAGGCAATTGGCCCTGAATGTATTTTTGTTACGTTACGGACACCATCCGGCAGGCTGGTTGCACCCGACATGGACGGAGAACGGGCGCCCGGATTTGCAGTGGTGGATACGTGCCGCCCAGATTGCCGAGGCCGCCAAGTTTGATACTTTTTTTGTGGCTGACTTTATTGGTCGTTCGGGTGTGATAGACAAACAGTCCGTCAAGAACCCAAATAACTTTCACTTCGAGCCATTCACTTTACTGTCGGCAATTGCTTCTCAGACCAAAAATATCGGCCTGGTAGCGACAGTAAATACTAACTTTTCTGACCCATACAATGTGGCGCGCCAGTTCACCTCACTTGATCACCTGAGCGGTGGCCGCGCGGGCTGGAACGTGGTGTCGTCATTGAATCCTGTCACGGCCAAAAACTTTGGCATAGAAGCACCGATTACCCATGAGGAGCGCTATGAGCGCGCCAGTGAGTTTATCCACTTAACCAAAGCGTTGTGGGATAGCTGGGATGACAATGCGTTTGATCACCCTAACCGCCAGAGCGGGCAATTTTATGATCCGGCTGCGGGCCATCCGGTCAATTTTAACGGCCAGTATTTCAAGTCAGAAGGCCTGCTGGATTTCCCGCGGCCGATTCAAGGTTACCCGGTATTTGTGCAAGCAGGTAATTCTGAGACTGGTCGCGAATTTGCTGCACGCGAAGCCGAGATGACCTATAGCTCGGCCACGTCTTTAGAGGTGGCCAAGGCTTATTATGCCGATGTGAAATCACGCATGGCCAAATATGGCCGCGCTGAAGACCAGCTCAAAATTACGCCTGGTTTGAATGTCGTTGTCGCTGAAACGGATCAGGAAGCGCAGGACAAATATGGTGAGTTGCAGGCATTGGTCGATTTTTCGGATTTAGAGTTTGGCGGGCAGGATTTATCCAAGTATCCACTCGATGGCCCATTGCCAGACCTGGCTTATGATCCGGGTGAGAATGGCCGTGGCCGTTTTCAGCAACAACTCGAATTAGCCCGCCGTGAAAACCTGACGATTCGTCAACTGGTGCTGAAATTCCGCGTGGCGCGTGGTCATTTGCAAGCGATCGGTTCGGCGAAAAGCGTGGCTGACACCATAGAGCAATGGTTTGTGGAAAAAGGAGCAGATGGCTTTAATGTGGTCCCGCCATATTCGATCAAAGGCCTGGAAGACTTTACGCGTCTGGTGGTGCCGGAGTTACAACGTCGCGGTATCTTCCGCACAGAGTATGAAGGCAAAACCTACCGTGAGAATCTGGGTTTAAACCGGCCGGAAAATGCCAATACCGCGGCGCCTCAAGCACTGAAAGCGGCATCATAAGTCTGCTGATATCTGGCGTCTACGCAACATGAAAATCCACATCATGGGCGCTTCAGGCAGTGGTACTACCACGCTGGGGCAGGCGCTTGGCCGCACCTTATCACTCAGGCATCTGGATACCGATCACTACTACTGGCTGCCGACACATCCGCCCTATCAGGAAAAGCGGCCGCCATCGCAACGGCAAGCGTTACTCCTCACGGATCTTAACGCTGAAACAGGCGTGGTGGTGTCGGGGTCGCTGGTGGGGTGGGGACCGGAAATTGAAAATGCATTCGACCTTATCGTATTTTTATATCTGCCCGCCAGTATTCGAGTGGCGCGGTTGCATCAACGCGAAGTTGCCCGCTATGGCAAAGTCGATCCAGCTTTTTTAACGTGGGCATCACAGTATGACGAAGGTCAGGCAGAAGGTCGCAGCCTGGCGAAGCATCAGGCCTGGCTGGCTGAGCGGACATGCCAGATATTGCTTCTTGAGCAAGACCTGACGGTGGCCGAGCGCATGGCAGCCGTCATTGCTGCCATACACCACCTATCACCTCAACCGGCTGCTTTGGGCAGCCATTTTATTTAAACAAGATCAGGACCATCATGGCAAGCACCGCCCGCCAACTTATTCTCAATGTGTTTTTTCAGCGTTTTGGCCACCACCCTGCCGGGTGGCGTCATCCTAGCTCTAAAGATGATGGCCGCCCTAATCTTGACTGGTGGTTGCGCGCCGCCAAACTGGCAGAAGATGCCAAATTTCATACCTTCTTTCTGGCTGACTTTATTGGCCGGTCGGCTGAAGTGACACCGCAGACAGGTCGCAATGGCCTGAGCTACCAGTTTGAGCCACTCACCTTGCTGTCAGCGATTGCGGCTTCTACGCAACATATCGGCCTGGTGGCGACGGTGAATATCAATTTTTCTGACCCCTATAATATCGCCAGGGAATTTACCTCGCTGGATCACTTGAGTGGCGGTCGTGCGGGTTGGAATATTGTCTCGTCGTTTAGTGGTGCCACCGCCGCCAATTTTGGCCTGGCGCAAGACCGCGCGCATGATGAGCGCTATGCCCGTGCGGCCGAGTTTGTTGGACTGACCAAAGCCTTGTGGGATAGCTGGGATGATGATGCATTTGACCATCCCGACCAGAAAACGGGCGTGTACTTTAATGCTGACAGTGCGCATCCGGTGAGTTTTCAAGGTAAATATTACCGGTCTGAAGGCCTGCTGGATTTTCCGCGACCATTGCAAGGCTACCCTGTGTTCGTACAGGCAGGCAATTCAGAGACCGGGCGCGAATTTGCCGCTCAGCATGCAGAAATGACCTATTGCTCAGCGACTTCGCTCAAGGTCGCGCAGGAATACTATGCTGATGTCAAAGGGCGCATGGCCAAATATGGCCGTGACCCGGATCAACTCAAAATCTCTCCTGGCTTGTCTGTCGTCGTGGGCGAGTCTGACCAGGAGGCGCAGGATAAATTTGGCGAGCTGCAAGCGGCAGTCGATTTCAGCCATATCGAATTTGGCGGCTATGACTTAAGCCAATATCCCCTGGATGAGCCTTTGCCAGACCTGCCTTACAAGCCTAGCGAAAATGGTAAGGGCAGATTCTTGCAGCAGTTAGAGCTGGCGCGTCGCGAGAACCTGACCATTCGCCAGTTGGTACTCAAATTCCGCGTCGCGCGCGGCCACTTGCAAGCCATCGGTTCAGTGAAAACGGTGGCCGACCTCATCGAGCAATGGTTTGTCGAAAAAGGTGCGGACGGTTTCAACGTGGTACCGCCTTTATTGCCGCAAGGTTTTGAAGACTTCACACGACTTGTGGTCCCCGAGTTACAGCGCCGTGGCATTTTTCGCAAGGACTACAGCGCGGGCACATATCGTGACAACCTCGGCCTCAATCGCCCCTCTAATCCTTATCAGAAATAGCGGCTGTTTGATGCAAGCGGTTGAGCTGATTATTTTTGATTGTGACGGCGTACTAGTCGATAGTGAGTTAATTGTTAATCGGGTTTTTTTAGAAGCGCTCAATCGAGCGGGTGTGCCCATCACGCTCAATCATTTACTTGAACGGTTTGTTGGGCACTCTTTGGAGCAATGCTTAACGATGGTTCATGATCAATACGGTGTGGCATTGGGGAGTAACTTTGTTGCGGAATATAAAGTAAAACGCGATCTGGCGCTGGCGCAACAGGTCAGGGCCGTTGATGGAGTTGAGGCACTGATTAATCAATTGACAATACCATTTTGTGTGGCCTCAAACAGTGAAGCGCAAAAAGTACATACCATGCTCACGCTCACCGGCCTGATAGGCTACTTTGCCGGAAAGATATTGAGTGCAACTGACATGTCCAAACCCAAGCCTGCACCTGATGTGTATTTAAAAGCGGCCGCCATGTTTGGAGTGAGTCCGGCACATTGCCTGGTGATTGAGGATACCCCTACTGGAGTGAAAGCCGCGGTTGCAGCGGGCATGCCGGTGTTTGGTTATGCCGCACTTACGCCGCAGCGAATTTTGCTACAGGCTGGCGCGGCGCGCACTTTTTTCTCAATGACTGAAATACAGCAAACAATCAGTGATTTATTAATAAAGGAAACATCATGACGAGTACGTCTCCAAAACGTTATAACAACACCGCGATTGTGCTGCACTGGTTGTTGGCACTGTTAATTATTGGCCTGTTAGTGGTTGGTTTCTTGATGCCTGACCTGCCTAAAACGCCGCTGCGCAAACTGATTTACAACTATCACAAGTCATTCGGTCTCATTGTATTTGCGCTGGTACTGTTCAGAATCTACTGGCGCCTCACGCATGCCGTGCCGGATCATGTGCCGGGCAGCCGCTGGCAAGTGCAGTTGGCACATTATGCGCATATTTTTATTTATGCGCTGATCCTGATTGTGCCAGGCGTAGGCTTGTTAGCGAGCGCATTTAATCATGGCTTTAACCTGTTTGTGTTTCATTGGGAACCGCTGTTTGCTATCGATAAAGATCTGGCACACCAGATCATGGGTTGGCATGGTGTGACCGCCTATGTGTTGGCCGGGTTGCTGAGCCTGCATGTTGCCGCATTTGTCTGGCACCAGTTTGTGCAAAAAGATGGTTTGATCAGTCGACTCTGGTTTAGCTCTCCCCGTCACTGATTTAAATGTGTTTCCTGCAACAGCTGCCATCCGCAGCTGTTGGCAGCGCATCACACGCCCAGTTCCACTTCTCTCGTGATTTTGTCTTTAAAAATCCATAAGCTGATGATTTTAAATAAATAAGTTTAATTTCATTGTCGCCTGAAAAAGAAATCAACAGTTGGTACGGAAACTGCAATACCTCATCGACCCGATGTAGTCATCAACCTTGATCTCTTAGAAAATAATATGTGGCATTACCTGTTAAAACGCTTGCTGATGATGATACCCACCCTGATCGGGGTGATGACACTCACTTTTCTGGTGACCCAGTTTGTGCCCGGTGGGCCGGTCGATAGTGCCATTGCGCAAATTGATGCACAAGACGCACGCTCAGGTGCTGATGGTTCTTCCAGCACAGGTGGTTGGAGTTACAGTGGCAGGCAGGGCATCGATACGCAGCAGGTTGAACAACTCACTGCTTTGTATGGGTTTGATAAGCCTGTGCTGGAACGTTACTGGCAGATGCTGGTGAATTATGCGCACTTCGATCTGGGAGAGAGTTATTTCCGCAATCAGAGTGTCTGGGATCTGATTAAGGATAAATTAGGCGTTTCAGTGGCACTGGGCATCTGGACGTTTACACTGACCTACCTGATCGCCGTGCCATTAGGCGTCGCCAAAGCGGTCAGGGCCGGCAGCAGTTTTGACTTTATCACCAGTTTCCTGGTGCTGTTTGGGTACGCTATTCCTGGTTTTGTATTAGGTGTGCTGTTGATTGTACTGTTTGGCGGGGGGTCGTTCTGGGACGTGTTTCCGCTGCGCGGTTTAACTTCGGATAACTGGGCGGAACTCAGCCCGTTGGCCAAAACCACCGATTACTTGTGGCATATCACTTTGCCGGTGACGGCTTCCGTTGTCAGCACGTTTGCGTTCAAAACACTGCTGACAAAAAACACCTTTCTTGAAGAAATTCGCCGCCAGTATGTGCTGACGGCGCGTGCCAAAGGTTTGTCCGAGCGCCAGGTCTTGTGGAAGCATGTGTTCAGAAATGCTTTACTGCCCTTGATCACCGGCTTCCCTGCTACGTTCATCATGGCTTTTTTTACCGGCAGCCTGCTGATTGAGACCTTGTTCTCGCTGGATGGCCTGGGCCTGCTTTCATTTGAATCCATTAATAGCCGTGATTACCCGGTGGTACTGGGCACGCTATATCTGTTTACCTTAGTCGGATTGTTCATCAAGTTGCTGGGCGATTTTGCTTACGTATTGGTGGATCCCCGCATCAAGTTTGATAGTCAAGATTCGTAAGGCCAAAGTCATCATGAGTCAAGTTATTCCCCATCTTTCTCCTGCCCGTCGTAATTGGCAGCGTTTCAAGCGCAATCGCCTGGGATACTGGAGCCTTATTGTATTTGTCGTGCTGTATGTGCTGAGCCTGGCCGGGGAAGTAATTTCCAATGACCGGCCGCTGGTGGTGCGTTATGAGCAGCAATGGTATTTCCCTTTGCTTAATGAGTACCCAGAATCCATTTTCGGCGGCAATTTACCTATTAAGGCCGACTATCACGACCCGTTTATCAAGGCACAACTGAGCAAAGCGGGCAATTTTGCCATTTATCCGCTCAACCCTTATTACTACGACACACTCAACTATTTTTCCAAGGCCGAGCATTATCCTGGCAAGCCGGATGATGAAAACCTGCTAGGTACCGATATTGCCGGTTATGACATTCTGGCCAGACTCATTTATGGCTTCCGCGTCTCAGTCACGTTTGCGCTGGGCCTGACTGCGGTAGGTGTGGTGTTGGGTATCTTTTTTGGTGCCGTGCAAGGCTATTTTGCTGGCAAGACCGACTTGGTGATACAGCGCCTGATTGATATCTGGGGCTCCATGCCGGAGTTATACCTGCTGATTATTTTTGCCTCGATTTTTGATCACAGTTTGCTGTTGCTGTTTGGCTTGTTGTCGCTGTTCGGCTGGATCACGTTGTCTGACTATGTCCGCGCCGAGTTTTTGCGCAATCGCCAGCTTGAATATGTGAAGTCTGCCAGGGCGCTGGGCTTATCCAATACGCAAATTATCTGGCGCCATATTCTGCCTAACAGCCTGACACCGGTGATTACCTTTTTACCGTTTCGTATGAGCGCCGCTATTATGGCGCTGGCCAGCCTGGATTTTCTTGGCCTGGGCGTGACCGCACCGGCGCCCAGCCTGGGGCAGCTGCTGCTACAAGGCAAGGAAAACCTCGACGCCTGGTGGATTGCACTGTCTTCTTTTAGTGTGTTGGTACTGACGTTGCTGTTACTGACTTTTACCGGCGAGGCGCTGCGTAATGCGCTGGATACCCGCATTTCTGATGCCAGACAAGGCGGGACGTTGTAATGACACAGCCATTATTATCCATAGAGAATTTCTCGGCCCGTTTTGACCAGAAAACCGTGGTTGAACAACTGAACCTGAGCATACAAGGCGGCGAGCGGCTGGCCCTGGTAGGCGAATCTGGTTCGGGTAAAACCGTGACGGCACTCTCCATTTTAAAGCTGGTCGAAGCGGCGCAATTGAGTGGCAAGATCGTGTTTAACGGCGAAAACCTGTTGCAAAAATCCGCGCGTGACATCCAGCGTGTACGTGGCGCCGACATTGCCATGATTTTCCAGGAACCAATGACGGCGCTCAATCCTTTGTTCACCATTGGCGAACAGATTGTGGAAACCATTATTGCGCATCAGGCCTTGTCACGTGCTGAAGCAACGCAGAAAACGCTGGAATTACTCACACGGACCGGCATCCGCCAGCCGGAAAAAAACATTAATAGTTATCCGCACCAGTTATCGGGCGGCCAGCGCCAACGCGCCATGATCGCCATGGCCTTATCATGCAAACCCAAGCTGCTGATTGCCGACGAGCCGACCACTGCACTGGATATGACCATCCGCGCACGCATCGTCAAATTACTGATTGAACTGCAGGAAGAAGACGTGCGTGCAAATGGCACGCAGGGGATGGCGATCCTGCTGATTACGCATGACCTCAACCTGGTGCGTAAATTTGCACACCGGGTGGCGGTGATGGAGCGTGGCCGCCTGGTGGAAACCGCCGATACGCAAACCTTGTTTGCGCAGCCGCAACATCCTTACACCATCAAGCTGATTAACAGCATCCCCGAGCGCAATGTGTTACCGGTGGCCAGTGATGCTAAAACCTTGCTGGAGGCACGCAAACTGCGCGTGGAGTATCCATTGCCCCGCAAAGGCTGGCGTGGTTTGTTGCAATCGCACAGCTTTACTGCCTTGCATGGCGCAGATGTGACGCTGCGTGAAGGTGAAACTGTGGGCATCGTCGGCGAGTCAGGCTCAGGCAAGTCGACACTGGCGCAGGCTGTGCTCAACCTGATCAAGGTCAAGTCGGGCACCATCGAAGTTGATGGCGCACCGCTGTATCAACTGAGCAAGCGTTTGCAGCGCGAAATGCGCGCCAGGTTGCAAGTGGTGTTCCAGGATCCGTTCGGCTCATTGTCACCGCGGCAGACCGTCCGCCAGATTGTCGGCGAGGGGCTGGAGTTGCATTTTCCAGCGCTGACTGCCGAAGAGCGTTACACACGCATTGTGCAGGTGCTGTCCGAAGTAGGCCTCAGTGCCCAGGTGCTGGATTCTTACCCGCATGAGTTTTCTGGCGGCCAGCGCCAGCGTATCGCGATTGCGCGCGCATTTGTGCTGTCACCCAAAGTCGTCATTCTCGATGAGCCGACTTCAGCGCTGGATGTGTCGATCCAGAAACAGGTGCTGGAATTGCTAGTGAGCCTGCAGAAAAAGTTTGGGCTGAGTTATTTGCTCATCAGCCATGACCTGACCGTAATCCAGGCACTCGCGCACCGCGTGTATGTGCTCAAGGATGGCGAAATCATTGAGTCCGGCGATACCGAGCAAATCATACACACGCCACAGCATCCTTATACACAGTCACTGGTGCAAGCCTCGCTTTAATCAAGATAAAAACAATATGCATATTCGATCCAATCACTCTTTATTGCCCTGGGCCTTGCTGATGGCGCTGTCTTTTGTGACAGGTGTCATGCTGCCTATGGATAGTGCTTTGTCTGCGCACGCCGTGGCTCAGTTTGGCGAGCCAAAATATCCAGCCGATTTCAAACATTTTGACTATGCCAATCCTGACGCCCCCAAAGGCGGCCAGATTCGTTTTGCCGTGATCAGCCAGAACAGCGGCTTTGATAAATTCAATCCATTCAGCCTTAAAGGCAAGCCAGCCCCCGGCCTGATTGAACAGATGTTTGAAACACTGACGGTATACAGCCTGGATGAGATCAATACCCAATATGGCTTGCTGGCCGACGACATCAAGCTGGCGCCGGATTTCAGTGCCGTGACGTTTCATATCAATCCGTCTGCCAAGTTCTCCAACGGTGACCCGGTCACGGCCAAAGAGGTCAAATATTCGTTTGATACCTTGACCAATAAAGAAGGTAATCCACGCTTCAAGGCTTATTTCTCAGAGATTAAATCACTGACGGTGATTGATGCACAAACCGTGCATTTTGAATTTAAACGCAAGGGCAGGGATTTGTCGTTTGTGGCAGGCAGCCTGCCAATATTTTCGCCCAAGTGGGGGTTGAAAGCGGATGGTAGCCGTGTGCCATTTAACAAGATCGGCCTCGAAATCCCGGTGGCTTCCGGGCCTTATTTAATCGAGCGTGCCGTCAGCGGGCAAGATGTGGCTTATAGACGCAATCCTGCCTATTGGGGTAATCAGGTGCCTTCACGCGCGGGTAGTTACAACTTTGAACGCGTGATTTACCGCATTTATAAAGACACTGACACCATGGTCGCCGCGCTGCGTGCGGGGGACTTTGACTTTTTGAACGAAAACAAAATGCGTTACTGGTGCTGCCAGTATATTGGCAAGCGCTTTGATGAAGGTGAACTGCTTAAAGAGCTGGTCCCGCACCAGAGTCCGGTCGCCATGAATGGCTGGATTGTGAATCTGCGCCGCGAAAAATTCCAGGATCCGCGCGTACGGTTGGCCTTGAACTACGCCATGGATTTCGAGTTTATGAACCAGAAGATCTTTGATAGCGAGTTTAACCGTGTGAATAGTTACTTCGCTTACAGCCCGCTAGCAGCAAAGGGTGTACCAGGCGCAGAGGAGTTGGCGATTCTGGAACCTTATCGCGCCCAGTTACCGGCGGAAGTATTCGGCCCCATGCTGGAACAGCCCAATACAAAGCCGCCAGGCAGTGTGCGGCAAAGCCTGACCAAGGCGCTGGAATTGTTAGGCCAGGCCGGTTGGCATAACCGCGATGGGGTGTTGCGCAACGTCAAAGGCGAGCCTTTTGTGATTGAGGTGTCGTCTACCACGCGTGGTCAAACGCCTTATATGGACCCGATTTACCTGAATATGTCCAAGCTTGGCATTGTGGTGGTCAAACGGGTATCGGATGCAGCGACTTCGCGCAGCCAGATGAAAAACTTTGATTATGACTACACCACGATTGCCCTGCGCGAAGGCCGCATGCCGGGCGCTGAACTCTGGCGCAACTTCAATAGCAAAGACGCCGATGTCCCTGGCTCGGAAAACGTGATCGGCGTGAAGTCGCCCGTGGTAGATGCGCTGATCCAGAAGCTACTGGATGCCGATAGCCAGCATGAGCTGGAAATAGCCGCACATGCACTGGACCGCGTGCTGGTGCATAGCCATTACGTCATTCCGTGGCGCTACCTGACCAAGCATTACATGATCTATCACCAACGTTTAAAACGCCCGCAAGTGCTGCCCAAGTACTACGGTGCGCAAGAGTGGGTGCTGGCGTATTGGTGGGATGGTCAGCCCAATCATCACCATTCAAAATCTCATTAAGCGTGACTCAGATGCAATTACAAAAAAAAATCTTAATCGGGCTGGCAGGGGTGCTGTTATTTGCCGGGATCGGCAAAGGCTGGAGCGAGTTGCGTAGCAACCCGGCAGATAAAGGGGCGGCGCCTGCTGAAGCGACTGATAAAAATCCAGCTAAAAAGGGCGGTAAGCCCTTGTTCGTTTCGGTAGAACAGGTCAAGCCGGGCACCATCCATGTGTATCACCAGGCGCTGGGCAACGTGACTTCATTTGCGACGGTGGCCGTGAAAAGCCGTGTCAATGGGCAACTGACCGCCATTCATTTCCGTGAAGGGCAGTTGGTCAAAGCTGGCGATCTGCTGGCCAGGATTGATGCCAAACCTTTCGAGGCGCAGCTGGCGCAGATTCAGGGCCAGCAAGTGAAAGATAAAGCCCTGCTGTCGAATGCGGTGGCCGATCTGGACAGATACCAGACCTTATTGAAACAGGATTCGATTGCCGGCCAGCAGGTGGATGCGCAGGCTTCACTGGTACAGCAATACAAAGGTGCCGTGCTGTCCGACACTGGCGCGGTGGAGAGTGCGCAGTTACAGGTAGCGTATACCAAAATCGTGTCGCCTATCAGTGGCAGGATAGGCCTCAGGCAGATTGATGGCGGCAACAATATCACCACTGCGGATACGCTGGCCGTGATCAACCAGATTTCCCCCATCGCCGTGACCTTTACCTTGCCCGAGAACATGGCGCAGGAAGTCAGCCGTTTGCTCGATCAGCGCGCCCATCACGGATTGCCGGTACTGGCGCTGGACAAAGGCAATACGCAAGTGCTGGCGCAAGGCAAGTTGCTGACACTGGATAACCAGATTGACCCTGCTACCGGCACGATTAAACTCAAGGCCGAATTTGCCAATGATAACAATGCCTTGTTCCCCAACCAGTTCGTCAATGTGCGCTTGCTGTTGAATACGTTGCCGCAGGTGAATGTGCTGCCGCCGGTTGCTATCCAGCATGGCAGCCAGGGTGATTTTGTCTATAAGGTTGACGCGCAAAATACCTTGCATGTGCAACTGGTGAAAGTCGGGCCCAGTGACGGCGATGCCGTGGCCGTGCTGAATGGCCTAAATGTGGGGGACCGTGTGGTGGTGAGTGGCCTAGATAAATTGCGTGACGGTGCCAAAGTGGTGGTGGCCGGTGGTAAAGGCAAACCTGGTGGCGGTAATGAATTTAAGCACTCTGGTGAGTTCAAACGGCCGGGTGCATTCCAGCAGCCTGGCGAATTCAAGCGCCACCAGTCATAGGCTGAGCGCGCATGAATCCCTCACGGTTATTTATTGAGCGGCCCGTGGCGACACTGCTGTTGATGCTGGGCGTGTTACTGTCCGGCCTCATGGCATATCGCCTGTTGCCGCAGTCGGCTTTGCCGCAAGTTGATTACCCGACCATACAAGTGGTCACCATGTATCCCGGTGCCAGCCCCGATGTGATGGCCACAGCAGTCACCGCACCACTGGAGCGGCAGTTCGGCTCCATGACCGGCCTGAGCCAGATGTTTTCTTCCAGCTCGGCGGGGAGCTCGGTGATTACCTTGCAGTTTGCCTTGCATTTAAGCCTGGATGAGGCAGAGCAGTACGTACAGGCCTCGATTAACGCTGCCGCCAATTACCTGCCTACCGATTTGCCCGCGCCGCCGGTATTCAGCAAAGTCAATCCGGCCGATACAGCGGTGCTGACCCTGGCCGTCAGTGACGAAAGCCTGGCTCTGCCGGATTTGCAAGATGTCGTAGAAACGCGTCTGGTACAGAAAATCTCACAGGTCAGTGGGGTTGGTCTGGTGAGCGTCGGTGGCGGCAATCGCCCGGCGGTGCGTATCCGTGCCTATCCGCAGGCACTGGCAGCGTATGGCATCAGTTTTGAGACCTTACGTACCGCCATCGCTGCGGCCAACTCCAACCAGGCCAAAGGCAATATAGATGGTACTTACTTGTCGATTGCCCTGGATGCCAACAGCCAGTTGAAAAAGGCCAGCGAATACCGCACGCAAATTGTCGCTATCCGCAATAGGACGCCGGTGCGTTTGGGCGATGTGGCAGAAGTCACGGATGATGTTGAGAATCGCTATCTCGGTGCCTGGGTCAACCAGAAGCCAGTCATCTTGCTCAGCATACAACGGCAGCCGGGCGCGAACGTGATTGAGGTGGTCGACAGGATACAGGCGCTGCTACCAGAGTTGAAAGCGACCATTGCGTCCAATATCCAGATTGAGGTCATTTCAGACCGCACCACCAGTATACGCAATGCTATCCATGATGTGCAGCTCGAGTTGATGCTGGCGATTGCACTGGTGATTATGGTGATTTTCCTGTTCCTGAAAACCCTGGCCGGCACCCTGATTCCTAGCCTGGCGGTACCGTTATCGCTACTGGGTACATTTAGCGTGATGTATTTTGCGGGCTTTAGCGTCAACAACCTGACCCTGATGGCCCTCACCATCGCCACCGGCTTTGTGGTGGATGATGCGATTGTGATGATAGAAAACATCTCGCGTCATATCGAGGAAGGTGCCAGCCCCATGCAGGCCGCTTTGCAAGGTTCGCGGGAAATCGGCTTTACCATTATCTCACTGACCTTCTCGCTGATTGCGGTGCTGATTCCATTGTTATTTATGCAGGATATCGTTGGCCGCTTGTTCCGCGAGTTTGCCAGTACGCTGGCGATTGCCATCCTGATTTCCGGCATTGTGTCATTGACCCTGACGCCGATGCTAAGTGCGCGCTTGTTAAAGCGTGCCGATGCGCGCAACACGGCCGCCTGGCAACGCTGGCTGGAGCAACGGTTTACCGCACTCACCAACGGCTATGCGCGTTCGTTACGCTGGGTATTGGCGCATCAGGCACTGGCGCTGGCGGTGACCCTGGTGACGCTGCTGCTGACCTTCTGGCTAGTGTGGTGGGTGCCCAAGGGCTTTTTCCCGATTCAGGATAATGGCTTGATCCAGGCAGCCATCGAAGCGCCACAATCATGGTCATTCCGGCAGGTATCCGACAAGCATCACGCGATAGTCGAGCAACTATTGCAGGACGATGATGTGGACAGTATTTCTTCTGTGGTCGGTGTAGACGGTATCAATAAAACCCTGAATGAAGGCCGGCTGCTGATTAAACTCAAGTCGCTGGAACAGCGGAAAACACGCATTCAACAGGTCATAGACCGTTTGCAGCAACGCGTGCCTGAAGACCAGGGTTTTACTTTGCGCATGCAACCGGTACAGGATTTAACCGTGGAAACCCGCACCGGGCCGACCAGTTACCAGCTGACCGCCGTCAGCCTGGATGCGACGGCCTTGCAGCAGGCCTTGCCGACACTGGTGCATACTTTGCAACAATTGCCAGCCCTCAAAGAGGTGACCAGTAGCGAAAAGTCTGCGGGGTTGAAGCTGTATGTTGAGGTCAATCGTGATGCGGCCAGCCGCCTGGGCATTAGTATGTCGGCCATTGATGATGTGTTGTACAGCGCGTATGGCCAGCGCTTTGTGTCTACTATTTTCACTCAGACCAACCAGTACCGCGTCGTACTCGAGGCACATGCCAGTACCGATGTGGGCATACAGTCACTGGCACAACTATATGTGACTAATGCTGCAGGCGAAGCCGTGCCTTTGTCTACCATTGCTCAGTTCAGTGAGCGTGTGGGCGATTTGCTGATTCACCGCCAGGACCAGTTTCCGGCGGCAGTGGTGTATTTCAATGTGGCGGATGGCGTGTCTTTGGGCGAAGCCGTGTCTGCCATTGAGGCTGCGACGGCCAAACTGGAATTGCCTTCTACCGTGCAACTGGGTTTCCAGGGGGCTGCCAATGCGTTCAGGGCGGCGCTGGATAATGAATTGCTGCTGGTGGTTGCAGCGCTCATCACCATGTATATCGTGTTGGGTGTGTTGTATGAAAGTTTTGTGCACCCGCTGACTATCCTCTCCACTTTACCTTCGGCCAGTGTTGGTGCCTTGCTGGCTTTATCCGTGAGCGGGCAGTCCCTGACGATCATCGCCATTATCGGCATCGTATTGCTGATCGGGATTGTGCAAAAAAACGCCATCATGATGATTGATTTTGCACTGGATGCCGAACGTGTGCATGGCAGCCCTCCCTCACACGCCATTTACCAGGCGTCGTTGTTACGCTTCCGGCCTATCCTGATGACGACGCTGGCGGCATTGTTGAGTGCCTTGCCGTTGATGTTTAGTCACGGCACCGGTGCTGAGCTGCGGCAGCCACTGGGCATTGTCATGGTCGGCGGTTTGTTGTTCAGCCAGGTGCTCACTTTGTATACCACGCCAGTGATTTACCTCACGTTTGACCGTTTGGCCGGCCGTTTCAGGCGCCGTCATGTGCATATTGCGCAATCGGTGACTACCGCGTTGGAAAAGCCATGAGTGTGCTGACCCTCTTTATCCGGCGCCCGGTAGCGACTGCCTTGCTGACACTGGCGATTGCTTTGCCAGGCCTGCTGGCATTTAAATACCTGCCGCGCGCCGCGTTACCGCAAGTCGATTATCCGACCATTAATGTGGCCGCCAACTTGCCCGGTGCCAGCCCGGAAACCATGGCGGCTACCGTGGCAACTCCCTTGGAGCGTGCTTTTGGCAGGATTGCCGGCATTGAGGAAATGACCTCTACCAGCACGCAAGGCGCCACGCGGATTAATTTGCAGTTTGAGCTGGACCGCAATATTGATGGCGCAGCACGTGATGTGCAGGCTGCCATCAATGCGGCGCGGGCTTTATTGCCACGCAATATTCCGTCCAATCCCAGCTACCGCCGCATCAATGCCTCTGCCGCGCCTATCCTGGCGATTTCGCTGACCTCGCCTACGCATACCAAAGAGCAGTTGTATGACCATGCGTTTTCTATCCTGGGCCAGAAAATCTCGCAGGTACGCGGTGTTGGCCAGGTCAGTATCAACGGTAGTGCCCTGCGCTCGGTGCGCGTGGAGGTGAATCCAAACGCGCTCAACCAATATGGCATCAGCCTGGAGCAATTGCGTACGGCGATTGCGGCTTCTAACCAGAATCGACCCAAAGGGCAAGTGCAATCAGGGGTAAACGCCTGGCAGATTGAGGTCAATGACCAGGCCAAACGTGCGGTGGATTATCAGAACCTGATTGTGGCTTACCGGGCGCAATCGCCCATCCGTTTGACCGATGTGGCCGTGGTCAGGGACTCGGTACAGGAGGTGCGTAATGCAGGCTCCGCCAATGGCAAGCCGACCGTGATGCTGGTCGTGCTAAGCCAGCCGGGCGCCAATGTGATTGAAACGGTGGATGCCATTCGCGCCATGCTGCCAGCATTGAAAACACTGATTCCACAGTCTATCGACCTGGAAGTGATTATTGACCGTAGCACCACGGTGCGCAAATCCATCAGCGAAGTGCAGCACACACTGTATATTTCGATTGCGCTCGTCATCATGGTGACCTTTGTCTTTTTGCGTAATGGTCGCGCGACACTGATTCCCAGCATTGCGATCCCGGTCTCTTTGCTGGGGACTCTGGCGGTGATTTATTTGCTAGGTTATAGCCTGAATAATTTGTCACTGATGGCGCTAATTATTTCGGCCAGCTTTGTGGTGGATGATGCCATCGTGGTAGTCGAAAACACCATACAGCATCTGGAAAAAGGCGAATCCCCGCTGGAGGCCGCAATCAAAGGCATGCAGGAAGTTGGGTTTACCGTGCTGGCCATGAGCGTGTCACTAGTCGCAGTGTTTGTGCCCTTGCTGTTTATGGATGGCATCCTGGGGCGCTTATTCCGTGAGTTTGCAGTGACCTTGTCGGTGGCAGTCATGATTTCATTACTGGTGTCACTGACCGCCACGCCCATGTTGTGCGCACAGTTTTTAAAAGCACCTGAGGCCAAGCCGCAAAGCCGCTGGGCAAGATATTTCTCTAACCTGGTCGATGCACCATTCATGTTTTACCGCTGGACGCTGGGCTGGACCTTGCGCCATGGTTGGCTCATGCTCATCCTGCTGCTGGGCGTGATTGTACTCAATGTGCATCTGTATAAAATCGTGCCCAAAGGCTTCTTTCCGCAACAGGATACGGGCCGTTTGCAGGGCTCTTTCCAGGGCGACCAAAGTCTGTCTTTTGCCGAAATCCGCAAGCGCATAGACCGCCTGATGAAGATTGTCAGCGAAGACCCGGATATCAAAACCCATTATGAATATACCGGCGGCGCGGGTGGCGGCCAAACCAATACCGGCACCATGTTTGCCAGCCTGCGGCCCTTGCCTGAACGTGAAACAACGGCGGCAGATGTGGTTGCACGCCTGCGGCCAAAACTCATGAAAGTGCCTGGTGTGTCACTCATGCTGACCTCGCAACAGGAGCTCAGCATAGGCGCGCGGCAGGGTGGGGCGCAATTTCAATATACCTTGCTGGCAGACGACCTGCCTACGCTGGAGAAAATCACGCCCAAATTGCGCGGGCTGATGAATCGCCTGCCCGAGCTCACCGACGTCAATACGGACTTTCAGACGCAGGGCTTGCAATTGCAATTGCAAGTAGACCGTAACGCCGCTGCGCAACTGGGGATCACCGCCGCACAGCTGGATGCGACTCTGAACAACGCCTTTAGTCAGCGGTTGATTTCGACGATTTATGAACCACTGAACCAATATTACGTGGTGCTGACCTTGTCGCCCGAATTCACCAAAGGGCCGCAAGCGCTGGAGCAACTCTATCTTAATGGTCTGAATAATACGCGGGTGCCCCTGTCGGCCCTGAGTCGCTGGCAGCTCAAGAGTACGCCGTTAGCGGTGAACCATCAGGGGCAGTTTGTGGCGGCCACCATTTCGTTTAACGTGGCAGAAGGATATTCGCTAGAACAGGCGACCAGCGCTATTGAGGCGGCGTTTGAACGCTCTGGTGCGCCAGACAATGTCAATGCAACCTTCTCCGGTGCGGCAAAGATGTTCAAAGCCTCACTGGCCAGCCAGCCATGGTTGATACTGACTGGCCTGCTCACGGTGTATATCGTGTTGGGCATCCTGTATGAAAGTTTTATCCATCCGCTGACTATTCTGTCTACCTTGCCCTCGGCTGGTATTGGCGCTTTGCTGGCGCTGATCGTGTTTGACAGTGAGTTTTCCATCATTGCCCTGATTGGCGTCATCTTGCTCACCGGCATCGTGATGAAAAACGCCATCATGCTGATTGATTGTGCCCTGCAACTGGAGCGGCAGGGCTATGCGCCCGATGACTCTATCAAAGAAGCGTGTTTGCTCAGGTTCCGCCCGATCTTAATGACCACACTGGCTGCCATGCTGGGCGCATTGCCGTTGGCATTAGGCTCCGGTGATGGTGCCGAAATCCGCCAGCCATTGGGCATTTCGGTCGTGGGTGGGCTGGTCTTCAGTCAACTGCTTACCTTGTACACCACGCCTGCGGTGTACCTGGCGCTAGACCGCATGCGGCACGCCTTTATGCGCCGCTTTCAACATAACCCTACTTTGCATTTAAAACAGGCTTGATATGTCTCGTCAATTTCAACATGCCGGATTGATTCCATTATTACTGCTCTCGGCTTGCTCGCTCTGGCCACAGTATGAGCGGCCAGTGGTTGCCGTGCCGGAAGCTTTCAAACAGGCCAATGCCATCAATGGCTGGAAAGTCAGCCAACCGGGCGACACGGCATTGCGTACCGCCTGGTGGGAAAGCTATGAGGATGCACAGCTGAATACGCTGGTGACGCAGGCACTGGCAGCGAACCAGAACTTGTTATTGGCAGAAGCGAATTATCGCCGTGCTTCAGCCTTATCGTCAGCCAATCGGGCGCCACTCTGGCCGACCATCACCGCCAACGGTTCTGCCTCGCGCGCCAAACGTAGTACCAATGCCATCCGTGTTGGTAGCAGCCCGATTCTGGAAACCTATAACCTGGGGCTTAACGCCAGCTGGGAGCCGGACCTCTGGGGGCGCATCAGGAAACAGATCGAATCCGGTGATGCTTCATTGCAGGCCGCTAATGCGGATGTCGAAGTCGCGAAACTTTCTATTGTCGCCAATCTACTGCAGGCCTACTTTCAGCTCAGGGTGCTGGATACACATTTAGTGTTATTGGACGACACACTGAAAGCACTGGAACGCTCACGGCAATTGACGCTGAACCGCTACCGCGCGGGCGTGGCGACTAAAACGGATGTGAACCAGGCCGATGCCTTGCACAAGAACACGCAGGTGACCGCCACAGATACCCGCTTGCAGCGCGCACAAACCGAGCATGCAATTGCCTTGCTGCTGGGTAAATCACCGGCAGAAGTGACCATTGCCGCCAATCCTTATCAGATGCAGGCACCGCTAGCCCTGCCTGCGATCCCTGCCAGCTTGCCTGCGGCCTTGCTGGAGCGGCGCCCGGATATTGCCGCGACCGAACACCGTGTTGCCGCTGCCAATGCTGATATTGGCGTGGCAAAAACGGCCTATTTTCCCAGTCTGAACCTGACCGCTGGCCTCGGCTACCAGAGCAATACCCTCAGCAACCTGATTTCTTCGCCTAGCCGGGTCTGGTCTATCGGGCCACTGGTTGCGCTTAATGTGTTTGATGGTGGCTTGCGCAAGGCACAAACGCAGTCAGCCATTGCCAGTTATGACGCCACGGTTGCCCAATACCGGCAAACGGTGTTGGGTGCTTTTCAAGAGGTAGAGGACCAGTTAGTGGCGATCAGCCTGCTCACTGAAGAAGCCGAGTTTCAGCAAGCGGCCGTGAAAGCGGCGAGCGATGCGTTGCAGGAATCAACCAACCGTTACAAAGCGGGCACGCTGGATTACCTCAATGTCATCACCTGGCAAACCAATACCTTAAATAATCAACGTAATCAAATCGCCATCCACGGTCGCCGTTTGCAGGCCAGTGTGGCACTGGTCAGCGCGATTGGCGGTGGCTGGAACGCTAATCATTCGGCTGAGACCATAACCCCATCCAAAGGAGAATCACATGACACAACTCGCTAGCAGAAATGCACAACACAGCATAGAGCCCATCTTTATTGACCGCTGGTCACCACGCGCCTACACCGGCGAAACGATTGATGACGCCACTTTGCTCAGCCTGTTTGAAGCCGCGCGCTGGGCCCCTTCGGCCAATAACTCTCAACCCTGGCGCTTTATCTATGCTAAAAATGGCTCTGCACACTGGGACGATTTGTTTGCATTGCTCAACGAGAACAACCAGCGCTGGGTCAATCGCGCCGCTGTGCTGATTGCACTGGTTTCCAAAAAGACACATGTGCGTCCGGGCGAGACGGCAGCATCGCCATTAAAAAATCATTCTTTAGACGCAGGCGCAGCCTGGGCCAGCCTGGCTTTCCAGGCCTATCAACTGGGCTGGCGCACACGGGCGATTGGTGGCTTTAACCGTGACGCTGCGCCAGAAGTATTAGGCGTGCCAGAAGGTTACCAGGTAGAAATCCTGATTGCCGTGGGTAAGCAAGCAGACAAGTCTGTGTTGCCAGAAGACTTTCATGAGCGCGAGCAGCCTACACCTAGAAAACCGGTTGAAAAATTCGTTGCTGAAGGCAAGTTTAGCTTTGCAGAATAATCATCCTGTGAAAGGTTAATAGTGTCTTCGTTTTGCGAATACTTTATGCATCATGCTTTGCGCTTAGGCCGCCAGGCATGGCCTGCGTGTCGCCCCAATCCTCCGGTCGGATGTGTGCTGGTGAAGGAGGGCAGGGTGGTCGCGAGCGGCTATACGCAGCCACTTGGGCAGCCGCATGCAGAAGCCATGGCGTTGTCCAAGGTGTCAGGTGACCTGTCTGAGTTGACGGCCTATGTGACACTGGAGCCGTGTGCATTTCATGGTAGAACGCCGTCGTGTGCGAAAACGCTGGCAGCCAGTGGCATTAAACGGGTAGTCATCGCCACGCTTGATCCTGACCCTCGCAATGCTGGCGCAGGCGTTGATATTCTCAGGGCGGCAGGTATAGAAGTGACTGTTGGTGTACTTGAGCAACGCGTGCTTAAAGATATTGGGGCATATCTGGCTGTGCCTAACAGATGACAATAAAGCTACGCCCTATCACTGACGCTGATCTGACTCCAGTTTATGCGCTTTTAGTCGTCAATGGCTGGGCTACGCGTATCGGCTCAGTCGCAGAGTTGGGGAGGCTGGTGGCTGCCTCGCAGGTTGCCACGGTTGCGATTGTGAATAATGAGGTGGTGGGTTTTATTCGTGCCATTACGGATGGGCAATCCAATGGTTACCTCTCTATGCTTATTGTGTCAGCGCCTTACCGTCGGCAAGGGATAGGGCGGGCGCTGGTAGAGAGTGCGCTGGGTGATAATTCGCGAGTGACGTGGGTATTGCGGGCTGGCCGTGAGGGCGCGCCAGAGTTTTTTTCTCAATTGGGTTTCGAATATTCCTCAATGGCCATGGAGCGCCGTCGCTCATAGCGCTCAGCCTCTTTCCAAAAGGGCAACAATGAAATTTGTCTGTATTGAGTTCTCCTGGCGTGCTGCTTTTGTTGGCATATATATGACCCCTGAGCGGGATCGGCTTTGGGTGGCGATTGTGCCTTTCTTTCCGCTTTATTTTAAAAGGCATTAATGGATGCGCTTTATTGAACATTTAAATGCGTCGCAAAAACGCAGTGAGTCGTTGTTGTGTGTTGGCTTAGACCCTGATTTGCAGCGCTTTCCGGCGCGTTTGGGCCGCAATGACATCTTTGCGTTTAACCGCGCCGTGATTGATGCAACGCACGATGTGGTCTGTGCATACAAGCCACAGGTGGCGTATTTCTCCGCCTTGGGGGCAGAGCGTGCGCTTGAGGAAACCATAGATTATATCCATACATATTACCCGCATATCCCCGTGATTCTGGATGCCAAGCGCGGGGATATAGGCAGTACGTCTGCCCAGTATGCCAAAGAAGCCTTTGAGCGTTATCAGGCCGATGCGGTGACGATTAATCCATACATGGGCTTTGATAGTGCGGTGCCTTTTCTGGCTTATGCGGATAAAGGTGTGATTTTCTTGTGCCGGACATCTAACGCGGGGGCCGGTGATTTTCAGGATTTGCTGGTTGACGGTGAGCCTTTATACCTGCACGTGGCCAGAAAAATTGCTGATGAGTGGAATCAGGCGAATAACTGTTTGCTGGTGGTAGGTGCAACCTGGCCGGAGCAGATGGCCAGGTTACGCGCGGTTGTCGGCGATATACCCTTCCTGGTGCCTGGTATTGGCGAACAGGGCGGTGATTTGCCCAAGATTCTGCATGCTGGTCAGACGGCTGGTGGACATGGCCTTATCCTGAGTGCGTCCAGAGCGATTCTCTACGCCAGTCAGCACGCTGACTTTGCCGAGCAAGCCAGGGCCTCGGCGCTGCGTTACCTTGAGTTGATCAGGCTTGCACAATCTTCTGCAGGCATCTTGTAGTTGTAATAACAACACTTAAAGTAGGGGAAATGTTTGCATGGCAACAATGCTGTTGCATTTGCGGCTTTTCCTGCTGGTGTGTCTACATTTGTTGAATGTTTAATTGTTTTTAATATTCATATAGATAGCACTATTTATCACTTCCGTACCAACCCATAAAACAGTTGGCACGGAACATGCCAATACATCTTCGTAGGTGCATATTTGCAACGGGCAGGCACCAGCTGCTTGCACAACGAAGGAGAAACATTTTGGCTAATCAATTTTATTGGCAATTACCCACTTCAGGCGATGCGCGCTATGGCAATGCGACCAGGCAGCGCCGCGGTGAAGCCTCTGATCCCAACTATCCCGTATTCGGTAACGGCGTGACTGACCCGCGTCGCAATGCGTTCAGCTATTTCGATTACATCCACCAGGTCACCAAAGCGGCTGACCTTTCCGGTTTTAATGGCATTTTTATTCCAGATAATCCAGATGGCGAAGAGCCGTGGATTGTCGCGGGCTACGTCGCACGCAGCACGCAGCGTTTGAAATTGCTGACCCAGTTTGATGCTTCACGCGGTTCTGCCGTCTATGCGGCCAAAAACGCGGTCAGTTTCCAGCGCTATACCGGTGGCAGGTTTGCCTGGCATATCACTGAAGGCAGCCAGGAAGAGCGCATCCGCAAGCAATTGGGTGACTTTGTCCCCAAGCAGGATATTTTGGCGCGCATTGATGAATTCATCACCGTGGCAAAAGGCGTGTTAACGACCTTCCCGTTTAATTTTGTCGGACGTTTTTTTGAAGTGCAGGATGGCGGTTTTCAAGGGCCTTTGTCTGACCGTCAAGTGCCAAGCATTTATTTGGGTGGCAACAGCACAGAACAGCTTGAGCTATCCGCAAAGCATGCAGATGTGCATGTGCTGGATGCTGTGGAACATGATGCCATTGCGCAGCAAATTGCCGCGTATCGCCAGATTGCACAAGGCCGGGCAGTCGACTTTGCCTTGCGCATAGACGTGCTGGCCCGTGAAACGCGTGAAGAAGCGCTGGAGGATGCCAAACGTTTCCTGAATCAAACCGAGGCTGCTATTCCCGCCGATGACTCTCCATTGTTGTGGCCAGGCTTCTCTGAGCAACATACGGGCGCCAAAGCTTCACTGATTGGTAGCTATGACGAAGTGGCGACCGCCTTGGCGGCTTACGCACATTTGGGCGTGACGCAATTTGTACTGGCCGCCGTGCCGCATTTTGAAGAGGCTTATCGTGTAGGCACGCATGTGTTGCCGCTGGTCCGCCAGTTAACTAATCCTGCGCAAAAGCAAGCCGCTTAGGACTTATAAGGAGAAAATAATGAGCATAGATGTTTTTTGGAGAATTCCAACCCACGGCGAGCCAGGGTCACACCGGGCGCGTGATCCTTTCCGTGGTGACTGGTTTCCTGGCAATGACAACAAGACCTTGAGTGGCCTGGGTGGCGGTGGTGACGATGGCTTCACCTATATCGACTACCTGGCAGAAATTGCACGTGCCGCTGAAATTTCCGGCTTCCAGGGCGGTTTGATTCCCTCTTTCCCGAATACGGATGAGCCTTGGGTTATTTCTGCATTCCTGGCCCGCGAGACGAAAAATTTCCGCTTCATGATTCCGTTCCAGCCTGGGTTTCTTAACCCGGTGGTGGCTGCGCGCATGACCGCCAGCCTGCAACGTGCAACCGGTGGCCGCGCCTTATATAACATTATTACCGGTGGTGGCGGTCCTTCACAATTGTGGTGGGGAGACCCGGTCAAGCATGATGACCGTTATGGCCGTACCACTGAGTTCCTGGATGTGCTTAAAGGCATCTGGGCAGGTGGCCCGTTCTCCTATAATGGCCAGTTCTACCAGGTCGAAGATGCAGGCCTGCCAGATCCGCTGTCCAAAGAAGAGTACCCGGAAATATACTTCTCCGGCTCTTCTGACGCCGCGTTGGCTTCGGCTTCCAAGCATGCGGATTACTACCTGTCATGGCTGGAGCCTTTTGACTTGATCAAAGACAAATTTGCGCGGGTGAAAGAGCGCACCGATCACCTCGGACGCAAGATCAAGTGCTCCATTCGTGTCGATATCGTCGCGCGTCCAACCGAGGAAGAAGCGTGGCGTGAAGTCAGCCGTGGCTTTGAGAATATTCCGAAAGAGATACTGGATCGTTACAAAGCACAAAACGCCGGGGATTCCGTGGGTGCCAGCCGCCAGCGTGGCCTGAGACCGCAAACCATTAACAGCTACAAAGACTTTATCCTGTCGCCCAATATCTGGACGGGATTCAGCTTGCTGCGCGGTGGCCAGACCTTGGGGATTGTCGGTAGCTATGAGAATGTCGCCGCCAGACTGGATGAGTTGGTGCAACTGGGTACGGATGCCTTTATCCTGGCCAGTACACCGCATCTGGAAGAAGCGTATCGTGTCGGTGAAGAAGTGTTGCCGCTGGTACGTGGTAAATCAGGCGCGAGTAATTTGCGCGCAGTGGCTTAAGTTAACAAGCTGGCAAACAAAGCCCTCATGCACAGCTTGCATGAGGGCTTTTTGGTATGAGTGAATAGTGAGAAAGTGTATATGGCATGACTGCCAAACTGATTGTAGATGCTAATTACAGGTTTATTGCGGCTTACCAGGAGGTCAATGCCAGAATTGCGCAACGTCAGCAAGCGCTGGCGTTGTATGTCACGCTCACAGTCAGTTTGCTTGCCGCCCTCGTAGCACTGAAACCAGGCGAGGGGGCCAGCCAACTGCCCGTTGAGTGGCTGGTACTTGGTTTCCCTGTCTCGTCGACATGTCTCACATTTTTGAACTACAAGGCTGAGCGGGCGATCACTAATTTGAGGGCATTTTTGTCTGAGCTTGAGCGACTGCAAAACGCACATGTTGAATTGCCCAGCTATAACACGGATCCAAAATGGGCGATGGGTGCGAATAAGGCCAGACGGTTTCATGATTACGCTGCGGCAGTATTAGTGGTTGGCGGCAATACGATTGGCCTGGGCGCTGTGTTAAAAATTTATCCTGAACACATGGCAGAACACCATGTTGTGGTTTGGCTTTCTGTAGCGATTGCCATCGGTTCACTGCTGGCGTTGTTATTGATTCCACGCTGGCGTTACAGGCCCGAAGCCAGCAACAGCTGATTGATTGGCTAATTGTGAATATCAATTGAGAGTTGGAGAAAGTAAATGACGAATCCCAAACACACTGCAAGTGACTTTCACCCGGAAGCATTAAGGTTGTTTGATCAATTTGTACACGGTGACATAGACCGGCGTACATTTATCTCTAAAGCTGGCAGATTTGCCGGTGCGTTTACGGCCGTCAGCTTGCTGGAGGCCTTGACCCCAAAGTTTGCCTATGCCCAGCGCATTGCGGGTAACGATGGCCGTATCCAGGCGCAGTATGTCGAAGTCGAGTCGCCCAAGGGGTATGGCAAAGTCAGGGGCTATCTGGTCAAGCCGGTCAACCTCAGCGGTCAATTGCCAGCCGTCCTGGTGATTCATGAGAACCGTGGACTGAATCCGCATATCGAAGATATTGCCCGCCGCGTGGCGCTGGAGAACTTTATTGCTTTTGCGCCTGATGCGTTAACGCCGCTTGGCGGCTATCCGGGGGATGAGGATGCTGCGCGCGAGTTGTTTAAAAAGCTGGATCAGTCAAAAACCCAAGAGGACTTTGTGGCGGCATTTCACTGGCTGGCACAATTGCCTGAGAGCAATGGGCGAGTGGGGGCGATTGGTTTTTGCTATGGCGGCAGCCTGAGCAATCTTTTGGCGACGCGATTACCAACATTGGCCGCAGCCGTGCCTTTTTACGGTAGCGCGCCGCCATTGGAGGCTGTGCCCGCCATCAAGTCACCGTTGCTGATTCATTTTGCCGAGCAGGATGAACGCGTTAATGCCAGCTGGCCGCCTTATGAACAGGCGCTGAAATCTGCGGGTAAAGCATATCAGGCCTATCAATATGCGGGCACCCAGCATGGGTTTAATAATGATACGACACCACGTTATGACGAAGCCGCCGCTACGCTGGCCTGGCAACGCAGCATAGACTTTTTTAACCAGCACTTGAGAACATCAGCATAAAAAAGCCAGCCCTGGTAAGCGGCTGGCGGGAAAGTAATAAAAGTGGGCAATTGCCCACTTTATTTGTTTATATGGTTAGCTTCTGCCTAAGAAATCCTGTTTACCAACATCCACACCGATATTGCGCAAAATGGCGTAGGCGGTGGTCAGGTGGAAGTAAAAATTGGGCAAGATATTATTCAGCAGATGTGGCTGGCCTTGTACGACGCGAACTTCGGTGCCACGCGGGATAGAGATTTCCCTGGTTTCCTGGCCATCAATCTGGCTGGCCTCCAGTCCGGACAAGAAATCGATGGATGCTTTGATCAAGGCTTGATACTCGGCAAAGGTGGTCAGTGGCAAGTCAAATTTTGGAGGTGGCAGGCCAGCCAGTCTGGCAGAGTAGCTGGTGGCATGATCCGCCACGCGTTGCAATTGGCGGCCAAAGGTAAACATATTGGGATAGAGGCGGGTTTCCAGCAGCACGCTTTGTTCTATCTTTTTTTCTGCGGCAAACGCAGCGGCTTTGTCCAGAATATAGGACAGGTTGCCGAGAAACTTAATAAAGGTCGGGACGGATAATTGATATAAAGAAGTGCTCATTTTTAATCACCATAAAGTGGGGTTGAAATTAGGATCAGGCGACGGCCAGATGCCCTTTGGATTGCAGTGAAAATAGTCGTGCATACAGCCCTTGCACGGCGAGCAGCTCGGCGTGATGGCCTCTTTCGATAATATGGCCGTGTTGCAATACCAGGATCATGTCTGCATTCATGACCGTGCTCAGACGGTGCGCGATGATGATGGAGCTGCGGCCTGACACCAACTGCTCCAGGCCTTGCTGCACCAGGTGTTCTGATTCAGAATCCAGTGCGCTGGTGGCTTCGTCCAGAATAATCAGTTGCGGGTTTTTAAGAATGGCGCGAGCAATCGCCACGCGTTGTTTTTCGCCACCAGACAATTTGATCCCACGCTCACCGACCCGTGTTTCATACTGGTCATCCAGATGCTGGATAAATTCGTCAGCATGTGCTGCAACCGCCGCGGCGACCACGTCCTGGTTAGTCGCGCCCGGTCTGGCAAAGGCAATGTTCTCGCCTATGCTGTCATTAAACAGGGCCACGTCTTGCAACACCACGCCCATCACGGCACGGATGCTGCGTTGCTGGTAATCCTTGAGGTCTATGCCGTTAATGAGGATGCGGCCTTCGGTTGGGTCATAAAAGCGCATCAGCAGTTTGACGATGGTGGTTTTGCCACTGCCGCTGGTGCCGACCAATGCCAGTGTCTGGCCCGCATTGAGATGAAACGACACTTGATCTAAAGCACTGGTTTCTTTGCCAGGGTAACGGAAAGTGACCTGGTCAAAAGTGATGGTTTCCAACTGCTCCAGCACGATGGCGTCAGGTTTGTCTCTGTGTTCTGCTTCTACATCCAGCAGTTCCACCAACCGCTCGGCACTGCTCTCGATTTCACTGGCCTGGTTTACCTGTCTGGCAATCGGGCCGATAGTGCTGATCAGGCTTTGGCTCAAGGTCAGTACCAGCAGGATGTCTCCCGTGGTATATGCACCTTTGAGCGCGCCGTTGACGGTGAGGGCCACTGCGGCAAACACGCCAAAGGTATTCACCACATTGAGGCCTTGTTCTGATTTCCATTGGGTTTTATGCAGGTTGTCGCGCACCACGCGCCATTCGGCCTGGGTGGTGTCATAGCGTTGTTTCACTGCCGGTTCGCCGCCAAAGCTGCGTACGGTGGCAATGTTGCCGACCATTTCTGCCAGCAATCCGGTCATACGGCCTGCCAGAGCCTGCCAGCCCCGTCGATACTGGTGCGTCCAGCCTACGGTGCGGTAAGACACCCAGAAATTGATGGCCAGCACCCCGGCCATGATCAGGCCAATGACGGGGGCCTTGACCAGCAGCACGGTGATGATAAACAGCATTTGCAGGATGCCAGAGAGGGTGCCTTCAGTGAGCGAAGACAGCCACATGGTGATGCTGGTAATGGTGCCAAAGCGATCCATGATTTCGCCGACACGGGTTTTTTCAAAGTAATCAATCGACTTTTGCGTCATGTTATCGAACACGCGCTGGCGGAAGGTGCTCACGGTATCCAGCCACAAATCATCGGCCTGCTTGTTCTGGATCGCGCCGAATATCACCACCCCCAGGCGCAAGGCAAAAAATATCCCGAGTAATACGGTCACACTCCAGGTGGCTTGTTGCTGGGTGATGCTACCTGACAGCAGGTGTGCAATAACATCAACAATCATCTTGTACAAATACGGGGTGGCGGTATTGATAAATCCCAATGCGGTACCGACCAGGATCACCCCAATGACTTTCCCTTTATATTCGGGAATAAACTGAATGGCACGCCATACGTTTTGCATAGTTAACTCTCTATTCTTTCGCTATGACCAGGGTTGTCCCTGATCCAACTGAAAGACTAATCAAACTTCGTGCCATGATTTTTGCTAATCAAAACAATGGGGTTCGAAGGCTTGATGATTTCAGGTGTTGTGAATGAAACACTGCACGACTATCGGCTGTTTGCTTGGCAACAGTATGGACTAGTATGCCTGTACGAGGTTCATGCAGGTCATGCCAGTTTTTACTAACCCGGGTGCGCGTTATGACGGATGATTGCATGCACAATCTAAGGAGACTTGAAATGGGAAGTTTTAGTATTTGGCATTGGGTCATTGTGTTGGCCGTCGTGACCATGGTGTTTGGCACCAAGCGGTTGCGTAACCTGGGCGGCGATGTCGGTGGCGCAGTCAAAAGTTTTAAAGAAGCCATGAATGAACAGCCCGCGGCGATAGAAGATCAATCCAAGCATGTTTGAAGTCGGTTTTTCCGAAATCATCGTCATCGTGGTGGTGGCGTTGATTGTGATTGGTCCGGACAAGTTGCCTAAGCTGGCCCGGACCTATGGCTTGCTGTATGGCCGGGTGCAGCGTTACATTTCCGGGGTCAAGCAGGATATTGACCGGCAGGTGGCGCTGGATACCATGAAAAAAGCCACAGCAGATGCGCAGCAGAAACTGCTGAGCATGCAGGCCAGCCTGATGGAAGTGCATACCGAAATTGAAGACATGGTCATTGCGCAGCCTGTTGCCAAGCCAGTGCCTGTCACCGAGGTGGCTTATGTTGAGTCTGCGCAGGCAGAGCCTGTGGCTATCAAATAAATGCATATGACACAACACGATACCCTTAGCCATTTTTACGAATTGCGTACACGGTGTATCCGTGTCCTGATTGGCTTGTTGCTGGCAGCGATGTGTACCTTGCCGTTTGCCAATGAACTGCACCAGTTTTTTGTGGCGCCATTGCTCAGCCAACTGCCTGCAGGGGGCAAGATGATTGCGACTTCAGTCACTTCACCTTTCATGATTCCGCTCAAAATAGCCTTGTATGTGGCCTTTGTCCTGAGCCTGCCCCATACCTTGTACCAGTTATGGAAGTTTGTGCAGCCCGGCCTGTATCCCAAAGAGAAATTGATTAGCGTGATGGGCGTACTGGCCAGTTTGTCACTGTTTATGCTCGGTGCCTGTTTTGCCTTTTATGTCGTTATCCCGGTCGTGTTCAAATTTATTATTGGCGGCGCCCCGGCGGGGGTGGCAGTGATGACGGAAATCGGTAATTATCTGGACTTCCTCATCTCCATCACGCTGGCATTTGGCGTCTCTTTCCAAACCCCGATTGTCGTAGTGGCGATTGCCTATATGGGCCTGGTCGAATTGAATACGCTGAAAGAAAGCCGTGGTTATGTGATTGTCGGTGCGTTTGTCATTGGTGCCATTTTTACACCGCCCGATATCATTTCTCAGTGCATGCTCGCCATCCCGTTATGGCTGTTATATGAGCTGGGATTACTGGTGGCACGTGTGTTGATTTACCGCCGCAATCGCGCAACGCTGGCGGTGTTACCCGGCACTTAAATGAATGGATGATTGAGGCGATGTGAAAAAAAGAGGCCTACTTTTGGCCTCTTGCTCTTTGCAAGGTATCAATCGGGCACTCGCCAAACAGTTCACGGTAATAGCGTGAAAACAGGCTCATATGCCAGAACCCCCACTTGCTGGCCACATGCGCGATGCTCGAAACATCTTTTGAGGCATTGAGCAACTCAATGCGGATACGTTGCAAACGCACATTGCGCATATAGGTCACTGGCGTAATGCCCAGCACACGGATAAAGGCGTGATTGAGTGTTCTGCGGCTCACTTTCAAGACCTTACACAATTCCTCTATCGTCAACGGAAAGCCGGGATTGGTTAAAGTCGAGCTGCGGACGCGGTTCACAATATAGCGTGGGATACGGTAGTCGAAATGCGGGTGCGTATTTTCACTGGCGTGGAATAGCGCATGCAAACAGGCTGACATCAGGTCCTCTTCAAAGCTTTCCCATTTTTGCCGGTTATCCAGTTGTTGTTCCTGCTCGGCGCCAAATTGCAAACCATAGTGCAGGGTGCTGAGTAAAAGTTTGGCGACATTTGCAGGCAGTAATTCCACCGGTTTGATCGCGCCCATCACCTGGCTGAAATTCATCCAGTCTATTTTCTCTGCATAGGCTTCCAGCCGTTTGGCCGGAATCACCGCCACGGTAATTTCTGAAATGGTCGATGTCCTGAAATACAGCTCGGCATTTTTATCCAGTGTAATCAGTGAGTTGACCCGCACGGGTAGCAATCCCCAACTGGCTTCGCCTTCGACCACCGTGGTGAGCCCGATCACATAAGAGTCTTGCGGCGCACTGGCAATCTGGTCCACCGCCCGGTTCATGGTTTCAGTGAAAATTTGAATCCCATTACAGCTGACACTGTTCACTGCCCCTGAAAAAACACCTTTACTCAGTTGCGTATAGTCCTGCGACCAAAACGGCAAAGCATCAGCCTGTTCAAGCACATCACCAGTATTGCGTTTCACCAGGTGAAAGTCAGGACTGACCAGCTGGTCCAGCCCCAGTATTGTTTCTCTAAACCCCATTTTAATCGCTCCTGATATTCACCGCTTTAGAGAGTGCGGTGGGGATATCCATGAAAGTCCATTTATATAAATATTCGGACTAAATTCATTGTTTTTTATTATTTTTATTGCTTTTTAGGCCTTAAACACCCGGTTTTATTATTTTTTATGACAGAAAAACTGCCTGTCAGTGCCACTTTAGAGCGGAAATGTCCAGATGGATAGCAATAAACGGCAAAACACGCATGCTTTTTCTGCATTTTTCCGCAGCTTTGCCAATTCTTGCTACATCGCTTTCTGCATCGCCGCTATTGTCACATCGCTTCAAATTGAAATGAATCAACTAGCCGCTAGTGCTAGGCAGGGGGATATCCACGAGTGACCGTGGTGTTTGCATCATGACAAACAATGTTACAAAACACCAGTCACGACACACGGTTGCGCGTCTTCATTTCCCCGCCTTTCTTTCTAGCCTGGTTGTTAATCAACACTAAAAAATCAAAGAGCGATGAGAGAGGAAATCTATGCACGAGGAAAGAAAGCGCCAGTTTGGCGCATGCTTGTTATTTGCCCTGCTTACCAGCCAGGCACACGCAGAAGAGGTGATTGGTCTGGGTAAAGACGGTCAGGCTGAGCCAGCTGCATCCCCGCATCATTTCAATGGCAATGTGGGCATTTATAGCGATTATTTGTTCAGAGGCATTTCGTATGGCCGTGGCCGTGGCGCGTTTCAGGCGGCCGTGGATTATTCACATGATAGTGGCTGGTTTCTGGGCTTGGGCTATACCAATGTCAATAAAGATGCGATTTATGGCAATACCTATGAGATCGATCTGTATGGCGGCTTTAAAAAAACCTTTGCTAACGATGCCACAGTGACCGCAGGCTTTATTGAGTATTACTATCCGCAAAACCGGCACTATGTCGGCCAGCATCCGCATGTGGCAGAAGCCAATATCGCTGTCGATTACCATCAGTTCAATCTCAAATACTCACACTCACTCACGGACTGGTTTGGTGTGAACACGGTGTCTATGGGGCACGCCATGATAGGCAATCACGAGATGGGCGAGGGTGGCTCCAAAGGTAGTCACTATGTAGAGGCGAGTTACACCACACCATTAGCCAATACCGGCATCAACTGTGTGTTTCATGTCGGCCACCAGGTGGTTAAAAACTATTACATCGGCAATTACACCGATTACTCGGTTGGCCTGAATAAAGACTTCTCCATTGGTAGTGTGAAAGGCTGGAATGCCGGGGTCAGTTATGTGGCGATTGATGCCAACGATGACTGGTACACGGCCGCGGATGGCTATAAAACCGCCCAAAACAAGTTTTTTGGCTATATCCGCCTGAATATGTAGTCCGCGTCTTAGCCCGCCAGCTGGCTTGCCAGGCCAGCCGTGCCCGATTTATAGCCCCTTCCAGATATCTCCGACATGTCCTTCATAAGGAAGGGGCTTTTTTCTCAATAGTAAAAACTGGCATGACTTGGCCTTCATAAAACGTTCACAAAAGGGATATGCCGATTTTTGCTAAAGCCCGCTAAACAAGATCGCTATATTCATGCTTCATTCAAAACAAAGCTTAGGCCAACAGGCCAAAGGAGGAAATATGAGTATGAACATGGGGACTGCTGCCATCAGTCATGCGTCCCAAACTTACGCAGCTGAGACCTGTGTCCCTGATGCGTATCATTTTTCAAAATCGCAATCGACCGGCACCCGCTTTGTCATGATGCTCACTGCGATTGCCACCGGTGTGTTTGCCGGTCGCGTCATGCATGGCACTTTGTCCGTAGATGTAGCACTCACCGGCCTGTTTGTGTTGCTGGCCTTTGTTGGCGGCTTGCTGTCTACCTGGTCTCCTTGCGGTTACTCAAGTTTAAGTTTATTGAGACCGGCAGGCCGCTACTCATTCGGCTCGGTTGCCCGTTGGGCGCCTACCTTTTTCACGCATGCCGTGGGCTATGCCATCGGTGCTGTGGTGCTCGGTGGCGCGCTGGGTGGTATCAGCTGGCTGCTGTTTGCCGACGTGCCATTGCAGTACTCGGTGATCGGCCTGGCAGCGCTGGCGATTGGTTACGGTTTGCACCAGTTCGGCTTTTTGAAGATGCCTTATCCGCAACGCCGTGCGCAAGTGCCACATGATGCACGTTTCCGCTTCCGCTCATCTGTGATTGGCCTGCTGTATGGCTTCTCGCTGGGCATGAACTACCTTACTTATGTGCAAACGCCGATGCTGTACATCGTGACTGGCGTGGCTTTGCTCAGTGGTGGTGTCAAGGCTGGCATTGCCGTGATCGCCGTATTCAATATCGGTCGCTGCTTGCCAGTGGCAGTTAACTTCTTACCTGTTAAGGATCAGTCGGTTCAAGCCTGGTTGGCCCGTTGGCAGGAAAGTGCAGTTGAAGTTGATGGTTTCCTGTTATTGGCGATCGCTTCAGCAGCTTTAATGCTGGTGATGCTGTAAGCCAGTAGCAACACCAGACGCAATAGCAAGTTCTATCCATTTAAAAATATTAGGAGGATTTATGACAACATTCGATCATCCATCGATGATTCGTCAGGCCAAGCCGACAGGCTTGGCGGGGGGGCTGGTTTTGGCAGCACTGATGCTATCCAGCAGTCTGGCCATGGCAGATGCAACGCCAAACCAGCTTGGTTCAGAAATTACGGCCAAGTTGCAGGACGAGACTTCTATCTCGATTGCACCACCCAGTGATGCCAAGCGCGTCTATGTGCTGGATCCAGGTAACTTCCATATGACTTCCACCATTTATTCGGTAGATGGCAAGTCCAGCAAATTACTGGGTATGACAGATGCCGGTAAATTGCCAAACGTCATGGTGGCGTCAGATGGCAAGTTTTTAGCCATCGCCAATACCATGTACTCCCGCGTGGCACGTGGCAAGCGTGATGACTATCTGGAGTTAATTGATACCAGAACGCATGAGCCGATTGCCGATATCGATATTCCTGAAGGCCGTTTCCTGACCGGCGTATTCGAGCGTACGGCGGGCTTGAGTGTGGATGACAAGCACCTGCTGTTCCAGCAGTTCTCACCTTCACCTGGTGTCGGTCTGGTGGACCTAGAGAAAAAAGCCTTCGTGAAAATCATGAATGTGCCGGATTGCTACCATATTTTCCCAACGGCAAACCAGAACTTCTTCATGCACTGTAGAGATGGTTCTCTGATGCAGTTCACCTATGACAACAAGGGCGCTACCAAGCAGAAGCCAACCAAGGTATTCCATACTGAAAAAGAGTATCTGCTGAATAACCCTTATTACTCAAATTCAAATAACCACCTGGCCTGGCCGACGTACGAAGGCAAGATTTTTCAGGCTAAATTATCTGAGACCGGTGCCGAGTTCCTCAAACCAATTGAAGTGTTCACCGACAAGGAAAAAGCGGACAAATGGCGTCCAGGTGGCTGGCAAACCATCACGTACCACAAAGCGCGTAACGAGCTGTACTTGCTGGCAGATCAACGCGAAAAATGGACACACAAACTGCCTAGCCGCTATGTGTTCGTCGTGGATGCGACTTCCGGCAAGCGCTTGCGCCGTATCGAACTGAAGCACGAGATCAACTCGATCGCGGTCAGCCAGGATGAAAAACCATACTTGTACGCCGTGTCTGAAGAGGCAAAAACACTGTTTACCTTTGACGCTGTCAGCGGTAAAGCCGTGGGTTCTTTAGATGAGTTGGGCCGTGCGCCTTCCATGATTTTCATTGCGGATAAGTGAGATCACTATGGACTCAATGGTGAATGATCCTACCGTTGCGATATTCGCGTCACTGTTTGTGGCGCTGATTCTCGCAGCAGCAGCAATTCCCAAGCTCCGCAGTCAGGATGAGTTCCTGGGCGTAGTAGCCAACTACAAGCTTTTGCCAGGGTTTCTGGTTGCACCTTTTGCCAAGTTATTGCCATGGGTGGAACTGGGGTGCGCAATCGCCTTGCTGGTGCCGTCACTGCGCACAGTCGCCGCCTGTGTGGCTGCCGGGTTGTTCATGCTGTTCTCTTTCGCCATTGCGGTGAATGTCGGCCGTGGCCGCACCCACATTGATTGTGGTTGTGTGCGCCGCCCGACCAGCATGAGCCGTATCGGCATGTTTCACGTGCTGAGAGCCTTGGCCCTGGCTGGAATGAGCTTGTATGTCGCTGCGGTGCCGTTGGAGATAGCGAGCATCAGCGTGGAATCAGCCCTGACTGCATTGGCTTCGGCCGTCATGCTGTCACTGATTTACATGGCGGCAGACCTGATGGTTGGCTTTCCAGCGACCAAACATAAATTAGAAATCTATAAAGGAAATTCAAATGACTAGTGGAATCTTGATTGCATCAAATGTGCTGTTGTGGGGAGCGTTTTTGGCATTGGCAGCATTAATGCTGGGCGTGATCCGTCAAATTGGCTTGTTACATGAACGTTCAGCACCGCTGGGCGCCATGATGATAGACCACGGTCCGGATGTCGGCGAACGTTCACCGATTTTCAACGTGAACACCTTCGATGGCGAGCCTGTCCTGGTTGGCCGCTCCATTAATCCAGGCCGTCCTAGCCTGCTGATGTTTACCGGCCCATCCTGCCCGATCTGCCAGAAACTGTTGCCTATCATCCGCTCTGTTGCGGCGATTGAAGAAACAGATGTGGTGCTGATCAGTGATGGTACCCAGGCTGAGCATCGCCAGTTCCTCAAGGATCACCCGCTGGATGGTGAGTTGTATGTGGTTTCTGCCGAGATTGGCATGCGCTACCAGGTCTCAAAAGTACCTTACGGCGTGTTGCTGGATCAGGACGGCAAAATCCTGGCTAAAGGCCTGTGCAACACCCGTGAGCATGTAGAAAGCCTGTTTGAGACTATCCGTCATGGCCACTCAACCTTGCAGAACTACCTCAAGGATGAAAACACTGCACCTAAATTTAAACAAGTGACCGCGAACAAAGTGCATTAAGCGCTGGTTCACGTCTTGATTACGGAGAGAGTAAACGAAATGAAAAAAGAAACTGGGTTTGACTCAAAAATTGAGAAGCTGGCACGGACCACCGCCAGCAAAACCGGCCGCCGTGGCTTTATCGGCCGCCTGGGTGGCTTCCTGGTTGGTTCTGCCTTGTTACCATTGTTGCCGGTAGACCGCCGCTCACGCCTGGGTGGCGAGGTGCAGGCAGCTACCACTGGCAACCTGACCAGAAGCGGCTTCAAGCCGCAGGACAAGGATCCTAAAGCGTGTGACTACTGGCGCCATTGTACGATTGACGGCAACCTGTGTGACTGCTGCGGCGGTACCTTGACCTCTTGCCCACCAGGCAGCAGCCTGTCACCAAGCTCGTGGGTGGCCAGTTGTTACAACCCGGGTGATCAGCAGACTTACCTGATTGCCTACCGCGATTGCTGTGGTAAACAGACTTGCGGCCGTTGTAACTGCGTCAACACACAAGGTGAATTGCCGGTGTACCGTCCAGAGTTCAACAACGATATTGTCTGGTGCTTTGGTGCTGATAATGATGCGATGACGTATCACTGCACCATCTCACCTATCGTGGGTAAAGCAAGCTAATTGCGTAACGCATATTAGCGCTTGTTGTTAAAGAAAAATCAGTATGTGGTTTAGACGCTTAATGTTGTTTAGAAACTGGGTTCTAATCATAAGCACGCTGATGGTGGTGAATACTGCCTGGTCCGCCGATCTTCCTCCGAGGGAAAAATTCAGGCGGCCAGACAGTATTCCATCACCCCTGTCTAACCCCCTGACCCTGGAAAAAGCCACGCTGGGAAAAACCCTGTTTTTCGATCAGCGCCTTTCAAGGTCAGGCGGGATGGCTTGTGCCACCTGTCATTCACCAGACCAGCGCTGGAGTGATGGCCGCAACTTGCCGTTGCAGGCAGAAGGCGTCAACAATGCCCGTCGCACGCCGACGGTATTAAACAGTGCCTGGTTAAGTGCACTCATGTGGGATGGCCGTGCAGCGACCCTCGAAGCGCAGGCTGTGTTGCCGATTACCACGGCACATGAAATGAATTTTGACCTCACCAGCCTGGTGGGGCGTTTACAGCAAATCCAGGGTTACAGGCCTTTGTTTACCCAGGCTTTTGGCGATGACAGTATTAACCAGCAGCGCATCACGCAGGCGCTGGCCAGTTTCCAGCGTACGCTGGTGTCTAATCCGGCGCCATTTGACCGCTGGGTAGAAGGCGACGAGCAGGCCATCAGTGAGCAGGCCAAGCGTGGGTTTGTCGTGTTTAACGATAAAAATAAAGCTAATTGTGCCGCTTGCCATAGCGCATGGCGGTTTACCGACGACAGTTTTCATGACATCGGTTTGCCGAGCAAGGATTTAGGCCGTGGTGCCAAAGTACCCGCGCAGGTGACTTTGATGCAGCATGCGTTTAAAACCCCGTCTTTACGTGACCTGTCGATTGAAGGGCCGTATATGCATGATGGTTCCATCCGTGGCCTGAAAACAGTGATCAAACATTACAAAAGTGAAGCCATTCAGCGTGAGAGTCTTTCCAAGGATATGCAGAAGTTTGAATTATCCGATCTGGAAGAAAGTGACCTGATTGCGTTTATCCAAAGCCTGGATGGTGGTGCCTTGAATATTCAAGCGCCGATGATGCCACAGTAGTCATCCTGAATGATGGCAAAAAAACAGATGAAAACGCATGTGCCCTTAATGATGAATATATCGCGCAAACTCTCCACCTGGATTGGCATGTATGCCTTGCTCATATTGCTGGCGTTTTACCTGGCCAGCTGTAGCACGCCCGGTCATGCGCCCATGAGCCGTGCGAATAATCACATCATTACCACTCATACCATGACACTGTCTGACCATGAGTTTGCACCGGTGGATTTTGTCCCGCAGCCAGGCGATACCATTACCATTCGCAACCGCTCTGATATTTCGCACAGTATTTATGTGACTTACCCGGACGGGACCATGGTGAATATGGGCGTGCAAACGCCAGGCACCACCGTACACTGGCAGGTGCCAGCGGATGCCAAAGGCGAGTTTGTGCTGCAATGCTGGATACATCCGATTATTCGCGCCAATTTGCTTATAAATGCGGCGAACACGTCTTCTTCTGTTTCTAAGTCTGACTTACCTAGGTTCACTCGTCAGGAGATTCTCGATGGCCGACAAAATATCTGTAGCAGCCGAAATCGCCGAGCCTGAACGGCGTAAGGTTTTTCGCAAGATTTTCCGCCAGTTAGGCGCGGCGACGGTCGTTACCATGCTTGGAAAAGCGGTGCTGGATTCACGTCCGGCACGTGCGGCCAATGTGTTGCGGCCACCAGGCGCCTTGCCAGAGCTGGAGTTCAATGCCGCCTGTATCCGCTGTGGTCTGTGCGTAGAAGCCTGCCCCTATGACATTTTGCACCTGGCCAGCTGGAGTGATCCGGCACCGACCGGCACGCCTTATTTTGTTGGCCGCACGGACCCTTGCCGCATGTGTCCGGATATCCCGTGCGCACGTGCCTGCCCGACAGGGGCATTGAGCCCATTACTGACCGATATTAAAAAAGCCGATATGGGCGTGGCGGTATTGGTTGGGCATGAGACCTGCCTCAATTACAAAGGCCTTACCTGCAGTATTTGTGTGCGCGTATGCCCGATTATTGGGGAAGCCATCTCGTTAAAGCCGATTAAAAACGAACGCGGTGTATTGCAGATTCCTACGGTAGATAGCAGTAAGTGCACCGGCTGCGGCACCTGTGAAAAACACTGCGTGCTGTCTGAGGCGGCGATACGCGTGTTGCCGCGTGAATTGGGTTTAGGCGTTGAAGGTGCGCAATCGGTAGGCCGCTGGTAAGCCTATGCGACGTCTGCAAGCCATGCTCTACCGCAATCGCTGGCTGTTCAGTCGGCGTATCATTCAGTTGCTGATTATTGCCGCTTTTGCTGTTGAATTGCCAGCAGGCGGCTATTTTGCACAAGGCAATCTGTCCTCTAGTGTCTGGTTCGGCATTGGCCTGACGGATCCTTATATCTGGCTGCAATCGCTGTTTGCCGGTGCGCCGTTGGGCAAGTTGGCGCTGATTGGCGTCATTATCGTTGCCGTGTTTTATCTGCTCCTGGGCGGGCGCATTTACTGCAGCTGGGTATGCCCGATTAACCTGGTGACGGATTTGTCTTACTGGGTGCGGCAAAAGTTAAATATCAAAAGTAATTTCACGCTCTCAAAAAACCTGCGTGTGGCGATATTGGGGTTATCGCTGCTGCTGTCACTGCTTTCCGGTACCCTGGCCTGGGAGACGGTTAACCCGATCACCTTGTTCCAGCGCGAACTGATGTGGGGTTCAGTCACAGGTACGACGGTATTGGCCAGTATTTTCCTGTTCGATGTGTTTGTGACGCGCCGTGGCTGGTGCAGCCATATTTGCCCGGTCGGTGCGTTTTATTCCGAGCTGGGGCGAATGGGTCGTTTACGCGTCAAAGCGACACAGGTGGCGGCTTGTCACGGTTGTGCTGAATGCATCAAGGTCTGCCCGGAGCCACATGTGCTGGCACCTGTGGTAGCGAAGAAAGCGGCTTTTGTCACGTCAGGTGATTGCACCCGCTGCGGGGCTTGCCTGGACCAGTGTTCGACGGGGGCTTTAGCCATGAATCTCAGCTTTAAAAAACAGGGCGAGTTCAAAGGCATTTCTGTGGTGAGTGAGCACTAGCCGTGCTTGTTTCAAGCGTATGACGCAGATGCCAAGTGATGCCGATTTTTGCCATCAGACGCCCGCGCTGACCATTAGAATTCTCTTACCAAATACACTGGATTTCATGATGAACACTCAATCAAAACAAGCATGGTTACCCGTGCCCACCCTCACCAGTTTGCTGTTTGTCGCAGCGCTGGGTTTGGCCTCACAAGCAGCCTGGGCTGATGGTGCGGCACTGGCAGACAAAGGCGGTTGCCTGGCTTGCCACAATGTCGATAGCCGCAAGGTTGGCCCGGCATTTAAAGATGTTTCTGCCAAATATAAAGGCCAGGATGTGCAAGCGACATTGATCGAAAAAATTAAAACAGGCGGACGTGGCAATTGGGGCGTGTTGCCTATGCCGCCTAATGCTGGCAAATTGAGCGATGAGGAATTCAAAGAAGTGGTGCAGTGGATTACTTCTCTATAAAAAAATGGTTGATCTCCATTCTGACGGGGCAATTGCCCCGTTTTTTTACATCTGTTGCTGGCATGGATCTGCGTTTCTTGCTATTTTCAGTATTTGCGAAAGAATTTTTAGCTAAAAGGCGTTAATTTTATCGTTGGCGTGACGTTATTTCAGGTATTGAATGCCGCTCAATATGTGAGTACAAAAATGGTGAATGATGAACAGCGAAGATTAGAAAAACTCTACGCCTTAGGGCTGCTCGACTCTGCGCCTGAAGATTTTTTCGACACCATTACCAGGGTTGCCTCGACCATTCTTGATACACCGATCTCGCTGATTTCACTGGTGGATGAACATCGGCAATGGTTTAAGTCCAAACACGGGGTTGAGGTGTCAGAAACCGCACGCGATATTTCTTTTTGCACGCACGCGGTTGAAAGCGGTGAGCAGCTGATTGTTGAGAATGCGCTGACCGATGAGCGCTTTGCCAGGAATCCGCTGGTGTTGAATGCCCCCAATATCCGTTTTTATGCCGGCATCCCGATCAAAAGCCTGGAAGGTTATGCGCTGGGCACACTATGTGTCATTGATGAAAAACCTAAAAAACCTACTGAAAAAGAGTTGGCTGGCTGAATGACCTGGCACATCTTGCGACGCGTGAGTTGCAGTTCCGTGAGCGCATGCTGGCAGCCAAGCAGTCGCTTCAAAGCTCTGAAAGCAAGTTTAAAACCCTGTTTGAAAATGCGGCCATTGGCATTGCCATGGTGAAGCCAAACGGCAGTTGGTTAGAAGTGAACGAAGAGTTATGCCGAATCGTTGATTATTCCAAGGCGGAGTTATTGCCGCTGACATTTCAGGACATTACTTTGCCTGAGGATTTGAACGCTGATTTAAATCTGCTGGATCAATTAGTCGCCGGTAAATTAAATCGTTATCAGCTTGAAAAAAGATACGTGAAAAAAAGTGGTGAGCCGGTGTGGGTTGAACTGACTGTCACCAAGCAGTTAAACCCCGCGGGCGAACTCGATTATTTTGTGGCGATTGTCAAAGATATCCAAAGTGCCAAAGAAACAGAAGCGGCGCTGACCTTGTTACGTAAAACGCTGGAAGATAAAGTCAGCCAGCGTACTGAAGAGCTTAAACAGGCAAACAAATCCATGCTGGCGGCCTATCAGGAAAAAGCGGCCTCGGAGCAGCTGTTACAAAATGCAGAGTTAGAGCTGCGCACCATTTTAGATAACGCCAACGACGCCTACGTGTGCATGGATGCAGAAGGCATTGTCAAAGCCTGGAATAAGCAGGCGGAGCATATATTCGGCTGGGGCGATGAGGAGGCGATCGGTCGCAAGCTGGATAAGCTGATTATTCCTAATGAGGTGCAGCAGGCACATCAGGCAGGCATGCGGCGGTTTGCACTGGAAAAACAGTCAGACATGATGGGCAAGCGCATCGAGCTTGAAGCGATGCGGAAAGATGGCGTGCGTATCCCGATAGAATTGCAGGTGAATGTACTGGAGATCAATGATCAAACGCTGTTTACCTCGTTTCTCAGGGATATTACCGATAGAAAGCAATTGGAAAGCCTGCTCAAAAACGAAGCCCGCAATGACCCGTTAACTGGTCTGCCCAACCGGCGCAAGCTGGAAGAGATACTGCCCATTGCGGTGCAGCGTGCCAAAGCCAATCAAACTACGCTGTCTATTTTGTTTGTTGACCTGGATGGCTTTAAATCGGTGAATGATACTTATGGCCACAATGTCGGTGATATGCTGTTGCGCGAGGTTGCCAACAGGATAGATAAGTCCACGCGTCAGTCTGACACGGTTGCCCGCTATGCCGGTGACGAGTTTATTATTGTGCTGGAAGGGGTCAGTCAAGTTTCTGACGCGACCAGAATTGCAGAAAAAATTTTGCATACGATCTCAGAACCATTTCACTTTAACCAGGTGACCTTAAACATCACCGTCAGTATTGGTATTGCTTATTACACCAGTGAGCATTCTCAGGAAACGCAACCCACCGAGCTTATCCGGCAAGCGGACAAGGCCATGTATACCGCCAAGAAAAACGGTAAAAATGGTGTGTTTATGGTTGAAACGGTGTAGATCATTATTGAAGCGGGGTAGACCTGCCACTGCCAGTGATCTTAACGTATGAAAATAATGCACATGGCCTCTTGCATGGGCGTATAGTCAATTGAAACCCTCTCGGATATCGTCTTACCTTCTCCTCTTTGTGGTCGTTTGAGGTCTTCTCACTTAAGTCATTGTCTTTAGTTGTCGTTTTAAGCCTCTTGCTCGTGCTTCCCTGGTAGCGCTTTTACTTCAGTGGCATGCGTTTGAGTCGTATAGATTCACAACGTAACACGCAGTGTGCGTGGGTGTCTTCGTGATTGCAGCTCTTTCATCCCTGACTCGCCCCCGTCTAGATAGCTCTAAAGGAGCAAGCCATGGATAGAAAAGTATTTTTCAGCGATGGTGGTGTCATCATCAGCGACAGCCGCTTTATCGCGAGCGGTTATATTTACAACATACGTGACATTATTTCAGTACGACTGTGCGTGGTTGAGCCGCCGCGAAGTCTGGCGGTTTTCATCCTCTCTATCGGATTATTATTTCTGCTGACCGAAGGCGCGCTATTTGTCGTGGGCGGTTGTTTAATCGCGCTTGGTGTGATGACGTGGCTGTTTGTCAAAACGGCCTATGTTGTGGTGATAAAGACTGCCACGGGCGAGCATAAGGTACTGAAAGATCACAATAGCAGTTATATTGAGCAGGTTATTCGGGCGCTGGATGCTGCCTTGATTAATCGAGGCGTATCTGCGGTGAGTGGCGCTGTGCCTGTGCGAGGGGCATCTCACGTCACGCATACGGATTTTCCACCGATGTCACCGCCACTGATTGAGTGAGGCGCTAGCTTGCTACTCGTCTTCACTGAAGGCGCCGTGAAAATCGATCAGTTCGATCACGCCTTTGGCGCGCATATGGCCAATAAAGCCGCTGCCTTCTTTTGTCAGCTGGCTTTCTTGCGATTGCCTGCCTTCCCGAATGTCGCCATTGGCCCTTAACGGACGGCGGAAAACGGCTTGATGAAACCTGAGCGACGCTTCACCTATGCCTTTGCGTTTGCACTTTTCCAGGTCCAGCACGGTGATCAGATAGCTCTCGGCACCTTGTATGCCCTTGCTAAACTGAAAATCAATCACACCGACCTGCTCGTGATCGAGTAAAACAACAATTTCCTCGCCTGTTTCGTTGAGATTCAGGGTGTAAGTCTGACCATCTTTTGCCAGAAACGTTTTTTGATGCATATCGCTATCCTTTATGTCTGTGCCAGCACAGGGTTTGCACCTTATTCAAGGCAAGTATAGCGGTTACTGGTCACCAAAAAGCCCCGCTAAATTGTTATTAATAGTTAATTATTGATATTTTCGTGTTAAAATTTTATTCATTGATAACAATGGAGATGCGCTATGGAAGAAGCAATCTATTTCAGCCATCAAGGCGTCAGCGTGAGTAACAGTCGCTTTATTGTTAACGGTAAAACCATCGCCATTAAAAGCGTGACCACCATAGAGCGCAGAATCCTCAAACCGCAACTTGGTTTTGCCCGCGTATGCCTATTCGGTGGCCTGGCGCTGTTGTTCGGCAGTGGCAGCTTGCCGCTGGTGGGTATTTTTTCAATCATTTATGGCGGTGTGCTGTGGTTTTTAGCCACGCCCAGATATTCAATCGTCATCCACACGCCAGCAGGTGAACATCAGGCATTAGTCAGCGAAAACAGCCTGGATGCAGAAAACGTGCTCACAGCTTTGAATGTAGCGATTGCTTTAAGAGGCGATGCCAGCTAGGCACTCTTTGAAGTTGTTGAATGGCTTGAAGTGATTGAATGGCTGTGACTGCCGCAGCCATTCAATCATGAAGCTCAGACCGATACAAAACTCATACTTATCACCCCGCGAGTTTCTGCTCCAACTCTTTCAGTCGCGCCTCCAAAGCGGCAATCTTTTGATCACGCGCCTGAATCGCTGGTATGACATCCTCAACTTTTAAAAGCTTGGGGATATGTTTAGGGCAATTCGCATCCCAGGCCTTGATCGTAAACACAATCACACGCTCCACCCTTGCCTGATAATCCGGCGAAGAGACGCGGGCCGCCAAGTCATGGTCGCCCGTCACGACTTTTGCTTCTCCCCAGATTTTGATGCGCTGCGCATTGGCATAATCCATCAGAAATAGCTGTGCTTTCGGGTTTTCATCCAGATTACCCGCAGTGATGTATTGCTTGTTACCGGCATAATCCGCAAAGGCCAGTGTTTGCTCGTCGAGCACATGTAAAAAACCACGCGGGCCGCCGCGATGCTGCATATAAGGTTGCCCCTGGGCATTGGCGGTAGCCATATACATGCTGGTTTGCTCTGCAATAAAGTCGGCAAGCACAGGCGTGACACGGGACTCCCAGCCACGCGTACTCTCGAATTTCGCATAGCCCGCTCTTGAGCCATGTTGTTCTTGCCTGGCTTTCACTGCCGGGGTGAACGCGATATCGCTGGGGGACGCGAAATCTGCAAGCAAATGTGTCGTCATGATTTTCTCCTGGCTTTGTTTACGTATGGTCAAATTTTAGTCAATAATGCGAATGAGAGAATCAGGGCTAGCTGCAATACATTATTTCATCAGGAGAAATACTATCGATCAGTTTCACTTAATGCGTGTGTTTGCGAGCGTGGCTGAAGAGGGCGGGTTTGCAGCAGCCTCACGCAAGCTGGATATTTCTCCAGCGGCGGTGACGCGTGCTGTGGTTGCCCTAGAGGAGCAGTTAGGCGCCAGGCTGTTACAAAGAACGACGCGCAATGTGCGCTTCACGGACGCAGGCCGCCAGTATTACGAACATGTGCGCGCCATCCTGGTGAGTATCGCAGAGGCGAATGAGGCCGTCGCCGAGAGTAATGCCACGCCACGCGGTACGCTGTCGATCACGGCGCCAGTGATGTTCGGCCGCATGTTCGTCATGCCATGCATTATTGACTATATGCAACGCTATCCGCAGGTGAAAATCATTGCGCATTTGGTCGACCGCGTGACCAACCTGGTGGATGAAGGCATGGATGTGGCGATCCGTATTGGTCACTTGCCAGACTCCGGCTTACGGGCCATCAAAGTGGGGGAGGTCAGGCGTGTGTTATGCGCATCACCAGCTTATCTCGGAAAGTCCGGCACGCCCAAGTTGCCTGCTGATCTTTCAAAACATTCCATCATCTCATCGAACGCCGTTTCACCGCATACCGAGTGGCATTTTCGATCTAGTCGTGAGCAATCTCATAGTGAACCATCTAATGGCGAGCCTTTATTGCTGAGGATGGATCCGCGATTGACCGTCACCAGCAATGATGCGGCCTTAGCCGCTGCAGCAGGTGGTTTAGGCATCGCGCGACTGCTTTCATATCAGGTCTGGAGTGAAGTAGAAAGTAAGGCATTACGACTGATCCTTGAAACTTTTGAAGAAGCGCCCTGGCCGGTGCATGTCGTGCACCGGGAAGACAAATTAGGCTCCTCCAAAGTCCGCAGCTTTATAGACGAGATGGTCGAAAATTTACGCAGCCATCCCACCTTAAATCCCAAGTGATCTTACGCTAGGCGAAACAATCTATTTCTCCCTGAGTAGTTTTTCCTGCTGCCTTCTGTGCCTAGAATTCGGCTGTCAATCAACGACATGACCAGATCAAAGGAGATCACTATGAAAGCAGCTATCATTATTTTTTCAGACCCAACACACGGCGGGGAAGAGGCACTTGGCCGCGCATTCAATGGTTTAGCAGCCGCCTACGACTTCAAGCAAAAAAACATAGACGTCGCTATTTACTTTCAAGGCACCGGCACGCGCTGGGCCAGCCATCTGACCAAAGTCGGTCATCCGCTCTATCAACTATATGCCGCAGTTTCTGATGTGACGGTTGGCGTTTCATGCGGATGCGCCGATGTATTCGGCGCGCGCGAGGATGCTGAGGTGAATGGTTTCAATCTGGTGACGGACAACAGTGTGCCAGGCACGTCTGGTTTGCCAAGCATTGCCCAGTTATCCAGCAGTGGCTATACCGTGTTCAGTTTTTGATGTTGTACTATGTTGCGGCTAGCACCTGCAGTAGTGTTGCTAGCCGCAGCCTTGAATGACGCTATTTTCCCAAAGTAGACTGCTGTAAGCGCCCGTGTAAAGGCGCTTTCAATGGGGGGAGGTGTTATTTAGTTACCCACAATAAACACGGTGCCGCCGTAAATACCTTGAAATTTGCTAATGGGTTTTCCTGTCCACAGCATGGCTTCGTTATTGAGGGCCGCGTAGCCAGTCCCATTTTGCTGGTAAGCATACTCCCCGCGCTTAATAACCGTTTTGGTTGTTCCCGCGCCAGTGACCTCTGGCAGGTGATATCCGCTGGCAATGATCGCCACCAAGTTAGCCCCCGGTTCTTTCATTAAATTCCAGCGCACTGGTTCATAAGCACTCAGCATCAATACAATCGGCTGGTCTGATTTTTTGATCATGACATTGACCCCGCTTGAAGAGCGATCTTTTGCTTCATAGACGCCGACAGCCTCTACTCTCGCGTTACTCGGAATAGCCCCTAACATGCGGGATGTGGTATTGGTGATTGCTTGCTTGCGCAGCTCATTTGCCGCCGCGCTATAGCTTTGTATTGGAGAGTTTTGTATTGGCGCACTTTGTATCAGAGGGCTGGGCATGGGCGCAGGCGCCATGGCAGGAGCCTCTGCTGCCGGTGCTTCTGCCGCAGGTGACATCGCTGGCGACATACGCACGGTATTGGGATAATAGCCTCGTTCTACCTGCCTTCTGATTAATATGTCTTGCGACATGGTAGGTGCGCCATACGGGTACATTAGCCGGGGTGCACGGCTCATATCTTGCCCCATTTTCAATGCTTCCAGCCTGGCCTTGGATAACCGTTCCTCTTGTTCCAATGCCTGCAATTGTCGTTCAAGTTTGCGTCCGGTAATCATGTCGTCCAGTGACTCAGGCGTGCCGGCTTGCAGCTCGTCACCTACCCAAACCTTTTGGTGAGACCTGCGCATAAATCCCGTCCGTCCGTTTAATTCATAGATAATCCCCTGATTACCCTCGGCCGTTTCAACGGGGGACAAGGTGGCGTCTTTGACATTGAAAATAAACGGTTTGGTGGTGCCGGTATTTGGCTGGCCATAACCATCCACTAAAATAGACTCCTCACTCCATTTTGCATAGTTGTTTCCAATAACTTCATGAGACTCCCATAGCCTTTCTTCCCGGGTTTCCAGGTTAAACAACATGAAATCGCGGCCTGTCACAAAGACAATGGCTTGGCCATTCAGCATAGCCGTCGGCGTGAGTGAGCTGACACTGGCGGATGGCGACTTGATTCTAAACTCTTTGACAACAGATGCATTGACCCCTTCAGTGGTGCGCGTGTTTTCAATGAGTGAAAACTCCTTATAAGAGCCAATCAGCAGTCGAGAGGGCGACGAGCTTAAGTGTAATGCCCAAGACTGATTTTTCAGTGGCACCTCATAGGGTTTGCTGGTCCCTGTTTTAAAGTCGATCAGCACTACGCCGCCATTGCCGGGGCCACTTTTATTGTCTTGCACCAGGATAGCTTGCATTTCTGGTAGCCAGGCATACAGTTGCCCGACATCTCTCGCTAACCATAGATCCTGTCCGGTTTCGTTATCAATAAACCGCAGGTCTCTATTGTTAACGGCAATGGCAAGCACTCTGCCGTTAGGCGAAATCGCGTAATTGGTATGAGAGGCTTCGGGGATAGTTGGCAAACTCGCAATCTTTTTGCCACTTGGAATCTCGACAGAAGTAAACTCACTACGAGTGCCTCGCAGTACGACCACGCCTGCCTGTGAGGCGGATTTTCCCGTGTAAATTTCGGCATTCTCAGTGCCATGAATCACTGTTGGTGGACCGAGTTTTACCAGGGGGCGTAATGGCGGCTGTGCCAGCCGGAGACCGACAATTTTGATCCCAATCAGTGCCAGCAGCTGGTCATCTTGTTCTTTCAGGCAATCACGGTCTATGGCCTGTTTTTTGATGTCGTTGACAGAGTCAAAGCGGCCGATAGGGGTTGCTTGGGTACAAGTCAGTGCCCTGAGTGTCAGCTTGGATTCATACGCACTTTTGAATGATGCCAGCGATGGGTCGTCAGGCTCAATCAAAGACGTCATGGTTTCGAGCTGAATCCTGACTTCAGGTCTGGGCGGAAAAGCAATATTCACTTTTTCGACGGTACTGAGATGCATGTCGAGCTGCCATCCGATGGCGAGGCCGATGACGAGCAGCGCCAACCCAATCAGTTTGTTCATATTATTTTTCTTTTTTAAACGTTAAGACATGATAATAACCAATCTGTCAGCAATTGATTGTTTAAATTGACGTGATTTATGTCGCCGTCAATTTAAATTGGCAGGTGCGTTCCATTTTTATATTTTCGTCATGGCTATTTGCCACCTTTGCGATGGCTGAAGAGTTAAATGCCAAAGAAACATTCAGGCCGCCTGTGAGTATGCCTGGACCTATCGTCGCCTACTTGTCGAATGAACCGTGTGGCAATCAGCTAGCGGCCTGTCATGAGGTCAAAGCCCTGGATCTATTTGAAGCACAATTGGTGAATTTGAACGCCACAACCAAGGCCTATCTGGTCAAGCCTACACGCATGTGTCTGTGTGGAGAGATGATTATCCACTGTGACTATTTAAAGCTTAAAGAGTCTGGCAGTGCAGCTGAACATGGTTATGAAGCGATGTACGGCTGGGATCGTAACCGTTATACAGAAATCTACACCAATGTGCGGGCGTGGGACGCTGAGAAAAACTGTCGTGTGGGCAAAGAAACCACGCAGTGAATGGATGGCAGCATGGTGCACCACCAAAACATGTCTACAAAATGGCGAAAAGCCAGCATTAACAACACCGTAGCATGATGTAGTTTTTATTGTAACAATAAAATAATTTTAATGTTACAATAAAAACCATGCAAAACGATGATTCCACAAAATCTGCTAGAAAACCCGGCTCAGGACGCAAGGCTGGCACAGGCACGTATAAAGAAAATACCAGTGTCATTCGCGTACCAGATAGTCAAAAGCCGGTTATTGCCAGTTTTCTCGAAGCCTATGCCAGAAAGCAAAGGCTGAGTGAGTTAAAAGAGAGCCTAGATAGCGTAGACGAGTTTATACAGCTATCAGGTGACCTCATTAACCTGAGTTTGCCACTGTTTGAGTCCAAAGTCCCTGCAGGTTTGCCATCACCCGCCGATGATCATATTGGCTCAGCGATGGATCCCAACGAATACCTGATCAACAAGGCCGACAAAACCTTTTTTGTCACCATTCAGGGCGAGTCCATGATTGAAGTTGGCCTCATGCCCGGGGATAAAGCCATTGTGGAAAAAGACAAGGTTGCGGCGGTAGGCGATATTGTGCTCGCCATGATCGATGGCGAATTTACGGTCAAAATCCTGGCCAAACAAAAAGACGGTAAGCCCAAACTATTACCCGCCAACTCTTCAGGTAAATATCCCCCCATCCTCATTCAAGGGCAAATGCAGTTTGCCATCTGGGGTGTCGTCACCGGTTCTTTCAGAAAGTTTTAATCATGACCCGTAAAAACATTATTTCAGCCAACTGGACGAATGCCGTGTGCCGGGCAAACGGCATCAATATTCACTATTTAAGAACAGGTGGCAACAAGCCCACTTTGATTGCGCTGCATGATCTCACTGCGAGTGGCGCGTGCTGGTCACAATTGGCACGTGAGCTTGAAGACCACTTTGACATCATCATGCCGGATGCGCGCGGCCATGGTCAGTCGAGTGCACCCTTGCATGGATACACCTACCAAGACCATGCCAATGATGTGATTGAACTGATCAGGACACTAGACATTCAATCGCCCTATCTGCTCGGCCACTCAATGGGCGGCATGACTGCTGCGATGGTTGCCAGCCGCTTAGGCTTTGCGATTGAAGGCATTGTGCTGACTGACCCGACATTTATCAGCCCCGAGTGGCAAGGTCAGCTGGATGTGTTCACCATTATGAGCTGAGCATCAATTCCAGTATCTACTGAGCACTAAATCCGATATGAGTGAAGCAGTGATTCCAGTTGAGTGGAGCAGTAACAAGGATGACGATTAAATTTCATATCACAAATGCCTACTCTATATCATTGAAGGCTATTAAAACCTATACATTGCTGATATTCACTTGTAATCAAACTTGAAGTAAGCTAATTTAGCTCTAGAAATTGCTTTACTAAACTAACAATAAATTTGAATAAAAACATCGAATTTCCGGCATGAGGGTTCAATGCTGGACTGACTACTTCAGGGGGTAGCTTATGTTTCACAATCTGACTATCAACAGAATCATTATCCATGAAGTGCATCGAAGAGATGTCAATCGCAACATAGTAGAACCCAATTATGGTCAGCAGCTTATTCATCTTGAGAACGATGCGAAAAGCGCACTTCAGATCCGAATTACTGAAGCTTTAGGTGAGTCGTCCCATGGCATTGAGATGCAAATCCAAAATACCCTAAATAACAGCCTTTGGGATTTAGCAAATCAAATTATTCAAACTACAGGCAACGATAATGCGTTTATTAACCTTTCACAAACTGTGACTGCCAATTTGGCAGAAGCGCAGAAGAGCAAAGGGATTCCTGGTGGTATCGTAGTAGTGATCGAGGGAACATGCGGTCATCCAGCACGCAATTTAATGTGCGTGATTAAAGCTGAGCCACATGCGGGATTTATTAAACGGCAAGAAGAAGGACAGCTATTACTTCAATATTTAAAGGATTTAATTCTTACTCCGCAGGCCAAGCTCTACAAAATTGGTGCATTCATCCAAGCGAATATTGATGCAGTGCCGAGTCCTGAAAACCCGTCAGCCCAATGGAAAGGATTTCTATTTGATGATCTTGCCACAAAGGGAAATCGTCAAGGTGCGGCACAGTACTTTTACGAAACCTTCTTAGGATTGGCTTTTCCAACGGATAGTGCATTCCAAACAAAACAGTTTCATACGTTGACTAAGGACTTCATTAAGAGAGCGAATATTGATGAGGAAACTAGAAGTGATTTACTGACTGCACTAACAACATATCTCAAAGTGGATAATACAGCGACAGTGCAAGTTTCAGCTTTCTCGGAGGCTTATATTCCCACCGCAGAATTGCAAGACGCATATCGACAGCACATGGTGCAAAACAGCTTCACATTAAATGCGATCCACAAAGATCTAACTGAAGTGGCGTCAGCACTAAAACAACGCAAAATCGTGTTTGGCCACAATATCAAATTGACTGCTCCACCAGAGACATTTGAGGACTTTGTGAACATGAGCGTAATTGATGGCGAACCCACCGCAGATGGCCAAACACCTAAGTGGACCCAGATAATTATCCGGGGTCGAATTATGGATCAAGAATGACGGAACAGGAGTTCCTTAAGCGCTGGGAACAGGAGAAACCGGTTTACCAGGCTTGGGCTGATTTCATTAAATACACGATTGAGCAGGCTTTAAAAACGTCCATTGCTCCGACCCAACTCGATTACTTTCTGAAGGTTCCCGTAAAACCGAGACTTAAGCTTGACTCTACTTTGGTGGATAAGGCTTTCTATCGCAAGCAATACGCAAATCCTTACGATGATGTTACCGATAAGGTCGGTATGCGGTTTGTCGTTCTACTGACTAGCGACATCAAAAAGGTCTGCCAAATTATTGAGGCGCCAGAAAACAAACTGTTCTGGGATGCTTCCAAGGACAGAGATTATGAAGCTGAGCGCTTAGAGAAACCGTTAGAATTCTCATACCAATCGGTGCACTTCGTACTTCGCGCGACAAAAGGTAATAAATTTTCGGGTATTGAAATATTAGAAAATACTTCCTGTGAGGTCCAAATAAGGACATTGCTGCAACATGCCCATAGTGAACTGACTCACGACACGCTATACAAGCCTAAAACGGTTGCGCAGCCAGGCGTTAAAAGAACTGTTGCAAAAAGTATGGCTTTGATCGAAGCAACAGACGAGTTCTTCGAACAGGCAATGCAAGACATTGCGAAGGCAATCAAGCCACAAAACGATATCCTTGATTTATTAAAGGATAGATATCAAGCAAATATTCACCAAAATGTGGGTGAGGAACCATCAAATCAACTTTTAGTAGATACTTATTTTGAATTACTGCCTGAAAATCCGATTGCAGATATTTCAGCGTTCTTGGATAAGGTTGGCTATATCTACCCGAAAATAAAACAATACCGTGAAATCCGACACATATTTTCACAACCAGCCATATTGCTTATTTATTACTTAGCATCTCATAGTCCTGCCAGGACTGTGGAGATGTGGCCTTTAGATAGGGATGACCTTAATCTGGTGTTTAGTGATCTCGGCATCAAGTTACCAGATTAAGAAATCGATTTCATTAGTCTTAGGAACCAAACTGCCGCTTCTACTTTATCAAGCAGCAGTTTGGATTAAACAAAGTATTATTGACCAGTAAGCTTTTTCTTTGCGCGCAATTTACGCATAGATTCCCCCTTCAAATGAAGTACATGTGACTGATGCACTACCCGATCCAGGATAGCGTCTGCCAGTGTTGGATCCGGAAATAGGTCATGCCATTGCTCAAAGGGATATTGAGTTGTAAACAATAGAGAGCCTGAGCGCATCCGTTGATCGATAATATCCAGAAGGACATGGCCAACGGATATATTGATTTGTCCATGTCCAAAATCGTCAATAACTAATAATGCCGGTTTAATGAGTTTAGTTTTTAGACTGGCTAGTGACCCGTCAGCTAGTGCTGTCGCAATATCTGAAAGCAGCTGATTACTACGTATGTATATCACCGATATGCCGAGCCTGCATGCTTGAGTTCCAATAGCAGTTCCAAGCCAGGTTTTACCAGTACCAGTCGCGCCGCGGATGGTTAAATTTTGCTTTCGATGTATCCACTCGCATGTTGCCAATGTTGAAATCAATTGTTTATCCAAGTCTCTACTAGGTCTGTCATCCAGATCTTCTAAAGAACACCGTTCCGGAAAGCCAGCTGACTTAATAAAACGTTGAATACGTCGAGTTTCCCGATTGGTTATTTCGTAATCAACCAGCATGGCAAATCTTTCATCGAACGATTTTACATTCAAATTTGGTTGATCAAGTTGCAAGCTGTAAGTGTCAGCCATTCCAGATAGTTTAAGTAATCGAAGGTTCGATAAAGTTTGTTCAACGATTGACATCTTATTCTCCAAAATAATTTGGTCCTCGAACATCAGAGTGCACCGTTCGATTTATAGTCTGTGAAAGTGCTCCAATATGGCGAGCCCTCAAATCAGCATCATTTTTAATAATGGATTCAATGCTACGAAGTGCAGTTATATTCAAGCTTAGGGCATAAGTACATACAGCTTCAAAGCGCTCCTCTCCATAAAGCTTCGAGATCTCCCGCATTTTTCTTGCCGCCCTGATGCCGTTGGTTGGATCGTGTCGTTCGGTTAAATGATAGGTAATCATTCTTTCTGCATTTTCGCCTACGCTCTTCGCCCACCTGAGTAAAGCTAAAGGCTCACCTTCAAGAACGTTACGATGCGCGGCTGGCATATGATCTTCTATTCTGGAAAGGCCTCCAATTTCATTGATGATTGCATGAATTGCGATACGTACATTTTTACGGAATACTTCAATCATCCGATCATTGAATCTGACATCTACTGTTTCACCACGATACCTCCATGGAACTGAATAAAAAGATTTCTGGTGTTCGATAAGATAATCGTCTCCAACCCGAACTGCATATCGCCAATTGGCATATACATATCGTGTTTCGGAGAGCGGGCGTAAGGCTGGCAAATCGAGTGCTTCGAATCTACTTTTCCTGCACCCTTCCATTTTCTTAAAAGGGCGTTCATTCAGAGCAATATTTAATCGACGAATTTCTTGATTTGCTTCTTCTAGGCTAAAAAATATCCGATCTCTTAAGGCAAACAAAACCCATCGCTGTGCGATCTGAACGCCAGCTTCGGCTTTAGCATTTTGCTTAGGTGATTTAGGCTTAGTTGGTAGTGATGCTGCTCCATAGTGTCGGAGAAATTCCGAGTAAGCAGGATTGATAGTTATACGATCACGCTCCCGTCGACTTACAGCAGCCTTAAGATTGTCACTGACAATCCAATTCGGAATTCCTCCAAAAAACTCCAAAGCATTAGTTTGAGCACTCACCCAACACTCTGATGTTTGTTGCCAAACGGCTTCAAGATAGGTGTAGTTAGAACATCCCATTACAGCAACAAAGAGTTGTGCGTAACGGGAAGCCTCTCCAGACATGCTACGAATTTCAATGGTTTGGCCAGCGAAATCAGTGAACATTTTGTCCCCAGGGCGGTGAATTTGGCGCATGACCAGTCTTTGAGCACCAATCCATTTTCTATACCCGGCAGTAAATTGAGAGTATCCAATACCGTTAGGATTGTTTTCTTTCCATTCCCGCCATAATTGTTCTCTGGTTGCTTCGGGTCGAAGCATTTCCTGATGTATGTGTGCCCAATCAGGATTTTCTTTTGTTGTCCTAGTTCTCTGTGTAAGACTCAGAGCTACTTGCCACGCATCATCATCTAATTCGTTCAACTCTTCAGAACTTTTATTGCTTTTTTTAATGGCATCAACAAGCCTGGATACTGTATTGGCTGCAACACCAATAGAGCGGCTAATCGCACGAGATGATTGTTCGGGGGTATGAAAATACAGCCGTGAGATTTCACGCTGTAAATGTATTGGAATCCGCATCAGGGATTTTCTCCTTTATTTAGAATGCGAGAACAGCTGCTTAACGCAATCTTTTCAATCACAGGGATGAAAAAGCCCATCACGCGTGACTTGACATCTTCACGCGTGGCGCAGATACTACAGTTTCAAGTCGATTACTTGATAGCAGTTCGCAACCCGAGGCCGGAATCCTCGGGTTTTGCGTTTTATGGGCCCACAATGGATCAATCAATTTCATCAGGGCATTTCACGTCTCCTTCCAATAATACGCATGCATTCATAGCGTCCTTCTGAGTTGTACTTTTTCTTGGCTTAAACACGTAGCGCTTCGGCCATAAATCTTCTATTTCACACTCCAACAATCGCGCAATATGGCTTGCTACCGCATAAGCAGTAATTCGATCATGAATTACATTGCTCACCACACCACTGGCTACACCAAGGGTGCGTGCAATTTTCGCTTGGGTTATTCCAAGACGTCGAAGCCGATAATTGATTTCAATTCCATCCATATTGGAGATGACAAAGTCCGTATTAAAGAGTAACCTATCTCTATTAAGTATTTTATATCTCTTTAGAGATAAATTAATATATCTTATACTGATATGAATAATCAAGCCATACGTTCAACTTCCTTATCTAATCTTGATAGCATTGGAACAAGATTATCTTCGCTATTAGCTATGTTTGGATTGAGCCAATCTGAATTTGCTGCAAGGGTTAAAGTGTCGCAAGGTTTTGTCAGTGATGTTCTGAGAGGCATCAAAAAACCTGGTGCTGAATTTCTCTATGCCTTAAAAATTGAATTTGGCATCTCAATAGATTGGCTTTTGACTGGCGAGGGCACCATGAAAGGTGAAACTCAAATTGATATTTCTTTCTTACGAATGATTCAGCTTCAAATATCAATTGCCAGAGGGGCTATTCTAAAGAAAGATATTGCAGCAAAAGCTATCATGCTCCTAATCCAGAATAACAAGTTAAATGAGGCTGGCACGGATCCTGAAATCAAAAAGTTCTTGGATGGGATAAAACCTGATATTGAAGATTTTGATTTAGCGATTGAGCTTTATAACGGTCATTTGTGGACTGATGAGACATTACGTCAACGTAATATCATGGCCGCTGTAGCAGCGCATTTTGAATCCAAAAACACTGTAGATCCTTTGAGTTTACTAACCCAACAGCCAACGTCGATTAGCATCAACATTAATTCTATTCAGCGTAATGCTGGACGAGACTACTACGAAGGATGATTATTTAATCTCTGATACTGCATACACTCATCATGACTAATCAAGCTCAAAATATAGAATTGAACATTGCTGAACAACAAAGAAATGCCAACCGGGACTACTATGAATTAAATCTACCCGTATCAATGAAGGTGTATATGGCGACTCGTTCAGATGAGGAGCTGGACCGAGTGGCATTGGGTAATCAAAGAATGTTTAAGTATCGCTTCGGATTGAATGCTAATTCGGTAGTACGTACTAAAATCATTGCAATCAAAAATCGATACAACTTAACCGACATAGAGGTAAAAACATTGATCAAGTCTGGTCAAATTAGAGTGAATCAGAATAAAGTTCTTGTCACACCAGACAAAGTGTCGCCTATTATTGGTTTCGTTATATTGGTAATCATCAGTTTCGTTTGTGGGATTAATTTGTTTGCCATTACTGGTTCATCCAGCGTATCCGTATGGGGAATACTTTTGGCACTAGGCACGATCCTAAGTGTATGGGGTATTTGTATTTATCATATTAAGAAATTCATGGTTGCACCTTGGCAAACTCTAAAACATTCCGGGGTTCTGAAGGACTTACCAAAAATAAAAATCTTGGATAGCCTACGCGTACGTTCGTTTACGATTGAGTAAGCTAACGATTTAAACTGATTTTATTTTTTCCAACTCACTTGAGATTTTATTTTGCAACTCAGCAATATTTAATTCTTTATCCAAGATTAAATACGATAGTGTAAGTATTGTCAGAGGGTGTATTCCCATGGCTGTCGCCAAGCTATCAATCTTCTCTATGGAAGGTCTCTTTTTTCCATTCTCCAGGACTGACACATAAGTTCTGCTTGATATGTCACTAAAAAACTCTTGCGTTAATCCTTTACTTATTCGAATCTCTTTGATGGCTAAACCCAGCGCTTTTTGAATTTCCATACGAAGCCCCTATAAAGGAGCTTATATAGCCAAAATGTGTCCTAAAGGACTATAATCTAAAGGACACATTCATCGAATATTCCGAAATAATGTTAGTAACAATTGATGAGGATAATATTCCGCATACTAATATAGGCGATCTTAATCCCAATTATTGGCGCTACGTCTATCTTGTTGATTGTGATTATTGGTTTCACGCAAACTGCACTTCCATTAAAGGAAGCTCTGAATCAATTGAAATAATTATTGGTGCAGATGATGATTTACTGAGTTTGATCAAAAACACAGAATTAAAAATCAACCATATTTATCTGATGAACTCTTTCACATTAGATGGCGCCAGGACATGGCAAAAAGAAATAATTAAATCAGTGTATCAAAACAAAACCGATGATACAGAAAAGGTCACGATCGAACTAAACGACGGGCGCCTCTTCAGTCTGTCAAAGAAAGAAAGCCTCGTGCAAATTAATAAAGTGTACTCATCAATTAGTTAGCATAGGACACATTATTAGGATGCAAATTATCACACTAACCGTAGCAGTCGGAGGACGAATAACCCTTAACCAGGATTTCATGAATCACCTCCGCATTAAACCAGTAGGTTAATATGATTGTAGAGTCTAACAGTGCTGCAAACCTTGTACAGATTCGTGCTTTGGCTCTTCATGCCTTCGGTTCCGAACCGGTTGCTGAGTCTTGGCTCAATCAATATCACGCCTTGTTAGGGGGTGCTCCTATCGTTATGGCCAAATCATCCTCTGGATTTGCTGAGGTTCAGAAAATATTAAGTGCCATAAATTATGGCGGAGCGGTTTAAGCTCAAGCGATTCAAGAATTCAGCTGAAATGTTGTTCGATGATACTGTTAACACATAAAAGAAATGAGTCAAAGATGGCTAAAGAATTCTCGGATATTCGGTTAAATATGAGATCTGAATCGCAGCTGCGTTCTCAAGCTATGACAGAACAACTTTTAAGAGAGTTGCCACTTCATCAATTAAAGCAAGCATATGGCCTCTCTCAACTAATGCTGGCTCAAGTATTGAATGTTCAGCAACAATCAATTGCAAAATTAGAAAAACGCGCAGATATGTATTTATCTAGTTTGAGGACCCATATCGAGGCAATGGGTGGCGAGTTGGAAATTGTCGCTTGTTTTCCTTGTGGCGCAGTAAGTATAAGCAATTTTTCAGACTTGAAAATTGAAGTTGCGCCTGACAAGAGCGCGCCACTTTAATGCATAAGGTCTAGTTGTCAGATGATCTCTTGATCATCAGGTTTCTAGGTCAAAGTGGTATGCGTCTGATTTATGTACGTTGATGTATACGGACAATAAAGTTTAGGCATAAACAATAGAGTTTAGTGGTAGTTTCAGGCTGGAGTTGATATTGCAAAAAGCCTGTAATATCCTGCAAAGTCAGGTATTTTCAATTAATTCACAGAGGGCTTGAATATGAGAAGTGACTCAGAGAATGAAGAATTTAATGACTCTTTGACTCCCTCAACCCGCAAACTGCATCAATTGTTAGCAAAGAGAGATCTAAATAGCTCTCGGATGCTGACTGCAGAAGAAATCGATTTATTGAGAAAAAGCCAGCGCGAAATGTCTGAGACTTACGCAAAATTGTCTGAATCACATTTCTTCGGAATGTTGGCCGAAAAGACTAACAATGTAGCTTCTCTTGATGAAATCAAAAAGGCGATCTCAGATGGTTGGGCTGGGATAAATAAAGAAAAGTGATAAGTGAGCCATGCTTAATGTAGCGATTTACCTAAGTATTATTGGTACCATCTTTGCCATTGGATTGTCCATTTTTGCCTACAAAATGCACAACTATAAGAAAAAATTAGAAAACAAAAAACAAATTCAATAAGCTCACTTAATCCGGAAGCCAATGAAGTGCAGCTACAGATTAATAATGAATGAACTATGTTGATGAGTTTACCCCCTTAGGTCAGATTGAGAGCTTCTAATTATCTGCGTGGATTCACCGACTTTAGTAATTCCTGTGATCAATATTTCCGTCAGCCCTCAACCATAGGATTATCAGGATTGGCTTGACCTTACCCATATGGGAAGGTTTAAAGTGTGACTCACGACTATGCAAGGAGTCCGTGATGACTACAGAACGCATCGAAAACAAGAGTTCAAATCCTGACATTATCAATTTGCCCATTGACGGTATGACCTGCGCCAGTTGTGTAGGTAGAGTGGAAACTGCATTATCAAAAGTGGATGGTGTAGGCAGTGTATCAGTCAACTTAGCCACTGAACGTGCAGATATTCACTTGGTAAAACCAGTGGATCGCAAAGAATTAATCACCGCAGTTGAAAATGTGGGATATAGCGTGCCAAGCAATACGATAGAGCTCTCTGTAGAAGGAATGACATGCGCCAGTTGTGTAGGTCGCGTGGAAAGTGCCATCAAAGGAGTGCCAGGTGTTTCTGAAGCCACAGTAAACTTAGCGACCGAACGAGCAACCATTAAAGGAAATGTTTCAGCGAATGAACTGATTTCCGCGATCACTAATATCGGATATGAGGCAAAAGAGATTTCTTCAGGATTTGAGCCTGATAACGATGCCAATAGTCTCAAAAAAGATGCTGAAAGAGCAGCGCTAAAACGCGACCTGTACTTAGCCACCGCCTTCGCTTTACCCGTGTTTCTACTTGAAATGGGCTCTCACTTCATTCCGGGCGCGCATGAGTTGATTCTTTCTACAATTGGCATGGATTGGAGCTGGTACCTGCAGTTCGCATTAACAGCAATTGTATTGACCATACCTGGACGGCGTTTCTACCAGAAAGGCTTTCCCGCCCTTTATCGCCTAGCCCCAGACATGAACTCTCTTGTTGCTGTAGGAACTACGGCTGCATTTGGATATTCTGTTGTCGCGACATTCATCCCTCACCTTTTACCTGATGGCACAGTCAATGTTTACTACGAGGCTGCAGCGATCATTGTTGTATTGGTTTTGCTTGGTCGTTATCTCGAATCGAAAGCTAAAGGTCGTACATCAGAAGCGATTAAGCGATTGGCAAAAATGCAAGTCAAAGAAGCGCATGTGATGCGTAATGGAAGTTTTGTAAGTATTGCAATCAATGACGTAGTAATAGATGACATGATTGAAGTAAAACCAGGCGAAAGAATACCCGTGGACGGCACAGTCACTGATGGTCAAAGCTTTGTAGATGAATCAATGATCACGGGTGAACCAATACCAGTTGAAAAAACACAAGGTTCACGCGTTGTAGGCGGAACCATCAACCAAACAGGCGCTTTTAGAGTGCGTGCTGAAGCCATTGGTGGACAGACCATGCTTGCACAAATCATCCGTATGGTTGAACAGGCACAAGGTTCCAAATTGCCTATTCAAGCGGTCGTCGATAAGGTCACTATGTGGTTTGTGCCTGCGGTTATGCTTGCAGCCGTTATCACCTTTATAGCTTGGATGATATTTGGGCCATCTCCAGCTTTGACATATGGACTGGTCAATGCCGTGGCTGTATTGATCATTGCTTGCCCGTGTGCGATGGGCTTGGCCACACCAACCTCTATTATGGTCGGTACTGGCCGAGGTGCTGAATTGGGTGTGCTTTTCAAAAAAGGCGAAGCCTTGCAAATGCTGAAAGACGCTCAAGTAGTGGCCGTAGATAAAACCGGCACGTTAACGGAAGGTCGTCCAGTGCTGACCGATTTAGAAGTCGCAATAGGCTTTGACCGCAGTGATGTTCTAGCAAAAGTGGCAACCGTGGAATCTCAATCTGAACATCCAATTGCCCGTGCCATTGTGGCCGCAGCTAATGAAGAGAGCATTATATTGCCGGAATTGGACGATTTCGAATCCATTACCGGTATGGGAGTTCGAGCAACGGTAGGAGGGGCGAAGATTGAGATAGGTGCCGACCGATTTATACGTGCACTCGGTCTAGGGGTAGAAAACTTTGCAAACACAGCTGAACGACTAGGCAAAGAAGGCAAGTCACCTTTATATGCGGCGATTGATGGAAAACTGGCAGCGATTATTGCAGTCGCTGATCCCATCAAAGCTAGCACACCACTAGCGATAGCCGCATTGCATCAACTAGGCCTGAAAGTGGCTATGATTACCGGTGACAATGCCCGCACAGCCCGTGCAATCGCAAATCAGTTGGGTATAGACGAAGTCATCGCTGAAGTAATGCCTGAAGGTAAAGTCGAAGCAATTCGTCGCTTGAAATCGAGTTACGGGTATACCGCTTTTGTGGGAGATGGTATCAATGATGCGCCGGCACTGGCTGAGGCTGATGTCGGCCTCGCCATCGGTACCGGAACCGATGTGGCTGTGGAGTCAGCCGATGTGGTTTTGATTTCTGGCAATCTTCAAGGCGTTCCAAACGCTATTGCCTTATCAAAGGCAACCATAGGCAACATTCGGCAAAACCTGTTCTGGGCCTTCAGCTATAACACGGCATTGATACCGGTTGCTGCTGGGGCATTGTACCCAGCCTTTGGATTATTGCTGTCGCCAATCATTGCAGCTGGCGCCATGGCCTTATCGAGTGTATTTGTACTTGCAAATGCTTTGCGGTTACGTCGTTTCCAGCCGCTAGTTGCTTAAGAAATATGTACATAAAAAAGCCTGTTGATAAATTCAACAGGCTGATGATTTACTACTGGCGAGGTGGGAAGCCGGCTTTTTCCAAAGCAGAAACTATCAGACCTGGAGCAGCAGAGCTTTCAACTGTCACCGACCTATTTGGCGGGTCAGTCACGATATTGGCTTCTGGGTCTACATCTTTAATGGCCTTGGTGACACCCCGGGCACAACCGCCACACGTCATATTTTCAATATGTAATTGCATAATGAACTCCTTGGTTGAAGTTGATAGTATCTTAAGCATAGACCTTCCAATGATTGGAAGGTCAAGCGTTTTAGTTGATAATAAAATGAAGCAGTACAAAAGAATGTTCGCGTTACATTAAGGAGCCATCATCATGAGTCGGTTTTTCAACATCGGTCAGGCTGCCAAACAATCCGGAATATCTGCGAAAATGATCCGGCATTATGAAAGTGTTGGCTTGCTACAAGCGGCTTCACGTACTTTGTCTGGATATAGACAATATTCTGAGAAAGATGTGCATACGCTAACTTTCATCCGTCATGCACGCGATCTTGGGTTTTCAATTAAACAAATAGAGGATTTACTTGGTTTATGGGGAGACCCAGACCGGTCGAGCAGTGATGTAAAAGCACTGGCCCAAAAGCATGTACAGGATTTGGAGCAAAAGATTACACAATTAGCGAAAATTAAATCTGAGCTAAAAAAGCTGGTGGACTGCTGTCATGGAGATGATCGGCCAGAGTGTCCTATTATTGACGGTTTATCGGATCACGTTGCCTGATGTGGTTAGCCTTGAAGAATGCTTGTTATTAAAAATGTTTAATCGAGCTGTGAGGGTGATGACTTCAGAATTGAAGAGTGTTTAGGGCCATCACACTGGCATGCTCCGGCCCTATTTTTATCAGTTTGTTTTTCTTATGAGCAACATATAGGCTGCAGGTAGTACAAAAAGTGACAGTAATGGGGCAGTTAACATTCCTCCAACCATAGGAGCTGCTATCCGACTCATTGCCTCAGAGCCAGTTCCGTCCCCAATCAATATCGGAATCAAGCCAGCCAAGATCACGGCCACTGTCATGGCCTTAGGGCGTACTCGCAAAGCAGCACCTTCAATCAAGGCATCATGCCAATCTTGCTTGCTGTTTAGTTTTCCGGCTTGCCTGTAACGGTCTACAGCCTCATCCAGATAAACCAACATGATAATGCCGAATTCAGCAGCCAGACCGGATAAGGCAATCATGCCAACACCACTGGCAATAGAAAAATGGTAACCAAGCAGGTACAGAAACCAGATGGCACCCACCAAAGCAAATGGCAGGCTGGTTAAGATTAACAAAGCAGGCCCTATCCGTTTAAATGCCATAAACAGCAGTATGAAAATGATCCCTATGGTCATGGGCACCACATAACTTAGTCGTTTAGATGCGCGTTCAAAATATTCAAACTGTCCAGACCAGTTGAGTGAGTAGCCAGCTGGAAGTTGTAATTGTTTATCCAATGTGGCCTTGGCTTCGTTAACAAAACTACCCAAGTCTCTATCCTGTATATCAACATACACCCAGACATTGGGGCGTGCATTTTCACTTTTGATCATCGGCGGACCGTTGGTGTAGCTAACCTCTGCTATGGCTCCCAAGGGTACGCTGGCACCTGACTCTGTAATGATAGGCAGCGTTTTGAGCTTATCGGCGGAGTCCCGGACCTCCCTCGGAAAGCGCAGATTGATCGGAAAACGTGCCAGCCCATCAATCTTCTCGCCGATATTGTCACCGCCAATTGCGCTAGAAACCAGTTCGTTGACATCGGTAATATTCAAACCGTAGCGTGCTGCCTTCAATCTGTCGATGCGCACATCCAGATAACGTCCACCAGTAGCTCGTTCAGCAATAACCGAACCCACGCCGGGGACCGTTTTCATGATGCGTTCTACTTCCTGACCGAGTTTCTCCAAAGTGGCCAGATCCGCTCCTCCGATTTTAATACCTACCGGACTTTTGATCCCAGTAGATAGCATGTCAATGCGATTGCGTATGGGTTGCACCCAGACATTGGCCATGCCAGGTATTTTCAATCTGGTATCTAGTTCATGGATCAGTTTCTCGGTGGTCATGCCCGCACGCCACTCCGAACGTGGCTTGAATTGAATGGTTGTCTCCAGCATTTCGAGGGGCGCAGGGTCAGTAGCTGTTTCTGCACGACCTGACTTACCGAATACCGATTTCACTTCAGGCACCGTCTTAATCAGGCGGTCACTTAACTGCAAAATTTCGGAAGCTTTGGACGCAGATAGGCCTGGTAAAGCAGTGGGCATGTAGAGCAAATCTCCTTCATCAAGCGGAGGCATGAATTCACTACCCAGTTTACCGAGTGGGATCAATGTCATGACGACCAGGAGTACTGCCACCCCCAAGGTCAGTACCGGATGCTTGAGTACTTGCGAAAGCATGGGCTTGTAAATGGCGATCAACCAGCGATTTAATGGATTATCAGCTTCGGGGCGTATCTTGCCACGAATGAAAAAGGTCATTAATACGGGAATCAATGTGACTGACAGACCAGCTGCTGCGGCCATGGCATAGGTTTTGGTATAAGCCAGCGGTGCAAACAATTTTCCTTCTTGGGCTTCCAGCGTAAATACCGGAATGAATGACAAGGTAATAATCAGCAATGAGAAAAATAAAGCCGGGCCAACTTCGCAGGCCGCCTCAATAATCACCGCTGCTCTTTGTCGCTGATCAGGCTCCCCATTTGCTATGCGAAACTCTTCGAGTTTGCGGTGCGCATTCTCTATCATCACAATGGCAGCATCGACCATGGCGCCAATGGCAATCGCAATACCACCCAGTGACATGATGTTGGCATTGATGCCCTGATAGTCCATAACTATAAAACTGATCAATATACCCAGTGGCAATGCGACAATCGCCACCATGGCTGACCTGAGATGCCATAAGAACACCAGGCATACTAGCGCTACGACGAGAAACTCTTCAATCAGCTTATGAGTGAGATTATCAACTGCACGCTTGATTAGTTGGGACCTGTCGTAAGTCGTGACTACCTCGACGCCTGCAGGCAGGCTCTTTTTTAGTGTTTCAAGTTTTAATTTGACGGCATCAATCACCTGTAATGCATTTTGACCAGCACGGACGACAATCACGCCACCTGTAACTTCCCCCTCACCATTCAACTCAGCTATGCCACGGCGCAATTCTGGGCCTAGCTGCACGCGGGCAATATCCGCTAGCAGAATCGGCGTCCCCGCTTCCGAGACACTGATTGGAATGGCTTTGAAGTCTTCTAGCGTGTCTAGATAACCGTGCGCCCGTATCATGTATTCCGCCTCGCCCAGCTCAATCACTGCACCACCTGTGTCCTGATTGGCATTTTGAATGGCCGCAGTCACTTTCGATAATGGGATTCTGTAGTTACGCAATTTATCTGGATCCACCTGTATTTGATATTGGCGAACCAGACCACCTAACGTCGCTACCTCGGCCACGCCAGGGATGGTTTTCAACTCAAATTTGAGAAACCAGTCCTGCATGGCCCGTAATTCACCAAGATCATGCTGACCGGATTTATCCACCAATGCATATTCGTAAACCCAGCCCACACCAGTTGCGTCCGGACCCAAGCTAGGTGAAGCACCTTTGGGTAGGCGCGAAGATATCTGGCTTAAGTATTCCAGTACCCTCGATCTGGCCCAGTATTGATCTGTGCCATCATTAAACAAGATATAAACAAATGAATCGCCAAAGAAAGAATAGCCGCGTACTGTTTTCACCCCAGGTACGGAAAGCATCGTCGTCGTCAACGGATAGGTAATTTGGTTTTCGACAATCTGTGGTGCTTGGCCGGCCCAGGGCGTACGGATGATAACTTGCGTGTCAGACAAGTCAGGGATGGCATCCAGAGGGGCTCGTAGCATGGCAAAAAAACCCCAGGCCGTGATTATTAAGCTAACCAGAATGACCAGAAGTGGGTTGGCAGCCGACACCTGGATCAATCTAGTGATGACGCCAAGTGTGTGAGATGGTTGTTTAGGTGTATGCATGGTTACTTCTGCCCCTTCATCACACGCGCTTGGTCAGACTGTTTGTGGATATGCTCGATGTCGTACTGTTCCGTTACCGGGTCAGACTTTAGGTCGAAGCTCACTTGGTCGCCTGGTTTAAGCGTATCCAGCTGCATGACATCCTTTACCTGAAAGGCCATGGTCATAGCTGGCCAACCCAAGTCAGGAATCGGATCGTGCGCGAGGGTAACCTGACTATTTTTGCGATCTATGGCCGTCACTTTGCCGCTACCCTGTGGCATTTTCTGAGCAGACTGGGGAGTGTTGTGTCCATCCATCTTCATCGATATTTCGGTTGCTTCTGAGGGTGTTGTCTGTGAGAGCTTTGCAAGTACTCCTGAGAGCGAAGCTTCCGAGTCAATCAGGAACTGACCGGATGCCACAACCTGGTCACCGTCTGACAAACCAGAAAGTATTTCGGTATTGCCAGCATATTCTTCTCCGGTAGTCACCTCGACCGGTTTAAACCCGGTTGGCAGTTTGACGATCACCACTTTACGGGTGCCCGTCACGATGACCGACTCACTCGGAACAGCAATTGATTCATGCTTAGCACCTGCCAGCATAATATTGGCAAACATGCCGGTGCGCAGCTTGCCCTGTTTATTTGGCAACTCAATGCGTACCTGCATAGTGCGTGATGTGTTATCCAGCGTGGGATAAACATAGCTGACTTTACCTTTTAATGTTTCACCTGGCATGCCTTGTAGCTGGATGTCTGCTTCGCTGCCTAGGTGTACGCGGCCTACATCCCGCTCCGGGACTTCTGCTATTAGCCATACATTCGAAAAGTCAGTGATTTGCATCAAGCTGCTGCCGGGCATCAGTTGTGCCCCTTCGCGCAAGCCCAATTCCGTCACGATGCCGGATGCCGGGGCATAAACACTGAAGCGTGCATTGGCACGGCCAGCATGGGTGATGGCTACAATTTCGCTCTCGCTCATCCCGAGTAACTTCAGACGGTTACGTGCAGCCTGTGCAAGGTCGCGGGTATTGAACGACATTTCACCGGCGTTAGCATTCTCTGAACCAGGCTGATATGCCAATAGAGCTAAATACTCCTGTTGTGCGGTCAATAATTCAGGCGCATATACCTCTGCGACTTTTTGTCCTTTGACAACATTATCTCCGATGGCGCGTACGCTTAAGCGCTCTACAAAGCCTGGCACACGGGTTTGTACTACGTAGTACCCGCGCTGGTTTGGTTCAATGCGGCCGACTGCCGACAAGGTTTCCCCAAATTGGGACATACTGGCGGTTGCTAAGCGTATTCCCAGATTTTGCTGAATTTGCGCTGGGATAGAGACCCCAGCATTTTCAGTATTCGCTTCCATGTATTTGGGTTCCAGTTGCATGTCCATAAACGGTGACTTGCCTGGCTTGTTAAATTTCTGCGTAGGGACCATAGGGTCATACCAATATGCAACGGTTTTGCCACTACCGTCCTGTACTACACCATTGATCATTGGTGCAGATGTCTCAGCTTTGGGTGTTGTTTCCGATGAGGGAGCAGAGCCATGCGACTGCAACCACCACAACCAAATTCCCATATTGACCAGCGCAAACAGTATGACAAGTGATATCTGGTTCAAGCGTTTCATGGGTGACTCCCTGCAGGTGATTGTGCGGTGAAAAAATGTTCGTCATTCAAGAGGAATGCAATATTGATTGCTGCACGTTGTAGTTCAGTCTGGATATTCAAATGCTCAATCTGTATTTCCAACACATCTCGTTTTGCTTCCCAGACCTCTGCCAAGTTAGGCTTGCCTGCACGATAGGCAGCTTCTAGCAATTTGAGCCTGGCATCCGCAGCAGGAATGAGACGCTGCTGATGTTCGAGTTCGCGAGCCTCAGTGATTTCCCAGTCTGCACGTGCAGCCTCCAGTGCTGCTGACAGTTCTAAGCGGCGATCCTCTGTTAGCTTGCGCGCCCGTTCTAGCAACAACTGTTTTTCGGCCGTACGCTGATCCTGGCGGTGCGCTCTATCTGTTTGCAAATCAAAGGCAACCTGGAAAGTCACCATGTCACTTGCGCCTGCAAAACGCTTGCCGTAACCGACCTCCCAACTCCAGTTCGATAGCTTGCCTAGTTGAGCGCGATCAAGGTCAGAGACTGCCACAGCCTCTTGTTGTCTTGCATTGAGTAATTGAGGGTTATCTTCCAGTTCTGAACGCTGGTCTAGGATGGTTAGCTGCGGGCGTTTGGGCGTATAAAGACGCATCTCATCGCTGAGCTGTCTTTTGGCATCATTTCCCAGCCAACGTGCGAGTCCTGCACGTGCTTTTCTTTCTTCCAACTGAGCCATCAGGGATTTGTCCCTGGCAGACGCTAATTGAGCATCCAGTTTAAGGATGTCACTCAATGGCTTGCCACCGGTACTGGCTGCACCAAGTGCGGCCTTGCGCTCGGCATGCATGGTTTCTATGATTTCCCGATACAGTGCAAACTTGTGTTGGGCAGCGTAGGTGTCTAGCCAAGCGATGGCAACCTCTCTCTGTATGTTGCGCTGGCTGACTAATTGCTCCGTTTCATATTGTCTAGCCTCAGCATTCAAATACTGCGCTGTGGCCTCACGTTTGGCCTGCGGAACCATTTCCTGCTCTAGGCCAATACTGGTCATGGTCATTTCTTCACGGTCAAATCGAAATGCATCCCGATTTGTTGCCGGAAGATTGATAATGCCAAGTTTTACTTTTGGATCCGGCAGTTGTGCTTCTGCGATAGCAGAGGTTCTGGACGCCTTGGCAGCATCTACTAGTGACTGCAGTAATGGTTGCCTTTGAATTGATAATTCAATAGCCTCGCCTAAAGAAAGACTATTCGCTGAGGCGAAGCCTCCATGCATGGCATGTTCTGCATAGACTGAATAGGTGAAAAAGAGCGACCAGCCGCAAAGTAGGCGCATACCTAGAGATAGGATTTTCATAAAACACTCCTGAAATACTCAAAATGACAAACAAGGGGCACGTATGGGCCCCTGAATATCAAATCAAGCCGGAGGTTTTATCGGGGGAGGGAGTTCTGCGGAACGTCTAAAGTCATTGAAGTGCAATAGCTGATGCTCAGGAACATTCAGCATGAAATCCTGTTTGTCTAACTCCAGGGTGGCCGCGATTGAAAAGTGGCAGCCAGCCATAGAACAATGGTTATGTTGCTGTGACGAGTCTTGAGTGTCGGAAGGCTGGACGGGTGGCGATTGCTGCATATGCTCACAATGACCGACATCCATAGATGGCATGGCAATTTCAAACTTATCCTGTTGCATGTGTCTAGCTTGATCCAATGCGCAGGAGACAGAGCACACTGACGCCAGTACTGGACTAGAGGCCAGTATCAGTATCAACAGCATGGTCGTTATGCGCATCAGCTTCATATAGTTGCCGAATATAGCAGTCAAGTTACATTCCAACAAGTGTTTGGGTCGTTATTGTTTCAGGCTGGTGATAACGTAATCTTGACCAGATGGAGCAAGTGTAAATGTCACGTTGTCACCTATCTTTACTTTGTCGAGTAACGCTTTCTCTTTGACCTTAAATTCCATATTCATCGCCGGCCAATTCAAAGCTGGGATTGGCTCATGTTTGAGTCTAATTTGATTGGTGGATTTGTTGATAGACATCACCTTACCCTTGCCAGTGATTACCTTTTCTGAAACCTTTTCAGACGACATAGGCATATCATCCATGGTAAAGCCGGGAATTGCTATTGCGCTTGCAATCAGAACAAACACACTTGTAATGATTTTTTTCATATTTAATCCTTGTGATCTCTAATTAATGGGGGTCTTTCAATACAATGTTACACATCATTGATATTCCTTGGCATCTGAGGAACACGGTCATCCTAAAGCTTTCCATAATGGTAAGGTCAAGAGGCATTTTCGACGATTGTTAGATTAGCCTTTGGTTAAAGTGATTTCGAACCTAGTCGAATGTTGATCAGAAACGACACGAATTTTGCCTTGATGAGCTTCGATGATTGATTTTGTAATTGCCAGCCCTAAGCCTGCGCCATCGCTGGTTTTCTGTCGGGATGGATCTACGCGATAGAAACGGTTGAACAACAAAGGTATATGTTCCGACGGGATCTGCTCTCCTGAATTCTCAACCGTCAATGTCACCAAATTTGGTTGGGTTTCAATCCGAACTATGACTTCACTATTTTTTAAAGTGTGTCGAATCGCATTAGAAAGAAGATTGCTTAGAGCTCTTCTCAACATCAACTTATTGCCTTTAGTGGTTGCCTCTCCCAATACAGTCAGCACCACATTTTTCTCTTCTGCCACCGCTTCATAAAACGCAAAAAGTTCATTTACCTCATGCGCCAAATCAATTAATTCTGTATCTGGAACAAGTTGACCATTATCAGCTTTGGCCAATAACAACATGTCTGAGATCATGCGAGCCAGGCGTTTATACTCCTCCAGGCTTGAATATAGTATTTCCCTATACTCGTCAGCAGAACGCTCACGTGACAGCATGACCTGAGTTTGGGTCATCAAGTTACTAATCGGAGTCCGTAATTCGTGAGCAAGATTAGATGAGAATTCCGAAAGACGCTTAAAGGAGCTTTCTAGCCGTGCCAACATATCATTAAAATCGAGCGCTAACCCATTCAACTCAAGTGGAACAGATTCAAGGGGAATACGCTCTCCTAAATGACTTGCAGAAACACCTCTGGTCACTTCCGCCATTTCACGAACAGGGGCAAGACCACGCCTAGCAGCGAACCAGCCTAATAGAATGGTTAAGACAATACAGGCACAAATCGCTAACCACAGGTTGCGATGGAATGCTGCCATGAACTCTTGGTGATGTTCTATATTAGTGGCCAAACCAATTAACATTTTTGGCTGCCCTGGTATGTCAGTGGCGGCATATGCAGATAGGCCTCTATACATTTGAACATCATGATTCAATATCACCATTTTTGAATGTTGAGATGATATTTTTGATGTCAACCTGCTCATCAGGTGATCGGTCAATGCTTTATCTGTCGTTGAAAAAACAAGGTGTTGTTTTGCGTCCAGAATGGCAGCAAATAGACCTGCATGACCAACAAGCGCGTCATTTAACTTACCGGGTAATTCAGTCATATCCATGTCAGAGTGGACATTTGCTAAAGCATGCCTTATGAGCTGAAGCTTTCCTTCAAGCTCAGTTTGGTCCATATGTTCAAAGTGTGACTCTACTAGTGAGTCAACTAATAGCCCGATCAAAAGCAAAACTATAGTTGATGCTGTCGAGAAAAACAGAGTTAGCCGAAAGGTAATCGATTGCGGGCGCATCATTTTTCAGGGGTTTCTAAAACATACCCCATCCCTCTTATGGTCTGGATGAGCTTGGGTTCAAAGTCATCGTCCACCTTCATACGCAGGCGTCGCATGGCGACTTCAATGACATTGGTATCGCTATCGAAATTCATATCCCAAACTTGGGAAGCAATGAGCGAACGTGGCAGTACCTCACCTTGGCGGCGAAGCAATAATTCCAGTAATGAAAACTCTTTGGATGTAAGTTCGATTCGTTTACCTGCTCGGCTGACTCGTCGGCGTAATAGGTCCAACTTTAAATCGGCAGCTTCCAATACTTCTGCCTCTTTGATTTTACCGCGCCTTAATAGCGTTCTGACACGTGCAAGCAATTCAGAAAAATCAAATGGTTTAACCAGGTAGTCATCGGCACCTAATTCCAACCCTTTAACACGGTCTTCAATCTGATCACGTGCGGTAAGAAAGAGGACAGGCATTTCTTTGCCGATTTGCCGCACAGTCTTCACAACTTGCCAGCCATCCATGCCAGGCAACATGACGTCAAGAATAATTAAATCGTAATCTTCTGTCATCGCCATATGCAAGCCATCGATGCCATCGCGCATGATATCAGTCACAAATCCTGCTTCGGACAAGCCTTGTTTCAGGTAGTCTCCGGTTTTGGTTTCATCTTCAATAATCAGGATTTTCATATGCAATTTGCACCGAGCTTAATGCTATCAATTGTGCATGAGATTTAACGGCTCTGGCAAAGATTACAAAGATGTAATGCGCTAGTCATCAATCAGTTATGGAACATCTATCAATATAGGCATTTTTATGATGTCAGCTTTTGTTCGCACTAGACAGCATGACAAGTTTGTAATATTGCCGTCAGGTTGTGGTCAACAAGCCCAGCGCAAAATGGTAACTGTCATTTCAATGCCAAATGATAAGAAGTAAAGCTCAAGGCATAAATACTTAAATTATTTAAGAAAGGCTTCAAGATGAATAAGCAAACTTTGAATCGTATGATGATCGTGATTGCACTTTGTGCTGCAGGCTTCTTTTCACTCGCAAATGCTGGCATGGATGAAGCTCAACGCCAGCTTATCCAACGTGTCACCCAGGCAAAGCAAGTCCAACAACAAGCACAGGCAGCCAAAGGGGCCGAACGGCAAAAACTTTTAGACAACCATATGAAATTAATGCATGAGAATATGGATACCTGCCGGTCTATGAAACAAAAAGCAGGCATGACCGAAAAAGAGCGGGATGACTGGTTTGCCGAGCACCAAAATATCATGAACCAAATGATGGATCAGATGATGACTGATTATCATATGGTAACCGAATTAAATGGCAGCTCTGCAGAATCCGGTACTCATAAACACTAAATCTCACCAGGCCAGCCTACAACAGGCTGGCTATTAGTTCACGAAAGTTGTTATGGCATTCATTGAAAGACCACACGGGGCAAGAGTCAATATCACTTACTCTTGGTTTAAATATATCTTATCGGCCGCAAGTGTCATTCTGTTATTGTCCGGTCAGACGAGCGCCGCCGGGGATAGTCAATCCGAACAGTCATATCAGTCTGCGTTTGATGATTACAAAGGTGACACTGAACAAAAACGTACAGATTGGATGGATGCCAATACACCAACTTCAAGTGGTCACGCAGGACATGACATGCGCAATATGCCATCTAATGACTTGTTAGGCATGGATCACTCGCAGATGAACCATATGGACCATTCGCAACATGGCACAGAAAAGTCCTCTCAGAAAAATCAATTAGCCAAAAGTAATGTAGGCCAACCAATGAATATGGATCATGCCACTATGCATGATCATAGCCAGCATGAGCACGTGAATTCACAAGCTCACGCTAAAGAGTCACCAACATCCATGAATGAGTCTATGCCGCAAGAACATCAACATGATGACATGCCAGCAATGGAAACGCATTCAGCAGAGCAAACGGAGCCTAATAGTGAACATAACAACCATGATCATGGGAGTCATAACCATGAGGATCAAACAAATTCGGCAGATAACCAGCCTGATTCAAAGCCCTCCACCCAAACTACAGGGTTTGAAATAATCCCCAATGTACATCCGGCAATTGTGCATTTTCCGATTGCATTGACACTCGTTGCATTTTTGCTGGGTTTGATCGCCTACCTTACTCGCCGGTACGCCATTACAGAACATTTTTCGGTGGCCTCTCATATGAGTTTATGGCTCGCTGCATTGGGTGCAATAGGTGCAGTTATTTTTGGCTGGTTGGCTTTCAATTCTGTTAACCATGATGAAGGAGGCCATCTGGCCATGCTGACTCATCGGGTGTGGGCGATCCCAACTGCTCTAGGTCTGGTTGGAGTCGCAGTGTGGGATATCGCTAAGAACGGCTTCAAAAAACCAGTATCTCTGTTTATGGTAATTCAATTATTGGTACTGTCGATTGGTATTAGTGTCACTGCTTGGTTAGGTGGTGAAGTGGTTTATCGTCACGGTATTGGCGTGTTATCTATACCCGCTACTTCAGGTACTGGCCATAGTCATCAGCATGGTACAGAAGGAGCTCAGCATGAACATTAATGATACTGCATTGAAGCATAAAGGAATATTGCTAGCGCTTGCTTCGGTGTTCGTATTAACCGGATGTGCGACGTTCACTAAAGACGGTGGTTTTGACAATGTACAGCAGATCGCCAAGAAACAACTTAAACAGGAAATTGCTTGGCCTAAATCTGAAAAGGAACATGAAAAGATCAATGAGCGTGTCCAGTCATTACTATCCCAGAAAATCAACGCGGATGCCGCTGTCCAGATTGCACTACTGAACAATCGAGGCTTACAGGCTGCCTTTTATGATTTAGGTATATCGGAGGCTGATTTGGTACAGGCCGGCAGATTGCCTAATCCACGCTTTTCAATGTTGTATGCCAAAAATGATGGCGAGTACAAAATCGAACAGGCCTTCACGTTTAACATTTTTTCTTTGATTACCATGCCAAAAGCTGTGGAAATTGAAAAGCGGAGATTTGAGCAAACTCAGAAGTCTACTGCCATGGAAGTGCTTAAGTTGGCAAACCACACCCGAGCTGCATATTTCAATGCAGTAGCTGCTGCTGAGCTCACCCGATACAGCGAACAGGTGAAAGAGTCAGCTGAAGCTAGTGCCGAGCTGGCTAAACGAATGTTTCAAGTGGGTAACTGGAATCAGATACAACAAATGCGTGAGCAAAGTTTTTACGCAGATGCTGCATTAGATTATGCCAATGCCAGAAACAAACAGGTCAAAGCCTATGAGGCTTTGGCCCGGCTATTGGGTGTATCAGTTACAGAACTTCACTTGGAAGAGAGGCTGCCAGATTTACCGAAGACCATTAATGATTTACAGCCTTTTGAGCAGAGTGCATTTGATCAAAGACTGGATTTGCAGGAGGTTCGTTTGGAAACGGAGGCCGTCGCTAAACAACTCGGACTTACCAAAACCACACGTTTTATCAATGTACTCGAAATCGGCCCGGCTAGAGTGCTAGAAGGTAAGCGTAGTGATCCTTATAAAAAAGGCATCGATCTTTCTTTTGAAATTCCACTTTTTGATTGGGGAACCGCCCGTGTAGGGAGAGCAGAAGCCATTTATATGCAGGCAGTGAATCGGACGGCACAAACTGTCATCAATGCGCAATCAGAGATCCGTGAATCCTATAACACGTATCGAACTTACTATGACACAACCAAACACATCCGCGATGAAATCGTGCCTTTGCGCAAGAAAACCCTGCAGCAGAGTTTACTCAGATATAACGGCATGCTTACCAGTCCGTTTGAGTTGTTTGGTGACGCCCGTGCGCAAGTTCAAAGCGTCAAAGGATACATTGAATCATTACGCGACTTTTGGGTGGCTGACGCTGCGCTACAAGCTACTTTAGTGGCAAGTCCTCAAATGATGGAAGGTCAATAAGCATGAGTAATCCAGGTTTAAACAGAAGAAGTTTTTTTAAATATGCAGGTCTCGGGATGGCGGGTGTTGCGATCTCTAGCGTCAGCAAAGTTGCAATGGCTGCGCTGCCCGAAATAGTAACTAGTGATGCGGCCACTACTCAACCCCCACTACATCCTACGACCGGTAGACCTTATAATCCCGTGGTCACATTAAATGGCTGGACACTGCCATGGCGTATGAACAATGGAGTTAAAGAATTTCATTTGGTAGCTGAACCTGTTGTGCGTGAAATTGCACCTGGTATGAAAGCACACCTATGGGGCTATAACGGCCAAAGTCCTGGGCCAACTATTGAGGTGGTGGAAGGCGACCGAGTACGAATATATGTTACCAACAGGCTTCCTGAGCGAACCAGTATACACTGGCATGGTCAACGTTTACCGAATGGCATGGATGGAGTAACTGGCTTGACGCAACCTGCGATTGAACCCGGTAAGACATTTGTCTACGAATTTGAAGCAAAACGTCCTGGTACATTCATGTACCACCCACATGCTGATGAAATGCTGCAAATGGCAATGGGCATGATGGGAAGTTGGGTGACACACCCTAAAGACCCGAATTTTATGCCGGTTGACCGTGACTTTATCTTCTTGCTCAATGCATATGATATTGAACCAGGCAGTTACACGCCAAAAACCAATACCATGCTGGATTTTAATCTTTGGACGTGGAACAGCAGAGCATTCCCAGGTATCGATTCTATTGTTGTTGGCAAAAATGATCGCGTGCGAATCCGGATGGGCAATCTAACCATGACCAATCATCCCATTCATATCCATGGACATGAGTTTGAAGTGACAGGCACTGATGGTGGATGGATACCAAAAACGGCTCGTTGGCCTGAGGTTACGACCGATGTGGCGGTTGGTCAAATGCGGGCGATTGAATTTATTGCAGATGCGCCGGGCGACTGGGCATTCCACTGCCATAAGAGTCACCACACAATGAATGCGATGGGTCATGATGTCCCCACCCTGATTGGAGTGAAACAAGGAGACCTCATCAAGAAAATAGGGAAATTGGTACCTGACTACATGCCAATGGGCGAAACAGGCATGTCAGAGATGACTGATATGGCTGAGATGATGGATATGCCTATTCCCGAAAATACCTTGCCTATGATGATGGGCACAGGCCCATTTGGTGCCATAGATATGGGTGGGATGTTCACTACTGTTAAAGTCAGAGATGGACTGAAGCGAGATGATTACAAAAATCCAGGAAATTATAAACATCCGGCGGGCACTGTGGCTCATGCGGTGGATAGAGAAGCGCCACCGATTGAGCGTAAGAATACAGTTAGTACAAATGATGCAGACGTTAAGGTTAGAAAGCCAACAGGCCACTCAGGGCATTAACTGATTTGGGTAGTATATGGTTGGTTTTAGTCGGTTGAAAGACGCTACACAGGCCAATCATATGCTCTAGAATCGTTACTGATTCCGCTTCAGGTCTGTTATATAACCTTTCATTTCATCTATCTCCTTGCGCTGCGCTTCAATAACTTCGTCCGCCAATTTCCTTACTCTAGGATCAGTTATTCTTGCCCGTTCACTAGTTAATATAGCAATCGAGTGATGAGGAATCATCGCACGCATGTATGCAACATCATCGACTGTAGTCTGACTTCGTACTAACCACAGTGACACCCCAAAAACGAGGACGCTAGTCCCTAGAATGAGTATATTGATTTGTTTGTTGGGGTACATATTCCACATGAAAGCTAGCATAACAAATGCCATGGTCGCCCCCATGATCAGTGCCATGTATGCTCTAGTTTCACTAAAGAAAACATGATCAACCGAATAAACATTCAGATACATTAGCCCAAACATGACAATTGTGCCTACCACAATCATTAGAACAAATTTTGAGTATTTCATTGAACCCATCGGGTGGTTGTGATGAGATGCAGTAGAGTTTTGCATTGGCTTCTCCTGGTCAGTTGTCTGATTTAAGAGATGACATGGTTTTAAGTGATGAGTTCAAGATCTTTGCCGTCATAAAATGGCATGGAGATTTTAAGCTGAGAGTCTTTTAAAAAAAATTTTTAGAAAGATGAGGTCAATTAGTTGCTCGGCAGTGGAATGCGTGGTCACATGAATGAAATACGCCCCATCGTAGTGATGCGAACTTCTCTTCGGCTACTCCCATGCGGGAGGCGATAACACAAATTCCAAAACCAACAAACTTGCCAGTGATCATCAACGGCATACCATTTAACAAAGCATCGCGACCTGCGGTTAACTCATGACCTAAAACGCTATAGAGTCCCTAGCAGCAGCACTGCTAACAAACGATATAGTGTTTTAGACTTTAATTAGTGGCCCATGAAGCACCATAGGAACGTTCAAATATTACCAATGAGCTGTAACTCTTGCTTAAGTCTCTCTTTATCATTCAAGATGTCTGGACTTAAGTTAAGAAATGCCTCAATCCTCTTGCGAAGTATTGAATAAGCCTGAACGAATGAAGCTTCTATCTCAGCATCTGTGCCTGTTGCTTTGGCAGGATCATCCACTCCCCAATGCGCTCTTAAGACATTTCCCAGATAGGCCGGACAGGTTTCCCCTGCTGCATTACTGCAAACTGTAATAACGATGTCTGGGGTCACCGGCAGGCTATCCCATGACTTGCTATAATAGCCTTCTGTAGATATGCCTTCACGCTTTAACAATACAATAGAACGTGGATGCACCTCGCCTGTAGGCTGGCTTCCGGCGCTCATTGCTTTCATGCCTGTTGGTGCCAGAGCATTGAATGTTGCCTCAGCCAAAATTGAACGGCATGAGTTACCTGTACATAAAAATAGAATATTCATTGATAGCTTTCGATTATTAGGCACTCTCGTACCAATGACGGCTACGATTCACAATTGCGATGACTGACAACATGACAGGCACTTCAATCAGCACACCTACAACGGTAGCTAGAGCGGCGCCTGAATTAAATCCAAAGAGTGCAATAGCCGTTGCGACAGCCAACTCAAAAAAGTTTGAAGCACCAATCAGCGCGGATGGAGCAGCTACGCAGTGCGCTACCTTAAGTTTTTTATTCAGCCAGTAAGCCAGCATAGAGTTGAAATACACCTGGATAATAATAGGCACTGCTATCAGGACAATAACGATGGGCTGGGCAAGTATTTGCTGGCCTTGAAAACCAAAAAGCAAAATTAAGGTTGCCAGCAAAGCGGACAAAGAAATAGGCTGAATACGCTTAAGTAATGCATCAAGTGATTTTGGGCGGCCAGACAATATTACCTCTCGCACAAATTGGCTGATTACCACAGGTACAATAATGAAGAGTACTAGAGACAGGAAAAGCGTGTCCCATGGCACAACGATATTCGAGAGGCCTAATAACAACCCTACAAGTGGTGCAAAAGCGAACAGCATAATGGCGTCATTGAGTGCAACCTGAGATAACGTAAACTTGGGTTCACCGCCACACAAGCCGCTCCAAACAAAAACCATAGCCGTGCATGGGGCAGCAGCTAAGAGAATCAGTCCGGCTATGTAACTATCAATCTGGTCTGCGGGCAACAAGTCACCGAAAACATGACGAATGAATACCCAAGCGAGTAAAGCCATAGAGAAAGGCTTTACTATCCAGTTGATGAACAAAGTAACACCTATCCCTTTGCTGTGGGCCAAGACGTCTCCCATGGTCTTGAAGTCGATTTTTAGCAGCATCGGGATAATCATTAACCATATTAGGGCAGCTACAGGCAGGTTGACTTCTGCAATCTTGAGACTTCCAACAGCCTGAAAGAACTTAGGAAAGGCTTCACCTAATCCAATCCCGACCAGAATGCATCCAAGAACCCACCATGTCAGGTTGCGCTCAAAGCTGCTTATTGAGTTTGGTTGAGTGATGGCATTCATTTAGCAACACTGCTTTCTAGTAGCAAACTCTACTTTCTGGGCAGCGGGCACACAACATGCAGCGCTAGGCTCAGTTGTCTCTTGGCCGCTAAATGTCGGAGCACTGTCTAAGGTCCGATAGGTTTCCCAGGCAATCCCCGAAGGGTCTTGTACCCAATGCTTATCTGACTTAGCGTAGCAGCAAGTCGTGCCTTCTTCAGTAAGCAAGCTCAGCTCAGCCTTATCTAAGCGGTCTTTGATTTCTTCAAGCTCTGACTCACTCTCAACCTGAATACCAATATGGTCTAGGCCAGCTTTAGCGCCACGTTTGCTAATCGCAAAATTGACTAGAGGATCATCTAACATCCACTTGGCATAATCCGGTTTCGATACTGTGGGCGAAGCACCAAACAGATTGCTATAGAAACCTACACTTTGATTGATGTCATCAACGGAGATGTGCAAATGCATACGTTTCATGGTTCATTTCCTTTCTCTTGATTGCAGATTGTTATATCAGGACAGCACTCGTTCACACCTGCACAGCAATTTTCAGTGAGGTAGGCAAGTAAGCCATTCATTGCGGCATAGTTGGCGGTGTAGTAAATGAATCTACTAACCTGGCGTGAGTCAATCAGTCCGGCATGGCTTAGCTCTTTAAGGTGAAATGAGAGAGTGCTGGGCGGAATATTAAGCTTCTCTCCAATGCTTCCCGCTGGCAGCCCTTCAACCCCCGCTTGAACAAGCAAGCGAAATATCTCTAAGCGAGCCTCTTGGGCAATTGAAGAAAGTTGCGTCACTGCTGATTTGATGTCCATGTATTCTATATTTCCATAATTATGGAAATAATGCAACCATTAGATGGTTTGAATGAAGCAGAGGATTAATCAAAATCAGTAGTAATGTAAAAACAAAATACAACAACGGTGAAGTCGATTTTTATGTGATTATCGCTAAATCGACATTTCAACTGACATCCCCAAAGTCACACTCAAAATTAATTTCCAAGCTACCAGGTTACGCTGCAAGTGGGGTACAAGTGTGTTGGTACGTTCTATGGGTGCCTTTACTATATTACGTCACCTACCTTCTAGAGGTAGGTAATTTAGATTACATACATCAAATAATGGATGGTTGATGAGGAATCATTGCACGCATTTATAGGTATTAAAAAGACTAATAGATGACAACGATTAGACTCGGACAATACCTATAGGTAAAACTTAGCTGGTAGAGCCTTGATCTTCAACTGCAATTACATCGTGATCTAATGAGTTGTATAGGTGTTTAGCTGACTCCACATAAGGCATACAAACATTCGAGCGGAAGTCATATGCTACTAGTAAAGAGCAAAAAACATCATCATGGCTAAGCGCAACATTTTTGTGTTGTCTTAAATGACTTTGGGGAAAGGATGAGGTATTACCTGTCCAAACGATGAGCGGAACTCTAGTCTGTTCTTTGGGAGCAATCATCACCGGCGCTGCATGAAGATACATTCCGTATTCCCCAAGCGATTCACCATGATCTGCTATATACATCATTCCAACATCATAGTTTTCTTCATAGGGTTTCAAAAACTTAATGACCTCTGACAAAAAGTAATCGGTGTACAAGATTGCGTTGTCGTAAGCATTGTCGATTTCCTGTTTAGTGCAATCCTTTAGCTCTTTGGATTTACAAACAGGACTAAATTTCTCAAAGGCAGCCGGATACCTTCTGAAGTATTCTGGGCCATGATTTCCCATTTGATGTAACACAATCAAAATGTCTTTATCACTTTTAGACTGAATATGCTTATCAAGACCATCAAGCATTCCAACATCTCTGCACTCAGGGTCGCAGATGGGATTTAAGGTCGTAGATTGAAAATCTTGGTATTTGACTCTCAATGCAACCCCTTTTGAGTCAGAGTTGTTATCTCTCCATAGTACGTCGATACCATTTCTGGCAAGCACATCAATGACATTTTCCTGATTCACTGCAGCTTTCTTATCGTAATGTCTTTTACCCAAGGATGAAAACATACAAGGAACCGAAACACCTGTTGAAGTGCCGCAAGATGAAACATCATCAAAACTAATTACATTGGCTTTAGCCAGATTGGGATTCGTTAGCCGTTGATAGCCATTGAGGGAGAATCTGTCAAATCTGGCAGTTTCACCAACTACCATAATCACTAACTTATGTTTATTGCTGGTTGTAGAGGTTTTTACAGCGTCTTCTGCAATCTTTTTGAGAGGTGTATTGCGTGCTTCATAAACATTAGCTTCTTGATTCAAGTACTTGTATGAAGAATAAATAGAGTAAGTTGGATTTGCATAAAATCTCACAATTTTATGTTCTCGAATGAACGACGCATAACCCGCGGTAAATGGCATCACGACTATTAGGGTGGTTAAGCTTAAAGTTGCTACAGTTTTGAGTCGCCCTTTGATTTCTTGATTAAATGCTCCTGCCTTTGGAAAGGACTTAATAACGAAATACGCTGGTAGCAATCCAAATAAAATCAATCTCATTAATAGTTCGATACTAATTAACCCTTGCAGCTCTTTAAGATCAGTTTGAGCTACGTTATCCATCATAGTGTGATCAATGACCACTCCAAAGCTATCCATAAAATAAGCATTAATGGAGGAAACAATTATTAACAAGGCTAAAATCCATTTGGCAGATTTTCCAATGCAAAGAATTTGGAAAACAATTGCGATCGTAGCAAAAAAGAAAATAACTAAGGAAATTAGAAAAGGTAAGTTATGGAAATTGAATGGGTAAGTCTTTAGGAGGTTTTGGAAAAGAGAAAGGTTATCAGTCACCATGATAAATAACGAACCTGCCAAAATCCACGTTGTTTGTGTATTTGGTAGAAAACAGTATTTTGCAATCCGAGTTTTGAAAGTACTTAAGAGCATTTGGCTCATTTTCTATTGATATCATTATCCACAAGCAAGCCGGATGCCAATTCATAACATACTGATAATTAATAATTTATTTAAATATTCTGTTCTGAATGCTGCAATTTTTGCAGGACTTTTATTTTTCTTCTGCAATTTTTGCAGAACTGTCAAATTTCATTAATGCCTTACAATCGTTACATACGACTAATTGACTAATTGACTAATTATTGTTAGATTTGAAAGGGCATGTATCAAATTCTGAAAAAATTTATGGTTTTTCTTGCACTGGTCTCAGTAATGAGTTCATCAGGGTGGGCTTTTTCGCCAGAAGTTTTGTTTGATGATGCCACGACGTCTCAAGCCATAATGCAAGATGTACACTTGATTAATAAGTCGCATGTCAATTCCATTTCGGATAATGGGAATGTGCCAATGCCGGAGCAGTTCTGTAATCATGCTTGCCATATCTCTGCGCACATGACGGCCATTGAAACCAGTGAAATTATTAATTCACTACCAGAATTAGATTCAACGATTTTCAAAATCGAATCTAAAGATCAATTCACTAATCCTGTCCTAAAAAGTCTCTACCGACCTCCTGAACTCGCTTAATCAATTTTTCTAAGATGCTGCTTTATTCGGCATCTTGATCATTGATCTAACGAGAAAGGTCTTCCCGTGTTTGAATCATCTTTTAAAAGATGGCTATTGCTTTCAATAGCTTTCTTGTCAGCCCCATCTATACAGGCGGAACCGTTAACATTGGACGCAGCTTGGAATATCGCTGCCCAGAACAATCCCGATCTGAAGCGCATGATCGCCAACCAGAGTATTCCTGCCGGCGAGTTTCAGGATGCATCCGGTCCACTTTATTACAACCCAACGATGAGTTTGGAAGCCAGAACACGCCGAATTGCGCAAACAGGCGGTTCAGACCCGTATCGCGGTGAGTATGGTATTGGTGTTTCCCAGACTTTTGAGATTGCAGGCCAACAAGGCTTCCGTAGACAAGCGGCCGAAGAAAGCAAAACGGCCATTAGTCAGGATATCGCTGAAGAGTACCGGCTCTTGCATGCACAATTAGAAGAGCAGTTCATCAACGTACTTGCGCTACAAAAGCGTATAGACGTTGAAAGGCGCATTCTCAAACTCATCGAACAGAACACCTCACTCTCACGTAAACGGGTTAGTGCCGGCGAGGATAGTTTGCTTGATGGGAATCTGGCCATCGTGGACGCAGAGCGCGCAAGAAATCAGCTGATCTCCCTCAATGAGCAATTATTGCGCGCAAGAACTCAACTGGCTGCAACACTGCAGCTTAATGCAAATGACTTTCCTGAAGTCATGGGCGAGTTAACGCCAAATCAAACGCAATATACGCTGCAGGATCTTTTCAGTAAGCTAGATACACGGCCAGGCATCCAGGCACTTACCAGTAAAGAAGCTTCGGCACGTTCTCGTTTAGAACTGCAAAAGAGCATGCGTTACCCAGACTTAACTGTGAGCCTGATCAATACGACCGAGGCTAGCCTGGCTGGTAGCGACAATATCTCTTCGATTGGTGTATCTATGCCTTTGCCTATTTTCCGCCGAAATGCAGCGGGTATTGGTCGGGCGTCAGCTGAACTCACTCAATCTGAAATCAATCGGGCCTCTGGTACTCGTAATGCAAAAGCGACTGTAGAGGCGGCATGGCTGCGTCGTGAAAACATCAAAGACCGCGTCAGACGCTTGAATAGCGAGGTATATCCAAAGCTTGAAGAGAACCTGAATTTATCTAAGTTAGCGTTTGAAAACGGTGAAATTGGTCTGCCTCAGTTGTTAATCGTTCAACGACAAGTCGTTGATGCTCAGCGGGATATTATTGACGCTCAGAAGGAGCTTCGCCTTGTGCAAATTGAGCTGGAATACATCTCAGGCTGGTTATCCCCTGTCGCTGCGGCCAATCAATACTAGGAAATCAAAATGCTAAAGTTCTTCAAAAATTTATACGTCGTAGCGCTGGCATGCTCAGTCATCATTTTCTTGCTACTTTTAAGCGGGTGCAGCTCAAAAAGCAACCAAGCTGCAGAAGCAAAAGCAGAACCTTCAACAGTTGCCACAGAGGCCAAGACTGACGAAGACTTAATCAAATTGAGTAGCACAGAAATTCAGCAAAGCAGTGTCACTATTGCTAAAGTCACCAAGCAACCCATACAGGATCAACTCAGTTTTACGGCTAATATTCTGGCCAATCAGAACAAGCTGGCGCACGTGACACCCCGTATTGAAGGCAAGCTGTCTAAAGTCATTGCCAATCTTGGGGACCATGTCAAAACAGGCCAGACCTTGGCTGAAATTGACAGTATCCAGATGGGTGAAGCTCGTGCCCAATTCAGAAGCTCTAAAACTGATCTAGCGCTCGCCCAAGCAAACTTCGACCGTATATCCAAGCTGTATGAGGATAAGGTTGTTCCACAAAAGCAATTCATCGAATCACAGTCAGCATTGGAGCGAGCTAAATCGGCACTTTATGCAGACTCCGAAAGGTTGAGAATGTATGGCGGGCTGGGGCAGCCGAGTGGTTCTACTTACGTCTTGAAAGCACCATTCAATGGCATTGTGATTGAGAAAAATGCGGTCATTGGTGAGTTGGCTAATCCAGCAGATACCATCTTCACGATTGCCGATATGTCCACAGTCTGGATTGATGCTGATGTCCCCGAGCGAGACTTGCGATATCTTGAGGTCGGCAAAACAGCGAGTGTAACCGTGACTGCTTATCCTGATGAGGTCTTTACCGGTAAAGTAAGTTATCTATCCAGTGTCGTAGACAAAACCACGCGTACGGTGAAGGCACGTATCGAGCTCCCAAATGCAGATCAAAAACTCCGCATTGATATGTTCGCCAAGGTTGTGCTGGACCATTCTGGTAGCAAAGAAGTCTTGGTTGTGCCTAATACCTCCGTCGTGATGGTACAAGGCATTCCAAATGTCTATGTCAGCGAAGGTGGCGGTTTCAAAGCAAGAGCGGTCGAACTAGGTGATCGATATAACGAGTACGTCGAAATTAAAACTGGGCTGAGTGAGGATGAAAGTATCGTTCAGACCGGTGTATACGCGCTTAAAGCTCGACAACTCAAATCACAAATCAGTGATGAGCACTAGGAGAACAGCATGTTGAATTGGATATTAGATGCTGCTCTTAAATACAAGCTACTTGTGATTCTGGCATTTATTGTCGTGGTTTTTTTCGGCGTAAAAGCATGGCAGGAAGTCCCTTTAGATGCTTTCCCCGATGTGACGCCTGTACAGGTGAACGTTTATACCGAATCTCCCGGACTTGCTTCAGAAGATGTCGAAAAGCTCATTACCTTTCCAGTAGAAAGTTCACTGGCTGGCCTTAAAGGTATAGAGGAAATTCGGTCTGTGTCATTGTTTGGTTTGTCCTATGTCAGTGTGTATTTTTCTGACACAACTGATATTCAACAAGCTCGATTTCTGGTGGGTGAAAAGCTAGCGGATGCTCGCTCTAGAATGCCAGCAGGCTATGGTGAACCAACGCTTGGCCCCAATACCTCGGGTTTAGGTCAGGTACTCTGGTACACCTTGAAGTCAGACAAGCGATCCACAATGGATCTGCGCACATTGCATGACTGGAATGTGAGGATGGTGATGCGTACTGTACCAGGAGTGGATGACATCACATCCTGGGGAGGTAACGAGAAACAATTCCAAGTGCAAATAGACCCACAAAAGCTATTCAAGTATGACCTGACCTTTTCCGAAGTCATTGACCGTTTGGTAACAAATAATCATCAGGTTGGTGGTCAGTACGTCAATATTGGCCAAGAGCAGTTTTTGGTGCGAGGTTTAGGGTTGGTTAAGAACAGCAGCGACATTAAGCGTGTAGTCGTCTCTGAGAATCAAGGTACACCAGTCTATATCGAAAACATTGCCAACGTCGTTGAAGGCGCAGGGCCTCGTTTTGGTGCTGTGACGCAAGATGGTAAAGAAGTGGTGATGGGAATGGTACTTGCCAGGATTGGTGAGAATGCTCAGCAAGTTGTTGACGCCGCTAAAGAGAAGCTGAATCTGGTTAAGGCCACTTTGCCTAAAGGCGTGACGCTGGAAACTGTTTATGATCGCACCGCGATTATCGACAAAGCGATTCGTATGGCAGACCGCGCCATGATTGAAGGCGCATTACTAGTGATTGCCGTATTATTCATGCTGCTTGGCGAAGTTCGCTCCGCTCTGGTCGTGGTTGTCGCCATTCCTATGGGTCGTCTGATTGCTTTTATCTTTATGGAGAAATATGGCATCTCAGCAAATTTGATGTCATTAGGCGGCCTCATCATTGGCTTGGGTATGACCATTGATGGGCCGTTAGTACTTGTTGAGAATTGCTTCAGACGCTTGGCGCATTTCGCTGGTCAGAAGGTGGATAGATCCAAAATCGTCCTGGATGCTTCACGTGAAGTGATCAATCCCATCACTTTTGGTGTACTGATCATCACTGTGGTTTTCCTGCCTATCTTTTCCTTGACTGGCTTAGAAGGGAAGCTGTTTAAGCCGCTCGCCATCAATATGACTTTCGCCATGATTGGCTCAATGATTCTGACGCTCACACTGATCCCTGTGTTGTGCTCTCTGGCATTGAAACCAAAAGAGGAGAGAGACCCTTGGCTGATACGCTTGATTAAGCCTAAGTATGTCTCACTGTTAAAGTGGTGTTTGTCACATAAAAAGTTAGTCGTCGGCTCAACTGGTATTGCCTTCATAGCCGCATTAGCGATGTTTCCATTCTTGGGTAAAGAGTTTATGCCTAATCTGCAAGAACAGGACATTCTATTCCGCGTAACAAGCATCCCCTCAACGTCTTTGGATCAATCCATTGCAGTCTCTGATCGAGTTGCAAAGAGTTTGAAAAAAATGCCGCAAGTACAAAGTAGCCTAGCGATGATTGGTCGTGCTGAAAAAGGCGAAACTGCTGACGTGAACTACATGGAAGTATTGGTGCATCTAAAGCCAGTTGGTGCATGGCCAAAAATGATGACCTATGGTGAACTTGCGCAAGAGCTTCAGGACCAATTAGAGAAGGATGTGCCAGAGGCTGTTGTAGGCGCAACGCAACCGATTCAAATGCGGGTAGAGGAGCTCATCTCTGGGGTGAGAGCTACACTTTCAGCCAAAGTTTATGGCGAGGATCTGGCAACCATAGATCGTATTGCTACTGAGGTACGGTCAGTCATCGCCAAGGTCAATGGTGTTGCTGATTTGGCATTGGAGGCGAATATTGGCAAACCTCAACTCATTATTAATGTAGATCGTGAGGCCATTGCCCGTTATGGCATCAATGCAGACGATGTGCTGCAGATTGTTCAATCAGGGATTGGTGGCAAGACAGTCTCTACCCTGATTGATGGGGTAAAGCGGTTTTCCATACAGGTATGGCTGCAGCCTGAATATCGCAGTGATATCCGAGCGATCAACGATATTCCTATCTCTACAACGCAAGGTGCATTGATTCCACTGTCGCAAGTAGCCAGTGTCGATGTGGAGGAAGGCTACTCATTCGTCAGGCGTGAGCAATTGCAACGTTACGCCGTCATCCAAATGGATGTTCAAGGGCGTGATATTGATGGTTTCGTTAAAGAGGCCCAGACCGCGATCGAACAGCAAGTAAAACTGCCAAGTGGATACTGGATTCAATGGGGCGGCGCATTTGAGAACCAGCAAAGAGCCATGTCTAAACTGGCAATTATTGTGCCGCTCACGATTGGCTTGATATTCGTGCTGCTCTATACAGCCTTCCATTCACTCCGCTATGCCGGGCTGATTATTGCCAACGTACCTTTTGCAGCTATTGGCGGGATTTTCTCGCTGGCGATTGCCGGGCAGTATCTGTCAGTGCCTGCGGCAATTGGTTTCATTGCCGTATTCGGGGTTGCCATGCTGAACGGTATTGTTTTGGTGGAGTTTATCAACGGGCTCCGGGAAGAAGGTAAAACCGTAGATGAAGCTGTACTAGAAGGTACAACGCTCCGATTAAGGCCTGTGATGATGACAGCCATGGTTGAGATTTTCGGTCTAATTCCATTCCTACTGGCAACCGGTGTGGGCTCAGAAATCCTCAGGCCGCTTGCTGTCGTGGTCATCGGAGGTCTGTTAACCGCCACTGCATTAACCCTGGTTTTCCTGCCAGTTGCATACGACTGGATGGAAACAAGAAGGGAGCTCAACGAAGCCAAAATCATCAATTGATTTGGAGTTTTGGTTAATCAATCGCTTGTACCAGGTTGCCGTTTGAACAGCCTGGTCATCTTAAACACATGTTTCATGATTCCATCTAGGAGAATATCGTGAATAGTTCTAAAAGTCATATAAATGAAAATGTGCCGTGCCCGGACTGCATGGATAAAGAATCAACAAAGGTAGCTGGAATCTCAGAGGACTCATCACTCCACTCAGTTTCTGCAGACGATAATGCCGCAAGATTTCGTATACCTTCCATGGACTGTGCCTCAGAGGAGTCTGAAATCAGGCGTGCACTCGCTAAGATTGATGGAATTAAAAGCTTAAGATTTAATCTGGGGGCGCGGGAGTTAATCATTAATGCCGACGTTGACAGCATCCAACTTGCCGTCGAGGCAATCAAAAAGGCAGGTTTCAATTCAGAGTTAATTTCTGATGCAGAGAGTTTTGAAAGTGGTTCAGAGCTATCAAAAGGATTCTGGAATACATGGGGCAGGCCAATCAGCGGTCTAATCTTGGCTGTGATTGCTGAAGTCCTTGAGTTTGCATATCCGGATATTCAAGAAATTAAATATCTTGGAATGGCTTTAGCCAGCATATCCATCATACTCGCTGGACTGGATGTCTACGTAAAAGGCCTCAAAGCCTTCGGTGATGGCCGCTTAAACATCAATGCATTAATGACAGTTGCTGTCACAGGCGCCTTCCTCATTGGTCAATGGCCAGAGGCCGCAATGGTCATGGCGCTATATGCCATTGCAGAAGCTATTGAAGCCAAGGCCGTGGATAGAGCCAGGAATGCGATTAAGAGTTTGATGGAATTAACGCCAGAAGATGCCGAAGTTTTGCAACCGGATGGGGCTTGGAAGCGTGAATTAGTCAAAGACATCCCTATCGATTCAAAGGTACGCATTCGACCGGGGGAGCGTATTCCACTGGATGGCATCGTTATCTCTGGTCAAAGTGCAATAGATCAGTCGCCTGTTACCGGTGAAAGCTTACCGGTTGATAAATCTCCCAATGACGAGGTATTTGCAGGGACAATCAACCAGGCCGCAGAACTAGAGATTCGAATCACTGCACTTTCTTCGAATAGCACAATCTCCAGAATCATCAATGCAGTCGAGGAGGCCCAAGGAGCCCGTGCACCTACACAAAGATTTGTAGATGCATTCGCGGCATTCTATACCCCGGCGGTCTTTGTGCTTGCACTCATCGTAGCCCTCTGGATGCCATTCTTGCTGGAATGGACATGGATGAAGTCAATCTACAAAGCCTTGGTCTTACTGGTGATCGCTTGCCCATGTGCATTAGTGATATCCACCCCAGTGACTGTAGTGAGTGGCCTTGCTGCGGCAGCGAGGAGAGGAATACTCATCAAAGGTGGCGTGTATCTTGAAGAGGCACGCAAGATCAAAGCAGTCGCACTGGACAAGACCGGCACGATTACCGAAGGTAAGCCTAAGTTATCTAATTTCGAAGTATTCGAATTGCAGGCTGACTCAGCCGAATTGAAGGGCATTGCAAAAAGCTTGGCAAGCAGGTCTGACCATCCCGTCTCCAAAGCCATTGTAGAGGGCTTATCTGCGCAGGCGAAGGAGGTTAAAAACTTCAAAGCTATTGCAGGACGAGGCGTCCAAGGCCGAATAGCAGATATTACTTATTTCCTGGGTAATCATCGATGGATTGAAGAGCTTGAACTTTGCACTCCAGAAATTGAAGCTCAATTATCGATATTGGAAAACACTGGTCGCACAGTCAGTTTGTTAGCTACTACCGAAAAGGTGCTGGCAGTTTGCGCGGTTGCCGATACGATCAAAGTCTCCTCCAAAACAGCTGTTTCAGAACTAATATCACTTGGTGTCACACCAATTATGTTGACCGGGGATAATGCGGCCACAGCAAGAACGGTCGGTGTCCAAGCGGGTATTTCAGAGGTAAAAGGCAATCTTTTACCAGAAGACAAATTGAAGGAAATTGAATCTCTTCAGAAACAATTCGGTGTGACCGCCATGACCGGTGATGGAATCAATGACGCCCCATCTTTAGCAAGGGCAGACATCGGTTTTGCAATGGGCGCCGCTGGCACGCACACCGCGATGGAAGCAGCGGATATTTTAGTTATGAATGATGATTTACGTAGGCTACCTGAAACTATTCGACTCTCAAAACAAACGCACGCCATTCTTTGGCAGAACATCGTACTCGCCTTAGGCATCAAGTTTGTATTTTTGTTTTTAGCATTATTCGACAACGCATCTATGTGGATGGCTGTGTTTGCGGATATGGGGGCTAGTTTGATAGTGGTGTTTAATGGCTTGCGACTGATTACTTTCAAACCTAAGTCAAAAAGCTGATTTCGGAAATAATTGCTAAAGATATTCACGGCTAATCATTTGTTGAAGCATTTTAGGGAGAGAAAAGATGTTGCTCAAAAAGTTGGATGAAGAATTGAATTTGCAGCAGGCCGCTTTACGGATACGTAGTCAGCGCCAAGAGTTGCTTGCTTCTAACATTGCAAATGCCGATACCCCACAATATAAAGCGAAAGACATAGATTTTAAAGCGGCAATGCAATCTGCGATGCAGCAAATGTCAGGTAAAAATCCAACAGACCAACATGCAGGCCTGTTGCAGCAGACTAATGAATCACATTTAAACGCGGTGAAAACCAATTCGGGAGATACCCTATACCGTTCTTTAGTACAAGGCTCTGTAGATGGTAATACGGTAGACATGGATGGTGAACGAAATGCCTATGTGGACAATGGAATTCGCTATGAAGCCGGGTTAACTTTTGTGACGGATAAACTTAAAGAAGTGATGGCTGCAATTAATGGCTCATAAGTAAGTACTGTAAATTAAGATTTTCGGGATGCTTCAACCTTTCATCTATTTTTAAATAGAAGGTTACGATTTCCCATCTTTTGCGTGTAACTAGGCCTACTCTCTTCTGCCTAGAATAATTAATCACTAGCCTACCAATGACTGGCTAACTGATTCATACCAATATGCCAATACGATATAAATTGTGTGCCACCTTAGAGATTGCTATTTATAGTTGCTCATTTGTGCTGGAATGGCTGCTCAACATGGTGGAATAACTGCTCAGTATTACTGGAATACACAGCTGGATGAGCGTGAGGCGGTTAAACAGCACCGCCAGATATTGCGGTCCAGCAAAACAGACTTGTTTAAAGAAGCCAAAGCCAGATATCGCTATCGCTCATCTGAGCTGCTGGAACATATGGTTCAAGCCAGGTTCCGCACCAATCCGCGTGCTTTCGATGTGCTGATCCCGCCGCACCCGGAGTTTGATGAGCTGGTTCGGAATATTTATGTGCCGACCTTATTAGTGCTTGGCAGCGAAGGCATTGTTTCTGCTGAAACCGCCCGCGAACTGCATGCACTTAACCCTGACCTGCAATACAAGTTAATCCCTGATGTCGGGCATGGGCTGCCATATGATGAGCCTGAACGTTTAGCGGCTGCGATTCATACATTCTTAAAACCAACATTCACCACTACCCGGCCCCTGAAGGCGCCAGGCAGTTTTTCAGTCAGTGCCGCAAGTGCTTATTAGGTCGGGAGGCTGCTTCAGTTGAGGTGTGGTGAGTTCACCATCGGCTGGTGAAAAAATAGAGAATGAATGGCGATTCAAGGCTCAAACTTCATTAACACTTCTTCATCCGCCACCATGTCCAGAATCTCATCACTGAATGCATCCGTGCACTCGCTAGACCATTCTGCCCCCGCATTGGCATCTGTGGTAAACATGGGCAAAAAGCTCATGTACATAAATCGCCCATCTTCAAGCTTAATTGCTTGCACATCGTCCGGGTGCTCGACCAGATTCCAAGTATCAGGTGCATCCATTTCCAGTTGAACAGTGACTAATAGTTTTTTCATACGGCGTCTTTCATCGATAAATGTGCGGTGACTATAGGTGTTGTTGCGGTGAAACACAAGAAAACTTCTAGCTAAGTTTTTATGAGTGTGTGGCTAGTGAATAGCACAGAGATGAATTGTTACGAGTTTATTTTTGAATCGCTAATAATTTACTAGGCTATTATGATCCTCTAAGGTGCAGTCATATTTATATTTTGTGAAATCTGCATCTAATTAAAGAAATTAGCCGTATGTATGAATTGTTGCAATATAAATTTTAAAAGAAAACTTGGAATGAATTGTGATAGATGACATCGAGGGTTTAATAGCTCGAATAATAGATAGAGACGAGGATGCTTTTAATGATTTGTACGAAGCTACTTTTAGTAAAGTCTATAGTTTGGCTTTGAAGATTACAAAAGATCCAAGTACTTCTGAAGAGGTGGTTGAGGATACGTATTACCAGATATGGCAGGAAATTTATCGTTACGATTTCAACAAGTGTCCTTTGTATAACTGGATGTTAATCATTTGCCGTTCTCGTGCTATCGATGCGTTGAGGAAGCGCAATGCAATCCCTGAGATGGTCGTTAATTACGATTGGGCAATAGAATCAACGGACTTGTCAGCAGACGATAGGTTGCAGGACAAGCAAGCGTCGCTGGCAGTTGTTAAGGCTTTGTCAGAAATTAAACCCTTACAAAGACAACTATTGCACCATGTTTTTTATTATGGATTAACGCATCAAGAAATATCTGATGTGATGAATATGCCGCTTGGCTCGGTGAAATCAACGATTAATAGAGCTCAAAAATTATTAAGAGAGAAACTCAAAGGTGAGCAGTTTTGAATAAAGATATTACAACCAACAAACCTGAATCATTGGATTTTGATTTATTTCTTGAGTTGTTTCAGGCGACGCCAGATTTGGTGCCTAATCCCGATACAAAAAGTCACATCAAGGCGAAATTGATGCAACGCGTTGCACAAAGTCGGGGCGCGCAATTTTTTGTATTTTCAGAGCAAGGTCATTGGAAGTCAATTAACCAGGGAATTCAGATAAAGATCTTGAAGAGTGATACCCAAGCTAAATCATTTCTGCTGAAGCTCGAACAAAATACCATTATTCCATACCATGACCATCAAAAAAATGAGGAAACTTTTGTGCTTGATGGCGAGGTCTGGCTGGATGGGATTCATTGTAAAAACGGTGATTATCATTTTGCTGGTGCAGGCACGTTTCATAAAGAAATCCGCACTGAAAACGGATGTACGCTTTTGATTAAGACTTATTGATATGTCATCAGCCAATACAAAATGAAAGTTATTTATTTTATTCTGGCAATGACAGCATCAATGTTTTTATGTTCATCAACATGCCTTGCGACCAATGATTTTAAGGCACCGATATGGCAAATTGGCGGGCACATGCAAACGATCATCCCCTCTCTTTTTCCGCTGGTTGCAAAGCAAACCTATGTGCGAGAGCGTTGGGAGTTATCGGATGGGGATTTTGTGGATGTCGATTGGACCGAACCGCCTGAACGTTTGGATAACACGCAAAATAAACCTGTATTGGTACTGTTCCACGGCCTGGAGGGAAGCTCTCAAAGTCATTATGCCAGGGTGATGATGTCCTCTGCAAAGCAGCGTGGATGGCTTGGCGTGGTGGTACATTTTCGCGGCTGTTCAGGCGAGCCCAATCGACTACCCCGTGTTTACTATGCCGGGGATGCTGAAGAGATTAATACGTTTATTTCAATCATTCATCACAAGCTCCCTGACAACGAGATTTATGCGGCTGGCGTGTCTTTGGGTGGGAATGCGCTTCTTAAATGGCTAGGTCAATATCCGAGTGATGCGCTTCGCTTAGTCAAAGCCGCTGTTTCAATCTCAGCGCCGATTGATTTGAAAGAAACGGCTCATAGTCTAGATAAGGGCGTTAATTACTGGTTATACAGTAAACACTTTGTCGCTTCGATGAAGCCAAAAGCGTTGCAAATGGCTCAGCGGTTTCCTGATTATTTAGATACAAAACGTATTCAGGCAGCCAGCACTGTGCAAGATATGGATAATGCGGTGACCTCGGTGTTATTTGGCGCAAAGAATGCTGACGAATATTATGAAGTGAATGCCTCCAAACCATGGTTGCTGGCGATACAAACAGAGACCCTGGTTTTAAATGCAAAAAATGATCCTTTTGTTCCCTTTGATACCTTACCTTCAGAAGCTGAAGTATCAAGCACTGTTCATCTTGATTATCAGGCTGAGGGCGGGCATGCCGGTTTTTATGGCGATGCAGACCAAGACTCTCCATGGCTTGCGGAAAGAGTATTCAACTTTTTTAATGCGACGCAACAATCACAGCTGGATGCCGTGTTAGACCCCCTTATTCACTTTCACCCTTCCTCTCTTTATCAATAACCGCTCATCCCTTTCTCTCGTTTTTCAGCGCGTCATTCGCCAATAGCGACGTCGCCGTCACCCTTGCGCAATTGATGTGATTTATTTTGCCCAATCACCAGTCAATCGCATTGGGCATGCATCCATTTGCAAATGCATTACGTATATATGTGGTGAGAGAAGTTTTTCTGCTCTCACAATCAGCATTTAACCAGGGATAGGTAAGTGTTGCGTTATTACAGGTTTTTTGTTAACGCGATAATAGATGCTGATGTGTGGTATTGAGGGAAATCCAGTCATAAACCGTTAAGGGATTGTCATAAAAACGGCTTTTGTTGTCGTTGATACTGGGGAGCGTTAGTTGTGTATCTGGGCTGGGCTGATGGTTAAGGCTGGTCTGGGCCACAATTTCTTCGATGTAATTTTAATAACTTAATAGTAATTTTGAAGAGAGGTTCACATGAAGATTGGCTTTTTTTATAAGGCAGTGTTAGGCGCAAGTCTGCTGGTGGGGTCCCATGTTAATGCAGATACCTTGTATGGATTTAATAGCAGCAATATTGCTGTGATTGATACCTTGAATTTAGGTGCCGTTTCTTATATTAATATTTCGGGCCTGGGGGCGAATGAAAGATTGCTTGGTGTTGATCTCAGGCCGACTGATGGTCTGGTTTATGGCCTGACCAGTCAAAACAGGTTGTATACACTGGACACGACTACCGGTGCAGCGACCTTCAAGAGTAACCTCACAGGGGCTTCTCTGACTGGGGAGTCTATCGGGGTCGACTTTAATCCAGTCGCCGATTTCGCTGGTAACGCTTCGCTACGCGTAGTCACTGGCACAGGCAATAACTATGCGGTCAATGCCAATACCGGCGCGGTGGGAAATACCACCGGTGCAAATATTGGCAGTGGTTACACTGCCGTTGCCTACATCAATTCAACCCCCGGCATCGCGCCAGCCAGCACGGGATTGTATTATGTGAACACAACTAGCGACTCACTACATTTTCTGGCTACTGGATTTAATAATCCAGCCGGTGCAGGTGGAATCCAGACAGTTGGCTCGCTGGGTGTGAGTGTGTTGTCCGCAAGTGGCTTTGATGTTCTTGGCAATGGCAAGGCCTATGCCTTGTTTAATGTGAACGATGGTACCCTGGATTCACAGTTATTTTCGATTAACCTCACAACTGGCGCTGCTACTTATATCACGACTCTAAATGGTACTTTTAACGGTCTGACTGGTCTAGCTGCTGTACCTGAGCCAGAAAGCTATGCGTTGTTATTGGCTGGCTTGGGCCTGATCGCCGGAGTGGCAAGACGTCAGTCTCGTCAACGTTAATAAATACGCAGCAAAAAACGGATATCTAATACACTGGTATCTAATATTTAAGAAGGCCGATGTCTCTAAGCATCGGCCTTTTTTATAGGATTTTATTCTGGTGGGCTAGACGGCACTCACACCTGAATGGCACGCGCCCTGAAGCGTTTGAAGAGGTCTGGCGCAAACAAGGTGAGGTGTCTACAAAACCGTGGGTAGCCCACTCTTCCTGTTTGAGATAGTGCGCCCCAGAAGATGAAAGTGGGCACTGGTCAATTAAGATTCCGTTGGTTTGAATGACAGTTGAAACTAGTCGCTAGTCATTGCCGAAAAGGGATAGGGTGGATTGCCGAGGTGCATCAGTGTCAGTCCCTACAACGACCTGTACAGTATCTCCAGTATGTAACAGACCACCGCGCAGAATGCGTGCCGTTATACCGCCATGGCCGCGCATAGCGTTGTAACCGCCTGCCCCTAGCACTTGTTCCATTCTTGAGCAGGGCTCACAAGGGCCTGTTATCTCCAACACTACATTACCAATCAACAGATGCAATGGCTGATCTTTAAATAGCGATTTTGTCGCCAGCAGATTGATGCCGGAAACAATCAAATTACGCCTGAGCAAAGCCGGATCAATCTGTAAGTGACCCGTGAACGCTGCTATCACTGGTAAATGCTCTGCTTGCAGCAATGTTACTTGTCGTTTACTTCCATTCGGAGCCGATGACTGGCGCAAACTTGCGCGATCTCCCTGTAATCCAAGGTTGGCAGTGGCATGCACTTGATCTTGTAGCAAACAAGGCTGGCCACGACCAGGACGCAAGTAAATGGCATCCAGCCGCCCAGGCTGGCTAAAATGTTGAGTCAATTGACGCAGGGTAACGGTTTGCATGAATGCTAGTGTGGATTGTTGGTAAAGCTATTTACTCACGATTGTTTTACCAATTGGGGCGAGTGAAATGGCAGCAAGTTTTAGATGTTGAATACCAAAAGGAATGCCGATGATAGTAACGAAGCAAGCAAGTGCAGAAATCAGATGACCAATTGCCAACCATGCGCCGGCAAAGATAAACCAAATGACGTTTCCAACAAACCCAAGTACACCGGTACCAATATCATCCTTCTGATTTAACACGTTGCGACTCACTGCTTCTCGACCAAATGGTAAAAAGGTAAATTGGCCAATGACAAAACAGGCTTTTCCCCAAGGGATGCCAATGATCGTTATGAACGCCAAAATACCAAAGAACCACCAGGCCAGGCCCATGAAAAAGCCGCCAAAGATGAACCAAAGAAAATTACCAATACTGCGCATTTTTATTCCCCCTTTTGTACGCGAATTTAAACCAATTTCATATGGCTGACGAGATCATTGATTAAACATAACTTAAAAAGGGCTGCCCTACGCCTGGCGTAGTTATATCTTTCAAGTGGATGAACTCTTAATACTGTGAGATAACGTTCCGCGATAGGGGCAAGGTGCGAAATTAGATTCGGGAGAGTAGCCATTAGGTGAGTCATGTAGTAAGTTCTAGCTAATTATGGCAGGCTCAAGGCCAAAGAATCTCGATATGAACGTTGTTGAAATCTGGGTCTTCTACGTTTCCTCCATGAGTACATTTCATTCCTTGTGGCAGCGATTGCATCCTGACTTCTTGCCCCTCTGGAATGACCCCACCAAAAGCCTGAAACTCAATGAATCGGTTAAGTAAATCAATGACACCATCCATGTGATCTGGTGAGACGCCATGAACACTTAAATCAGGTCGACCAAACTTTCTCATCCCGCGTGTGTGCAGCCATTTCTTGTTCTCGCTTTCATCGGAGACGAGTATAACGACATGTTCTCTAGGTAATGCTTCTGCAGGCTCAAATACAGTTGATCGCCACTCTCCTGGCTCCCACCATTTGAAGCTTTGTGGATCATAGACTGCTACTCCATCAGCTTCTAGAAGTCCGGTTAGTAGACCAATCGTGTTTCGGAAATAGTTGAGCGTGGAGTCATCATGTATTTCGCCTTTGATAACGACGCATTTGGTCTGTGCTGAAATTAATTGGGCAAGAGCTGGTTGATCTTTGCATAGTTCATTCCACAGGTAGCCCTGTCGAAAATCATCTAAAACTTCAGGAGAACTTCCTGTACCGTAGGCACTAATTTGAATGTCTTGCGGAATGGAGTCACATCGGTGTCTGGTGCGAGATAGTTTTAATTCATTTGTATCACTACCGAAAACAACGTAGAAAAGGAATGGGGGAGCTACATCTTCTGAGTAGTATTGACGTGGCCAGTCTTCAAGTTGGTTATCCATAATTTAAAATTCAACAGTTTAATTTTGTATCAGTTTTATGGTGATTTATCTCTCTAATTTTAATTCACCTTTAAGCGCGAAAGAATCGGTGGTCATGCAATCCCACCTGGACCAATCAACTTTGCGTTAATTGCACCATGAACCATTTCACCATCCTGAAAATACACAATAAACCAGAATGAGACATCCGTGGAGTTCAATTGCTTTGTTGCCGTTGATGAAGCTTTATTTATGATTGATAGCAAAGATGCTGGTAAATCTGCATCATTGATCAACCTCAAACGAGGCATTATGGATACCGGATCTTCGTCTAGGCTCTCGTCATAAAATAGAACAAGATCAGTCGTTCCAAAATGCTTCGCGCCATCCCAAAATGCTGTAAACAATCTGTCATCTATGAGATCAGCAAATCTGCGCTGCGAAACAGGATTAATGTGGTTGCTCATTTTAGTGTTAAAGCATGAGGTTAATATTTTGAGGTTGTGGGTTGGTTAATAAACAATATATCTTAAGAAGTCGCCATGATATTATTTGATACAGTTAGGGAAGTGGTAAAAAATGGCCTAAGTGACTGAAATATTAACTAATGTAAGTTGATATTTCTACAGGAGGGCAACAAAAAAAGACCATGGGTAATACTTATTGAGTCGGGTGGAGAGTGTCAGTGTCTAATGCTAAACAAGTTATCGCAATGCTGAGAAGTCGTGCAGAGGGTGATGATGAGGCATTCTATTCAATTGCTCTACAGATAGCAGCATCGGAAGCGCGCCAGGGTCATCGACATACTGCTGAAGAAATGCGCTCGGAAGTAGATAAGGCACGCTCTAAAGAATCCAGAGGCATGTCAGTGCCATTGAAGTTTGCAAGTCCGCGAGGTGATATTGAAGGTTTGCTCGAGTTGCGTGAGCCGCGCTTCAAGCTGAAGGATGTGATTCTTAGTGATCGAATACTGACTGGACTAGGTGATGTGCTTCGTCAACAACGCAAACGAAATTGGCTTCGCGAACATGGCAAAACCCCTAGCCGCCGAATTCTCTTTATTGGACCGCCTGGATCCGGTAAAACAATGTCTGCAGAAGCCATGGCTGGTGAACTGCAGCTACCGCTGTTTGTTATACGCCTTGAAGGCCTAATTACGCGATATATGGGTGAAACTGCCGCTAAACTAAGGTTGATCTTCGATGAAACCAATAAGCGGCGCGGAGTGTATCTGTTTGATGAATTCGACGCCGTCGGAGGAAATCGAACCGCAACAAATGATGTGGCTGAAATGCGTCGAGTTTTAAATTCCTTTTTGCAATTTATCGAAGGTGGAAACTCAACGGATAGCGTGATAATTTGCTCAACTAACTACCCGTCTTTGCTCGATCATGCGCTGCTTCGTAGGTATGACCAGGTGCTTGAATTCCAAGCTCCTAACGCGGAACAAATACAGCAATTGGTGTTGGCTAATCTGAAACCAATGAAGGGCGTGAGGCTTTCATGGAAAAAAATCATCTCTCAAGCTGAAGGACTTAGCCAAGCTGAAATTGTACGAGCAGTAGATGATGCTGTTAAATCAGCTATCCTTGATGAAAGAAACACAGTTTCGACTGAAGATATATTATTCAGACTCAATGAGCGAATAGAAATGCGGAGCGCATTCTCCTAATTAAATTACGCCTAGAATATTAATAATTAGATGGCATTCACACTCCCTCACATAGATATATCTCCCTTCGTAGTTAGTCACGAGTATCAAGGCTCAAGAACTCCAATTAGCCATGAGGATCGTGTAAGAGCTGAACATGGGAACCGCGTTCAGCGACAATTGGACGCGGCGCTGAATGTGATGGATGTAATTAGGCAAGAAGCACCTGATCTTGCAGAGTCCTCTGGTTCATACATTGAGGTTGAGCTGCGTTCGGGAACTCAACCTGATCTTCTAGACATGAGTTCTAGAAAAATCAAAAGTGGTGCTTCAAAACTCGGCATCAGCAACGAAAGAATCATTGCTCTTTATATTCCAGATAACGCTCGAGATACTTTACTGTCGATGGTGCAAGATTATTTGACAGCGCCGCTAACAGATGGGGGTAATCCAAGAAATAAACAAAAAGTTGAAGCGATTGAGGCTTTTCGTGCTGCGCGAATGGAAACATTATGGACCGATGAGCCGGAAACACTGCCTCAAGAAGCTGATGCACCAATCTGGTGGGGTTTGTGGTGCTGGCGAGATAATGTCGAAAAGGTTGTTGGTGCCTGTAATCGATATGAATTACAAGTTAGTAATCCAGACAAGTGGTTGTTTTTTCCTGAAGTGATTGTTGTACCAGTGTTTAGTAATAGACGATCCGTAGAGTGGATAACCTACGCAACTGGAGGAATAGCTGAGCTACGTAGGGCGAGCGATAATCCATCATTTTATATTAATGATGTTAGGGGTGAGCAGCTAGCATGGTTAACTGATATGGCAGAGCGTGTTACATGGCCAGATGCAAATGCTCCGGCTGTTTGTCTGTTGGACACAGGAGTTAACCGCGCACATGTTTTGATTGAGCCTGCTCTTTCAATAGTTGACATGCATTCACATAAATCGGAATGGGGGGTGGATGATCATCACAACCACGGAACCGAAATGGCTGGACTTGCGCTGCATGGTAATTTAACAGCACCGCTGGGAGATAATTCGCAAAGAGTTTTAGGTCATCGGTTAGAGTCAGTAAAATTGCTGCCACCGGATGGTTTTGATCCAAATGAACCTAGCGCTTACGGCTCAATCACACAAGCGGCTATTATTCGCCCAGAAATATCTCAGCCCTATAAGCAACGCGCATATTGCATGGCAATTACAAGTGATGTAAATGGTGCTAAACCATCCGCTTGGAGTGCCGCTATGGATCAGGCTGCGATGGGATCGATGATTGCAGATGACGAAAATTCACCAAAGCGTCTAATTTTTGTTTCTGCTGGAAATGTTGATGAGGTGATTGATAAAAGCCAATTAAGATCTCAAGATGATTATGCAATAGAAGATCCAGCCCAAGCTTGGAATGTAGTCACTGTAGGTGGCTACACTGAACTCAGTGATATCCATGATCCTGGATTTGAAGATTACTTACCTCTAGTAGCGCCAGGTGCGCTCAGTCCTCACAGCAGAACCAGCGTAAGCTGGCCAAGAAATTCCCCTATAAAGCCTGAGATAGTTATGGAGGCGGGGAATCGTGGGGCTAATCCAGCGGGAAATGATCTTTATACTTTAGAATCGTTAAGCCTGTGTACTACGGGCCGAGATACTGCAATGCGGCCGATAGTTACTACACATGCAACAAGTGCTGCCACTGCTCAGGCAGCTAGGTTGGCTGCCCAATTGATGGTAGACCATAGTGATTATTGGCCCGAGACTATTAGAGGGTTGATCGTTCATAGCGCCGAATGGACGCCATATATGTTAAATCAGTTGGCAGCAAATCCTAACAAAGACTATCACTATCAACTTATTCGACGTTTTGGCTATGGGGTGCCTAGCTATGAAAGAGCTTCTGCTTCATCAATTAACCACCTTGCATTAGTCACTCAAGCTGAAATCCAGCCATTCAGACTGGATGGGAACAGGCAATTTAATGAGTGTCATTATTACACTTTGCCTATACCCAGGGCGCTGCTTGAACAGCTTGAAAATACTGAGGTGCAATTAAAAATTACCTTGTCATATTTTATTGACCCTAATCCTGGTTTGTCTGGCACCATAGATCCACAGCGCTATCAATCCCATGGCTTGAGATTTGATTTACGTAGAAAGAATGAATCTCTTGAGATATTCAAGCAGCGTGTAAATGCATCTGAGCGTGATGATCCGCGAGTGCGGCCCCGTACGACACCCGATGATGAAAGGTGGATGCTTGGTCCACGAAGCGTTTCTGCAGGATCTTTACACTGTGACACATGGATCGGACCAGCAATTGAGTTGGTGGGAAGGGATTTATTGTGTATTAAGCCGGTTGGTGGTTGGAGTAGGTTTAGATCAACTGCCGAACATTGCAACAGCGAGCGCCGCTACTCCCTTATCATCACTTTTAAGACTGCAGATACCTCAATAGACCTCTACACTCCAATTGAGAACCACATTGCTGCCCTATTAAATGTTGAAACTCAGCAAAGTGTTGAAACCGTTGTGAGACAAGATAATTTATTTTAAAAACTTGTGTATACAAGTATTCCTAGAGGGATTCCGTTCAATGTTGAATATAGTTCAACATTGATTAAGGACTATCTTAAGTAATTGTTTGGGAGTTACCCTGGCGTTACCCCAGGAAATATTTAGTTCCAGAAGATTTTCTTAATCTGTTGATTTATATGGTGCGCCCGGCGGGAGTCGAACCCACGACCCTTGGCTTCGGAAACCAATACTCTATCCAGCTGAGCTACGGGCGCAATCCTGCCATTATAGCAAATAAGTTGCGCTGGCTTGGCGCGTGCCGTCTATTTTCTCTTTTTGCCTGCTGCGCACAACTACGCGTCTGAAATAATATTGTCATAGTGCGGGGCTATGCTTGCCTGAGGAAATATTAAGATTGTTTAAGGGTATTGCACTATGAAAGCCATGATTTTGGCCGCGGGGAAGGGTACACGTGTCCGGCCGCTGACGTATGAATTGCCTAAACCGATGATTCCGGTGTTGGGTAAGCCGGTGATGGCGTATCTGATCGAGCATCTGGCCATGCATGGCGTGGCCGATATCATGGTGAATGTGAGTTATCTGCACCAGAAAATTCAGGATTATTTTGAAGATGGCCATCGTTTTGGCGTGAATATTGGCTATTCGTTTGAGGGTGATATTGTCGACGGCAAGATCGTGCCACATGCGGTGGGCTCTGCCGGAGGCATGCGCAAGATTCAGGACTTTAGTGGCTTTTTTGATGACACGACGATTGTATTGTGCGGTGATGCGATTATTGACCTCGACATTACGCGCGCGGTGAAAGAGCACAAGGAGAAGGGTGCGCTGGCGAGCCTGGTGACCATGCAGGTGCCTATGGATAAGGTGTCTGGCTATGGCGTGGTGGTGACTAATAATGAAGGCCGTATCATTTCTTTTCAGGAGAAGCCTAGCCAGCTAGAGGCGCGCTCCAACTGGGCGAGTACCGGGATTTATATTTTCGAACCTGAAGTATTAGACCTGATTCCTTCCGGCAGCGAGTTTGATATTGGCTCGGATTTGTTTCCTTTATTGGTGCAGCGTGGCCTGCCGTTTTACGCGATCCAGCATCCGTTTAACTGGATTGATATTGGCGTGGTGAGCGATTATTGGCTGGTGATGCAGCAAATGATGCAGGGGTTTTTCCCGTCGATGCCGATCCCAGGCAAGCAGGTCAAACCTGGAGTGTGGGTAGGGCTGAATGTGCATATTGATTGGGAGCACACGCAGATTGAGGGGCCGGTGTATATCGGCTCCGGTTCGCGTATTGATAAAAACACCCGGATTATCGGCCCGACCTGGATTAACGCTGGTTGCCATATCCAGCGCGACAGCACGGTGATTCGCTCGATTTTGTTTGATTACACGCGCATTGCCCAGGGCTATGCGATTGAAGACCGCATTGTGTGCGGCGAGTATTGTGTCGACCGCAATGGCCGCATGGTGCATATGGATGACGACAATTGCGACATTATCTGGACTGATGCGCGCGAGAAAGTGGTTTATCCACAAAACTACGCTTATGCCAGACTGTAGTTTGTAGTCCGTTGCCATGTTTCTGACATGCCAGCGTCAAGGATTTGTCATGTTGGGTGACTATGCTCTCTGGAGTTTTGAGGAGAGGGTAAACACATGAAAAAAATGACTTTAATGATGGGCTTGCTGTTCGGTAGCATGAGCATGGCACAAGCGGCAACAACGTACCAAATTAGCAAAGAGTGGACATTTGCCCACAGTGGTGGTGGCTATTTGTCTGAAATCCCGGCCTTTGATGTGACCACCAACACTTTGTGGGTGGCTGGCGTAAAAGGGGTGGACGTATTAGATGCGAACACCGGTAGCTTGCTGCAACGCATTGATACCAGTGCTTATGGCAGTATCAACAGCGTGAGCATCAGCAATGGCATGGCTGCATTTGCCATTGAAAACAATACACGTACCAATGCTGGTATCGTGCAGTTGTATAACACTTCCAGCAGAAGCCTGGCCGCAGGCACCAACACATTCACCGTGGGTGCATTGCCAGACATGCTGACATTCACCCCAGATGGCAGCAAAATTCTGGTCGCCAACGAAGGCACGCCAAATGTCTATGGCTCACGTATCGGCAACAGCGTACCACGCGTCTATGGCGCCTCTGCCAATGACCCGGTCGGTAGCGTCACAATTATTGATGTGACCAGCCGCACTGTGGCTGCGACGGCCACTTTGGCCGGTGTGACAACTTCTGGCAGCCATATCCGCACCAATACCGGCATGGATTTTGAGCCGGAATATATTGCAGTCAGTGCTGACGGCAGCAAAGCCTATGTCACGCTGCAAGAAGCCAACGCGATTGGTATCCTGGACCTGAACACAAACTCTTTCACAAAAGTGGTGGGCCTGGGCGCGAAAGACTTCAGTCAGCCGGGTAACAGTATCGACCCGCTCAATAATGGCAGCGTTAATTTTATCAGCGCTAACGTAAAGGGCTTGTACATGCCTGATGGGATTGCGACCTATGACGTGGCTGACAAGACTTACCTGGTGACAGCTAACGAAGGTGATTTCCGTGAAGATGACGGTGACCGCTCTGCTGCCAGTTCACTGGGCGCGACTGGCGACTTGGCCAATATCCGTGTATCGAATACGGACTCATCTCCAGGCGATCTGTACGCAGCAGGCGCACGCTCTTTCAGCATCCGTGATGCCGATGGCAACCTGGTGTATGACAGTGGCGATATCCTCGATAAAGAAGCGTTTGCACGTGGCATTTACGATGATGGCCGTAGCCGTGACAAAGGTGTGGAGCCAGAAGGCGTAGATTTGTTCACACTGGGTGGCCGCACCATTGCTGCTGTAGGCCTGGAAAGAACCCTGAAAGGCGCGATTGCCCTGTTTGATATTACCGACCCGACCAAGGTCAGCTTTATCGACATGATCGTGTCTGATGGCGATTTGGCGCCAGAAGGTCTGGTCGCCTTTGAAAAAGACGGCTCTATCTTCCTGGCGTTTGCCAACGAAGGTTCTAACACGACTTCCTTGTTCCGTATCAGTGCCGTGCCTGAGCCAGGTTCTGCAGCGATGCTGGGCCTGGGTTTGGTCGCGATGGCGGCCATGCGTCGCCGTCAGAAGTAATCGGTCATTCTGACTACATTCAGCCGGGCATGGCAACATGCCTGGCTGTTTGTTTTTAGGTACATGGAAAAGCCTGCACGCGCGTTTCCTGTCCAGTCGTTCTGCGTTATAATCGCGGGGATATTTTTTCTAACGCAACGGGATACGGATATGTCGGATTACAAACAAGGTTCAAGCATTAAAGAGTTAATTATTGCGATTCCAGGTGCCATTGTTGGATTTACTTTGCTGGTTTCGTTACTGGCTTACCTGTTTGGCGTGTTTGGCAGTGAAAAAGCCGCCCCGTCCAAAGAAGAAACGGACGCAGTCGAGCAAAAAGTGGTGGCCAATATCAAACCGGTGGCGACCATTGAAGTGGCTGAAGCCGCTGGCGCCCACGTTGAAAAGAGTGGCGAAGAGATTGTGAAAGGCACTTGCGTGGCCTGTCATGGCGTAGGTGCATTGGGTGCGCCAAAAATCGGTAATGCTGGGGACTGGGGTCCACGTATTGCACAAGGCTATGAAACCCTGGTTAAACATGCGACAGAAGGTATTCGTAGCATGCCACCACGCGGCGGCGCGGCTGACCTGAGTGATCATGAAGTGGCAGATGCCGTGGCTTATATGGCAAATCAGGCTGGTGCAAAGTTTGATCCTGCCAGCTTGAAGAAGTAATTGCTGTGAATGTGAGAAGCCGCTTGATTCAAGCGGCTTTTTTATTGGTGAATTCGTTTTTCTGGCAAAGTAGAATCCATGGCGAGATACGCAATTGGGGATATCCAGGGCTGCTACCACTCCCTGATGCATTTACTGGCGCAGGTGGACTTTCAGCCTGGTCGTGACAGCCTGTGGCTGGTGGGCGATTTGATTAATCGCGGTACCGGCTCTCTGGAGGTGTTGCGTTGGGTATACAGGCACCGCGAGCATGTGCGGCTGGTGCTGGGTAACCATGACCTGCATGCGATTGCTGTGGCACATCATATCCGGCCACCGCATCGCTTTGATACGCTGACAGCATTGTTTTCTGCCGACGATGGCGCCGCCTTGCTCGGCTGGTTACGCCAACAGCCGCTGATGGTGCTGGAAGATGATTTTGCCATGTTGCACGCCGGGCTCTATCCGCAATGGACTTTGCCAGAGGCCAGGGCGCTGGCGGCTGAGGTTGAAACTGTGTTGCAGTCAACAGATTATTTAAGCTTTTTGCAGCAGATGTATGGCAACCACCCGGCCGCCTGGGATGATGGCTTAACCGGTATTGATCGCTTGCGCGCGATCACCAATGCCCTGACGCGCATGCGCTTGCTGGATGACACTGGGGCAATGGAGTTTGCCTTCAAAGGCGAGGTGCAGGATATTCCGGCTGGCTATCAACCCTGGTTCAAAGTCGCTACGCGGCAATCGGCACAAGCCAGTCAAACCATCCTGTTCGGGCATTGGTCAGCCCTTGGTTTGTATCAGGGCGAGGGCGTGATTGCGCTGGATACCGGTTGTTTGTGGGGACGACAACTGACGGCTTATACGCTGGAAACAGGTGCGTTTACCCAAGTGCCCTTAGATCCGCGCGACCGGCCAGCAGGCACGGTTGGCGAGTAGTTGGCGCGCCTGTGATGGAGTTGTGGCTGGTCGTGGCGGCCGCCTTCCTGGCTGGAGTCATGGATGCGATGGTCGGTGGTGGCGGGTTGGTCACCGTGCCTGCGCTGCTCTCGACTTATACCTCACTGCCGCCTGCCTTATTGCTGGGCACCAATAAATGTTCCAGTGTGTTTGGCACCACCGTGGCTGCCTGGCGCTATAGCCATCGCGTGCAGCTGGATTGGACCTGGCTGGCCCCCGCTGCGCTAGTGGCTTTTGTCGGCGCTGGCCTGGGGGCGTGGACGCTGACCTGGATGGATCCGCAGTTCTTGCGCAAATTGCTGCCCTGGGTATTGCTGCTGGTGCTGGTTTACACCTTAAAATCTCCGCAATTTGGCCTGCATCATGCGCCGATACGGCAGAGTGCCCGCGCACGCTTGTGGCTGGCCCTGGCGATTGGGGCAGGGATTGGTTGGTATGATGGTTTTTTCGGGCCGGGCACCGGTAGTTTCTTTATTTTTCTGCTGGTGCGCTGGCTGGGACAAGACTTTCTGCATGCCTCAGCCTCGGCGAAAGTGCTGAATGCGACCACCAATCTTGCCGCACTGCTGATGCTGGCCGCAACTGGTCATGTGTGGTGGCAGGCCGGCCTGATTATGGCCGTGGCCAATGTGGCGGGTAGCCTAGTGGGGACTGCATTGGCACTCAAGCATGGTGCCGGGCTGGTGCGCAGGGTATTTATGCTGGTGGTGGTGCTACTGATTTTAAAAACGGGCGTAGATGCCTATGTCGTTTAAAGGCGTCATGCTTGTAACAGCTGTCATGGCCACTCACGCGCAACATGTTATGATGTGTGCACTGGGGATTCAGCAGCCTCCCCGCTTCAAGACGCCCTGCGTCCAAGGACTGCTCAAATCTTGGGTCATGCTCAGCCGTGAGCTATATCCTATGAAATGAGGCCTTATGCACGCACATTATTCTTCTGATATGACTTCCTCCACTGACATACACACATCACCTGCACCAGTGTCGCTCAGCCAGGCTTTCTGGTATTGGCTCAAACTCGGCCTGATCAGTTTTGGCGGTCCGGCCGGGCAAATTGCCATCATGCATCACGACCTGGTCGAGCAAAAACGCTGGATATCTGAAAAACGTTTTTTACATGCGCTCAATTATTGCATGGTCTTGCCTGGCCCGGAGGCGCAGCAGCTGGCCACCTATATTGGCTGGCTCATGCATCGCACCTGGGGCGGCGTGATCGCCGGCGTGCTGTTTGTCTTGCCTTCGTTTTTTATGCTGGTGTTACTGGCCTGGGTCTATATGGCTTATGGTCACGTGCCGACGGTGGCGGGTGCTTTATACGGCATTAAACCGGCGGTGGTAGCGATTGTATTGTTTGCGGCTTATCGCATTGGCACGCGCGCGTTAAGAAATCGCGTCATGTGGGCGATTTCTGCCTTGGCATTCGTGGCGATTTTCCTGTTCAAATTGCCGTTTCCTTTGATCGTACTGACCGCTGCAAGCCTGGGTTTTATCGGCGGACATCTGGCTCCCAAACTCTTTACCGTGGGTGGGCATGGTGCAGCCACGCATCATTTTGGCCGTGCCCTGATTGACGACGATACGCCCACACCGGCACATGCACGTTTTAGCTGGCTGGGCATGGTGCGCATTGCAGTCACGGGGGCGATACTCTGGCTGCTGGTGATGGCTGGCTTGTGGTGGCACTTCGGCTGGCAGGGGGCGTTGACGCAAATGGGCTGGTTTTTCAGCAAAGCGGCCTTGCTGACTTTTGGCGGTGCCTATGCCGTCTTACCTTACGTTTATCAGGGCGCCGTGGATCATTACCACTGGCTCAGCCCGGCGCAGATGATGGATGGTCTTGCCCTGGGCGAAACCACGCCCGGCCCATTGATTATGGTGGTAACCTTTGTCGGTTTTGTTGGTGGTTGGCTTAACCAGGCACTGGCCGCAGATGGGCCATTGCTGGCGGGTTTTTTGGCGGCGACGGTGGTGACTTTTTTCACCTTTTTGCCCAGTTTTGTATTTATTTTTAGCGGTGCGCCGCTGATTGAAAATACACGTGACAATGTACGCCTCACGGCACCACTGAGTGCCATTACCGCTGCCGTGGTCGGCGTGATTTTAAATCTAGCCCTGTTTTTTGCTTACCATGTGTTTTTGCAGAGCACATGGTTTCCTGGCGTAGACTGGCTAGCCATCGGCCTGGCCGTCGTGGCCTGGTTGGCGCTGGCGCGTTTTAAACTGAATGTGATTGCCGTGATTGCTGCGTCTGCAGTGGTGGGGATGCTGGTGCAATGGCTGCGCTAGGTCAGGCGGCCATATTAACCAAATAATGTTGCGGTAATCTGCGCGTGTGCTTGCTGAGCCAGCTGTTGTCGTGATTGTCCGCTGGCTGCAATTGGCGTACCAAAATGCAAGTGCACCGTCGGTTGCTGCATTTTCAGGTAGGCGTTCATCGATTCGATGATCGAGGTGTCGCCAGCGTAAGCTACGTCCAGGTTCGGTTGGCCATCAGGCAGTGGGTAATGAATCGCTACCGGGATGATTTTGGTGTTGGCTTCAATAGCCGCCTGAATCAGGCTGCTTTTAAACGGCAGTACACTCAGACCCTCGGTGGTAGTCCCTTCCGGAAACACGCATAGATTGTCATTCAATTTGAGCGCGTGGCTGCAAATATTCACCACGCGCGCCGCATCGCGGTTACGCGTACGATTGATGAAAATGGTACCTGACTTTCTGACCAGGTAACCAAAGACTGGCCAGTCCCTGATCTCCAGCTTGGCGACAAAGCGTACCGGGATGATGCTGTTGATGGCATGGATGTCTGACCAGGAAATATGGTTAGCCACAAACAACACGCCATGCGTGCGGATATCAGGCAACTCGCCGCTGGTCGTCACGCGCAAGTTAAAGCAGTGCAGCAGGCGCTTGCACCACCATTGAATCAGGCCGAGCCGCATCCAGCGGTTGCACACTGGCAACACAATGGCGGCTAAGGTGACACCTGTCAGGACATGCAGTGTGATGCGGGTGATGCGCCACCCGCGAACGATCATTGAGGTTTGTGGCAAGTTATTTCAAGAAATGCGCAGCATATCTGGGATTCATTCGAGACAGGGGTAACAATACCAGCATATCTGCCGTATTAAAAGCAGGGTCCCAGGCCGGTTCGCCGCAAATGTAGGCACCCAGTCGTAAATAGCCTTTGACCAGTGGCGGGCAAGCGACGGTCAGGGATTGATCCAGAGCATCAATCGGCAATGGATTGTGCGGGAACACGCGGTATTCTGCAGGCGACAAATAGTCGTCACGCAAGTTGTTAAACAGGGACGCCGCGGTATGGCCACCGTCGTGCATGGAGATGCTGGCGCAACCGATCATGTACTCATACTGGCGAGCCATCATGTATTTGGCCAGGCCTGCCCATAGCATGGTGATGGTGCCGCCGCTACGGTAGTCAGCGTGTACGCAGGCGCGGCCGACTTCCACTGTACGATCAGCCAGGGGTGCCAAACGACTTAAATCAAACTCGCCAGCGGAGTAGTAACCCCCTGCCAGCATGGCTTGCATCGGGTTCAATATACGGTAAGTGCCAACGACTTGCTGGGTCGCATCGTCGCGCACCAGTAAATGATCACAAAAGGCATCAAAGCCATCGACATCCAGCCCTTGCTGGCCTTTGATTTGTGCGCCCATTTCTTCAGCAAATACCTGGTAGCGCAGGCGTTGTGCTTCCATGATCTCTTCTGCGCTGGTGGCCAGTGCCACGCTCAGGGTTGAGGCTGGCTTACGGGTGGTGTCGGCTGGCGATTGAATTTCTGCCTGGTATGTGCCGTGTTCTTGCAGATGGCGTTCTAACATCACGCAACTCCTTGGTTGAGGTTTAGCGAGATATTAGGAGTGTCACATGAACGATTGGTGACGTTGGTGTGACAGTTGTGTGACGCCGCCAGTGACTAAACTGCTCGCGCTAAATAAAAAAGAGCGACCCATGGTCGCTCTTTTAAATGAAGCTATTTCCGCGCTTAGTGAGAAACGCGGGAGGTGCCGCCACTTTCAACAATACGCACACGCTCACCCGCGTTAAATTGCTCGTCAGCCTCTTGCACAATGGCGACCAAACCGCCGCCATCCAGCTTGACTGTGATTTCGTAAGCATTTTTACGCGTTGCCACTTCTTCTGCGGCAGAGCCCGCCAGGCCACCGGCGACTGCGCCAATCACGGCAGCAATCGCACTGCCTTTGCCGCCACCGACCGAGCTACCCGCGATACCGCCAATGGCGCCACCGGCAATGGTCCCGACAGGTGACTTGGTGCCTTCCAGTTTCACGGAGCGTACACTTTCCACCACACCGGTTTTGACTGTTTGTGCTTTACGCGCTTCGTCTCGTGAATACACATTGCCAGAGTTTGAACTGGCGCATGCCGCCAATACCCCGGTGATTACTGCGACAGCCATCCATTTTAATACGCGTGTTGTCATTTTTCTCTCCTAGTATTTACACACATCACTTCACTCTTTAACGTAAATCACTTATATCTAATGCACATTGCTTAGCTGGCAGTCTGGCGCAGGGATGGGTCTTCTTTGAGCGCATCCTGCACCAGTGCATGGCTATAAATGTTTTCAATCTCTGTTCTGCTTGGCTGGTGGTTCTGGCCGCCGCGGCTGCCAATCTTGATGGCACCCATGGTGGATGCCAGGCGGCCACAAGCCTTCCAGTCCCAACCGCGCACAATGCCGTATAACAAGCCGGCACGGTAAGCATCGCCACAGCCAGTCGGGTCTACCAAAGACTCTGCTTTAACGCATGGAATATCATGACGTTGACCATCAGCGTAAATATGCGAGCCTTCGCTACCCAAGGTCACAATCAGCGCTTTTACTTTAGCCGCCAGTTGTTCTAATGATAGCCCTGTTTTGTCTTGGATGACTTGTGACTCGTAATCGTTCACCGCCAGATAGTCGGCCATTTCAATAAAATGCAACAGTTCTTCGCCATTAAACATTGGCAAGCCCTGGCCAGGGTCAAACATAAATGGAATACCCGCATCGTGGCATTCTTTGGCATGCTGAAACATGGCATCGCGGCCATCTGGCGCAATGATTGCCAGCTTGATGTCGCGCGCATCATTCACGCTATTGGCGTGTGCATGCTGCATGGCACCTGGGTGAAAAGCCGTGATCTGGTTGTCATCCATGTCAGTGGTGATAAACGCCTGCGCGGTATAAGTGCCCGCCACTGTTGTGATATGCCGCGGGTCAATATTGTTTTGTTCCAGCCAGGCTTGGTAAGGCGCAAAGTCATCGCCGACGGTGGCCATGATGTGTGGCTGGCCTTCCAGCAGTTGAAGGTTATAGCCGATGTTGCCCGCGGTACCGCCAAATTCACGACGCATCTCCGGCACCAAAAAGGCGACGCTGAGTTTGTGGATTTTGTCCGCCAGAATATGGTTTTTAAATTGGTCAGGAAACACCATGATGGTGTCATAGGCCAGTGAGCCGCAAATTAGAATGTTCATGAACGCTTAAAGTCTTTAATTGAAAGTGAGGCTATTATTGCCGCCAGACAGGCGGCTGGCAAGTGCTGAAAGCCTGATGAGGCTCAGGATTGTTTGATGGCCATGTCGATTAAGGTTTTGGCGGCTTTTTTGGCCGATTTGATCGCGCCGGAACCACGCTTGATTTGTTCGGCCTGTACGGCGCCTTCAAACAGGATGGACAGTTGCAGTGCCAGGCCTTCGGCATCTTTAATATTGGCGTCTTGCGCCAATTTGGTGATGAATTGGCGAAATTCGCGCGATTGCTGCGAAGACAGTTGGTGGATGCGGTTTTCTTCGTTAGGGAATTCTGCCGATGCCTTGATAAAAGCGATACCGGTGAAGGAGGGCGAAGTCACCCATTCTTCAATGAATTCAAACAGTTTCTGGATTTTTTCATTCGGGCTGCCACCGAGGCCACCCAGTTTTTCATTCATCCAGTTTTGAAAGTCCTGATGGCTTTGCTGCAACACGGCCAGGATCAGTTCTTCCTTGGTCTCAAAATACTTGTAAAGCGTCATTTTGGTGGTGCCGGCCACGGCCACAATCGTATCCACGCCAGTGGAATTGATACCGCGCGTCTGAAACAGGTCAGTGGAAACCTGAAGAATCTTTTGCTTTAAAGTATTCATGCTTTGATTATAGCACTCTATACCGCCTTGTATAGAGGTAAGCCAAGGCGCAAGGAATAAATCCTATTGATTTAGTTTTAATTATCGTGTTAAATATACTATACCGTATAGTATAGTTTTATGGACAATCAATCACAACAGGAGAACATCATGCGTCAACTACAATCATTGGTATTAGCAACATTATTGGCGGCTGCAGGCAGCGCGTTTGCGGCGGAGCCGTTATTTGTGGTCAAGTCGGTGGAGCTTAATCAGCCAGTCGATGTGGTCTGGAAAAAAGTCGCTGATTTTGGCGATCTCGGCGCCTGGCATCCGGCCGTGGCCAAAACTGAAATTGTCTCTGGTAAAAATAACCATGCCGGTGCCAAGCGCGTATTAACCTTGCAGGATGGTGGCAAAATTAACGAAACATTGACTGCCTACAATGCCAAATCTAAAAGCTATTCTTACAAAATCACCGATAGCGTGTTGCCTGTGAATGAATACGCGTCTACCGTGAGTGTGCACAGCAATGGCGACGGCAAGTCTGTGGTGGTGTGGGAAGGTCATTTCTTGCCAAAAGCGCCGGCTGACGAAAAAGCGGCTTCTGATACGATTAAGGGCGTTTACGATGGTGGTTTGAATCAGCTGAAAACATTATTCCAGTAATTGGGCAAATGTGAATGATCAGCCGTCGTGATTGCGACGGCTTTTTTATTTGGAGTTCAGCATTAGCTTGGGGGTGTAATTACATTTCACCTGGTCCAGCAATTGGTTGACCAGCACTTGTTCATCGCGATTGGTGGTGACATGGCCATTGATGATGTTTTCGATATAAATACTTTTCAGTCGCTCTGGCAGTTGAATCGCTTCCAGCAAGCGGCAATCGCCGTGCTTCATGGTTTCCAGGCGGCTGTAAATGGCAGCGGTTTCAGAGGGGCTGGCTTCGTGTGACAGGGGGTGCGCAGGCGGCGAGTATTCTGGCGCTTTTGCTTGCAGCGCGGGTACTGGCGTGACCTGCATGTGCCAATAGTATCCGCCGATGACGCCAAACAATAATGTCACGATGACCACGCCATAGTTGCGGATGGCTAGCCAGTTGATTTCGCGCCTGGTTTGCACATCAAGCAGTGCCTGCGCAGCTTGCCTGGCATGTTGCAGGGCGCTGGATTGCGGATGTAGCAGTTTTTCCTGGCAGGCACTGCGCGCCATAAAATACAACTGATTGGCCAGCATGTCCGGTAGCCTGGCGCCTGCCAGTTGTGCCTGGGCGGTCAGGTAGTGTTGCAATCTGTCTGGCGGATTGCGTGCTGTTGCTGTGTCGGTTGGCAATTGCGCCATCGGGCTGGATAGCAGGTCATCGAGAATGTTGAAGAGTGCGAACAGCTTGTGCGCGGCTTGCTTGCCAGACTTGTCCAGCATGCGTATCAGCCATTCGGATTGCAGCAGCGCGTCCAGCATGCGCTTAGAATGGTTTGGTCACGACCAGAATAACCACGGCAACCAATAGCATTACCGGCACTTCGTTAAACCAGCGGAACCAGACGTGGCTGTGGCGGTTTTGCTGTGCGCGGAATTGTTTTAACAGTCTGCCGCAATAATGATGATAGCCAATCAGCGCAATTACCAGTGTCAGCTTGGCATGCAGCCAGCCGCCTGTGAAGCCATAGCCCAACCATAGCCATAGGCCAAAAGCCAGCGCCAGCAACATCAGTGGTTGCATAAAGCGATAAAGCTTATGTGCCATCAGCAGTAATCTGGCCTGGGCTTGCGGATCCTGCTCCATGGCCAGATTGACATAAATGCGCGGCAGGTAAAACAAACCGGCAAACCAGCTGGTGACAAAAATAATGTGAAACGCCTTAACCCACAGCATTTAGCTGGCTTCTTTGTCTAGTAACTGGCGCAACTCGGTGAAGTTGAGTTCGCCTATGGTTTTTTGCAGGCGCTTGCCTTGCGCGTCAAAAATAAAGGTGGTTGGCGTCAGGTTGACGTCGCCAAAGGCTTTCACCATTTCGCCGTAGCCATCATGCATGACGGTAAAAGGCAGGTTTTTCTCTTTGGTGTAATTGGCGACTTGCGCGGGTGGGTCGTAAGGCATGGCGACGGCAATCACCACCAGGTTTTTGTCTTTATATTGCTGGTAGGTGTTGATCAGGTCGGGCATTTCCTTGATACAGCCCGGGCAATCTGTGGCCCAGAAATTAACCAGCACGGTTTTGCCGCGCAGCGATTCCATGCTGATTTTCTCACCACTCAGGGTGGTGAAGGTGACCTCGGGCGCTTGCGGTTTTTGCATTACAGCCAAGGCCAGCCCTGCAAACAGGGCCAGCGCGACCAGTGGCACTACCCATTTTTTAAACTTAGATTTGAATGTAGACATCTGAAAACCTGATTAGTCAAAAACCCTGGCGGCTGTACCGTGTTTGTGCCGAATACGGCGTGGTATAATTAGCTTTTGTTTTTGATAAATTATCAATGAACGCACCTGTCAACGCAGATTTGTTAAAGCACAATTCTACTCCTCTCACGCGTTTACGCGAAATCCCGTACAACTATACCTCCTTCTCTGACCGCGAAATCGTCATTCGGTTTCTGGGTGAAGAAATCTGGGAGATTTTAAATACCTTGCGCGCAGAGCGTAAGACGGGTCGTAGTGCACGCATGTTGTTTGAGGTGTTGGGCGATATCTGGGTGGTATCACGTAACCCTTATCTGCAAGATGACTTGCTGGAAAACCCAAAACGTCGCAAGGCGCTGATTGAAGCCTTGTACCACCGCATCTCTGCGATTAATGAGCGTAGCGGCGGTAACGATAAAGTGCAAAAGCTGGTGGCTGCGGCCACCAAGGCGGTTGAAAAATTTGCCGATGATTTCAAGCAAACGGCCGATTTGCGTAAAAAAGCCTTGGCCAAACTGACCAAATTTACGCGCAAAGACAATGTACAGTTTGATGGCCTGGCACGTGTGTCACATGTGACCGACGCGACGGACTGGCGTGTCGAGTATCCGTTTGTGGTGATTAACCCGGATACCGAAGCCGAGATTTCCTATCTGGTACGTGCGTGTATCGAATTGGGCTTAACCATTATCCCGCGTGGCGGTGGTACGGGTTATACCGGTGGTGCTGTGCCATTAACGCCGTTATCTGCAGTTATTAATACCGAAAAGCTGGACCAGCACACTGGCGTGCAAATGCGCACTTTGCCGGGTGTTTCACGCCAGGTGGCCACCATTGAGTGTGGCGCCGGGGTGGTGACACGCCGTGCCATGGACGCAGCCACTGCGGCCGGGCTGGAGTTTGCCTGCGATCCAACCTCTGCTGATGCCTGCTGCATCGGCGGTAACGTGGCCATGAACGCTGGTGGTAAAAAAGCTGTGCTATGGGGGACTGCACTGGATAACCTCGCCTCCTGGCGTATGGTGACGCCGGACGCCACCTGGCTGGAAGTCGAGCGCCTGGATCATAACCTGGGCAAGATTCATGATATCGAGATGGCGCGCTTTAAAATCAGCCGCTACGACATTGATTTCAAGAATCTGCTGTCTGAGCCGGAAATCCTCGCGATTCCAGGGCCTAGCTTCCGTAAGGTTGGCCTGGGTAAGGACGTGACTGACAAGTTCCTGTCTGGTTTGCCTGGCGTGCAAAAAGAAGGTTGTGATGGCCTGATTACTTCCGCGACCTTTATTCTGCACCGTATGCCCAAGCATGTGCGTACCATTGCGCTGGAATTTTTTGGCAATGTGTCACATGCGGTACCGGCGATTGTCGAGATTAAAGACTACCTGGATGCAACCGCCAAGCAAGACCCGGCCGTAATTATGGCTGGCCTGGAACACATGGACGAGCGTTATGTGAAGGCCGTGGGTTACGCGACCAAAGCCGCGCGTCAGCAACGCCCGAAAATGGTGTTGTTGTGCGATATCGCCTCTGATGACGAGAATGCCGTCGGTGAAGTGGCGTCCGCCGTGGTGCGTATGTGTAATGCGCGTAACGGTGAAGGCTTTATTGCTGTTTCGGCAGATGCGCGTAAAAAATTCTGGCTCGATCGTTCACGTACGGCGGCCATTGCGCGTCACACCAACGCCTTTAAAATTAACGAGGATGTGGTGATTCCATTGCCACGCCTGGGCGAATACTCTGACGGCATTGAGCGCATCAATATTGAATTGTCGATTCAGAATAAATTGCGCCTGGTCGATGCACTGGAAGCGTTTGTGTCAGGTGATCTGCCACTGCAGCCGGATGAGGATGGCAATGCTGACCCTGAAGGCGTGAAATCCAAGCAGAATATTGCGCTGCAATTGTTGCGTGACGTGCGTGCCAAATGGCGTTTGCTGTTGAATACGCTGGATGAACCTGTGGCCGTGCTGGGTGAGCTTGGCAAAGCATTTACGCAATATGACAACGTGTTCCGTGCCGTGCAGTCGTATGATCTGCGCGTGTCCTGGAAGCGTGAGCTCAAGCGCCCGATGGCAGATATTTTTGCCGGCCGCGAATACCAGAAGATTCTCGACAAGCTGGATGAAATCCAAAAAACCGTATTGAAGAGCCGCGTGTTTATTGCGCTGCATATGCACGCCGGTGACGGTAACGTGCACACCAATATCCCGGTCAACTCCGATGACTACGGCATGATGCAGGACGCACACGCTGCCGTGGCGCGCGTGATGGACCTGGCACGTGGCCTCAATGGTGTGATCTCCGGCGAACACGGTATTGGTATCACCAAGATGGAGTTCCTGGACCAGGCCACCATTGATACCTTTGCTGCTTATAAAAACAAGGTAGACCCGAAAGGTCACTTTAACAAAGGCAAATTATTGATGGGTTCCGGGCTGGAAAACGCCTATACGCCTAGCTTTGGTTTGCTGGAGCAAGAGTCCATCATCATGGAGCAGTCTGCCATTGGCGAAATTGCCGATGATATTTCTGACTGCTTGCGCTGCGGTAAGTGTAAGCCGGTGTGTTCAACGCATGTGCCGCGCGCTAACCTGCTGTACTCGCCACGTAACAAAATTCTGGGTACTTCGCTGTTGATCGAAGCCTTCTTGTATGAAGAGCAGACGCGTCGCGGTATTTCACTCAAGCATTTTGACGAGTTCAACGATGTGGCCGACCATTGTACGGTTTGCCACCGTTGCGAGAAGCCGTGCCCGGTCAATATCGACTTCGGCGATGTGTCGGTCAAGATGCGTAACTTCCTGCGTGAGCAGGGTAAAAAGAAATTCAACCCAGGCACCGCTGCGGGCATGTTGTACCTGAACGCTAAGGATCCGGCGACCATTAAATTCTTGCGCGGTACCATGATCGGCATGGGCTATAAAGCCATTAATATCGCCAATAGCCTGGCCAAGAAGTTTGGCCTGCTCAAGGATAAAAAAGCGCCGCCAGCCACGGTGGGCAAGGCTGAAATCAAAGCGCAGGTGATTCACTTTATTAATCGCCCGATGCCGAAGAAAATGCAGTCCAAGACTTCGCGCGCCATGTTGGGTGTGGAAGACGACACCATGATCCCGGTCATTCGTAATCCGCAGAAAGTGACTGAAGATTCAGAAGCGGTGTTCTACTTCCCGGGTTGTGGCTCCGAGCGCTTGTTCTCTAACGTGGGCCTGGCCACACAAGCCATGCTGTATGAGGTAGGCGCGATTACGGTGCTGCCGCCAGGTTACCTGTGCTGCGGCTATCCGCAAACGGCGTCGGGCAACCATGACAAAGGCCAGGAAATCACCGCCGATAACCGTGTGTTATTCCATCGCGTGGCTAATACGCTGAACTATCTGGACATCAAGACGGTGATTGTGTCTTGCGGTACCTGCATGGATCAGTTGCAGAAATACGAGTTCGAGAAAATTTTCCCGGGCTGCCGTCTGCTTGATATCCACGAATACCTGATGGAAAAAGACATGCGTTTGCAAGGCGTGACTGGTACACGTTATATGTATCACGATCCATGCCATTCGCCGATGAAAACCTACAAGCCGTTGGAAGTCACCAACAAGCTCATGGGCACCGATGTGGCACTGAATGACCGTTGCTGCGGTGAGTCTGGTACGTTTGCAGCGGCACGTCCTGACATTGCGACCCAGGTGAAATTCCGCAAGCAGGAAGAGCTGGAAAAAGGCATGGAAAAAATGGGCCTGACCGTCGGTGCACCTGAGCAGGCTGTCAAGATTTTGACCTCTTGCCCAAGCTGCCTGCAAGGCTTGTCACGTTACGGTGACGACACCGGTATTGAGGCCGACTACATCGTGGTGGAAATGGCCAAGCATGTGCTGGGTGAAAACTGGATGGAAAATTACATCCAGAAAGCCAATAACGGCGGCATTGAGAAAGTGCTGCTGTAAACAAGATAAACCCCGCGAAAGCGGGGTTTCTGCTAGTGGTCGTGTGGCGCTTATTGTTGGCGCGCCTTGAGGTAGACGTAAATGCCCGCCCAGGTCATGACTACAAAAATAACGGCAATCACGATAAAACTCATCAAACCATAGTCTGTAGATAATAAATCAATCAAAATTTTCATTGGGTTTCCTCCTGTAAGCTCATGATTAGCAAGCACTGATTCTGAGGATAATTTTGAACCCTATTGTTGACATGGTTTTTGATGTAACGCAAAAGTGATGCAGGCAGTAAGCGCTGAAATACAGCTTGTGCTGCCTTACTTGAGGATTTTTCAGGAAAATAACAGATGAATGTTTACCCGCTAATCAAGCCGCTGCTGTTTCAACTGGATGCAGAGCAGGCACATGACCTCACCTTGCAATCGCTCAAGCGCGCTGAAAAACTGGGGCTGCTGGCATTGGCTGCTGGCCGTTTGCCAGAACAGCCTACGCAGGTGATGGGGCTGACTTTTCCTAACCCGGTGGGCCTGGCCGCAGGCCTGGATAAAAATGCTGCCGTGATTGACGGCATGGCTGCGCTGGGGTTCGGCTTTATTGAAGTCGGCACCGTTACACCACGCGCGCAACCGGGCAACCCCAAGCCACGCCTGTTCCGTTTGCCAGAAGCACAAGCGATTATTAACCGCTTCGGCTTTAACAACCTGGGCGTGGATCAGTTGATCCAGAATGTGAAGGCCAGCAAGTTTAAGGGCATTCTGGGCATCAATATAGGCAAAAATTTTGATACGCCTAACGACAGGGCAGCAGAAGATTACCTGACCTGCATGCGTAAAGTGTATAGCCATGCCAGCTATATCACAGTGAATATCTCTTCGCCCAACACCAAGAACCTGCGTGCACTGCAAGAAAAAGACGCGCTGGGCCAATTGCTGGCCACACTTAAGTCTGAGCAAAAAATCCTGTCACAGGTGCATGGTAAATATGTGCCCGTGGTGCTTAAGATTGCACCGGACCTCACGACTGAGCAAGTGCAGGAAATTGCTGAACTGCTAATGCAGCACCGCATGGATGGCGTCATCGCGACCAATACCACGCTGGCGCGTGATGCTGTGGCCGGTCTGCCGAATGCGGAAGAAGCTGGAGGCCTGTCGGGCGCACCAGTGAAGGCTGGGTCTACACGTGTGATCCAAACCCTGGCTGCTACGCTGCAAGGCAGCTTGCCTATTATTGGCGTAGGTGGCATTTTGAATGGCGACGATGCCAAAGAAAAAATGGCAGCGGGCGCCAGTCTGGTGCAGTTGTATAGCGGGTTAATCTATAAAGGCCCGCAGCTGATTAAGGATTGCCGTAAAGCGCTGCTGTAATGGCATTGCCTATCCTTTACTCCTATCGGCGTTGCCCCTACGCCATGCGTGCACGCATGGCATTGTGGGCTGCACAAATTCGGGTCGAAGTACGAGAGGTGTCGCTACGAGATAAACCTGCACACTTGTTGCAGATTTCTCCCAAGGGCACCGTACCTGTATTGCAACTGACAGAGGGAACAGTGTTGGAGCAAAGCCTGGATATTATGCTGTGGGCGTTGGCACAGTGTGATCCACAAGGTTGGCTCAACGCCGACCGGGACACGATAGTGCGCCTGATCGCGATGAATGATGGTGACTTTAAAAAAGCCCTGGACCGCTACAAATATCCCGAACGTTATCCCGAGCAACCGCAAGTGTTTTATCGGCAACAGGGGGAGCAGTTTTTGCAGCTGCTGGAGGCCGCCTTGCAGCAACATCGCTTTGTATTGGGTGATTCTGCCAGTATGGCAGATGTGGCGATTTTTCCGTTTATCCGCCAGTTTGCGGCTGTGGATGCTGAGTGGTTCGCTGGTAGTGCTTATCCGCAATTGCGGGCTTGGTTAAACGGTTGGCTGGAAAGTGCGTTGTTTGCGCAGATTATGCAGAAGTTTCCAACATATATTGAGTCGACATAGCCAATATTGCTAAGGCTGATATTCCTTAGATAATGTCAAAGAAAGTCATTCTTCTGATTTTTTGTTTTGTGGGCTTGGGTGACATCGTTTTTCGCCTGTAGGCGAGTTACTTTTCTTTGCTTGCACAAAGAATAAGTAACCAAAAGAAAGTGCACCCCAGCTTCCGCTTGTTTCCTGTGCTACTCGGCTTGCCGGGCGTCCATCGAAACTCGCCCTGGTGGCTTGCACAAAACGCAAGCCACTGCGGAACTCGGACAGCCGATGGCCGAGAACTCCCGTCAACCCTGCGTTGCTCGGCGCGGCAGATGGGGACCCCGAAAACCTACGAGCGCCATCCTTTAGCGGGTTTAATAAAAGAATCTGGTTTTTGAACTATCCACATTTCTGCGATGTGAGTTTGGCGAGATAAATCCCATTCCATCACGCTGAGTAGCGGAGACAAAATAAGAGTAGAGGGAGCGACTGTCCGAGTCCCGCGGTGGGCTGCGTCGTTTGCAGCCCGCTAGGATGAGTTTCGTGACCGGCTTATTTTGTTGAGCAACGCAAGGGAGCCGAAGGCCGTGATGGCTGGGTGCCCTCCTCTTTGGTTACTTTCTGAGGGGCAAGCATCAGAAAGTGACTCGCCTAAAGGCGAAACAATTTGATGCTTAAATGCACAACACTTAAATATCAGAAGTGCTTAGTCGCTTTTCTGTGCACTCTGCTCAAACTTCTCATACGCATTAATAATCTTCTGTACCAACGGGTGTCTTACCACATCCTGCGACATAAACTGGGTAAAGGCGATGCCTTTGACATCTTTGAGGATTTTCTGTGCCTCTACCAAGCCGCTTTTCTGGTGACGCTGCAAGTCAATCTGCGTGACGTCCCCCGTAATCACGGCTTTGGTACCAAAACCGATGCGGGTTAAAAACATCTTCATCTGTTCTGGCGTGGTGTTCTGCGCTTCATCCAGAATAATAAAGCTCTGGTTGAGCGTACGGCCGCGCATATAGGCGAGCGGGGCGACTTCAATGGCGCCACGTTCGAACATTTTATTCACCGTGTCATAACCTGCCAGGTCATACAGCGCGTCATACAACGGGCGCAGGTAAGGGTCAACTTTCTGGTTTAAGTCGCCGGGTAAAAAGCCCAAGCGCTCACCGGCTTCCACGGCCGGGCGCACTAATACAATCCGTTTTACGCGGTCGCGCGTCATGGCGTCCACCGCGCTGGCGACGGCGAGGTAGGTTTTACCTGTACCTGCGGGGCCGATGCCAAAGGTGATGTCGTGGTCCTGGATTTGCTGCAAATAACTGACCTGGCGTGGCGTACGGCCATGCAGGTCGCCACGGCGTGTCATCAGTACCGGCATCGCGCTGCTGGCGACTTCTTCTGGTTTGAGTTTGTCGATTTCGACCAGGCCTAATTGAATATCTTCCAACTCAATTGGTTTTTTGGATCGCGCATAAAAGTTTTCCAGCATTTGCGCGCCCAGCCGCATATTGGTTTGCGTGCCGCTCAAATAGAAGGTGCTGCCACGGCGGTTGATTTCAATATCAAGACCATTGGCGAGTTGGCGGATGTTTTCATCCAGCGGGCCGCACAGGTTGGCCAGCATCAGGTTGTCTTCGGGGCTTAAGGTAATTTCCATGCTTAATTCACAATTTCGCCAACCAGGCGATGGGGGTTGTAGACGTCGGTAATTTTGACTTGAACCATTTGATGGATAAAACGGGTATCGGCAGCGATATCCACGACGCGGCCATTATCCGTTTTACCCGCCAGCAAGCCAGGGTCTTTCCAGGAGGGGCCGTCAATCAGTACGCGTTGCACGGTGCCTAGCATGGCGCGGCTGATGGCATCACCGTTGGTTTCGTTTTCGGTTTGCAATTGCTTCAGCCAGGCGGCTTTATCCGCTTGCGGGGTTTCGTCAGGCAGGTAGCTGGCTGGTGTGCCCGGACGCGGGCTGTACAGGAAGCTGAAGCTGTAATCAAAACCGACATCGCGCATCAGTTTGAGTGTGGCCTGGAAGTCTTTTTCTGTTTCGCCAGGGAAGCCTACGATGATGTCGCTGGTAATGGTCAGTGCTGGATTGGCTGCTTTCAGTTTGCGGATCAGGCCTTTGTATTGCAACGCGGTGTAGTTGCGTTTCATCGCCATCAGGATGCGGTCACTGCCAGCTTGCACCGGTAGATGTAATTGATTGGCCAGTTTGGGCACATTGGCATGGCAGGCAATCAGGCGCTCGTTCATCTCGTTCGGGTGACTGGTCGTGTAGCGGATGCGCTCGATTTGCGGTATCTCGGCCACGGTTTCAATCAGCATCGCCAGATCAGCTTCAATCCCTGCATATTGCACACGGTAGGCGTTCACGTTTTGGCCTAGCAGGGTAATTTCTTTCACGCCTTGTTCGGCCAGTTGGATCGCCTCGGTCAGGATGTCTTCAAATGGACGTGAGAACTCTTCACCGCGTGTGTAAGGCACGACGCAGAAACTGCAGTATTTGCTGCAGCCTTCCATGATGCTTAAGAAAGCCGTTGCCCCTTCGATACGTGGTGGTGGCAAGTGATCAAACTTTTCAATTTCGGGGAAGGTAATATCCACCTGCGGTTTGTTTTCGGTCTGCTTGGCTTTGATCAGCTCTGGCAGGCGGTGCAGGGTTTGTGGTCCGAACACGACGTCGACATAAGGGGCACGCTTGATAATCGCGTCGCCTTCCTGGCTGGCGACACAGCCGCCGACGCCAATGACCAGGTTGGGGTTTTTCTCTTTGAGCGGGATCATGCGGCCCAAATGGCTGAATACTTTTTCTTCAGCTTTTTCGCGCACCGAGCAAGTGTTGAGCAGAATCACGTCGGCTTCTTCCATATTGTCGGTCTGGGTCATGCCATCGTGTTCGCGCATGAGGTCAACCATGCGCGAAGCATCGTATTCATTCATCTGGCAACCAAACGATTTAATGAATATCTTTTTTCCGCTTTCCTGCTTCATTGAACGCTAAATTTCTCACAAAAACAGTATTTTAGCGTATTTGCAGGTGAAACCCTAGGCAACAATCAATCCCCGGAGAACTGGTCACTGCGGTAAAATATAGTTCTTTTATTCAAACACTGTCAGCATGCAAGCCTTACCGATTTTTTTCAATATTGCACAACGCCTGTGTATCGTCATTGGTGGCGGCGATGTCGCCACGCGCAAGGTGCTCATGCTGCGCAAGGCGCAAGGCCAGGTCACGGTGATCTCGCCTGAATTGTGCGATGAGTTACACGTGTTGTTCGAGCAGGGTGAGATTCAATACGTGCAGGATCAATTTCAGCCTGGGCAACTGACGAGCGCTTGCCTGGTGATTGCAGCCACAGATGATGAGGCCGTCAATGAAGCGGTTTCGGTTGCGGCTAAACGCCTGAATATCCCGGTGAATGTGGTGGATGCTCCAGCTTTATGCACGTTCACCATGGGCTCCATTATAGATCGCAGCCCGGTGGTAATCGCGGTTTCCAGCGAAGGTAATGCGCCGGTATTGGCGCGACATATCCGCAGTAAAATCGAAACCATGCTGCCTGCGGCATATGGCCGTATCGCGACCATCGCCGGCGAGTTTCGCGAGCAGGTGAAGGCCAAGTTTACCAATATGCCTGCGCGCCGCCGATTTTGGGAGGGTGTGTTGAATGGGCCGTTGGTCGAGCGCGTATTGTCCGGCCAGGAACAGGCTGCGCGTGACTTGCTGGGTGAGTTGCTCAGTCAGAGTGAAGATGCGCCCACGCGAGGTGAAGTGTATCTGGTGGGCGGCGGCCCGGGGGATCCTGACTTGTTGACCTTCAGGGCGTTGCGCCTGATGCAGCAGTGTGACGTGTGTGTCTATGACAAGCTGGTTAGTAAAGAGGTGATGGAGTTGGTGCGACGCGATGCCGAGTTGATTTACGTCGGTAAATCACGCGACCAGCATACGTTGCCACAAGAGGAAATTAACCAGTTGCTAGCCAGGCTGGCATTGGAAGGCAAGCGCGTGTTGCGCCTCAAAGGCGGCGACCCGTTTATTTTTGGTCGCGGGGGGGAAGAAATTGAAACCCTGATGCAACATGGCGTGCCATTTCAGGTGGTGCCTGGTATCACGGCGGCGAATGGTGTTTCCAGTTATGCCGGTATCCCATTGACGCACAGGGATTATGCACAAGCCTGTTTGTTTATCACTGGCCACCTGAAAGATGGCACGATTGATTTGGATTGGCAGGCCATGGCGCGGCCCAAGCAAACGGTGGTAATTTATATGGGCTTGGTGGGGCTGGAGCAAATTTGCGCCAAGCTGATTGCACAAGGGGTTTCGCCAGATATGCCCGCCGCCGTGATTCAGCAGGGCACGACACAAAAGCAACGCGTGGTGGAGTCTACCTTGAAAAACTTGGCGGCAGATGTCGCCGCTGCTGGGTTAAAGCCGCCCAGCCTGACCATTATTGGCGAAGTGGTGAAATTGCGCGCACGCTTGAACTGGTTTACACCGACCGACGAGTAAAGTCGGGTCCTATCAATCAGGTATTCGGCAGGATGGGTAAAGAAAGCCTGGCTTCCAGCCCACCTTCAGTGCGGTTGAGCAGTGCCAACTGGCCGCCATGCAAGGTGGCGATACGGTTGCAAATCGCCAAGCCCAGGCCGCTGCCACCTTCGTATTTATTACGCGCGCTGTCCATACGCTCAAACGGGCGTAGCAAGCGCTCTGCATGTTCAGGCGGAATACCGGGGCCGTTGTCGAGCACACTGATCACGATCTTGTCGGCCATGACCTGGCTGCGTACCTCCACTTTACCCTTGCCGTAGTTGTAGGCGTTGCCGACCAGGTTATCGAGTAAACGCTGCATGGCAAGCGGCCGGATAGGGATAAAATATTTAGGCCCCAGTGACACTTTTAACTCACGGCCTGCGCGGCGCTGACGTTCAGCTAGCGCATGCAGCAGGTCGTTGATATCCATCATGCGTGTGGGTTCGCCTTCCACGCCGCGTACAAAATCCAGGAACTGATGGATGATATTGTCCATGTCGGAAATATCTTCAATCATGCCATGCTTCATATAGTCAGCTTCTGCTGGCAGCATTTCTACCGCCAGGCGCAGGCGTGCCAGCGGGGTGCGGATATCGTGTGATACGCCTGCCAGTAATAATGTGCGTTCGGCATCCAGGCGTGCCAGCGATTCGGCCATTTCGTTAAAGGTATGCGTCACTTCGCGCAACTCCTCCACACTATCCTCTGGCAGTTTTGGCGCCGGCTCGCCATTGCGCAGACGTTCGGCTGCATGTACCAGCATGGTCAGTGGTCGGTTGATTCTGGCAGTCAGCAAATAGCCGCCAATCAATGACAGCAAGCCTACTACGGCGGCCCAACCCAACCAGTGCCAGGGGAAAGGGCGGTCGACCTGGATTTTTGGAATGACCACCCAAAAATCATCTTGCCCCACATTAAAGCTGATCCAGAGGCCGGGAATGTCGTAATGGTTGACCGTGATAATGGTTTCTTCGCCCATACGCTCGCGGATTTTTTGTGCCACCAGGTTAATAAACGGGTCTACGGGCAGCGGCTCAATGTCTTCCAGAAAATCTGCGGCATAGACGCGCACGCCTTCGCGGCCGGACAGTTCTGACAACAAGGCCAGGCGGCGATTTTCATGCGAGGCAATCAGTGAGGCGCGGGTGTAGTTAACGATGGTGACTGCCTGTAAGGCAGCCGCGGTTGCGCGCGGTTCGCGGTCAAAATAATCAAAGATTTTGAGCGAGGCATAGATGCTGACCGCCAATAAGATGGCAATCAGTAACATGATGCGGGACAACAGTCTGCGAGGCAGTAGGCGCACGTGAGTTAGAGCAATGCAGGCAGCTTATTGCGGCGCTTCGCCATCTGGAATAAACACATAGCCAAAGCCCCACATGGTTTGCAGGTAGCGTGGATGTGCTGGATCCGGTTCGATAATGCGGCGCAGGCGTGACACTTGCACATCTATGCTGCGGTCAAACACATCCAGCTCGCGGCCACGGGCCAGTTGCATCAGGCGGTCACGTGACAAGGGCTGGCGCGGATGTTCGGTAAACACCTTTAACAGGGTGAACTCGCCACTGGTAATAGTAATCGGTACGCCATTTTTGGTCAGGCTGCGTGTGTTGGTGTCAAAGACAAACTCACCAAACTGAAACGCCGCACTTTTTTCTTCAACCGCTTGTTTGGGCGTAATTTCGTGACGACGCAACACGGCGTTGATCCTGGCCAGCAACTCACGTGGATTAAACGGTTTCGGCAGGTAGTCATCAGCGCCCATTTCCAGGCCAACAATGCGGTCGACTTCGTCACCGCGTGCAGTCAGCATGATAATAGGTGTCATGTGATTGGCACCACGCAGTCGGCGGCAGATGGCCAGGCCATCTTCACCTGGCAACATCAGGTCGAGAATCAGCAGGTCAAAGCTCTCGGCAGACATGGCTTTGTCCAGCTCTTTGCCATCGGAAACGGATTTGATATTGAATCCTTGTTCAGTGAGGTAGCGCTGTAAAAGTTCGCGCATACGCAAATCATCATCAACCATCAATATTTTTTTTAACTGTTCTGCCATACGTACCTTTTTACACAGAAGCGTGCGTTTTGTTAACGCGCCGGGCCGCCATCGGGATGACCTCACACAAGAGGTCAAAATGGCTTAGCCATAAAACTTATCTTTATCATTATACTCCAAGCCGTATCCGGCATGAAGTGGGGTGGTTACAACTTGGTTACAAATGGCGCGGGGGATGAAATATTGCATTTACAATCCTGATGCAAGATGACTGCCTGAAATTGACAGTCATGGCGATGAAAGAATCGCTATTTTTTGTTAAATCAGTTGATGCCGCGACCAGAGTTGCGTTATGTTAGGCAGCCTGATTTTAAAGTCAGGCAATATCTGTCATGTTAATCGTGCTTGGTTCTACTTTAAAAAGATTGTTTTTCAAAAAGCTTTGAGTGAAACAAGAATTTAGTGAAACAAGAATTAAGGTATTACGTTTGGATGTGGATGTGTAAAGCGAACAAACATTTGAAAGAGGTTTTTTTGCTAACAACGACCATGTTGCTGGCATCGCCTGTGTCTGCCGATCTGAAGCTACCTATTCGGCTGACGGATAATCGTATCGTCGATAATGACGACGTGGGCCTCTCCAAGACGCTTGAGCATAACTTCAGTCCTGAAGACCGTGCGCGTTTACGCAAGGCCTTGTCTGATTATGCACGTAACACCGACCCTGATCACCAGCTCATGCTGCAAAAACGCAAGGTGATGCACGACAGTATTTCCCAGCGTTTTAATGAATGCAACCGCGACAATGATGACTCACTGGATCGCGAAGAAGCGACACTCTGTTTGCCGCAGGTGGCGCGTCATTTTTCATATGTTGACCTTGATGGTAATGGTGTTATTACCCTGGATGAATTGGAAAATGCGTATGCGCAAATGGTCGAGCGGCAACGTGAAGCTGAAGCCAAAAGCCAGTCACAGCAAGCGATTGTGTCAGATTCAGACACAGATAAATCCAAAAATAAATCCAAACCGGCTTCCGCAGTCATTCCCGCCAATAGTACGGTGAATTCCACTGGCAAAGATGCTTCTGTCATCCGTAAACGCCCTAGTTAAAAACATCCTGGTTAAGTCATAGTTCTGATGCCTCCCTGCATGCCAACTTCAGCCTCGGCGTGTTCACTTTCTCATTTGTGTGTGATCACGGCTTAATCCCGTATGGATATCAGTCAATTATCGTTTGTCTGGTATCGTGGTTTGCAGGACATTTCAGCGACGGCCTGGCAGGCATTAGCCGGCTCTCATCCTATGCTGGATTACCGGTTTTTGCGGGCGTTCGAATTGTCGGCAGCGGTGGATCACGAAACCGGCTGGATTCCCTATCATTTGGCCGTTTTAAATGGTGAGCAACTGCTTGCTGCGGCACCTTGTTATATTAAAACCCATTCGTATGGTGAGTATGTCTTTGACTGGTCGTGGGCGGATGCTTATGAACAGGCGGGTGGCCAGTACTATCCCAAACTGATTTCAGCCATTCCGTTTTCGCCCGTTACCGGGCCGCGCATCCTGATTCACCCTGATTATCCAGACTCCATTGCCTTGGCCAAAGCCATGCTGTTGCAGATGCGTGAACTGTGCCAGGCGCATGCCTTATCCGGGCTGCATGTGTTATTCCCTGATGAGCCGTCTGCAGCAGCTTGTGCCGAGGCTGGTGGCTTACGCCGCCATGGTGTGCAGTTTCGCTGGGAAAATCCAGGCTACGCTGATTGGGAGGCTTTTCTTGCTGCACTTAGTCGCGACAAGCGTAAAAAGATACGCCAGGAGCGCAATAAGGTCGCTCAGCAAGGTGTGCATTGCCGTGTACTCAACGGGCATGAGGTCAGTTCGGCGGAACTCGCCTTGTTTTATCAATGCTACTGCAATACTTATCACCGGCACGGCAGTAGTCCTTATTTATCCTTGGCTTTTTTTGAGCACATCAGTCGTGACCTGCCTGAACAGTTCAGGCTGTTTATCGCCAGCCAGGATGGCGAAGACGTGGCCGCCAGTTTATGTGTGCTGGGGGATGACACATTGTACGGTCGCTATTGGGGCAGCTTGCGCGATATTTCGTGCCTGCACTTCGAGTTGTGTTACTACCAGCCGCAACAATTCTGTATCAGCCACAACGTACGCTATTTTGAAGGTGGCGCCCAAGGCGTACACAAACTGGCGCGCGGTTTTACCCCTTATACTACTTGCTCCTATCACTGGTTAAGCCATGCTGATTTCCACCAGAGCGTTGCGCGCTTTTTGGCCCGCGAAGCCAGCACCATGCAGGACTATGTCGATGAACTCGAAGAGCGCAGCCCTTATAAGGTTTAATGGACCGCCGATAAGATTTAAGTGTTAAAGCGGCGACTTAAACGATGTGATGGAGGCATCTCTTTGGTCCCCATCTGCCGCGCCGAGCAACGCAGGATTGGCGGGGGTAGTCGGCAAGCAACTGTTTGAGATCCAAAGGAGCGAGTTTTTGATTGCCACCCGACAAGCCGAGTAGCGCAAGGAAAAAGCGGAAGCTGGGGTGCATTTCTTTTGGTGACTTATTCTTTGTGCAAGCAAAGAAAAGTAACTCGCCGAAAGGGCGAAAAGCAACAATGTAAACAACCAATCACCAAGGAATCCCTTTCCCATCATAAGCAATAAACTCCCCCGATTGCGCACTGCTCAAACCCTCAATTACCTGACGCAACCCACGCACACTGGTTTCGGTATCAATCAAGCCATTTGGCCCGCCCATATCTGTACGCACCCAGCCCGGATGCAAGGCTGCAACTTTGATATTAAATTCGCGTAAATCAATGGACAAACTTTTGACCACCATATTCAATGCTGTTTTGCTGCTGCGGTAAATATACTCACCACCACTGCCGTTGTCTTCCATACTGCCCATTTTGCTGGTCATGGCGATGAGTTTCGCCTGGTTGGCGCGGCGAAGTTGCGGTAAAAAGGCTTCGGCGAGGTAGTAGGTGGTCAGCGTATTGACCTGGAATGCGTGCAGCCAGGCTTGTGGATCGGTCTTGCCGAATGCGCTGTCAGGGTAAGTGCCGGCGTTGCTGATTAGAATATCGATAGTGAGTGCGGACAGTTGGCCAGCCAGCGCGCGAATGGCACTCACATCGCCCACATCCAGCGCCAATACCTGGATGTTGGTGTGCTTGGCAGCTAGCTGTTGTAGTGCTGTCGCCTTGGACGGGTCGCGTACGGTGGCGTATACCTGCTGGCCGCTTTCGGCATATTGCTTGACGTACTCCAGCCCAATACCACGGTTGGCTCCTGTGATCAGAATTGTTTGTGTCGTCATTATTTGCCTCGTTTTCTTCAATCAATTGAATCTGGGATATGATTGAATTTTACGCTGGTTTGTTTGCCATAGTGGCTATCTTTGCAATTGCAATGGAGTATTGAGTTGATGGGTGTGGGTTATCGTTTGGGACAGGTGAGTGCCTGGATGGCACTGTGTTTTGTGTTGTTGGTGACAAAAGCCATGGCGGGCGGGGTGGATGTAAGTAAAAGAATCCCGCTAAGGCCTTCTTTATTAAAGCCTGAAGATGTGGCGGTGATTTATAACGTCAATGATGCGCAGAGCGAAGAAGTCGCCCGTTATTACTTGCAGGCAAGGCAAGTGCCTGCAGAAAACCTGATTGGTGTCGAGTTACCCAGGCATGCTAAAGACGCATTAACCGTGCCGGAGTTTGAGTCTTTAAAGGCGCAACTGGATGCCAAACTGACCAATCAGCAGGTATTGCTCCTGGTGTGGCGCACACCCTTTGCCGTGCAGTGTAACAGCCTGACCAGTGCACTGAGCCTGGGGCTGGACTTGAACCAGTGCCGTAAAACCTGTGACCCGGGGCGTGATAGTCCTTATTTTAATAGCTCGTCATTGCGGCCTTGGGCAGATCACCATATCCGCTTGTCCATGCTGCTGCCGATCAGCAATGTAGAGTCAGCCAAAGCCTTAATCGATCGTGGTGTGTTGAGTGAGTTCAGCTTAAATGACGCCGATGGCTACTTTCTCAAAACGCGCGATGTTGCGCGCTCCAAGCCGCGGGAGGCATTCTTTCCGCAGGATGGCATGACTGTTAAATCCAAGAAACTCACCATGCATACCTTGAGCCAGGAGTCGATTGAAAAACAGGGTTCGGTCATGTTTTATTTCACCGGGCAAAAGCAGGTGGATTTCATGTTGACGAATACTTACTTGCCCGGCGCGATTGCCGATCATCTGACCTCCTCTGGGGGCGTACTGGCCAGCTACAATGACCAGATGCCAGCGTCGCGCTGGCTGGATGCTGGGGTGACGGGCAGTTATGGCACGGTTTCCGAGCCCTGTAACTACTGGCAGAAGTTTCCTAATCCGCAAATTGTGATGGCGCATTACCTGTCAGGCGAGACCTTGATTGAGGCCTACTGGAAAAGCGTGAAGTGGCCAATGCAAGGCGTGTTTGTGGGCGAGCCCTTGGCTAAGCCCTATGCAAGAAGTGCCCCGGTCATGGCTGAATAAGCGGTCTATTTGCTCCTGGGCGGCTGTCATCATCCTGTCATTGCCTGTGGACAGATGTGTCGTATAATCGCCGACATTGATGTGTTGAGAATAGCTTGTGCAAGATATTCGTTGGAAAGCGTTCTGGAGTCTGCTGTTTTGGGCGTTCTGTTGCCTGATGGTGGGCTGGTTCACCAGTGCAGACACTGCCTGGCTATTGTTTATGGCAGGTGTGCTGGCCTATCTCGCCGGACATTTATACTGGACGCACCGCTTGTACCAGTGGGCGCTTAAACCCAGCCTGAACTTCATGCCAAACGGCAAAGGCATCTGGGAGGACATCTTTGCTAATCTGTATCATGAAATGCGCCGCCATTCGCGCAGCCAAAGCCAGCTGAGCAGCACACTTGAGCGGTTGCGTCATGCCACCAGTGCGTTGCCAGATGGCGTGGTGGTGCTGAATAACCGTAACGAAATTGAATGGTTTAACGAGCCTGCGATTCAGCGACTGGGCTTAAAGCGGCATCACGATGAAAACCAGCCAATTTATTACTTGTTGCGGCAAGCCGAGTTTGTCACGTATTTGCAGGCCGAAGATTACAGTGAGCCGCTTAAACTCAAATCCTGGCGCAGCCCGGATGTGACGCTGGAATTGCAGATTATTCCCTTTGCCAGCAAGCAGCGCTTGCTGATCTGCCGTGATGTGTCTGCCATTGAAAAGACCGAGGTCATGCGCCGCGATTTTATTGCCAATGTATCGCATGAGTTGCGTACGCCACTGACAGTCATCGGCGGTTTTCTCGAAACCATTAGTGATATGCAAGGTGAAGTCTCGCCGGATATCCAGCCTTATTTCGACATGATGCAGTCGCAAACAACGCGCATGCGGCGCATTATTGAAGACTTGCTGACCTTGTCGCGTTTGGAAAATAACGTCACGCTCAAAGATGAAACAGATATTGCCATGCCTGCCTTGCTGCAGCAGTTGCAGAAAGATGCACAAGCCTTGAGCCAGGGCCAGCATACCGTGACGCTGCATATGGAGACGAAAGTTAATCTGCGCGGCAGTTATAACGAATTATTGAGCGCCTTGAGTAACCTGACTAGTAATGCCGTGCGCTATACCCCTGAGCAAGGCAAGATTGATATCTACTGGCAGATGCGCGGCGAGGATGCCGTATTCAGCGTGCAGGATACCGGCATAGGCATTGAGCCGCATCATTTACCGCGCCTGACGGAACGTTTTTACCGTGTCGACAGCGGCCGCAGTCGTGACACTGGCGGCACCGGCTTAGGGTTGTCCATCGTCAAACATATTTTGCATCACCATCAGGCCAGTTTGCAGATTGAAAGCGAGCCTGGCCATGGCAGTCGTTTCCAGATTGTCTTTCCGGCACAGCGGGTATTGCCTGCATGAGTTTTTCCGGCTGGCGTGTGATGATCTTACTGCTGGCCGGATGCAGCACGACACCGGATGGCGGTTATGTCGATTCGCCTAATGGGCGGCCGGTGCCTGTGCGGCAAGACCGCAATACCTTTCATCAACTGGTTAAAACGGACCTCGATCGCCTGGCCGATATTGAATATAGCGAAAACGTCAGTACCTTGCGCTTGCTCATGCTCAAAATGTACAAGCGCAATCCGGCCGAGGCGCAAAAATCAGGACTGGGGACGCCGGAGCAAATTGCCAGCTATGTGTTTGAGCAGGTCGCTGTGCATCACTGGCAGTTCGATGCCTTGGGTGGTGCGCAAGATACCGCTGCGATTAAACTGGCCCTGAATGCGCAATACAGCGGAGACCGCGTGTTGGCACTGGTGGTTGGCATACAGTCCATGCTGTTTCGTGCCCATGGCAATAAATCGGCTTTTTTCCTCACCGATAGCATCGAGCCGCAGAGTTTGTATAATGCGGCCAGGAATATTGAGATTGCGGTATGGAAGCTTACCAATGCCAAAAATACACAAGGCGAGTTATTGCTACTCACCAATAGTCAGCCGGGCGAAGTGCAGAATCTCAGCTTTGAGCGGGAATTCAGCAAGCTGATCGCCCGGACCGATTTGTTGGCGCTGACACTGGCCGAAAAGTCGCAACGTTTTATTTCGCGCCTGACCCAAAGTATTACCACGGCGCCTTTTCTACCTTTTAGATAAATTTAATCATGCAACAAGCACTGACCTTACTCAATGGCTTAACACCGGCACAGTTCATGGCGGAATACTGGCAAAAAAAGCCATTATTGATTCGTGGCGCAATGCCGGACTTCCAGGGCTTGCTAGATCCTGAAGAGCTGGCCGGGCTCGCGTGTGATAGTGAAGTGCCCGCCAGGTTAATACAGTTTGATCCCGACCGTGCGCAAACAGGAGATGGCTGGCAAGTCAGGCAAGGGCCATTTGATGACGATGACTTTACGGCATTGCCAGCGCAGTATTGGACGCTGCTGGTACAGGGCATGAATCATGTGTTGCCGGAAGCGCAAGCCTTGTTGTCACTGTTTAATTTTATCCCGACAGCCAGATTGGATGATGTGATGGTCAGTTACGCGCCTACGGGAGGCGGGGTTGGCCCGCATATCGATAGTTACGACGTTTTCTTGCTGCAAGGCGCAGGCAAGCGCCGCTGGCGCATCAGCCAGCAAACGGACTTACGTTTGATTCCTGAAGCGCCGTTGCGCATCCTGTCGCATTTTGTCAGTGAGCAAGAGTGGGTGCTGGAACCCGGCGATATGCTGTACCTGCCACCCAATGTCGCGCACTGGGGCATCGCCGAAGATGATGACTGCATGACCTACTCCATTGGTTTCCGGGCCCCAGCGGCCAGGGAACTGGCGATCGAGTTCCTGGATGAGTGCCGCCAGAATGGCTTGCCGGATGCCTTGTACCGTGATCCCGACTTGCAACCAGTGGTGGATCCGGCAGAAGTGGACGTCAATATGGTGAATAATGTCGCAGACATGTTGCGTCGCTTGCCCTGGCAAACGGAGCAATTAGGGCCTTTTCTGGCAAAGTATTTTTCTGAGCCCAAGGCATATGTTGTTTTTTCCCCTAATCGTAAACTCAGCCTGGAAAAGTTTTCCCAACGCCTGGCACAACAGGGCGTCGTCATGGATCTGCAGACACAGATGCTGCATTGGCAAGGCCAGTATTTTATCAATGGTGAAAGCGTGCAAGCGCCCGCTGAAGGCGCGCCTTTGTTGAATGCTTTCGCCAATCATCGACAGCTGGAGCCGGCGATATGCCAGGGAGAGACGGTAGTGAGCCTGTTGCCATGGCTGCATGAAATGTATTTGTCAGGCTATGTGCATCTGGCTGAAAACGCGGCTTAATTGCATTGGTAGCAAATGATTTGCGGGTATTTTTGTGAAAAAAACACCTAGATGTGGTTGTCACGCAAAAAAATCCATGTTTTTTAAGAGAATGTGCGTTCTTTTTTTAATGAATTACTGATACAATTTTTTCACTCGGCTGGTTCTGCATCAAGGGGATTGTCCGTACATAATTTTTTGCTCATACATACTAAGGAAATAAAGATGACACGTTCTGCATTGTTGGCTGCATTGTTGGCTCTGGCTTTGACTGCTTGTGGTGAAAAACCAGCTGAAGAAGCGCCTGCTGCTGAGGCACCTGCTGCTGAAGCTCCAGCTGCTGAAGCTCCAGCTGAGGCACCTGCTGCTGAAGCCGCTCCTGCTGAGGCTGCACCTGCTGAAGCTGCTCCTGCTGAAGCTCCAGCTGAAGAAGCTAAGTAATTCAGACTTGAGTAATCTGGTTTTAATTAAGTCTGGTTTATTTAAAATCTAGCATTCACTTAAAATCCAAGCTTACTTAGATGTAGAAAAGCCGACGAAAGTCGGCTTTTTTATTTGTGCTTCAATAATCGCTGAAGGCGATACTTGCCTGTCAGGCCGCGCTTTTGAGTGGGGTTAATTCGTTTGCAATCTGGCAAATGCGGATAAAGTCTTCTGCTACCAAGGCGGCACCGCCAATCAGACCGCCATCGACATCCGGCATGCTGAGCAGTTGAGCGGCATTCCCTGGATTCATGCTACCGCCATACAATAAGGAAATCTCTTCCGCCACTTGTACGTCAAGCAATTCAATGTGGCCGCGGATAAAAGACAAAATAGCCTGCGCATGTTGCGGTGTGGCCGCCTTGCCCGTGCCGATGGCCCATACCGGTTCATAGGCAATCACGCCTTTTGATAGCGCCTGGATGCCCACATGCGCAATGACCGGATTCAGTTGACGCACCACCACCAGGTCAGTTTCACCCTGTTCATACTCGTCCAGCGTTTCACCGATACACAAGATCGGTGTCAGTCCGGCCTTTAAGGCGGCTTCAAAACGTTCACCACAGCTTTCATCATTGTCGTGGCCACGCTGCCTGCGCTCGGAATGGCCAATAATCACATAGGTGCAGCCAAACTCCTTCAGCATGAGCGGTGACACAGAGCCTGTGTAAGCGCCTTTTTCATGGCGGCTCATGTTTTGCCCGCCCCAGGCAATATGGCTGTTTTGCAGCACTTGCTGGGCTTGATACAGGTAAGGATGTGGCGGGCACACCGCATAGCGGGCGCGGTGATGGCGTGTCTGTTGCAACAGGCTTTGCATGAATTGCTGGTTGTCTGGCAAATTGCCGTGCATTTTGCGATTGGCAACCACCAACTTGGGGCGATTTGTCATCACACCGTTTCCTTTAAGGGTTTTCTTTCTATAATGACGGATATTCTACAGAAAACTTGACGTTATGCCCGCATTAGATTTTTCCCTGCAACTTGCCTCAGCCGCGGCCGATATTCCTGCTACGGCGCAATTTAAACGTTGGGTGCGTGCCGCGTTGCGCGTAGAAACCAGCCTGACGATCCGTATTGTTGACGAGGCAGAAGGGCGGCAGTTAAACGCGGCGTATCGCGGACGCGATTATGCAACCAATGTGCTGACTTTTCCCTTAACCGAGGAACCGATGCTCATGGGCGATATTGTGATTTGTGCGCCCGTCGTTGCCAGGGAGGCACTTGAGCAGGGCAAACCACTGCTGGCCCACTATGCACACATGACTGTGCATGGTGTGTTGCATTTGCATGGCTATGATCATGAGGTGGATGCCCAGGCCGAGTTGATGGAGGCGATGGAAATCGCGGTGATGCAAACACTCGGCTTTGCCAATCCTTATGCAGAATAAGCTTTAATCCCAGGCAGCAAATCCGCTACAATCCCTGCATGGAATTCACTGCCCACAGTCCGGTCAAAATCAAAGGCGAGCCGCTTTCGACGCTGCCGCAGGACCTGTATATTCCGCCGGATGCACTGGAAGTCTATCTGGAGACCTTTGAAGGTCCGCTGGATTTGTTGTTATATCTGATCCGCAAGCACAATCTGGATATTCTGGATATCCCCATGGCTGATCTGACCGTCCAGTACATGACTTATGTCGATAAGATGAAGACGGTGAACCTGGAACTGGCAGCCGAGTATTTGTTGATGTCCGCCATGCTGATTGAGATTAAGTCGCGCATGCTGTTACCTAAACCGGCTGAGGTGGCAGAGGAAGAGGATCCACGTGCGGAACTGGTCAGGCGCTTGATGGAATACGAAGCGATCAAACTGGCGGCACAACGGCTGGATGCGATGCCTAAAGTGGGCCAGGAGATTGATGTGGCGGCAGCTTATTATCAGCAGATCAGCCTGGTAAAACCGCCGGAAGTGAGCCTGGATGATTTGGTCGAGGCCTGGCGTAATGTGCTCAAACGTGCCAAGTTGAATCAACACCACAAGCTGGGGCGTGCCGAGCTTTCTGTGCGTGAGCATATGAGCTTGTTGCTGCGCAGGCTGGGTGCCGTGCAGGTGCTGCGCTTTGATGAGTTGTTCGACCTTGAAACCGACGGGGTGCCCAAGTTGGTGGTCAATTTTCTGGCCATGCTGGAGCTGGCCAAAGAGGGTCTGGTGCGTATTACCCAGCAAGATGCGTTTGGCACCATTTATGTGCAAGCCAATAGTGCGGCTTAGGAAGCAATCTCATGCGTGAACCAGACAGCATTGAAGAGATGAAGCGTATTCTGGAAGTCGCGTTACTGACTTCGCCACAACCGTTGGCACTCGATGATTTGCTCAAATTATTTGCCGGGCGCATGGAGCGCGCGACGCTACGTATGCTGCTGGATGAATTGAAATCGGACTGGGTAGAAAAAACATTGGACCTGGTGCAGGTAGCCAGTGGATATCGCTTTCAGGCCAAAGCCGAATACAGTGAGTATCTGTTGCGTTTGAACCCGGAACGGCAGCCGAAATATTCACGGGCAGTGATGGAGACGCTGGCGATTATTGCCTACAGGCAACCAGTCACGCGCGGCGATATTGAGCAAATTCGTGGCGTGGCTGTAAATCCTAATGTGATTCGCCAACTGCAGGAACGTGACTGGATCGACGTGGTCGGGCAACGTGAAGTACCGGGCAGGCCATCACTATATGCGACGACCAAACATTTTTTGGATGACTTGAATTTGCGCTCACTGGCAGAGTTGCCGCCTTTTGAGGCGTTTGCGCAAACAGAAATCCCGCTGGAGTAAGATTGATCATGCAAGCGTCTCTACTTAAAATCAGAATCAACCACGAAGGCAACACCGCACTCGGGCCAGGCAAGATCGAGCTTTTGCAACATATTGCGCAGCATGGCTCAATTTCTGCGGCCGCCAAGCAGATGCGTATGTCGTATCGCCGCGCCTGGGAGTTGGTTGATGTGATGAACCGCTGTTTTGACCAGGCGGTGGTGGTGAGTTCAGCGGGTGGTTCTCATGGTGGTGGCGCGCAAGTGACCGAGTTTGGCCAGGCACTGATACTGGCCTATCAGCAGATTCTACAAAAATCGGCGCAAGCCGCCGCGGATGAATTGCATTTGATTACGCAGCATTTGAAGAAAGACTGATTTTTTTAATTATCGTAATGCATATGTGGGTATAACGATGGTAGCATCGCATATGTATGATTAATTGATAACTGGGTGGACGTAATGAAAAAGTGGGTGTGGCTGGGGTTGTGCCTGATCAGCGTGTTGGCGCAGGCGGAAGACAAAAAAATCAAGGTGTTTGCTGCGGCAAGTTTGACCGATGTCATGAACGTGCTGGTCAAGCAATATGGACAGCAAACTGGCGTGCAGGTCGTACCTGTCTATGGCGGCTCGGGCACGTTGGCCAAACAGCTGGAGCAGAGGGCACCAGGTGACCTGTTTATTTCCGCAGATGAAAAGTGGATGCAATACCTGAAGGATAAGCAATTGGTGCAGGTCGCCACGATCAAGCCATGGCTGGGTAACCGCCTGGTGATGATTACGCCGCAAAACAAGCCGTTAACAATCAAGGCTGACGCCAGTACTGATATTGGCCAGCAAGCCCCCGGCTATTGGTGCACGGGCGATACCTTGTCGGTGCCGGTAGGCATTTATGCCAAGCAGTCACTGACTAACCTGGGGTGGTGGGACAAGCTGAAAACGCGGCTGGTGAGCACGCAGGATGTGCGGGCAACGCTGAGCCTGGTCGAGCGTGATGAATGTGATGTGGGCATTGTCTATGCCAGCGATGCGCAATCATCCAGCAAGGTCAAAGTGGCCGGTGAGTTTGCCGAAAACAGTCATGTGCCGATTATCTATCCGATGGCATTATTACCGCAGGCGGCGGCAGAAACCAATGCTTTTTACCATTACCTGCAATCTGCCGAAGCTAAGAAACTGTTGCTCTCTTACGGCTTTAAACCCTTGTTCAACGATTAATCGGCCGGTGGTTTGTTAACTGTTATGTGGTCGTTGTCTCCTGCTGAAATCGACATTGTGCTGTTGTCGCTGAAAGTGGCCGCCTGCTGTGTGCTGGTGTTATTGCTGCCAGCCATTGGTATGGCCTGGCTGCTGGCCAGAAAACATTTTTGGGGGCACGCGTTGCTCGATGCGCTGGTGCACCTGCCCATGGTGCTACCGCCAGTGGTGCTAGGCTATATGTTGCTGGTGTTGCTGGGACGGCGCGGCTGGATTGGCAGCTGGTTGTATGAGCAGTTTCACATACAACTGACCTTCCACTGGTGGGGGGCGGTAATCGCCTCTGCTGTGATGGCGTTTCCGCTGATGGTGCGTGCCATCCGCCAGGCGCTGATGCAGGTAAATCCTTTATTGGAGCAGGCCGCGCAAACGCTGGGTGCTACCCCCATCAAGACATTTTTTTCAATTACCCTGCCGCTTTCTTATCACGGCGTACTCACTGGCGGTATTCTGGCATTTAGCCGTAGCCTGGGTGAGTTTGGCGCCACCATTACCTTTGCCGGTAACCTCGAAGGTGAAACGCGTACCTTGCCATTGGCGATTTATAGCCTCACCCAGTCGCCCGAGGGCGATGCTGCTGCCCTACGACTGGTGATGTTGAGTGTGCTGGTCTCTGTGTTCGCTTTGCTGGCAAGCCAATGGCTGGAGCACCGTCTGCTCAGGAGTCAGCGCTGATGTTTACGGTCGATATCCGGATACAGCAGCCTTATGCGGCAAGCACTACATTTGACCTGCAGGCAAGCTTCGCGCTGGCGCCCGGCCAATGCCTGGGGATCATGGGCGCATCGGGTTCAGGAAAAACAACCTTATTGCATAGTATTGCCGGGCTGTTGATGCCGTCTTCCGGCGTCATCCGCAGTGGTGACCATGTCTGGTTTGATCATAAACAGGCGATTCAATTGCCGCCATGGCAGCGCCGAGTGGGCTTGGTATTCCAGGATGGACGCTTGTTTCCGCATATGAGCGTAGAGCAGAATTTACGCTATGGCATGCCCACAGGCATGGCCAGGATCGTGCTGCCCGAAGTAGTGGATGTGCTAGCTATCCAGTCCTTGCTCAAACGCAAGCCCAGCCAGTTGTCTGGTGGCGAAAAGCAGCGGGTGGCCATCGGGCGTGCTTTGCTGCGTCAGCCTTCGGTGCTACTGATGGATGAGCCATTGAGTGGCCTGGATGATCGGCTCAAGCAGCAAGTATTGCCTTATATCAAGCAGGTGATTGCAACGTTTGGTTTGCCAACGCTGTACGTCAGCCATGTGGGGGATGAGGTGGCGGAGGTTGCCGATGAGGTGTTAACGCTGGCGCAAGGAGTCTTGCGCCAGGCCAAATAAGCTGCTTATGAGGTAAGCAGCGTGCTACTTAGTGGTGATGACCACCGGCACCATGCACGTGCTGGTGAGAAATTTCTTCCTGGTTTGCTGAACGCACGCTGGCGATGGTTGCAGTAAACAGCAGGCGTTGGCCAGCCCAAGGATGGTTGCCGTCAACCACGACTTTACCGTCTGCAATGTCAGTGATGGTGTACAAAATCACGTCGCCGGTTTCGTCTTCACCTTCAAACTGCATGCCCACTTTCAGGTCTTTGCTAGGAAATGCGCTGGCTGGTTCGATTTGCACCAAGGCATCATCGTATTCGCCAAAAGCATCTTCCGGGTCCAGGCTCACTTCTATCACGTCGCCCACGTTTTTGCCGTGCATGGCTTCTTCCACTTTCGGGAAAATGTTGTCATAACCGCCATGCAGATAGGCAACCGGATCCTTGCTTTCTTCCAAGGTGTCGCCATCGCTATTTTGCAGTTTATAGGTCATGGTGACCACGGTGTTCATCGCTACTTGCATGTCTAAAGTCCTAAAGTTCTTTGATAAAACAGTATTCTAAAGGATATTGTCTGCATGTGTCATTCTTGCCGACGATAATATTGTCCGTAAAGTTTTCGCCATTGCCAAGGCGGCATCGGCTCGGCATCTTGCCACAAGCCCAAGCCTTGTTGCAGTGCCTGGTGTTGTAATGCATCCAGTTCTAACCGTTTTGAATAGCGTGTGTTAAACCAGGCCATGCCCAGCGCAATTTGTGATTGGCTGGCATCGGTGTTATTGCAATACAAATGCCCCAGTGTCCTGCCATAGAGATCACGGCCTTGCAGTTGGACGGCAATGTTTGCGTGCTCGCAGAGCTGTTTCAGGCTACGCCTGGATTGGATGCCGAAAGCTTGCTGCCGTTCAGGTGCGTCGATATCCAGCAGGCGTAAGTGGTAGGTGAGGGTGTTGTCACGAATAATGACGGTGTCGCCATCAATGACGTTGACCAGTACAGGCGATGCATATGAGTAAACGCTTGCAATAAGCAAGCTGACTGGCAGCCAAACTTTTATCATGCAATGCTTAATCCAGCAGGCTGGTGTAATTGTCTGGTGTCAGTACGCTGGGAATCGCCTCTGGCAGCAAGTCGGGATAATCTTTACTGAAGTGCAGGCCGCGACTTTCATGGCGGTCAATGGCGCAACGCACAATCAGTTCGGCGACTTGCAGCAAATTACGCAGTTCAATGAGGTCGTGGCTGACTTTAAAGTTACTGTAGAACTCATGCACTTCGTTCCGCAACATATGGATACGATGCAGGGCGCGGCTCAGGCGTTTGGTGGTGCGCACAATACCGACATAGTTCCACATGAAGCGGCGTAATTCATCCCAGGTATGGGTAATCAGCACCTCTTCGTCGGCATCGGTAACGCGGCTTTCATCCCAGTCAGGCAATGAAATGGTCGGCTGTAAGCCTAGTCTTTCTATATCAAGCGCGCAGCTTTGGCTAAAGGCCAGGCATTCGAGCAAGGAGTTACTGGCCAGGCGATTCGCCCCGTGCAGGCCGGTGCACGCCGTTTCGCCAATTGCATACAGGCAGTCAATGTCGGTGCGGCCATGCATATCGGTCATCACACCGCCGCAGGTGTAGTGCGCAGCTGGCACCACCGGAATTGGCTGTTTGCTGATATCAATGCCTAATTGCAGGCAGCGCTGATAAATATTGGGGAAATGCGATTGAATAAACTCGGCTGGTTTGTGGCTGATATCCAGGTAGACGCAATCCAGGCCGCGTTTTTTCATTTCAAAGTCGATGGCGCGCGCCACCACATCACGTGGTGCCAGTTCGGCCCGCTCATCATGCCAGGGCATAAAGCGCGTGCCATCAGGCAACAGCAATAAGCCACCTTCACCACGCAATACTTCTGAAATCAAAAAGGATTTTGCATGCGGGTGATAAAGGCAGGTTGGGTGAAATTGCACGAACTCCATATTTGCCACGCGGCACCCTGCGCGCCAGGCCATGGCGATACCATCGCCGGTGCTGATGTCAGGGTTGGTGGTGTACAAATATACTTTGCCCGCGCCGCCCGTGGCTGTGACAGTGTATTGCGCAGAAAGGGTGATCACTTTGCCAGTCTGGTTGTTGAGTACATAAGCGCCCAGGCAGCGGTTGGGGCCGTCGTTGGCTGTTTGTTTGAACAGTTTGTGCGTGGTGATCAGGTCGACCGCGATATGGTGTTCGAGAATAGTGATATTCGGGTGCTCGCGTACGCGATCTGTGAGTGTGGTTTGTACCGCCTGGCCGGTCGCATCAGCCACATGTACCACGCGTCGATGACTGTGGCCGCCTTCGCGGGTCAGGTGTAAACGGTCATCGTCGGCTTCGCGGGTGAAGTTTACGCCTTGCTCTAGTAACCACTCAATACTGGCGCGACCATTAGTCACCACCATGCGCGTCACTTCGCTGTCACACAGGCCAGCGCCCGCGTCCAAGGTATCTTTAATATGGGCTTCTATGGAGTCTTCGCTGTTGTGTACGGCGGCAATGCCACCTTGTGCCCAGTTGCTGGCACTCAAGGTGAGTTCGCGCTTGCTTAAGATGCATACCCGGTGTTGATCGGCCAATCGTAACGCCAGCGATTGCCCCGCCAGCCCGCTGCCAATAATCAGGACATCAAACACTTTATTCATATTGTTTTGAGATCAATGGAACTTTGGAAGGCAGTGCAGGGTCACATAATTGTCTGTATTGCGTGTTGCAGTGGCAGGCAAAAATAAGGGATGAGGCGATGTTACACACAGCAAATTTAGAGGCGTTAACGCGCACCGGGTTCGTCGAAAATAACACAAAAGCGTATACTACTCCCAATCATAAAATTACCCAAGGGAGTCATCGCGATATGACTGTTCAGGCGGCGAACGCCAAACAGCAAGAGAATAAAGAGTTTGACCAGATGCTGGTTGAACGTGCTCAACAAGGCGATAAACGTGCCTTTGGATTGTTGGTAGAAAAATACCATCGTAAACTCGGCCGCTTGTTGTCGCGCATGATCCGTGACCAGGCCGAGGTAGAAGACGTGGTGCAGGAGTCGTTTATCAAGGCGTATCGTGCATTGCACAGCTTTCGCGGTGATAGCGCGTTTTACACCTGGTTGTACCGGATTGGCATTAATACGGCCAAAAATTACCTGGTCTCTCTGGGGCGCAAGCCACAGGTGATGCAGGATGTGGAAATCGAAGATGTAGAAAACTTCGATGAAGGCGATGACATGCGGACGATGGAGACGCCTGAAACTTCGCTGATGACAAAAGAAATTGCGCAAACAGTGAACGATGCGATTGCCGCATTGCCTGAAGAGTTACGCACCGCGATTACTTTGCGCGAGTTGGAAGGCTTGAGTTATGAAGACATTGCTAACGTGATGCAATGTCCTATCGGCACAGTACGTTCACGTATTTTTCGGGCGCGCGAAACGATTGCGGCGAAGTTGAGACCATTGTTGGATACGCCTCAGCATAAACGTTGGTAATCGCGCGATATTTGCTATAAAACGGTAGTGGGTGTGTAGGTGTTATGACAAATTTTTTGTTAAATGCTAACATAAAAACATTGATTGACTTGGGGTTATTATGAAGCAGCAATTATCTGCATTGGTCGACGGTGAAGTCGATGTTGAACGCTGTGAACATATTTTTCTCGCAGCCAAATCTACGGGTGACGTTGCCCAGGCCTGGCGTGACTATCATGTGATTCGCGATGTGATCCGTGAAGAATGCTGGGTGGAGTCTGATATGACCAGCCGCATTATGGCGCAGCTTGATGATGAACCCACCATGCTGGCGCCGCAACAAGCCGTCACCGTGTCTGAAAAGGTGACTCATATCCGTCCGCGTTTCAGTAAATATAGCTGGTCAATCGCCGCTTCCGTGGCTGCCGCTTTCTTTGTCGGCATGTTCGTGTTCAATCAGCCGGAAGTGGCTGCACCGACGCAAATTGCTGACAATGACACAGATCAATATGTCGTCGCGCATCACAACTATGCACCTAATAGTGCAACGTATTACATGCACAATGTAGCTTATAACGCTGGCGAATAACTTTACTGTCGTTACCCCGTATGTCACCTAAGTTTGATTTCCTTCGGGCGTTTGATTTCCGTCGAGCGCTCTTGCCTGTCTTGTGTCTGGCTGCCATCAGCCAGTCTGCTTTTGCCGAAGAAGATCTTTGGGCAACCATGCAGAAAACCGCTTCTGCCGCCCGCGAGTTAAATTATCAGGGGCTGTTTGTTTATCACAACGGCGCGATGATACGCTCGGTGCAGATTACCCATATTTATGAAGGCGGACGCGAGTTCACCCGCAATGTGGTGCTGGACGGGCGGCCGCGCGAAGTCTTCAGTGAAGGCGATGATATCGTCATCTTCAATGCCAAAAATGACAAAGTCGTGATTGAAAAGCGGCGCGGCCAAAACCTGTTTCCGGCCATGTTGCCCACACAGTTATATCCCCTCAAGCAAAATTACAAACTGAAGTTTGTTGGCCAGGAGCGCATTGCCGGACGATTGGCGCAAGTCATCGATATGGTGCCGAATGACAACCTGCGTTATCAGTATCGGATCTGGTCTGATGCTGAATATGGCTTGTTGCTCAAAATGAGCATGCTCGATATGCAAGGCCATACGCTGGAACAGATTGGTTTTAACCAGGTGGCAATGCTGCACACCAAAGACCTTGACTGGTTTCAGCCCAAAATCGATGCGACCAAACCTTATGTGATGGATGACACCACCGATTTGACACACACGGTGGATAATCTGGTCGTGGCTAATTTGCCCGCGGGTTACAAAAAAGTGGATCAAATCCAGTTGAAAGTGCCGGGCAGGACTGCGCCTGTGCAGCAATTGATTTTCTCAGATGGTCTGGCATCCGTATCGCTATTTGTGGAGCCGATGGTCAAAGGCATGCAGCCGCGTGTTGGCAAGAAAACCATGGGATCGACCAATGTCTATGCGCATGTGTTAAATGGCTACCAGTTGGTGGTCGTGGGCGAAGTGCCTGCGCAAACGGTTGAGCAAATCGCTCAACAGGTGACGTTTAAAAAATAATTTCATGCCTGGTCAGTGGTTCAATTGCAAAGATTGATCGTTCCCAGGCCTCATGACATGGTGCGCAACCACTCTCCCCACAACTTGTATTTCTCTGCAGCGTCGCCATGTAATGAGGGTGACGCTTTCCAGTGTCAATATGCCCGTGCTGTGTTTCATGGCATGGCGTAAAAGATTTTTTTAATCATTAAATGGTAGGAATAATCATGATGAAACGATGGATTTCTGGCGTGATGTTAGCGTGTGCGGTCACAATCGCCATGCCAGTGGTGGCCGTAGAGGCCAAAGACTTGCCTGATTTTACTGAATTGGCGGAAAAACAAGGGCCGGCGGTGGTCAATATCAGCATTACTTCTGTAGTGCATGGTGGCAATATTGGCTTCCCTGGTATGCCGAATGACGAAAATCTGCAAGAGTTTCTGCGTCGCTTTGGTATCCCCGGGATGCCTGGCGGGCAAGGCCAAGATGGTGGTCAGGACTATAAAACGCAGTCCTTGGGCTCTGGTTTTATTATCAGTGCCGATGGCTATATTCTTACCAATGCGCATGTGGTGAATGAGGCCGATGAAGTGTTGGTCAAGCTGTATGACAAACGTGAATTCAAGGCGAAAATCATCGGTGCGGATAAGCGTACCGATGTGGCGCTGATTAAAATTGAAGCGACTGGCTTGCCTAAAGTGACCGTCGGTGACCCGAACGCATTGAAAGTCGGCGAGTGGGTGGCGGCCATTGGTTCGCCGTTCGGCCTTGAAAACACCATGACCGCCGGTATTGTGAGTGCCAAAGGCCGCGCACTGCCACAAGAGAATTATGTGCCGTTTATTCAAACTGACGTCGCGATTAATCCGGGTAACTCAGGTGGTCCGCTGTTTAACCTGCGTGGTGAGGTCGTGGGTGTGAACTCGCAGATATATAGTAAAAGCGGCGGTTCCATGGGCTTGTCTTTCAGTATCCCGATTGATGTCGCCATTGATATTTCCAATCAGCTCAAAGCCACTGGCCGCATTGCACGTGGCTGGTTGGGTATCGGTATTCAGGAGGTGACCAAAGACCTGGCTGACTCGTTCGGCCTCAAGCAAACCAGCGGTGCTTTGATCGCAGGCATTGAGAAAAACAGCCCGGCGGATAAAGGCGGTTTAGAAGCGGGCGATATTATTCTCAAGTTTGATGGCAAGCCAATTACGACTTCGAGTGATTTGCCACGTGTGGTGGCCACCACCAAGCCAGGCAAAGTGGTGCCCGTGGAAATTGTGCGCAAAGGTGCCAACAAAACGCTGCAATTGGGCGTGGGCGAAATGCCTAGCGAGCAACCTGAGGTGGCCGCGTCCAGCAAAGAGCCGGTCAAGCCTGAGGCGAATAAAATTGGCCTGACCTTGCGTGAGCTCACTGCGTTGCAGAAGAAAAAGCTTAATGGTAAAAATGGCCTGCTGGTGATTGAAAGCAGTGGTGCTGCGGCGCAAGCCGGTATCCGTCGCGGTGATGTGATTCTTGGCTTGAATAACAATGAAAGCCAAAGCGTGGATGCGTTTAACAAGCAGATTAATGCGGTGGCTGCCGGTAAAACAGTGGCGGTATTGGTGCAGCGTGGTGAAAACACCTTGTACGTGCCGATTAAAATCAAGTAAGAGCTGTGGTGATGTTGCAAAAAGACAGGGCAGCCTGTCTTTTTGTTTTTTTAAAGGCCGGGAATTCACGCTGCCTGCCTGGGCCTGGACGGAAAATAAATCACTGATATTCATGCATTTGTTGTAAAATGCACCCCATTTGAAAGGCGCTTCAAGCGCCTTTCTTGCTTGTAAATAACGCATAACTGAACATGAAAAATATTCGTAATTTTTCGATCATTGCCCACATTGACCACGGCAAATCGACACTGGCAGACCGCATTATTCAATTATGCGGTGGCCTGGAGGCGCGCGAAATGGAAGCGCAAGTGCTCGATAGCATGGACATCGAACGTGAGCGTGGCATTACTATCAAGGCGCAAACCGCAGCCTTGCAATACAAAGCCAATAACGGTGAAATTTATCAGCTCAACCTGATTGATACCCCCGGTCACGTCGACTTTAGCTACGAAGTGAGCCGCTCGCTGTCTGCCTGTGAGGGCGCTTTGCTGGTGGTGGATGCCTCGCAAGGCGTAGAGGCGCAAAGTGTGGCCAACTGCTATACCGCGATTGATCTGGGTGTCGAAGTGACGCCTATCCTCAACAAGATTGACTTGCCCTCTGCGGACCCGGCGCGTGTCTCGCAAGAAATTGAAGATGTCATCGGCGTCGATGCGACGGATGCCGTGCGTTGTTCGGCCAAAACTGGCGAAGGCGTGCGCGACGTGCTGGAAGAAGTTGTCGCCAAGGTGCCACCGCCAGTCGGTGATATTGATGCACCGTTGAAAGCCCTGGTGATTGACGCCTGGTTTGATAACTATGTGGGCGTAGTCATGCTGGTGCGCGTGGTGGATGGTTCGTTGAAGGCCAAGGAAAAGATCCGCCTGATGGCGACTGGCGCTGAGTATTTGTGTGAACAAGTGGGTGTGTTTACGCCTAAATCGGTACAGCGCACGCAATTAAGCGCCGGTGAAGTGGGCTTTATTATTGCTGGCATTAAAGAGTTGGCAGCAGCCAAAGTTGGTGACACGGTAACCTTAGCTGGCAAGCCTGCAGCAGCGCCATTGCCTGGCTTTAAAGAAGTGAAGCCACAGGTGTTTGCAGGTTTGTATCCGGTGGAGTCCAACCAGTTTGAATCCTTGCGTACTGCACTGGAAAAACTGAGTTTGAATGACTCCAGCTTGCAGTTTGAGCCGGAAAACTCGACTGCGCTGGGTTTTGGCTTCCGTTGCGGCTTTTTGGGTTTGCTGCATATGGAGATCGTACAGGAGCGCCTGGAGCGCGAGTACGACATGGATTTGATTACCACTGCGCCTACAGTGATTTATGAGCTGTTACTGAGAAGTGGTGAAGTAGTACAAATCGAAAACCCGTCACGCTTACCCGAGCCTTCCCGGGTTGAAGAAATTCGTGAGCCCATGATTGTGGTGAACTTGCTGATGCCACAAGACTATGTGGGCCCAGTGATGACCTTGTGTAATAACAAGCGCGGTATCCAGCGCAATATGCAATACATGGGCCGCCAGGTCATGTTGAGCTACGAGATGCCGTTGAATGAGGTGGTGCTGGATTTCTTTGATAAGCTGAAGTCAGTCTCACGTGGCTATGCCTCCATGGACTACGAGTTTCTTGAGTTCCGTGCTGCGGACCTGGTCAAGCTGGATATTATGGTCAACGGCGAGCGTGTTGATGCATTAAGCCTGATTGTGCACCGCGCCAATAGCTTGTATCGCGGCCGTGAACTGGTGTCTAAAATGCGCGAATTGATACCACGCCAGATGTTTGATATTGCGATTCAGGCGTCGATTGGTGCAAACATTATTGCGCGTGAAACGGTGAAGGCCATGCGTAAAAATGTGATTGCCAAATGTTATGGTGGTGATATCACGCGTAAGCGCAAGTTGCTGGAAAAACAAAAAGAAGGTAAAAAGCGTATGAAGCAGGTGGGTAACGTGGAAATTCCACAAGAAGCCTTCCTTGCCATCTTGCGTGTAGAAGATAAATAGTCACTTTTAGTGCAATAGCTTACTCAGGAAACAAGCATGTATTTTGCAATCTTTATGTTGGTGATTTTGCTGGTCTCAGGCGTGATCTGGCTGCTGGATATTCTGGTCTTGCGCAAACAACGCCAGGCGGGTGCATTGGGCGATGTCGCCGACCCATGGTATGTGGAATACAGTAAAAGCTTTTTCCCGGTGATTTTGCTGGTATTTATGGTGCGCTCGTTTGTGGTCGAACCATTCAAGATTCCATCCGGTTCCATGATGCCAACCCTGCTGGCAGGCGATTACATCCTGGTCAACAAATTCACTTACGGTTTGCGCGTGCCTATTATCAATAACGTGTTTTACCCGGTGAGCCTGCCCAAGCGTGGTGATGTATTTGTGTTTCATTACCCGCCTGACACTTCGATTGACTACATCAAGCGTGTAGTGGGTTTGCCAGGCGACAAAATCCAGTATCGCGACAAGCAGTTAACAATTAATGGCAAAGTGATTAATCTTGATTTTGTGCAACCATATCAATATGCACTCAATGTGAATGACGAAAGCGGCAATGCGCGCGCGGTGGATGTGACTGCGTCACGCTTGAGCGAGCAGCTGGGCGACGTCAAGCATGATGTATTGATTCATGACATCATGAACCAGTATAGCCCTGGTAGCGCGGGTGACCGCCTGATGCAGGGAGAAACGATTACTGTGCCGGCAGGTGAGTATTTCGCCATGGGCGATAACCGTGATAACAGCTCAGATAGCCGCGTGTGGGGCTTTGTCGCAGAAAAACATCTGGTCGGCAGAGCATTCTTTATCTGGTTTAATTTTGACCAATGGCGCCGTATCGGGCAAAGTATTGGTTAAGTGCACGGCGAGCCGTGTGGAAAAAGACATCTTCTTGAGGGATAGCACAATGAATGACTCAAAGAGCGCTCACCAACACGGCATCGGTTTGATCGGCTTTTTGCTGATTCTGACCGCATTTGGCATCCTGGGCACGGTAGCCCTCAAGGCGTTGCCTGCTTACATGGAGTACTATTCTATCCAGGCCACGGTGAACCGCATTGCGCACGACCCTTTATTGCAAAATGACAGCGATGTGCGCACCGCGTTTGATCGCCAGATGCAGGTGGACAGTATCCATGACGTGACTGGTCGCGATTTGGACATCAGCGGCGGCGTTGTGGCCATGCGCTACCAGAAAAAGATTGCACTGACAGATACCATGACATTGTTGATCGACTTTGATGCTGCCAGCAAACCTTAATGGCTGGCTTGATCGCACCTAAATGAACGCACTCCCAGTATTACAAACAAGAATTAGCTACAGCTTTACGCAGCCTGCCTTACTGCAACAAGCGCTCACCCACCGCAGTTTTTCTGCCACCAATAACGAGCGTCTGGAGTTTTTAGGCGATAGCGTGCTCAACTTTATTATTGCGCACCAGTTGTTTAATTTATTTCCAAATTTGCCCGAGGGTGATTTAAGCCGTTTGCGCGCAAAGCTGGTGCGCGAGGCCAGCCTGGCTGAAATTGCCGCCGACCTGCATTTGGGTGACGCACTCAAGTTGGGCGAAGGTGAGCTCAAAAGCGCCGGTTGGCGCCGCCCCTCGATTCTGGCTGATGCGCTGGAGGCGATTGTTGGTGCGGTTTACCTGGATGGCGGCTTTGAGGCGGCCCAGCAAGTGGTCGCATTGCTGTATCGCGACAAGCTGCAAACCATAGATCCCAAGGCGATTGATAAAGACGCCAAATCGCAATTACAAGAATATCTGCAAAGCAAGAAAATGGACCTGCCGGAGTATCAGGTAGTTTCTATCGAAGGCGAGGCGCATGCGCAAAGCTTCACCGTGCAGTGTTTTATTAAAAAACTCAAGCTGACCACCACCGGGGTGGGCACCAGCCGCCGTGTGGCGGAGCAACAAGCGGCCAAATTGGCCATGGACGAGATTCAATCATGACAGAAGACATTACCCCCGCTGCAGACGATTTTCGTTGTGGTACCGTTGCCATCGTTGGTCGCCCCAATGTCGGTAAATCCACACTGCTAAATCATATTTTAGGCATGAAGCTGGCGATTACTTCGCGTAAGGCGCAGACCACGCGCCATCGCCTGCTGGGCATTCATACCACAGACGATACCCAGTTCCTGTTTGTGGATACGCCTGGCTTTCAGCAAAAACATATCAACGCGCTCAATAAAACACTTAACAAAACCGTCACCCAGGTGCTGACCGAAGTCGACGTCGTGCTGTTTGTGATTGAGCCGATGAAATTGGGCGAAGCTGATGAAATTGTGCTCAAGCTGCTGCCAAAGAACAAACCGGTGTTGCTGGTCGTCAACAAGGCAGACCTGATGGGCGATAAAGGTAATTTATTGCCCTTGATTCAGGACTTTGACCTGCTGTTTGATTTCGCAGGCATTATTCCAGTCAGTGCCAAAAAGAGCCTGTATCTGGATGAGTTACTGTCCGCAGTGCGCGAGCATTTGCCTGAGCAGCCAGCGATGTATGCCGAAGATGAGCTCACCGATAAAAATGAGCGCTTTCTGGCGGCCGAACTGGTCCGTGAAAAAATCTTCCGCCTGCTGGGTGACGAAGTGCCTTACTCGGTGACGGTTGAAATTGAAAAGTTTGAAACCGTCAAAAACCTGCGCCGTATTTTTGCCGCCATTATTGTCGACAAAGACAGCCAAAAGCCGATGATCATTGGTAAAGGTGGCGAAAAGCTCAAGCAAATTTCTACCGAAGCGCGTCAGGATATGGAAAAACTGTTTGGCTCCAAAGTCTACCTGGAAACCTGGGTCAAGGTGAAGGGCGGCTGGGCCGATGATGCGCGCGCATTGAAGAGCCTGGGTTTCTAGTAACACTTGATTCTACTGGCATCAACATATGGCAGTAAAACCTCCCGATTCCGGAAGCCACAAGCAATCTCAGCAACCGGTTTTTATTCTTCACACCTATCCCTTTAAAGAAACCAGTCTCGTGGTTGAAATGTTCAGCCGCGACCTGGGGCGCATTGCGGCCGTGGCTAAAGGCGCACGGCGCCCACTCTCGGCCATGCGCGGCATGCTGCAATCTTTCCAGCAGTTGGCCGGTACCTGGTCAGGTAAAAACGAACTCAAAACGCTACATGAATTAGAGTGGATGACAGGCCTCACCCTCCTCAGAGGCGATGCCCTAATGTGTGGCTTTTACATGAACGAACTGCTATTGCGCCTATTGCCGCGCGATGACGCCCATGCACAGTTGTTTGAATATTACGCACAAACCATACAGTTGTTGTCTACCTTGCAGCAAGATGCGAGCAATGGCCAGCTCGCCGAAATCCTGCGCCGGTTTGAACTCAAGATGTTGCAGGAGCTCGGCTATGCCGTACCGCTCACGCATGACGAAAACGGTGAGATTATCCATGCGGATGAAACCTATCGCTTCGAAGCAGATTATGGTGCTTGCTCGCCATCGGCAACCCGCAATGGTTTGTTGATACAAGGTGCAACGCTGCTGGAAATGGCGCGGGGTAACTACTCGAATGTGACGACGCAGTCGCAAAGCAAGCAATTGATGCGCTATTTGTTGCAGCATTATTTGGGCGAGAAGCCGTTGCATACCAGGCAGTTGTTGGTGGATTTACAGGGGTTTTAGTTTGGATCGTTTCGCCTTTTCGGCGAGTTACTTTTCTTTGCTTGCCCAAAGCGAAGACTATTCTATGATCGATCTATTTCGTCTCTCGACGACCATTCTTTCTTATGCTTGTCCATAAGAAAGAAGGCAAAGAACAAGACACCCCAACTTCCGCTTGTTTCCTGTGCTACTCGGCTTGTCGGGCGGCAATCAAAAACTCGCTCCTTTGGAGCTCAAACAGTTGCTTGCCGACTACTCCCGCCAACCCTGCGTTGCTCGGCGCGGCAGATGGGGACCCCGAACACCAGGCGAGCGCAACTATTAGTGCTCTTAACAAACCAATCTGTTTTTTGAACCGTTCAGATTTCTACAATGTGAGTTTGGCGAGATCAATCCCATTCCATCACGCTGAGTAGCGGAGACAAAATAAGGAAGAAGGGAGCGACTGTTTGAGCTCCGCGGCAGCTTGTGCAGTGTACAAGCTGCTAGGGCGAGTTTCGTGACCGCTTATTTTGTTGAGCAACGCAAGGGAGCCGTAGGCCGTGATGGCTGGGTGTCTTCCTCTTTGGTTACTTTCTGCGGGACAAGCACCAGAAAGTGACTCGCCGACAAGGCGAAAAGCAACGCTCAATGATTAGAATGTCTTGTAAACCCCAACAAGGATATCTTTCTATTTTTCGCATGATTAATTTGGTTTACCATAATCAACAGTTAGAATATTGTCATTCATCCAATTACAAAGAGAACTATGTTAAAACTAGGCGTCAATATTGACCACGTCGCAACGATTCGTCAGGCGCGTGGCACCAAATATCCAAGCGTTGTGCAAGCTGCACTGCGCGCTGAGCAGTCTGGTGCAGACAGCATTACCTTGCATTTGCGCGAAGACCGTCGCCATATGCAGGATGCTGATATTTTTGCTTTACGCCCTTTGTTGCAAACCAAAATGAACCTTGAGTGTGCGGTCACTAGCGAGATGATCGATATCGCCATTCAGGTCAACCCGCAAGACGTTTGCCTGGTGCCTGAGCGCCGTGAGGAGCGCACGACCGAAGGCGGTTTGGATGTGCTCACACACTACGCCAAAGTTGAGCATGCGGTTAAAAAACTGTCTGATCAAGGCATACGTGTGTCACTGTTTATCGCGCCGGATCTGGCGCAGATTGATGCGGCTGCCAAAATGGGCGCGCCGGTGATTGAGTTGCATACCGGTACCTTTGCCGATGCTGATACAGAAAAAGATCAGTTGGATGAACTGGAGAAAATCGACGCCGCGCTCAAACATGCGAAAGCGGCGGGTCTGGTAGTTAATGCCGGTCATGGCTTGCATTATCACAATGTGCATCATATTGCGCGCCTGCCAGGCTTTGAGGAACTCAATATTGGTCATGCCATTGTGGCGCATGCCCTGTTTGTGGGGTGGGATAATGCGGTGCGTGAAATGAAGGCGCTGATGAAAGAGTTTTCACCAAAATGATGCGACTAAACCTGTATTGTCAGGAGTATCGATGATTTACGGCATAGGCACAGATATTGTCGAAGTTGAACGGATCGAGGCGTCACTCGATCAGTTCGGTGACAGCTTTGCCAAACGTATTCTGGCACCCAGTGAGTGGTCTGACTATGAAGCGAGTAAACTCAAGGCACGTTTTCTTGCTAAACGCTTTGCCGCAAAAGAAGCTTTTGCCAAGGCGATAGGTACCGGCATTCGCGGCGATGTCAGCTTTCAGAATATTGCAGTCACCCACGATGCGCTAGGGAGACCCTTGTTGCAACTGTCATCAACACTGCAGGCCTTTCTCAAACAACACCATATTTATCAGTCGCATATCAGCATCAGTGATGAAAAAAACCTGGCACTGGCTTATGTCGTGCTGGAAACGACCCAAACAGCATGACAGCAGACGAGTTAGTGGATAGCCAGCGCCGTTTTAGCGGCGTGCGCCGTTTGTATGGCGAGCAGGGCTTGGCCAATTTGCAGCAAGCGCATGTGTTGGTCATTGGCATTGGTGGTGTGGGATCGTGGACGGTAGAAGCCCTGGCGCGCAATGCGGTGGGCAAGTTGACCTTGGTGGATCTGGATAATATTGCCGAGTCGAACATCAACCGCCAGATTCATGCGCTGGAGGATACGCTAGGCAAGGCCAAAGTGACGGCCATGCGTGAGCGCATTGCGGCGATTAATCCATTGTGTGAGGTGCTTGAAGTTGAGGATTTTGTGACACCTGAAAACCTCGCTTCACTGTTGGTTGATGCACCGGATATGGTGGTGGATTGCATGGATGATACCAAGGCCAAAATCGCCCTGGCGGCCTATTGCAGGCAGCAGCAATTGCCGTTGGTGATGGTCGGTAGTGCAGGTGGCAAGCTCGATGCGACGCGCATTCGCCTGGCTGACCTGGCGCATGTGCAGGGCGATCGCATGCTGGCGAAGGTCCGCAACCAGTTACGTCGGGATTATGGTTTCCCCAAGGCTTCTGATCACAAGAAGTCGGCCAAATTCGGCATTGTTGCCGTGTACTCAGATGAGCCGGTCGAGCGACCTGAAGAGGCTTGTGAAACATCGACAGCAGGACTGACAGGCCTCAACTGCGCAGGTTACGGTTCCAGTATTTGCGTGACGGCCACCGCTGGTTTTGTGGCGGCACAACAGGCCATTGGGCAATTGATCACGCTTTAACACTCGCAGTTTATAAGCATAGGCTTGGCCCACCGCAAGCAAATCAGGTTGAACAATGTGGGAATAGCAGCGTCTACTTTAAAAAGTCAGGCATAAACATTGCATGTTTGCAGGTATCAATCGCACGGAGGTCGTCCGTACTCACTTTAAATACGCTAGTTTTCAGCCTGTCATCATGACTTCAAGCCCTGGCGCTATCAGTTACAGTGTCATATGGCCCAAGTACGCTTAATCCATCAAAGGTGATTGCCATGCAATTGGATGTGTTTTTAAAGAAGGTTTCTGTCAACCATGCCTTGAATGTGCTGATCTGGCATATTGCCGAGGCGGGGATTGAAATTGCTGCGCTGATCAAGCAAGGGGCATTGGAAGGGGTCACGGAAAAAATGACCAGTACCAATGTGCAAGGCGAAACACAGATGCAGCTGGACATTCGTAGCCACGAGGTGGCCGCGGCACACCTGCGCGCTTCGGCAGTGGTGGCTGGCGTATTGTCAGAAGAAGTAGATGCGCCGGTCTTGTTTGAAACGCTGGATGCACCATTTCTGGTTAGTATGGATCCTCTGGATGGCTCTTCTAACCTGGCGATTAATGGCGTCGTCGGCAGTATTTTCTCGGTCATTCCTAATATCGGCGTGGCCACGCTGGGTGATCAGGCCTTTTTGCAGCCAGGGCAAGATCAGCGTGCCGCGGCCTATATCATGTATGGCCCGGCCACTTTGCTGGTACTCACCATTGGCCAGGGCACACATGTGTTTACGCTGGATCAGCACAGCCAGTCATTTGTATTAACGCAACAAACTGTACAGGTTGGTGAGGAAACCTCAGAGTTTGCCATTAACGCCAGCAATCAGCGCTATTGGCAACCCGGGGTACAGCGCTATATTACTGAATGCCTGCAAGGCAGTGAGGGGCCGCGTGGGCGTGACTTTAATATGCGCTGGTGTGCCAGTATGGTGATGGATGTGCACCGTATTCTGACGCGCGGTGGTGTGTTTTTGTATCCGCGCGATAGCAAGCAGCCGGTCAAAGCGGGCCGCTTAAGATTATTGTACGAGGCTAACCCCATGAGTTTGCTGGTGACGCAGGCTGGTGGGGCAAGCATAGACGGGCTGGAAGATGTGCTGGCCCTTCAGCCGACGGCATGTCATCAGCGTGTGCCGGTATTGTTAGGCGCTAAACAGGAAATCCAGCGCTTGCGTGATTACCATCAGCAAGCTTCACAATAAAAGGAGTATGACATGGCATTGATTTCGCTCAGGCAACTACTCGACCACGCCGCAGAACACAGCTATGGCCTGCCTGCATTTAATATTAACAATATGGAGCAGATTCTCTCCATTATGAAGGCGGCTGACGAAGTCGACAGTCCGGTCATTTTGCAAGCTTCGGCAGGGGCCCGCGGTTATGCCGGGGAGTCTTTTCTACGCAAAATGGTTGAAGCCGCGATTGAGCAATATCCGCATATTCCCATTTGCATGCATCAGGATCATGGCGCTTCGCCCAAGGTCTGCCAGATGGCCATTCGCAGTGGCTTCTCTAGTGTGATGATGGATGGCTCGCTTAAAGAAGATGGCAAAACGCCTGCGAGTTATGAATACAACGTTGAAGTGACGCGACGTGTGGTCGAGTTTGCGCATGCGGTCGGCGTGTCGGTTGAGGGCGAGCTGGGCGTGCTGGGCTCATTGGAAACCGGTATGGCAGGCGAAGAAGATGGGGTAGGTGCAGAAGGTAAACTGGATGAGTCACAGTTGCTGACTGATCCGGATGAAGCGGCTGCGTTTGTCGAAGCGACCAAAGTCGATGCACTAGCCATTGCCATTGGTACCAGCCATGGCGCTTATAAGTTTACGCGCCCGCCCTCAGACGATACGCTGTCGATTGAACGTATTCGTGAAATCCATGCCAAAATCCCTAACACGCATCTGGTGATGCATGGTTCGTCCAGTGTGCCGCAATCCTTGCTGGAGCAAATTCGGCATTATGGCGGCAATATCAAGGAAACCTATGGCGTGCCGGTGTCACAGATTGTAGAAGGCATTAAAAATGGCGTGCGCAAGGTTAATATTGATACTGATATTCGCTTGGCGATGACGGCGGCGATTCGTGCCTATATGGTCGAGCATCCTGAGGAGTTCGATCCACGCAAATATTTCAAAGAAGCGACCACGGCAGCACAGCATTTGTGTAAAGAACGCTTTGAGGCCTTTGGTAGTGCCGGACAAGCGAGTAAGATAAAGGTAATTACACTGGAAAAAATGGCAGCCATTTACTAGCTGCATGACATGACCGTGAGTGAAATAGCCTAAAAAAAAGCAATTATAAATTGAGGGGGCATGAGTAAAGGAATCCCATCATGCGAGAAAAATTAGTCATTGGTAACTGGAAGCTGCACGGCGGCTTGCTTGAAAATCAAGGCTTGCTGAACAGGCTCAAGCAAGAGTTGCACGACCTGGATGGCGTAGCGACAGCTGTGTGTTTACCTTATGTATACTTGTATCAGGCGCAAGACTTGCTGCAAGACTCCTCGATTGCCTGGGGTGCGCAAAACGTTAGCCAGTTTACTGAAGGCGCGTTTACCTCCTGCATTTCGGCCAAAATGGTGGCCGAGTTTGGTTGTAGCTATACCATTATCGGTCATTCTGAACGGCGTGCTCTCAAACTTGAAAGTAACCAGGTGGCCACCAAGCGCCTGCTTAATGCCTTGCATGCCGGGCTGACGCCTATTTTTTGTGTCGGTGAAACCCAGGATGAGCGCGATGGCAATATGGCCGAGCTCATTGTGCGCAACCAGATGCTGAACGTGGTGTATGGCCTCGATGATGAAGCCTTCGCACTGGCCAAAAAATTCAATATGGTCATCGCTTATGAGCCAGTATGGGCGATTGGCACTGGCGAGCACGCCACGCCTGAGCAGGCACAACGCATGCATGCATTTATCCGTATGATGATTGCCGAACGCGACCGCGAGTTTGCCGAGCAGATTCGTATTGTCTATGGCGGCAGTATGGCGCCTGAAAATGCGCACAGCTTACTCAGTATGCCGGATATTGACGGTGGCTTATTGGGCCGTGCTGCACTGGTTGCTGAAGATTTTGTTGATATCTGCAGAATCGCCAGCCGTTGCTACCAGCAAAAAACGGTGGTCCGTGAATCATCGGCAGCCATCCCCGTTTTTGAGGTATGACGGTTGCCTTTAAAGGCAACAAAAGTAGCCTGCCAACAAAACTCTGCCAGCAATGTGGCAAACCAATGACCTGGCGAAAAGCCTGGGCGAATAACTGGGATCAGGTCAAATATTGCTCTGAGCGCTGCCGTCGTGCATTGCAAAAACACGCCATATGAGAAACCTGGTCATTATCCTCGGTGACCAGCTCACGCTGGATAACCCTGCCTTAGACCACTTTGATCCGACGCAAGACCTGATTGTGATGGCTGAAGTCATGCATGAAGCAAATCATGTATGGTCTCACCGACAGCGCATTACCTTGTTTTTATCTGCCATGCGCCACTTTGCAGAGAGGTTGCGGGCACAAGACTATCCACTGGTTTATTTTCAGCTAGACGCACATCCTTATCCTGATTTAGCGACCGTTTGGCAGACTGTATTGCAGCAGTACCAGCCACAGGCAATCAAGGTCTGCGAACCTGGTGATTGGCGCATCTGGCAAAGTCTGCAAGCGGTGGCTGACCAGCACGCAGTGCCTCTACATGTGCTGCAAGATACACATTTCATGAGTAGTATCGACCAGTTCCGGCGTTGGGCAGCCAAATACAGCGAAAAAAACACTTCTTTGCGGATGGAGTTTTTTTATCGTGGCATGCGTAAAAAATATCATATTCTTATGGACGGCGAGGAACCTGCAGGCGGCAGCTGGAACTTTGATCATGACAACCGTCAATCGCTGGGCAAGCTCGGCCCGCAAGCACTTTCACAGCCGCCGGTGTTTACGCCAGATGCCATCACGCAAGCAGTCATGGTCCTGGTGAATGAACGGTTTGCCGATCACCCAGGTGCGCTGGCGTCTTTTACCTGGCCAGTGACGCGTGAGCAAGCACTCACCTTGCTCACACATTTTGTCCAGGAAAAGTTAGCGCAGTTTGGCCCATATCAAGATGCCATGTGGCAAAACCAGCCATATTTGTGGCATTCACTACTCGCTTCGGCCATGAATCTCAAGTTACTCAATCCGCGTGAAGTCATCGCCGCTGCCGAGCAGGCGTATGTTGATGGCCGCGCCTCATTAGCAAGTGTCGAAGGGTTTATTCGCCAGGTGTTGGGTTGGCGAGAGTTTGTGCGCGGTGTGTATTGGCTGGAAATGCCAACACTTAAATCGGCGAACTATTTCCAGCATGCACTGGATTTGCCAAACTGGTTCTGGACCGGGCAGACGCAGATGCAATGTTTATCGCAGTGTATAGGCCAAACCTTGCAAACTGGCTATGCGCATCATATTCAACGCCTGATGGTGATCGGCTTGTTTTCGACACTGGCGCAACTGTCGCCGCAACAGGTCTCAGCATGGTTTTTGGCCGTTTACGTCGATGCCGTGGAATGGGTAGAGTTGCCCAATGTTGCTGGCATGGCGCTATATGCCAATGGGGGCCGCTTTACCAGCAAGCCCTATATCGCCAGTGGTGCCTATATTCAGCGCATGAGTAATTATTGTACGGGATGTCGTTATGATCCAAAACAAAAAACCGGTGATCGGGCTTGTCCATTCACAACGCTTTACTGGGGTTTTTTAATCAGACACGAGGCTTTGCTGGCTGCGAATCCGCGTACACGTTTAATGGTCAAGCATATTGCCACCATGCCTGAAGAAGAGCGATTGGCGATTGCTGCATTTGCTGAGCAGCGATTGCAACAATTGGCAGACCTGTAATGCTTGCTCGTGTAATTTCACAAAACTGTCACAATAGACACTGGTTCAGTGGATACAATAATCGCCATGAAAAACACCACGCCCGCTCTGCTTGACAGAGATCTTAGCATTCTCAGTTTTAATGCCCGTGTACTGTCTTTGGCGCAACGAGAGGACTATCCTTTACTCGAGCGTTTGCGCTTTTTATGTATCGTTTCTAACAACCTCGATGAGTTCTTTGAAGTGCGCATGCCATTACAGATGGAGGCGTATCAGCAAGGCGTGACCAGTGGCCCGGTATCTGCCTCTACCTGCGAACAAGTCGCCACCATGGCACAGGCGCTGGTGGCACAACAATATCAGTTGTTTAATGATGCACTGATGCCCGCCCTGGCGAAAGAAAGTGTGCACCTGGTGTCTGGCGGTGTGCGTACGCCGGAGCAAACCACCTGGGTTTCTAACTACTTCAAACGTGAAGTGCTGCCATTCTTGATGCCGGTATCGCTGGATCCGTCGCATCCTTTTCCGCAGGTGGCCAATAAGTCGCTGAATTTCATTGTGCGCATTGCCGTCGACGATGAGGAAAAAATTGCCATTGTACGTGTGCCGCGTGTGGTGCCCCGGCTGCTGCAATTGCCGCCGTCTATCAGCAAAGGCGAGCAATGCTTTGTGTCGTTGACCAGTATTATCCGCGCGAATCTGGAGGTGTTGTTTCAAGGCGCCAGTATCCTGCATTTCTCCCAGTTCCGTGTGACGCGTAATAGTGATCTTGAGGTGGATGAGGATGATGTGATCAATTTGCGCACGGCCTTGCGTGAAGAGCTTGCACATCGCCAATATGGTGAAGCGGTGCGCCTGGAAGTCACGCAGGAGTGTGATGACAGGCTTGCCGAGTTTTTGCTTAAGCAGTTTAATTTGCCGCCGCTCGCCCTTTACCGCGTCAACGGGCCGGTCAATCTGGGGCGTTTGATCCAGTTGCCAGATATGGCCAAGGGCGATCACCTCAAGTTCGTGCCTTTCCAGCCGCACTGGCCGCGACATATCAAACGCAATACCTCTTTGCTGGCGCAGATGCGTGAAAAAGACCTGCTGATTCACCAACCATACGAGAGCTTTGAAGTTGTCATCCAGCTACTGGAAGAAGCGGTCAAAGACGATCAGGTATTAGCCATCCGCATGACGATTTACCGCACAGGTGCAGATCCACGCATGTTGCGTTTGCTGCAGGAGGCGGTGCGTCGCGGTAAAGAAGTGCTGGTGGTGGTGGAGCTCAAAGCGCGCTTTGATGAAGAGGCAAATATTAACTGGGCCGAAGCCTTGGAGTCGGTTGGTGCGCAAGTGGTGTATGGCGTCGTAGGTTTGAAAACTCATGCCAAGATGTTGTTGATCATGCGTCGCGAAGGTAAAAGCATTCATCGTTATGGCCATCTTTCTACCGGTAACTACAATCCAAAAACGACACGTCTATACACAGACTGGAGCATGTTAACCGCTGATGCTAACCTGACGCGCGAAATGGAAACAGTGTTCCGTCACCTGACCAGCGAGTTGCCGATTCCGGCCCTGAAGCATTTGCTGGTGGCGCCATTTACCCTGCAAAACAGCATGATCAAACAGCTGGAGAAAGCACAGCGTCTGGCCAAGCAAGGCAAACCGGCCAGGGTGATTGCCAAAATGAACGCCTTGACGGATGTGCCGCTGGTCGCCGCTTTAATGAAGGCCGCCAGCGCTGGTGTTGAGATTGACTTGATTGTGCGCGGTGCCTGCATACTGCCGGTGGACTCACCGGCCGTGAAAGGCCGTATCCGCGTGCGTTCTATCGTCGGGCGTTTGCTCGAGCATTCGCGTGTGTTTTATTTTGAGCTGGATGGGCAAGTGCAGATGTGGTTATCCAGCGCGGACTGGATGAGCCGTAATATGATGCGGCGGGTAGAGCTGGCCTGGCCGATTAAAGATCCGGCCATGCAAAGCCGCATTTATCAGGAAAGCCTGCAGCTTTACCTGCAAGATAATAAGGATGCCTGGCAATTGGCAGAAAAAGGCCAATATGTGCCAGTCGCACAACAAGCACTGGATGCCGAACCGCTGTCTTGCCAGAACCTGTTATTGCAACAATATCATTCCATGTAGCCCCGCGTGATGTCAGTGAAAAATTTGATTTTATGGCGTCATGCCGAAGCCGAAGTGTTATTGCATGGCGCCTCTGACCTTGAGCGCGCCTTGACCAAAAAAGGGCATAAACAGGCCAAACAAATGGCCGGCTGGCTCAAGAAGTATTTACCAAAGCAGACCTATGTGCTGGTGAGTCCTGCTGTGCGTACGCGTGAAACCGTGGCTTATTGGGGCGATGATTGGCAGGAAGATAGTCGACTGGCGCCTGAAAGGCCGTTGGAGCCTTTATTACAGTTGCTGGCGCAAAGCCCATTCGAGACTGTGATGCTGGTCGGCCACCAACCCTGGATAGGCGAACTGGCCGCGCAGAGCCTGGGTATGCCGGATGGGCAGATCAGTATTAAAAAAGGTGCTGTATGGTGGTTACGGCTGCCAAAATCGGGGCCACCCTACAAACTATATAGTGTGCAAAGCCCCGATTTGATTGAATAAGCTGAGTGCTGTGATCTGGCTTAAGCCAAATTCAGTGTGAGCTATTTCTTTGGCCTGCCAGTTTTAATCGTCGGCACGGTTGCCAGGGTGGCTTTTAAGGTAGCGTCGTCCATGGCCGATAATAACTTAAGCCCGGCTCTTAATAGCTCGCTTTTCTTCGCTGGTTTGGCCAGGCCTTCCAGGCGTTTTTTCAAGGCAGCGATTTGTGCGTACTCTTCTTTAGGCATGGTGAAGCTGTCGCGCTCCATTTTGACCTTGCTGGCTTTAGGTTTGTCTTTTTCAACGGCTGTCGCGGTTTTATTCACAACTTTAATCGCAGAAGCGGGCGTCACTTTTTTTGCAGCTACCGCTGTTTTTGCGACTGCTTTTGCAATTGGTTTGACCGCAGGTTTGGCTGTTGCCGGTTTTACAGCTGTCGTTGGTTTTGCAGCAGGTGTTGTCGCAACTGCTTTAGTGGCGACTGGCTTGGCTGGGCTTGCTGCTTTGGCTGTAGCTGGTTTGTTAGCGCTCAAGGGTTTGGCGACTGGTTTGCTGGCCATGTGTTTCTCCTGAATTGATATTGTGAAAACAGTTTATACCGTTTTTTGTTGACGTCAATTGTCATAAATATTTCATATTAATATGGTGTTATAGAGGCTGTTTTTCATGACAAAATGCAACACCTTTAATCGGGGAGTATGAGATGCGCAGGGTATTGGTGGCAAATACCAAAGGCGGTTGCGGCAAAACCACTCTGGCCACCAATCTTGCTGGCTATCTGGCGCAACTGGGGCACAAAATTGTGCTGGAAGATATTGACCGGCAGCAATCTTCCGCTGACTGGTTGGCACGCCGACCCTCTCATGTCGCGACGGTGTTTAATGCCGAAGACCTGGGTAAATCTGCCTTGCAGAAAGCCGACTGGGTGATTACTGATTCGCCAGGCGGGCTGCGGGATAAAAAGATTTCTGATGCCGTGACCGAAGCCGATCTGGTGTTGGTGCCCATCGCGCCATCCGCGTTTGATATAGGCGCCACGCAAGACTTTTTAGAGTTGCTGGCCGAAGAGAAAGCCGTGCGCAAGCATAAGACCTTTGTTGGTCTGGTCGGCATGCGCGTGATGCCACGCACACGTTCAGCCGAGCGCCTGCTGGCATTTATGGATGAATCAGGCTTTGCCGTGCTTTCCATGCTGCGCTCATCGCAAATTTATGTGACAGCAGCAGAGGAAGGCTTAAGTATTTTTGAATTGTCGAACAGCTTGAAAGAGGTCGACATTGCGCAGTGGAATCCGGTCACAGACTGGATTTTGCAAAACAGTTAAAGCGAGCCTGTGACAAACAGGGAATCAAAGGGAGTGCTATGAAAGACAAGGTCAATCCAGTGTACCTGGATAAAGTAAAACAATTGAACGCGGATGAGGCAGAGCGTATTTTGTCTCGCATGGGCGGCAAGTTGCCTAAGCGATTTATCAAGGAAAAATTGAGCCAGGAAGAAGCGCTGGCTTTGCAGCTGGAAATCGAAGATGAACAATTGCAAGAGTGGCGCGATAAAGTTGTCAAACTGCGCGAAGAAGATGAAAAGCGCGATAAGAAGAAAAAAGACTGAGTCGTAATCAACGCAATAAAAAAACGGGCATAAGTGCCCGTTTTTTTATTTGGCCATTTTGATTTAGCTGTGCCGGATTTCCAGCTGCCAGCCCAGTTTTTGCCATAACAGGCATTCTTCTTCCAACAGGTAGTGCGTTTGCGGGTGCTGGCTGGCCCACTGTGATGACAGTGCCAGTATAAATTGCTGTTTATGCCGTTCCAGTTGCAAGTGTTTGAGTGCTGGCAGTCGGCGCGAGTGGCAGAAAATCACCGCTAACCGTAATGCCATCAACTGACAGACCAGGTCCTGGTTATCAAAGTCTGCGGCTAGTTTGCGTAATTTACCCTGGTGCCCGAGCACGAGCAGGCTGATGGTATGTAGTTCACTTTGAGCGAACCCCATCAGTTCGGTGTTATCCAGAATATACGCGCCGTGTTTGTTGCAATCCGTATGCGAAATAGCCCAGCCAACTTCATGGCATAGCGCCGCCCAGTGCAATAGCGATTTTTGGCTATCGCAGGCCTGCATGGCACCATAAAAATACAAAGCCAGTTTGCTCACATTGTTGGCGTGATCCATCTCGACGCCAAAGCGTTTGCATAGTCGCACAATCGATGCCGTGCGCAAATCTTCGGTGGCATTGTCTGAGCTCAGCATATCGTACAGCACGCCATGGCGTAGGGCGCCATTAGCCACCATCAGCGTGTCAATTTTTAGCGTGTCAAACACAGCGGTCAAGACGGCCAGCCCGCCACCAATCACGGCACGTCTGTCGTCCTTAAGGCCTTCCATATTGAGGCGGTCGGCGGATTTGGCCTTGATCAGTATTTGTTTCAGCCAGTCCAGTTGTGCACGTTCAATGCGATCTGTGGCAAACCCGGCACCGGCCAATACATCCGCTACTGCGCCTACCGTGCCAGAAGCGCCATACGCCACTTCGGATTGGCCGACGTAACGGCTGGCAATCATGTCGATAATGGATTCGGCAGCAATTTCCGCGCGTTCAAAGTTGCGCTCGCTAAACTGGCCATCGGAAAAATACTTTTGCGACCAGCCAACAGAGCCTAAGCGTAAAGACTCCGTGACATTGGCCTTGAAATGCTGGCCGAGGATAAACTCGGTCGAGCGTCCACCGATATCCACCACCAGCCGCTTTTCATCTGATTGCGGCAACATGCGGCTCACGCCTTGATAAATCAGGCGCGCTTCTTCTACACCCGAAATAATCTCGATCGGATAGCCGAGTACTTTTTGTGCCTGCCTGATAAACTCTTCGCTGTTGGCTGCCTCACGCAAGGTTTGCGTGGCCACGGCACGTACGTGCTCAGGTGGAAACCCTTTCAGGCGCTCGCCAAAGCGCGCCAGGCACTTCAGTCCGCGCTCAAACGCCTGCAGTTTCAGGTTACGGTCTTCATCCAGGTCACCGCCTTGGCGCACGGCTTCTTTTAAGTAGTCGACGCGCAGAATCTGGCCGTCAACGACGCGCCCGATTTCGAGACGAAAACTGTTGGAACCCAAATCTACGGCAGCGAGTTGGGTGTCTTGAGTAATATTTAGCATGCGATAATACGGGGTAGGTTACTTTAGGTAGCGGTTAATGGCCTTGGGGTATTCTGGAAAATAGCGTTCAATCACGCTTAAATCAAAGCTTCTCAAAATACTGGTATTGGATTCACGGTCGAGCAAGAACTGGAAAGAGGCCGCCACCAGCTCGGAAGCGTTGTGCGTGGCATCGAGCAACTGGCCTGCATAATCAGGTTTGACACTGACTTGATGCGTGGTGATGTGCGATCCATGTACGGTGACAGAAAACGAGTTCGGACTGGTTTCAATCACCTCAATATTCGCCATGCTTGCCTCCCCAGACAATTGCTGCAAACAGTATAAATTGTTATGTTGGCAGAGGCCAGTGAAACTAATATGAAAATGAAACCGCATGAGTATGGTTGATTTCATCAAACCGTCATGCCACAAAAATAAGATAAAACAACACTCAATATACCCTAGACACCCTACATGCGTAGCTTATTTTTCCTGATACTTTCACTTTTGATCGCCCCGTGTGCGCATGCCGCCCGCCCGCTGGTGACCGATGATGCCCGTTTGACCAATGCCCATGGTTGCCAGCTCGAAAGCTGGATGCGCAGCTATCAGGGTGGACAAGAGTTATGGGCACTGCCAGCCTGCAACCTCGGTGAGAATTTTGAAATTACCCTGGGTGGGGGCAGCTATCGTAACAATGACGATAACTACCATACTGAAGACTGGGTTGCTCAATTCAAAACGCTATTTAAACCGCTGGAAACCAATGGCTGGGGCATCGGCTTTGCTGCCGGGCGTGTCATGCATCCGGATATTCAGCCTGGGCCCAACCAGCTCGGTAATACTTACTTCTATATCCCGGTCTCTTTTTCACTGCGTGACGACGACGTGATTGTGCATGTCAACGTCGGCATGCTGCGCGACCGGCAGGAAGATCGTAACAAAGTTAATATGGGTGTCGGCTCCGAGTTTAAATTGGGTGGAAAATTCAAAGGCGTGGCTGAAGTGTTTGGTGACCATACGCAAAATCCCTTCTACCAAATGGGCTTGCGTTACTCGCTGGTGCCGGAGGTGTTTCAGATTGATGGCACGGTCGGGCAGCAAGTTAATGGGGATAGTCGGACGCAGTGGTTGTCTATTGGGGTTAGGTGGACACCATAGGGGGTGGTTTTATGGATTTAGAGTAGAAGGTAATTCTTTTCGGTGGTTGTGCTATTTAGGCGTTTTGTTTCGCCTTTTCGGCGAGTTACTTTTCTTTGCTTGCACAAAGAATAAGTAACCAAAAGAAATGCACCCCAACTTCCGCTTGTATCCTGCGCTACTCGAATTGCCGGGCGTCCATCGAAACTCGCCCTGACAAGCCACACAAGACGTGGCTTGTTGCGGAGCTCAAACAGCCGATGGCCGAAAACTCCCGCCAACCCTGCGTTGCTCGGCGCGGCAGATGGGGACCCCGAACACCTAGTGAGTGCCAGCATTAGTGCTCTTAACAAACCAATCTGTTTTTTGAACTGTTCAGAGTTCTACAATGTGAGTTTGGCGAGATAAATCCCATCCCATCACGCTGAGTAGCGGAGACAAAATAAGGGAGAAGGGATCGACTGTTTGAGCTCCGCGGCAGCTTGCGGGGTGTGCAAGCTGCTAGGGCGAGTTTCGTGACCGCTTATTTTGTTGAGCAACGCAAGGGAGCCGAAGGCCGTGATGGCTGGGTGCCCTCCTCTTTGGTTACTTTCTGAGGGGCAAGCATCAGAAAGTGACTCGCCTAGAGGCGAAACAAAACGTTGCCTAGAGTTATCAACGCTTCAATCCACCGATCAAAATCTACTTCAACAAAATAATCCGATTAATCTGCCCCAATCTAAACGCCGTCTTAGTCAATTTGCCCCCTTTTAGTGCTAGTGGCCGAATCGGGCAGGGCGGGATACGCCGCCCATCTTCCAGCAAAGTGTCATCTTCTGCCGTCGATTGCCAAACACCGCCATTGACTGGCCGGAATTGCCAGTGGATGTACCCGACTTTGGCACCCAACTGCAACATTTCGTCACGGTCCGGTGCTTCGCTCACCAGCAACTCACTTTCGAGTTCTTCGTCATATTTGCCAAACGCCTGTTTGCAGGCTAGGGCTTCATGTTCACTGGCGCCGACATAGGTGCAGGCGCGATGTTCTTCGCGTTGCACGTCCCAGGCGCCTAATTGCCAGGCGGCGTCGAGTACGGCTTCTTCGACCACTTCAGGCTGCCGCCAGCGGTCATTGATCTGCAAGGCTGAGCCTGGGACTGGCTGCAGGATGGGTTTGAGCATCGGCAGGGCGGGTGTGGGCTGTTTGCGAAAACCATGCCAATGCAACATGAGTAGCAAAGGCGTATCTGCACGCGGGACGGCGGTCAGGGTGACTGCGTATAGGGGCAGTTTCATGACCTGCATTTGCTCGATTAAGGTGTGAAAGAGATTCATACATTGCTCTCCTGACCGGGTCTTTGAACAAAGAATGCTGCTTTAATCAATCCCTAGCAAAAAGCATGCAAATAAATGCATCTCAAATGCCTGAAAAAGCATGGATTTTAATGACTGTCTGCCAGACGCAGGCGGCTGATTCAGGACTTAAATAATGGATTGGTTGGCGGATGACGCAGCTTTCACAATTCCCCTCTTGAAAAACGGTTTTTATTTCCCCATCTAAACGTAAATTTTTGTGTTCAACCCGTTTTTGGAGAAATTGTCATGACGACAGCGACAGCAGAATCGCAATCTAAACAGACCATGGGCTTTCAGGCCGAGGTCAAACAATTACTACAATTGATGATTCACTCGCTCTATAGCAACAAAGAGATCGTGTTGCGCGAGTTGATTTCCAACGCATCGGACGCGGCTGATAAGTTGCGTTTTGAGGCTATCTCTAACGGCAGCCTGTATGAAAACGACAGCGAGTTAAAGATCAACATCACGTTTGATAAAGACGCAGGTACGCTGACCATTGCCGATAACGGTATCGGCATGCGCCGCGAAGAGGTGATTAACAACATCGGCACCATTGCCAAATCTGGTACCAAAGAGTTCTTCCAGAACCTGACCGGTGATCAAGCCAAAGATGCCAACCTGATTGGCCAGTTTGGCGTGGGCTTTTACTCCAGCTTTATCATTGCCGACAAAGTGACGCTGATTACACGCCGTGCCGGTGAAGCCGAAGCCATTAAATGGGAGTCCGGCGGTGAAGGGGATTTCACCATTGAAACCACTGAAAAAGCCGGTCGCGGTACTGAGGTTGTTTTGCATCTGCGTGAAGGCGAAGATGAGTTCCTCAATGACTGGAAACTGAAAACCATTATCCGCAAATATTCCGACCATATCACTTTGCCTATCGTCATGAAGAAATCCGAATGGAAAGATGGCGAGAATGGCGAAGGCGGCCAGATGGTGACTACCGATGAAGATGAAACCATCAATAAAGCCTCGGCGTTGTGGGCGCGTAGCAAGAGCGACATCACTGAAGAGGAATATAACGAGTTTTATAAACACGTTTCGCATGATTACGAAAATCCGCTGGCGTATACGCATAGCCGCGTAGAGGGCAAGCAAGAGTACATTTCATTGCTGTATGTACCAGGCAAAGCGCCGTTTGACTTGTATGACCGTGATCGCCGCCAGGGCATCAAGTTGTATGTGAAGCGTGTATTTATTCTGGAAGATGCGGAAAAGCTGATGCCGCAATACCTGCGCTTTGTGCGCGGCGTGATTGACTCAGCCGATTTGCCGTTGAACGTGTCGCGCGAGATTCTGCAAGACAGCCGCGATGTGGAAGCGATTAAAAATGGCTCAGTGAAAAAAGTATTGAGCCTGCTTGAAGACGTAGCCGAAAACAAACCGGAAGACTACGCCAAGTTCTGGAACGAGTTTGGCCGTGTATTGAAAGAAGGTCCGGGCGAAGATTTTGCCAATAAAGACAAAATCGCCGGCTTGTTGCGCTTTGCCTCTACGTATGCGGACACTGAGACGCAAAACGTGTCGCTGAACGATTACATTGGCCGCATGAAGCCGGAGCAAGAGGCGATTTACTACATCACGGCCGATACGTTTGCTGCTGCCAAAAACTCACCGCACCTGGAAATCTTCCGCAAAAAAGGCATTGAAGTGTTGCTGATGTCGGACAAGGTAGATGAATGGTTGCTGGGTAGCCTGACTGAGTTTGACGGCAAGAAATTGCAGTCGATTGCCAAAGGCGATCTGGACCTCGGCAAGCTGGAAGATGATGCTGATAAAGAAGCGCAGAAGCAGGTGGAAGAAAATGCCAAAGACCTGGTTGAGCGACTGAAAGCTGCGTTGGGTGACACGGTGAAAGAAGTCAAAGTGACCCATCGCCTGACCGATTCACCTGCCTGCCTGGTGGCTGGTGAGCATGATTTGTCGGGTAACCTGGCGCGTATCTTAAAAGCGGCCGGACAAAAAGCCCCGGATAGCAAACCCGTTTTGGAAATCAACCCGACGCATAGGCTGGTAGAAAAACTGGGCGCGGAAACTGACGATGCCAAGTTTGCCGATTATGCGCATGTGTTGTTTGACCAGGCTTTGTTGGCAGAAGGCGGCCAATTGGAAGATCCAGCCAGTTTTGTGAAGCGGATGAACAGCCTGATTTTGTAATGCATCAGGTCGTTTCAAAAAAGTCCGCTTAGGCGGACTTTTTTATATTTTAAAGTTATAAATATATTGTTATTTATTATTTATTGATATTTAGGAGCTTTGCTAGAGTTTATGGCTACAACTCATATAAATCGAGGTGAAAGTCATGATACGTCGTCTGGCAACAGTGTTTCCGTTATTGGTGTCGTTTTCGTTTGGTAGCGCCTGGGCAACCGACGGCTATTTTGCACATGGGTATGGCGTGCGTTCACAGGGCGTGGCTGGTGTGGGCATTGCCTTGCCGCAGGATGCATTAGCTGCCGCGGCCAACCCGGCTGGCATGGGCAAAGTAGGTGACCGCATTGATGCGGGTGTGACCTGGTTTAGGCCAGTACGAGAGTCTGAGCTGGAAGGTAGTCCTTCACCAGGTGCAAATGGCGCCTACAAAGGTAACGATACGCAGAATTTTCTAATCCCTGAGTTTGGCTATAACAAGCAGTATTCTGAAGATGTGACACTCGGCGTGAGTGTGTATGGCAATGGTGGCATGAATACCGATTACAAAAACGGTATTCCATTGTTTCAAAGCCAGGGCAGTGCCGGGGTAGACTTGATTCAGGTATTTGTGGCGCCAACGGCAACCTGGAAGGTTTCTGAAAAACATATTATCGGCGCGTCATTAAACCTGGCTTACCAGCGTTTTGAAGCCAAAGGACTGCAGGGTTTTGATAATGCAACATTCAGCGCCGCACCAGGGCGTGTGACTAACAATGGCCACGACAATTCGTATGGGGCAGGCGTCCATATTGGCTGGTTGGGTGAAATCACCGATGCTGTCACGCTGGGGGCGACTTATCAAAGCCGCACCTATATGAGCAAGTTTGATAAATATAAAGGTTTGTTTGCCGAGCAGGGTGACTTTGATATCCCGTCTACTTATGGCGTTGGTGTGGCGGTGAAGGTGACGCCGGCATTGACGTTGGCGGCAGATTTTCAACGCATTAATTACGGTGAGGTAGATGCCGTAGGCAATGCCTCACAGGCGAATTTGTTTAATGGCCTCGGCAATGACAATGGGGCCGGTTTTAACTGGCAGGATGCCAAGGTGTATAAAGTCGGAGCGCTGTATCAATATAGCCCCGCTTTAACCTTGCGTGCCGGCTTTAACCATGTTGATCAGCCTATCCGCCGCGGTGATACCTTGCTCAATATCCTGGCGCCGGGTGTGGTAAAAGATCACGTGTCACTCGGTGCGACCTGGGTGTTGGGCCCGCAATCCGAGCTGTCGTTCTCCTATACGCATGCCTTTGAAAACAGTGTCAATGGCAGTGGTTCGATCCCGGCTGCCTTTGGCGGCGGCGAGGCAAACCTGAAGATGTATCAGGATGCATTAGGGGTGGCCTATACCTGGAAATTGTAAAACTCTTTTATTTTCGCCATCTTCGGGCGTTATAATCAAAAGCCACAACATGAATTTCGTGGCTTTTTTTATGTCTGACATATTCTTGTTGTAGGCTTGTTTTTTGCTTTTGGCTCATTTAAAGCAAATTTGTGATCAACACCTCAGGGGAAGATGTATGACTGCCAATGTGAAAAAAACACCTAAAAAAGCTGATAAATCTGACACAGCGCAAGCGGTCGATGAGTTCTTGCTTGAGCAACTGCCGATTCCGCAGGCGTTGCGTAATCACCTGACTTTTTCCATCGGCAAGTCCAATTCATGGGCGACGACGCGCGATTGGTACCAGACCGCAGCCTTTACTGTACGTGACCATTTGATGAGCCGCTGGGTGAATACGCGCGATGCCTATCGTGATGCCAATACCAAGCGTGTCTATTACCTCTCACTTGAGTTTTTGATCGGTCGCATGCTGTCTAATGCCGCACTTAATTTGGGCATTGCACCGGAACTAAGCGATGGTTTGCAGGAAATTGGCCAGCGGCTGGAAGGCGTGGCCGAACTGGAGCCTGATGCTGCCTTGGGTAACGGTGGCCTGGGTCGTTTGGCGGCGTGTTTTGTCGACTCCATGGCGACCATGGATATTCCGGCGACGGGTTACGGTATCCGTTATGACTATGGCATGTTCAGGCAAACCATAGAAAACGGCCAGCAAAAAGAAAATCCGGATAACTGGTTACGCTACCAAAATATTTGGGAAGTGCAGCGTCCAGAGCATACGTGTGAGGTGAAGTTTTATGGCCGCGTGTTGCATGTGCATACCGAACACGGTATTGAGCATCACTGGGTAGATCATGAAACTGTGGTGGCCATGCCCTATGATGTGCCGGTGCCTGGCTATGGCACGCAAACGGTGAACAATCTGCGTTTGTGGTCAGCCAAGGCAACCAATGAGTTTGACCTGGCATACTTTAATGAAGGTAATTATGAGAAATCGGTTGAAGGGCGCCATAGTGCGGAGACCATTTCGCAAGTGCTGTATCCGAATGACACGTCAGAATCTGGCAAGGCGCTACGCCTGAAACAACAATACTTTTTTGTCTCGGCATCTACGCAGGATATTCTGCATCGGTTTACCAACTATAACGCTGACTGGAATACCCTGCCGGAGAAGGTGGCGATTCAGCTCAACGATACGCACCCTGCCATTGCTGTTGCTGAAATGATGCATCAACTGCTTGATCATTACCACTTGCCATGGGACAAAGCCTGGAAATTGATCACCAAAATGTTTGCGTACACCAACCATACGCTGATGCCGGAGGCGCTGGAAACCTGGTCGGTAGATTTGTTCGCGCAGTTATTGCCACGCCACCTGGAGATTATTTACGAAATTAATCATCAGTTCCTGCAAATGGTCAATCAGCACTTCCCGGGCGATACTGCCTTGTTGCAACGTGTCTCCATTATTGATGAGACGCATGGCCGCCGCGTGCGTATGGCGCACCTGGCGATTGTCGGCAGCCATACTGTGAACGGGGTAGCCGAGTTGCATAGCGAACTGTTAAAAACCACTTTGTTTGCCGATTTTAATAAAATCTATCCGGGCAAGTTTACCAATGTCACTAATGGCATTACGCCACGTCGCTGGCTAAACCAGGCTAACCCATTGCTCACCAATTTGTTAACCAAACATATAGGTACTGGCTTTCAGAAAGACCTGAGCCTGATTAAAAAGATCGAGCCGTTTGCCGATAATGCTGCGTTTAGAAAAGCCTTCCGTGAGGTGAAAAAAGCCAATAAGCAGCGCCTAGCCGACAAAATCCTGCAAAAAACGGGCATCGCCATTAGTACCAATGCGCTGTTCGATGTGCAAATCAAGCGTATTCATGAATACAAGCGCCAATTGCTGAATGTGCTGCACGTGATCACCTTGTATAACCGTATCCGCAGCGGGCAGGTGAGCCAGCATACGCCGCGTGTAGTGATTTTTGCCGGTAAAGCCGCGCCTGGCTACTGGCTGGCCAAGCAGATCATCCGTTTGATTAACGATGTGGCGGTGATGATTAATAATGACCCAGCAGTCAATGATCAGCTGAAAGTCGTGTTCTATCCTAACTATGAGGTGAGCGCAGCAGAAATCCTGTTTCCGGGGGCTGATTTGTCCGAGCAAATTTCAACCGCAGGCACTGAGGCCAGCGGCACTGGTAATATGAAAATGGCGCTCAATGGCGCGCTGACCATCGGTACGCTGGATGGAGCCAACGTTGAGATTATGGAAGAAGTGGGCGACGAGAATATCTTTATTTTTGGCCTCACTACGCCAGAAGTCGCGCAACTGAAAGCCAGCAACTACAACCCATGGGATTATTACCATGGCAACCATGAGCTGAAACAAGTCATAGATATGATAGGTAACGGCTTCTTCTCCGTAGAAGAGCCTGGCCGCTACCAGGCGATTGTGGATACCTTGTTACACAAGGGGGATCAGTACTTGTTACTGGCGGATTATGCTGCTTATGTCACCACACAAGAAAAAGTGGCTGCCTTATATCAGGATGACGAGGCCTGGTCACGTATGGCGATTTTGAATGTGGCGCGTATGGCGAAATTCTCCAGTGACCGCACCATTGCTGACTATGCGCAGCGTATCTGGCAAGTTTCACCGTTTAAAGCCTGATCTTTTTTCTGCAGGCCTCAATACAAAGCAAGTCCATCTGGACTTGCTTTGTGCTTTATGGGTACACTGCATTTAACTTGTTAAAGAGCGTAATCATGAAAAATACAGCGTGGGTATTGTTGGCCGGTTTATTAATCACAGATGCACAAGCGTTGGACCTCAAAGGCTTGGGCGATATTGTTGAAAAAGTCGGTGGTAGCTCGACCAGTAGTAGCAGTAATAGTAGTGCGGTCAGCAATCTGAGCGAACAGGAAACCAGCGATGGGCTGAAACTTGCCCTTAACCAGGGCGTGAGCAAAGCAGTGGGCCTGCTAGGTGCCACAGACGGTTTTATGGGGAATAAAGAGGTCAAAATCCCATTGCCGGAGTCATTAAAGAAAATCGAAAAAGGCATGCGACTGGTCGGTATGGGCAGCCAGGCGGATGAACTGATTCTCAAGATGAACCGGGCAGCCGAACAAGCCGTGCCTGAAGCTAAAACGCTATTGGTCAACTCGGTCAAGCAAATGAGTGTGACAGATGCCAAGAATATCCTCACTGGCCCGCAAGATGCGGCCACACAATATTTCAAGAAAACGACTTCGACAGATATGGCGGCTAAGTTCTTGCCCATCGTGCAAAAAGCCACCGCCAATGTGCAATTAGCAGATACCTATAACAAATATGCCGAGATGGGCAGCAAGTTTGGCGTGATTAAGAAAGAAGATGCCAACATCAATCAATATGTCACGCAAAAAGCACTCGACGGGGTTTACCTGATGATTGCCAAAGAAGAGGCGGCGATTCGTCAGGACCCGATGGGCCAGGCCAGTAGCCTGCTCAAAAAGGTATTCGGCGCGGCCAAGTAGCTGATTTTCATAAGTTTCTATATTGCACCCGTGCTATGTCGCGGGTGCATCGACATAATTCCTTCTTTTTAATTTAATCTTTTTGTCATGATGCACCTCTAACCTGCACGGCATATGCAGGTGGTGCCCATGATCAGTCAAAATCGTTCAAACAATTCTCTAGGTTCAAGCAATGCCCTAGTGGTTTGGCGTCTTTTAGACGGCAAGCCCGGTCATGAGCATCAGTCTTTAGGCCTGGTCAATGCCATGCAGCAGCGTTTGCCGGTTCATGTCGTCGATGTATCCGTAGGCCGCGGTGGCGCAGGCTGGTTATATCTGGCTGCAGGTGTGTGGCCCGCCGGTAAACACTTGCCCAAACCGGATATGATTATTGGTGCTGGCCATGCCACGCACGGCCATATGTTGGCCGCCAAGCGCGTTTATGGCGGGCAAACGGTGTGCATGATGCAACCCAGCCTCCCTGCCGAATTGTTCGATGTCTGTTTGATCCCGGAACACGACCAGTACCGCGGTTTCTCCAGTTTTATCGAGACGCGTGGTGTCATCAATCATATCCAGCCTGCTCCCGTTAAAAAAGAGAGCAGTGATGTGCTAATCATGATTGGCGGCCCTTGTAAGCATTTCCACTGGGATGAGCTGGGTGTGATCGCGCAAGTCTATGACTTGGTACGCAAGCATACCGAAGTCAATTTCGTCCTGACCACCTCCAGACGCACGCCAGCCAGCTTTGTTTCTGCCATGCAGCGCGTCAGGTTGACCAACCTGACGATTATCCCGATTGCCGAAACCGGCAAAGACTGGGTGCAAACTACCCTAGCACGTGTTTCTACCGCCTGGGTGACTGAAGATTCTGTCTCCATGGTATATGAAGCGCTTACGGCACAAGTGGCGGTAGGGCTGATTAGCCTCTCTGCAAAAAGCAGCGGCCGCGTTAGCCGTGGCATCGAAAAGTTGGTAGACCGCCAACTGGTCACCAGGTATGACCCTTATGGTTTGTATCGCCAATATATGCGGCCAGTGCTTGGTTTTAATGAAGCCAGCCGTTGCAGTGATGCCTTGCTGGCTTATTTCAACAGCACTTCTACAAGGCGTCGCCTGGTATCACGATTAAGCTAGTGGTTGAATTCCTGTTTTGCGCACACTGACGGTTTTACAAGTATTACCTGCCTTGCAATCGGGCGGGGTAGAGCGGGGCACCTTGGAGGTCGCTGCGCATCTGGTTTCGCAAGGTCACCGCTCGCTGGTGATGTCGGCGGGCGGGCGCATGGTAGCTGAGCTGGAGGCCGCAGGCAGTACGCATTTTACCTTTCCCATCGGGCGCAAATCGCTGCTGACTTTTTTACTGATTCCTAAATTGCGTGCACTATGGCGGCGTGAACAAGTGGATATTGTGCACGTGCGTTCGCGCTTTCCGGCCTGGGTCGTGTATCTGGCCTGGAAAGGCATGCCCTCTGAGCAACGGCCGCACCTGGTGACGACGGTGCATGGTTATTATCGCCCCGGCTGGTATAGCCGCATCATGACCTGTGGTGAACGGGTGATTGTCATTTCTAAAACGATACAGGCGTATGCGCAGCGGGAATACCAAGTAGATGCACGCAAATTGCAGCTGATTTACCGTGGGGTGGATACCGCGCAATACACGCCAGGCTGTACGCCAGATCTGAACTGGCAACAAGAATGGTTTGCCGAATATCCGCAGACGCGTGGCAAGCGTTTGCTGGTGTTGCCCGCCAGGGTCTCACGCTGGAAGGGCGCCGCAGACTTTGTCGATATGTTGCGCATTGTTTGCCAGCAACATCGGGATGTACACGCTTTGCTGGTGGGCGAGGTGGCTGCTGATAAACAGGCCTTTGCCGCTTGTTTGCAGCAGAAGATACACGCAGCTGGATTGTCCGAGTGCGTCACCTTGACCGGCTACCGCCAGGATGTGAAACAGATCATGGCCATGGCCAGTATTGTTTATTCCTTATCTACCGAGCCAGAGGCCTTTGGGCGTACGACAGTGGAAGCATTGAGTTTGGGCGTGCCGGTGATTGGCTACCAGCATGGTGGCGTGGCGGAGCAGTTGGCAGCGCTATTGCCGGAAGGGGCGGTGCCGGTGGGCAACGTGGCTGAAGTCGCCATGCTGACACTGAGCTGGCTTGCTCATCCGCCAACAGTGCAGCCAAACACGCATTTTTCATTACAGGTGATGCAACAGGAAACGCTGGCGGTTTATCACGATGTGATGGCCGATGCCGGACAAGGGAGTTGACCATGCATGCCATTGCGTCTTTACATCAGAATAAGCCCCTCGTCATGCCACAGGCTTTAGCACACATATGCTTATTGCTGGCTGTGATGATTATTGCCTGGAGTCCTTTTTCCGGCGGTGCAAGGCTGCCTACCTTGTTACTGACTATTGTTGGTGCGGGGTTGTTGCTGGCGAGGTTCTCAGATTTACGCAAGCAGCGCGCAGCGTGCCGCTGGACAGCGGTGTTTCTGTTGCTATGGCTGCCTATGTGGCTATCATTGCTGCATGCGTTTGATGTCAAAGCCACATTAGCGGCTATTGCCTGGTTTAGCCTGATGTATCTGGCAGGACTTGCCCTGATTATGCTATTGCAGCAGGCTGCGATCAGGCAATTACTTGCGCGCTGGCTGAGTTGGGTCATTGCCCTGTGGATACTGGATAGTGCTATTCAATACCTGTTTGGGGTGGATGTGCTGGGTATGCCTAAAACGCCGGAGGGCCGTATAACGGGCATGTTTAGCGATTTGCATCAGGGAATCTTGATGCTGGCCGTGCTGCCGTTGATTTTTTATCACTTGCAAGCCAAACGTGCCTGGCTGGCGTGGGTCATGTTGCTGGGGGCCGGGGTGGTAGTGGCGCTGTCTGGTGCGCGTGGTTATGTCTATATTTATCTTCTGATGCTGCTGCTGGGGCTATGGCGCAGCCAGCCTGGCTGGAAGGTCTGGCTGGCCGTATTGGCAGTGCCGCTAGTGGTGACGCTATGTTCCAGCTTTCTAAATCCAGAGTTAGCCAAATATAAATTGCAGAATACACAGGCCATTGCTGCCGCTGAGCAATCCATCTTTGACCGGGTGAATCATGCACTCAGTTATCGACTGAACTTGTGGGAAACCGGTTTGCATATGTGGCAAGCCAATCCAGTCACCGGTATAGGCAGTAATAACTACAAGCGTGCCTATGCACAATACGCCAGCCGTGCCGATGATCCTTTTGCCCACAATCCTACACATAGCCATAACATCTATGTCGAATGGCTGGCGGAAACCGGATTGGTTGGCGGTTTGGGGTTGGTGGCGATTGTGGGGTTATGTGTCCGCTGGTTCAGGCAGGCAACAGTCACTGATCAACATCAGGCCTGGCCTTATACCTTGCCATTAATGGTGATTTACTTCCCGGTCAATACTACCCAACCTATGCTGGTGCCTTGGTGGTTTCCGGTACTAATGTTGCTGGCTTGCGCTTTTATCGCCAGTCTGGAGCGGAGCAACAATGACGGCGCAAGCTAAACTGATGCAATACCGGGATGCTGATTGTTTTGGCGCAACGCTGGATCACACCATTGTGCGCGATTTGCCGCGTGACCCGGCCATCAAGCGCATCCTTATTATCAAATGGGGTGGTATGGGCGATATCGTCATCAGTACCGCCATCATGGAAGATATTCGGCTAGCGTTTCCGCAAGCGGAGTTGCACCTGAACACCATGCCCGCCTGGCAATCGCTGTTTACACATGATCCAAGGTTTAGCCGGGTCTGGTGCGTCAACCTGCAGCAACAGCCGGGTCGCTGGCGTGCCTACCGGCAATGGCTGGCTGAAGTGGCTGCGATGCAGTATGACCTGATTATCGATTTGCAAACCAACGATAAAAGTCGTGGTTTGCTGACCATGCTCAGGCTGATGGGTAAGGCGCCGGCCTTGTTATTGGGTAATCACCCGCGTTTTCCTTACACCATACACCAGCGGCAGCGCCTGCTACAGGCACACGGTTTCCAAATCATGCAGCAAACCTTGCTTTGTGCGGGTATCCCTTTGCGCACACCTGCGCCCAAGTTGCATACTCCACCGTCGTCAGTCGCGTCTGCCGGGCAACTGTTGGCAGGGCATGCGTTGCAGCACAAATCGTTTGTGGTTTTTTTATGCGGCAGCCATGCCAGTGGCCAGACCAAGCGCTGGGGTGCTAAACATTATGCTGATTTGGTTGCGCATTATGATCAGCAGGGCATGCGTGTGGTCTTACTCGGCGGGCGGGATGAGGCTGAGGAGTGCCTGGCCATTGCCAGCCAACATCCACAGCACGTGGTGAACCTATGTGGGCAAACCAGTTTGCTTGAGGTGCCGGTCATCTGCGCACAGGCGGCCGCCATTGTTGCCAATGATACTGGCACCGCCCATTTGGCGGCAGCGACCAGCACACCGATGACTGTGATCTGTGGCCCGACCAACCCGTTACGCGTGAAGCCACTGGGGCAGCAAGTGCTAGCGCTACAACTGGAGGTGTCATGCAAGAACTGTTACGCCAAGCAATGTAGCCACCACAGCTGCATGCAGCAACTCACCCCACAGCGCTTGGTTCCTTATTTGGCAGAACCTAAGCATGCCTAAAGTGATTTGGTGGGGTCGTTCAGACCTGGATTATTCGCGTAACCGCATTTGCAGGCAGTTGCTGCAAGCCTTGGGTTATCAACTGATTGATTTCTCACCGCGCATCAGTGCCCTGGCAGATATTGAGGCACAGTTGAAAGGCCTCAGCGCAGACCTGGTGTGGGTGCCTTGTTTCCGGCACCGCGATGTGGCCGCTGCTGCGCGTTGGGCACGTAAAAAAAATATCCCGTTGTTGTTCGACCCCTTGATTAGCGCCTGGCAGAAGCAGGTTTATGAGCGGCAAAAAATCAGGGCGGATGGCCTGGCAGCGCGTCGCTTGCTTGACCGCGAAAGCCAATGGCTGCAATCTGCAGACATGGTCTTGCTGGATACCGAACCGCAGCGGCAGATGTTTATGCAGCGATTCAAGCTGTCCGCTGCAAAAACCGCCTGCGTCTATGTCGGCGCCGAGCAACCCTTGTTTACGCCTATTGCAGCCGAACGCTCCCCGGCGGCAATTGAGGTGTTGTTTTATGGCAGCTTTATTGCCTTGCATGGGGTGCAAACCGTCATAGAAGCCGCAAGATTGACGCGCCAGCATACGCATATCCGCTGGGTGTTGCTGGGTGACGGCCCTGCCAGGGCCAGCGCTCAACAGCAGGCTGTCGGTTTGGATAATGTGGATTTTGAGGCTAGCATGCCTTATCGCCAGTTGCCGCAGCGCATTGCGCAGGCAGATCTTGTGCTGGGGGTGTTTAGTGATTCGGAAAAGGCTTCACAGGTGATGCCTAATAAGGTATTTCAGGCATTGGCGTGCGGGCGGCCAGTGATCACGCGTGCCAGCGCTGCGTATCCAGCAGACATCAGTAAGCAGCATGGCTTATGGCAAATTGAAGCAGCCAATCCAAAAGCGTTATCAGAAGCGGTGGTGCAATGGTCGCATTGTGCGAGTGAGCAAGGCCAGGCCGCGCATACCTTATATACGCGCTATTTTTCTCCACTGCAGTTGCAACAGCAATTGCAGGCAGCACTGCACGCTATGGGGTTGGGGCATGTGTGATCCCCGACCATTGATGATGACGATGACCGCCAAGCGCATCCTCGTGATCACGCTCTCTAATATTGGTGACGCCGTGATGACCACCCCGGTCCTGGCCGCCCTGCATGCGCAGTACCCGGATGTATGCATAGACCTGGTCTGTGATCCTCGTTCTTCTGCCTTGTTTGCGCCTTGTCCTTATATTGGACAATTGTTTGTTCGCGACAAGCAAAGTGGCTGGCGTGGTTATCTGCAATTGATTATCGCCTTGCGGAAAACGCGTTACGACATCGTTGTGGATTTACGCACGGATTTTCTGGTTTATTTACTGCGCGCGAGGCGGCGATTCAAGAAGTATCCCAATGCAAGCACGCTGCATATGCACTCAGTAGAAAAGCATTTATTGGCCGTGCACACACTGGTCGGTCATTGCGTGCCCAATGCTGAGTTGTGGGCAAGTGAGCAGGATGCTCAAGTCGTCGCTGCACAATTCCCACTGAGTGGGCGCTGGCTTGCGATCGGCCCCGGTGCCAATTTTGCAGGCAAAATCTGGCCGGTGGCGCGCTATGCGGCAGTCGCTAATGCACTCAAGGCAGATTTTGATGGCGTTGTGTTATTGGGAGGCCGCGCTGACCAGGCGCTTGCAACGCAATTTATCGCGCAGGCCACATTGCCTGTGTATAACGCCTGCGGTGGTTTAACGCTGCCACAATCGTATGCGTTGTTGAGGCAATGTCATTTTTATCTCGGCAATGACTCCGGTCTTGGACATATGGCTGCGGCTGTAGGTTTGACTACACTCACGCTGTTTGGTCCGGGCTCACCCGTGCGCTACCGGCCATGGTCACCGCGAGCCAGCGTGATTCAAGATCCGCAGCAGGATATTCTGGGCATCACAGTGCAGTCTGTGGTGGCTAAATTGCAGTCGTTGCTGGTTTCGGCAGGATGATGCCCGCATGACTCAGTATCTTTTAAAAGCCATCTGCAGCCTGCTGGACTGGTTATCCCTGAAGTGGATACACCGTCTGGGTGCTTGTCTGGGCCGTTTGTTTTATGTCGTCGCGACTAAACAAAATCAACTGTTAATCAGCAACCTCAGGCAAAGTGGCCTGTTCCCTTCTGAGCAGGCCTTACAACAGGCAGTACGCCAGAATCAGCGAGAGATGGGCAAATTTATCCTTGAATCTTTAGCCATTTGGTCGCGTTCACAGGCGCAGGTGCTGCAATGGGTACGTCATGTGCATGGCAAAGCCTGCCTGGACGAAGCCATGGCGCATGGCAAAGGTATCCTGTTTTTGACACCACATATTGGCTGCTTTGAAATTACCTCTATTTATTACGCCAGCATGCAACCGATTACCGTACTTAATCGCGATTCCCGACAGTCGTGGGTGCGTGTGTTTATGCAAGCCGGGCGTCAAAAAGGTGCGGTGAGACTGGCGCCCGCCAACCTAAAAGGTGTCAGGCAAATGCTGAAAGCCTTGTACGCCAATCAGGCCGTCGGGATTCTGCCTGACCAAATCGCCAGCAAGGGGCAGGGTGAGTGGGTAGGTTTTTTTGGTAAACCCATGTACACCATGACTCTGGTCAGCCAATTATTGAGTCGCGTCGATACGCGCGTGATTGTGGTGGTGGCGGAAAGGCTAGCGGATGGGCAGGGCTACGATTTACATTTAAAAGCGGTGAGTCCCGAAGCGGTTTCTTCACCGACCAAACTTAACCAGGTGTTAGAGACATTGGTCACCCAATTCCCGCTGCAATATATGTGGAGCTATGACAGGTATAAACAACCATAATGAATAATACACACAGCACTTACACATACCTGAGCAGGCTGATGGCCTATATCAAACCCTATTGGCTGACCTTTGCTGCGGCGCTGTGTTGCCTGGTCATCCTCTCTGCCAGCAATACCGGTTTTCTGAGTACTATTAAACATGTGACTGACGAAGGTTTTGCTGGTCATGCAGAAAACAGTTCGCGCATCTATCTGGCCGCCACGCTGTGCGGCTTGCTGTTTGTGCGGGCATTGGCCGGTTTTGGGTCTAATTACCTGGTGCGTATTGTCGGACGGCGTGTGATTGAAGATGTACGCAATCATGTGTTTGACCATATGTTAAAACTGCCTGCCAGTTTCTTTGACCAGCATGCCATCGCCAACATCACCACTAAAATGACCTTTGATTGCGAGCAGCTATATAGTGCCGTCACCAAAGTCATTATTTCATCTATTCGTGACAGCCTGACGATTCTCGGCATTGTGGCTTATATGCTCTACCTGGATTGGAAACTCACGCTGGTCTTCTTGATGCTGGCCCCTGTCATTACCCGCTACCTGAAAAAAATGACGCCCAAGTTACGTAACTCTGGCAAGCAGGTGCAGGCGAGTATGTCAGACATGACGCAAGTGATTGAAGAAGCCGCCAGTGGTCAGCGTGTCGTCAAGGTATTCAATGGTGAAGCTTATGAATACCAGCGGTTTAGCCGCATTGTAGCCACCAACCGGCAGATGATGGTCAGGCTGGGACGCATTTCCGGTCTCAATAGTATGTTTGTCGAAATGCTGGCGGCGATTGCCTTGGGCATGGTCATCTATTATTCCGCAGGTCAATTCACTGCCGGTGAGTTCGCGGCGTTTATTGGTGCTTTGCTTATGCTGATTGGGCCGGTGAAGGCGATTGCTTCTGTGAATGAGGATGTGCAAATTGCAGTGACTGCTTGCCAGAGCGTTTTTGCCGTGCTGGATACGCCGGCCGAAATAAATCAGGGCGAGTTAGCGCTAGAGCAGCCTGTTAAAGAGATTCAATTCCACAATGTCGCTTTTAAGTATCCCTATGGCCAGCATGCGGCATTGAAAAACCTTAACTTGACTATTCAGGCAGGCGAAAGTATTGCGCTGGTAGGCATGTCTGGTGGCGGCAAATCTACGCTGGTGCATCTGTTGCCACGCTTTCATGAGGTACAGCAAGGCAGCATTACCATCAATGGCATCAAGATTCAGCAACTGGGGTTGCCGTATTTGCGCCAGCAGTTTGCACTGGTGAGCCAGGAGACCGTGCTGTTTAACGACACTATTTATAACAATATCGCTTATGGCAGCTTGCGCGGCGTGTCTAAAGCAGAAGTGATTGCCGCTGCCAAAGCCGCGCATGCCTGGGAATTCATCGAAAAATTACCACAGCAGCTGGATACGCATATCGGCGACCGCGGCCTGCGTTTGTCAGGTGGCCAGCGCCAGCGCCTGTCGATTGCACGTGCCATGCTCAAGAATGCCCCTATCCTCATTCTGGATGAGGCGACCTCAGCGCTGGATAACGAGTCCGAGCATAAAGTGCAAGCCGCGCTCAACCAGCTCATGTTAGGCAAGACCACGATCATGATTGCCCACCGCCTGAGCACCATACAGCACGCCAGTCGAATTATTGTGATGGACCAAGGTCAAATCGTTGAAGAGGGCGTGCATGAACAGTTGATGCAGTCTGGCGGCAAATATGCCTCGCTCTACAATATATTTAGCAAATAACTGTTGACACTGTTTTTGTAAGTTTGCTATAGTCTCACCTCTCGACGCAACACAAGTTTTACTAGTCGATTCGGACGCGGGATGGAGCAGTCTGGCAGCTCGTCGGGCTCATAACCCGAAGGTCACAGGTTCAAATCCTGTTCCCGCAACCAAGCAAAAATGAGTTTAGAAATTAAATGATTTTGATGCTTGACCGAACGAAAAACCTCTGTATAATGCGCACCTCGTTACGAAATAACGGTAACGAAAACGGCTTAGAAGCTGACTGTTCTTTAAAAATTAGGATGACTGATAAGTGTGGGTGTTTGTAGTTGAGTGAAGCGCATTTAATGCGTAGAAACTCAGAAAATACAAATGCTTTACACTTAGATTTATGACAAGTATGTACAGT